>Ga0153956_1000038_pt1 | contig 191516 bp, 159 predicted proteins | sample TSFL040MetaG_FD_104704 | JGI IMG/M metagenome (GOLD analysis project Ga0153956, IMG submission 104704) | Attine ant fungus gardens microbial communities from Florida, USA - TSFL040 MetaG | ecosystem: Host-associated > Fungi > Mycelium > Unclassified | place: USA: Florida, Wekiwa Springs... | reverse complement strand
CGCCGCCACACCACCGACGTTGCGCGCCACCAGCGTGTACCTCACCTTCGCACCCGGCTTGACCGACGCGTGATTGACCGACTTCTTCAACGTCAACCGCGGCGCCTGCGACGGCGCACCGGGCGTCGGCGACGGCGACGCCACCGGCGTCGCCGTCGGCGTCGCCGTCGGCGTCGGCGCGGCAGCCACCGGCACGAAGCCGAAGTCCAGCGTCAGATCGCGCTCACCCGGAGCCAGCGCACGGCTCGTCGCCGTGTCGGTCGAAGAGTCCGACTCCGGCGTCCCCTGACCCGTCGGCGACGGCGTGTAGCCCGCCGGCGGCTGCACATGCACCACATACGTCCCCGGCGGCAGGTCGCAGAACCCGTAATGCCCGTCAGCGTCCGTCGTCGTCGGCCCAACCGGATTGCCATCCATGTCGGTCACCGGATTGCCGGCCGCATCCGTCAGCGTCAACGTCACGCCCGCGATCCCCGGCTCGCCGGCGTCCTGAACGCCGTTGCCGTTCTCGTCGACCCAGACGAAGTCGCCAACGCAGACCGGCTTGACAAAACCGAAGTCCAGCGTCAGATCCTCATCGCCCGGATCCAGCGCGGCGCTCGTCGCCGTGCCGGTCGAGGAGTCCGACTCCGGCGTGCCCTGGCCGGGCAGCGTCGGCTTGTAGCCATCAGGCGGCTGCACATGCACCACGTACGTCCCCGGCGGCAGGTTGCAGAACCCGTAATGCCCGTCAGCGTCGGTCGTCGTCGGCCCGACCGGATTGCCGTCCATGTCGGTCACCGGGTTGCCGGCCGCATCCGTCAGCGTCAACGTCACGCCCGCGATCCCCGGCTCGCCGGCGTCCTGGACGCCGTTGCCGTTCTCGTCGAACCAGACGAAGTCGCCGACGCAGACCGGCTGCGCGAAGAAGCCGAAGTCGAGCGTCTGGTCGCTTTCGCCTCCGGCCAGCGTCTGGCTCGTCGCGCTGCCCGTCTCGGAGTCGTTCGCCGCCGTGCCGGCGCCGGTCAGCGTCGGCACGAGGCCGCTCGGCAGCGTGCTGCCGTCCAGGTGCACGATGTAGGTGCCCGGCGGCAGGTTCGTGAACTCGTAGGCGCCGTTCGCGTCGGTCGTCTGCGGCCCGACCGGGTTGCCGTCCGGACCCGTGACCGGGTTGCCGGACGCGTCGGTGAGCGTCAGCCGCACGCCCGGGATGCCCGGCTCGCCGGGGTCCTGGACGCCGTCGTGGTTCGTGTCGATCCAGACGAAGTCGCCGACCTGCACCGGCAGGGTGAAGCCGAAGTCGATGTCCGGGTCCTGCCCGCCCGAGGGGAGCTCCTCGCTCGTCTCGTGGTCGGTCGAGGAGTCCGTGTCCGGCGGACCGCCGCCGGGCCGCGTCGGCACGAGGTCCGGCGGGACGCCGCCGTCGACGTGCACCACGTACGTGCCCGGCGGCAGGTTGCCGAAGTGATACGTCCCGTTCGAGTCCGTCACGACGGGGCCGACCGGATTGCCGCTCAGGTCCGTCACCGGGTTGCCGGACGGGTCCGTGAGCGTCAGCGTCACGCCGCGGATGCCCGGCTCGCCGCGATCCTGCACGCCGTTGCCGTTGAGGTCGTTCCAGACGTAGTCGCCGACCGTCACCGGCCGCACGAAGCCGAAGTCCAGCGTCAGGTCCTGGTCGCCCTGGGCCAGGGTGGCGCTCGTCGCGGGCGCCGTCGAGGAGTCGGTCGTCGCCGTCCCGCGGCCCGTCAGCGTCGGCACGAAGCCGAGCGGGCTGCTGTCGACGTGGACGATGTACGCGCCGGGCTTCAGGTTCTCGAAGGCGTAGGCGCCGCTGGCATCCGTCGTCTGCGTCCCGACAGCGGTGCCGTTGGCATCGGTGACGGGGTTGTTGGACGTGTCCGTCAGCGACAGCGTCACGCCCGCGAGGCCGGGCTCGCCGGCGTCCTGGACGCCGTTGTAGTTGCTGTCGACCCAGACGAAGTCGCCGACGGCCGTCCCCACCGCGGCGGCGAGGCCGGCCGGGGCTCCGGACTGGGCGGCGAAGGAGACGAACGCGTCACCGGCCGAGAACGGCGCCGGAACCTGCACGGTCGCTGCGGACGCCGATGCCGGCGCGGCCAACGCCGCCACGGCGCCGGCCGCCGCCAGCCACCTCGGTCCCGCCTTCCACAAGCGCTGCTTCATGTCGTCCTTTCTGCACGTCGGCCGGCGACGGCGCCGCCGGCCGCTGACTCACTTCGCACGCCGTCTGCGACATCCGTCCTCAGCCGATGCGCCGCTCCGCACGCGAGCGACCGCGCGCGAGGAACCGCCCACCATCACCGCAGCGATGTCGGTGCAGGACGAGCCGCCCGCGCGACGCTCAGCGGCCGGGCAGTCGACCACATGGAGACCATGCGCTGTGCACGTACGCCTTGACACATGCGCAGCCAGCCCATATCGATGGGCATCGCCTGCCCGCCCAGACCGCCCACAAGGTAGAAGAGATAGCGCGACACTCAATACCTTTTGCGTAATTACTAGCCGACTGACGTACAGCTAATGCAGGAGGAACGGCCGTTTCCGTGGCCAGCGACGGGCAGATTCGTCCCCGTCCGGCGAACGTCTCACGCGCGATCAGAACCTCCCAACCGGCCGAGACCGGCGCCGGCCGGCGCGCCCTCGGGCACGGGTCGAGCTACGGGTCGCGGCGCAGCTCGGCGCGCGAGCGGATGCCGAGCTTGGCGAACACGTGCGTCAGATGACGCTCGACGGTCTTGACGCTGAGCATCAGCTCGGCGGCGATCTCGCGGTTGCTGGCGCCGGCGGCGGCGAGCTGCGTGACGGCGCGCTCCTGCGGCGTCAGCGCCGTGCGGCCGCTGCCGTCGCGCGCCGACGGCGTCAGCCCGCAGGCGCGCAGCTCGATCTCGCAGCGTTCCAGCATCGGCGCCGCGCCAAGCGCCTCCAGCCGCCGCTTGGCGGCGGTCAGCTGCGCGGCCGCGGCGCGCCGCCGGCCGTCGCGGCGCAGGCACTGGCCGAGCGCCAGCTCGGTCAGCGCGCGCTCGTACGGCATCGCCAGCGGCTCGATCCGCTCGAGCGCGGCCGCCAGCTCGCTCGCGGCCGCTGCCGGCGCGCCGGCGGCAAGCGCGATCCGCCCGCGCAGCCGCGCGGCGCGCGCCTGCAGCAGCCGCCGCCCGGGCGCCGCGGCGAGCGCCCGCGCCAGGAACGCGCGCGCGTCCTCGGCCTGGCCGAGGTCGAGCAGCGCCTCGGCGTAGAGGTGCTGCCAGGGCCAGTGGCCGGCGTCGTCGATGCCGTCGCGCGGCTGCAGCGTCGCGAGCGGCTCCAGCGTCTCGCGCACGCGGTCGGCGTCGCCGGCCGCGGCGGCGTGCTCGGCGGCCGCGATCCGCGCCGCCGCGACGTGGTCCGGGAAGCGCGCGCCGACCTGCGCGAGCGCCCGCGCGTGCGCGTCCGCCTCGGCTCGCGCGCCGCGCGCGAGCGGCACCAGCGACGCCGCCCAGCGCGTGTAGACGAGCGCCGCCGCGTCGTCGGACTCGATCGCGACCGCGACCGCCCGCTCGGCGTGCACGGCCGCGTCGTCCCAGTCGCCGAGCGCGAACTCGGTGCGCACCAGCGTCGAGTAGGCGAGCGCGCCGGCGATCAGCGAGCCGTTGCGGTTGATCGCCGGCACGGCCAGCAGCTCGCGCGCCGCGACGAGCTCGTCGGCGGCCAGCAGCAGCCGGCCGTCGGTCAGCTCCGGACCGGCGCAGGCGGCACGGCCGCGCTCGCGGTCGCCGGGCGCGGCGAACGCGCGCAGCGGCTCGCCGCGGCCGAGCTGGTCGCGGCCGAACGCGGCGCACCAGCGCGCGAGGCCGGCCAGCACCGGGTCGCCCGCGGCCAGCTCCCGCGCGCGCTCGCCCCAGTGCACCGCCTCGGACGCGCGCAGGCAGAGGATGCCGAGGAAGGCGCGGCGCTGCGCGATCGTCGCCGCCAGCCGCGCGTCGTGCCCGCGGTCGCAGCCCGCCCAGGCGCGCTCGAGCAGCGCCCGCGCCTCGGCGACGCCGCCGCGGCTGATCTCCAGGTAGGCGAGCACGGCGTCGCGCAGCGGGCTCGCCGCGTAGCCCTCGACCTCGCTCGCGAGCCGCCGCGCGGCGGGCACGTCGCCGGCGTAGAGCGTCGCCTCGAGCGCCGCCAGCAGCCGCCGCTCGCGCGGCTCGCGCTCGCCGCTGGCGCGGCTGGCCATCACCAGCAGCGTCGCGACCTCGCTCCAGGCGCCGCGGCCGCGCTGCTCGCCGGCGAACGCCTCGAGCTCCCCGGCGAGCGCGGCGTCAGGCCCGGGCGCGGCGGCGACGCGGTGGCGCAGCGCCGTCGCACGGTCGCCGCTCAGGCCCGCCGCGGCGGCGTGCAGGCGCGCGCGCCGGGCGACGCCGAGCGACTGCCGCACGGCGGCGTGCACGAGCGGATGCGTGAAGACGAGCCGGCGCCGGCCGTTGACCTCGTCGAGCCGCAGCAGGTCGGCGGCGGCGGCCTGCTCCATCGCGTCGAACGCGTCCTCGGCGCCGGCCAGCGCGGTCGCGTCGGCGAGCGCGCAGGAGCGGCCGAGCACGGCGGCGCCCTCGACGAACGCGCGCGTCGCGGGCGCGCAGGCGGCGAGCCGGGCGGCGACCAGCGCGGCGAACGAGCGCGGTGCCGGCCAGGGGCTGAGCGCGTCCTCCCAGCGGGCGGCGGGCAGCTCCTCCAGCAGCGCGGTCGCGTGCAGCGGGTTGCCGCCGGTGTGCGCGAGCAGCCGCTCGACGGCGGCCGCGGAGAGCCCGAGCCCGTACTCGTCGCCGAGCCGGCGCAGCTCGGCGCCGCCGAGGCCCGCCAGCCGCACGCGCGCGCCGGTCGGGTCGGCCGCCAGCCGCAGCAGGCCCGCCGGCACGCGCTCGGCCTCGCCGCCGCGCAGCGCGAGCAGGATCAGCACGCGCTCGGAGACGAGCCGGCGGGCGGCGAACAGCAGCGCCCGCAGCGACGGGATGTCGGCCCAGTGCGCGTCGTCGACGCGCACGACGACGGGGCCGGCGGCCTCGAGCTCGCCGAGCGCGAGCAGCAGCCGCGTGCCGGCCGTGACGTGGTCGGCGCCGTCCGGCGCCGGCAGCTCCGCGTCGGCGCGGCGCAGCAGCTGCTCGACGACGCCGAAGCCGACGTCGAGCTCGGACTCGTCGCCGTTGGCGCGCAGGATCGCGGCGCCGGCGCGCTCGCCGACGAAGCGCTCGAGCAGCGTCGTCTTGCCGATCCCCGGCTCGCCCTCGACGATCGCGACGCGCGCGCTGCCGGCGCTCGCGCGCGCGTACTCGGCGGCCAGCGCGGCGAGCTCGGGCTCGCGGCCGACGAACGCCGCGCGCCGTGCCGTCGGCGCGCCGCTTGCCTCGCTCCCCATGGTCGGCCGAGCATAGGTCGTCGCGGGCGCCGGGCGGTCCGGCCGCCGCCCGAGCCGGGCGGCGGCCGTGCCGATCTGACCTAGGGCTGCGTGGTGGACAGCGTGAAGGTCAGCGTCCTGCTGTAGTCGCCGGTCCGCAGCGCGACGTTCGCGCCGATGTGCTGCGAGAGGCCGACGGTGACCGCGTCGTTGGAGGCCGGAGCGGTCCAGCTGCTCTTCGAGAGCGAGACCTGCAGCGGCTCGGGCAGGGTGAACGTGCCGTTCGCCAGGTTGCCGGGATCGCCGACGCTGAGCGTCGCCTCGCCCGCCGTGCTGGTCACGTTCGCCGTCGTCGAGGCCGTGTAGGTCTTGTCGACGCCGGCGCTGAAGTCGCCGAACGACGCGTCCGCGCCGAGCGTCAGCGCGAGCGTCGCCGGCGCCGTGCCGGAGACCTTGCCGGTGCTGCTGGTCGAGCCGGCCGGCACCGTGATCGCGACCGGCGCCGAGGCCGCCGACGGGTTGCCCGTCTGGTCGGCCTGCGTGGCGGTCAGCTGCGCCGCGCCGCTCGCCAGCGCCGTCGCCGGCGTGCACGACCAGCTGCCGTCCGCCTGGACGGCGGCGGTGCAGACCGTCGTGCCGCCGCTGGAGACCGTGATCGTGTCACCGGGGACGCCGGTGCCGGAGATCGTCGGCGTCGTGCTGACGACCGACGCGCCGGCGGCCGGCGCGGTGATCGCCGGCGCCTGCGGCAGCACGTCGCCGATCACCGTCTGGCGGAATTCCTTGCCGCTGGTGGTGAGGTTGAGCTCGACGTCGATCTCCCAGGTCCCGGCCATCGGGTTCGGGACGTGGTAGGTCGCCGTCCGCACCGAGCTGCCGTTGACCGTGGTCGGGTTCAGCAGCACGCCGTTCGCCGAGCGCGTCCCGTTCAGGTGCGTGGCGACCGAGGTCCCCGCCGGGTTGACGAGGAACAGCGTCATCGGGTTGTCGGTGCTGACGTCCGGCGTCGTCACGGTCACGCCGAGGTCCGGCTGGTTGGCCGGGACGTTGACGTTGAACGTGCTGATCTGGCCGACGCCGCGCCCGACCGTGCTCGTGATCAGCGTGTCGAACTCGCCGCCGCTGCTCGGCACCAGCGTGCGCCGCGCGATCGGCAGCGAGGTGGTGGCGCCGTTGCTGGCGGTGAACTGCACCGACTCCGGGTGATCGCCCGGCGCCTTCGGGAACGCGACCTGCAGCGGGATCGTCGCGACGCGGTGCGCGGCGATCGCGATCGGCGGCGAGGCCGGCGACGTGGTCCAGTGCTGGCCGGCCGCGCGGAAGCTGACCGTGCCGGTGTAGCTGCCCGGGACGTTCGGCAGCGACTGCAGGTGCGCGCGGCCGTTGCCCCACTTGATCTGCACGCGCCAGCTGCCGGCCTCGGGGTTCGCGACCTCGACGTGCTGGATGTTCGGCACCGTGCCGATCCCGTTCGCCGAGGCGCTGCCGTAGTCGTAGGAGACCTGCCGCAGCCGGCCACTCGGGTCGGTCAGGATGAAGTTCAGGATCGTGCCGTTGGTCGCGTCCGGCCAGATCATGTCCGCGTCGAGCCGGTCGAGGCCGACGGGCACGTCGAACGTGATGTCCGGGGCGGCCTGGGCGCCGTCGGCCGGCACCAGCAGGGTGCTGTCCGGGGCGCTGACGTTCTCGGTCACCGTGCTGCCGATCTGCTGCTCCGGGCCGAGCTCGCGGTACGTGCCGGTGACGGTCGTCGACGTGCCGCTGGTGTTGAACAGGCTGACCGACTGGAAGCCCGTCGAGCCGCCGTCGCCCTTGAGGTCGAGCTGCGTCGGCGTCGGGATCAGGCTCGGCGCCGAGCCGCTGGTCGTGGTGTTCGGCATCTGCTGCGCGGCGGCGACCGCGGCCTTGATGTTCACCAGGCCGGCGCCCTGCTGGTCGGCCGGCGCGGCGATGTCGGTCGCGGTGCCGGTCAGCAGCTGCTTGACCAGCGCCGGCGACGGGCTGTCGCCGTTGTGCGAGTCGCGGTAGGCCTGGATGACGTCGGCGGCCGCGCCGGCGATCAGCGGCGAGGACTCGCTGGTGCCGCCGAAGGCCTCGGTCTGCGTGTTCGCCGGGCAGTCGCTGCCGTTCGGGTTGCAGGCGGCCTCGCCGCCGTAGCCCGGGGCGACGAGGTCGACGACCTTGCCCTCGGGCGTCATGCCACCGGAGGAGAGCGGCGTGATGTCGTCGTTGACCCAGCCGGTGAAGCCGAAGGCCATCGCGTTCAGCCGCAGCGTGTTCGTCGCGCCGGCGGCGATGATCTTCGGGTCGCTGGCCGGCGAGGAGACGGTGCCGGAGACGCCGCTGTCGCCGGAGGAGGCGACGACGGTCACGCCGGCGTCGACGGCCGCGTCGTTCGCCGCGTAGTGGATCGCGTAGCTGCCCGGGGAGTTCGAGTAGCCGTAGGATTCGTTGATGATGTCGGCGTGCGCCTTCATCACCGCCGCGTCGATCGCGGCGATCGCCGCGGACTCGCGCAGCACGGAGGCGTCGCGGGCGGCGCTCTCGGGCGTGTCGATGTTGTTCGTGTCGACCAGCGAGGCGCCCGGCGCGTCACCGACCAGCTTGAAGTAGCAGGTGTCCGGCAGGCCGGAGTACGGCAGCTCCTTCGAGTACTGGTACAGGACCGTGCCCTGCGCGTCGATCGACGAGGCGTCGCCGTAGTACTCGCCGTCGGTGCTGTCGGTCGTGTCGCCCGGGTTCGCGCCGATCACGACGCTGCCGCCGCCGTCGGCGGCCGGGCGGACGAAGTTCGGGTTGCCGACGAGGCTGCCGCGCGGCGGCGAGCTGATGCCGTCGTTGGCGACGATCACGCCGTGGCCGGGCTCGGTCGCCAGGCCGGCGTTCGTCATCGCCGGCGCGTTGATCGCCTGCAGCGCCTCCGGCTCGATCAGCGGGTCGTCCTGCGTGCCGCAGCTGTTCGCCGACGGGAACGGGTTGACGGCGTCCGGCGCCAGCGAGCGCTGCTTGTGGCCCAGCGCCGTCGTGTCGGGCGTGATCGTCGCGCCGGTGACGTGCGGCCCGGTCGGCGCCGGGTCGCCGATCGGCAGCGTCGCGTCCGGGATGATCTCCTTCACCGCGCGCAGCTGGCGCAGCGCCGCGATGCCGGCGGCCGGCACGTGCGCGGCGACCGCGTTGACGCTGACGAGCTGGACGACGTCGCTGCCGCCGTTCGCGCGGATCGCGGCGACGATCGGCTTCTGGTCGTCGTGCGCGGCCGTGACGCGGGCGTTGGCGGCGCTGCGCAGGTTGAGGTTGGCGTGATCGTCCTTGAGCCAGACGATCACGTCGCCGCCCAGGCCCGCGTCGCCGAGCACCGGCGCCAGCGGGGTCGAGGTCGCGGCGGTCGCGTTGGCGATCGCACCGGCGCCGGCCGCGGTCAGCGCGGCGCCGATCGCTACGGCCGTGGCGCGACGGCGCGAGCGCCGTCCGAACCCTCCGTGGTGGTGAGACAAGGAGCCCCCTCCCATCGATGATGAATCGGCCGCGGCGCCACCCGCCGCGACCGATGCATTAGATCACCTGTGCGGTTCGGAGACGCCGTAAAAAAGGACATTTCATGTAAGACTCATAGAGTCCACATCAATCCTTCAGCGTGTAGGACCAGCGGGCGAGCCGCTCCGCACCACGGGGACGCGCGGCGGCTTCCGCGGCGTCGAGCTGGCGATGCAGAGCGACAGCGCGGCGCCGAACGCGACCTACGCGTACGGCTCCGCGATGGCGTTCACGCTGGCGACGGCGACGCCGTAGGACCGTGCGGTGGGGCGGCCGACGCGCCGCCCCACCGCCACGCCTCATCCGAGCGCCGTCGCTCCCGCCGGCCGCCGGCGCTCGCGCTCGCGCGCCGTCGCGTCGGCGTCGAGGCCGCCGTTCGCCAGCACGACGCCGTAGGCCGTGAGCGCCGCCGCCGCCGAGACGCGGCCCTCGAGCACGTCGTCGAGCACCGCCGCCGGCTCGCGCTCGCAGGGGTCGCCGTAGCCGCCGCCGCCGGCCGCGATCGAGACGATCCGCTGGCCGACGCCGAGCTCCAGGCTGGCGATCGCCGGCGCGTCGACCGCGCCGCCGCCGGCGCCGTCCTCGATCCAGGCGGCCGCCGGCGCGCCGTCGGCGCCGCCGCGCACGCCGTGGGCCGGATGCAGCCGCGCCTCCAGCGCGTAGGTGAAGGTCACCGGCCCGAAGCGCGGCTCCAGCACGACGCGCGTCGCCAGGCCGCCGCGGCGGCGCCCGGCGCCGCCGGAGTCCGGGACCAGGCTGCGCTGGGAGATCAGGATCGGATAGCGCTGCTCGTCGATCTCGACGCTGTCGTGGTAGAGCAGCGCGCCGGCGACAGGGCGCTGGAAGGTCGGCCAGCCGTCGACGAACGGCGTCGCCGGCCCACCCGTGCCGCCGACGATGATCTGGTTGACGAAGGCGCGGCCGTTGCGCCCGTCGACGCCGGAGATGACCGACTTCCCCGGCGCCTGCCCGACGGCGCCCTCGGCCAGCCCGAAGTCGTCGCCGAGCTGCGCGAACGCGGCCTGGACGAGCCCGACGACGCGGTCAGCGAGGTTCGTCGTCGCCGACGAGCAGGAGTGCGGGAAGCGCGGGATGCCGACCACGCAGCCCTCGCGCAGCAGGACCTCGAAGCAGCGGAACGTGCCGGCGTTGGTCGGCACGTCGTCGGGCAGCGCGCCGAGCGCGCCGGCGAGCGCGGCGGCGGTCGCCGTCGCGCGCGTCAGGTTGAGCCCGTTCGGTTGGTTGTCGGGGTTCTCGCGCAGGTCGATCGCGATCTTGCCGCGCTCCGGCTGGACCGTGACCGCGGCCGAGAGCCGCAGGCCGTCGGCGTCGGTGCCCGGGAAGGGATCGTGGACCGTGCTGCCGGCGATCGTGCAGGCGGGCAGGTCGGCGATCACGCTGCCGACCAGCCGCTCGGAGTAGGCGAACCAGGCCTCGACGAAGCGGTCGACCGTGGCGATGCCGTGCGTGGCGACCAGCTCCTGCACGCGCCGCTCGGCGATGCGCGCCGCGCCGACCGTGGCGAGGTAGTCCCCGTACCACTGGTCCGGCACGCGGATGCGGGCGCGGCACATGCGCACGACGTCCTCGACGTCCTCGTAGCCGCGCTGGACGCGCACGCAGGGGAAGATCAGCGCGCCCTCCTCGTAGACGTCGCGCGCCGTCGGCGAGAACGTCGTCGGGATCGCGTTGCCGCAGTCGGCCTGGTGCGCCTTGGCGACGCCGGTGAAGACGTGCGTCCCGTCGACGAAGATCGGGACGAGGATCGCGTGGTCGGCCGCGTGCGAGTTGCCGTCGTAGGGGTCGTTGTGCAGGAACGCGTCGCCGGCGGCGAGGTCGCGGTGCCGCGCGAGCATCGCCGCGCCGAGCGGCTCGGAGCCGAAGACGTGGACGGGGCAGCCCTCGGCGCTGGCCAGCAGCTGGTTGTCGGCGGTCAGGATCGAGCACGAGAAGTCGCGCGCGGTGTTGATGACCGACGAGCGCGCGGACCGCAGCAGGCCGTTGGTCATCTCGCGCACGATCCCGTCGAAGGCGTTCGACAGGACCGAGAGCAGGACGGGGTCGAAGCTGCCGGTCACGCGGCCTCCTGTCGACGCTGGAGATGGAAGTTCCGCTGCTCGTCGAGCCGCAGCAGCCAGCCGGGCGGGACGACCACCGTCGTCGTCGGCTCGTCGACGATCGCCGGCCCGGCGATCGTCTGGCGCGGGCGCAGCGCGGCGCCGCGGTAGCGCGGCGTGCGCTCGCGGCGCGCCGCGAAGACGACGTCGTCAGTCCGCGCCGCGCCGTCGCCGGGCGCGGCGCCGAGCGCCGCCGGCACGTGCGTCGCGTCGAGCGCGATCTCCGCGCGCACGCCCCAGGCCAGGACCTCGACCCGTGCGCCCGGGTCCTGCGTCCCGTTGCGGTGCAGGTGCTCGCGGTGGAACGCGTCCTCGATCGCGCGCGCGCCGACGTCCGCGCGCAGCGGCCGGTCGGCGAGCGGCACGCGCAGGTCCCAGGCCTGCGCCGGGTAGCGGGCCTCGACGAAGTACGACAGCCGCGCGCTGGCGCCGGGACCGGCGAAGCGGGCGACGAAGGCCGCGGCGCGCCGGTCGAGGTCGTCGAACAGCGCCAGCACCGTGGCGCCATCGAAGTCGCCGGTGTCGACGAACTGCGGCACGCTGAACTCGGTGGCGATCGGCGCCTCGTGCGCGCCGTAGGCCGCCAGCACGCCCGCGGTCGCGGGCACGACCGCCTGGCGCGCGTCGAGCAGGTCGGCGAGCGCCGCCGCGACCATCGCGCCGGCGCCGCCGCCGGCGACCAGCAGCGCGCCGCGCGGGTCGACGCCGTGCTCGAGCGTCACCTGCCTGATCGCGGACGCCATGTGGTTGGCCGAGACGTCGACGATCGCCTGCGCCGCCTGCACGCTGGAGAGGCCGAGCGGCCCGCCGACGTGTGTCGCGATCGCCGTCTCGGCCGCCTCGCGGTCGAGCCGGAAGTCGGCGTCGAAGGTGTCAGGGCTGAGGTAGCCGAGCACGACGCAGGCGTCGGTGACGGTCGCCAGCTCGCCGCCGCGGCCGTAGGCGGCGGGACCGGGATCGCTGCGCGCGCTCTGCGGGCCGACCCGCAGCAGGCCGCCGGAGTCGATCCAGGCGATGCTGCCGCCGCCCGCCCCGATGCTCTGGACGGCGACCGACGAGAGGCCGGTGAGATGCCCGACGAACGGCTCGCCGAGCCAGGCCTCGCGCGTGTGCCGCACGCGCCCCTGCTCGACCAGCGAGACGTCGAAGGTCGTCCCGCCCATGTCGCAGACCACCACGACGGCCGCGTCCGGCGCGGCCGCCGCGCCGGCGAGCGGCGCCATCGACGGCCCGGAGTTGATCGTCAGCAGCGGCCGCGCGACGACCTCGCGGACGTCGAGCACGGCGCCCTCGGAGGTGACGACCATCAGGTCGCCGGCGAAGCCGGCGCGCTCCAGGTCGCCGCTGAGGTCGCCGAGGTGCGTGGCCATCAGCCGCTTCAGCGACGCGTCGATCGCCGCCGCCGAGGCGCGGCGGTACTCGCGCAGCGAGGGGTTCGCGTGGACCGACAGCGTGTACTCGGTCCCCGGCAGCAGCTCCTCGATCAGCTCGCCGACGCGGCGCTCGTGCGCGTCGTTGGCGATCGACCAGAGCAGCATCACGGCGACCGCCTCGACGTCGTGCTCGGCCAGCGAGGCGATCAGCGCGCGCGCGTGGTCCTCGTCCAGCTCGGTCAGGACCTCGCCCTCGGCCGACATGCGCTCGCGCAGCTCGAACGTGAGCCGGCGCGGGACGTACGGCGGCGGGTAGGCGGCGCGCGAGTCGAAGACGTTGCGGCGGCCGCCCTCGCGCAGGATCAGCGTGTCCGCGAACCCCTCGGTGACGAGCAGCGCCGTGCGCGCCGTGCGCCCGGTCAGCACCGCGTTGGTGGCGTGCGTGGTGCCGTAGACGATCACGTCGGCGGCGCGCAGGACGCCGCCGCCAGTCCGCGCGAGCGTCGCCGCCGCCCTGTCGACCGCCGCCTTGAAGCCGTCGAACACGCGCCCGTACGTCGTCAGCGCCTTGCCGACCGCCAGCGTCCCGTCGTCGGCGCTGACGACGACGTCGGTGAAGGTGCCGCCGGTGTCGACGGCGATGCGGAAGCGCGCGCCGTCGCCGGCGTCCGGCTGCCGCTGCGGTGGAGTGTGGGTCCCGATGTCCAATGCCAAGTCCCGGTCGATCGACGTGCTGTCGCGCAAGCATCGCCGGGCGGCTGGCCGCCCGACTGTCTCAACTTGGGTCGAGCGAGCGCCCTCAGGCGCCGGCGACCGCCAGCACGGCCGCGCCCAGCCGATCGGCGACGGCGGCGGCGACGTCCGCGTCCATCGGCGTCGACAGGCAGGCGCAGTTGGCCTGGGTGAGCAGCAGGCCGCGCTCGTAGGCCGCCCACCAGAGGCGCGTGCGCAGGTCCGCGTCCAGCCGCGTCTGCCCTTGCGGGAACGGGCGGAAGATCGAGCCGCGCCCGCGGACCTCCCAGCCGACCGGTTGCAGCCGCCGCTGCAGCGTCTCGCGCGCCTGCTCGCCGAGCGCGTTGAGCCGGCCGATCTCGTCCGCCGTCAGCAGCTGCAGCGAGACGGCGCCCGCGGCCATGCTGACCGGGTTGCCGGAGAACGTGCCGCCGTGCTCGAGATGGTTCGGGCTGAGCACGGACAGCTCGCGCATCACCGCCTCGCGGCCGAGGACGGCGCCAATCGGAAAGCCGCCGCCGACGATCTTGCCGACCGTGACGAGGTCGGGCGCGATGCCGTAGGCGCCGCTGAGGCCGTTCGGCCCGAGCCGCAGGCTGATCACCTCGTCGACGATCAGCACGATCCCGCGTGCCGCCGTCAGCTCGCGGGCGAGCCGGACGAAGTCGGCGCTCAGCGAGACCAGCCCCGCGCGGTTGGGCAGCAGGTCGATCAGCAGCGCCGCGCAGCGGTCGCCGACGCGCTCGATCGCGGCCCGCAGCGCCGCCGTGTCGTTGACCGGCACGGCCGTGACGTCGTCGACGACGCCCTTCGGGACGCCGCGCGTGGAGCCGGCGCCGCCGGCGCAGAGCGCGACCTCGGAGGTGCCGTGGTAGCCGTCGCGCATGACGATGCAGGCGTCGCGGCCCGTGTGCGCGCGGGCCACGCGCAGCGCGGTCATCACGGCCTCGGTGCCGGAGTTCGTGTAGCGCACCTGGTCGAGCTCGGGGAAGCGCGCCAGCAGCAGCTCGGCGTGCTCCCACTCGCGCAGGTTCGGGAGCCCGAAGCTCGCGCCGTCGCGCAGCGCGCGCTCGGCCGCCTCGACGATCCGCGGGTGCGCGTGGCCGTGGATCGCCACCGTGAAGTTGTTGTTCGCGTCGATCAGCTCGCGGCCGCGGTCGTCCCAGACCCGGCAGCCCGCGCCGCGCACGACGAACGGCGACCGGCGGCCGACCGCCAGCGTCGAGCGGCCGATCGCGCCCGGCAGCAGCGGATGGCCGCGCGGCCCGCTGCGCAGGGGCGCCTCGGCCGGCTGGGATCCCACGACGGTGTTCATCTGATGCTTCCTCCTGGTGGGCGGGGTGTCAGCGGACGGTCGTGCGCAGGGCGCCGAGGCGCTCGATCTCGACCTCGACGACGTCGCCGGCGGCGAGGAACGAGGGCGGGTCCATGCGGCTGCCGACGCCGTCGGGCGTCCCGGTGCTGATGACGTCGCCGGGGGCGAGCGCGAGGAACCGCGAGACGTACGCGACGACCGTCGCGACGGGGAAGATCTGCAGGCTGGTGCTCGAGCGCTGGACCTCGGCGCCGTTGACGCGCGTGACGAGCTCGAGCGCCTGCAGGTCGCCGACCTCGTCGAGCGTCACGAGCGCCGGCCCGCACGGCGTCGAGCCGTCGACGGCCTTGCCGGGCAGCCACTGCGTGCCGTTGAACTGGAGATCGCGCGCGCTGGTGTCGTTGAGGACCATCGCGCCCGCGACGCAGTCGAGCGCCTGCTCCGGCGCGACGTTCCGGCAGGGCCGGCCGATGACGACCGCGAGCTCGCCCTCGTAGTCGAGCTTCGCGCTGACCTGCGTCAGGACGAGGTCGTCGGCCGGCCCGACCAGGCTCGACGCGAACTTCGCGAACAGGTCCGGATGCGCGGGCGGCGTGCGGCCGGTCTCGGCGACGTGGTCGCGGTAGTTGAGCCCGACGCAGAGCACCTTCGCCGGATCGGGGACCGGCGGGCCGAGCACGACGTCGGCGAGCTCGCCGACGCGCGCGCCGCCCGCGGCGACGGCGGCGTCGACGGCGGCCGCCAGCGCGGCGAGGTCGCCGCCGTGGCGCTCGAGCAGCTCGCGCGTCGAGCGGACGCCGCTGCCGAGCAGGCCGGCGAGGTCGTGCACCTGGCCGGCGACGACGACGCCGGGCTCGAGCGTCGCGCCGGCGCGGTAGGAGACGAGCCTCATGCGCGCGGCGCGTCGAAGCGCACGGGCTCGCCGGCGGCGACCGACGGCAGCGCCGGCGGCCGCTCGCAGGTGCTCTTGAGCCTGACGTGCTCGTCGCGCTCGGCCGACTCGTCGAAGGCGAGCATGATCTCGAGCGTGTGGTAGGCGACGTCCTGGTTGGCCCGGAACGGCGTCCCGTCGCGCAGCGCGCTGGCCATGTCCGCGATCGCGACCGCGCGGTGGGCGTGGGCGTTGTGGCTCGTCGGCGCCTGCAGCCAGGAGCCGCCGCCCGGCTCCGTCGGGATGTACGCGAGGTCGCCCGGCTCGCCGCGGCGGATCAGCGGCTGGCCGCCCCAGACGTCGTCGTAGGGCACGCTGACGCTGCCCTGCGTGCCGTAGATCTCGACGAACGGGAGCTTGGACGCCCACATCTCCCAGCTCGTGATCACCGTGACGACGGGACCGGAGGCGAACTCGATCGTGCCCGCCGCGTGCGTCGAGACCTCGACCTTGATGTCGTTGACGCCGGGGGTGCCGCCCGGGCGCGGACGCGTGTCCGTGTAGCGCTTGGCGATCGCCGCGACCCGCGTCGCCGGCCCGAAGACGTTGATCAGGGTCGAGATCAGGTAGCAGCCGATGTCGAGCATCGGCCCGGCGCCCTTGGCGTAGAACGGGTCGATGTGCGGGTGCCAGTACTCGCCGCCGCGGAAGCTGAAGCAGGCGGTCGCCGCCCGCGGCTCGCCGACCCAGCCGTCGTCGACGACCTTGCGCAGCGTCTGCAGCGGCCCGCCGAGGAACGTCGACGGCGCGCAGCCGACACGCACGCCGGCGGCGCGCGCCGCGGCGAGGATCGCGTCGGCCTCCGCGAGCGTCGTCGCCAGCGGCTTCTCGGAGAAGACGTGCTTGCCGGCGGCGATCGCGGCCAGCGAGACCGGCGCGTGCGCGGTCGGCGGCGTCAGGTTGACGACGATCTCGATCTCCGGATCGGCGAGCAGCTGCTCCGGCGACAGCGCCTTCGGGATGCCAAAGCGCTGGGCCTGGCCGGCGGCCAGCTCGCGGTCGAGATCCGCGCAGGCGGCGAGCTCGATCTCGCGATGCATCGGGAAGCTCTCGAAGTACTCACCGCTGACATGTCCGCAGCCGATGACTCCGACCTTGACGGCGTTCGCGCTCATGGAATCCACGCTAGTCGCGGGATCCGCCGCGCGCGTGTGCCAGGGTGGAACAGTCGCCGCGGCGTCAGATGACGATGCCGCGGCGCCGGTAGGAGTCGAGCCGGCGGTAGAGCGTCGAGCGGCCGATCTGGAGGATGTCGGCGGCCAGCGTCCGGTTGCCCGCGGCCTCCTCGAGCGCCGCGCGCAGCTCGTGCAGCTCGACCTCCTCCAGGCGCGACAGCGCGCCCCGGCTCATCGCGCCGCCGCGGAAGCTCTTCGGCAGGTCGTCGACGCTGACCTGCGCGCCGTGGGCGATCATCGCCGCCTGCTCGACGACGTCGCGCAGCTGCTGCACGTTCCCCGGCCAGTCGGCCTGGGCGAGGACGTACAGCAGGCGCGCCGACGGCGGCTTGTCGGTGATGTCGGCGATGAAGCGCTGCGCCAGCGCCGGGATGTCCTCGCGCCGCGCCCGCAGCGGCGGCACCGAGATCTCGACGGTGTGCAAGGCCGAGGTCAGCGCGACCGCCGCCGCCGTCGGGCGCAGCAGCGTCAGCAGCACGCGCGGCTGCTCGAGCTCGCGCACCAGCTCCGACAGCCGCACGCTCGCCGCCGCGGCCAGCGCGTCGGCCCCGCGCAGCACCGCCGCGCCGCCGCGCCGCAGCTGCGCGCGCACGGCCGCGACGAAGGCCGGCACGTCCGCCTGCATTCGCTGGCAGTCGAAGGTCTGGACGTCCGCGGACCAGGCGCCGGCGATCCGCAGCGCGATCACGTGCTTGCCGGCGCCGCGGTCGCCCAGCACGTGCACCGAGCGGCGCCGCGCGGCGGCGCTCGTGGCCACGTCCAGCGCCTGGCGGAAGGCCCGGTTCTCGCCGACCAGGTCGGCGAACGGGCGCAGCGCGGCGGCGTCGCCGCGGGTCGCCACGACGGCGGGCGCGGCGGCGCTGACGGGCTCGGCGGCGCGCGCCGGCAGCGGCTTGACGAGCACGAGCGCGCCGACCGGATCACCGTCCCGGCCGGCCATCGAGATCTGCAGCTGCACCGACCGATCGCCGCTCAGCATCACCTCGTGGCAGACGGGCCGGCGCAGGCGCAGCGCCTCCTGCGCGTAGCTGGAGATGACGGCGAAGTCGTCCTCGCGCAGCAGCTCGAGCGCCGGGTCGCTGACCATCGTGTGCTTGCCGTCGGTCGCCAGCAGCGCGCCGTGGCGGTGGCGCCGGTTCAGGCGCAGGTACTCGGCGAACAGCAGCTGCTCGCGCGCCGCCGAGCGCGTCGCCAGCTCGCGCGCGATCTTCGCCGCCGTGCCCTGCACGATCAGCGCGACCGCGCGCGGGTCGGACGCCAGCAGCACCGGCTCGGGCAGCGTCAGCGTCAGGCAGGCGCGCACGTTGTCGCGGAACGGGTCGCGGACGAGGACGCTGAGGCAGGAGTCGGGCAGCATGTCCTCGCGGTAGTGCTCGCTCGAGTAGACCCAGCCGGAGCGCCCGTCCTCGAGCGCGGTGCCGTCGCCGTTGGTGCCGCAGGCGCTCTCGAGCAGGACGCGGCCGTGCGGGAAGCGATCCTGGATCGACGGCGTCAGGTCGCCGACCAGCGAGCCGGCCGGGGACAGCAGCGTCACGCTGCCGCCGGCCTCGACCGCGGTCTGCTCGAGCTCGGCGACGAACGGCGCCGCGGCCAGCAGCGTCTGCTCGTCGATCCGCGCCGCGGCGTCGACGCGGAACGGCGCGCCGGGGTCGACCCGCATCGCCGCGCAGCGCCGCCATGACGCGGCGATCCGCGGCCGGATCCGCGAGAGGTCGGTGCGCGGGTCGGCGAGGAAGCGCGCGCGGACGGCCGCGACCGCGGCCAGCCCTTCGCGCGTGCTGACGTCGTAGGGGCGGGGCGACGCCGCGGAGGCGCCGCCGGAGGCATTCACAAGCGTGCTGATGTCGTGACGATACGCACGCATCGCCGCGCCGCCTATTGGCTCCGTGCACAACGTCCGTCCGCTTCCTTGTCCACAGCACCAGGACCGCAGCGGGCGCGTCGGTGCTAGCGTCGCCGCCATGGCGCCGGAGCGTGAGCTGCTCGACGGCTCGCCGCTGACCGTCCGCGACGTGGTCGCGATGCCGCAGTTCGGCATCGAGCTGGTCGCCGGGGCGAGCGGCCTCGACCGCCGCATCGAGTGGGCGCACGTGTCCGAGCTGGCGGACCCCGGCCCCTGGCTGGAGGGCGGCGAGCTGCTGATCGTCAACGGCTTCGGCGTCCCGGAGCAGGCGGCGGCGCAGGTCGAGTACGTCCGCCGGCTGGCCAAGCACCGCGTCGTCGCGCTGGCGCTGGGCGTGCGCTCGCCGCCGCTGCGCGAGCCGATGCTGGCGGCCGCCGACGACGCCGGGCTGCCGCTGCTGCGGCTGCCCAAGGAGACGCCGTTCATCGCGATCTCCCACGTCGTCGCGAACGCCAACCAGCACGCGGCGCAGCGCCGGCTCGTCCGCCACCTGCAGATCCTCGACACGCTGCGCCCGCGCAATGGCGTCCGCGCGAGCACGCGCGAGCGCTTCGCCGAGCTCGAGGAGATCTCCGGCTACCGCCTGGCCGTGGTCTCCGGCGCCGGCTACGCCGTCTTCGAGAGCTGGCCCTGGGTCCCCGAGCGGCTCGACGTCGCGGCGCTCGTCGAGGACGGCGAGGAGCGGATCGTGATCGACGGCGGCTACGCGCTGCCGATCCTGGTCGGCGACCGGCTGGCGGCGTTCCTCGTGGCGCTCGAACGGCCGGAGCGCCCGTCGGCCGGCATCGCGGCGCTGCAGCACATCGCGACGGTCGCCTCGCTCGAGGTGCTCGAGGCCTACCGCCGGCGCGAGGCGCGCCGGCGCAGCGGCGCCGAGGCGCTGGCCGAGCTGCTCGCCGGCCGGCTCGGCGCCGACGAGGCGGCGAGCCGCCTGGCCAACGAGGGCATCGACCCGCGGCAGCCGCTGGTGCTGGCGGCGTTCCGCGCGCCCGCGGGCGGGCTCGCCGACGACGACCTGCACCACTGGCTCGACGACCGCTGCGTGCCGCACCTGATGCTGCGCCAGGACGAGCTCTACGTGCTGCTGGCCGACCGCGACGACCGGCTCGACGCGCTCGCCCGCGAGCTCGACGTGCTGGCCGGCGCCAGCTCGCAGCTCACGCAGTTCGCGCGGCTCGCGGTCGCGCGCCGCGAGGCGCTGTGGTCGCTGGCGAGCGCCGGCACGGCCGCGGACCGCCGCGTCGTCCGCTTCGGCGCGCAGAACGGCGTCGTGCACTGGTTCCCGGCCGACCTCGACGCGCTCGAGCTGATGGTCCAGGCGACGCTCGGCGCGGTCCTCGACTACGACGCGGCCAACGGCACCGAGCTGCTGCGCAGCCTCGGCGCCTACTTCGGCAACCAGCGCCGGCGCCGCGTCACCGCGGCGCAGCTGTTCATCCACGAGCACACGCTGAGCTACCGGCTCAAGCGCATCGAGGCGCTGACGAGCCGCGACCTCAACGACCTCCAGGACAGCTCGGAGCTGTGGCTGGCGCTGAAGGCGCTGCCCGTCGTGCAGGAGCAGCGCGACCGCGAGCGCTGAGCCGCGCCCCTACGCGTCGCGGTCCGTCGTGGCGGCGAAGAAGCGCTGCCGCTTGCGGTCCTCGGCGTGCTCGGCCGAGCCCCGGCGGACCTGCTCGCGCTCGGAGGTCATCGCGACGCCGACGTCCCAGAACGTGCCGGTGCCGGTCAGGAAGCGGTGCGGCTCGATCTCCGTGACGATCACCGCCGGCCCGGCCGCCGCCCTGGCCTGCGCCAGCGCGTCCTCGAGCTCGGCGACGGTCGTCGCGGCGAAGGCGGCGCAGCCCATGCTGGCGGCGTTGGCCACGAAGTCGACGGCGACGATCGGCCCGTCGAGCCGGCCGGTCGCCGCGTTGCGCTCGCGCAGCTGCGTGCCGAACTCGCTGCCGGTCTTGGCCACCTGCAGCTCGCGGATGCACTGGTGGCCGTGGTTGTCGAGCAGCACGACGATCACCTTGCGGTGCTCCTGCACGGCGGTCACGAGCTCGGTCGGCTGCATCAGGTAGGTCCCGTCGCCGATCAGGACGAAGACGTCGCCCGCGCGCTCGCCGCGCGCGATGCGGTAGCCGAGGCCGGCCGGGATCTCATGGCCCATGCACGAGTTCGCGTACTCGATGTGCACCTCGGTGCCGCTCGCCGTGTCCCAGATCTTGTGGACGAACTCGACGACGCCGCCCGAGCCGAGCACGAGCACGTCGTCGGCGCCGGTGTGCCGGTTGAGCGCGTGGACGACCTGCGCCTGGGTCATGATCTCGCCGTCGTGCGACGCGAGGTCGAGCTCGAGCAGCCGCTCGCTCGCCGCGCGCGCCTCCCGCAGCTCGCGCCGGTACGCCGCGCTCGTCGCGTAGCCGCTCGCGAGCGCGCCGTGCAGCCACGCCAGCGCGAGCTTGGCGTCGCCGACGACCGGCAGCGAGCCGACCTTGTGCGCGTCGAACGCGCCGACGTTGACGTTGACGAAGCGGACGTCCGGGTTCTCGAACAGCGAGGCGGACGCGGTGACGAAGTCCTGCAGGCGCGTGCCGACGCAGATCACGCAGTCGGCCGCGGCGGCGATCTGCCTGGCGCCGAGCGTGCCGGTCTGGCCGATGCCGCCGAGGCCCAGCTCGCCGACCGGGCCGCAGCCGAGGCCGGCGTAGGTCTCGGCGACGGGGATGCCGAGCCCCGTGCTCAGCCGCTCCAGCTCCGCCTCGGCCGCCGAGTAGCGCACGCCGCCGCCGGCGATGATCAGCGGCCGCTGCGCGCGGCCGATGACGTGCAGCGCGGCGCGCAGCTCGTCCTCCGCAGCGGGGCGCCGCGCGATCGGCCAGACGCGCGGCTCGAAGAAGGACTCGGGGAAGTCGAAGGCCTCGCCCTGGATGTCCTGCGGCAGCGAGATCGTCACCGCGCCGGTATCGGCCGGGTCGGTCAGCACCCGCATCGCCTCGGGCAGCGTCGACAGCAGCTGCTCGGGGTTGACGATCCGGTCGAAGTAGCGGCTGACTGGCCGGAAGCAGTCGTTCGCGGTCACGTCGCGGTCGACCGGGTGCTCGACCTGCTGGAGCACCGGGTCCGCGCGGCGGTTGGTGATCGTGTCGGCCGGCAGCAGCAGCACCGGCAGCCGGTTCGTCGTCGCCGTGGCGGCGCCGGTGAGCATGTTGGTCGACCCCGGTCCGGCGGACGCGGTGCAGGCCAGCGTCGACTGGCGGCGCGTCGCCTTGGCGTAGCCGATCGCCGCGTGCACCATCGACTGCTCGTTCTTGCCCTGGAAGTGCGGGAAGTCGACGCCGTACTCCTCGACCGCCTGCGCGAGCCCGACCGAGTTGCCGTGGCCGAAGATCCCGTAGAGGCCGGCGATCAGCCGCTCGCGCCGGCCGTCGTGCTCGCTGTACTGGACCTGGAGGTACTCGACCAGCGCTTGCGCCACCGTCCGGCGCCGCGTCGGCCGCGCCGCGCGGTCGCTGCTGGCATTCTGGGCTGTTGTGGCGCTCATGTGGTCTCCGAGACGTCCGAACGATTGGGGCGCTCAGCGTCACATCCGGCCGCCGCGCGGCGCTGTCCCAAGTTGGTACGCCGCCGGCGCGCGGCTCAACCGCGCCCGGTCAGGGCGGGCGCGGAGCTGCCGTGGTCGCGCAGGTCGACGACGTCGAGCAGCGGCTCGCCGGCGACCCAGCGGCGCAGGTTCGCGGCGAAGCGCTCGACGACGCGCTCGCGCCAGCCGACGAGGTCGCCGGACATGTGCGGCGAGACGAGCACGCTGTCGAGCGTCCACAGCGGGTGCGTGGACGGCAGCGGCTCCTGCTCGAACACGTCGAGCGCCGCGGCGCCGATCTGCCCGTCGCGGACCGCGGCGAGCAGCGCCGCCTCGACGATCAGCGCGCCGCGGCCGACGTTGACCACGCGCGCGCCCGGCCGCATCAGCGCCAGCCGGCGCGCGTCGACGATCCCGCGCGTGGCCTGCGTCAGCGGCAGCGCCAGCACGAGGTCGTCGGCGAGCGGCAGCAGCTCGTCGAGCTCGTCGATCGCGGCGATCGCGCCGAGCTCGGCGTCCTGCCTGGCGCGGCGCGCGACGACGTCGACGCGCACGCCCGCCGCGCGCAGCAGCTTCGCGGTCTCGCGGCCGACCGGCCCGGCCCCGAGCAGCAGCACGCGGCGCCCGAGCAGCGGCTCGGTCTCGCGGTGCACCCAGGTCGCGACGCGCTGGTACTCGAGCGTGCGCCGCAGGTCCTTCGCGAACAGCAGCAGGACCCCGAGCACCCACTCGGCGATCGGCCGCTCGCAGACGTCGCGCGACGTGCTGACCGTGACGCCGCTCTCGATGATCTCGGTCGTCAGCAACGCGTCGACGCCGATGCTCGACGTGTGGATCCAGCGCAGGTCGCCCGGCCCGACGATCCGCAGCAGGTCGCTGCGGAAGTCGTTCAGGAACAGGATCTCGACGCCCGGCTGCGCGGCGCGCAGCTCGTCCGCCGTGCGCACGACGACGAAGTCGGCCTCGTCGCGCAGCCGGTCGACCGGCGGCGCGTCGCGCTCCGGCGGGCAGATGACGATGACCTTCGGGCGCGCCATCAGCTGACCACGTCGATCAGCGGCTGGCCGGTGAGGACGCGCCGCGCGCGCTCGACGGCGCCGCGCTGGAGCGCGCCCGTCGACTGATCCGAGCGCCAGGAGATGTGCGGCGTCAGGATCGTGTTCGGCGCGTCGCGCAGCGGGTGGTCGGCCGGCAGCGGCTCGACGGAGAACGTGTCCAGGCCGGCGCCCGCGAGCTGCCCGGACGCCAGCGCGGCCGCCAGCGCGGCCTCGTCGACGAGGCCGCCGCGCGAGACGTTGACGACGATCGCGCCCCGCCGCATCCGGCCCAGCGCCGCGGCCGAGATCAGGCCGCGCGTCGCGTCGCCGAGCGGCAGGTGCAGGGAGACGACGTCCGAGCCTTCCAGCAGCGCCTCGAGCGTGATCGACGCGACGTCGGTCGGCTCGACGAACGGGTCGTGCGCGCGCACGCACGCGCCGAGCCCCGTGTACATGCGGGCGACGCGCGTGCCGATGCGGCCCATGCCGACGACGCCGACCTCCAGCCGCGAGAGCGGCGGCGTGTCGTAGCCGATCGTCCCCGCCCAGCCGCCGGACCGCAGCGCCGCGTCGCCGGCCGGCAGCCGGCGGGCGAGCGCGAGGCCCAGCGCCACGGCGTGCGACGCGACCTCCTCGGACGCCGAGTCCGGCACGATCGAGACCGGGATGCCGGCGCGCCTGGCCGCCGCGACGTCGATGTTGTCGTAGCCGATCCCGTAGCGGACGACGCCGAGGCAGCGGCGCATGCGCGGGAAGTCCTCGGCGGTCAGCGTCGCGTACGGCGTGATCATGACGACCGCCGCGTCGGCGAGGGCCGCGCGAAAGCCGTCGACGTCCGGCGCGGCGACGAGCTCGACGCCGAGCTCGGCGGCCAGCGCGCGCTCGCGCTCGAGGTCCGGGAAGTGGTGTGGCGCGACGACGATCCTGCCGGTCACCGGCAGGCCCGTCGTCGGCGCGGTTGACTGTGTGGCCATCGAGCGGCGACGCTACGCCGGCTCGGCGGCGCCGCCCTGTGCCGAAGGGAGACACCGCGCTAGCGGACGTCGGCGATCCGGATCGGCGCGCGCTCGCGCACCGAGCGCCACGCCGCGAGGCCGATCAGCAGCGGCTCGCGCGCGTCCTCGACCGAGACCGCCGGCGGGCGCCCCTCGCGCAGCGCCGCGACGAGCTCCTGCCACTCGGCGACGTAGCTGGCGGCGTAGCGGTCGAGGAACGGGTAGGGCAGCGTCGCGCCGTGGACGCCGTCCGCGTCGCGGACGAACGCCGCGTGCGCGAGCGGGTTCTCGGACGTGGCGACGCCGGCGGAGCCGAAGATCTCGACGCGCTGGTCGTAGCCGTAGACGGCGCGGCGCGAGCCGTCGATCGTCGTCAGGCAGCCGTTCGCGTGGCTGAGCGTGACCGCGATCGTGTCGAGGTCGCCGATCTCGGCCAGCGCCGGCTCGACGAGCACGGCGCCGGTCGCGTAGACCTCGACGACCTCGCTGCCGACGACGTGGCGCGCCAGGTCGAAGTCGTGGATCGTCATGTCGAGGAAGATCCCGCCCGAGCCGCGGGCGTAGTCGAGCGGCGGCGGCTCGACGTCCCGGCTCGTGATGCGGGCGAGCTGCGGCTCGCCGACGCGGCCCGCCGCGACCGCCGCGGCGACCGCGGCGTGCCCGCGATCGAAGCGCTGGTTGAAGCCGATCTGGAACGGCACGCCGGCGTCGACGACGGCCGCCAGCGCCCGTTCGAGCTCGTCCAGCTCCAGCGACACCGGCTTCTCGCAGAAGATCGCCTTGCCGGCCCGCGCGGCGGCGACGACCTGCTCGGCGTGCCGCGGCGTCGGCGTGCAGATCGCGACGACGTCGACGTCGTCGGCCTCGATCAGCGCCGCCGCCGACGCGGCGGTCGCCGCGCCGAGCCGCCCGGCGAGCGCGGCGGCCGCGGCGGCGTCCACGTCGTACAGGCGCGTCAGCACGGCGCCCGGGGTCTGGCGGGCGACGATCTCGGCGTGCAGGCGCCCGATCCGGCCGGTCCCGAGCAGGCCGACGCGCACGGCCACGCTCACCAGCCGCCCTGCCAGCCGCCGAGCAGGCCGTACGGCTCGCGCTGGCCTTCCTCGCCAGGCCGGCCCTCGAGGAAGTCGAAGTCGCAGCCCTGGTCGGCCTGCAGGACGTGCTCCAGGAACAGGCGTCCGTAGCCGCGGCGGTACTTCGGCTCGGCCGGCGCGAGCCGCGCCGCGCGGCGCGCCAGCTCGTCCGGCGCGACGTCGAGGTCGAGCCGCTGCGCCGCGACGTCGAGCACGATCGGGTCGCCGTCGCGCACGAGCGCGAGCGGCCCGCCGACCGCGGACTCCGGCGCGACGTGCAGCACGGCGGTGCCGAACGCCGTCCCGCTCATGCGCGCGTCGGAGACGCGGACCATGTCGCGCACGCCGGCCTTCAGCAGCTTCGCCGGGATCGGCAGCATCCCCCACTCCGGCATGCCCGGGGCGCCGCAGGGCCCGCTGTCGCGCAGGACGAGCACGGAGTCGGCGCCGACGTCGAGCGCGGGATCGTCGATCCGCGCGCCCATGTCGTGGACGTCGTCGAAGACGACGGCCGGGCCGCGATGGCGCAGCAGCTCGGGCGACGCGGCGCTGCGCTTGATGACGGCGCCGTTCGGGGCCAGCGTGCCCTGGACGACGGCGATGCCGCCGGCGGCGTCGAACGGCTCGGCGAGCGTGGCGATCACCTCCATGTCCGGCGCGGGAGCCCCGGCCAGCGCGTCCGCCAGCGGCGCGCCGGCGATCGTCGGCGCGTCGACGTGCAGCAGCGGCCGCAGCGCCGCCAGGACGGCGCGGATGCCGCCGGCCTGGAACAGCTGCTGGACGAGGTGCTCGCCCGACGGGCGCACGTTGACGATCCGCGGCGTGCGCTCGGAGATCTCGTGGAAGCGGCGCAGCGTCAGGTCGACGCCGACGCGGCGCGCCAGCGCCAGCAGGTGGATCACCGCGTTCGTCGAGCCGCCGATCGCCATCAGCAGCGTGATCGCGTTGTCGAACGCCGCGGCGGTCAGCACCTCGCCGGGGCGCGGCCCGGCCGTCGCCAGCTCGACGGCGCGCCACCCGGTCGCCTCCGCGGCCTGCGCGCGGCGCGCGTCGACCGCCGGGATCGACGCCGTCCCGGGCAGGCACATGCCGAGCGCCTCGACCAGCGACGTCATCGTCGAGGCCGTGCCCATCTCGCTGCAGTGGCCCGCCGACGGCTTGTGGCCGGCCTCGAGCTCGTCGAAGTCGGCCTGGCTGATGCGCCCCGCGCGCAGCTCATCCGCGTAGCGCCAGGTGTCCGTGCCGACGCCGCGCTCGCGGCCGCGGAAGAAGGCGGGCTGCTGCGGGCCGCCCGTCAGCATGATCGCCGGGACGTCCGCGCTGGCCGCGCCCATCAGCTGCGCCGGCACGGTCTTGTCGCAGCCGCCGATCAGGACGACGGCGTCGAGCGGGTAGGAGCGGATCGACTCCTCGACGTCCATCGCCATCAGGTTGCGGTAGAGCATCGCCGACGGCTTCATCAGGCTCTCGCCGAGCGAGATCGTCGGGAACTCGAGCGGCAGGCCGCCGGCCTGCAGGACACCGCGCTTGACCGCCTCCGCGAGCCCGCGGAAGTGGACGTTGCAGTTGACGAGCTCCGACCACGAGTTGCAGATCCCGACGACGGGCCGGCCGGCCAGCGCGTGCTGCGAGATCCCCGTCGCCTGGATCGCCGTGCGGTGCACGAAGCCGGTCAGGTCGCGCGGGGCGAACCAGCGGGCGCTTCTGAGCTGCGGGCTTCCGTTCGTGCTCATCGAGCTCCTTCTGGTCGCGGACTAGAACGCGGTGGCGCCGGCGTCGAGCGCGAGCACCGACCCGGTCGCGAAGGTCGCGAGCGTCAGGAAGCGGATCGCGTCGACGACCTCGTCGGGGTCCATGAAGCGCTTCAGCGCGACGCGCTCGATCGCCTCCGCGCGGGCCGCCGCGGGGTCGTCGGTCAGCGCCAGCTCGCCGGCCATCATCGGCGTGTCGATCGGGCCGGGGCAGATCGCGTTGACGCGGACCGCCGGCGCCAGCTCGGCCGCCAGCGCGCGCGTCAGCCCGACCACGCCGGCCTTGGCGGCGCAGTAGTGAACGAAGTCCGGCATGCCGTAGCTCGCGAGGTCGGAGCCGATGTTGACGATCGCGCCGCCGCCGTCCGCGCGCATCCGCAGCGCGGCCTCGCGCGACACGTAGAACGTCCCCGACAGGTTGACGTCGATCGTGCGCCGCCAGGCGTCCGCGTCGAGCGCGTCCAGGCTCGTCGGCACGACCGTGCCGGCCGCGTTGACGACGAGGTCCAGGCCGCCCAGGGCGCATGCGGCGCCGGCGACGGCCGCGGCCACCGCGGCCGGGTCGGCGACGTCGGCGGCGACCGCGTGCGCCGCGTCGCCCAGCTCCTCGGCCAGCGCCGCCAGGCGCTCGGCGCGGCGCGCCAGCAGCGCCACGCGCGCGCCCTCGGCGACGCAGCGCCGCGCGGTCGCGAGGCCGACGCCGGAGCTGGCGCCGGTGACGAGCACGCGCCGGCCCGTGAGCGTGCGATCGCCGGTCGTCATCTGCGGGATTCTCGCCCTGGCGCGCGTGCCGGCGGCTGTGTCAGCTTGAGACGTCGAGCAGCGCGAGCCGGTCGGCGACGACGCGGCCGCGGTGCAGCACGGTGCGGTCGTCGGGGCGGTCCATCACCGCCGAGGTCACGGTCTCGCCGGCCACGATCACGAGGTCGGCCGCGTCGCCCGCCGCGGTCCCCGGCCGCCGCTCGCCGGCGCCGAGCCGTGGCGCCGCGGCGTCCATCACCGAGCGGCCGCCGATCGTCGCGACCGCGACGCAGAGCTCGACCAGCGCGTCGGCGCAGTACTCGTTGATGAACGCCAGCTGCCAGGTGCGGTCGAGCATGTCGGCGTTGCCGAACGGCGACCAGTAGTCGCGCTGGCCGTCCTGGCCGAGGCCGACCCGGATCCCCGCCTCGACGAGGCGCTCCAGCGGCAGCGCCGTGCCGATCGACGGCGCGACCGTCGTCATCGAGACGTCCAGCTCCGCCAGCTCGTCGATCAGCCGCGCCGTCGTCGCCTCGGAGACGCCGCCGAGCGCGTAGCCGTGGGCGATCGACACCTTGCCCTGCATGCCGCAGGCGCGCGTGCGCTCGAGGATCAGCCTCGTCGTCCAGACCGCCAGGTCGCCCGGCTCGTGCAGATGGATGTCGACCGGCACCTGGTGCTTCTCCGCGAGCCCGAAGACGAGGTCGAGATGCCGCACGGGGTCCTGGTCGAGCTCGCAGGGGTCGATGCCGCCGACCGAGTCGGCGCCCTCGCGCAGCGACGCCTCGAGCAGCGGCAGCGTCCCCGGGTCGCGCACCAGGCCCGCCTGCGGGAAGGCGACGACCTCGACGTCGCAGCGGCCGGCATGCGCCTGCTTGGCGGCCAGCACGCCCTCGAAGCGCTCCAGCCCGCTGTCCGAGTCGATCTGCGCGTAGCTGCGCACGCGCGTCGCGCCGCGGGCGATCATCAGCCCGAGCGCGTGCGTGGCACGCCGGGCGACCGACCACTCGGCCGAGCGCCAGTGGCGGCGGTCGTTCATCACCATGTTCAGGATCCCGGGGCTGCCGCTGTGCGGCCGGAACGGCAGGCCGAGCCGGTTCGAGTCCAGATGGACGTGCGCGTCGGCGAACGACGGCAGCAGCAGGCGGCCGCGGCCCTCGACGACGTCGCCCTCGGCCCTCGCCGACGGGTCGTGCGGGCGCAGCGCGGCGATGCGGTCGCTGTCGAGCTCGACGTCGCTGCGCTCGCCGCCCCACGGACGCACGTCGCGGATCGTTCGCTTCATCGCTCAGCCTCTCGTTTCACCCGGCTCGGCGCCGGCCCGCGCCGGCGGGAAGGTCGGGGGAAAGAGCTCGGCGGTCGAGCGCCCGGCGTGGTCGCGCTCGCTGTAGCCGTGCCGCAGCTTCTCGAACAGCCGCTGTCCGCGCTCGCGCAGGCGCGCGAGGTCGACGCCGGGCACGACGCCGTCGCGCACGATCGTCCGTCCCGCCACGATCGTGTGCGTCGCCTGCCGCGCCGTGCCGCTCATCAGCAGCGTGCGGATCGGGTCGTCGTGCGCCCCGTCGCGGATGTCGTCGAGCGCGAACGCGGCCAGATCCGCCTGCGCGCCGACCGCGAGCCGCCCCAGGTCCGGCCGCCGCAGCGCGCGCGACGCGCCGAGCGTCGCCGCCTCGACCCAGCGCTCCGGGGCGCCCGCGTCGGCGCGGCCCTCGACCAGCTGCGCCATGTGCCAGCCGACGTCGATCCCGCGGATCAGGTCAGGCGGGAAGGAGTCGGTGCCGAGGCAGACGTTGACGCCGGCGTCGAGGTAGGCGTCGAAGGACTCGAGCACCATGCCGCCGCGGAAGGCCGTCAGCGGGCAGTGCACGATCGAGACGCCGGCCTGCGCGAGGCGGGCGACGTCGCCGCGGTCCTCGCCGTGCAGCTTCGAGCTGCGGTCGGTGTAGGTGCCGTGCGGCAGCAGGAAGCGCTCCGTCAGGTTGCCCGTGCTCGCCAGCAGCTCCAGCGGCGTCATCCCGTGCGCGCGCTCGACGAGCTCGCGCTCCCAGAGGCTCTGCAGCGCGTGCAGCCGGACGAGCGCGTCGCGCCGCTCGGACAGCTCGGCGATCGCGCGCAGCAGCTCGGCGGTCAGGGTCTCGATCCGGCACGGCAGCAGCACGCCCTCGATCAGCGGGTCGTCCAGCTCGGCGCAGTGGTCGAGGAAGCGCGTCGCCTCCGCCAGGCCGGCCCAGCCGCGCTCTTCCTCGAACAGGACGTCAGGCCGCAGGTCGGCGCGGGTGACGGCGACGCCGGAGCGGAACGACGGCCCCAGGTACGCGCGCAGCCCGAGCCGCCGCGCGAGCTCGGCGACCGCCACCAACTCATCGAATGACTCGGCCCAGTCGCTGTGCGTCTCGGCGGCGATCGGCATGAACGTGGTGATCCCGTGCAGCGCCAGCTGCACGAGCGCGTACTCGCGCATCTCGCGGCGCTCCCGCGGGCTGAGGATCGCGCGGCGGCGCGTCCGGAACCACGCCTCCGACCACTCCAGGCCGAGCGCTCGCGCCGGCGTCGCCCACGAGTCCAGCAGCAGGTGGTCGACGTCCGCGAGCGCGTTGAGGTCGATCAGCCCCGGCAGCACGAGCGACTGGCCGAGGTCGAGCGCCTCGTCGACGGCGCCGGCGAACCCGCGCCCGACGAAGACGATCCTGTCGTCCTCGAACACGACCTGTCCGTCCGTCAGCAGGGCATGGTGGCCGTCCTCGTGGACGAGCACGTGCGCGGCGCCGATCAGCGTGCGCACGGCTCAGGCCTTGTCGACGATCACGGCGACGCTGCCGCCGCCAACGGGCGCCTGGTGGACGGCGCCGCCGGAGATGTAGATCGCCGGGTCGCCGACCGCCGCCGCGAAGATCCCGCCGACGGTCGCCTTGACCTGCACGTCGTAGTGCGGGTTGACGTCGTCGCGCACCTGGCGATGCCCGCGCAGCGTGCCCTCGGGCGTGCCGATCTTGACGTAGAGCGCGACGACGCGCGCGCGCACCGCCTCCGGGATGTGGCTCGCGGGGACGTCGACGCCGGCGTCCTGGATCGCCCGGTTCAGGGCCTGCACGTCCAGCACGTCCGCCATCACCGCGCGGCCGACGCGCAGCGTGCCGCCGACGCCCGGCTTGTTGCCGAACAGGATCACCTGCGTCTCGGCGTTCTCGTGCCCGGTCGAGGTCGAGGCGCGCGAGGTCCACAGCGCCGGGTTGCTGCCGATGTCGCGATCGTCGGGCAGCGCGAGCTCGCCGACCGCGACGCCGACGCCGAGCGCCGCGGCGCCGCTGGTGCGCCGGACCCAGGCCATGTCCTCGGGGCCGACGCCGTCGGCGCCGTGGTCGAGCTCCGGCATCCGGCTCTTGGTCAGGACGTAGCGGGCGTCGTTGGCCGCCAGCCCGGCGCCGTCGGCGGCCGCCTCGACCGCGCGCGACACCGCCAGCAGCATCGGCAGGCGCCCGATGTCGGGCTCGCGGATCGCCGGCGTCTGCGCCGTGCCGATCACGAGGCTCGACTCGCTCGGGTCAGCGGGCGCGCAGGGCCGGCGGACGTAGATGACGGCGTTCGGCTCCAGCAGCCCGACCGCGCCGCTGGAGAACACCATCGGGATCGCGCCGATCTCCGCCTCGCTGCGGCTGCCGCGCTCGCTCAGCACCGCGCGCAGCGCCCGGTCGGCCTCCTGCCGCGTGCGATCGTCGCGCTCGGCGGTGCCCTCCGTCTTGCCCGTGACGGCGACGACGTCGTCCGCGGCGAACGCGCCCTGCTCCAGCAGCGCCAGCACGCCGGAGACGTCCGACGGATGCCCGAGCGCGACTTTGAACGCCGACACCGCGACGGCGCGATCCGCCGGCTCCCCGGGCTTCGCCCGGTCCCCACGCACTCCCACCTCGGCCGTCCCCCTCGTCTCGTTGCGTTGAGCGCTCACCGGTCACTTCACCGCCGCTGACATCTGGCCGCGCACGTAGTACCGCTGCAGCACGATCGCGAGGACGACGACCGGGATCGTCAGCACGCTCGCGGCGGCGAACATCTCGCCGTACAGCGGTTGGTTCTCGCCCGCGGTGTAGCCGGCCATCGCCACCTGCGCGACCTGCTTGGTCGGGTCCTGCATCGAGATCAGCGGCCAGAAGTAGCTGCCCCAGGACCAGATGAACTGCACCAGGACCACGGTCGCGATCGCCGGCCTGACGCTCGGCAGCGCGATGTTCCAGAACGTGCGGAACGGGCCGGCGCCGTCGACCTTCGCGGCGCCCAGCACCTCGTCCGGGATCTCGGCGAAGCTCTGGCGCATCAGGAAGATGCAGAGCGCGTTCGCGATGAACGGCAGGAACAGCACCGGGTAGGTCGACGTCAGGCCGAGGTTCTGCGAGACGGAGTAGAGCGGGAAGACGATCGCCTCCGTCGGGACGAAGGCCGGCGCCAGGCAGGCCGCGAAGACCAGCCCGCGCAGCGGGAAGCGGAGCTTCGCGAACGCGTAGCCGGCCATCGTCGAGATGACGACGGCGCCGACGATCTGGCCGATCGATGCCACCGCCGTGTTGACGATGTTGCGGCCGAATCCGAGCGGGCCGAACAGCGACGCGTAGTTGCGCGTCGTGACGTGCTCCGGCAGGAAGGTCTTCCAGCTCAGCGGATAGGCGTGGGCCAGGAACTCGCTCGTCGACTTCAGCGACGACAGCAGCATCCAGACGAGCGGGAACGCGAACGCGAGCCCGAACACGAGCAGCAGCGCGCTGCCGACGATCGACGGACGTCGCCGCGCGCGACGACGCGCGGGCAGTGCGGCGTGGACGCTCATCGGGTGCCGAACCTCCGCAGCACCACGGTCTGCAGCAGCGTCAGGGCGGCGAGGAACAGCAGCATGAAGACGACCGCCGCATAGGCGACGCCGTACGCCGAGTACTGGAACGCCTGCTGATAGACGTAGTAGTTGAGGTTGATGGTCGCGTGCGCCGGACCGCCCTGCGTCATCAGGATGATCGGCACGAAGATGCGGAAGCTCGCGATCGTCGTGATGAACGTCGCCACGAGCAGGCTTCGCGTCAGCAGCGGCAGCGTGACGTGGAAGAACGCCCGCGAGCCCGTCGCCCCGTCGATCTCGGCCGCCTCGTAGACGTCGCGATCGATCGCCTGCATGCCGACCAGGAAGATCAGCGTGGGAATCCCGACGTCCTTCCAGACCGAGATCGCGACGATCGATCCCAGCGCCTGCGACGAGCCCGTCAGGAACGGCTGCGAGCCGATCCCGACGCTGTTCAGGATCGCGTTGAACAGCCCGTGGTCGGGCGAGAGCATCTGGTTCCAGAGCAGCACCGCGACGGTGTCCGACGCGGCCAGCGCGCCGATCACCGCCGAGCGCGCGAACGTGCTCCCGGGCAGCCGGCGGTTGATCAGCTCCGCGAACAGCAGCGCCAGCGGGATCTCGATCGCGAGCACCAGGACCATGTACAGGCAGGTGTTCCCGAACGCGCGTCGGAAGCCGGGGTCCGCCAGCACCTTGGAGAAGTTGGCGAGGCCCGCGTAGCCGTCGGCCGCGTGCGTGAAGGGATTGAATGATTGGACGCTCTGCACGACCGCCGTGACGATCGGATAGAACTGGAACGTCGCCACCACGAGCGCGACCGGCAGCACCAGCAGGACGCCGGCGCGCATGTCGGCGTGCCGTGACGATCGTCGTCGGCGCGTGGGCTTGGGCACGCGCGTGGTCTTGGCACGCTCGCTGCCGGACACGCCGCCGTCCGACGCCACCGAAGGCCACGAGCCCGCTTGTGTCACCGACATCGCCTCCGCCTCCGGCTAGCGGTACTTCTCGAGCTGCGTGTCGATCTGCGCGGCCGCCTGGTTGAGCTGGCTCCGGGGGTCGCCGCCGAGCGCGATGTTCTTCACCGCCGGGTTGACGATGTTGAAGTAGTCGAACCAGCCGACCGAGCGCGGCGCGGGGCTGCCGATCTTGGCGTTGGCGATCGCCAGCTGCCCGGGCGTCGTTCGGTACTCGGACATCTGCCGCGTGAGCGACTCCTGCGCCGGCAGGTTGCCCCACAAGCGACAGAACTTGATCCGGTTCTGGGCGTTGCAGAGGTAGGCCACGAGGGCGACGGCCGCGTCTGGATGCTTCGTCTTGGCCCAGACGACGGGGCCGTCGGACGAGATGCAGCTGAACAGCGTCTTGCCGCGCGGCAGCGGCGCGATGCCGACGCGGAACTTCTGCGCGCCGGGCGCGGTCAGGCGGTGGTAGTCGCCGATCGAGCCGCCGACGACCATCGCCGCGACGCCGGCGCCGAGCTGGTCCGGGACCGGCCCCTTCGGCGTCCAGCCGTCCGTGAAGAAGCGCTGGTAGGTCGTCATCCCCGCGATCGCGGACGGCGTGTTCAGGTAGCCGGTCGCGGTCAGCCCGTCGGCGCTGACGCCGGCCCAGGTCTTGTACGGCTCGGAGCCCTTGGCGGCGTGCGCGTCGCCCATGTTGCGCACCCAGACGCTCTCGACCTGCGTGTAGTTCGATCCCGGCCCGCCGTTGCCGGCCTGCGAGGAGGCGATCGCCCGAAGCGGTCGCCGCTCGAGGAGCGCAGGTTGCGGGTCAGCGCCGCGCAGGCCTCGTCGAACTGCGCGACGGTCCAGCCGTCGGCCGGATCGGCGCTGACCGGCGGCGGACTGACCTTCGCCTTCTTGAAGAGGTCGTGGTTGTAGACGATCATCGGGACGTTCGCCTCCCAGGGCGCCAGGTGCAGATGCCCCTTCGCCGTCCCGGCGTCGCGCAGCGGCGTCCAGATGTCATCGATGTACGCCGACGTCAGGTATCCGTCCAGCGGCAGGGCCGACTGCCCGGCCGCGTAGGCGTCCGCGAACTCGCTGCGACCCATCATGATGTCCGGCGCGTTGCCCGAGGCCACATAGACCTGGAACTTCGTGACGAGGTCGCCGTAGGGGACGATCTCCTGATTCACCGTGACGTTCGGGTACGCGGCCGTGAACTTCGCGATCTGCTGCTTGAACAGATCGTTGATCGCCGGCGGGAAGTCCTGGCGCATCCAGCGCAGCGTGATCGGCTCCGAGCCAAGCTCCGGCCCCTGGTAGCCGCCGAGGTCGATCTTGTAGTTGCCCGGCCCGGGGCCCTTTGTCACCGGCGCGCCCTTGGCGCCGCCGCCACCAGCGGAGCCACCGCACGCGGCCGCCAAGCTCCCCAATGCCCATCCGGCAGCCACGCCCGCCGCCCCCTTCAGGGCCGTCCTGCGACTGAAGGTGACCGGCTGTGACGGGTCCGAGCCGTTCCATGACTCAGAGCTCATGACGAATACCTCCGCGTGTTTGACGGTGATGACACTGGGTTAGCTGGTCAGCGTATTGGTAGGCACGTAGTGTCGCTACGCTAGTGCACTCCCGCAACTCACGTGGCGTGTCATTTTGGGACAATCACAGCGACTCGCTCAGCGGCCGGGCATCACCGTCTGGCGGCGTGTGAGATGTGGCGCGACGAGCTCGACCGGCTCCGGCGGCCGGCCCGGTTGTGGATCGAGCAGCCAGAACAGCGTCTCCACGGCGCGCCGCGAGACGTCGCGCGGCTCGAGCGAGATGTTGGTCACCGGCGGCTCGGCCTGCTGCGCCACGCTGTCGGCGCACAGCGCGATCACGGAGATGTCCCGCCCGGGGACGACGCCGTGCGCCGAGAGCGCGTGCAGCACCGGTTGAGGAGCCGGTGAGTTGGGGATCACGAGCCCGAGCCGCTCCTCGCCGCGCAGCGCGAGCAGCCGCTCGACCGCCGCGACCGCCCCGGCGCGGCCGAGCTCGACCGGCTCGATCGCGTCGTACGGCAGCCGGTACTGCGCGGCCACGGCCGCGAACGCGTCCGTGTAGCGGCGCACGAAGCTCAGGTCGCGCTTGACCGTCTCGGTCGGGAAGCCGAGCAGGACGAGCCGGTCGTGGCCCGTCGCGGACAGCTCCTCGACGGCCATCCGCGCGGCCGCCTCGTAGTCGAGGTCGACGCAGTACAGGCCCGCCGGGTCGTCCGGCACGCCGATCAGCACGACCGGGACCGAGAGCGAGGCGGCCACCGGCACGCGCTCGTCGTCGGCCTTGATGTCCACCATCACGATCCCGTCGCAGAGCGAGCGGCCGGCGAGCCGGCGCAGACCGGCGGGGCCCTCGTCGGCCGCGACCAGCAGCAGGTCGTGGTCATGCGAGCGCGCGCCGCTCGTGATCGTCTCGATCAGCGGCAGCTGGCCGACCGTCTCGGCGCCGGAGTGGAAGGGGATGACGAGCGCGATGACGCTCGTGCGGCGGCTGGCCAGCGCCCGCGCGCCCGCGTTCGGCTCGTAGGTCAGCCGCGCGATCGCCTCGTGCACGCGCTCGCGCGTCTCGGCCGAGATCGGGCGCTTGCCGCTCATGACGTAGGACACGGTGCTCTGCGACACGCCGGCGAGACGGGCCACGTCCTTGCTGGTGAACTTCGACATGCACCCTCCTCTCTCTCCTCGGGCGACGGATGATCGATACGAATCGACGAACCGCATCGACGACGGTACCAGCCGTGCCCTGCCGCCGCAAGCGCGCTCCGCGGCCGCAGGTGTGCCAGGTTGGCACGAGCGGTCGGCGCCGCGGCGGCATAGCGTCGCGGGCCATGACTCCCGCGCCCGAGTACGCCGTCGTCGATCCCGCGACCGGGGAGACGCTGAACCGCTTCGAGACGATCGCCGACGACGACCTGCGCGACGCGATCGGCCGCGCCGATCGCGCGCACGCGGCCTGGCGCGCGTCGACGCTGCGCGAGCGTGCGGCCATCGTCCGCCGCGTCGGCGAGCTGCATCGCCGGCGCCGGCAGGAGCTCGCCGAGATCATCGTGCGCGAGATGGGCAAGCCGATCGCGCAGGCGCTCGGCGAGGTCGAGTTCTGCGAGGCGATCTACGCCTTCTACGCCGACAACGCCGAGCAGCTGCTCGCCGACGAGCCGATCGAGCTGCTCGGCGGCGCCGGCAGCGCGTTCGTGCGCAAGAGCTCCTACGGCGTGCTGCTCGGGATCATGCCGTGGAACTACCCCTGCTACCAGGTCGCGCGCTTCGCTGGGCCGAACCTGCTGATCGGCAACACGATCCTGCTCAAGCACGCCAGCCAGTGCCCGCAGTCGGCGGCGGCGATGGAGCGCCTGTTCCACGACGCGGGCGTGCCGCGGGACGCGTACGTCAACGTCTACGCGACGCGCGGCCAGCTCGAGTGGGTGATCGGCGACCCGCGCGTGCGCGGCGTGTCGCTGACCGGCTCCGAGCAGGCGGGCGCCGCCGTCGCGGAGCTCGCCGGCCGGCACCTGAAGAAGGTCGTGCTCGAGCTCGGCGGGTCGGACCCGTTCATCGTCCTCAGCACCGACGACCTCGACGCGACCGTGCAGGCGGCCGTCGACGCGCGGCTGGCGAACGCCGGCCAGGCCTGCAACGCGGCGAAGCGCTTCATCGTCGTCGACGCGCTCTACGACGCGTTCGTCGAGCGCTTCCGGCAGCGGCTGAGCGCCGTTCGGCCGGGCGACCCGAGCGCGCCGGGCACGCAGGTCGGGCCGCTCTCGTCGGCGCGGGCGGCCGACGAGCTCGCGGCGCAGGTCGAGCGCGCGATCGGCGCGGGGGCGCAGCTGCTGACCGGCGGCGGGCGGAACGGCAGCTACTACGACGCGACGCTGCTCGCGGACGTCGCCGCCGAGAACCCGGCGCGCCACGAGGAGTTCTTCGGACCGGTCGCGCAGGTCTACCGGGCCGCGGACGAGGCGGACGCCGTCCGCATCGCCAACGACACGCCGTACGGCCTCGGCTCCTACGTCATGACGACCGACGCGGAGCAGGCGCTGCGCGTCGCCGAGCAGATCGACGCCGGCATGGTCTTCGTCAACGGGATCAACGCGACGGGACCGGAGCTGCCGTTCGGCGGCGTCAAGCGCTCCGGCTACGGGCGCGAGCTCGGCCGCTACGGCACCGACGAGTTCGTCAACAAGAAGCTGATCCGCATCGTCGGCTGATGCAGACCCTGGAATCCGTCGTCCTCGGGCGCTGCGACGAGCTGGCGACGTTCTCCGAGCAGGCCGGCCGGCTGACCCGCCGCTTCGCGACGCCGGCGCTGCGCGACGCCGGCGAGGCGGTGGCCGGCTGGATGCGCGAGGCGGGCCTGACCGTCCGCCGCGACGCCGTCGGCAACGTGATCGGCCGTCGCCCCGGCGGCGAGCGGCGGACGCTGCTGCTCGGCTCGCATCTCGACACGGTGCCGCAGGCGGGCCGCTACGACGGCATGCTCGGCGTGCTGGTGGCGATCGCGGCCGTGCAGGCGCTGCCCGAGCTGCCGTACGCGGTCGAGGTCTACGGCTTCGCCGACGAGGAGGGCGCGCGCTTCGGGACGGCCTACCTCGGCAGCGGCGTCGTCGCCGGGCGCTTCGACGCCGCCGACCTCGCCCGCCGCGACGCCGACGGCATCACGCTGCGCGACGCGCTGCGGGCGTTCGGCGGCGACCCGGACGCGCTCGCGGCGGCGCGCCGCGACCCGGCGGACCTGCTCGGGTACGTCGAGGTCCACATCGAGCAGGGGCCGGCGCTCGAGGCGCGCGGCGTGCCGCTCGGCGTCGTCACCGGGATCGCCGGGCAGTCGCGCGTCGCGGCCGGCTTCGCGGGCGCGGCCGGCCACGCCGGCACCGTGCCGATGGCGCTGCGGCGCGACGCTCTCGCCGCCGCCGCCGAGCTCGTGCTCGCCGCCGAGGCGGTCGCGGCGGCGACGGACGGCCTCGTGGCGACGGTCGGCCAGCTGACGGTCGAGCCGGCGGCGAGCAACGTGATCCCCGGCCGCGCGAGCCTCTCGCTCGACGTCCGCCAGCTCGACGACGAGCGGCGGGCGGCCGCGGTCGCGCGGCTGCGCGAGCGGGCGCGCGAGATCGCCCGCGGCCGCGGCGTCGTCCACGAGTGGCACGAGCTGCAGCACACCGCCGCCGTGCGCTGCGACCCGCGGCTCACCGACCTGCTGGCACAGGCCGCCGGCGCCGGCGCGCCGCGGCTTGCCAGCGGCGCCGGCCACGACGCCGCGGCGCTGGCCGCGATCGCCCCGGTGGCGATGCTGTTCGTCCGCTGCGCCGGCGGCGTCAGCCACCACCCCGACGAGGCGGTCGCCGCCGCGGACGTCGCCGCGGCGATCGCGGCGACGACGCGCTTCCTGAGGCTGCTGGCATGACCGTCGACCTGCTGATCCGCGGCGCGACCGTCGTCGTGCCCGGCGCCGAGCCGCGACGGCTCGACGTCGCCGTCGAGGACGGGCTGATCGTCGAGCTCGCCCGCGAGCTCTGCGGCCCCGCGCGCGAGCAGGTCGACGCGCGCGGCCTGCACCTGTTCGCCGGCTGCGTCGACGCGCACGTGCACCTCAACGAGCCCGGGCGCGCGCACTGGGAGGGCTTCGCCAGCGGCACGCGAGCGCTGCGCGCCGGCGGCACGACGACCGCCGTCGACATGCCGCTGAACGCGCATCCGCCGACCGTCGACGCGGCCGGCTTCGACGCCAAGCGCGCCTGCCTCGAGCGCGACGCCGTGGTCGACGTCGCGCTCTGGGGCGGCCTCGTCCCCGGCCACCTCGACGACATGGAGGCGCTCGCCGCGCGCGGCGTCGTCGGCTTCAAGGCGTTCATGTCGGCCAGCGGCACCGCCGACTTCCCGCGCGCGGACGACCTGACGCTGTACGAGGGCATGCGGCGCGCCGCGGCGCTCGGCCTGCCGGTCGCCGTCCACGCCGAGAACGAGACGCTGGCCGCCGGCCTCGCCGCCGGCGCCGGCGGGCGGCGGATGCGCGACTACATCGCCTCGCGGCCGCCGATCGCCGAGCGCGAGGCGATCGCGCGGGCGATCGGCTTCGCCGAGGAGGCGGGCTGCTCGCTGCACGTCGTCCACGTCTCGACGGCCGGCGGCGTCGCGCTCGTGACCGCGGCGCGGGCGCGCGGCGTCGACGTCACCTGCGAGACCTGCCCGCACTACCTGATCCTCACCGACGAGGACGCCGAACGGCTCGGGGCGGTGGCGAAGTGTGCGCCGCCGCTGCGCGGGCGCGCGGACGTCGACGGCCTCTGGGCGGCGCTGCGCGCCGGCGAGATCCCGATCGTCGCGACCGACCACTCGCCCGCGCCCGGCGACCTGCGGCTGGGTGACGACGCGTTCGCCTGGTGGGGCGGGATCTCCGGGGCGCAGACGCTGCTGACGCTGCTGCTGACCGAGGACCGCGCGCCCGTCGGCCTGATCGCCGCCGCCGTCGCCGCCGCCCCCGCTCGCCGCTTCGGCCTGGCGCGCAAGGGCCGGCTCGAGCCGGGCGCCGACGCCGACCTCGTGCTCGTCGACCTCGACGTCGAGGACACGCTCAGCGGCGACGACCTCCTGTACCGCCACCCGCACAGCCCGTTCACCGGCCGCACGCTGCGCGCCCGCCCCGTGCGCACGTTCCTGCGCGGGGGAGCCGAGCGCGGCCGCCTGCTCACTCCCGACCGCGAGGACCACCGATGACCCAGCTCTCGATCACCGCCGGCCCCTACCGCTTCCGCGCTCGCCTGGAGGAGGAGCGCGCGCCGAAGACGTGCGCGTTCTTCACGGAGCTGCTGGCCTTCAGGCAGAAGCTGATCCACGTGCGCTGGAGCGGCGAGTCGATGTGGATCCCGCTCGGCGACTTCGCGGTCACCTGCGGCTACGAGAACCACACGAGCCACCCCGCGCCCGGCGAGATCCTCCTCTACCCCGGCGGCTTCAGCGAGACCGAGATCCTGCTCCCCTACGGCGGCTGCCGCTTCGCCAGCATCGTCGGCCAGCTCGCCGGCAATCACTTCCTGACGGTGGTCGAGGGCAACGAGCAGCTTCGCGCGCTCGGCCAGCTGACGCTCTGGCAGGGCGCTCAGGACATCGTCTTCGAGCGCGAGTAGCCGCCGCTGCGTCGCCCCGACCTCACGTCGCGGCGCGCGCGGACGTCTTCCCGGCGTGGAACCAGCGACAGGGAGCGCAACGATGACCGCAGCGAGAGCCAGTTCGATCGCCGACGACGTCGGCCGGCGGGTCGACGCGCTCGACTGGGACGCCCTCGGCGAGCAGCTCGACGCGGTCGGGCACGCGATCACGCCGGTCCTGCTCGACGGCGACGAGTGCGCCGCGCTCGCCGACCTGTTCGACGCCGGCACGTTCCGCTCGACGATCGACATGGCCCGCCACCGCTTCGGCGACGGCCGCTACCGCTACTTCGACCGCCCGCTGCCGGCGACGATCCAGGCGCTGCGCACGTCCTTCTACCCGCACCTCGCGCGCGTCGCGAACCGCTGGTCGGCGCTGCTGCGCGGCGAGCGGCCGACCTGGCCGGCCACGCACGCGGAGCTGATCGCCCGCTGCGAGCAGGCCGGTCAGCGCCGCCCGACGCCGCTGATCCTGCGCTATCGCGCCGGCGACTGGAACGCGCTCCACCAGGACCTCTACGGCGCGCTGCACTTCCCGTTCCAGATCCTCACGACGCTCTGCGAGCGCGGCGCCGACTTCGACGGCGGCGAGTTCGTGCTGCTCGAGCAGCGTCCGCGCGCGCAGAGCCGCGCGCACGTGCTGACGCCGCCGCGCGGCGCGTTCGTGATCTTCCCGACCGCGGAGCGCCCCGTCGCCGGCGCGCGCGGCCACTACCGGGTCGCCCTGCGGCACGGCGTCTCGACGGTGACCCGCGGCGAGCGAACCGCGCTCGGCGTGATCTTCCACGACGCGAAGTGACGTCAGCCGAGCCAGGCGGTCAGCTCGTGGAGCGCCTCGGGGAGGACGTAGTAGTAGGCCCAGAGGCCGCGGCGCTCGCAGTCGACGACGCCGGCGTCGCGGAGCTTCTTGAGATGGTGCGAGAGCGTCGGCTGGGAGACGTCGAACAGCGGCACCAGCTCGCACACGCAGACCTTGCCGGCGTGCGCGCGCAGGACGTCGACGAGCTGCAGCCGGATCGGGTCGCCGAGCGCCTTCGCGACCGCCGCGATCCGCAGCGCGCGGTCGCGATCGACGTCGGGGTAGACGACCGGCTCGCAGCACGGCTCGCCGGCGGGACGCTTGGTCTTCGGCGCCAGCTCCAGATCGATGGACATCTATATGCATAGATATCGATTGAAATGACGACTGTCAATGGAGTACGGTCCGCGCGTCGTGACGCCTTCGCTCCCCCGCCGCCTGCTCGCCGAGCTGCTCGGCAGCGGCCTGCTGGCCGCGCTGGTCGTCGGCTCCGGGATCGCCGCCCAGCGGCTCTCCGTCGACCCGGGGCTGCAACTGCTCGAGAACGCCGCCGCGACCGCGGCCGGGCTCTACGCGCTGATCCTCGTCCTCGGACCGGTCTCGGGCGCGCACCTGAACCCGCTCGTCTCGCTCGCCGCGACGCGGCTCGGCGACCTCCGCGTCCGCGACGCGGTCGCCTACGTCGCCGCTCAGGTCGCCGGCTGCGCGGCCGGCGCGATCCTCGCCAACGCGATGTTCGCGCGCGCCGCGATCAGCATCTCCGGCCAGCACCGCGCCAGCCCGGCGCACCTGCTCGGCGAGCTCGTCGCCACCGCCGGGCTGCTGCTCGTCATCCTCGCGCTCGTGCGCAGCGGCCGCGGCGCGAACGTGCCCGCCGCCGTCGCCGCCTACATCGGCGCCGCCTACTGGTTCACCAGCTCGACCAGCTTCGCCAACCCCGCGATCACGCTCGGCCGCAGCCTCTCGGACAGCTTCGCCGGCATCGCGCCCGCGTCGGTCCCCGGCTTCCTGCTCGCCCAGGCGGCCGGCGCCGTCCTCGCGCTCGCCGCCGTGCGCGCGCTCTACCCGACCGTCCCCCAACCCGCCTGACCCGCCATGGCCACCGCGCTCTTCGTCTGCCTCCACAACGCCGGCCGCTCGCAGATGGCCGCCGCGCTGCTCGACCGCGCCGCCGGCGGCCGCCACCGTGCCCTGTCCGCCGGCACGACGCCCGCCGACCGCATCCATCCCGAGGTCGTCGCGGTCATGCGCGAGCTCGGCGTCGACCTCGCCGGCCGCACGCCGACGCTGCTCACCCGCGAGCTCGCCGAGCAGGCCGACGTCGTCGTGACGATGGGCTGCGGCGACCGCTGCCCGGTCATCCCCGGCAAGCGCTACGTCGACTGGGAGCTCGCCGACCCCAGGGGACGGCCGCTCGACGAGGTCCGCGCCACGCGCGACGCCGTCGCCGCGCGCGTGACCGACCTGCTGCGCGAGCTCGACGTGGCGTAGGCCGTCACGGGCGCTCGGCGTCGCCGTGCGCCGGCAGCACGGTCGCGATCGTCGTGCCGCTCTCGGCGTGCGCGCAGGCGACGCCGGCGACCTCCCGGCTCGCCGCCGGCTGGCGATGGTGCCGCCCGGCCGAGCAGATGCGCAGCTGCCCGCCGTGGGCGGTGACGATCGCGTCGACGAGCGCCAGCCCGAGGCCGGAGCCCGGGCCGCCGCGCGCGGCCTCGGCCTGGCGGAAGCGCTCGGCGGCGTGGGGGAGGAACTCGGCCGGCATGCCGGCGCCGTCGTCGTGGACCGCGAGGACCGTCGCGGCCGCCGACGCGCTCGCGCTGAGCGTGATCGCGCCGCCGCCGTAGCGGACCGCGTTGTCGACGGCGTTGCCGAGCGCGCGCTCGAGCAGCGCGGCGTCGGCGTGCACGACGACGCCGGCGTCGGCGACGACGCCGACGCGCGGTCGTCGTCGAGCTGCGCGCGGGCGCGGCGCGCGGCGGCGTCGAGCAGCTCGCGTGCCGGGACGTCGCGCGCGTGCGGAGTCGAGCTGCCGAGAGCGCCGAACGCGGTCAGCGTCGTCGCCATCCGCAGCGGCCGCCGCCGCGTTCTCGCGCGCGCGTGCGCGAGAACCGGCGGTGAGTCCTGCGGCGGCGTCGCCGCGACCGCGCTCGCCGCGTTCGTCAACGCGCGCGGCCAGGCCGCCGCGGCGCTGACGACCGACGGCGGCACGACCGTCACGCTCGTCGCGTTCACGGCGAGCGGCCGGCGCCGCGACCTCGACGCCGGCCCCGCCGCGGACGTCCCCGCCGCGGCGCTGACGCTGCGCAACTCGACCGTCAGCTGGACGCACGACGGCCAGCCGCGTCGCGCGACGATCGGCTGACCGCTCCTCAGGCGCTGAGGCGGCGCTCGAGCTCCGGCGCGTCGGCGATGTCGGCGTAGGGCGAGCCGTCGGGCTCGAGCAGGCGGCCGCGCGCGAGCGGGCCGGCGTCGACCGCGTCGAAGCCGAGCCGGTCGACGACGGCCATGACCGTCCGCACCGCCCGCCGGTCGTCGCCGGCGGCGGCGACCGCGATCCGGTCGCTGGCGCCGCGTTCGCGCGGATACTCGTCGACGTCGTGGTAGCCGAGCTGGTTGAGGCTCTTGACGAGGCGCGCGCCGGGGAAGTGCGCCTGCACGACGGCGCTGGTGCCGGCGGGGGCGGCGGCGAGCACGGGATCGTCGCCGTCGGTGTCGGGCCAGTAGTTCATCGCGTCGACGACGACCTTGCCGTCGAGCAGGTCGGCCGGCAGCTCGCGGAAGCGGTGCATCGGCAGGGCGAGGACGACGACGTCGGCGAACGCGACGACCTCGGCGGTCGTCAGGGCCGTCGCGCCAGGCGCCAGCACGTCGACCTGGAGCGCGATCCGGCCGGCGTCGCGCGAGCCCGACACGGCGACCTCGTAGCCGGCCGCGAGCGCCGCGCGGGCGAGCGCGAGCCCGAGCTTGCCGGCGCCGACGACGCCGATCCGGCGGACCTCGTCACCGATCTCGCTGTGCGGCCGGGCGGTCATGCGTGCGTCGACCGCACCGGGCTGCGCGGGACCGCCGCGCTCGCCGGCTCGGCGTCCTCGTGCGTGGACGGCTGGGCGGCGGCGAGCAGCTCGCGCACGCGCGGGAAGACCTCGCTGCCGAGCAGGCGGATCGACTCCGCGCGCTGCTCGTAGGGCACTTCGCCGATCGCGTAGTGCAGGCCGAGCCGCTCGACGTCGAGCGCGCGCATCGCCGCCGCCAGCCGCGTCGCGACCGTCTCGGGCGAGCCGACGAACAGCGCGCCGCGCTCGACCTCGACCTCGAACTGCGCGCGCGTCGGCGTGCGCCAGCCACGCTCGCGGGCGGTCCGCTCGAACGTCTCGCGCCAGTACGGCCACTGCGTCTCGACCGCCTCGTCGTCGCTGCGGGCGACGTAGGCCAGCGTGTGCAGCCCGACCGGCAGCAGCGGCTTGCCGTCCCGCTCGAGCGCACGGTGGTAGAGGTCGACGAGCGGCCGGAAGCGCTCCGGCCGGCCGCCGATCACGGCCAGCATCAGCGGCAGCTCGTAGCGCGCGGCGCGCAGGACGGACTCGGGGCTGCCGCCGGAGCCGATCCAGGTCGGGAGGTTCCCCGCGGGGACCGGCGGCGTCAGCGTGACGCCGTTCAGCGGCGCGCGATAGCGGCCGCGCCAGGTGATCGGGCCACCCTTCAGCAGCTCGACGAACAGCGCCAGCTTCTCCTCGAACAGCTCGTCGTACTCGCGCAGGTCGTAGCCGAACAGCGGGAACGACTCGATCGCCGATCCGCGCCCGAGGATCAGCTGCGCGCGGCCGCCCGAGACCGCGTCGAGCGTCGCGAAGCTCTGGTAGAGCCGGACCGGGTCCTGCGTGCTCAGGACGGTGACCGCGGTGCCGAGCCTGATCCGCTCGGTCTGCCCCGCGATCGCCGCCAGCACCACGTGGCTGGCCGAGTCCATCATGTCGTCGCGGTAGTGCTCGCCGATGTTGAAGGAGTCGATCCCGACCTGCTCGGCCAGCACGCCCTCCGCCACCACGTTGCGGACGACCTGGTCGCCGGAGATCGGCACGCCGTCGGCATCCGCCGTCACGGCGATGAACGAGTCCAGCCCAAGCTCGTAGCTGCGATCCGACATGTCCCAAACTCCCTGGTTGCGCGAACAACTACCTGATGGATGTAGAGTACCACTGTGGTGGATGACCTCAAACTTCAGGCGCCGTCAACCGAGCTGTCGACGCTGCTGGCCGGCCTCGGCCGCGACGCGACGGCACGGGTGCGGCGCGCGATCCGGCCGCTCGGGCTCGGCGCGCAGCAGTACCTCGTGCTCTCGCAGCTGCGCGACCTCGGCCGAACCAGCCAGGCCGCGCTGGCGACCGCGCTCGGCCTGGACCCGAGCAACCTCGCGACGACCGCGGGCGAGCTGGTCGATCGCGGCCTCGTCGACCGCGACCGCGACGCGAGCGACCGCCGCCGCTACGCGCTCACGCTGACGCCCGCCGGCAGCGAGCTGCTGGCCCGCGCCGGCACGGCGATCGGCGCGACCGAGCACGAGCTGGTCGCCGCGCTCGACGACGCCGAGACCGCCCAGCTGCTCACCCTCCTGCGCCGCGTCGCCGACGGCGTCGACCTCTGCCCAAGCGCCCGCGACCCCGGCTGCACGGAGTAGCTGGCGGCAGCGGCAGGTGCAGCAGGCTGAAACGCGATCCAGGCGGCGCCGACGTCCCGCGGCAGGTGCTCATCACGCCGCGTCCACGCGCCTACACCGAGGTTCGCGCGCGAATCCAGGCGACGATCTCGTCGTGCGGTGCGTCGCCGGCGGCGATGCGTTCGACCATAGAAGCATCGACGTCGACATCTTGGTCCGCCCACGCTCGGCCGTTGGCGTCCAGGAACCTCGCCGTCAGGAGGAAGGCCGCTCGTTTGTTCCCGTCAGGCAAGGGATAGTTCTGTGCGAGATGAGCGACGAGGACGGCGGCCTGATCAGCAAGATCCGGATAGGCGTGCTCGCCACCGAACGATGCGAACGGGGCGTGGATCGCCGACTCCGCCAATCCGATTCGCGGCAGATTGCGCACCGCCTCCGGCGCCGCACCGAGCACGAAGCCCGCAAGGTCGACGTAGTCCTCTAGCGTCGGCCGCCATAGCGATCGAGACACCGCCGCCTACTGACTGAGGCGATCGAACGTCTCGCGGTGCTCGACGGTGAATCGCCGCGCGAACGCGACGTTCTCCTCACGCCGCCGAGACCCCTCCCGAGCGGCAAGACGGGCGCCGAGGAGCTGAACATCTTCCTCGTCGAGGGCGTAACGGGTCCGCAGATCCTCGCTCACCTGCCGCACCAGCTCCTCTGTAATCGGCCGCGCGGCCACTACTGCCAAGAGTAGACCTGAATCCGCGCGAACTGCCCGACGACGCCGTACTCGGGGAGCACCGAGAGATCCTTCAGCCGTGCAGGCCGACGCTGAGCGTACGTATTGCGCATAAAGATGCGTCAGGGGCGCCGCGCCGCCGCGAGGCCGGTTTGCAGGTCGCGGACGATCGCGCCCAGGACCCCCGACGCGAGCAGGCCGGGCCCGAGCGGGCCCGACCGATTCGTCCCGACCGGCGGCAGCGAGCGCAGCGCGGCCCTGGCCGCAGCTGACGTGTGCGCCAGCTGCCAGTGGATCTCCCCAGCGACGGCGTCCGGCCGATCGGGAGCGGCCAGGCCGGCCGCCCTCGCGGCGTAGGCGGCGGCGCCGAGCGCGTGCGCGCCCATGTGCGGGATCGCCGCGGCCTGCCCGGCCGCGCGGGCGGCGGCCACCGCGGCGGGGCTCAGCTCGCGGCCGCCGACGCGGTCGCGGAAGCGACGGCGGATCTCCTCCGCGACCTCGAGCTCGCCGCGCGCGAACGCCCGCGTCCGCGCGATCGCCTCACGCGGACGGCGGTTCGCCGGAGCCTCGGCCTCGAACACGCCGAGCACCCGCTCCGCGCAGTCCGCCGCCCAAAGCGCGACGAGCCGCCGGTCGGCTTCGCTCAGCGTCTGTGGCGAGCGCATCGCCCCATCATCGCGCTCAGCCGCGCCGACCCGCGCGGGCGACCCAGACGAGGTAGAGCACGGCGCCGAACGCCGCGTAGCCCGCCAGCCCGCCGAGACCGGCGCTGTCGCCGCTCGCCGACGCCGCGAAGGCGAGGCCGGCGACGGTCGACAGCGCACCGCTGACGATCATCGGCCACTGCCGGGTCGCGCCGCGGCGGCGGCTCAGCGCGACGCCCAGCTGGATCGCGCCGGAGACGAACGCCCAGGCGCCGAACACGGCGAGCGTGGCGCCCGCATCGCCCGCGAACGCGGCGGCGGCGAGGCCGGCCACGGCGACGCCGCTGAGCGCCGCGTCGATCCGCAGGACGGCGGCGGAGCGATCGGAGCCAGCCGCCGACTCGACGAGCGAGGCGACGAGGTCGATCAGCGGGTACGCGCTGAGCAGCGCCGCGACCGCGGTCGGCACGCCTGAGCTGGTCGTGAAGCTGTCGCCGCCGATCGCAACGACCAGCGCCACCGCCCAGAGCAGGGCGGCGACCGCGCGGACGAGCGCGATCCGCCCGCCGGCACGGCGTGGGCGCGCGAGTCGTGGCGCGATCGGCGGCGGCGAGACGACGTCGGCGGTCTTGGAAGGTGTCACGGCAGCAGGCTCCTGGTCGAGAGAAGGAACGATCGTTCTCTCTAGCGAAGCAGAGGCTCGCCACGAGTTCAAGACCGATCGTTCTTTCTCTATAATGATCGAGCGATGACCGAGATCGCGACGCTCCCGCCGGCCGCAGCCTCCGCAGCGCGCGACCGGCTGCTGGAGACGGCGACGCGGATCTTCTACGCCGAGGGCGTGAACACGGTCGGCGTCGAGCGGATCGTGTCCGAGGGCCACGTGACGCGGGCGACGTTCTACCGCCACTTCCCCAGCAAGCAGGACCTCGTCCTGGCCTACCTACAGACGGCGCACGACGCGATCGAGCAGCGCATCGAGCAGCTCGCGGCGGCGGCCGACGAGCCGCGGGCGCTGCTGACCGCGATCGCCGACGACATCGGCGAGCAGCTCGCGAGCCCCCACTTCCGCGGCTGCGCGTTCATCAACACGGCGGCGGAGTTCGAGGACGCCGAGCACCCGATCCGCCGCGCCGTCGCCGCCCACCGCGCCTGGTTCTCGAGCGTCGTCCGCGACGCCTTCGCGGCCGCGGGCCACCCACGCCCCGGCGACGTCGCGCGCCACTACGTGATGCTGCGCGACGGCGCGATGGTCGGCGGCTGCCTCGGCGACCCCGCCGCGGCCCGCCAGAGCTTCCGCCACGCGATCGACGACCTCCTGCGATCCACCGGCGAGCCGCGACCCGTTTCGTAGTGCGATTCTTTGGTGGACACCCACTCGTCGGCGCGGAGGCACGGCGTGGCCGACGAGTATCGGAGACTGCTCCCCGGAGCCTGACCATGTCTGACAAGGCTCGCGATAGGACCGCAAGCGGCACTTCCATCACCAACGACCTCGTCGACCGACTCGCCGCCAAGGCCGAAGCCGGCTACCCCGAGCTGCGCCATCTCGACGCCGCCTGAGCCGCGACGCCGCAGCGGTCGTCGTCGAGGACATGGGGGCGGCACGGCGTTCTTCGTCGAGACCACCTCGCCGCTTGTTCGCTCCCCACAGGGAAGCGGAAGCATCTACCCTATCCCCAGAGAGACACATGGCGTCGAGAGATCGCACGTACTCCCGCACCGTCCGGCACGCCTGTGAGCTGCTGGGCACCGAGATTCGCCAGGCGCGGACCGAGCGCCGCTGGTCGATCCGGGAGCTCGCGGAGCGAGCCGGCGTGACCCCCCGGACGGTCATCCGCGTCGAGCGCGGCGATCCCGTCGTCGGCATCGGGATCGTGCTGGATCTCGCGGTGCTGTGCGGGGTGCCGCTGTTCGGGACCGATCGCGCCGGCATCGCGCGCGAGCTCGCCACCAGCCGCGATCGCCTCGCGCTCCTGCCCGCCGCGGCTCGACGGCCGCGAACCGGCGATGACGACGATTTCTGAGCCGCCGCGCAGCGATCGCGCCTTCGTGTGGAACTGGCTGCCGGGCGCCGAGCTGCCCACGCTGTGCGGGCGGCTCGAGCGGCTCGAGCCGGACGGCCGCGTCGGCTTTCGCTACTCGCGCGGCTATCTCGAACAGCCAGGGGCGATGCCGGTCTACCTTCCCGAGCTCCCGCTGCGGGCGGGGCTGATCGAGCCGATGCCGGAACTCTCCGCTCCCGGCTGCATCCTCGACGCCGGCCCGGACGCCTGCCACTTCGAGCACGACGAACCCGACAAGCTGAGGCAACGTCGCCCCCGCGTCACGCAAACGATCGAGCTCACCGCCGACGTCGCGGCGGCGCTGCGCCGCCGCAAACGCCGCGAAGCAGATCAGCAGCCCAGCCGTCTGACCCACGATCAACAACAACAGCGCCGACGTCGCGCGCCCACGCTCACGCAGCGCACCGAGCAACGCCTCAGGCCCCCGGACCGTCACCCCCGGGTCGCTGGTCAGCCGATCCCGCGCCGCGCCGACGCCACCCAGCACCGCCGCCTCGTTCCACGGATGCACCGCCCCCGGCATGAGCTCGCGATACCACCCGTAGCTGCGGGAGTCCTTCACCAAGCTCGCCATCTCCGCCACCGCACGCACCCCCGACACCAGGAAATACGCGGCCCCGGCACCGATCGCGGTCGGATCAGCCGGCGGGACGCTCCCCGCAGGCGCCGGATCGAGCCGACCCCGACCCACGACGTCCAGCGCAACGCCCGCCCCCAAGTCCGTCGGCTTCCCGCCGCCGAGATAGACCGCCTCGCAGCGCCGCGAATCGCACGGCCCGCGCGGCATCCGACCCGCGTCCAGACGAACCCAGGCAGGCGCGTCATCGACCGCCACGAGACGAACCGGCGCCCCGCCGGCCGCCGCCGGAAGCGACGCCACCACGCTCCGAGTCACCCGCGCGCCAAACCCAACACGCGGGAGCGCCCGCTCGATCCCAGGGTCGACGCGCTCCCGATACCGCGCCAGCGCGGCGCGCTCACCCGCAACGCCCGCCTGACCGAGGTCATCGCCACCCGCCCACGTCTCGAACACCGACACCCGCACGCCCCGCTGCTCACGCGGCGCCGCCGCGATCCCATCATGCAACGCCGCATCGCGCGCCGCCGTCGCGGCAACATGCGCCCCAAGCAACGCGAACGCCGCAAGCGCCGCACCAGCGGCCACACCGCGACAGCCTGCCTACGCCGCCCGAGCCGTCTCACCGCGAGCAACGCGAGAGTGACGGCGGCTCGTGGCGACCTACCGACGCGCATCAAGAACGAACCGTACGGGATTCTCCCGCCAGCCGCCACACAATCTGAGCAATGAAAGACCAGCAAGTCACGTCACAATTGACCACCGATCATGGTACGCCCACCAGCGGCACCGTCCGCGATGTCGCCGGCGTTTCGGGCTTATCGGCGTCGCAGCTCGGGTCCGAGGACCTGCTCGCCGTAGCTGGTGTCGGCGGGGTTGAGAGTGACGCCGGGCTTGACGATCTCGTCGATGCGGTCGAGTGCATCGGCGGAGAGCGTCACGTCGGCGGCGGGCAGTTGGCTCTCCAACTGCTCCATCGTGCGGGGGCCGATGATCGGCGAGGTCACGCCGGGGTGGTTGGCAGCGAAGGCGATGGCCAGCTCGATCATCGTCAGGCCTGCGTCGTCGGCGACGCTGGCGAGCTGGTCGACGGCGGTGAGCTTGGCCTGGTTCTCGGGCAGCGACATGTCAAAGCGCTTGGCGAGTCGCTGGCGCGCAGGTGAGGTCGGCGAGCTGTCCTTGTTCCACGATCCGGACAGCCAGCCGCCGGCGAGCGGGCTGTAGGTGAGGATGCCCATCCCGTGGCGCTGAGCGGTGGGCAGGACGTCCAGCTCGATGCCGCGGACCAGCAGCGAGTACGGCGGCTGCTCGGTGCGAAACCGCTGCAGGCCCAGCTCGCGCGACTTCCACTGCGCTTCGACGATCTGCGAGGCCGCGTACGACGACGACCCGATGTAGCGGACCTTGCCCTGACGGACGAGGTCGGTGAGCGCGCCGAGGGTCTCCTCGACGTCGACGCCCGGCTCGGGACGGTGGACCTGGTAGAGGTCGATGTGGTCGGTCTGCAGGCGGCGCAGGGAGTCCTCGACGGCACGGACGACCCAACGCCGCGAGCCGCCGCGCTGGTTGCGGTCCTCGCCCATCGGCATGAAGAACTTGGTTGCCAGGACGACGTCGGCGCGGCGATCCTTCAGCGCCTTGCCGACGATCTCCTCCGACTCGCCGGCGCTGTAGACGTCGGCGGTGTCGACGAAGTTCACGCCAGCATCGAGAGCGGCGTGGATCACGCGGATCGACTCGTCATGGTCGGGCTCGCCCCAGGCACCGAACATCATCGTGCCGAGGCAGAGGTTGGAGACCTCGACGCCTGTGCGTCCAAGCGGGCGGTACTGCATGTCAGTCCTCCTTGTCGTACTCGTCGTCGGTCACGTGGCGACCCCAGGTCACCGGCGACCCGCTTTCGTCGACCTGCTGGATGGCAAGGTGGGCCATGAAGCGATCGGGGGCAGCGCCGTGCCAGTGGTTCTCGCCGGGCTCGAAGAAGACGCGGTCGCCGGGGCGCAACTCCTCGATCGGACCGCCCTCGCGCTGGCAGCGCCCGACGCCCTCGGTCACGAAGATCGTCTGACCGTGCGGATGGGTGTGCCAGGCCGTCCGGGCGCCGGGCGTGAAGTGCACCAGGGCGGCGGCGTAGAGCGAGGTGACTTCGGGAGCGGCGACGGCATCGACGTAGACATCGCCGGTGAACCAGTCCTCGGCGCCTTTGCTGGTGTGGATGCCGCTGCGGGTGATCTGCATGCTGCTCTGCCTCCGGGATCTCGCGGCTCATGGTCTGGAGGTTCACGGCCTCCGGTTCGGGTCCGTCCCGCTTGCTGGTCTCCAGGCCGTCGATCGCCTGCATCGACTCAGTGGTGAGCTCGACGTCGAAGACGGGTTGGCGACGACGGGGTGGTTCAGGCGCTTGGTACCCGACTGGTGGTAACGCACGTTGTGCGCAGCCCACCAGCCGGCGAGCTCGGGGCTGCGGGTCGAAAGCTCGCCGACGAGGGTGGACAGCCCCTTGTCGTACGGATCGCTGCCTGTCAGGGAAGCGCAGATGGCCAACGAGGTCTCGGGCGGTGCGCTCCCAGTCGACGTAGAACTCGCGAGCGGCAGGGTCCAGGAAGGTGAACCGGGCACTGTTGGCCGGCCGCTCGACGCTGTCGAAGATCTGCCGCACGACAGGACGGACCTCGTGCTGCGGCGCGCGGCGCGGCTTGGGAGCAGCCACCGGGTTCAGCGCGCGAGCAAGGTGGTGGGCGCACTCGGCCTCGTCGAGGTGCAGCGCGCGCGCCAGCGCCTCCAGCACGCTGTCGGAGACGCCGGAGGCGTTGCCGCGCTCCAGGCGCTTGTAGTAGTCCACGCTGACGCCGGCCAAGGAGGCGACCTCCTCGCGACGCAGGCCCTTGACCCGCCGAGGCCCGTGGGACGGTAGCCCGGCCTGCTCGGCGGTGACCTTCGCCCGGCGCGAGGTGAGGAACATGGCGATGTCCTTGGCGGGGTCCACGGGCACCACCGTACCCCGGCCCGTGTACTCGAACGGTGCCCTGTCAGGGCCCCTTTGGCAGGGCCATCACCGTCGGCGAGCGCCCCCGACGCCCCGATCGTCGAGCAGAACGACGAAAGCCCGCGGCTGCGGGCTCTCTGCGGGACGGGAGCGACGGGGGGTCAAACCCGCCAATGACACGGGTCAGGAGCGGTTTGCCTCACCGGCCGGGCACTCACATCGCTCGAGCTCACCGCCCGCAAGCTCCTCGCGCTGTTCGCCGCCTGGGCCCGGGAGCTCGTCCGGGTCAGTCGAGCAGGCGCCGGATGTCGTCGGCCGTGAGCTTGGCGGAGAACAGGTCGCCGTCGTCCATCACGCCGCGGAACAACGCGGCCTTGCGCCGGGCGAGCGCTCGGACCTTCTCCTCGATCGTGTTGGCGGCGATCATCCGGTAGACCATGACTGCGCGCTGCTGGCCGATGCGGTGGGCGCGATCGACGGCCTGCGCCTCGGCCGCGGGGTTCCACCATGGATCGAGCAGGAAGCAGTAGTCGGCCTCGGTCAGGTTCAGGCCGAAGCCACCGGCCTTGAGGCTGATCAGGAAGACCGGGTCGTCGCCCTCCTTGAACCTGCTCAGCACCTTCGCGCGGCCGCGCGAACGGCCGTCGAGGTAGCAGTAGCCGATGCCCTGCCGGTCGAGATGCTCGCGAACCAGCGCGAGAAAGCGGGTGAACTGGCTGAAGACCAGCGCCCGATGACCGCCGGCGACGACCTCGTCGAGCTGGTCGATCAGCGCCGCGAGCTTCGCGCAAGGGATGGCGTCGTACTTGGCGTCGACGAGGCCTGGATGGAGGCTGAGCTGGCGCAGGACGGTGAGCGAGCGCAGGATCGTGAAGCGGTTGCGGTCGAGGTCCTCGAGCAGTCCGAGGATCTTCTGGCGTTCGCGCTGCAGGTGTGCGTCGTACAGCTTGCGGTGGCGGGGGTGCAGTTCGATCTCCAGGGTCTGCTCCTGCTTGGCGGGAAGGTCCGCGGCGACGAGCTCTTTGGAGCGGCGCTTGACCAATGGCTTGATGCGCCGCCGCAGTCGAGCCAGGCGCTCGGCGTCGGCGTGGCGTTCGATCGGGCGGGCGTAGTACTCGGCGAAGCGACCCGGGTCGGGGAACAGGCCGGGTGCGGTGATCGACAGCAGCGACCACAGCTCCATCAGGTTGTTCTCCATCGGCGTGCCGGTGATCGCCAGCTTCCACCTGGCCGGGAGCTCGCGAACGGCCTTGTAGGTCTTGGCCTGGTGGTTCTTGACGAACTGGGCCTCGTCGAGGGCGACTCCCGCCCAGGACACCGTCTTGAGCGCCTCGGCCTCCAGGCGGCAGATGGTGTAGGTCGTGACCACGAGGTCGGCATCGGCCAACCGCTCGACGCTGCGGCCGGCGCGCCTCAAGGTGTCGGTCAACGCGGCGACGCGGAGCGCGGGCGCGAACCGTGCGGCCTCGGTCACCCAGCCGGGAACGACGCTGGTCGGCGCGACGACGAGGAACGGTCCGACGTCGGAGTCGGCGGCGCGCGCGTGCAACATCATGGCCAAGGTCTGGACGGTCTTGCCCAGGCCCATGTCGTCGGCGAGGATGCCGCCCAGACCCAGGTCCCAGAGCGAGGCGAGCCAGCGGAAGCCGTCGAGCTGGTACGGGCGCAGCTCAGCGGTGAGTCCGTCCGGAGGATCGTGCTCCACGAGCCGGTCAAGCGCGAGCAACGTGCCGACCTGGAGCTGCCACGCGTCCGCCTGCTCAGCCACGACGCCCAGCGCAGCAAGCTCGCCCCACAGGGCCGCCTGATAGCGACTCAGCCGCAGCCCATGCCCGGGAGCGTCGGTCAGTGCGCGCGCCTCCTCGATCAGCTCGCGCAGCGACTGCAGGCGGGGCTCGAGCAGGGAGAAATGCGCCCCGTCGTCGAGCATCAGGTGCGTCTGCCCCGCGGCCAGCGCGCCGAACACGGCGGTGAACGGCACCTCGCGGCCCTCGATGCTGATCGCCACGTCGAGGTCGAACCAGTCCTGGTCCCCGTCGATCGCCGCAGTAGACACCGCGATCTCCACGAGCTCCCCGACGTCGCGGTAGTTGGCGGGCTCACCCGCGACCTCGACGACGACGCCGTCGCAATCTTGCAGGGACGGCAGCAGCTCCGCGGTTGCCATGGCCGTGTCGACGGCGCGCAGCGTCACGGTGTGGGTCGACGGCCGGCCCTCCAGGTCGAGCAGTCCGTGGCCCATCTCCGGCAGGGCGAGATCCTCCAGCACCTGCCGCTCGGCGGCGGCGTCGCGAAACCCGGCCACGCCGTCGTCGTGCACCGGCACATGGCGTTCGGCGTCGCCAACGCGGTAAGCCCACTCCCAGTCGAGGGCGAGATCGTGCTCGGCGCCGTAGGTCGCGCGGAGGATCAGCGCCGGCATCGAGACCTCAGGAGGCGCGAACGAGCCATCGCTCGAGACGATCGGCGCGACCCGGCGCAACGCCGGGCACAGGTCGTTCGCGAAGGCGCCGACGTCAGCCGCCGGGACCTCGAGTCGCGTGCCGTGCAGCACCATCGTCTGCAGGTCGCGGCCGGCGGGCCGCCGCAGCCGGACGAGATGCAGGCGATGTGGCTCGCCTTCGAGGCAGACCGCGCCGTGCCCGTCCCGCCCCAGGAACGCGGCAACCCGGAGCTCCGGCGGCGCATCGCCGTCCGGGCCCAGTCGGGCGAGGACCTTCAGGCCGCCGCTCGGCCCCTGGGTCACGTCGAGGACGACCGCGCCGGACTCGTCGCAGCGCACCGATCCGCCCGCCCGGTCGGCGTGGATCAGCTCGATGCCCCGTTCGCGCGCCAGATCCAGCAGTGGCCAGAGCTGCGGCCCAACCGCGGTGAGATCGAGCAGCTTCTCGGCACCGTAGACATAGGAGGGGCGGAGCCCCGGCACCGAGCGATGCGCCGCGTACAGCTCCTGAGCAACCTCGACATGGTCGGGCCGCAGCCGGGCGTCGCGAAGGTCCCACGGGTCGAGACGGCCCCAATTCAGCGAGCCGTTGATCCACCCGCCGCGCGCGCCCCGGCGCATCAGCTTGGCCGTCACCCCGAACGACTCGCTCGGAGGGCGCGCGGGCGTCAGTGCCAGCTCGATCGCCATCGGGTTGCCGGCGATCACGCCCCCTGACGGAAGCAGGCCACGCAGTGACGTCTCCCACGTCGGAGCAGGCGGCGTCGCGCTCGCTCGCCGGCCCACCGCCGCACGCCGGGCCGGTCGTGGGCGGTCGACCGCAGCGATCACCAGCGCCGCGACGTGCTTGCAGTCACGGCCGATCGGACAGCTGCACTCACCCTCGACGAACGCGTCGGCGCCGTCCTCGAAGTACGCGGTCGTCCGGTAGATCGCACCGTTGCCGACCACCGATCCCCTCAGCGCGGGTCCTCCGGCATCCCAGGTCAGCGACAACACCCGGTTGCGGTTGGCGTAGGCGCGCCCGCGCCCGAAGGCCGTCCGCCCGACTGCCGCCTCCACCTCGTCGAGGTCGAACGCGGCCAGTTCGGCGATCGGGGCAGGCACGCGCCTAACGGTACGGCGCCGACCGGACCGCGGAGCTCCGCCAGCAGTCGACCGCACCAAGCGGACGCACTCGGCGACCCCGACGACGGCCACGCAGCTCACCCGGGAACCGAAGCACGACCTCCGGGCACGACGCTGGGAGGCCATCCACCGCCGCGCGGCCCTTGAACGCTACGTCCAGGTGCTGCTCCCCGACCCGTGCTCCACACCCATCACAACGAGAAGAAGCCCTGCACTTGCAGAGCTTGTCCGGACGGGAGCGACGGGACTCGAACCCGCGACCTCCGGCGTGACAGGCCGGCGCTCTAACCAACTGAGCTACGCCCCCAACAGCGCCGGGAGATAGTAGCGCCCCGCCCCCGGAGCAGAAACCGCGTGAGCGGGGCGTCAACCGATCTACCCCCGGAAGGCGGGACACGCCCACTGTAGAGCGGGCGGGAGCGAAGGCGTCCCGCGCCGAGTTCGGGCTAGCCCCACCCGTCCGTCGGTGGCACCCCCCAGCGCAAGACGCCGGGGGCCGCGAGTGACCGCGCGCCGCCGCGTTGGGAGTCTGCGGGACGGCCAATGACCCCGCCTCGGAGACCAACGACCATGCAGAAGCGAAGCCTCGCCGCGCGCGCCGGCTACTGGAGCGCGCACCACCGCAAGACGGCCATCTTCGGATGGCTGGCGTTCGTCGTCGTCGCGTTCGTGCTCGGCGGCGCGATCGGGACGAAGGAGATCAAGAGCTCCGACGCCGGCAACGGCCAGTCGCGGACGGCCGACCAGGCGGTCGACGCCGCCGGCTTCTCGAAGCAGGCCAGCGAGAACGTGCTGATCCAGACCCGCGGCGCGCACGGCAAGGCGACCGATCCAGCCTTCACGGCGGCGATCAGGGACGTCACGCGGCAGCTCCGGCACACGGCCCACGTGGTCGACGTGCAGTCGCCGCTGGCCAAGGGCAACGCCGGCCAGTTCTCCAAGGACGGCCGCTCGGCGCTCGTGACCTTCAGGATCCCGGGCGACGACTCGCTCTCGCAGAAGCGCGTCGACCCGTCCGAGGCCGCGGTCCACGCCGCGCAGCAGCGGCATTCCGAGCTGCGGATCGAGCAGTTCGGCGACGCGAGCTCGGGCAAGGCGCTCGACGCCGCGCTCAGCAGCGACTTCTCGCGCGCCGAGAAGCTCTCGCTGCCGATCACGCTGCTGATCCTCGTCGTCGCCTTCGGCGCGCTCGTCGCCGCCGGCGTGCCGCTGATCCTCGGCATCACCGCGGTGCTCGGGACGCTCGGCCTGGTCGGCCCGATCAGCCAGATCTTCCCGATGGACTCCTCCGTCAGCTCGGTGATCCTGCTGATCGGCCTCGCGGTCGGCGTCGACTACTCGATGTTCTACGTGCGCCGCAAGCTCGAGGAGCGCGACGCCGGGCGCTCGCACGCCGCCGCGCTCGAGGTCGCCGCCGCGACCTCCGGCCGCGCCGTGCTCGTCTCCGGCCTGACCGTGCTGATCGCGATGGCCGGCATGTTCCTGGCCGGCAACGCCACCTTCACCTCCTTCGCGGTCGGCACGATGCTCGTCGTCGCCGTCGCGATGCTCGGCTCGATCACCTTCCTGCCGGCGATGATCGCCGCGCTCGGCGGCAACATCGAGAAGGCGCGCGTGCCGCTGATCGGCCGCATGCGCCACCGCAACCACGGCGAGTCGCGCGTCTGGGGCCTGCTGCTCGACCGCGTCCTGCGCCACCCGCTGATCGCCACGGTGCTGGCCGTCGCCGCGCTCGTCGCGCTCGCGCTGCCGGCGCTGAACATGCACACGATGACGCCGGGCGTCGCCGACCTGCCGCAGAACCTGCCGGTGATGAAGACCTACGCCCGCATCCAGAAGGCCTTCCCGGGCGGCCCGCTGCCCGCCTCCGTGGTCGTGCAGGCCAAGGACGTCGGCAGCCCCACGGTCAAGGCCGGCATCGACCGCATGACCGAGAAGGCGCTCGCGACCGGCGAGATGTCCCAGCCGGTGACGACGCGGATCAGCCCGAACCGGACCGTCGCGATCGTCGACATCCCGCTGCAGGGCAACGGCACCGACGGCGCCTCGAACGCCGCGCTGGCGACGCTGCGCGACCAGATCATCCCGGCGACGATCGACAAGGTCCCCGGCACGGTCGCGAACGTGACCGGCGCGACGGCCGGCTCGAAGGACTTCAACGACACGATGAAGTCGCACCTGCCGCTGGTCTTCGCGTTCGTGCTCGGCCTGGCGTTCCTGCTGCTGCTGGTGACCTTCCGCTCGATCGTCGTGCCGATCAAGGCGATCGTGCTGAACCTGCTGTCGGTCGGCGCCGCCTACGGCGTGCTGACCTGGATCTTCCAGGACGGCCACTTCGAGAGGCAGCTCGCCTTCAAGTCGGTCGGCGGCATCACGTCCTGGCTGCCGCTGTTCCTGTTCGTGATCCTGTTCGGCCTCTCGATGGACTACCACGTGTTCATCGTCAGCCGCATCCGCGAGGCGTTCGACCGCGGGATGAGGACCGAGGACGCGGTCGCGCACGGGATCAAGTCGACGGCCGGCGTCGTGACCAGCGCCGCGGTCGTGATGATCGCCGTCTTCAGCATCTTCGCGACGCTCTCGATGACCTCGTTCAAGCAGATGGGCGTCGGCCTCGCGGTCGCCGTGCTGATCGACGCGACGATCGTCCGCGCGGTGCTGCTGCCGGCCGCGATGACGCTGCTCGGCGAGCGCAACTGGTACCTGCCGGCGTGGCTCTCCTGGCTGCCGCGGATGGAGCACGAGACGAGCGTCCACGAGCCCGTCGAGGAGCCCGCGCCCGCGCGCCGGCGCGCGCCCGTGCACGCGTAGTCCGCGACCGCCGCGGGCCGGGACGCCGGCCCGCGGCGCTTGCCCGTAGCATCCGCCGCATGAGAATCGGCGTCCTCACCGGCGGCGGCGACTGCCCCGGCCTGAACGCGGTCATCCGCGCCATCGTCCGCAAGGGCGTCAACGCCCACGGCCACGAGTTCGTGGGCTTCCGCTACGGCTGGGCCGGGGTGCTCGAGAACGACTCGATCGAGCTCGACCTGACGACGACGCGCGGCATCCTGCACCGCGGCGGCACGATCCTCGGCTCCTCGCGCACGAACCCGTACAAGGTCGACGGCGGGCTCGAGCGGGTCAGGGCGGCGATGGCCGAGCAGCGGCTCGACGCGCTGATCCCGATCGGCGGCGAGGACACGCTCGGCGTCGCCGGCCGGCTCGCGCAGGACGGCGTCGACGTCGTCGGCGTCCCGAAGACGATCGACAACGACCTCGCCGCGACCGACTTCACGTTCGGCTTCCAGACGGCGGTGCAGATCGCGACCGACGCGATCGACCGCCTGCACACGACGGCCGAGTCGCACAACCGCGTGATCATCGTCGAGGTGATGGGCCGCCACGCCGGCTGGCTCGCCGTCTACTCCGGCCTCGCCGGCGGCGCCGACGTGATCCTGATCCCGGAGCGCCCGTTCGACGTCGACGAGGTCTGCGAGCACCTGCGCCGGCGCCACGCCAACGGGCACACGTTCTCGATCGTCGTCGTCGCCGAGGGCGCGACGCGCTCCGACGGCGACCTGATCACCGAGCACCAGACGACCGACGCCTTCGGGCACGTGCGGCTCGGCGGCATCGCGGTCGAGCTCGAGAAGGAGATCGAGGCGCGCACCGGCTACGAGTCGCGCATGACGATCCTCGGGCACGTGCAGCGCGGCGGCTCGCCGCTCGCCTACGACCGCGTGCTCGGCACGCGCTTCGGCGTCGCCGCCGTCGACGCCGTCACGGAGGGCGACTTCGGCCGCATGGTCGCCCTGCGCGGGACGCGGATCGTCCGCGTGCCGCTCGCCGAAGCGCTCGCGGAGCCCAAGCTGGTCGACGCCGATCTCTACGCAACTGCAGAAGTCTTCTTCGGCTGAGCTGGCGCGGCTGGCGATCCCGGTCGTCCTGATCGGGATCAACCTGCGGCCGCTGTTCGCCAGCCTGCCGCCGCTGCTCTCCGACATCCGCGCCGACCTCGGCCTCTCGGCCGGGGCGGCCGGGCTGCTGACGACCGGGCCGCTGCTGTGCCTCGGCGCGCTGGCGCCGCTCGGCCCGCGGATCGTGCGCTGCGTCGCGGTCGAGCGGCTGCTCGTGCTCTGCGCGCTGCTGACGGCGCTCGGCGTCGGCCTGCGCGGCATCGAGGGGATCGCGCCGCTCTACGGCGGGACGCTGATCGCGGGCGCGGCGATCGCGATCGCGCAGGTCGTGATCCCCTCGCTGATCCGCACGCGCGCGCCCGCGCGCGCCGGCGTGCTGACCGGCGCCTTCTCGACCTCGCTGGTCGCCGGCGCGACGGTCGCCGCCTTCACCGCGATCCCGCTCGAGCACGCGCTCGGCGGCTGGCCGGCGGCGCTCGCCGTCTGGGCGCTGCCGGCGCTGCTCGCGGCCGCCGTCTGGATCGTCGCCGCCGGCGGCCGCGCGGAGCCGGTGCGCGCGCCGCAGCCGCACCCGCTCTGGCGCGACCCGATCGCCTGGTCGATCGCCGCCTACTTCGCGCTGCAGTCGATGAGCTTCTACTCGACCAACACCTGGATGCCGCAGATCATGCAGTCCACCGGCATCGGCGAGGGCGACGCCGGCGCGCTGAACGGCGTCATGAACCTCGTCCAGGCCCTGCCGGCCTTCGCCGTGCCGGTGCTGGCGACGCGGGCGCGCAGCCCGCTGGGGCTGCTGGCGCTGGTCGTCGTGACGACGCTGGCCGGGCTCGCCGGCGTGCTGGTCGCGCCGCACGTCGCGCTGCTCTGGATGCTGATCCTCGGCATCGGCCAGGGCGCCGCGCTCGGCCTCGGGCTGATCCTGCCGGTGCTGCGCGGGCGCACGAGCGACGAGGTGGCGTCGCTGACGGCGATGGCGATGGGCTTCGGCTACTGCGTCGCGGCCACCGGGCCGGCGCTCGTCGGCGCCGTGCACGACGTCACCGGCGGCTGGTTCGTGCCGCAGCTCCTGCTGCTGGCGATGGGCGCGCTGCAGTGGCCGACGGCGCTGCGCGCGTCGCGCGCGTGAGCGACCCGCCCGACGGCGCGGCGGCGGCGCTGCTGGTCGCGCGGCGGGCGCTCGACCCGCTCGCCGACGACGTCGCGGCGGCGGCCGACGCCGCCGCGCGGCTGGCCGCCGCCCACCGCGACAGCGCGATGGCCGGCCGCAGCCTGCTCGGCCGCGCGGCGCCGCTGACCTTCGGCCGCCGGGCAGCCGACTGGATGCAGGCGCTCGACGAGGCGCGGGCGCGGCTGGACGAGCTGCGCGGCGACGAGCCGGAGCCGGACGCGGCGCCGCGGCGGATCGGCGAGCTGACCGGCGCGCTCGGCGGCTGCGCCGGCGTGATCGGCCGCACCGCGCGCGAGATCGCGCTGATGGCGCAGCCGGAGATCGCCGAGCTGCGCGAGGGCCCGGCGGCCGCCGCGCCGGCGCTGCCGACCGAGCCGACGCCGGTCGCCGCGCTCGCGGCGCTGGCCAGCTCCGGCGCCGCGCCGGGGCTCGCGGCGGCGCTGCTGGCGACGCTGATCGACCGGCGCGACGCCGAGCGCACGCCGGACTGGCGCCCGTTCCGCGAGCTGCTGGCCGCCGTCGGCTCGGCCGCGGCCTGGCTGCGCGCCTGCCTCGAGCGGCTCGCGGTCGACGTGCCGCGGATGCGCGCGAACCTGCTCGCACACCCGGCCGCCGGCGCGCACGACCCGGCGCAGGCGCTGCTCGACGCGGCGGCCGCGGTCGACGCCGCGCTGGCGGCGCGGCGCCGGCGCGAGCGCTGAGCGCGCCCGGCACGGAGCGTGCGGTGGGATCGCTCCATTCGGCCCCACCGCACGCGAATCAACGGCTCAGGACGTTTTCATCCGCTCGTTGATCCGAATCCACGCTCTTCGCATTGCGCGCACACGTCGCGTCGAGTGCAATCGGCGCCGCCGCTCCGGGATGTGCATTTGCGGGGGAGCGGCACGTCAACCAACGGGAGGGTTGTCCATATGCGCTGTCGCGCACCCGTCGTCCTCGCCGCCGTAGCGGCGCTGGCGCTGCCAGCCGCCGCCCACGCGGCGAGCGGCGACACGTTGCGGCCGTACTCGGTCACCGTCGACTCGATCCAGGCGGCCGCGCTGGCCGACAAGGGATACGACCTCGGCGAGGGCGGCTACGACGCCGAGACGTCCTACGACCAGAAGGTCACGATCTTCTCGACGCCTGCACAGGTCGCCGAGCTCAAGACGGAGGGGATCGACGCGAGCGCGCTCGCGATCGACGCGCCGGCGCCGAAGGTCGCGGCGCTCGGCGACAGCCCGAATCCGTACTTCAACGTCTACCGCTCCTACTCGGAGCCCGGCGGCGTCGCCGACGAGATGCGCGCGACGGCGGCCGCCAACCCGGACGTCATGAAGCTCGAGCAGGTCGGCACGTCGACGCTCGGCAAGCCGATCCTCGTGATCAAGATGACCGCGAACGCGCGCAACACGCCCGACGGCACGCGCCCGGCGCTGCTCTTCTCCGCCGTCAACCACGCGCGCGAGTGGCTCGCCGCCGAGGAGGGCCGGCGGCTGCCGGTCTGGTTCGCCCAGCACAAGAACGATCCGAAGATCAAAGAGCTGCTGGACCGCGAAGAGCTGTGGTTCATGCCGATCCAGAACCCGGACGGCTACGACTTCACCTTCACCTGCGGCACCGGCGTCAGCAACCACATGTGCGACTACCGCACGGAGTCGCCGAACAACCGCTTCTGGCGCAAGACGCTGCGCGACAACAACAACGACGGCATCTACGGCAACAGCGGCGACGGCGTCGACCCGAACCGCAACTACCCGGCCAAGCGCGGCATCGACGAGGAAGGCGCCTCGAACAGCATCAGCGCGGAGACCTACCGCGGCCCGTACGCGCTCTCGGAGCCCGAGAACCTCGCCTTCGACCGGCTGCTGCGGCGGGTCAAGTTCTACGGCAACATCAACTACCACACCGACGGCCAGCTGCTGCTGACGCCGGTCTCCTACACGACCGACTACGCCCCGCCGGACGCGACGCTGTTCAACGCGATCACCGGCACCGACGGCGACAGCGCGGTCTTCCCCTACCAGCCGCAGCGCTCGTCGGACCTCTACGAGTCCAACGGCGACACGATCGACAACGCCTACCTGAACTACGGCACGATCGGTTGGACGCCGGAGATGGACACCTGCGCCACCGGCGGCGACCAGGCCAACTGCCGCGGCTTCACCTACCCCGACGACGAGGCCAAGATCGAGGGGATCTTCCAGAAGAACCTCTTCTTCGCGCTCAACGTCGCCACCTCGCTGACGCACCTGGATCGGCCGCAGAACTTCGATCCGGACCCGAGCCAGTACCAGATCAAGGCGACGCAGGACATCCAGCCGAACACGTTCACGGTCTCCTACGGCTCGCCGCAGATCGTCGAGGCGATCGTGCGCAAGACGCTCGGCCCGTCCGACGTGCGCGCCGCGATCGGCAACCAGAACGTCACGATCCCGATGACGGTCGCGCCGCCCGGCGAGCGCTACGGCGAGGCGACCGGCGTCTACTTCGAGCGCCGCCGCGCGATCGTGCCGGCGCAGATCGGCAACCACACGGTCACGGCCGGCGACGTCGTCAACGTCTCGGTGCTCGCCGGCGGCCTGCAGCGCCGCTTCTCCTACACGGTCCACTCGGTCCGGCAGGACCCGGCCAAGAAGCGCGTGCTCGTCGTCGCCGCCGAGGACTACACCGGCACCTCGCCGAACATCACGCCCGGCTACGCCGACGGCCCGCGCTACCTGGCCCAGCACGTCGCCGCGCTGCAGGCCAACGGCTACGAGGTCGACACCTACGACGTCGACGCGCCGCCGGCGCAGTCAGGGCCGGCCCCGATCAAGTACCCGACGTTCCTCGGCGTGCTGTCGCACTTCGACGCCGTCGACTACTACACGGGCGACGACTTCGCACCGCAGGACGCGACGAACACCAACCCGCGGCACATGACCAGCGCGACGGCGCAGACCGGCTCGTTCGAGGCGTCCGGCTGGGCGCATCACGCGATGCTCGAGCTGCGCGACTACGCCAACGAGGGCGGCAAGCTGATCGTCGACGGCCGCAACGCCCACCAGACGTTCACCTCGACCAACGTGAGCCTGTCGGCGACCGGCCCCTTCACGTGGACGCCCGACCAGCTGTTCGGCTTCGACTACCCGCTGAACAACGCCGGCGACGACGACCTGCCGGGCACCGCGTTCCAGCGCTCGCGCACGATCTCCAACGACACCTGGCAGAACTACCTCGGCGTGATCGGCCGCGTCGGCGGCGCCGGCACGACGACCTCGTTCGCCGGCGCGCCGGTGGCACCCAAGAGCGGCGGCCTGTTCGACGGCATGGCGCCGATCGCGGTCGACTCGAGCGCCGGCGACGACCCGAACCAGTCGGCGGCCGGCGTCGCGCTGCCGATCGCCAAGTCGCCGCTGCGGCTGCGCAACTGGTCCTCGAGCTCGCCGAACGAGCCGCTGCGCCAGGAGACGGTGCAGGCGGACTACGCGACGACGCCGGCACAGACCGCCAACGGCGGCGCGATCATCTCGACGCGTGACGCCGTCACGTTCGGCTTCGGCCTCGAGCAGGTCGACGCGGCGACGCGCAACGAGCTCGTGCGCCGCACGCTGAGCTACCTGCTGCCGGCGACGGCGGACACGACGCCGCCGACGATCGTCGGCTTCAAGTACCCGACCGACCAGTCGCAGGCGACGCCGGCCGACCCGGTCGAGCTCGAGGTCACCGCGTTCGACGAGCGCGGCGACATGAAGCAGGTCACGCTGCTGGCCAACGGGCAGCCGTACGCGACCGTGCCGGTCTACCCGTTCCAGTTCCGCTACACGCCGCCGGCCTCGACCGTCGGGACGACGGTGACGCTGACCGCGCAGGCGACCGACAAGGCCGGCAACGTCGCGACCTCCGACGCGCTGCACATCCACGTCGTCGCCGCGCAGGCGATGGCGTCGGCGCCGATCCCGGTCGCGCCGCCGACGCTCAGCGGCACGCCGCAGGTCGGCTCGACGCTGAGCTGCATCACCGGCGGCTTCACCAACTCGCCGACGTCGACGCACGTCGACTGGCTGCGCAACGGCCAGGCGATCGCCGGCGTCAGCACCACCAGCTACACGCTGACCACGGCCGACCTCGGCCGCACGATCGCCTGCCGCTTCGTGGCGAGCAACTCGGCCGGCAGCGCGGACGCGACGTCCGACTCGCTGGTCGTCTCGCCCGCCAGCGGCGGCGGCAGCACCGGTCCCGCCGGTCCGAAGGGCGACAAGGGCGATCCGGGGACGCCCGGCGCGACCGGGCCTGCGGGTGCGACGGGGCCGACGGGTGCCACGGGGCCGATCGGCGCCACCGGCGCCACGGGAGCGACCGGCGCCACCGGGGCGACCGGGGCGACCGGTCCGGCCGGCCCCGCCGGTCCGAAGGGCGACAAAGGCGACAAGGGCGACACGCCCGACGTCACGATCACCTGCACCGTCAGCGGCGACGGTCACACGGTCAGCTGCACGGTCGCGGCCGCGCCGCCGGTGACGGCCAAGAGCGCCAAGCTCACGGCCACGGCGCGGATCGCCGGGACGAAGGTCTCCCAGACCCGCCACGGCAAGAACAAGCTGAAGTTCAAGCTGCGCTCCAAGCGCAAGCTCAAGAAGGCGCCGAAGGTCGTCATCAAGGTGGCGGCCGGCAAGCACCGGACCACGCGGACGGTCCGCGCCGGATAGCGGCTACGCGCCAGCTCGGGAAGTGCGCCACGGCGCACTTCCCGAGCGGTGCCAGCGTGTCGGTCTGGTGCTTAAGTGCCAGACCGCGAGGTCCGCGGCACACCTGGATCGGCAGGTCGCACCGCGCAGGGGGTGCCGGGCCGGGCCGCTCAACGCGGCCCCACCAGGCGAGCGCTTCTGCTTCGAGCTGGAGCGCCCTAGGACTGAGCGCGCTTGAAGTGCAGGACGGCGAGCTCCGTCGGGAACACGTCAGCGCTCTTCTCGCCCTGACGGGCGGCGCTCTCGGCCGCGATCTGCAGTGCCTGATCGACGGTACGCGAGAGCAGGCGGTTGAGCTTGCGGAACGCGCGCTCGTCGAGCTCCAGCGGCGTCCGCGTGACGATCACGTCGGGGTCGTCGAGCCTGCCGGCCTTGGAGGCCTCGCTGACGTCGCCGACGATCTCGCCGAACGTCTCGCCGGCAAGCTCGCGGCGCAGTGCCGAGGGCAGTGTGCGCCACTGGTCCTCGTCGAGCACGGGCCGCGCGGTGGCACGGTAGAAGTGCTGCAGGGCGCCGCGACGCGGCTCGGTGCGCACGAGCTCGACGCAGTCGTAGTCGCGCAGCATGCGGACGTGGTAGCTGACGACGCCAAGCGGTGCGCCGAGCTCAAGCGCGAGGTCGCCAGGGCTGGCGACACGCTCGCCGAGGCGCTGAAGGATCCGCGCTCTCAGCGGGTGCGCAAGCGCTTTCGCGATCCGCGCCTCGGCCGTCTCCCCAGGCGGCCGACCGTGATTACTAGTGGATGAGGATTGCGAACTGGTGGGCATGGTCCACGGGACACTATCGCCAAGCCGCGAAGTCAGGCGGCAGCCGTAGACCGTAATGAGCGGCAACGCGCCATATTGGTCACAGTCTAGCCAAAGGATGTAGACGGATCCGACACCTGCTCACCGATCTACCGGGACCGATCGAGGCACCTTGACCGCAGGCCCAGGCCCGTGATGTGATGGTGGTCGCCCACCGGTCGGCTCCCTCCCGGACCCCCCGACGAGACCCAGCCGACCTTCCGCTCGTCCTGACCAGACCGGCCACGACGGCCGTTGAGCGGACCAGGGGCATCCGGGGGAGGGCCGGCGCTCGGCCGGCCCTCCCCCCACAATGCCGTGCATGCGCGCCGCCGTCATGCATGCCTTCCGCCAGCCGCTCTCGGTCGAGAGCGTCCCCGATCCCGCCCCGGCGCCGGACGGCGCCGTCGTGCGCGTGCACGCCACCGGCGTCTGCCGCAGCGACTGGCACGGGTGGATGGGGCACGACCCCTCGATCGCGCTGCCGCACGTCCCCGGCCACGAGCTCGCCGGCACCGTCGCGGCGGTCGGCGAGCAGGTGCGCGGCTTCGCGGTCGGCGACCGCGTCACCGTCCCCTTCTGCTGCGGCTGCGGCAGCTGCGCGCCCTGCCGCCAGGGCGAGACGCAGATCTGCGAGCGCGACGTGCAGCCGGGCTTCACGATCTGGGGCTCGTTCGCCGAGTACGTCACGCTGCCGCGCGCGGACCTGAACCTCGTGCGGCTGCCCGACGCGATCGACTTCGCGGCCGCCGCCTCGCTCGGCTGCCGCTTCATGACGGCCTGGGCGGCGATCCACGTGCACGGCGGCGTGCGCGCCGGCGAGTGGGTCGCCGTGCACGGCTGCGGCGGCGTCGGGCTGGCGGCGACGATGATCGCCCGCGCGGCGGGCGCGAACGTGATCGCGATCGACGTCGACGCCGGCAAGCTGGCGCGCGCCCGCGAGCTCGGCGCCGCGCACGCGCTCGATGCGCGCGCGACGGACGCCGTCGCGGCGGCCGTGCGCGAGCTCAGCGGCGGCGGCGCGCACGTCTCGCTCGACGCGCTCGGCAGCGCGGCGACCGCCGCCGACTCGGTCGACTGCCTGCGCCGCCGCGGGCGCCACCTGCAGGTCGGGCTGCTGGTCGGCGACGAGCGCAGCATCGCGCTGCCGATGGCGCGCGTGATCGCGCGCGAGCTGCGGATCGCCGGCGTGCACGGCATGGCCGTGCGCCACTACGACGGCCTACTGGCGGCGATCGCCGGCGGCGGCGTCGCCTCGCCGGGCGCGCTCGTCGCGCGCACGATCGGCCTCGAACAGGCCGGCGCCGAGCTGGCGGCGATGGGCTCCTTCGCGCAGGAGGGCGTGACCGTCGTCACGCCCTGAGGTCTGCGAGGCTGCCGCGCATGCACCTGGGTCGAATCGGAGTCTGGACGTCGCTCAACCGGCTCGGCGCCGAGCGCGCCGCCGAGGCGGCCGCGCTGGTCGAGCAGCTCGGCTACGGCGCGCTCTGGCTGGGCGGCTCGCCGCGGCTGCCGAGCGTGCGGCCGCTGCTGGCGGCCAGCGAGACGCTGACGATCGCGACCGGGATCGTGAACGTCTGGGCCTACGAGCCGGCCGCGCTGGCGGCCGAGCACGCGCAGCTGACCGCCGAGTTCCCGGACCGGCTGCTGACCGGCATCGGCATCGGCCACCGCGAGTCGACGAGCGAGTACGCGCGGCCGCTGGCGACGATGCGCGGCTTCCTCGACGGGCTCGACGCCGCCGCGACGCCGATCCCGCCGGCCGAGCGCTGCATCGCCGCGCTCGGCCCGAAGATGCTCGACCTGAGCGCGAGCCGGACGCGCGGGACGCATCCCTACTTCGTGCCGGTCGCGCACACGCGCGCCGCGCGCGAGCGGCTCGGGCCTGACGCGCTGCTGGCGCCCGAGATCGCCTGCGTGGTCGACACGGACGCGGCGCGCGCCCGCGCGACCGCGCGCGCCTACGCGCAGACCTACCTGGGGATGAGCAACTACACGAGCAACCTGCTGCGGCACGGCTTCGAGCCGGCCGACCTGGCGGACGGCGGCTCGGACCGGCTGATCGACGCGGTGATCCCGCACGGCAGCGCCGAGCGCGTCGCCGCGGCGGTCCGCGAGCACTTCGACGCCGGCGCCGACCACGTCTGCGTGCAGCCGCTCGGCGGCGACGGCGTGCCGCGCGAGGCCTGGACGGCGCTGGCCGCGGCGCTGCTCGACTGAGCGACGGCGGCGACCGCAGCGCGGCCGGCGCGGGCGGCGGGCGGCGCGGCCGGCCCCGGCGGGCGCGGGCGGCGGGCGGCGCGGCCGGCCCCGGCAGGCGCGAGCGGCGGACGCCGCGGCGCGCGCCCTGGCGCCTGCTCAGACGGCGGGGACGCGCTGCGAGAACTGCGCCTCGCCGCTCGGCTCGGCCCAGACCACGAGGTCGCGGTCGGGGAGGATCGCCGCTGTGGCGTCGAACGCGTCGGCGCCGCCTGACGAGACCGGCTCGCGCGTGAACGGCCCGGCGCCGTCGGCGGCGCGGCTGGCGGCCCAGATCGTCGTCGTCTGCGTCGGCGCGTCAGTGCCGCGCGCGCCCGCGCGCAGCGTCAGCAGCTGCCGGCCGTCGGCTGCGGTCGTCGCGCTCTCGAGCACGGTGTCGACGGCCGGATCCGAGACCAGCTGCGAATCGGTCGTCAACGAGCTGGCCGCGTTGGCGGCGCCGAGCAGCTCCGCGCTGTGCACCGTGAACCGGCCGCCGTCGAAGCCGGTCCAGGCGAGCAGCCGGCGGCCGAACGGGTCGAAGGCGACGCGGATGCCCGCGCCCGAGACGTAGCTGCCGGTGCCGGACGGCAGGTTGACGGCGAGCATCCGCGGCGCGAACGTGCTGCCGTCGCGCGCCTGGGCGACCAGCGTCGTGCCGGGGCCGCCGTCACCCTCGCTGACCTGCTGGCTGACCCAGCCGACGAGCTCGGCGCGGTGCGTGCTGAGCGCCGCCGACGGCGCGAGGTTCGGCCCGGCGACCGTCGCGCCGACCGTCTGGCGCGAGCGCAGCGCGCCGCCGGCGGTGCGGATGCGCGCGTAGACGGTGTGCGCCTGCGTCCAGACGGCGAGCGCGTCGCCGCGCTCATTGATCGCCGCCGCGACGCGCGGCAGCGGGCCGGAGCCGTCCATCAGCCGCGTCGAGCTGATCGCCGAGCTGCCGCGGCGGCGCACGGCGAGGTAGACGAGCGCGCGCGTGCAGGCCGCGTCGCGGCAGACCGGATAGACCATCGCCGCGTCGCCGGCGGCGTCGACCGCGAGCGCGGTCGGGCCGGCATGCAGGTTCGCCGGGCCGAGCGGCCGCGGCGCGTCGAGGCCGGCCCGGTTCGGCGTCAGCCGGCCGAACGCGAAGACGGCCTGCGTGCTGCTCCTGGCGAACTGCAGGCCGGCGGCCAGCAGCCGCGTCTGGGCATAGGCGGCGACGGCGCCGGCCTCCGGCCCGAACGCGACGTTGCGCGGCGCGATCTGGAAGGGGTCGAGGAAGACGCCGTTCGTGAAGACGCTGGCAACGGCGTGCGGGCCGACGTCGCCGGACGCGGCGGCGCCGCCGGCGTCCGCGATCGCGACGGCGAGGCCGCTCGCGTTCGCGGTGATCGAGGGCGAGCCCTGCAGCCCGGTCGCCGCGCCCTGCTTCAGCGGCGCCGGCGCCGACCAGGGCGCGGCCGCGTGCGCGCTCGCGGGGACGGCGAGCGCGGCCGCGGCGAGCGCGGCGAAGGTGAGATGGCGGGAGCGCATGCCTCCAGGGAACTCCCCTGCGACAGGTCAGCGTATAGACAAGGGTGGGGTCGCAGCGCCACCTGCGCGGCGCGCCGCGCTTGACGAGCGCCGGGCGCGTGGCCTAGCGTCGCTCGCGGTCGAGGAACGATCACGAGCTGGGGGTTCCGATGCATGAGCGCACGCGCCGGCCGCGGCGCGAGGACGAGCCGGAGGTCGAGCGCCCGCAGGCGGCGCCGGACGCGAGCGCACAGCGGCTGCTGGCGCTCCAGCGCGGCGCCGGCAACGCCGCCGTGGCGCGGCTGATCGAGCGCGACGGCACGCTGCACGCGCCCGCCGGCTGGCTCGACGCGATGACGCGCGACGGCGACGCGCAGACGTCGATCCGCGACATGTACACGCGCCGGCGCACGCCGCTGCTCGAGGGCCTGCGCAGCTCGCTGCCGCTGCCGGGGCTGAACGTGATCGACGAGACGACGCCCGAGCAGATCCGCACGAAGCTGCTCTACGACCTCAAGCCGACCGTCGGCAAGAGCGACGGCGCCAAGTCCGGGCGCTTCGTCGGCGAGGCGCGACGGATCCTCAACTCGCACACCGACCTGCTTGAGATCAGCGACTCGCCGGACCCGCTGGCGCCGCCCTCGCCGCGCAAGATCATGCGCCCGCTCGACCTGATGCCCGAGCCGAGCGACCTCGCCGAGGCCAGCGAGGACCAGCTGCGCGTCATGTGGTGCGGGCTGATCGCGCTGATCAAGCACGACGGCAAGGCCGCGATGGTCGACTTCCTGAACGCGCGCGCGAGCGAGGGCTGGCGCTACGGCCGGGCGCTGCCGCGGGCGAGCTCGGCGAACATCGAGCTCTACCGCGCCGCGCACGCGTACTTCTACACGCACTTGCATCTGGAGTACGACGACACGTCGTCGCGGATGCCGCTGATGTCGCCGTTCGGCTTCACGCTGAAGTTCGTCGGCCCGACCAGCTTCGATCAGCTCTGGAAGCTGAACCTGAAGGCCGGCGAGAAGTACATCTTCGACATCCACCGGCCCGGCCACACGATGCTGACGAAGATCCGCCGCGACTTCACCACGCCGCTGACCGGCGAGGAGCGGCTCAGCGACGTCTTCGAGTTCGACAACGACACGACGAACTACAACCTCGCCGCGCACGAGACGCTGCGCGCGCACGTGATCAACATCTGGAAGAAGGGCTAACGCGCGATCCACCTTGGTGTGAGCACGCTCCACCCTGCGATCGGCGCTGCCGATCGGCTCAGCGGCCGTTGAGTGAGCATGGCTCGTCCACTCGTCCTCGTCGCCGCCGTGACCGCGGCCGCGCTCCTCGCCACGCCAGCCGCGCAGGCCGCGCCGCTGACGCTCGCTAACCCGCTCGCGCTGCCCGTGCGGCTCACGTCGAACAGCGTCGTCACGAGCGCCAGCTCCGGCCCGGACCAGGCGACCGCGATCGTCGTCCGGCCTGACGTCACGGCTCCGCGCGTGCTGATCGACGGCGCCGACGGGCACTGGCACGGCTTCGACGTTCCCCGCGGCGCGCAGCAGGTGCAGCTGGCACGGCTCGACGGCGGCGGGCTCGCTGCCTGGGACGCCGGCAGCTCGATCATGGTTCGCAGCTGGGATCGCGACGGCACGCTGCAGCCGGCGCAGGCGGTGCTGACCGGCGTCCGGACGGTCGGCTCCGTCGACTACGACTACGCCACCTGGCGGCTCAGCAGCGATAGCGCCGGCACCGTCGTGATCGCCGCGCCGACGCTCGACGACGCGGTCGTGGCGACGATCCGCGACCCGGGCGGCGACTTCGCGCCGGCCCAGCAGGTGCGGCCGCCGCTCGCGACCGCCGGCGATCCGCTGGCGATCGGCATCTCGGCGATCGCCGCGGACGGCAGCGTCGACGTCCACTGGGACCAGAGCGGCGCGCGGTACGAGCCGGCAGCTGAGCTCGGGCACGCGCAGCGCGACGGGCGCGCGGCGACCTTCGGCCCGCCGCAGCCGGCGCGGCCGGCGACGACGATCCCGCTCGACCCGGGCGCGCCGACCGGCGCCGATCCGAGCACGATGACGACCGCCGAGGGCATCAGCGTGCGGCTCGGGCCGTGGGCGGCCGCCGTCTGCCGTCGCGCGAGCCGCGGCTGCGCCGGCGCGACGCTGTTCCGCTGGGGCAACGGCGCGCAGGTCGTCGCCTTCCTCACGCTCGAGCCCGGTGGCGGCGACCTGCCGGCGGGCGACGCCTGGTACGTCGCGCGACGCCTGCACGACGGCTTCTTCGACGCGCCGCGCCAGGTCACGCACGACACCGCCGCCTTCCCGATCTGGACGGCGACGCCGGCCACGCTCGCGTTCGCCGCCACGCCGAGCACCTACGAGGACGGCCCGTCGCCGCTCTACCTGCTGCGCTCGGTCGCGCCGGCGCGCGCACGGCTGCGCGTGCACGTCGAGGATCCGGCGGTCGGCACGAGCCGGCACGTCCAGCTCAACGCCTGGTGCTCGGCGAGCTGCCGCATCGTGGCGACGGCGCGGCGCGAGTCGCACGGGCGGCCCGTCGGCCGCGCGTATCGCGCGACGCTGGCACCCGGCAGTCAGGCGTTCCAGCTGCCGCCCGCGCGCCGGCGGCCGACGATCGACGCCTTCGAGCAGGCGACCGGCCTGATCCCAATCCACGGCGGCGCGCTGCCGGCCGGCACTCGCGTCCGGCTCACCCTGACCGTCCACGGCCCCGGCCGCCGGGTCCAGCACGTCGTCCGCACGCTCGTCCGCGGCGGCGTGCCGACCGCGGGTGCCGCGCGCCTCTGGCACGTCAGGCCCGCGCGCTGAGCGCCGGCGCGGCTCAGCCATCGGATGTAGAGTCCACGAACATGTCGACGACGCAGGACGCCACGGTCTACACCGACGAGGACGCGGCCGTCTGGGCCGAGCTGTTCCACCGCCAGGAGCGGCTGCTCGAGGGCCGCGTCTGCCCGCAGTTCTTCGACTGCGTCGCCGCGCTCGACCTGCGTGCCGACGAGATCCCGCAGCTCGAGTCCTTCAGCGACCGGCTCGAGAAGCACAGCGGCTGGCGCGTCGCCGCCGCCGACGGCCAGCTCTCCGGCACCGACTACTGGACGCTGATCGGCGACCGCAAGTTCCCGTCGGTCACGTCGATGCGCGGCCGCCACGAGCTCGAGCACGCGGCGCTGCCGGACATGTTCCACGACGTCTTCGGCCACATCCCGCTGCTGCTCGACCGCACCTACAACGACTACATCCACGGCATGGCCGAGATCGCGCTCGAGCACATCGGCGACGAGGAGCGGATGGGCCGCCACGGCCGCGTCTACAAGTGGACGATCGAGTACGGGCTGATCGACCAGGGCGCCGGCCCGCGCGTCTACGGCGCCGGGCTGATCTCCTCGTCGGCCGAGGTCGACCACGCGCTCTCGGACGTGCCCGCGCGCGAGCCGTTCGGCGTCGCCGGCACGATGGCCGCGCACCACGTTCCCGCCTCGCTGCAGGAGCGCTACTTCGCGATCGACTCCTTCCAGCAGCTGCTGGACGCGCTGCCCGCCGTGCGGCGCGCGCTCGAGGACGGGCCGACGGTCGCGGCGAGCTGAGCGTTGCGACGCTCAGGCGCCGGCGCGGCGCGCCTCGATCAGCGTGTCCTCGTAGGCGAACATCCGCTCGAACAGGCGGTCGAGGATCGGCAGCACGTTCTCGGGCGCGCAGCCGTGCTCGAGCGCGACGGCGGACCAGCGCTCGCGCACCTGCGCGACGCGGTCGGGCTGCATCATCGGCGTGTCGGTCGCGGCCTTGTACTCGGCGACGCGGCGGACCACGTCGAAGCGCTGGGCGAGCAGCGTGACGAGCTGCTCGTCGAGGCTGTCGATCTCCTGTCGAAACTGCGCGAGCATGGCCGCGAAGGCTAACCGACGGGCGCCGCTCGCGGCCCGCCGGATGTTCGCCTGCACGACATGCGCCGGCGTGGCGCGGAGGCCGCGATGAGGCTCGGCGTCGTCGTCAGCGACCTCGCGCTCGAGCGGCCGGTCTACACGACGATCACGGTCGTCGTCGCGGCGCTGCGGGCCGGGCACGACGTCTGCTTCATCGACGTCGCCGACTTCTCCTGGCGGCCGGACGGGAGCGTCGGCGCGTTCACGCGCGCGGCGGCGCTGCCGAGCGGCGAGAACCCGGCGCCGGCCTACCTGGACGCGCTGCTGAGGGCGCCGCGGCGGCGGATCGAGCTGGCCGAGCTGGACCTGCTGTGGCTGCGCGCCGAGCCGAGCTTCGACCCCTTCACGTCGCCGGACGTGCCGGGCTCGATGGGCTTCCCGTTCGCGCAGGCGGCGGCCGACGCCGGCCTGCCGGCGGTCAGCGACCCGCGCACGCTGGCGGCGGCGATCGCCGACAAGGCCTACAGCCAGCGGCTCGCGCTCGCCGTGCGGCCACGCACGCTCGTCACGCGCGACGCCGGCGAGCTCGCCCAGTTCGTCGCCGATCTCGGCCGGCCGGCCGTGATCAAGCCGCTGCACGGCGCCGGCGGCCAGTCCGTCTTCACGATCGCCGGGCCGCGCGACCCGAACCTCGGCGCGGCGATCGAGGCGATCCAGCGCTTCGGCTACGTCGTCGCGCAGGAGTACCTGCCGGCTGCCGCCGGCGGCGTGCTGCGGCTCTTCATGCTCGACGGCGAGCCGCTGACGGTCGACGGCGTCGTCGCCGCGATGCGCCACGTCCCGCGCGAGGGCGACCCGCGCAGCAACTTCCGCGTCAGCGGCTCGATCGCGCCGGCGGGCACGCTCGACGACGCGCTGCGCGTCGCCGCCGCGATCGGACCGCGGCTGGCCGCCGACGGGCTCTTCCTCGTCGGCCTGGACATCGTCGGCGACCGGCTGCTGGAGGCGAACGTCTTCTCCGCCGGCGGCCTGCGCGGCGTCGAGCTGCTGACCGGCGCGCCGTTCTCGGCCACGGTCGTGCGGGCGCTGGCCGACCGGGCGCGCTGATGTGCGGCTTCGCCGGCTTCCTCGAGCTGCCGCGGGCGCGCCGCTCGCCGGCGGCGCGCGGCGAGATCCTGGCGCGGATGGGCGCGGCGCTCGCGCACCGCGGCCCCGACGACGCGGCGACCTACGACGACGGCACGCTCGCCTTCGCGTTCCGGCGCCTGTCGATCGTCGACGTCGACGGCGGCGCGCAGCCGCTCTTCAGCGAGGACGGCGCGCTCGTCGTCGCGGTCAACGGCGAGATCTACAACCACGCCGAGCTGCGGCCGCGGCTGCGCGGCGCGCACGCGTTCGCGACCGGCTCGGACGCCGAGATCTGCGTGCACCTGCTCGAGGAGCGCGGCGAGCGGATGCTGGCGGAGCTGAACGGCATCTTCGCGCTGCTGGCCTGGGACCGCCGGCGCCGGCGGCTGCTGCTGGCGCGCGACCGGCTCGGCGTCAAGCCGCTCTACTGGACGCGCGTCGCCGGCGGGATCGTCTTCGGCTCCGAGCTCAAGGGCGTGCTCGCGCACCCGGACGTCGCGACGCGGCTGCGCTGGCGCGACGTCGACTGGAGCCACCTCGACGACGGCACTTACACGGCGGTCGACTACCTCGAGCTGCCGAGCTTCGCGGAGGGCGTCGAGCAGCTGGAGGGCGGCGCGCTGCTGACGCTCGCCGCGGACGCGCCGGTCCCGGCCACGCGGCGCTGGTGGTCGTTGGACGCCGCGCTCGCCGCCGCGAGCGAGGCGCCGCCGCGGCCCGCCGGCGAGTACGTCGAGGCCTACGGCGAGCTGCTGTCCGACAGCGTCCGGCTGCAGCTGATGAGCGACGTGCCGGTCGGCGCGTTCCTCAGCGGCGGGCTGGACTCCTCCGTGCTCGTCGCGGCGGCCGCCGCGCACGGCGCCGCGCCGCACTGCTTCACGGTCGACGAGGCGACGACCGCCGCGACCGGCGACCTCGACCGCGCGCGCGACCTCGCGGACGAGCTCGGCCTCGGCTTCACGGCGGCGCGCTTCGACCACGCGCGCTTCGCCGAGCAGCTGGACTTCTCGCTGGCGTCGTTCGAGTACTTCATCTGGATGATCGACGCGCCGCGCTTCGCGCCCGAGTCGTTCTTCAAGCACGAACTGCATCGCGTGCTGAAGACGCTGCGGCCGGAGATCAAGGTCGTGCTGCTCGGGCAGGGCGCGGACGAGTTCGCCGGCGGCTACTCGCGCTCGTACAGCTCGCCGCGCGCCAGCTGGGACGCCTACCTGCACGACGCGCTGGCGCCGCAGCAGCGGGCGCTGGCGGCGCGCGCGCTCGGCGCTCCCGCGGCGGTCGCGCCGCTGCTGGCGTCAGCCGCGCTCGCGCCCTACCAGCGCGAGATGCTGGCGCGCACGCGAGCGCTGCAGTCGCACAACCTCTGGAACGAGGATCGCGTCTCCTCCTCGCAGGGCGTCGAGGCGCGCGTGCCGTTCCTCGACCACCGGCTCGTCGAGCTGCTGGCGTCGATCCCGCCGTCGCTGCACGAGCCGCTGTTCTTCGACAAGGCGATCGTGCGGCGCGCGGCGGCGCGCTGGCTGCCCGAGCGCTGGACGGCAGCGCCGAAGGTGCTCTTCTGGCAGGCCGACGACACCTCGTCCGTGCACCGGCTGATGCGCGCCTGCCTCGATCGCGCCTACCCGGAGTTCCGCGAGCGCTACGCGGACGGGCCGTTCGAGCTCGCCGCGCTCGACGAGCTGGCGCGGCGCGCGCACGCCGCGGATGGTGACTGGTCGCGCGCGTCGCGCGCGCTGCTGTCGGCGATGGGGCTGGCGGTCTTCGACCGGCTCTGCCGCACGCTGCCGGCGGGCGCGCCGGCGCCGCCGCGGCTGGCCGCGCCCTCGCCGCTGGTGGCGACGGCGCCGAGCGCCTGACCGCCGCTCGCGCTCGTCGCCGCGGCGCCGGCGCTCGGCGGCTGGCCGCCGCTCGGAGCGCGGGGGCGAGCATCACGAGGCGGCGGCGCGCGGCGTCGCGAGCGCGTAGCCGTGGCGCTCGAGCGCGGCGCCGGCGATCCGCTCGAACGTGCGCAGCTCGGCCGGTGCGAGGTCGCGGGCGTAGCGGCCGACGGCTGCCGGGTCGATCGCATGCGCGGCGGCCTCGCTGCTCGGGTGGCCGTAGGGTCGCGCGAGCAGCGCGTGCGGCTGCTCCTGGTGCGCCAGCGGCGCGTCGCTCCAGGGCAGCTCGAGGAAGTCGAGCAGCGCCGCGAGCGTGGCGCGCGGGTCGGCGACGAGGTCCTCGTAGCGCAGCGTGTGCGCGCGGACGCGCCGCAGCGCCGGCGCCTCGACGACCTCGAGCCAGCCCGCGGCCGCCGCGGCCGCGTCGGCGAAGCCCCAGCCGCGCGCGCCGCGCAGCTGCGAGGCGGCGACGTCGCGGCCGTCGCGCACGACGTGGACGAAGCGCGCGTCGGGCCAGACGCGGGCGAAGGCCTCGGCGTCGACGATCGAGCGCTGGATCTTGATCCCCCAGGCGGCGCTGCCGTCGTCGTCGCGGCGCGCGCGGCCGAGCCGGTCGATCAGCGCGCAGCGGTCCGCGAAGTCGACGAGGTCCGCGCCGCCGCGCTCGCGCAACGCCGCCTCGGTCAGCTCGGCCAGCCGCGCCGGCTCGACGCCGAAGCGCTCGCACTGGCGCACGAACTGGACGCCGAGCGCGAACGCGGGGTCGCGCGTCGCGACGCCCTCGCCGGCGACGCGTGGATCGCCGGCGGCGAGCAGCGCGCAGCACTCGAGCACGTGCGCGCCGAGGCTGTGCGGCTCGCGGAAGTCGAGCTCGGGGCCGACCGTCAGCTGCGGGTGCGAGTCGAGCACGAGGCTGACGAGCGTCGTCCCCGAGCGATGCTCGCCGCCGATCAGGATCGGCCCGCTCACGGCGAGCCGCGCTCCGTGCGGCGGGGCGCGCTCACGCCGACCGCCGCGCCGCGCGCAGGCGCGCGTAGAGCGCGGCGAAGCCGTCCTCGCTCGCGACCCGCTCGCCGAGCTCCGCGAGCGCGTCGGCGAGCGCGGCGCGCGCGGCCGCGCTGTGCGGGTTGTCGGCCTGCACGTGGCGGTAGACCTCCGGCGCGCCGGCGAGCACGCGGTCGACGAGCGCGGCGAGCGCGCGCGAGGGCGGCGTCGAGACGCCGTCCGGCGGCGGACCGAGCCGCTCCAGCGCGCCCGCGTAGGCGAGGATCGCGGCGTGCGCGGCGACCTGCACGGCCGCGGCGGCGCGGTCGTGCTCGTCGGCGTCCAGCGGCACGATCGTCGCGCCGGCGCCGCGCAGCAGCGCCAGGAACGCCGCCCCGCGCGGCCCGCCCCGCAGCGTCACGGCGGCGACGTTCTCGCCCGCGAGCCCGACGCGCGGCGCGAACAGCGGGTTCAGGCTCAGCAGCTCGACCTCGTCGCGCACGCCCGCGAGCGCGCGCGCGACCGGCGCCTTGACCGAGAGCGTGTCGACGAGCAGCGCGCCCGGCCGCAGCCGCGCGGCCAGCGGCGCGAGCAGCGGCAGCGCCACCGCCTCCGGCAGGCAGACGAGCACGCGATCGGCCGCGCGCAGCGCAGCGTCCTCCGCGCCGACCAGCTCGCGGGCGTCGGCGGGCAGCACGCGGTAGGGCGCGTCCGGCGCCGGCGCGAGATCGACGCCGAGGACTGACGCCGGCTCGAGCAGCGCGCCGAGCAGGCGCCCGAAGCCGCCGGCGGCGCCGAGGATCAGCGTGCGCTCAGCGGTCCTCATCGAAGCGCAGGAAGACGTCACAGCCGGCGTCGACCTTGATCTCCGGGTAGCGGCGGCGATGCTCGTGGCGCCAGGCCAGCTGGTCGTCGAAGCCGTGCTCGGACTGCGTCCACGGCTCCGCCGCCGCGGCCGCCGCGACGATCTCCGCCAGCCGCTCGCCGACGTACGCCGTCTCGCCGATGTAGCCGCCCGCGTTCAGGTGCCCGTGCAGCGGATCGTCGGAGACCGAGCTCTCGAACGCCCAGCACTCCGGCGACGGCGGCTGGTCGCCGCGCGTGCCGCAGAAGAGCAGCCGCGCGTCGGTCGCCAGCCAGCGCGCGACGACCTCCGTCGGGTCGCCGAGCAGCAGCACGTCGTCGCCGTCGAGGCAGAGCACGTACTCGCTCTCGACGCCGCCGGCCTCGATCAGCTCGTGCACGAGCGCGACCTTGTGGATCCACTGCCAGCGCTCGACGCCGCGGCCGACGACGACGCGCCGCTCGATCCCCAGGTGCGTCAGGCAGCGCTCCAGCAGCACCGGCTCGGCGTAGTTGCTGTAGGTGACGATCGTCAGCTCCGGCGGGCAGCTGAAGCGCCCGCGCGTCGTCGCGTCGGCGAAGAAGTCCGCCAGCGCGCGTTGCCAGACGTGCCGGAACGGGTTCGGCGCGACGCGCATCGGCTCCGGGCAGTGCAGGATCAGCGCGTCGAACGAGAGCCCGTAGCGCTCCTGCGCGCGCGTCCGCGGCACGGGCGTGGTCACGCGGCGGCCAGTCTCGTGAAGTTGCCGAGGATCCGCTTGCCCTCGGGCGTGCCGACGGACTCGGGGTGGAACTGGACGCCGTAGATCGGATGCTCGCGGTGGCGCACCGCCATCACGACGCCGTCGTCGCTGCGCGCGAGCACGCGCAGGCAGGACGGGATCGTCTGCGGCTGCCCGGCGAGCGAGTGGTAGCGCATCGCCTCGAACGAGCTCGGCACGCCCGCGAACAGCGGGTCGCCGTCGTGGCGGACGAGCGTCGACTTGCCGTGCATCACCTGCGGCGCCGCGACGATCGCGCCGCCGAACGCGTGGATGATCCCCTGGTGGCCGAGGCAGACGCCGAGCAGCGGCACGCGCGGGCCGAGATCGAGGATCGCGTCGCGGCAGACGCCGAAGTCGCCGTCCGTCTCCGGCCGGCCCGGCCCGGGCGAGATGACGATCCGGTCAGGCGCCAGCTCGCGCAGCGCGCTCAGCGTCAGCTCGTCGTTGCGGTAGACCAGCGGCGGCTCGTCCAGCTCGCCCAGGTACTGGTAGAGGTTGAAGGTGAACGAGTCGTAGTTGTCGAGCAGGATCGTGCGCATCGAGCCGGCCTCAGCGCACCGCGCCCGCGAGCGGCGCCGGCTGCGTCAGCCGCAGCGCGCGCTCCAGCGCGTAGGCCTTGTCGAGCGTCTCGTCGTACTCGTCGAACGGGTCCGAGTCGGCGACGATCGCGCCGCCGACGTTCCAGTACGCTCGGCCGCCGCGGACGACGATCGTGCGGATGACGATGTTCAGCGAGAGCGCGCCGCCGTAGTCGAGGTAGCCGATCGAGCCCGAGTAGATGCCGCGCTTGACCGGCTCCAGGGCGTCGATGATCTTCATCGCCGCGATCTTCGGCGCGCCCGTCATCGAGCCGCCGGGGAAGGCGGCGCGGACGAGGTCGAGCGCGTCGCGGCCCGGCTCCAGCCGGCCCGCGATCGTCGACGTCAGCTGGAACAGCGTCGGATGCTGCTCGACGCGCGTCAGGTCCGGCACGTGCACGCTGCCGATCCGGCAGACGCGGCCGAGGTCGTTGCGGACGAGGTCGACGATCATCAGGTTCTCGGCGCGGTCCTTCGGCGACTGCGCGAGCTCGCTCGCCAGCGCCTGGTCGAGCGCCGGCGTCTCGCCGCGCGGCCGCGTCCCCTTGATCGGGCGGCTCTCGACGCGGCCGTCCGCGTCCATCCGCAGGAAGCACTCGGGCGAGGAGCAGATCACCTGCGCCGACGGCAGCGCCAGGTAGGCGGCGTAGGGCGAGGGGCTGACCTCGCGCAGGCGCTCGTAGAGCTCCAGCGGGTCGCCCTCGAACGCTGCCTCGCGACGGTGCGTCAGGCAGATCTCGAAGGCGTCGCCGCGCTCGATGTGGCGCTTGCAGGTCTCGACCGCGGCGGCGTAGCCGGGGCGATCGAAGTGCGCGCTGACCTCGAGCGGGCGCGGCGCGTCGGCGGCCGGGCGCGGGCGCGCGGCCGGCGACGCGTGGTCGAGCAGCGCGAGCCAGGCGTCGCGGCGGCGGCGCGCGGCGGCGCCGGCCTCGCGCTCGCCGGCGCCGCGGCCGATCGTCGACAGGTACGTCTCGCCGCTGGCGGCGTCGTGGCCGAGCACGAGGTCGTGCAGGGCGAAGAGCAGGTCGGGCTGGCCGAGGTCGTCGCGGCCGCGGTCCGGCAGCCGCTCGACGAAGTGGCCGGCCTCGTAGCCGACGTAGCCGACGGCGCCGCCGAGCAGCGGCATCGGCGAGCGCGCGAGCGTCGGCGCGTGCTCGGCGAGCAGCCGCCGCAGCTCGGCGAGCGGGTCGCCGATCAGCTCGCGATCGGCGCGCGGGCGGCCATCAGGCCCGCCGCCCGGCCAGGAGATCGCGATCCGCGCCAGCCGCGGCGCGTCCGGGCCGACCCGCTTGGCCGCCAGCACCGCGACCGGGTCGGCGCCCATGAACGACCAGCGTCCGTGGCCGGCGGCCTCGCGCGCGCTGTCGAGCAGGAACGCGTACGGACGCTCGCGCAGCAGCTCGAAGTAGCGCCAGAACGGCTGACGCAGCTCGACCGGATCGAGCAGGTGCACCGTGTGACCGGCGGTGACACTGGCGCGGCGCGACATTCCGAGCGGGAGTTCTACTCGCCCGGGCGGCGCGAGCGCTGAGCGGCTGCCGGCGGCCGAGTGTTGACGTGGGCAACCGGCACCGGCGAGCGCGCGGCGCGGCGCGGCAGCGAATCGCGTCGCTTGCAGGGACTTCGCTCACCACCACGCTTCGCGCCGGTTTCCGGACCACTTGACCGGCGCGATCGCCGAACGACGGCGCACCTGCTGGACGGGATACGTCGGCGGAATGACACCGTCTGCCCGAGGCGCGGCGTCTGAAGTCGAGACCGCCGGATCCCGACACTTGACGGAGGCTCACTCGACGACCGTCGAATTATCATCGCCGCCTCATCGGCTAGGGGGAGGGTTGCAAAGGTGAAGGGGCGAGTTATCGCTGCGTTGGTTGGCGCGGCGATGGTGGTCATGCCCGCGGCGGCCTCGGCGCAGCAGGCGCCGGTCACGCTGAGCGGGGCGCAGTTCCGCGGGCTCACGGAGATCGCGGTCAACGCGAGCGCGGACTTGACCGGCATCGCGCCGGCGGACGTCACGATCACGAAGCCGGGCGGCGGCGGGACCGTACCGGCGAGCGCGATCGGCGGCGTGCACGCGAGCGCCGGCCAGCTGGTCGTCGACGTCGACGCCGGCCAGTTCGCGCGCACGACGTCGGCGGGGACGACGATCGCGACGCGCGCGTTCGGCACGCACGCGGCCTCCGCGGCGGTGCCGGTCGCCCGCCGCGGCGAGTCGGCCGATCACGCGCACATCCTCGGCGGCTCGAACTGGACGGACCTCGGCTGGGACACGCAGGTCGCCGACCCGTCGACGAGCTTCTACCGCTTCCAGGACCTGACGCCGAACGCCGACGGCGCCGGCGCGCCGCTGGCCTGGAACAACGGCGCCGTGACGACGCCGGCGCACCGCAAGCTGCGGATCCTGGTCCTGTTCACGCAGTTCCCGGACCGCATGGCCTCGGCCTCGCCGGCCGGCTGGCAGACGATCCAGCCGTACATGGACTTCCTGCAGCCGGCCGTCAACTACTGGAACACGACGTCCTACGGGCAGCTCGACGTCTCGCTGATCGCGCCGCAGCTGACCGACGACCTCGGCTGGATCACGATGGGCAAGAACGCCGTCGACTACCCGTGGGGCACGTCGACCGCGCAGATGTTCGCCTACGCCGGCGAGGCGTTCCAGAAGATCTACGACTCCGCCGGCGTCAAGGCCGACGACTACGACCAGGTCGTGATCATCCCGGCGCGCGGCAGCAAGGGCCTCTCGAACGGGCCGACGAACATCAACAGCACGACCTCGGTCGCCTACGTCGACCACGACGGCGTCAAGCACTACGTCAGCACCGTGCTGACCGCCGGCAACGACATGTTCAGCTGGGGCTACCGCTGGATGCTGCACGAATGGGGCCACAGCGCCGGCCTGCCGGACCTCTACATGTACTCGCCGACGACCGTGCTCGGCGGCCGCGTGAACCAGTTCTTCTGGGTCGGCGGCTGGGACATCATGGGCAACATCGGCGGCCACGCGACCGACTACAGCGCCTGGGACAAGTACAAGTTCCGCTGGATCCGCGACGACCAGGTCGACGTCGTCTCGCAGGCCGGCACGACCGACCACGCGATCTCGCCGCTGGAGACGCCGGGCGGGACGAAGATGGTCGTGATCCGCACCGGGCTGACGACCGCCTACGTCGTCGAGCTGCGCACCAAGCTCGGCGTCGACGGCTTCGACAACCGCGCCAAGTACCAGGGCGACCGGCTCTACCGGGTCGACACCGAGCAGTGGCAGCAGTTCGGCACGCAGCCGGCGATGCAGGTGATCTCCAAGCAGTACTACGACAACCCGGCGATCGGCGGCGCGCAGAACCTGAACGGCATCTGGCGCCCAGTCGACACGTCGCTGGCCGGGATCGACACGCAGGCCGCGCTCTGGGGTCCGGGCGACGTCTTCCAGGATCCGAAGACCGGCGTGCGGATCGACTTCGGCGCGATCAGCGACTACAGCGCGTCCGATCCGGCGAACAGCCCGTACACGGCGAACGACACGGCGAAGCTGACCGTGACGAAGTCGACTGACGCGCAGATCGACGTCCCGGTGACGCTGACGCACGCCGCGCTGCGCTCGGCGACGCAGCTGCACCTCGACGCCAACGTCGACCTGCGGCCGCGCGCGATCGACTCCAGCGGCTCGTACGTGACGCGCCCGCGCACCGGCCTGACGGCGAGCCAGATCGTGCTGACGCGCGGTGACGGCTCCGTCGTGCCCGCCACGGCGATCGCGCAGGTCACGGTCGGCGCCGCCGGCGTCGACCTGCGCTTCGCGGCCGGCACGTTCGCGAACGCCGCCGCGGCCGCCGGCCTGCGGATCGCGACGAAGCCGTACTACGTGTTCACGGGGTCGGCGGCGATCCCGGTCGACGTGCAGATCGGCGACGTCGGCGGCAGCGTCCCGGCGACGCTCGCGCTGACGCTCGGCGCGCCGGCGAGCTTCGGCGCGTTCACGCCCGGCCTCGCGAAGACCTACAGCACGACGACGACGGCGACGGTCACCTCGACCGCCGGCGACGCGACGCTCAGCGCCGCTGACGCGCGGCTGGCCAACGGCGCGTTCACGCTGGCGCAGCCGCTGCAGGTGAGCGAGGACAAGCACAGCTGGAGCGGTCCGGCGAGCAACGACCCGGTCCAGATCGCGTTCGCGCAGCCGATCGGCGCGAACGAGCCGCTGCGCACCGGCGCCTACACGGCGACGGTCACCTTCACGCTCAGCACCACGGCGCCGTAGCGGCGCCGCGCGGCAGGCCTCCGGCGCGGTGGGCGCCGGAGGCCGCCGCGGCGGCGACGTGCATCGGCAGATAGCCGTCAGGCATTCGACGACTCGGCCTCGTCGAGCTTCGCGGTCGCGACGTACTCGACCGACGGGCCTCGGCTGGGTCCCGCGGGATCGATCTCGATGTAGCCCTGCCTGCGCAGCCGAGTCAGCCGGTTGCGAGCCGTCGCGACGTCGCACCCGAGGTAGTTGCGGACGTCCTCGTTCGCGATGCGCCGGTGTCGCCTCAGGTGGCGCAGCAGCTTCGCGTCGTCCGTGTCGATGGTCTCCGTGCGGTATTTGAGCGCGGAACGCAGCGCCGCCGCCGCCCGTGCGCTGAGGCGGTATGACGGGCGGCGGCGCCCGGCGGTCGAGCGTGTCGGCTCGACCAGGTCCACCGTATGCATCCGTCGCAGCACGTCGCCGGCGAAGGCCGGGTCGCGCTGGATCTGCGGTGCGACGATCGCCGCCGTCACCGACGAGCGAGCTCGCAGGATCGACAGGATCAGCAGCACGTCAAGATCCTCCGCGAGCCGCGGCTCGGGGAACGCCTCGCTGCGGATGAAGCGAGCGAACGCCTGATCGCCCCGCCCACCGGGGACGACGACGGTGAACCGGGGACCGACCTCGATGCGCGGCGGCTCCTTGCCGGCCGTCGCGAGCGAGCGGTACACGCGATCGAAGCCCATGCCGGCGCCTTCGGCGATGCGCAGCCGCGTCACCTCACGCGAAAGCACGCGATTGCGCTGCGCGCTCTCGCGCAGCAGCCGATCGGGGTGCAGCGTCGGCAGGAGATCCCCCGGGCTCGCAACCACCAGGCAATCGGGCGAATGCGCGACGTCGATCATCCCTGGCCGCTCCCAGTCGCGATGCGCGAAGGCGTTCACGACGAGCTCTCGAACGACGTCGGGCTCGAAGTCGATCAACCTGATCTCGGCGGCGCCGACGCGAAAGGCATCCGTTCGCGTGACGCCGGTGAGGCGAGCGAGCACGTCTTCGATCAGGAGCACCAGCGGCCGCCGCCGCGCGTCCTCTCTGCGCAGCAGAACGGTGCCCTCGCTGCCCGCGCTCGGCGCCGTCGTGACGATCGCTCCCCAATCGGGAACCAGCGTCGCGAGGGCGTGCTCGCCGCCGTACAGGACCACGGCCGCGTTCTTGACGCGGCCTCGCTCCAGCAGCTCACACGATCGGAGGAACTGCTCCCGGTCTTCGTCGGCCTGCCGTGCGAGCTCGTCGTGGCCGACATCTCGCAGGCGGTCGGCGGCCGCCGCGAGTGCCGCCGTGGAGAGCGCGTCAGGCCCGAACTCCGAGATCGCGCCGCTCCAGTCATAGGTCCCGCGAGCGGCCGAGATCGAGCGCATCGCGTCCGGCCCGATCGGCTCGCAGCGATCCTCGACCCGCCACTTGTAGGCCCCGATCGTCGTGGCATGCACCACGGCGCCGATCGGGACGTCGACGAGCAGCAGGCGACGTCCGTCGACGGCTCGCTCATGCACCGCGACGGTCAAGGACGGCGACGTCCCGTTGTAGACCGCGAGCCGTATGCCCTCGGGCGAATATGCGCTCGGAACGCCCTGGATCGCCTCCTCGCGAGAAGCGGCGCTGTCGCGGATGCCGAGCGCGATCACGCCACCTTGGGCGTTGGCCAGACATGCCGCCGTCTCGGCCACGAGCCCGAGAAAGTCCCTCCGGAGCTTCCCGAGGTTGCGCTTCGCTCGTACCGCTGGCGGCAAGGCGGTGTCCGGCGTCTCCTTGAAGTCCAGGCGCTGGAGCTCATGCTTGGAGGCGTCCCAGTCGTCGCCGATGCTCGCGATGGCGTGCTCGGCGAGAGCCAGTGGGTCGCCCGAAGTATGATCGAGAAATGACAGCTGTTGCCGTGACACGCGTATCATATTAGCTATCAATTGAGCGCCCACCGCCGTTCGTGCCGGCGATCCCGCCGACTCAAGGATGGATCGAGCGGCGGGTGCCGTTCGGGCCGACGAGCACGAGGCGGCCGTCCGGCAGCCGGTAGACCGTGCCGACGGCCTGGCCGTGGCCGCTCGCCGTCGGGCCGGTCGGCGTCGCCGTCGGCGCGGCCGTGGCCGCCGCCGGCGCGCGCGGCTCGATCCGGCCGCTGCGCGGATTGCGCGTCAGGCCGAGGCCGGCGACGAGGAAGGCGATCGCCAGCACGATGCCGATGTCGAACAGGTTCACCAGCCCGTCGAGCGGGTCGCCGGCGTCGTCGCCGCCGAGCCGGCCGTGGCGGCCGAGGCCGGTGCGCCTCATGCTCCCGCCACCCGCTCGAGCGCCGCGAGGTCCTCCGTGTACAGGCGCGTGCGCGTGAGCGTCAGCGCGTAGGCGACGGTGCCGACGAGCAGCCCGATCACTGTCGCGCCGAAGGCGCTGCGCAGGTCCTGCGCGAGCGCCGGCACGTTGCCGCGGCCGAGTGCGGCGAGGCCCGGCGCGAGCGGGATCAGCGTGCCCATCAGGCCAAGCGCCGGTCCGGCGCGCACGAGGATGCGCGTGCGGTCGAGCGTCCGCTGGATGGCGAGCTCGAAGTCGGCGAGCGCGTGCTCGACGGCGCGGGCGTCCTCGCGCAGCGCGGCGTGCGTGACCTGCACGACGGCCGTCGCCGCGGCGCGCGTCGGGGCGTGGCGGACCAGCGGCTCGATCAGCCGCGGGTCGGCGAGCCCGCGCGCGAGGATCGTCGCCAGCGCCCGGCGGCCGATCCGCGCGCGGCGCCACGCCTCGACGGCGAAGCGCCCGACCTCGAGCGCGCAGGCCAGCAGCGCCACGAGCGCCACCAGCAGCACCGGGACGCGCAGCGCGGCGGCGATGCCGGCGAGCGCGTCGCCGAGGTCGAGCGAGGCGATCATGCGGCCGTCGCGAGCCGCCGCCGGCGCGTCGCGGCGACCATCTGCCGCAGCGCCGGGCGCACCTCCTCCCAGCGGCGCGTCTTCAGGCCGCAGTCCGGGTTCACCCACAGCCGCTCGCGCCCGACGCGCGCCTCGGCCAGCTCCAGCAGCCGCTCGATCTCCTCGACCGACGGGATCCGCGGCGAGTGGATGTCGTAGACGCCGGGGCCGATGTCGTTCGGGTACTCGAGCTCGCCGGCGAAGGCGTCGAGCACCTCCATGTTCGAGCGCGACGCCTCGATCGAGATCACGTCGGCGTCCAGCCGCACGATCTGCTCCATGATCTCGTTGAACTCCGAGTAGCACATGTGCGTGTGGATCTGCGTGTCCGCGCGCGCCGGCGCGACGGTCAGGCGGAAGCAGTCGACCGCCCAGCGCACGTAGGCGTCCTTCGCCTCGCGCTGCAGCGGCAGCCCCTCGCGCAGCGCCGCCTCGTCGACCTGGATCGCGAAGCAGCCGGCCGCCTCGAGGTCGCGGACCTCGTCCTGGATCGCCAGCGCGATCTGCGTGCAGGTCTCGCGCCGCGGCTGGTCGTCGCGCACGAACGACCACTGCAGGATCGTCACCGGGCCGGTCAGCATGCCCTTCATCGGCTGCTCGGTCAGCGACTGCGCGTAGCGCCACCAGCCGACGGTCATCGGCTGCGGCCGCGAGACGTCGCCGTAGAGGATCGGCGGCTTGACGCAGCGCGAGCCGTAGGACTGGACCCAGCCGTGCGCCGAGAACGCGAAGCCGCGCAGCTGCTGGCCGAAGTACTCGACCATGTCGTTGCGCTCCGGCTCGCCGTGCACGAGCACGTCGAGCCCGACGTGCTTCTGGTGCGCGACGACCTCGGCGATCTGGCGCCGCAGGAACGCCTCGTAGGCCGCCGCGTCGATCCGGCCCTCGCGCACGTCGCGGCGCGCGGCGCGGATCTCGTCGGTCTGCGGGAACGAGCCGATCGTCGTCGTCGGCAGCTCCGGCAGCGGCACGCGCTCGTGCTGGCGCCGGCGGCGCTCGTCGGCGGGCGTGTCGCGCGCGTAGTCGACCGGAGCGAGCGCATCGCTGCGGCGGCGCACGTCGGCGTCGTTGACGTGCTGGGAGGCGCGCCGCGCGAGCACCACGTCGCGCGCCGCGGCGAGCAGGCCGTCGCGCGCCGCGGCGTCGGCGCCGGCGGCCTGCGCGAGCGTCCGCAGCTCCGCCAGCTTCTCCTCGCTGAAGGCCAGCCAGGGCCGGATCTCGGCGTCGATCCCGGTCTCGCGCGCCGCGCCGTACGGCACGTGCAGCAGCGAGCAGGAGGACGCGATCGTGACCCGCTCGGCGCCGAGCGCGGCGGTCGCGGCGTCGACCAGGCCGAGCGCGCGGTCGAGGTCCGCCGCCCAGACGTTGCGACCGTCGATCACGCCGAGCGACAGCCGCGTCGGGCGGTCGCGCAGCAGCGCCAGCGCCGGCGCGAGCTGGCCCGGCGCGCGCACGAGGTCGAGCTGCAGCTCGGCGATCGGCAGCGCCGCCAGCCGCTCCAGCACGCCGTTCGTGTCGAGCCCCGCGAAGTAGGTCGTCAGGCAGAGGTCGACGCCGACGGCGGCGAGCGCGGTCCAGGCCGCGGCGAACGCGTCGAGCTCTTCCGGCGTGCGGTCGAGCGCCAGGCACGGCTCGTCGATCTGCACTTCGCGCGCGCCCGCCGCGGCGAGCTCGCGCAGCAGCTGCCGGTAGGCGGGCAGCAGCGGCTCGAGCGCGTCGAGCGGCCGCGCGAGGCCCTTCGCGAGCAGCAGGAAGCTGAGCGGCCCGAGCACGACCGGCCGCGTCTGGATGCCGAGCGCCGCGGCCTCGCGCAGCGGGCCGGTCCAGTGGTCGGCGCGCGGCTCGAAGCGCTGCCCGGGCTCGAGCTCGGGCACGAGGTAGTGGTAGTTCGTGTCGAACCACTTCGTCATCTCGAGCGGCCGCTGGCTGTCGCTGCCGCGGGCGAGCGCGAAGTAGGCGCTCGGGTCCTCGCGGTCGAGCGCGCCGAAGCGCGCCGGGATCGCCCCCAGCGCCCAGGCCGTGTCGAGCACGTGGTCGTAGAGGCTGAAGTCGCCGCTGGGGATGACGTCGATCCCGGCGGCGCGCGCCCGCTGCCAGTTGGCGGCGCGCAGCTCGCGCGCCGTCGCCTGCAGCGCGTCGACGTCGCTGCTGCCGCGCCAGAAGGACTCGAGCGCGAGCTTCAGCTCGCGCTCGGCGCCGATGCGGGGAAGCCCGAGAACGGCGGTACGTGCCATGGATCCTGCTCCTGTGCTGCCGTGCGGTCCTGCTCGCGAGACCGCGGTTGTCGGTGCCCGGGTGGGCAGAGTCGACAGGTCTTCGGGCTCGGACGCGATCGGACGGCCGCCTTCCCAGGCGCATGGCGCCCAGTGGCGATGACCGTCTCGCGCGTCCCTACCGCTGCGCGCCAGCTCCGGATTTCGAACCGGATTCCCTGACCCGTTGCGTCGGGTGCGATCGACTCCGCCGGAGACGATACAGCGGCGCCCGCCGTCCCGGCCGGGACGGCGGGCGCCGCTCGCTCAGCCGAGCTTGACCGCGGCGCGCAGCGGCGTGCGCCCGCTGCGGACGGTCAGCGTGTAGCGCGCGCCGCGCCGCAGCGTGCGGGTGGCGCGCAGGTGCGCGAGCGTGCCCTTCGCGCTGGTGCGGCCGGCGCGAGCGAGCGTGACGCGGGCGCTCTTGGCGACGCGCTTGCCGCTCAGCGAGACGCTGCAGCGCACCTGCTGGCGGCCCTTGCGCGTCGTCAGCTTGCAGCTGACCTTGGCGTCGCGGCCGGGGCGGCCAGTGGCGCCCTTGGGACCCGCGGCGCCCTGCAGACCGACCACACCGGCCGGGCCGGCGTCGCCCTGCGCACCCGTGGCGCCCTGCGGACCAGCCGCGCCCGCGTCGCCCTGCGCACCCGCGGGACCCTGCGCACCGGCGTCACCCGGCGCGCCGGCATCGCCCTGCGGACCGGCGGGACCCTGCGCACCGGCGTCACCCGGCGCACCGGCCGGACCCTGCGGGCCGGTATCGCCCTGCGGGCCTTGCGGCCCCTGCGCGCCACCCGCGGCGGCGCTGCCGGTGCCGCTCGCGGCGACGCTGGCGAGCAGGTCGCCGGCGGCGTCCGTCAGCGTCAGCGTCGCGGCGCGCGCACCCAGGTCGCTCGGCGCGAAGCGGACGCGGACCTGGCAGCGCTCGCCGCTGTCGAGCGTCGCGCCGCCGCACGTCTCGCCGCTGACGAGGAAGTCGTCGGCCGCGGCGCCGGCGAGGACGACGCGCGCCGGGGCGACGCCGTCGCGCGCCGCCGTCAGCGTCAGCGTCAGCGGCGCGCCGATCGTGCCCTGCGGCTGGTCGCCGAAGGCCAGGCCCGTCGGCGCGGCCGTCAGCGCCAGCGGCGTCAGCCGCAGCGAGACGACGTCGCCGAAGCCGATCGCCTGCTCGCCGGCCGGCTGCGCGGCGTGGCCGTCGATCTGCAGCGTCCAGACGTGGCCGGCGTCGGCGGCGACGCCGTCCAGGCTCGTCAGCGCGCCGTTCGCGCTCGCGCTCGCGGTCACGCAGCCGCTCGGGACCGCGCTCGCCTGCGCGGTCTGCAGGACGCTCGGCAGCGTGCTGCCGCTGGCGATCGTCACGGCGCAGAGCTGCGGCGCGCCGCCGCCGTCGTCGATCGCCAGCGCGACCGGCACGGCGGTGCCGGCCGCGACGGTCGGCGCCGGCCGCCAGCGTGGCTGCGTCGGATCGATCCGCGCCGGCGGCGGCGCCGAGAAGACGGCGCCGGCGAGCGCGCGCACGGTCGCCTCGGTCGCGTTCATGTCGTACGACGGCGCGGGCGTCGCGGTCGTCGAGAGATACTTGAAGCTGCCGTCCGGGCGTTGCAGCGAGAGCAGGAAGTCGATCGGGTCCTCGCCGCTCGTCGTCGTCCACTCCGGCGCCTGCGGGTCGACGCCGCAGGCGTTCATGCCGATCGCGATCCAGGCGGCCGACACCACGTTGTTCGCCGGCGTGCCGAGGCCGGCGCCGAAGCCGCCGGTCGTCTGGTCCTGCTTGCCGTGCAGGAAGCCGAGGCCGGCCTGCACCTGCGGGTCCCACGCGGTCGCGCCGTCGCCGCAGAGCATCGCCAGCGCCGCGCCGGTCATGTCGGTGTCGCTCGCGCTCGTCGGCGGCGTCGTCCCCGTGCTCGCCTGGAAGACCCAGCCGCCGTCGCTGTGCTGGCTGGTGCGGATCACCTTCGTGACGCGGTCCATGATGAAGCGCGGGATGTGGGCGAGCGGCATCGCGAGCAGCGCGAAGCCGTCGCTGTTGACCGCGGGCGTCGCGGCGAACGTGCCGGTCGCCGGGCGGTAGATGCTCGCCAGCGAGGCGGCGAGGTTGACGCTCGCGCTGACGCGCGTCGGGTCGATGCCCGCGGACGAGCTGAGCAGGATCGCCTTGCCGAGGCCGCCGGCCGAGTTCGCGTTCGGCAGCGCGCCGTACGGCGCGGCCGCGTACTGCGCGGCCCAGTAGTCCTGCAGCGACTGGGTCGCCGTCGCCGACTTGACGTCGGCCGCGTTGACGCCGGCCGCGGCAAGCGTCGTGATCACCCAGTCGCCCTGGAAGCCGGAGAGCGCGCCGGTGGCCTGCTGCTGCGTCTGCACCCAGCCGGCGCCGGCGGCGACCGCGGCGTCGATCTGCTGCTGGGTCGCGGCGCTCGCGGCGGCCGGGAGCGCCGCGCTCGCGACGGCGACGGCGGCCAGCGCGCCGCGCCATCGACGGAAGTTCCTCTGCATGTCGTTCCTCCTGGAGGCGACGACACGCAGCGAGGCTCGTGGCGGCGCCGCCTGCTCGCGAGACGGGACTGTGGCGCCACGGCCAGGTCTTCGGACTCGGGCTCAGCCTCGGCGATCACCTTCCCGAGCCGGCCGGCTCAGTGGTCCTTCGATCGCCTCGTCACCCACACCGCTGCGCGTCAGCTCCGGAGTCGCACCGGATTCCCTCGAGCGCCGTGACGGCGAGCGACTGTAGAGCATCGAGACGATCCTCTAGAGTCGTCGGTCCAGCAAGGGAACGGTGATCAGGGAAGCCGGTGCGAGACCGGCGCGGACCCGCCACTGTGACCGAGCACGCTCGTCGCACGCGCCACGCGCAGCCACTGGCCGGATCCGGCCGGGAAGGCGCGACGAGAACGCTCGGGAGCCAGGAGACCTCCGCCGTTCCGACAGCTCGACAAGCCCTCGGGAAAGGGGCCTCCAGCAGATGCGCATCCCGCTCGCGGCGCTCGCCGCCGTCGTCTTCACCAGCATCCTCGCGCCCGCCGCCGACGCCGAGCCGGCGGTCGTCGGCCTGCGCGTCGAGGGCCGGACGACGACGCTCTTCGAGGGGCCGCTGCGGACCGACGGGCACGACGTCCGGGCCAGCTCGGACGTGCAGTCGCGGCCGTGTGACGGCACGAACAACCACGCGCACTCGACGCCCGGACCGACGCCGACCGCCGCGGCGGTCGACGCGATGCTGCTCGCCGGCCGGCGCGACCCGCTCGACGCGCAGTGGTACCCGGGCTTCGACGACTACTTCGTCGAGCGCTTCGGATCCGACGGCCAGGATCCGGACACGTACGCCTACTGGGGGATCGTCGTCGACGAGCACTTCACGAGCGTCGGCGGCTGCCAGTACCGGCTCGAGCCCGGCGACCAGGCGCTCTGGATCTACGACGCCTTCGCGACGCCGCAGCGCCCGCTGCTGCGGCTGGCCGCGGCGAACGACCCGGCCGTGCCGCCGTCCGCCAGCGCGACCACCGATCCGGGCACGCCGCTCGCCCTGCGGCTCGTGCACGTCAGCGGCGCGATGGACGGCGCGCCGCAGGACGTGGGACCGGCCGCGGACGTTGCGATCGCGCCCGTCGCGACTGACGCCGACGGCGTCGAGCTGGCCGACCCGGCGCACCCGCTGGCGACGACCGACGCCGCCGGCGACGCGAGCGTCAGCTTCGCGCTCCCCGGCTGGTACCGCGTCAAGGCGAGCGACGACGCCGTCTACGTGCGCTCGAACCGGCTCGACGTCTGCGTGCGGCCGTGCGGCGACCCGCCGGCCGACACGCTCGTCCGCAGCGCGCCGACGGCCAGCCCCACGCCGACCGCGACCGCGACGCCCGACCCAGGGGCGACGGCGACCGCCACGCCCGGCGCGAGCGTGACGCCGACGGCGCCCAGCGGCGGCGGAGCGCCCGACCCGGGTGCGACGGCGACCGTGACGGCCACGTCCGGCACGGACGCGACCGCGACGGCGTCTCCCGGCGGCGACGCACCCTCTGGCGGCGGCTCGCCCGCGGCGTCCGCCGGGCGGCTGCGGATGCGGGCGCCGCGCTTCAGCGACGACGGCGCCGCGCGCGGCCTGACCGGCGTCAGCTGGCGCGTGCTCGACGCCGGCGCCGGCGTGCGCGGCTGGACGCTCGCCTCGCGCACGCTCGCGTTCCGCAGGACCGGCGCCTGGGTCACGCGGGCGAGCGGCACGACGGCGACGGCCGCGCAGCTGCGGCTGCCGGCCGGCGTGACGTCGCAGGTGCGCCTGACGGTCGTCGACGCGCTCGGGCGCGGCGCGACCACGAGCGTCGGCCGCGTCGTCGTGCCGCGCGACGACCGCGCCGCCGGCCTGCGCCGCGGCGGCCGCTGGACGCGCGTCGGCGAGCGCGGCGCCTGGCGCGGCACGCTGTCGCGCGGCGGCGCCGGGGCGACGCTCCGCGTGCGCCTGCCCGCCGGCCGGCCGACGTTCGTGCTGCGCGGCTCGCACGCCGCGGCGGTCGTGACGGTCAGCGCCGCCGGCGAGCGCAGGACGCTGCGGATCGCGCGCGCCGGCGGCGGCGCGACGAAGCTCGTGACCGGAGCGCGCCGCTCGCGCGCGGGCACGGTCACGCTGCGCGTCGTCAGCGGCTCGGTGGACCTCGATGGAGTGGCGACGCAGCCGTAGCCAGCCGCGCCGCGCCGCGCGGTTGCTCGCCCTCGTCGCGCTCTGCGCCGCCGCGCTGCTGGCCGGCGGCGCGCGCGCCTGGCCGGCGCCGCCGGGCGCCGCCGTTCCGCAGCTGCTGGACTCGACCGTCGGCTACCTGCAGCGGACGCAGAACATGGACGGCGGCTTCAGCGGCAGCGAGGGCGGCGCGTCCGATCCGGACGTCAGCAGCTGGGTCACGTTCGCGCTCGCCGCCGACAGCGTCAACCCGCTCGACCAGGCCAAGCCGGGCGGCGTGGACGCCTTCACCTACCTCGTCCACAACACGACGTACACCTACACCACCGACTACGAGCGCTCGCTGCTCGTCGTGCTGGCGACCGGCAGCACGCCGCACGACTTCGGCGGCACCGACCTCGTCGAGACGATCCTGTCGCGCCAGCTGCCGGACGGCGGCATCCCGCAGACCGCCAGCGGGCGCCAGGGCTGGGTCAACTCGACCGCCTGGGGCGTGCTCGCGCTCGTCGCGGTGCACGAGCCAGCGACCGACGCCGCGGTGCAGGCCGCGGCGAGCTGGCTGACGAAGCACCAGAACGGCAACGGCAGCTGGGCCAGCTCGACGATCGACGCGCCCCAGGACGTCGACATGACCGGCGCCGTCCTGCAGGCGCTCGCGGACACCGGCCACGGCGACGATCCCACGGTCGCCGGCGCGCTCAGCTTCCTGCACGGCATGCAGAACGCCGACGGCGGCTTCCCCGAGGCCACCGCGGGCGGGATCTCGAACGTCGCCTCGACCGCCTGGGCCGTCCAGGGGCTCTGGGCGCTCGGCCTCGACCCGCGCGGCGACGACTGGCGCAAGCCCGGCGGCGACCCGCTCACGTACATGGCCTCGCTGCAGCAGCCCAACGGCATGATCTGCTGGATGGCGGGCAACTGCCAGCTCAACCCGCTCTGGATGACCGCGCAGGTCGCCCCGGCGTTCGCCGGCCGCTTCTACCCGATCTACCCCGCCGTCCCGCGCGCCGATCCCGCGGCGCCGCCGGCGCCGACCGCGACGCCGCCGGCGGACTCGGCACCGCCCGGCGCGAGCCCGCTGCCCGGGCAGGGGGGAACGGCGCCGGCCGCCGGCGGAGGAGTCAGCGCCGGCGGCGGCGGCAACGGCGCGCCGCTCTTCAGCCGCCCGCAGCCGCAGAGCAAGGGCCACACGCCCGGCGGCGCCCGCAAGACCACGCCGCAGCGCAAGCGAGCCGCCGCCCGTCGCACACCGACGCCGACGGCGCACCAGGCGACACCGACCCCAACGCCGGCGCTCCAGCTCGCATCGACGCCGACGCCGACACCGACCGCCACGCCCACGCGGACGCCCGCCGCGACCGCCAAGCGAAAGCGGACGGCGAACGGCACCGCGATCGGCGCCGTCGGCACGGGGACCGGCGCCGGCCCCAACGTCACCGGCGTCGTCATCGGCGGCCCACGCGGCTACAAGCTCACCGCCACCCGCACGACCGGCGCGGCGCCGGGCCTGCGCGGCGCCGAGGCCGGCAGCGCGCACTCCGCCACGCTCGCGCTCGTCATCGCCGCCCTGATCGCCCTCGCCGCCGCGGCCGGCGCGGCGATCGAGCGCCGCCGCCCACTCCCGGGCCTGCCCGACGCGGGCTGAGCGACTACGACGCGAAGCGGTGGCCGCCGCGCTCGCCGGCGGGAGCGAGAGCGCCGTTCGGCACGGCCACGAAGTCGAGGCCGTGCCCGCGATCGTCGCTGATCTCGACAAGCGCTCGCTCGTCGTCGGCCTCGACGACCGTGCCGGCGGGCCAGCGGCCGGAGTCGGCGACCAACTCGACGACGTCGAGGACAGCGTGACGTGGAGCGGACATCTCTGCTGAATTGTCGCAGGGACTCACGGGATGTCGACCCAGGTGGACGTCAGCCGCGGCGGACCTCCGCTCTCGACGATCCACGTGGTCACGACCGGCTGCGTGGCACCGTTGAGCCCGTCGATCGAGGTGACGACCTCGTACGCCACGCCGAACGGCGTGATCCGCGTCGAGCGCACCGAGCGCCGAGGCGAACACCCGCGCTTTGTGCCGCCCGCGCGGATGATCCGGATCCAGCGCGTAACGGACGAGCTTGTCAGTCGGGATCCTGGCCTCTTCAGCGCGCGGAAGCCGCATCGGCTCGGTCACGCGCGCACCCTACGCCATGCGCTCGCGACCGGCGCCGCGTTCAGGGCGTGATGTCCCGGCCGTCCGCGTCGTACCAGCGGACATCGTCGACGGCGGCCGGAGCGGCGGGGACGTCGAAGAAGTCGTCGTGCACGGCGGCGCGTCGTCCGGCGACGCTGACGCCGGCGACGCCGTCGGGCACGAGGCCCCAGACGTGCGTGCCGCCGGCCCCGGGCGCGGCGGCGACGGCGTGGCCCGTCGCGACCTCGTGGTCCGTGAAGCAGGCGAACGCGGTCGCGCCGCCGGGCGAGGTCACGGGAAGCGGTGCGGCTGCAGGGCCGTCGATCGCGCGGACCGTCGCGCGGCGTGCGCCCTTCGGCGCCGGGTAGCTGACGCAGAGCGCGTCCGTCACGTCCGCGGCGCGCGGTCCGGCGACGTCGTCGCCTTGGCGTTGCTCGGGGATCAGGACGATCGCGCTGCCGTCGGGGCCGTCGCCGAGGCGCCGGACCTCGTCGACGTGGACGCCGTGGTCGGCCGAGCCGACCAGCCCGCGCAGGCCGGCGAGCACGGCGGGGGAGCGGTCGGCGTCGCTCTGCGGGCGCCGCAGCACGCCGAGCAGCGCCAGCTGCGCCGCCGGCGGCGGCGCGTCGACGCCGGTAGCGACACCGCGATCGGGACCGCCGAGCAGCGGCTGCCACGGCTGCACCGCCGCCGCCGCGCTGCCGGCGAGGACCAGGAACGCCGCGGCGGGGATCACGGTCCGCCGGCCGAGGCGCCGCCGCACGCGGCGACGACGCGCCACGGCGCGCATCAGCGACGCCTCGATCTCAGGGAGCAGAGCTGTCATCGCGCCTCCTGTTGCAGGGCGGATCGCAGGGAAGCCAGCCCGCGGCTGACGCGCTGGCGGACCGCGGGCGCCGAGACGCGCAGCTCGCGCGCCAACGCGTGGTAGGTGCGCTCGTCGAGCACGCGGCCACGGACCGCCTCGCGCTGATCGGCGGGCAGCTCCTCGAGCAGCGACCAGAGCGGGTTCGCGGGATCCTCTGAGTCGATGAGCGCCTCGACGCGCTCCAGCGACGCATCCGAGAGCGCGGTCGGCTCGACCCTGAGCCGCCGCCGCGCCGACCGCTCGTTGCGCCGGCGCTCGAGGCTGTGCAGCAGCGCGTGACGGGCGATTCCGAGCAGCCACGCGATCGCCGACTGCCCCTCGTCCTGGAAGCGCTTGGCATGCAGGAAGGCGGCGGCGAACGTCTCCGCCGTCAGGTCGGCGGCGAGCTCGGCGTCGCCGGTCCTGCGCGCCAGATAGGCGACGACCGTGCGCTCGTGCCGCAGGTAGAAGGCACGAAACGCCTCCTCGTCGGCCGCGCGCAACAGCTCACCATCGCTCCAGGTCGCCCATTTCGGCTGCACGTCTGCTTCTACCGCCGAGCCTACGGGTGTGTGACGGGCACCCCGGAGTCAGCGCTGCGCTCGGCCCTCCTCATTGTCGCCGAGGTCGATCGCGTGGACCGTGCCGTGCGCGTCGAGGAAGCGGGCGCGGCGGGGGCGTGCGGGCAGCGTCGCGGCGAGCGCGTTGTCGCTGACCGGCAGATCGACGCGGGCGCCGTTCCAGAGCGTGAGCGTCACGCTCGCGACGCCGTCGGGCAGCAGCGCGGCGACGTCGGCGGTCGTGTCCGTGCCGGGCAGGGAGCTCGAGTTGTCGGTGAAGAGCCCGTCGGCGATCACGCGCTCCACGTCGCCGCAGCCGGCGGCGAAGCCGTTGGCGCGCGCGCTGATGATGCACAGCTGGTCGTCATCCCTGCGAGCGATCCAGACGTCAGGGCCGGCCTGGCTGACGACGTGGTGCGTGGAGCCGGCGTCGAGTCCGAACGGCGCCAGCTGCCGCGGCGGCGCGTCGACGGCCTGGCGGAAGACGCCGAAGCTGTGCTCGACGGCGTCCTGGGTCGCGACGGCGTCGGCGCGCGGGTCGCTGCCGGCGCCGACGACGAACGCGACGCTTGCCGCGGCGGTCGCCGTCGCGAGCGCGAGGCCGACCGGCGCCAGGCGCCGACCGCGGCCGAGCGCCGGCCTGCGACGGGTGCGGCCGCGCTCCTCCCCCGGGGCCTGGTAGATGCGGGCGGCGGTCGCCAGCAGGTCCCGTTCGAGGTCCGGGATGTGCGGGGCTTCACTGGTCATGTGTCGATCTCCTGGCATCAGGTCGGTTCGTTCAGCTGGCTGCGCAGCGCAGACAGGCCGCGGCTGACTCGTTGGCGCACGACGCCGGCTGAGCAGTCGAGGCGCCGGGCGACTTCGCCGTAGTCGCGCTCCTCGACCACGTGCGCGCGGATCGCGTCCTGCTGGTCCTCGGGAAGGCTGGGCAGGCGAGCGAGCGCCTCGCTGCCGGCGCTGATGTCGGCGAGCCGCTCGAGGTGCTCGACCAGCTCGTCGGTGAGCACCAGCGCCGGGACGCCGAGCCGCTCGCGGACGACGTTCTGCACCCGCGCCTGGCGGAAGCTCTGGAAGAGCACGTTGCGCGCGATGCCGAACAGCCACGCCGCGGCCGACGGGCCACGGAAGCGCGCCGCTCCCTCCAACGCCGCCGCGAACACCTCCGCCGTCAGGTCGGCGGCGAGCTCCGCGCCGTCGACGCGCCGCAGCATGAACAGCAGCATCGCCGCCTCGTAGCGGCGGTAGAAGTCACCGAACGCCGCCGGCGCGCCGGGCGTCCGGATCAGCAGCTCCTCATCGCTCAGATCCCGAAACTCCATTCGCCCGTTAAGTGTCCGGCCGCCCTGAGGTGCGACGGACCTGGCACGTCGACGCTCGGGTCAGTCAAGAGCGGCGGACGACTCGACCTAAGAAGGCGGATCGGCGTGACCGTCATCGTCTCAGCCCGGCCGGCATTGCGCTGGAGGCGGACTCGAACGATGGGCGATACCCGGTTCGAACGGGTGACCTCCTGCTTGTAAGGCAGGCGCTCTGACCAGCTGAGCTAATCGCCCGAGTCGCGCGCGCCCATGCTAGCCCCCGCTTCGCCGCTGCGGACAATGGGCCTGCCATGATGGCGGGCATGGACCGCTCGATCGCCTGGCGTGCGGCGCTGCTGCAGGGCGGGCTGCTGATCGTGGTGGCGCTCGTGCTGGCGTCGCTGCTGGACAAGGGCTTCTTCCGCTCCTGGGGCTGGCTCGCCGGGCCTGGGGCGTGGGCGCTGTGCGCGCTGGCCGCCGGAGCGTTCCTGAAGCTCAAGCCGATCCCCGTGCTGATCGGCGCCGCGCTCGCCGGCATCCCGAGCCTGATCACGGTCTTCATCGGCGTGCACTGGCTCGGCGCGCCGTTCGGCATCGCGATCTTCGCGCTCTGGTGCGGGCGGCTCGCGGCCAAGCGCGCCGGCTCCGGCCCGCTGACGCCGGCGGCGGTCGGCTGATGGACCTCGGACTGCAGGGCCGCGTCGCGCTCGTCACGGCCGGCTCGAAGGGGATCGGCCGCGGCATCGCCGAGCTGCTGGCGGCCGAGGGCGCGAAGGTCGCGCTGACGTCGCGCGACGCCGACCGCGCGCAGCGCAGCGCCGCGGCGATCGGCGCCGACGCGCGCGGCTACGCCTTCGACAGCGACGACCTGGACGCGATCCCGCGCCTGATCGACGACGTCACGCGCGACCTCGGCCCGATCGACGTCTACGTCGCCAACACCGGCGGGCCGCCGCCGGGCGACGCGCTCTCCTTCACGCGCGCGCAATGGGAGGCCGCGCACCGCTCGCTCGTCATCTCGCCGATCGAGGTCGTCCAGCGGCTCGCGCCGGCGATGGCCGAGCGCGGCTTCGGCCGCGTCGTCGCGATCGGCAGCATGGCGGTGCGCGAGCCGATCGACGCGATCCAGCTCTCGAACGCCAACCGCCCCGGCCTCGTCAGCGCCTTCAAGGTGCTCGCGCGCCGCTTCGCCCGCGACGGCGTCACCTTCAACATCGTCCACCCCGGGCGGATCGCGACCGACCGGCTCGCGGACGCGGACGGCTCGCTCGACGCCGCCCGCGCGCAGGCGCAGCGCACGATCCCCGCCGGCCGCCTCGGCGAGGTCGCCGAGCTGGCGGCCGCGGCGGTCTTCCTCTGCTCGGCGCCGGCGAGCTACATCACGGGCACGTCGCTGCTGGTCGACGGCGGCCTGACGCGCGGCGCCTGAGCCGCCCGCCCGCGGGCGCGGGCCCTAGACTATGCGCCGCCGCCGCGCCCCCATGGTGTAACGGTTAGCACGTCGGGTTTTCAACCCGGAAGCGCGGGTTCAACTCCCGCTGGGGGTACTGGAGTCCTCGTCGGGCCAGTGCCCGTGCGCCGAGAAGTAGTCGCGCGCGGCCTCCTCGTCGTCGCGGTCGTGGCGCCCGGTGTAGATGAACATGACGCAGGCGACGCACATCGCGATGCTCAGGATGCAGGCGACGATCGCGTAGATCAGGTTCAGCACGCCCCCCATGGTGACGCGTCGCGCGCCCGGGCGTGTGAGCCGCGCTCATCTTCGCCCGCCGGGTCTGCGCGCAAGGTCCGCCCGATTGGGCCTTGACCTGGCCGGCGACGGCCGCGAGAGTTGGACGCGCGATGTTGACCACGCGCGAGATCGAGGCGGCGCTGGAGGCCACGTCGCCGGCGCCCGCTCCCGCCGAGCCTGAGCCGGAGTCGGAGCGCTTCACTCCCAGCAGCGCCGCGCTCGCCCGCCGGCTCGCCGACACGACGGCGCCGAGAGCACGCGCCCAGGCGCCCGTCAGCGCCGCCGACCTGCGCGTCGCCCGCGCGCTCTCGCGCGCCGCCGGCGAGCGCGCGCTGCAGCGTGAGGGCGACGACGCGGCGGCCACCGCGACACCGGTCGCGACCGCGCTCAAGGACACGCTCGCGCAGCTGCTCGGCGTCTACGGGCCGATCGACGTCAACGCCGCGCTGACGGCGATCCACGCCGCGCCGCTCGACCAGCGCCGCGCCGCGCTGCTCGACGACACGGTCCAGCAGCTCGCTCGCGCGCGCCTGACGCCCGAGCTGCGCACCGTGCTGAACGCGGCGATGCTCGAGGGCGCGCAGAAGTGGGTCAACCCGCCGCGCAACGACTTCTTCGACTTCTTCGTCACCAACCGCGGCGCCGGCCCGCTGCCGGCGATCGCGTCGATGAACTGCTGGGAGACGATCCTCTACTCGGCCTACCTGGCGGGAGCGCTGACCGTCGACTGGATCGTCGACTTCTACCGCAACGCGCTGGCGGCGCCCGACCCGAACGTGCTGATCTGGCAGCAGCTCGGCTGGGTCGCGACGCTGCCGACCGTGCCGCCGGCCGCGCCCAGCGCCGGCCAGCTGCTGTTCTACATCGACGGCGGCGCCCCCTACCCCGGCCACGTCGCGCTGGCGATCGGCGGCGACCAGGCGATCAGCCTCTGGAACCAGCCGCACAGCGTCGACACGGTGCAGCGGATCCGCATCGGCGACCTGGCCGGCACCGTCCACGTCGCGACGGCGCCGTGGTGAGCGCCGCCGGCGTCCGGCTGCGCACGCGGCTGCTGGTGCCCTGGAGCGAGCGGCTGCCGCTGACGGTCGCCGAGGTCGGGCTGCGGCCGGGCAGCTCATTCCTCGCCACGCCAGGCCCGCAGCAGCGTCCGGCGCGCCCGTTCCTGGAGCCGTCCGCCGCGCCGGACGGGAGCGTCGCCGCGCGCGTCGTCGGCGGCGATCGCGCGCCGCTCGCGCAGGTCGTGCTGGCCGCGCCCGGCGGCCAACCGCGGCTCGCCGCCGTCGCGTCGGCGCCGCTGGCCGTCGCCGCGAGCGCCGGCGACGGCTTCTGGGCGCTGCACGGCGGCGGCCAGCTCGTCCAGCACGACGCCGACGGCGGCGCGATCCGCTCGCTGCCGAGCGACGCCGTCGTCATCCTGCCGGGCCGCGACGGCGCCGTCTGGGCCGTCAAGGCCGGCGAGGCGCTGCTGCTCGACGGCAGCGGCCGCGAGCTGGCGCGCGTGCCCTGGACCGCTCGCGTCGGCTCGGCGCCGGCGCCGGACGGCGGCCTGGCGGCGCTCGACCGCGACGGCTCGCTGCGGCTGCTCGACGGCGACGGCGCGCCGCACGGCGCCGGCGTGCTGGAGCCCGCGGCCAGCCCGCACGAGCGGCTGCTGGCCGCCGGCGCGGACGCGGTGCTGACGGCGGTCGCCGCCGGCGTGCGCCGCCGCGACGGCCTGGCGCTCGAGCAGCTGCCGCTGCAGGCCGCCGGACTGACGGACGCCGGCGACCCGTGGATCTCCGGTCGCGCCGGCGAGGCCGAGGTCGAGCTGCGGCGCGACGGCGGCGCCAGCCGCTACGAGCTCGACGCGGCGCCGGCCGAGGGCGCGCTGCGCGCGGTCGCCGTCGCGGACGGCACCGTGACGATCGTCGGGCCGGCGGACGTCTGGCGCTTCGCCGGCGGCCAGCCGGCGGGCCACGAGCTGCTCGACGACGCGCGCCTGCAGGAGGACGTCTTCCCGGTCGCCTGGGAGCTGACCGCGCTGGCCGGCACGGCGGACGGCACGGCGCTGGCCGCCGCCTCGGGCCCGGCCGGCGTCGCCCTGCTCGAGCTCAGCTGGCCGGCGTGACCCGCTCCGTCCACTCCGTGCGCGCCGAGCACGCGCATGTCGTCTGGGACCACGCGATCGAGCCCGTGTTGGAGGTCGACGACGACGCGCTCGTCGAGCTCGAGCTGCGCGACGCCTCCGGCGGGCAGCTCGATCGCGACTCGACCGTGGACGACGTCGCCCGGATGGACTTCGCGCGCGTGAACCCGGTCACCGGGCCGGTCTTCGTCAAGGGCGCGCGGCCGGGCGACGTGCTCGCCGTCGAGATCCTCGAGCTGCGCCCGCGCGACTGGGGCTGGACCGCGATCATCCCCGGCTTCGGCCTGCTCGCCGACGAGTTCCCGGACCCCTGGCTGCGCATCTCGACGGTCGACGCGCAGGCCGGCACGGTCGCCTTCCTGGACGGCGTGACGCTGCCGTACGCGCCCTTCCCGGGCACGATCGGGGTCGCGCCCGCCGAGCCCGGCGAGCACTCGATCGTGCCGCCGCGGCGCTGGGGCGGCAACCTCGACGTCAAGCACCTGCGCGTCGGCACCGAGCTGCTGCTGCCGATCGGCGTCGAGGGCGCGCTCTTCTCGGTCGGCGACACGCACGCGGCGATGGGCGACGGCGAGGTCTGCGGCACCGCGGTCGAGGCGCCGATGGAGATCGCCGTGCGGCTGCGCGTGCGCCGCGACCTGTCGATCCAAGCGCCGCAGTTCCACGTGCCCGCGGGCGCGCCCGGACGCGCGGAGAACGGCGGCCAGCACGTCTGCACTGGCGTCGGGCCGGACCTGATGGAGGCCGCGCGCGACGCGGTGCGCGGCGCCGTCGAGCACGTCGCCGAGCGCCACGGCTACAGCCGCCAGGAGGCCTACGCGATCCTCTCGGTCGCCGCCGACCTGCGCATCCACGAGATCGTCGACGCGCCGAACTGGGTCGTCGGCTGCTTCGTGCCGGACGCGATCTTCGACAGGCCGCGGCCGGCCTGAGCGGACGCGCGACGCCGGCCCGAGGACCGGCGCCGCGAGCGCGGAGGCGCTAGTTCGCGCCGTTCGGCGCGGGGACGATGCGCAGGTACGGACGCGGCGCCTGCCAGCCGTCCGGGTAGCGCTCCTTGGCCTGCTCGTCGGAGACCGAGCCACCGATGATGACGTCCTCGCCCTGCTTCCACTGGGCCGGCGTCGCGACCTGGTGATTGGCCGTCAGCTGCAGCGAGTCGATCACGCGCAGGACCTCGTCGAAGTTGCGACCCGTCGTCATCGGGTAGATCAGGACGAGCTTGATCTTCTTGTCCGGGCCGACGACGAAGACGTTGCGCAGCGTCGCGTTCTGCGCGGCCGTGCGCGCCGTCGGGTCGCCGTCGACGTCCGCCGGCAGCATGCCGTAGGCCTTCGCGACCTTGTGCTCGGTGTCGGCGATGATCGGGTAGTTCGGCGCCGTGCCCTGCGTCTCGGCGATGTCCTTGGACCACTCGCTCGTGTTGTCGACCGGGTCGGTCGAGAGGCCGACGATCTTCACGTTGCGGCTGGCGAAGTCCGGCTCGATGCTCGCCATGTAGCCGAGCTCCGTCGTGCAGACCGGGGTGAAGGCGCGCGGGTGGGAGAACAGCACGGCCCAGCTGTCGCCCATCCAGTCGTAGAAGTTGATCGGGCCCTCGGTGGTGTCCACATCGAAGTTCGGCGCGGTGTCGCCGATGGTCAACGCCATGGTCTTGCTCCTGGATCGAGACGGAATGTTGACCGGATTTTAGGGCATTGTCCGTCGTGCCGCTGCTCGCTCCCGCCAGCCCCAAGAACGGGGAAAGCCCCCCGGCCGTCCGTGGCCGAGGGGCTTTCCTTGGGGTCCAACCTCTTGTTCGGTTCCTACGGGGTCGTGGTGCTCAGCGTGAAGGTGAGCGTCTTGTCGTAGGACCCGGTGCGCAGCGCGTCGGTCGACTTGATCGCCTGCTGGAAGCCGATCGTCACCGCGTCGTTGGAGACGGGCGCCGACCAGGCCAGCAGGTTCAGCATCGAGCCGACGTTGTTGAACGGCGAGCCCTGGGTGCTCGCGTCCGTCGCCTTGGCCTGCAGCGGCTGCGGCAGGCTGAACGAGCCGTTGACCAGATGGCCCGGGGCGACCGTGTCCGGATCGGACACGCTCAGCGTCGCGTCACCCGCCGTCGAGATCACGGTGGCGGTCGTCGACGCGGTGTACGTCTTGTCCACGCCCGGCGTGAAGTTCCCGAACGAGGCCGGAGCGCCCAGCGTCAGCGACAGCGTCGCCGGGACGGTGCCGCCGGGGCCGTTGCCGGCGCCGGTCGTCACGCTCGTCGAGAGCGGCAGGCGCAGGATCGAGCGGCCGAACGTCGCGGCGTAGAGCCACTTGCCGTCCGCGGTCTCCTTGATGTCGAGCACCGGCGTCGGCGGCAGGCCGCCGTTGAGGCTGTACCAGTTCGGATCGCTCGGCGTCAGCTCGAAGACGCCGTAGTCCGTCGCCGCGAACAGGTTGCCGCTCTTCTGGTCGAACGTGATCATCTCGACCGGCGCATTCGGCAGGTTGGCGGAGACGTTCGTCCACGTCGCGCCGCCGTCCTTGGTCTCGTAGACGTTGGCCGAGTCGTCGCCCTCGCGGTAGCCCGAGAACGCCGCGAAGGCGTGGTTCGGGTCGGTCGGGTCGGCGACGATCGCGTTGACCCAGCGGACCGGCAGCGTGCCGACGCCGAGCTGCGTCCAGTGGGCGCCGAGATCCGTCGTCTTCCACGTCTTGCCCGTGTCGGTGCCGACGTAGATCGTGCTCGGGTTGGTCGTCGGCGCGATCGCCGTGATCGAGCCGTACTGGTTGCCGTACTCGCCGCCGAGGTCGTTCTCGTCGGCCGGGATCTGGCCCGGCAGGCTCGTGTCGTCCGTCGTGACCGGGCTGATCGCCGTCCACGTGCGGCCCTGGTCGGTCGAGCGCAGCAGCGCGTTGCCGCCGACGTACATCGTCTTCGTGTTGGTCGGGTCGAAGGCGATCTGCGCGTCGGTCGTGAAGCGCGAGCCGGACGGCTTGGCGCCGAAGCTCCAGCGCGTCGTCACGCCGTTGGCGTCGTTGTTGCCCTGGCAGGACGCGTTCTGCGAGCACGCGTAGTACGTGTTCGAGTCGTTCGGGTCGATCAGGACCCAGTGACCGTCGCCGCCGCCGTAGGAGTTGAACTGCGAGATGTCAGCGGGGTCCGGCGCGGTCGCGGTCCAGTCGCGGACCGAGCCGTTGTCCTGCAGGCCGGTGACGATGCGGTTGTCGTTGTCGCTCGCGATCGCCTCGTGGTAGCTCTGGTTCCAGGGCATGTACTTGCCGTGGGTCCAGGTGCCGGTCGCGCCGTTCTGGGTCGAGACGTAGATGCCGCCGTCGTCGCCGTTGTAGACGCGGTTCGGGTTCTGGTAGTCCCAGCCCATCGCGTGCTGATCGGAGTGCGGGCCTGACGAGTTGTGCCAGGTGGCGCCGCCGTCGGTCGACTCGCGCAGGCTGACGTCCGCGTTGAAGACGTGGTTCTCGTTGTTCGGGTCGACCCAGACGCGGCCGAACCACCACTGGTAGCCGCCGGCGGCGTAGGCGTCGCCGATCGACTGGAAGCTGTCGCCGCCGTCGTTGGAGATCAGCGTGTCCTTCTCGGCGCCGTACGGGCCGCCGGAGACGACGTAGAGGCGGTTCGGATCGCTCGGGGCGATCGCGATGCCGATGCGGCCGAGGCTGACGTCAGCCGTCAAGCCGGTCGCCGCGCGGTAGTCGGTCAGGCGCGCGGCGGCGTTGGTCGCCGTCGCGGCGTTGGAGATCGTCAGCGTGGTGCCGTTGACGGCCGTGATCGTCGTCGACGCCGGGATGCCGGTGCCGACCAGGTGATGGCCGACCTGGAAGGCGCCGGACGTCGTCGTGACGCCGGTGACCGTCGTCGAGCCGGTCGTGATCGCGCCGGTGCCGGCGCCGCCGCCGTCAGTCGGACGATCGGAGTCCGGCAGCGGGCCGGTGATGTTCTGCAGCCGCGTCCACGTCTGGCCGCCGTTGTCGGAGCGGAAGAGGCCGGAGCCGATGCCGCCGTAGACGCGCGCGCCGTTGTTGCGCTTGTGGTCCCAGAGCGCCGCGTAGACGCGCTGCGGGTTGGCGGGGTCGACCGCGACGTCGATCGCGCCGGTCGTGTCGTTCGGCGGGGCCAGCACCTGGGTCCAGGTGTCGCCGCCGTCGGTCGACTTGTAGAGGCCGCGCTGGCTGACGACGCGCGAGATGTCGCCGGAGGCCGCCGCGTAGACCACGTTCGGGTTGCTCGGGTCGACCGCGATGCGGCCGATCGCCGCGCTGTTGACGAGGCCGATGTGCGTCCAGCTGGCGCCGCCGTCGGTCGACTTGTACATGCCGTCGCCGGTGAAGGTCAGGCCGCCGCCGGACGGGTTCGCCTCGCCGGTGCCGGCGTAGAGCGTGCCGTTGGAGCCCTGGGCGATCGCGCCCATCGTCTGCGTCTGCGTCGAGGGCCACGCCGGCGTGTAGGTCATGCCGTCGTCGCTGCTCTTCCAGACGCCGCCGCCGGAGGCGGCGACGAAGATCGTGTCCGGGTGCTGGTTGTCGACGACGAGGTCGACGACACGGCCACCGACGTTGGTCGGGCCGGTCAGCTGCCACGGGGTCGCCTGCGGCGCCGACGAGACTGCAGCGGCCTGCGCCTTGGCCTGGTTCAGCTGCGCGGTCGTGACGTTCTGACCGGAGCTGTCCTTGAAGTCCTGGTACTCATCCGGCGCGTCGGGCGACTGGCCCGCCTCGTTCTCGATGTTCGGCGCGGTGCCCGCGCTCGCGGTCGCCGACAGCGTCTTCGACGTCCCGGACGTCGAGTGCGTGGTGGCGACGACGACGGCTACGGCAGCCAGCACGACGAGCGCGCCCAGCAGCTGCGGCAGTCCCCTCAACTTCCTCACGGAGATCCCCCTCGTTAGACCACACCGCCGCGCGTCCAGCGCAGCGGCCCACAGTTGGCTTCTCAGTTGCGTCTGGGCGGGTTCTGTGACAGCTGCCACAGCGCGCCGCGAACGCGGCGGCGGCCGCCGACATCGAGCGCGCGCCGCGGCGGTCCTAGGCGCGCGCGCCGGCGTCGATCTGGACGCGGTAGCCGGCGCGCAGCGCGGCGACGGAGGACGGCGGCGTCAGCAGCGTCGCGCGGCCCGCGCGCGGCCGTGGGCGGCGGGCGCCGTAGCCCGCGCGCGTCCACTCGACGAGCGCGCCGCCGCGCACGAGCGCCGGCACGGCGCCGTCGTCGAGCAGCACGAAGGCGCCGTCCGGCAGCTCGCGCCAGGCCGCGTCGTGCAGCCGCCGGCGGTGCGTCCCGCGCACGATCCGCTCGCCGTGCAGCGCCGCGTTGATCCGCTTCGCCGCCGGCGGCGGGCCGCCGAGCGCGTCGGCCCAGGCGTCGCGGTAGGCGCGGTAGTCCGCGCGCCGGCACTCGGCGCACGGCCGGTGGCCGGCGGCGAGCGCGACCGCCTCGTCGTGGAAGTACAGGAACGTGAAGTGGCCGGGCCGCCACTGCTCCTGCCAGCGGTCCTTGAAGCGCAGCGCGCAGACGATCCAGAGGTCGCTCGCGTGGAAGCGGACGATCTCGCGGCCGCGGTGCAGGATGCCGCGGTTGCCGGTCCAGGCGCCGCGCAGCGGGAACGCCTCGACGTCGCCGAGCGGCGTGACGCGGTTGCGCGCCGTCACGCGCCGCGCCACCCGCCCTCCAGCCGCAGCAGCTGCGCCTTCGCCTGCGCGCCGCCGCGGTACTGGCCGAGCTCGCCGCCGCTGCGCAGCACGCGGTGGCAGGGCACGACGATCGGGATCGGATTGCGCGCCAGCGCCGTGCCGGCGGCGCGCACGGCGCGCGGGCTGCCGGCGCGCGTCGCGACGTCGCGGTAGGAGGCGGTCGCGCCGTAGGGGATCTCGATGGCCGCGCGCAGCACCGCCTGGCGGAAGCCGTGCGAGAGGCGCCAGTCGAGCGGCACGTCGAACGCGCTGCGGCGGCGCGCGAAGTACTCGTCGAGCTGCTCGCGCGCGCGAGACAGCGTCGGGCTGGCGCCGCGCAGCAGCCGCGGCGAGATGCTCGCGGCGAGCTCGTCGAGCACCGCGTCCTCGTCCTCGCCCGGCAGCGCGAGCCGCACCAGGCCGGCGTCGGTGGCGCCGAGCAGCAGCGGGCCGAGCGGCGAGTCGTGGCGCTCGACGGCGACGTCGAGCAGGCCCTCGGCGCGTGCGCGCTCGCCGAGCGCGGTCACGATCCGCTCCCAGGCGCCGGGCGTCGGGGCGCCGAGCGCGGCCAGCGCGGCGGCGAGTCCCTGGTCGTCTTCGCTCATCGGTGGCATGCCCTTCAGACGCTCGCGGCGGCGCGGACGTGAGATGCGGCCGCGGTCATCGCGTCCCGTCATCCTCGCGCAATCGCCGCAGCGCCTCGAAGACGTTGCGCCGCGCCGCCTGCTCGGACGTCTGCATGACCTCGCCGATCTCGCCGTGCGAGAGGTCCGCGAGGTAGCGCAGCGTCACCGCCTCGCGCTGCTTGCGCGGCAGCGCGCGGACCTGCTGCCAGAGCGCCGCGTCGCGCACGACCGCGTCGTCGTGGCCGGGCGCGGCCGTGTCGGCGCGCGCGTCGGCGTCCTCGACGGGAACCGGCGTGCGCGCTCGCGCGCGGTGCAGGTCGACCGCCTTGCGCGCCGCGATCCGCAGCAGCCAGGCGCGGATCGCGTCCGCGTCATGCAGCTGCGGGTAGCCGCGCAGCGCGGCCAGCAGCGTCTCCTGGAAGCAGTCCTCGGCACGCTCGCGGCCGACCTGCGCGGCGCAGAAGCGCAGCAGCAGCGGGCCGTGCGTCGCGACCACGCGCTCGAACGGCGGCAGGCTCGGTCGTCTCGTCGGTGTCGTGGGCATCTGCCGGTAGGACGCGTCGCGGCCGCCGCGCGTGAGATCGTGCCGGCGATCTCACGCGAGCGCCCCTGACGGCGTCTTAGCGCACGTGATGACGACGACGAGCCACACCACCATCGACACGGCGCTCGGCGCGCTGACGCTGGTCAACGGCCACGACGGCGCGCTGCGCGGACTGTACTTCCCGGGCCACTGGCACCTGCCGGCGGCGGGCGCCTTCGGCCCGCGCGCCGAGGACGGCTTCTCGCTCGCGGCGACGCAGCTGCGCGAGTACCTGGCCGGCGAGCGCTCGCGCTTCGAGCTGACGACGGCGACCGTCGGCGAGCCGTTCCAGGAGCGCGTCTGGGCGCTGCTGCGCGAGCTGCCCTACGGCGAGACGACGACCTACGGCGAGCTGGCGCGCGAGCTCGGCTACGACGCGTCGATGGCACGCGCCGTCGGCGGCGCGGTCGCGCGCAACCCGATCTCGATCGTGATCCCCTGCCACCGCGTGCTCGGCAGCGACGGCAAGCTCACGGGCTACGCCGGCGGGCTCGACCGCAAGCGCGCGCTGCTCGCGCTCGAGGCGCGCGGGCGCGGCTGAGCGTCCTCCGCGGGCGCGCCGGCGCCGAGCTCGATCGTGCGGTCGAGCGTGACCGCCTCGAGCAGCTGGCGGTCGTGCGTGACGAGCAGCAGCGTGCCGTCGTAGGCCGCGAGCGCGGCCTCCAGCTGCTCGATCGCCGGCAGGTCGAGGTGGTTGGTCGGCTCGTCGAGCACGAGCCAGTTGGCGCCGGAGGCCATCAGCAGCGCCAGGCTCGCGCGCGTGCGCTCGCCCGGCGAGAGGCGGCGCGCGGGCCGCGCGACGGCGGCGCTGTCGAGCCCGAACTTGGCCAGCAGCGAGCGCGCGTCCTGCTGCGTCATCGCGCTCTGGCCGACGAACGCGGCGAGCAGCGCGTCGGCGCCGTCGAAGCCGCGGCGCGCCTGGTCCAGCGTGCCGGCGCGCACGCCGGGCCCGGCCCAGCGCGTCCCGCCCGCCAGCGGCAGGTTCCCCAGCAGCCCCTCGACCAGCGTCGTCTTGCCGCTGCCGTTCGGACCGACCAGCGCGACGCGCTCGCCCCAGGCCAGCTCGAGGTCGAGCGGGCCGAGCGTGAAGGCGCCGCGCCGCATGACGGCGCCGTCGAGCCGCACGGTGACGTCGCCGGAGCGGTCGCCGCCGCCGAAGCGCAGCTGCAGCTCCCAGCGCCGCCAGGGCTTGTCGACCTCCTCCAGCCGCTCCAGCGCCTTCTCGGACGCGCGCACCTTCGACGCCTGCTTCTCCGAGCGCTCGGCGCGGCGCGCCCGCAGCGACTTGTCCGGCTCGCCGCCCGACGCGGCCTTCGCGCGCTTGACGCCGGTCTCGGACCACTGGCGCTGGCGGCGCGCGCGGTCGGTCAGGCGGTCGCGCTCGCCCGCGAAGGCGTCGTAGCGCTCCCGCGCGTGCCGCGCCGCCGTCGCGCGCAGCTCCAGGTAGCCCGCCCAGCCGCCGCCGTACTCGGCCGCCGTGTGCGCGATCTCGTCCAGCTCCAGCACGCGCGTGACCGTGCGGGCGAGGAAGGCGCGGTCGTGCGAGACGATCACGGCGCCGCCCGGCCGCTCGGCGATGAAGCGCTCGAGCCGCGCGAGGCCGTCGAAGTCGAGGTCGTTGGTCGGCTCGTCGAGCAGCAGCACGTCGAAGCGCGAGAGCAGGATCGCCGCCAGCGAGGCGCGCGCCGCCTGGCCGCCGGAGAGCGCCGTGGTCTCCAGGTCGAGCAGCGCCGGATCGAGCCCGAGGTCGCGCAGGACGGTCTCGGCGCGCGGCTCGAGGTCGGCGCCGCCGAGCGCCAGCCAGGACTCGAACCCGGCCGCGTAGCGGTCCGCGGCGCCGTCGACGCCGGCCGCCATCTCGTCAGTCGCCGCCTGCACGCGCGCGTCCGCGGCGGCGACGCCGGTGCGCCGCGCGAGGTAGTCCTGCAGCCGCTCGCCGGGCGCGCGGTCGGGCTCCTGCGGCAGGTAGCCGGCGACGCCCGCGGTCAGCGCGACGCTGCCGGCGTCGGGCCGGTCGATCCCCGCCAGCAGGCGCAGCAGCGTCGACTTGCCGGCGCCGTTCGGGCCGACGACGCCGAGCACGTCGCCCGGGGCGACGCTCAGCGAGACGCCCGCGAGGATCGTCGCGGCGCCGTGTGCCGTGCGCAGGTCGCGCGCGATCAGGGTTCCGGCCACGCCGACCCACACTACGAGGCGCGCGCGGATGACATACCAAGGGTGGATGCTGAGGGCGCATCGGTGGGCGTGTGCCGCCGTCTCGACTACGTTGCCGTGGGTCGAACGGTCGGCGTGCCATGCGCGCACTGCCGTGCCGGCCGCCGGCGTGAGCGAAAAGGAGACACGATGCAGCGAGGTTCTGGACGCCGGGTCGCTCCGGCAGCCCTGGTGGTGCTCGGCTGCGCCCTCGCGGCATCGGGCGCGATCGCCGCGCCGGCGCAGGCGACCTACCGCGTCGACTACCCGACGACGCGCACGCCGCGCGCCGTGGCCGTCGGCGACGTCACGCGCGACGGGCGTCAGGACCTGCTGACGGTCGCGGGGAACGGGACCACGGTCGCGGTCCTCGCCGGCAAGCCGGGCGGCGGCTTCGCCGCGCCGGCCACCACGGCGGTCGGGCTGAACCCGGTCGTGGTCGCGGTCGCCGACGTGACCGGCGACGACATCCCCGACGTCGTCACCGCCAACGGCGCCGACGGGACGGTCTCGGTGCTCGCCGGCCAGCACGACGGAACGCTGGCCGCCGCGGTCGCCTATGCCACGGGGGTCACACCCTCGGGGCGTGGCGATCGCCGACGTCACGGGCGACGAGCGGCCTGACCTCGTGGTCTCCGGCGCCGGCAACGTCGGCCTCGCCGTACTCGCCGGGACGGTCGGCGGCACGCTCGCGCCTCCGATGACGTACGCCTACGGGAGCGGCCAGCTCGCCGTCGCCGTCGCCGTCGCCGACGTCACCGGCGACGGCCATCCCGACGTGATCACGGCCGGAGCGACCGCGAACCAGGTCTGGGTGCTCAGCGGCGGTGCCGGCGGCAGCCTCGCGGTCCTGGGCGCGCCGCTGGCCATGACCTACCCGTACGCGCTCGCGACCGGCGACCTGAACGCGGACGGGACGCCCGACGCCGTCGTCGCGAACTCCACGGGCGGCGGCAGCGCGTCGGTGCTGACGGCGCTCGACGGCCAGTTCGGGGTCGTCGACGAGCCGATCGGGAGCAGCCCGAGCGGCGTCGCGGTCGCCGACGTCACAGGCGACGGCCGCCCCGACATCGTCACGAGCAACGCCGGCCCCAGCACGGTGTCGGTGCTCTCGCCGGTCTCGTTCGACGCGGACCTGTCGAGCCTGACGCTCGCCACCGCGACGCTGAGCCCGGCCTTCGGCGCGGACACGACGGCCTACGAGGCGGCGGTGCCGTACTCCACCAGCGCGATCGACCTGACGGCGACGACGGCGGACGCCGGCGCGACGCTCGCGGTCGGCGCGCAGGGCGCGACGAGCGGCAGCGCGGTCCACACGCCGCTGTCCGTCGGTCCGAACCCCGTCACCGTGGCCGTCACCGCTCCGGACGGCACGACGGTCAAGACGACGACGGTCACGATCACGCGCGACGCGGGCGAGCGGCTGACCGTCGTGCCCGCCGGCTCGGGTACGGGGGCGATCGCCGGCGACGGCGGGATCGACTGCCATGCCGCCGCCGGCGCGGGCTGCGCGGCCACCTACGACGGCGGCGCGACCGTCACGCTGACCGCCACGCCGGACGCCGGCTCGCGCTTCGCGGGCTTCAGCGGCGACGGCACCGCCGACTGCGGCGGGACGACCTGCACGGTCACGATGGACCAGGCCCGCAGCGTGACGGCGACGTTCGTCGAGACGGTCGCGCCGACCGTCGCGATCGTCACGCCCGCGGACGGCGCGCGCTACGGCCAGGACGATGCGGTCGTCGCCGCCTACAGCTGCGCCGACGAGCCGGGCGGCTCCGGGATCGCGTCCTGCGTCGGCCCCGTCGCCGACGGCGCGCCGCTGGACACGGCGACGCTCGGCGAGCACGAGTTCAGCGTCACGGCGACCGACGCGGCGGGGAACACGAGCACGACGATCGCGCACTACAGCGTCGTTGCCGACGTCGACGGCCCGGTCCTGGCGGACCTGACGATCCCGTCGTTCGGCGCGCCGGGCCAGCAGCTGGCCTTCTCCGTCGCACCGCGCGACGAGCGGTCGGGCGTCGGCGAGACGACCTGGGACTTCGGTGACGGTACCCACGCGACGGGCACGAGCGTCACGCACGCCTACGCGGCGCCCGGCGACTACACGGTGACGGTGACCGCCCGCGACGGCGAGGGCAACGCGACGACGCAGACCTGGCAGGTCCTGATCTCGGCGGCGGCGGTGACACCGCCGCCGGGCGGCGGCACGGGCGGCGCGGCGGGCGCCCCGGTCACGCCGGTCGCCTGCGGCTCGGACTACGTCGAGCTGATCGGGATCGAGCCGTCCGGGACGGCGCGCCACCCGCGCGTGCGGCTGACCGGCGTCGCCGGCCGCCCGCTCGCCGGCGCGCACGTGACGATCCTTCGCAACGGGCACCACGTCGCCGGCACGACGGTCCGCGCCGACGGCACGATCGCCGCGACGCTCGCCGCGCCCACGCGCGCCAAGGCGCGCAACGGGGCGCACTACGCGCTGGCGATCGGCACGCACTCCAGCCGCTCGCTGAAGGCCACGCGGCGCGTGGCGATCACGAGCCGCAGCGCGCTCGGCGGCGGTCGCCTGCGGATCCGCGGGCGGCTCGCCGGCGTCGCGCGGGCGACGACGCTGACGGTCGTCGGCACGCCGGTCTGCGGCGGCGCGAAGGGTCCGCGCGCGACGCTCCGCACCGATCGCCGCGGCGCCTTCAGCCTCGTGCTCGCGCCGCCGACCGGCGCCGGCGCGGCGGCGCTCGTCTACCGCGTCCACTACGCCCGCAAGAGCGTGACCCTGCCGATCGTGCTGACCGCGGCGACGTAGCGTTCATTCGCCGCCGGCCGCGAGCGCGCGGGCGACGTCGCGGACCGCCGCGAGCAGCACCGCGCCATCCGCCAGCTCCGCCAGCGGCGGCGGCGGATACCGCTCCCACTCCCGCTCGGCCAGCATGCCCGCGATCAGCGCCACGACGCGCTCGCGTGTGACAGCTTCACTCATTCGACTGCCGACATTCTGCCTTCATCGATTGAATCTTGGCCAGGACGCGCGCCGGACGGCACCTCCAATATGAGATGGTTGCGATCATGAAGATTCGCCTCGCAGTCGCGACGCTCGTGACCGGCCTGCTGATCGTCCCGACGGCGCGGGCGGCGACCATCGTCGGCCAGGCGTCGGCGATGCCCGACTTCGACGGGACCTGCGGCACCGGGGACGACGACCTCGGCCTCCAGGCCGCGAACCTGGTCGACGGCCTGCCGGTCTCCGGGGTGATCACGAGCTGGAGCGCGTCCGGCCCGACGGCGTCGGCCTCGCCGGGCGTGCAGGCCTTCGTCTCGCGCGCCGCCGCCGAACCTGACTGGTACACCCTCGTCGGCGAGTCCGCCGCGGTGACGCTGCCGCGCGGCGCGACCGGGACCTTCCCGACGCGCCTGCCCGTGCAGGCCGGCGACTTCCTCGGGCTGGACGTCCAGAGCGGCAGCGGCGTCCCCTGCCTCGGCAGCGGCCCGAACGCCGTCGAGATCAGCGTCGCGGACCACCTGCAGCCGTTCGCGGACCGCTACCAGCCGGATGACACGATCACGCCGGACGCGGCGCTCAAGCTCGCTTCCCTGAAGGCGACCGCGGGCGGCCGCGCGAGCGGCGCGGTCAGCGCCTCCGTCGCCGGCCGCCTGCGCTGGACCGGCCGCGCCGGCACGACGGTCGTCGTCAGCGGCTCGGCCAGCGTCGCCGCCGGCAGGCACGCGCTCAAGCTCAAGCTCAACGCCGCCGGCAGGAAGCTGGTCAAGCGCAAGCGCCGTCTCAGCGTCAAGCTGCAGCTCACGCTGACGACGGCGACCGGCCCGGCGGCCACCGCCAAGAAGACGCTGACCTTCAAGCGCTGAGCGCGGCGCGGGCGCGCACGCGTCAGGACAGCACGACCGAGCGCCCCTCGTCGTCGACCGCCGCGAGGATGAAACGACCGCTGCCGCAGCGGCGGCGGTCGCCGCTGAGCAGCTCCTCGGCCACCATCTCGACGTCGACCGTGACCGAGCTGCGGCCGACCGCCACCACCTGCGCCGAGATCTCGACGATCTCGCCATGATGGACCGGCGCCTCGAAGCTGACGTTCTGCGTCGCGACCGTCACCATCGTCGCCCGCGCGCGGCGCGTCGCCGCGACGAACGCCGCCGTGTCCATCATCCGCAGCGCCTGGCCGCCGAACAGGTTGCCGTGATGGTTCAGGTGCTGCGGGAAGACGACCTCGATCATCGTCGTCGGCCGCTCGCTCACTGGCAGGCCTCGCACTCGCCGCCGCTGCGCAGCGCCTCGATCGAGCAGGCCAGTGCGGCCTCGCTGGCGCTCGGCAGCGGCGCCGCGGCCGCCGCCGGCGCGGCGACCGTCGCCTTCTCGATCGCCGAGGCGCCGAGCGTGCGCAGGTAGTAGGTCGTCTTCAGCCCCGTGCGCCAGGCGCGCCGGTAGAGGTGGCTCATCGCCTTCAGGTCCGGCGTCGCCAGGAACAGGTTCAGCGACTGCGACTGGTCGATCCACTTCTGGCGCCGCGCGGCCGCGTCGACGAGCGCGTCCGGCGGGATCTGGAACGCCGTCCGGTAGCGGTCCTTGAGCTCGGCCGGGATCGCGGCGATCTCGCCGAGGTCGCCGTCGCGCGCCTTCAGCTCGGACGCCAGAGCGTCGCTCCAGAGCCCGCGCGCCTTCAGGTCGCGCACGAGGAACGGGTTGAGAATCACGAAGTCGCCTGACAGGTTCGACTTCGCGAACAGGTTCTTGTACATCGGCTCGATGCAGGGCGAGGTGCCCATGATGTTCGCGATCGTCGCCGTCGGGGCGATCGCCAGCACGTTCGAGTTGCGCATGCCCTGCGTGGCGATCTTCGCCCGCAGCGGCGCCCAGTCGAGCGCGCCGCCGCGCGGCACCGCGACCGGCTCGCCGCGCTCGTGCTCGAGCAGCTCCAGCGTGTCCTGCGGCAGCAGTCCGCGATCCCACTTCGAGCCCGCGTAGGACCGGTACGCGCCGCGCTCGGCCGCCAGGTCGCTGGAGGCCTCGTAGGCGTAGAGCGCAACCGCCTCGATCGCCGCGTCGCCGAACGCCAGCGCCGCCGCCGAGTCGAACGCCAGCCCCTTGCGGTAGAGCACGTACTGCAGCCCCATCACGCCGAGCCCGACCGGGCGGTGGCGCAGGTTCGCCGTGCGCGCCGGCTCGGTCGGGTAGAAGTTGACGTCGATCACGTCGTCGAGCGCGCGCACCGCGACGCGCACCGTCTCGCGCAGCTTGCCGTGGTCGAGCTCGCCGTCCGCCGTCAGGTGCTGGTCGAGCACGATCGAGCCGAGGTTGCAGACCGCCGTCTCGTCGACGCCCGTGTTGAGCGTGATCTCGGTGCAGAGGTTGCTCGAGTGGATCACGCCGGCGTGATCCTGCGGGCTGCGCACGTTGCACGGGTCCTTGAACGTCAGCCACGGGTGCCCGGTCTCGAACAGCATCTTCAGCATCTGCTTCCAGAGCTCGATCGCCGGGATCGTCTCGCCGTGGATCTCGCCCGCCGCCGCGCGCCGCTCGTACTCGACGTAGCGCGCCTCGAAGTCGCGGCCGTAGGTCTCGTGCAGGTCCGGCACCTCGTTCGAGCGGAACAGCGTCCACGGCTCGCGCGCCTCCATCCGGCGCATGAACAGGTCCGGGATCCAGCAGGCCGTGTTCATGTCGTGCGTGCGCCGGCGCTCGTCGCCGGTGTTGCGGCGCAGCTCGAGGAACTCGCGGATGTCGTTGTGCCAGAGCTCCAGGTAGGCGCAGCCCGAGCCAGCGCGCTTGCCGCCCTGGTTGACCGCGACCAGCTGGTCGTTGTGCATCTTCAGGAACGGGACGACGCCCTGGCTCTCGCCGTTGGTCGACTCGATGTGCGAGCCGGTGCCGCGCACCGCGGTCCAGGAGCCGCCGAGCCCGCCGGCCCACTTCGAGCACATCGCGTTCTCGGCGATGCCGCGGCCGACGATCGAGGACAGCGTGTCCTGGATCGCGTAGAGGTAGCAGGAGGACAGCTGCGAGTGTGGCGTGCCGGCGTTGAAGAGCGTCGGCGTCGAGGAGCAGAAGCGGCGCTGCTTGTAGACGCCGTAGAGGTCGATCGCGCGCGCCGCGCGGTCCTCGCGCTCGGGCTCGCCGAGGCAGACGCCCATCGCGACACGCAGCCAGAACAGCTGCGGCGCCTCGATCCGCCGCGGCGCCGCGCCCGTCTTGTCGACCAGCAGGTAGCGGTCGTAGAGCGTCTGCAGGCCGAGGAAGTCGAAGTCGAGGTCGGCCGTCGGGTCGAGCGCCTCGGCCAGCCGCGGCAGGTCGTAGGCGAGCAGCCGCTCGTCGATCCGGCCGATGCTCGCGCCGTGGCGCAGCAGCCGCTCCAGCGCCTGCTCGTGGAAGCGCTTGAGCGCGCCGACGCCGTCACGCACGACGTCCCAGCCGAGCGTCTCCTCGTAGACGTACGAGAGCAGGATGCGGCCGGCGAAGCGCGACAGCTCGCTGTCGCGCTCGACCAGCGCCTTCGCGTTGAGGATCACGAGCCGGCGCAGGTCGGCGCGCGTCACGCCCGGCCGCACCGCGCGGCGCAGCTCGCGCTCCAGCGCCTCGGGCGCCAGCGCCAGGTCGAGCCCGATCGACGCGAACGCGATCCGCTCGCGCAGGTCGGCGCCGGTCCACGCCGTCTCGCTGCCGTCGGCCTCCAGCACCGGGATCGCCGGCGGCGCCTCCGGCCCGCTCGGCCGCTGCTGCGCGCGCAGCATCGCGCGCTCGGCGCGGTAGACGATGTAGCGCTCGGCCACGCGCATGTGGCCGGCGAGCACGAGCTCCTCCTGGACGACGTCCTGGACGGTCTCGATCGGCACGTAGGCCATGCCGAGCGCCTGCGCGCGCTCGCTGACGCGCGCCGCCAGCGCGACCGCCGGCTCGGAGTCCAGCGACAGCGAGAGGAACGCCTTGCGGATCGCCAGCTCGATCTTCGCCGGCTCCCAGGCCGCGACCTCGCCGGAGCGGCGGATCAGCCGCAGCGCGGCGTCCGGGCGCGAGTCGGCCGCGGGCACGAGCGCGCGGCGCAGCACCAGCGCCTTCGCCAGCTCGACGTAGCCGGCGCCGATCAGCGCCGCCTCGATCAGCGCCGAGAGGTCGTGCGCGCTGACGCGGCGGGCGCCGCCGCGCGCGACCACGTCGAGGCGCCGGCAGACGCCGGCGACGATCGCGCGGACGATCGCGCGCGCGGCCAGCGTGTCGCCCTCGGCCTCGCCGCCGGCGAGCGCCAGCGTCGCCAGCGCGTCGGCGACGGCGTCGGCGATCGCCGTCGCGGTCAGCGCGCGCTCGCCGCCGTCCTCCTCGACGACGGCCAGGTCGATCGCCGGCGCGTCGAGGCCGGCCAGCGCGGCGGCGACGTCCACGCGCGGCGCGACGTCCAGCGGCAGCGGCGCGGCGCGCTTGAGCTCGAGGTCGCGGAGGATCTCGTCGAAGTCGATCAGCATCGGTTCCAGCTCCCTTTTAGAGCTCGTCGTCGGACACCAGCGCCAGCGCCGATGCCTTCTGGTACTCGGTGACGCGCCCCTCGAAGAAGTTCTGCTCCTTGCGGACGTCCATCAGCTCCGCGAGCCACGGCAGCGGGTTCTCGACCGCGTCCGCGTGCAGCGGCTCCAGGCCGCAGCCGACCAGGCGCCGGTCGGCGACGTAGTCGATGTACTGCGAGAAGTCCTCGCGCGAGAGCCCGACGCCCTCGACCGGCAGGCAGTCGGCGATGAACGCCTGCTCGAGCGCGACCGCCTCGCGCATCAGCTCGCGCAGCTGCTCGCGGAAGGCCGGCGTCCAGATGTCCGGGTTCTCGGCGACAAGCTCGGCGAGCAGGCGGCGGAACAGCTCGATGTGGTTGGACTCGTCCCGCAGCGTGTAGCGGAACATCGTCCCGATCCCCGGCAGCTTGCCCTGCCGGTAGAGCGACAGGATCATCCCGAAGAGGCCGTAGAACTGCGTCCCCTCCATGCACTGGCCGAAGACGAAGATGTTGCGCGCCAGCAGCTGCTGCGCCTGCGGGTCGGTCATGTCCAGCTCGCGCCGCAGCCCGCGCGAGACCTCGCTGACGAAGGCGTTCTTGGCGACGATCGTCGGGATGTCGTCGAACATCGCCTCGCACTCGTGCGGGTCGATCCCGAGCGAGGCGATCATGTACAGCAGCGAGTCGGCGTGGATGTTCTCCTCGTGCGCGTGGCGGCCGAGCACGAGCTTGAGCTCGGACGCCGTGACCAGCTCGCGCACGACGCCGATCACGTTGTCGCCGACGATCCCCTCGGCGGCCGAGAAGTAGCCGACGCCCATCCGCACGATCCAGCGGTCGATCTCGCTCAGCGCGCGCGCGTCGCGCCACTGCTCGATGTCGCGCGCCATCTGGACGTCCTCGGGCTCCCAGTGGTTGGCCTTCATCGTCCGGTACAGCTCGTAGGCCCAGCCGTAGCGCAGCGGCAGCAGGTTGAAGGTCAGCGTCTCGCGACCGCCGACGACGCGCTTGGCCGCCAGCGCCGCCTCGGCCTTCTCACGGTCCAGGACGAAGCTGCGAGTGCCGATCTTGTAAGTGTTCTGCATCTGACCTCCTGGGACTGGTCGGAGGAGGCCAGGCGCCCCAATCGCGTGCGGGCACCGCGCGGCCGCCCTTCTACCGAGGACGTTCCAACGATGCGCGGAGCAGGCGACCGGGCTCGCCCCCCGGCGGGGGCTCTACCGTTGCGGGACAGCGTCGGGATCACACCGAACTTCGCTGGCTTCCACGCTCCCCGGACGGCGCCGGGGAGCATCCAAGCTACGCGCCGGCCCGGACGGACCTGCGGCCGCCGCGAGCGTGCGGTCCGCGTGCCATGAACGTCCCGTGCGCGTAAGGTGAGCGATCGTGCCTTCACCACCACCTCGAGCGCTGCTGCCGCTGCTGGTCGCCGCGCTGATCACCGTCCCCGTCGTCGTCGCCCACGCGGACGCCACGCCGACCATCAGCGAGATCCCGACGCAGATGAGCGAGGACAGCTTCCCGACCGGCATCACGGCCGGGCCGGACGGCAACCTCTGGGTCACCGAGGTCGACGCCAACCAGATCGCGCGGATCACGCCCGACGGCGAGACGACGGAGTTCGACTCGGGGATGGAGAACGGCCAGCCGGACCGCATCACGACCGGCCCCGACGGCAACCTCTGGTACGTCGACGAGAACTTCGGGACCGTCGCGCGGATGACGCCGGACGGCGTCGCGACGGCGTTCCGGCACGGCCTGCAGCACGACACCTGGTCGCAGGGGATCGCCGCCGGCCCGGACGGCCGCCTCTGGTTCGCGCAGCAGACCGAGGACGAGCACGGCTACATCGGCGCGATCACGACCGCCGGCGTCATCACCGAGTACTCGGTGCCGTTCGGCCAGCCCTACCGGATCACCGCCGGCCCGGACGGCAACCTCTGGTTCACCGAGACCCAGGGCCAGATCGGGCGGATCACGACGAGCGGCGCGGTCAGCCTCTTCACCACGCCCGACCCGGACCTGCTGCTGGACTCGATCGCCGCGGGTCCGGACGGGAACCTCTGGGCGACCGGCAACGGGACCGTGGTGCCGTACCCGCAGATGATCCTGCGGATCGAGCCCGACGGGACGATGACGGCCTTCGACGGCGGCCAGCCGCCGCCGACCGACAGCCCCGAGTACCAGGAGCCGCGCGGCATCGCCGCCGGCATCGACGGCAACCTCTGGTGGGTCTCGCGCGACGGCAGCGAGACCGACGCCGACGGCGACTCGGCGGCGACGGCGACGGCGGTCGACGGCACGCCGACCCGCTTCACCGCGCACATCAGCCCCGGCGTGCGCGCCGACGACATCGTCAGCGGCCCGGACGGCGCGCTCTGGTTCACCGAGTCCGACCGCACGACGCTCGGGCGCATCGAGGTGCCGCCCGCGCCGACGCCGACGCCGACCGAGACGCCCACCGAGACGCCGACGCCGACGGCGACCGCATCGCCGACGCCGACGCCCACGCCGCCCGCCGGCCCGGCGGCGACGGCGAGCCCGGCCGCGACGGCGACGCCCGCACCCAGCGGGTCGCTCGCGCTCGGCTGCTCGCGGCTGCCGGTCGTGACGGTCGACGTCCACGCGAGCGGCCGCCGCGTGATCGTCTCCGGCGTCACGCTGGCGGCCTACGTCGGCCACAAGGTGCGCGTCAGCGCGAGCGCCGGCGGCGCTCGCGCGACGACGACCGTGCACGCCGACCGCACGTTCCAGGTCAGCCTGCCGGCGCCGCCCGCGCGCCGGCGCGCGACGGTCCGCTACACGTCGACGATCGACGGCCACCGCTCCGCCGCGCTCAAGCTCGAGCGCAAGCTGACGACGATCTCCAGCCACCTCAGCGCGACGTCGCTGCGGCTGACCGCGCAGGTCCGCGGCGGCCGCCGCGGCGGGGCGGTCAAGATCGCGCTGCAGACGACCTGCGACGCGCGCAAGCTCGTGCGCACGCTGCACACCGACGCGCGCGGGCGCTTCACGATCACGCTGCCGCGCCCGTCCGAGCACGGCAGCGTCGCCTTCTACCGCGCGATCGCGGCAGTCGGCCCGGCGAAGACCTACACGCTCCCGATCGCGGTCAGCGCCCGCTGACCCGCGACGCCCGCGCGGCCGGGGACGCCCCGGCCGCGCGAGCAGCGGGGCGTTCGCGCCAGCCGCGCTCCAGGTCCCCGTCGACCACCCGCCGCGCGCGAGCGGCGGGGCGGCGTGCGCCGGCGCGCGGGCGGCGGCCGCCGGCGCGTCAGGCGCCGGCCGGGTGCGGCAGCGCCAGGCGCGCGAGGTCGGAGCTGAGCGTCTGCAGCGCCGCGCGAATCGTGGCGACGCGCAGCGACAGCTCGCTCGCCTTCGTCGCCTGCCACGAGGAGACGTGGTGGATCCCGACGCCCAGCGAGTCCAGGTAGGCGTAGCACTCCTGGACCGCGTTCTTGAGCACCGCGGGCGCGCCGTCGGCCGGAGCGTCGGCGGCCGTCAGCCAGTCGATCGTGGCGAGCAGCCCGGTGCTGAACCGCGGGTACGGCAGCTCCCCGTCGGCGTGGCGCTCGCGCAGGATCGACGCGCCGAAGCTCGTGTCGTTCAGCAGCCATTTGAGCGCCATCCCCGGGTTCTGCGTGTTCCCGTAGCCCTCCGCCTCGCCGCCCTGCAGGTAGCCGAGGGCGTAGCACGCGTCGGCGTAGAGGCCGAGGACGTGGCTCGCGTGCGTCAGCAGCCAGGTGGACGTCGCGTCGCTGGGCGCTGCCGGCGAGCGCCCGAGCGCGCGCAGCAGCTCCGCCACGCCGCGCCGGAACACGACGTCCGAGCGCCATTCCCGCAGCTCGAGGTACTTCAGGTGGGCGAGCGGGCTCGGGACCTCGCAGTCGTCGATCACGATCGGGATCACCCGGTAGTCGCCGCTGAGGGAGCGGGAGCGCCCGGCCGCGAGCTCGTCGCGCACCCATCGCGACTCGACCGAGCTCGCCGACAGGACCACCACCTGGGCCTCGGCGCTGCTGATCGCGTCGAAGACCGCGGTCACCAGCGCGTCTCCCGGCAGGATGTCGCGGCGGTCGAGGAACACGCGCAGGCCGGCGATCCGCAGCGCGACGTCCAGCGAGGCGACGACCTCGAGGTCCGCGTGCGAATACGAGATGAAGAGGTCGAACGGCCCGCCGCGGTCCGCTGGCATCGGCCGAAGGCTAATGCGCGCCGGCGGCGCGCGACGTCCGGCTCGCGGGCGGCGACCGCGGCCGCTCAGGCGCCGGCGAGCAGGCGCGCGGCGGTGACGGTCATGATCAGCGCGACCAGCACGTCGACGACGCGCCAGGCGCGCGGCCGGCGCAGGATCGGCGCGAGCAGGCTCGAGCCGAAGCCGAGCGCCGCGAACCAGAGCGCGCTCGCGAGACCGGCGCCGAGCGCGAACGTCCAGCGCTGGTCGTGCGCGGCGTTCGCGACCGAGCCGAGCAGCACGACGGTGTCGAGGTAGACGGCCGGGTTCAGCCAGGTGAACGCCAGGCAGGCGCCGAGCACCATCGCCCGCGAGCCGCGCGCGCCGTCGCCGTCGCCGGTCAGCGCCTGCTCGCGCAGCGCCCGGCGCGCCGCCAGCGCGGCGTAGGCAAGCAGCGCGGCGGCGCCGGCGATCCGCACGGCCGTGAAGAGGCCCGGATGACCGCCGAAGACGGCGCCCGCGCCGGCGACGCCAGCGGCGATCAGCGCGATGTCCGAGACGGTGCAGATCGCGACGATCGCGGTGACGTGCTGGCGCAGCGCGCCCTGGCGGATCACGAACGCGTTCTGGGCGCCGATCGCGACGATCAGCGAGAGGCCGAAGGCCAGGCCGGACGCCAGCACGGCGAACGAGGGAGCGGGCATGGCGGCCACGATAGGCGCTGCCGACCGTCAGCACGACTCACGATTCTGCGGCATCATTAGCAGGACTGTGGATCGCCAGCTCGATCTCCAGCAGCTGCGCGCGCTCTCGGCGGCGGTCGCCGAGGGCACGTTCGAGGCCGCGGCGCGCGTGCTGCACGTCACGCCCTCGGCGGTCAGCCAGCGGATCAAGGCGCTCGAGACGCGCACCGGGCAGGTGCTCGTCCGGCGCACGAAGCCGATCGCGGCGACGCCGTCCGGCGAGGTGCTGCTGCGCGCCGCGCGCCAGCTGGAGATGGTCGCCGACGACGTCGCGCGCCAGCTCGGCGAGGAGAGCCCGCGCTCGATCCCGCTCGCGGTCAACGCCGACAGCCTCGCCACCTGGTTGCTGCCGGCGCTCGCGCGCGTCGCGCCGGCGGTCGCGCTCGAGCTGCACGTCGACGACGAGACGCGCACGGCGCTGGCGCTGCGCGACGGGTCGGTGATGGCCGCCGTCACGACGTCCGCCGCGCCGGTCCCGGGCTGCAGCGTCAGGCGGCTCGGCGCGATGCGCTACCGCCCGTACGCGGCGCCCGGCTTCGCCGCCCGCTGGTTCGGCGACGGCCCGACGGCGGCCGCGCTCGCGCAGGCGCCGATCGTCACCTTCGACCGCTCCGACGCGCTCCAGCACCGCTGGCTGCGGCGGCGGACGCGGCGCCGGCTCGACCCGCCGCGCCACGCCGTGCCGAGCTCGGAGGGCTTCGTCCAGGCGATCGCGCTCGGGCTCGGCTGGGGCATGCTGCCGCGCCAGCAGTCGGCGCCGCTGCTGGCGAGCGGCACGCTCGTCGCGCTCGACGACGGCCGCCCGATCGACGTCCCGCTCTACTGGCAGCAGTGGCGCGTCAGCTCACAGGCGCTGCGCGAGCTCGCCGCCGAGGTGCGCCGCGCCGCCGTCGAGCAGCTCGACTAGTAGCCCCAACCCGGCGGAGCGGCGGCGAGCCCGCCGCCGCTCCGCGCGGATGCTTCAGGACCTGCCAGCGGCGCGCGGTGCCGACGCGGCCTTCGCGACCTTGCCGGCGGCGACCGTGACCGTGACCGAGCGGTAGCCCTTGCGCGAGCCGGTCACCTTGACGGTCAGCCTCTTGCCGCGGTACTTGGACGCGACCTTGTAGCTCGCCTTCGTCGCGCCCTTGATCCTCTTGCCGGCCGCGTACCACTGGTAGCGCAGCGTCGTGTGCGCGGGCCACCTGCCCTTGGCGACCTTGACCTTGAGCGTGGCGCCGACGCGCGCCCGGCCGCTGACGGCGAGCGCGGAGGGCCGCTTCAGCGCCTTCAGCGCCGGCGCGGGCTTGCGCGTCGCGCCGCCGGCGGACGGGCCGCTCGGCGTCGCGGTCGCCGCCGGCGCCGGGCTCGCGCTCGGCGCCGCGCCGGCGCCGCCCTCACCGCCACCGCCGGGCTGGTCCTGCTGCGGCAGCTCGGCGACCGCCATGCTCTGCGAGGTCGCGAGCGCCGGCGCGTAGCCGTCGGCGACCGCCGTCAGCTGCACGCTCAGCCAGTGGCCGGCCGCCGCGCTCGGGATCGTGTACGAGGAGGCGGTCGCGTCCGCGATCGGCTGGCCGTCGAGCAGCCACTGGTAGCCGGTCGTGCGGGCGTCCTGCGACCACGTGCCGGCGGCGGCGTCGATCGTCGCGCCGACCGCGAACGTGCCGTGCATCGTCGGGTCCGTGGTCGCCAGCAGCGTGCCCAGCGCGACCGTCTGCGCCGCCGACGTCGCCTTGACGTCGTCGTAGCCGAGCGCGTGGACGCGCACGAGCACGCTCAGCTCGTGGCCGTAGTCGGCCTCGCGGACGGTGTAGGTCGACTCGGCCGCCGCCGGCAGCGGCTCGCCGTCGCGCAGCCACTGGTAGGCGATCGTCGCCGGCGCCGGCGACCAGGCGCCGGGCACGGCGGCGATCTGCTCGCCGACCTTGACCGCGCCGCTGATCGTTGGCGTGACGTCGTTGAAGGCGCCGAGCGCGACCGTCGCGGCGTCCGAGTCGACGGCCAGGTCCGCGTAGCCGGCCTTGTGATAGGTCACGCGTAGCGTCAGCGCGCCCTCGGCGTCGCCCGGCTGGATCGTGTACTCCGGCTGCGTCTGCGCCGCGATCGGCTTGCCGCCAAGCAGCCACTGGTAGCTCGGCGCGCCGTCGTCGGCCGGGCTGCTGGAGCCGGGCCGCGCCGTGACCGTCGCGCCGACCCGCACGCTGCCGGCGATCGCCGGCGCGGCGTCCGCGACCAGCGTGCCCGGCGCCACCGGCACGCCGACCGAGACGGACTGCACGTGGTCGTAGCCGCCGCCGTCGACCGTGACGCGGACGCTCAGCGCCCGGCCGGCCTCGTCGCCGGCGACCGCGTGCGTCGCCGCCGTCGCGCCGGCGATCGGGCTGCCGTCGAGCAGCCACTGGTAGCCGACGTCCGCGGGATCGGGCTGCGGGTCCCAGCCGTCGAGCCGCGCGCCGACCGTCTGGCCGACCCGCGCGTCGCCGCCGATCGAGACGTCGCCGGGGTTGACGTCGCCGCCGACGACGCTGACCGACGCCGACTGCGCGTCGGCCGCGGCGTAGCCGTCCTTGCTGGCGTGCACGGCGAGCGCGATCGTCTCGCCGACCATCGCCGGCGTCAGCTTCAGCGTCGCGCCGGTCTGCCCGTCGATCGCGACGCCGTTCGCGAGCCAGCGGTACGCGTAGGCGTCGGCCTGCGGCGAGAAGCCGGAGGTGTCGGCCGTCAGCGTCTCACCGGCCTTCGGCGTGCCGGCGATCTGCACCGCGGCGGTCTTGAACGCCGCCAGCGGCGTCAGCCGGTAGAGCGGCGACGTCGTCACCGTGCCCTGGTCGTCGGTCGCCTCGACGTACCAGGCGAACGGCTCGCCGGCGACCAGCGTCCCCGCCGCCGGCGTGACGCCGGCCGGCGTGCCGGAGGCGACGCCGTGCTGCTCGCCGAGCGTCGCCAAGCCGAGCGCGCTGACCGCGACGTAGTCGGTCGAGAGCACGCGGTCGGGCGCCGTCACGCCCATCGGGATCGTGAAGTCGGCCATCGACTCGTCGCCCATGTAGTTGTCGCCGAGCGTCGCGTCGGTGACCGAGAACTCCTTCTTGGCGATCGTCTGCCTGGCCGTGTCGAAGTCGACGGTCGCCATCCAGCCGTTGCCCTGGTTGGGCTGGCTCTGCGGGTCGTAGAGGATCTCGTCGAGCACGCGCCCGTCCGCCAGCGTCTTCGTCTGCCAGTGCTCGCTCGGCCAGACGTGGCCGCTGAAGACCGCGACGACGTTCTTGTTCGGCTGCGCGATCTGGCTGAAGATGCGCTGGCCGATGCCGACGCCGTCGAGCGGCTGCTCGGTGACGTACGTGCCGTTCTGATTCGTGTACTCGTGCGTGGCGACGATCACGTTGGCGCGCGGGTGCGCCTGGATCACCTGGTTGGCCCAGGCGATCTCGTCCGGCGTCAGGTAGAGGTCGAGGTACAGGAACAGGTAGTCGGCCTTCGGCGTCGAGACGACGTCATAGTGCTGGGCGTTGTCGAACTGGCTGCCGCCGTACCACGGGTTGCCCGCGTAGCGGTCCGCGCCGAAGAAGCTCTGGTAGGTGCCGTAGGCCGGCAGCTGCGAGTCCTGGCTGTCGGACGGCCCGCAGCCGGCGCTGCTCGTGTAGTTGCAGACGGTCAGGTCGTGGTTGCCCTCGACGACGCCGTACGGGAACGCGGCGTCGTCCCAGCGCTGCAGCGCCGGCGACGCGTTCGTCCACTGCTTGGCGTCGCTGGCCACGTCGACGATGTCGCCGGTCAGGAAGCCGTAGCCGATCTTGTCGGCGGGCGCGGCGGTGCTGTTGTGGTCCAGCACCCACTGCGTCTCCTTGTTGAACGTCACCGGGTTCGACTCGGAGTAGAACTGCGTGTCGGTCAGCCAGGCCGTCTTGAGCGTGTCGCCGCCGTCGCCGAAGACGGCCGCGGGCGCGTCCTGCACGAGCAGCCGCGCGCTGCCGTCGACGACCGTCGCGGCGACGTCGGCGCTGCCGGACAGCGTCATCGCGCCGCCGTCGCCGGTGGCCGCGGCGAGCGTCTGCCAGGCGCTCGTCCTCGTGTTCCAGACCGCCAGCGCGGCGCGGTCGCCCGCGGGGACGCTGCCGCTCCACTTCGCGGTGAAGCTGGTCGAGCCGAGGTCGGCCGGGACCTTGACGTCGAAGCGCTGGTACGGGTAGGCGTCGCTGCTGCGCGTGACCAGGCTCGAGCCGTCGCCGGCCGCGTCGATGCCGCTCGCGTCGCTGACCGCGTCGCCGGCGCCCTGGCCGGGCGCGGCGGTCGTCGAGCTGCCCTGCGCGGCGCCGCTGACGCCGCCGTCGGCCGCGTCGGCGACGTAGCCGCGCTTGAAGACGAGGTCGAACGTGCCGGCGAGCGCCCTGCTGGCCGTGATGCCGAGCTTCGCGCCGCTCGGGTCGACGCCCGTGGCGCCGTCGGCCGGCGTGACGCCGCTGAAGCTCGCCTTGCCGCCGGTCGTGAAGCCGATCTGCCGCGTCGAGTCGTTGCCGAGCTTGTCGGTCGCGCCGGCGACCAGCGTGTGCGCGCCGGGGGCGAGCTCGCCGGGCGCGATCGTGTCGCCGTCCGCGTACGCGGTGCCGTCGATCTTCAGCGTCGTCGCCGCGACGCCGGACGGGTCAGTCGCCGTCACGTCGAGCGTGATCGACTGGTCGGCGGTGAACGCCTGCCCGTCGTGCGGCGTCGTGAAGGCGATGTCGGGGCCGTGGCTGTCGCTGGTGAAGTCGATCATCCGCGTCGCGCCGTTGCCGTCGCCGGCGCCGGTCGCCGTCACGGTCAGGCGATGGTCGCCGTCGGACAGGCCCGCGAGCGGCGCGCTGAACGCGCCGCTGACCTGGCCGAGCGCGACGGCGTCGCCGCCGTCGAGCGCGTAGCTGACGCTCGCGGGCTGGTCGACGGTGCCGCTCAGCTTGGCGGCCGCGCCGACGGTGTCGTCCTCGAGCGGCGCGCTGATCGCCAGCAGCACGTGCCCGCTCTGGGTCTGCGAGGTCGGCGCCGCCGTCGCGAGCCGGTTGCTCTGGGCGAGGTACTCCGCCTTGATCCAGTCGGCGCTGCGCGCCGCGTCGGAGATCCGCAGCTCGTCGTAGGTGAACGGCGTGGAGGTGGTGGTGCCGGCGTTGGGCGTGTAGGAGCCGAGCAGGAAGTGGATCAGGCCGCTGTCGGCGACCGCGACCGTCGTCGGCGCGCTCGCGGCGAGCGTGCCGTCGATGTACAGCCGCAGCATGGCGCCGTCGTAGCTCTGCGTGAACGTGTGCCAGCCGGGGCTGACGGCCGACGCCGCGTCGCCCGTCGGCGTCGTCACCGCGCCGCTGCCGGTGTACAGCGAGGCGTAGGCGTGCCCGTTGTAGATCAGCATCGAGAACTGCTCGCCGGGGTGCGAGCCGCCGTACTGGTCGCGGCCGCCGATCTGGTGGTAGCTGCTGTCGGTCGCCATCGCGGACGTGACGTCGACCGCGGCCGAGTACGTGTAGTGCGAGAGGTCGTCGCCGATCTTGTCGCCGAAGTCGATGACGCCGTCGCTGCCGTTCAGCGTGAAGCCATAGGTGCCCGAGCCGCTGTCCTGCAGGTACTGGCCGGCGCCGGTCGCGACGCTGCCGTTCCAGCCGTTCTGGGTCGAGTCGTCGAGCGTGCCCTCGTCGCTGGCGAAGTGGTTGACGCTGACGTAGTCGGCGTCCCAGACGTCAGTCGCGCTGGTCGCGTTCAGCGGCGTGCCGTCGTAGTAGAGGCGCAGCGTCGAGGCGCCGGCGCCGACGGACGGGACCTTGACCCAGACCGAGCTCGTGCCGTGCGTGTTCCAGCGCTCGATCTCGTACGGCAGCGGCGTGTCGTCGCCGTCGGCGAGGAAGACCAGGTGGTCGGGCGTCGCCTTCGCGTAGTCGAAGTCGCTCGTGTCGAACTGCGCCAGCACGGGGAAGTTCGTCAGCGCGCCGCCGACGCCGGGCGCCTGCAGCGTGAACTGCAGCCGCTGCTCGGCCGACGGGACCTGCCAGTCGGTCGGCGGGCCGGCGGTCGGCGTCGGCGTCACGGTCGGGCTCGCCGTCGCGGTCGGCGTCGGCGTCGCGACGTCGTCCTGCGTCTGCGTGGCCGACGCCGTCAGCAGCCGGTCGGTCTGCGAGAGGTACTCGGCCTTGACCCAGTCGGCGCTGCGCGGCTCGTCGGACAGCCGCAGCTCGTCGTAGCTGAAGGCGCTGTTCGTGGTCGTGCCGTTGTTCGGCGTGTAGGCGCCGAGCAGGAAGCGCAGCAGCGAGCCGCCGGTCGGCAGCGCGGTGACGCCGGTCAGCGTCTCGGCGAGCGTGCCGTCGATGTAGAGCTTCAGCGTGCCGCTCGCGCCGTCGAAGGTCTGCGTGAACGTGTGCCAGCCGGCCGTCACCGTCGAGCCGGCGTCGGTGTTCGGCGTGTTCTTGCTCGGATACTGCGACGCGTAGACGTGCCCGTTGTAGATCAGCAGCGAGAACTGCTCGCCCGGATGTGCGCCGCTGTACCGGTCGCGGCCGCCGACCTGGTGGTAGGCGCCGTCGGTCAGCATCGCCGCGGTGACGTCGACGGTCGCCGAGTACGTGTAGCTCGAGAGCGCGGAGCCGACCGACGTGCCGAAGTCGACGTCGCCGTCGATCCCGTTCAACGCGACCGCCAGGCCGCCGTCCTGCCCGTCCTGGCCGAGCCCGGTCGTCGCCTCGTTCGTGCCCTCGAGCGTGCCGTCGAAGCCGTTGGCCGTCGAGTCCTTCAGCGTCGTCGAGGTCGCGTCGAAGTGGTTGACGGCGACGAAGTGGCCGTCCCAGACGTCGGCGGGCGCCGTCGCGTTCGCGGGCGCGCCGTCGCCGAAGTAGACGTCGAGCCGCGCCGCCGCGCCGAGCGCCGGCGCCTTGACCCAGACCGTGCTCGTGCCGGCGGGGTCCCACTGCTCGACCTCGTAGGGCAGCGGCGTCGCGTCGTCGCCGGCGGTGAAGGTCAGGTGCTGCGGGTCGGCGTTCGTGTAGTCGAACGTGTCAGGCTTGAGCAGCACCTTGAGCGGGAAGCCGGCCAGCGCGGCCGGCGCCTGCACGGTCATCTGCATCCGCTCGGGAGCGGCGCCGACGAGCCAGCCGGGTGGCGCGCCCGAGGCGCCGACCGCGGCGGCGACGGCGACGCCGAGGACGACGGCCAGGACCGCCGCGGTCGCGGCGGCGAGGGTCCGGACGAGCCGGGGTGCGCGCATGGAGAGGTCCTTCTCTGTACGACGAAAGCGGGGAGCACGCCGGCGGCAGCGCCGACGGCGCGGGGGACCTGGCATTCCACCGCGCTCGCCGGTCATCGCTGTGACCGTCCGGTGACGGCGCCGTGACAGGCTCGTTACGGTCGCGCTCGTCACAGGATCGCGCCCGCTCAGCACTCTTCCGTCGATGAGCGAGCAGACGAGGCCGCTGAGCGACCCGCTGACGACGCCGCAGGGGTTCGTCGCGCTGTACCGGCGCGAGTCCGAGCTCGTGCTGCGCTTCTGCGCCCGCCGCGTGCTCGACGCCGAGACCGCGGTCGACCTCTGCGCCGAGACGTTCGCGCAGGCGTTCCGCGGCCGGCGCGGATTTCGCGGCGCGACCGAGGCCGAGGCGCGCGCCTGGCTGCTGACGATCGCCCGCCGCCAGATCGCGCGCTACCTGCAGAAGGGCGAGCTCGACCGGCGCGCCCGCGAGGCGCTCGGGCTGCAGACGCCGGTGCTGTCGGAGGACGAGGCGCTGGAGATCGAGCAGCGGGCGGGCCTCGCGTCGCTGCGGGCGACGCTGGCGACCGAGCTCTCGCGGCTCGGCGGCGATCAGCGCGAGGCGCTGCGCCTGCGCGTCGTCGAGGAGCGGCCCTACGCCGAGGTCGCCAGCTCGCTCGGCGTCAGCGAGGCGACGGCGCGCGCCCGCGTCTCGCGGGGGCTGCGCGCGCTCGCCGCCGCACTGGAACCGCGTTCGATCACGGAGAGTGACCGCATATGAAGGTCTTGGACGAGCTGGAGCGCGAGATCGAGCGGGTCGCGGTCGCCGCCGGCACGGTGCGCCGCCGGCGCCGCTGGGCGCGCTCGAGCGCGCTGCTCGGGCTGCTGCCGCTGGGCGCGGCGACCGTCGCCTTCGCCGCCACGACCGGGATCCTCACGGGCAAGCCGGTCGAGAACCCGCCCGGGCTGAAGCTCGATCCCAAGCGTGGCCTCGGCGTGCTCGTCGGCCCGGGCACGCTGCTCGGCGCGCGCGCGCAGGACCCGGCCGGCGGGCCGCCGTGGGCGCTGCGCCTCGTCAAGACCTCGCGCGGGCTGGCCTGCGTGCAGCTCGGCCGGCTCGTCGACGGCAAGCTCGGCGTGCTCGGCCGCGACGGCGCGTTCGGCGACGACGGCCGCTTCCACGAGCGCGGCGCCGAGGTGCTCGCGCAGAGCGACTGCCAGAGCCCCGACGCGGCCGGCCACGTCTTCATCGCGATGACCTACGTCGGCCTGCCCGACAGCGGCAACGCCGGCGGCTGCCGCGCCCAGGCCGACGCCAAGGCGCCCGCTCCGGTCTGCCCGCCCGGATCGCTGCGCGAGATCTTCTACGGCCTGCTCGGGCCGCAGGGGAAAGCCGTCACCTACGCCGACGCCGACGGGCGCGTCAGGCACGTGGCGGCGAGCGGGCCAGAGGGCGCCTACGTCGTCGTGCGGCCGATCGCCGCGGAGCGCCGCGACGGCTACGTCGCGCCCGGCGTGACGCCGGCCGGCGGCCTGCGCAGCGTCGAGTACCGCGACGGCAGCACCTGCCGCATCCGAGCTCCGCGACGGCCCGGCGGTGCCTGCCCGCTGAAGGGCTACGTCGCGCCGAAGCTGGTCCCGGCGACGCACGCCGAGCTGGCGAGCGCGATCCACGTGACGGTCGGCCGCCGGCGCGCGCATCCGGGTCCGGACGGCGCCCACTTCCTCGCCCAACGCCGGATCAGCTTCAGCTTCCGCGCCCGGCGCGCCGCGGACATGCGCTCGTTCTACACGTACAGCACGGCGCCGCAGGGCGGCGGCGCCGGCTGCGCGTTCCGAACCTTCGGGCCGATCGCCAAGGACGTCGGCGCCGGAGCGGTCGTCCGGCAGACGCTCTACGTCCCCTACCGCTGCCACGGCACGCTGACGATCGACGTCGGCTACGTGCAGCAGCGCAAGCCGACCGGCATGCCGTTCATGGCCACCGGTTTCGGCAACGCGAAGGTCGGCAGCGCGCGCGTCACGCTCCCCTGACCGGGGCGGCGCCGGTCGGCTCGACCGGCGCCGACCATGCCCATCAGCGACGACGGCAACGTCGGCACGAGGCGGGCCGGCGACACGATCACCTGCCGCGACGGCCTGCGGCGGTTCATCAGCTGAGTCGGCGCCGCGTGCGCAGCCGCCGCAGCTCGCGCGCGGCCATCGCCAGCACGAAGCCGCCGAAGACCAGCCCGAGCGCGCGCGCCGGCAGCGCGAGCGCGAGCAGCGCGCCGACGACCGCCCCCGGCGCCGCGCCGGACGCGAGCCGCAGCCCGACCGGCAGCGACGCCGTCCGCTGGCGGAGGTGCGCGTGCGCCGCGAAGATCGAGTTGGGCAGCATCACGAGCAACGAGGTTCCCTCGGCCTCGTGCAGCCCGCTGCCGAAGAGCAGCACGAGCGTCGGCACGGTCAGCAGCCCGCCGCCGAGCCCCAGCGCCGCCGACCAGGCGCCGACCAGCGCGCCGAGCGCCAGCGCGAGCGCCGTCACCGCCGCGGACTCGCCGCGGACCGCGGCCGGCAGGATCGCGTGCGCGCCGATCGGATCGAGGCCGAGCGCGTCGAGCAGCAGCTTCGCGCCGGCGAGCACGAGCACGACGACGAAGCTCACGCGCAGCGTCCGCTCCGACGCCCGTGCGACGAAGCGCGCACCGGCGTGGACGCCGAGCACGCCGCCGAGCATCAGCGGGATGCCGACGCGCGTGTCGACCGCGCCGCCGCGCAGCGCGTAGACGGCCGAGCCGACGATCGCGACCGCGATGTTCGGCAGCGTCGCGGTGCCGTGGATCGTCGCGCGCGGCAGGCTGGTCAGGCGGTCCAGCGCCGGCACCGTGACGGTGCCGGTCCCGCCGCCGAGCAGCGCCCCGACGGCGCCGCCCGCAAGACCGACGGCCGCCAGCCGTGGAGCGCTCGTCCCCCGGACGTGCGCCTCACGGCAAGCGGCCGCCTCGAGCATTCAGGCCACTCTAGTGGCCAGTGGGTGGGGCCCGCCTCCCTGACGGGCGGACCCCACGCCGGCGACTATGGCGTCGTGGTGGACAGCGTGAACGTCAGGGTCTTGCTGTAGCTGCCGGTGCGCAGCGCGTCGTTGGCGCCGATCGACTGGTGCAGACCGATCGTGACCGGGTCGTTGCTGACCGGCAGCGCCCAGCTGAGCAGCGCGAGCGGCGAGCCGGAGACCGCCGCGAGCGCGCTGCCCGGGCCGGCCGCCGGGCTGCTGGCCTGGGCCTGCAGCGGCTGCGACAGCGAGAACGAGCCATTGACCAGATGGCCCGGGTTGCTGCCGGGGTCGGCGACCGACAGCGACGCGTCGCCGGCGGTGCTGATCACGGTCGCCGTCGTCGAGGCGCTGTAGTCCTTCGCGACACCCGGCGTGAACGTGCCGAAGCTGGCCGGCGCGCCGAGCGAGAGCGAGAGCGTCGCCGGGACGGTGCCGCCGGCGCTGCCGGAGGCACTGTCGGTCAGCGGCAGCTCGTAGACGCCGCGGCCGTAGTTGGCCACGAACAGCTTCGAGTGATCGGCGCTCAGGCCCATGTCGAGGATCGGGGCGTTCGGCAGGCCCGCGCTGAGGTCGGTCCAGTGCGCGCCGTCGTCCGTGCTCTCGAAGACGCCGAGGTTCTCACCCGCGTACAGGACGCCGTTCTGATCGTCGTAGGTGACGTGCCAGACCGGCGCGTTCGGGATGTCGGAGCTGATGTTCTTCCACGTCGTGCCGCCGTCCGTGGTCTCCCAGATGTTGGCGGCGCGGTCGCCCTCCTTGTAGCTGGAGAAGCTCGCGTAGACGTGGTTGGCGTTGCTCGGGTCGACCGTCATCGACGTGACCCAGGTCCCGGGCAGGACGCCCTTGCCGAGCTGCGTCCACTGCACGTCGCTGCCGTTGGCGGCGTTCGCGTTCGTGGTCTTCCAGACCAGGCCCGTGTCGGTGCCGGCGTAGATCGTGCTCGACGGCGTCGTGGCCGTGCCGGTCGACTTCGCCGGCGCGATCGACGTGACGGCGCCGAACTCGTTCGCGTAGTAGGTGTCGAAGTTGATCTCGTTGGCCGGCACCACGCCCGGCAGCGAGGCCGGATCGTCGGGCGTCGGCGGGCTGATGATCGTCCACGAGTTGACGACGCCGGGCGCGGAGCGGGCGATCGACGTACCGGCGACGTAGACGTAGTCCGGGTCGGCCGGGTCGAGGATCATCGGCATCGCGACCTCGACGCGCGTGTTCGACGGCCAGGCCGGCGTCGAGAAGTTCGACGTCGTGCTGCCGGTCGCGCCCGTCGAGGCGGCGTCGACGCGCTTGCCGCAGCTGATGCGCGGCGGCGTCGGCTGCAGGCACTCGTAGTAGGTGCGCTCGTCGCGCGGGTCGATCTGGACGGAGAAGCCGTCGCCGCCGCCGTACGAGTTCCACTGCGTCAGGTCCGTCGGGTTGTTGCCCGGCGTCCAGGTGCGGACGGAGCCGTTGTCCTGCAGGCCGATGACCTGACGGTCCGGGTTCTGCTGCGAGACCGACAGGTGGTACGGCTGCGTCCACGGCTGGACCGACGGCTTCGTCCACGTGCGCGTGGCGCCGTTCTGGTTCGAGAACCAGACGCCGCCGTCACCGCCGTTGTAGACGCGGTTCGGCACGTTCGGGTCCCACGCCATCGCGTGGTTGTCCGAGTGCGGGCCGCTGGAGGTGCCCCACGACTGGCCGCCGTTGGTCGACTCCTTCAGGCTGACGTTGGCGGAGAACAGGTGGTCCTCGTTCACCGGGTCGACCCACACGCGCGAGAAGACCCACTCGTAGCCGCCGGAGCTCGAGCCGCTCTGCGCGCCGCACTTCCAGGTCACGCCGCCGTCGTTCGAGACGTAGAAGCCCTTGTCGGGACCCTGGGACGTCGCGAACTGGATGTAGGCGCGGTTCGGGTCGCTCGGCGCGAACGCGACGCCGATGTGACCGAGGTCGGCGCTCTGGTTCAGGCCGGTGCCGGACTTGTCCCAGCTGCAGAGCGGACCCGTGATGTTCGCGTTCGTCAGGCGGGTCCAGGTCTTGCCGTCATCGGTCGAGCGGAACAGGCCGGAGCCCTCGCCGCCGTAGAAGAAGCTGCCGTTCGTGCGGTAGTGGTCCCACATCGAGGCGAGGATCACGTTCGGGTGACCCGGCTGCAGCGAGATGTCGGCGGCGCCGACGTACGGACCGGTCGGCGCGAGCGCCAGGTCCCAGGTCTCGCCACCGTCGGTCGAGTGCCACAGACCGCGCTGGCTGGAGCTCCACAGGAGCGAGCCGGCAGCCGCCGCCCAGACCTCCTTGGGGTTCTCCGGGTTGACGACGATGCGCGCGAACGCACCGCTGTCGGGCAGCTTGGCCTGGCTCCAGCTCGCACCACCGTCATGCGAGGTGTAGAGGCCATCGCCCATGAACGTCGAGCCACCGCCCGACGGGTTCGAGCCCTCGCCGGTGCCGGCGTACAGCGTGCCGTCCGAGCCCTGCGCGAGCGCACCGATCATCTGGTTGGTGCGGGTCGGCCAGGCCGACGTCCAGGTGTCGCCGCTGTCGGTCGACTTCCAGACGCCACCGCTGCTGGCGCCGGTGTAGATCGTGCTCGGCGTCGTGTGCGGATCGACGACCACGTCGACGACGCGACCGGCGATGTTCGACGGGCCGAGGTACTGCCAGCGCGAGCTGTCGCTGGCGTCCGGCAGCGCGTCGGCCTGCGCCGCCGCCTGCGCGACCTGCGCCGGCTGGACCGGGCCACCGGTCGACGCCGCCAGGTCGAGGAACGACTGCGGACCCTCACTCTCGTTCATCGCACCGTTCCACGGTGCCACCGTCGCGTGCGTCGCCTTCTCCTTGGGCGACACGGACCTCGTCGTCGCCACCACGGCGACCACGACGAGCACGAACGGGACCAACAACCACAAGCGTCTCAAAACGCTCCCTCCCCCCAGTTAGGTTAGGTTCGCAGCTTCCCCCCGCGGCGCACCACGTGTCTCCCATCACGCGTATGAGCACCCGCGCGGTGGGCGTGACTGATTTCAGAACTTCGACGCGATTGTCACATCGCGCGTGCTCGTGCAACTGAGCATCTTCTGCCACCGCTGCTCATGCCCGCTCCACCGGCGCCACAGCGTGGTTGAAGGCCGGCGGTGGGCGGCCGCACATCCTGGCGCGGCTGGCGGCGGGCACCATGTCACAGCACCCGGCGTTCGCGCAACTGGAGGGCGTCACGCGACTCGGGTTGCATCGGTGCAGGCCCGTCCCGCGTGGCTGTCTCGAGACGAACGTTGAGAGGACCGAGTGCCGCGAAGACCCGCGCGGCACTCGGCCCGCTCGGCGTGCGCGGACGCGCCCCCGCTCAGGCCGGCGGCACGCGCCCCGCTCCGGTGGACGGCACGCCGCCGCGGACGCGGCGCGCTCAGCGCCGGAACGGCGAGCGGCGGCGCGCGCGGCGGCGCTTGCGGCGCGACGGGCGCCGCTCCGGCCGGCGAGTCGCGCGCCGTTCGCGGCTCTCGGCCTGGGCGAGCCGCCGGCCGAAGTCGGCCAGCAGCTGGTCGTAGCTATGAGCGTCGTTCACGGCGACGTGGCCTCCAGGAAGGCGGGTCGATCAAGGACGGTGGCAAGCCGCGAGAGCCCACGCGAGACGCGAGCGCGGGCGGTCGGCTCGGAGATCTCCAGCGTTCGCGCGATCTCGTCGTAGGGCAGCTCGTCGACGATCCGCAGGTGCACCGCCGAGCGAATCGGCTCCGACAGCGACTTCAGCGCGACCTGCAGCTCGGACTTGAGCACGTCGAGCGCCGCGCGCCGCTCGATCTCGGCGAGCATCTCCTCGTTCGCGGCCGGCCGCTCGAGCCCCAGCCGGTCGAGCGCGCGCCGCTCGGCGACGCCGCGCCGGTAGTAGAGCGCGAGCTGGCGCTTGGCGATCCCGTAGAGCCAGCCCGCCGCCTCGGCCTCCGACTGGCCGCGGTAGCGATGCCTGCCGGCGACGACCTGCGCGAACGTCTCCGCCCAGATGTCCAGCGCGATCTCCACGTTCGCGGTGCGACGCGCAAGGTACAGCAACAGCTGCTCCTGATGGGACGCATACAACGCGTCCACGTCGAGCGGTCCCGCCGCACCCCGAATCTTCATGCCGGCTACCTAGTTGCACCGCCGCGAGTTGCTGTGACATCTCACAAACCGGCGCGACGGGCACGGCCCGGCACTCAGCCGCCGACCGTCGTGGCTGCGGCCTGCCCCAGCGTCAGCGCTCGACCTCCCAGGCCTGGAAGCCCCCGAGGCCGTCTTGACTCACGAAGCGCAGCGTCGTGGTGAGCCGCGCCGTGCGCCCACGGGCGTCACGTGCCGTCAGGACCATCCGGACGCGGGTGGTCCCCGGCGCCATCGTCTCCGGTGAGACCGCGGTCAAACGGCCGCGCTCGAGCGGATCCAGCAGGCGCGCGATCGAGTGGCTGCTGGCACGCGCATCCTCGCCGATCAGCGTGGCGGCGTATGTCGGACCGGTCGCCGCCGTTCCCCGCAGGGCCTGGAAGCTCCCGGTCAGATGGCAGGCCGTCGCGCACCATGCGGTCAGGCTGAGCTTGCCGTTCGCGACCTCGATGTCCCGCCCAACCGAGATGCGCGGTACGAGCCGCCGCTTGAACGGACCGAACGGCATCACGAAGACAGCGGCGCCGTGACCGGCGTAGTCGGGCTCGGTCGCGCGCACGAAGTCGATCACGCCGGCCTTCGCGGTCCACAGCGGCCGCACCCTGAAGCCCTGCCCGTGGTAGGCGACGACGGGATCGGAGAAGGCTCCGCCGGCGCCCCGTCGAGCGACGTACCACGCGGGATTGCTGTCGACGATCTTCGAGCCGTCGAGGCCCACACCCGTGGAGTTGAACACGATCAACTGGGTTCGCGAGCCCCACGTGAACAGCGTCGGTGCCCTGCAGCCGATGCGCCGGCAGAGCGCCGTCAGACCCGCCGCGACGCGAATCGGCCTGCCACGATCGGTCCGCTCGATCGACTCGGGGCGGTACGTGGCGACGACCGGCCCAGGTACGGCGCGGGCGAACCGCCTGGCGCGTCCGCGCCGGACCGACGTCGCGGTTGACGTCTGCTGCGCCGTCGCATCGTTGCCGGTGGATTCAGGCCAGGAGACGGCCACAGTCCCATCGGCGGCGATCGTCGAGATGGTCGGCACCCGCCGGAGCTGCGCCAGTGCCGAACCTGGCGGGTCGGACGACCGCAGCTCGAGCTGCCGCGAGAAGCTCCTCCCCGGATCGCGCACCGTGGCGTAGACGGCACCGGCCTGGGCGCCCTCCTGCTGCACTGCGGCGATGACCACGGTTCCCTTGTCATCCGCCTGCAAGGCCCATCCAGGGGAGTTACCGAGGCTCTGGCTCCGGGATCGCCGACTCGACCCCGTTCAACACGCGCTGGGCCGGGCTGAGCGTGCCGTCCCGGCGCCATTGGCGCACCAGCACCGACGAGCCGCTGCTCCACGCGGCGAGACCGCCGCCGGCATCCAACTCGACGAGCTTTGACGTCGGTCGACGACGCCGCTCCGAAGGAGTGCCAGCGGCCCTTCCCGTCGCGGTACCAGACGCGGCTGTCGACGACCATCGACATGCGCTTGCCCGAGCCCGCAAGCGCGGCGTAGACATGGGGACTCGGCCCGAGGTTCGCGTGCACGCGAACCGGGTCGCCGAGTTGTGAGTGCACCGCCGCGTTCGCGGGGGTGGCGGCACAGGCCGCAGCCAACGCGGCCGATGCGGTCACCAAACGAAGTCCTTTGAGCATCTGCCGGCTGCAACGGATCGCCCGCAGCGGAGGTTGCGCGCTACGGCAGGGATTGGCGGAGACGTCGGATAGCGTGGCGCGCGTGGACCTCCAACGTCGCATCACCTCCCGCCGCGGCGAGTTCCTGCTCTTCGCGCTGACCCCGCCGCGGTTGTCGACCAGCCCGGAGCGGGCGCAGGAGATCGCCGACGTCACCTTCGAGCGCCTGCAGCCGCTCGACGTCGACGGCCTGATCCTCTACGACATCGACGACGAGGCCGACCGCAACCCCGAGGAACGGCCCTTCCCGTTCCTGCCGACGATGGACCCGGCCGACTACCTGGATCGCCACCTCCAGACCTGGCGCACGCCGGTCGTGGTCTACCGCGCGACGGCGAAGTACAGCGAGGACCAGCTCCGCGACTGGATCGCCGACCAGGACGCCGCCAGTCGGATGACCGTCTTCGTCGGCGCCTCCTCGCGCGAGAAGCGCGTCGCCACGACGCTCCGCAGAGCCCAGCAGCTGCGCAGCGAGGCCGGCCCCGACCTGCTCCTCGGCGCCGTCGCGATACCCGAGCGGCACACCCGCAAAGGCAACGAGCACCTCGGCCTGGTCGCCAAGCAGGAGGCCGGCTGCTCCTACTTCGTCACCCAGGTCGTCTACGACGTCAACGCCGCCAAGAACCTCGTCTCCGACTACGCCTACGCGTGCCGCGACCGCGGACTCGATCCGATCCCGATCGTCTTCACCTTCTCGGCCTGCGGCTCGACGAAGACCCTGGAGTTCCTGCGCTGGCTCGGCGTCGACGTCCCGCGCTGGATCGAGAACGACCTGCGCCACGCCGCCGACACCCTCGACACCTCCCTCGAGCACGCCGAAGCCACCGCGCTCGAGCTGATGTCCTTCTGCCGCCGCCTGGGCGTCCCGTTCGGCATCAACGTCGAGTCCGTCTCGATCCGCAGAGTGGAGATCGAGGCGAGCGTGCGACTGGCCGAGCGGCTGCGGAGCCAGTTGGCACGCTGACGTTCGACCACCCGCACATCGCGGAGCAGCCCTCAGGCCCGACAGCCGCCGCCCCTACCGTTCCTCTCGACGGGATCATCCGGACAGCACGACGCAAATGCTAGGCGCGACGCTGCGGATTTGCGCACTTCGTTCCACCTGCAAAACGCAAGTTTCTGGACCCGGAGGAACCCCAGAACAGCAAGAGCTATGCGATATTTGTGCCTCCGTGAAAAGGTGGATCACAAGAATGGCATATCCCCCGCTCCACCCAGAGTCCGATTCGGCCCCGTCGTCCTTCACGCTGGCCGAATTCGAGCGTGCATTTCCGAGCGAATCGGCTCACGTCGAGTTCAAGACGGGAGCGGGCAACCAGCCGCTGCAGGAGGCGATCGTCGCCTTTTCGAATGCAGACGGAGGCGTGATCTTGGTCGGTGTTCGCGACGACGGCTCGATCGCCGGACGGGAACTCAACCAAGGCACCATGGACACCATCGTCCAGGCGTTCCGCGACACACATGAGCCAGGGCGTTACACGATCCGACCGATCAGCGTCGACGGAGCGCCGCTCGTGGCGGTCTCAGTCGCACGGCGCATCAACGGCTTTGCGCAGACCTCCAACGGCCGCATCCTGGCACGGCAGGGCACGTTCAAGGTCGCGCTCTTCGGCGATGAGTTGCGGCATCTGCTGATCGAGCGCTCCCTGGAGCGGTACGAAGACCACGACGCGGGAGTTGAGCTCAGGTCCGCCGACCCGGAGCTGATCGAACGGCTCGCCAAGTCCTACGGATGGAACGAAGGGGTCCATGAAAGCCGCCTGCGAGAACGCGGACTGCTTCGGCAGGATTCAGACCATCTCACGATCGCCGGCGCGGCATATCTGCTGCCGGATCCCGGCAGTGTTCTCGGAAAGTCCTACATCGAGGTCCTCCGGTTCTCGACGCCTGACGCCGACTACGACCGACGAGTCGAGTTCCGCGGGCCGCTCGACCAGCAGGTGTCGCGGGCGACGGCGTTCCTGTCAGACGAACTCGGCCACGAACTCGTCGTACTCGGCCTGCAACGACACGAAATCCCGAAGCTCCCACTGGTCGTTCTTCGAGAGGCCATCGCCAACGCAGTCGCGCATCGCTCGTACGAGATGCACGGGACCGCGATCAAGATCGAGATCCGCCCGGATGAGGTGCGGATCACGTCGCCCGGAGGCCTCCCCGAGCCGGTCACCGAAGAGAACATTCGCGACGCCCAAGCCGCCCGCAACATGAACATCATCAGTGTGCTTCGCCACGCGGGACTGGCCGAAGACGCCGGGCGCGGGATCAACGTGATGGTGGATTCAATGCGCGGAGAATTGCTCGACCCACCGCGGTTCAGAGACCTCGGCCACGCGGTCGAGGTGTCCCTGCCCGTCCGCAGCACCGTCACACCAGCAGAGCGAGCATGGATCCGAGAAATCGAATCCCGCGGCCTGATTGAACCCGCGGATCGCCTCATCCTCGTGCACGCCGCCCGCGGCGAACGCGTGACGAACAGCCGCGTCCGCGACCTGCTCGGCCTCGACAGCGCGGACGCCAGGCACGCGCTCCGCCGCCTCCGCGCAGCTGGACTGCTCGTGCAGCACGGAACTCGCGGAGGCTCGAGCTACTCGCTAGCCGAGTCCATCGCGGCGCCGGCTGGACTGCGATTGACGCGCGCGCAACTCGGAGACATGTTGGTCTCGATGGCGGGCCAAGAGCCGCTCACCAACGCTCGGGTCCGACAGACGACAGGGCTCGAACGTTCGGAGGCACTCCGCGTTCTGGACGAGCTGGTCGCGTCCGGCCGTCTGTTGCGCATTGGCGAGCGACGGGGAACGCGCTACGAACAGCCATCGAACCCGGACTAACGCCCGCGCAGCGCAGGAAGCAAGAAGCCTTAGTGCCGCCGGCAGGATTCGAACCTGCGACCACAACGGATTAAAAGTCCGGTGCTCTACCGCTGAGCTACGGCGGCGACGTGCTGCGACTGTATCCCGTCTGGCGCCCAACGGGAAACCGGTCGGCCGGATCGGTCGACGAGCTACGCTTGGCCGTGGTGAGCGTGGGCGAGGTGCAGGCCCGGAGTCGTCGCCGCCGGCGGACTCCGGAGGTCGCGCAGGCGGAGATCGTGACGGCCGCCGAGGCGCTGCTGCGGGAGCGTCCGTTCCGTGAGCTGACGGTCGACGAGGTGATGCGCCGCACCGACCTCTCGCGACCGTCGTTCTACGTCTACTTCCGCGATCGGCACGACCTGATCCTGCGCGTCGTCGAGCAGATCCGGGCGGAGCTGCGGCGGATGTCGCAGCGCTGGTACACGGGCGCCGGCGACGGTCCGGCGCTGGCGCGCGAGGCGATGGAGGGGATCGTCGAGGTGTTCGCCGAGCATGGGCCGGTGCTGCGCGCGCTCGCCGACGCGGCGGCGGACGACCGCGAGGTCGAGCGCGTCTACAGCGGCCTCGTGCAGACGTTCGTCGACGTCACGATCCGCCACATCGAGGCCGAGACGGCCGCCGGCCGCATGCTCGAGCTGCAGCCGAACGAGACGGCGCGGGCGCTCGTCTGGATGATGGAGCGCTACCTCACGCAGGCGTTCGGGCGCCGCACGACGACGCCGCGCGAGGTCGTGGTCGAGACGCTGACGACGATCTGGACGCACGTGCTGTACGGGCCGTAGCCGCGCGTCGTCCTAGTCGGCGAGGCGCGTCGAGAGGTACGCCGCGAGCAGCGCGGCCGAGCCGGCCAGCGCGCCGACGCCGACGACGCCGAGCGCCGGCAGCTGCCGGCGGCGCGCGACGGTCGCCGCCAGGTCGGCCACGTCGGCGACGGCCGAGGCGACCAGCCACGGCTGCGCGCCGCCGCGGTCGAGCGAGCGGAGCAGCCCCGCGCCGAGCGTCACGTCACGCGCGCCGAGCCCGTTCGCGAGCACGCGCGCGCCGGCGCCCGCGGTCTCGTCGCCGACCCAGCCGGCGGTCAGCTGGGCGGGAGCGGCGATCAGGCCCGCGCCGAGCGCGATCCGGCCGAAGGCGAGCGAGCGTGCGACCTTGCGAGCGTCCATGCGGCACACGCTATCCGAGCCGCGGCGACCGGCTCATCCGCTCACCGCGCTCGGGTAGCGTCGGCTCCCGATCGCCCACGAAAGGAGACCTGCGATGCCACTGCGTTCCCGAACCACCCTCGCCGCCGCGCTGCTCGCAAGCGCCTCGCTCGCCGCCGTCGCGACCGCGCCGGCCGCCTCCGCCAAGATGTCGACGGGGCTGCTCGACTGCGCGCACAAGCTGCAGACGCGCCCGTCCACGTACGCGCTGGCCTGCGGCGACGGCAACGTCGGCCTGCTGAAGATCAGCTGGTCGAGCTTCGGCGGCGGCACCGCGAAGGGCAGCGGCAAGCTCGCCGTCAACGGCTGCGACCCGAACTGCGCCAGCGGCAAGACGACGAAGACGACGGTGAGGATCGTCGCCACCGTGCCGAAGCGCTTCCGCGGCAAGCGGACCTACACGAAGCTCGTGCTGACCAGGCCCGACGGCAAGAGCGCCGGCGTCTACCGCGTCGACGCCAACGGACCGTACGCCGCCGGCCAGGGCTGACGCCCCGGACGCCGCGAGCGGCCGCCAGCTAGTGCCGGAAGTGCCGCCGGTTCGTGAAGACCATGCTGATGCCGGCGGCGTCCGCCGCCTCGACGACCAGCGGGTCGTTGCGCGAGCCGCCGGGCTGGATGATCGTCGTCACACCGGCGTCGACCGCCAGTTGCGGACCATCCGGGAAGGGGAAGAAGGCGTCTGACGCGAGCGCCGCGCCGACGATCGAGGAGCCCGCCGCGGCGGCCTTCTCGATCGCCAGGCGCACCGCGTCCACGCGGCTCATCTGCCCGGCGCCGATGCCGACCGTCGCGAGGTCGTTGGCGATCACGATCGCGTTCGAGCGCACGTGCTTGCAGACCTTCCAGGCGAACAGCATCTCGCCCCACTCGGCCTCGGTCGGCTTGCGCTCGGTGACGACCTCCATCTCGGTGCGGTCCTCGAGCCCGAGGTCGAGATCCTGCAGCAGCAGGCCGCCCATGACGCGCTTGACGTCGCGCTCGGCGACGTTCAGGCGCCGCCGCTCGCCGTCCTGCAGCACGCGCATGTTCGGCTTGGTCGCCAGCAGCGCCAGCGCCTCGTCGCTGTAGGACGGCGCGATCAGCACCTCGCAGAACTGCTTCAGCAGCGCCTCGGCGAAGTGGCGGTCGACCTCGCCGTTGACGCAGACGACGCCGCCGAACGCCGACGTCGGGTCGCAGGCGTAGGCGGCCTGGTAGGCCTCCAGCACCGAGCCGCCGACGGCCGTGCCGCAGGGCGTGTTGTGCTTGATGATCGCGCAGGCGGGCAGCTCGAACTCGCGCACCAGCAGCCGGCCGGCGTTGAGGTCGAGCACGTTGTTGAACGAGAGCTCCTTGCCGCCGTGCTGGCGGACCATCGAGAGCGCGTGCATGCGCACGCCGGCCTGCGCGTAGTAGGCGGCGCGCTGATGCGGGTTCTCGCCGTAGGGAAGGTCGATCACCTTCTCGTAGGCGGCCATCAGCAGCGGCGGGAAGTCGTCGTGCTTCTCGACGAACCAGCGCGAGATCGCCGAGTCGTAGCGCGCGGTGTAGGAGAACGCCTCGGCCGCCAGGCTCTCACGCGTGCCGAGCGAGAGCAGGCCGCCGGTGTCCTTGAGCTCCTGCAGCACCGCGTCGTAGCTGGCCGGGTTCACGACGACGGCGCTGAACGCGTAGTTCTTCGCCGCCGCGCGCAGCATCGTCGGGCCGCCGATGTCGATGTTCTCGATCACCTCGGCCTCGGCGACGCCGCGCCGCGCCGCCGTCGCCTCGAACGGGTACAGGTTCACGCAGACGAGGTCGACGTACTCGATCTCCAGCTCCGCCGCCGCGGCGACGTGATCCGGGTTGCTGCGCACGGCGAGCAGGCCGGCGTACAGCTTCGGATGCAGCGTCTTGACGCGGCCGTCCATGATCTCCGGGAAGCCCGTGAAGTCGCTGATCCCGCGCACGGTCAGGCCCGCCTCGCGCAGCGTCGCGGCGGTGCCGCCGGTTGAGATCAGCTCGACGCCGAGCTCGGCGAGCCCACGCGCGAACTCGGCGACGCCGGTCTTGTCGGAAACGGACAGCAGCGCCCTGCGGACGCGCACCTCGCCAGGCTGGACAGTCGACTCCATCGCGCCGGGACGATAACCGCTGCCGCGGCCGGAGCTCAGCTCGCCACGCGCACGCGGCGCGGGCGCTCGGGATCGATCGTGACGGCACCGCGCGCGATCAGCCGCACGACCTCGGTCAGCAGGTCGTGCTCGAGCGGCCGCAGCAGGGCGTGCACCTGATCGCCGGACTCGGCGTTCAGCAACTCGACCGCGCGCTGCATGATGATCGGCCCGGTGTCGACGCCCTCGTCGACGAAGTGCACCGTGATGCCGAAGACCGTGACGCCGTACTCGATCGCCTGCTCGATCGCGCCGATCCCCGGGAAGGCCGGCAGCAGCGCCGGGTGCACGTTGATCACGCGCTGCGGGAACTCGCGCAGGAACGCCGCGCGCACCAGCTGCATGTAGCCGGCGAGCACGACGAGCTCGACGCCGCGCTCGCGCAGCCAGGCGGCCATCGCCGCGTCGCGCGCCTCGCGCGACGCGTGCGCGGCGGCCGGGAAGACGCCGACGGCGATCCCGCGCGCCCGCGCGTGCTCGAGCGCCGGCGCGTCGGGCTTGTCCGAGCCGACGGCGACGACGTCGACCTCGCGCCCGTGCAGGCGCTCGAGGATCGCGAGCAGGTTCGTGCCGGTGCCGGACGCGAGCACGCCGACGCGCAGCCGCCGGGCGCCGTCGCTCATGCCAGCACCAGCTTCGGGAAGCGGCCGCCGGTCGAGCACAGCGTGCCCGCCGCGAGCAGCGCGTCGACGTGCGCGAGCACGTCGACGGAGCGCATGTGGCTGTAGCTGCCGTAGTGCGGCAGCCCGTCGTAGCAGTACCTGCTGATCACCTTTGAGCGGCGGCCGCGGAGGATCTCGACGGCGCGCGTGCGCCCGACCTCCGGCTGCGCCCGCGCGACGACGTCGAGGATCGCGCCGTCGAGATCGCCCTCGGCGGCGCCGCCGGAGCCGGCCGCGCGGCCGTGGCCGCGGCCCTCGAGGCCGAGGCTCGGCGCGCGCGACGGCGCCGCCGCGGCCGCCGGCACCAGCGCGGGGTCGCAGACGTCGCAGCACGGCCCGTCGGCGCGCGGCGCGCTGCGGTCGCCGAAGTGGCGCAGGATGCCGGCGCGGCGGCAGCCGCCGCCCTCGACCCAGGCCCAGACGCTGCGGTACTGGCGCCAGCGCACGCGCGTGCCCTCCTGCGCGGCGGCGCGGCAGACGGCGAGCGCGTGCGCGTTCCACTCGCCGACGACGCGCCCCGCGACCACGTCCGGCGCCGACGGCGTCGGCTGGATCACGCCCGCGCTGGCGAGGTAGCCGACGATCGCCCTGACGGCCTCCTCCTCGCCGCCGGCGGCGAGCTCGGCGAGCGGCAGCTGGAAGCGCGGCGGCGACCCCTCGGCGGCGCGCACGAGCGTGCGCGCGACGTGCTTGAGCAGATCCTCGCCGACCTCGCCGCGCTCGATGAAGAAGACGTGCAGGCCTTTGTCGCGGCCGGTCGCGAACAGCAGGCAGCGCGCCGGCCGCCCGTCGCGCCCGGCGCGGCCGGCCTCCTGGTAGTAGGCCTCGATCGAGCTCGGCACCGACTCGTGGCAGACCGTCCGCACGTCGGCCTTGTCGACGCCCATCCCGAAGGCGTTGGTGGCGACGACGACCGGCACCTCGCCGGCCATGAAGCGGCGCTGCGCCCGCGTCCGCTCGGCGCGCGGCAGGCCGGCGTGGTAGGCGATCGCCTCGACGCCGAGCTCGCCGCCGAGCCGCGCCGCCAGCCGGTCGCACTCCGCGCGCGTGCCCGCGTAGACAATCGCCGGCCGCGACGCCGGCTCGGCCAGCGCGGCGACGATCTGCCGCTGCACGACCTCCTTGCTAGCGCACGGCACGACCGCGAAGGAGAGGTTCGGGCGATCGAACCCCGTCGCGACCTCGACCGGGTCGCGCAGCGCCAGCCGCGCGGCGACGTCGGCGGCCACCTGCCGCGTCGCCGTCGCCGTCGACGCCACGATCGAGCGCGCGCCGAGCCAGCGCGCGGCGTCGGCGAGGCGGAAGTACTCGGGCCGGAAGTCGTGCCCCCACTGCGAGACGCAGTGCGCCTCGTCGACCACGAACAGGCCGATCTCGGCGCGCCGCAGCCGCTCCAGGAAGCCGGGCGAGGCGAAGCGCTCGGGCGCGACGTAGAGCAGCCGCAGCTGGCCGGCGGCCGCGCGCGCGAGCGCCGAGCGGTTGGCGGCCGCGTCCTGCTGGGCGTTGATCAGCGCGACGCGGCCGGGCGCCACGCGCTCGAGCGCCTGCACCTGGTCCTGCATCAGCGACACCAGCGGGGACACCACCAGCGTCAGGTCGCTGCGCATCAGCGCCGGCAGCTGGTAGCAGAGCGACTTGCCCGAGCCGGTCGGCATCACGACGAGCACGTCGCGCGAGGCCAGCGCGGCGTCGACCGCCTCGCGCTGACCGGGCCGGAAGCCGGCGAAGCCGAACAGCTCGCGCAGCGCCTCGAGCGGGTCGGACGAGCTGGCGACCGGCTCCGGCGGCGACGGAGCCAGGCCCGGGAGGGCGACGTTCTCGAGCGCGGCGGACACCGGACTGACGACCCTAGCGAGCGTCGCGGCGGCGACGGCCGGCTCCCGCCGGCACGTCGCGAAGTCGGCACACGCTCGTTACGGAGCGGGCGCGACCAGCGGCAGGGCGTGCTCGAAGGCGTCCTTCGACGCCGTGCCCCGCAGCGGGTAGACGCCCGAGAAGCAGGCGTCGCAATGCGTCTCCTGCGAGCCGCCGATCGCCTCGTAGACGCCCTCGAGCGACAGGTAGGCGAGCGAGTCGGCGCCCAGCTCGGCGGCGATCTCCGCCTCCGAGCGGCCGTGGGCAATCATCTCCTCGCGCGTCGACATGTCGATGCCGTAGTGGCAGGGATGGCGGATCGGCGGCGCCGAGATGCGCATGTGCACCTCGGACGCGCCCGCGTCGCGCAGCATCTGGACGATCTGGCGCGTCGTGTTGCCGCGCACGATCGAGTCGTCGACGACGACCAGGCGCTTGCCCTCGACGACCTCGCGCAGCGGGTTGAACTTCATCCGCAGGCCGTGCTTGCGCAGCTCCTGGCCGGGCTGGATGAACGTGCGCGCGACGTAGCGGTTCTTGATCAGCCCGTCGTCCTGCGGCAGCCCGGAGGCGCGCGCGAAGCCGCGCGCAGCGGGGTTGCCGGAGTCCGGCACCGGGATCACGAGGTCGGCCTCGACCGGCGCCTCGCGCGCGAGGATCTCGCCCATGCGCCCGCGCGCGACCTGCAGCGGCTCGCCGCCCAGGCGCGAGTCCGGGCGCGCGAAGTAGATGTGCTCGAAGACGCACAGCGCGCGCCGCGGCGAGGCGGCGCCCTGGCGCGTCTGCAGGCCGTGCGGCGTCAGCGAGACGATCTCGCCCGGCTGGACGTCGCGCAGGAAGCGGGCGCCGATGATGTCGAAGGCGCAGGACTCCGACGCGACGCAGTAGTGCTCGCCGAGCATGCCGAGCGAGAGCGGGCGGATGCCGAGCGGATCGCGGAAGGCGACGACGCGGTCCTTGGTCATCGCGACCGTCGAGTAGGCGCCCTCGACGCGGCCCATCACGTCGACCAGCGCGTCCTCGATCGTGTCCGCCTCGTGCGTCGAGAGCAGCGCGGCGATGATCTCCGAGTCCGACGTCGAGCGGAAGGTGACGCCCGTCGCGCGCAGCTCCTGATGCAGCTCGACGACGTTGACGAGGTTGCCGTTGTGCGCCAGCGCGACCTCGCGGCGATCGGCGCGCCAGACCGGCTGCGAGTTCTCCCAGGAGTTGGCGCCGGTGGTCGAGTAGCGGACGTGGCCGACCGCCATCTCGCCCTGCAGCGCACGCAGCTTCTGCTCGTCGAAGACCTGGTTGACGAGGCCCTGGTCGCGCATCGCCATGATGTGGCCGTTCTGCGCCGTCGCGATGCCGGCCGACTCCTGGCCGCGGTGCTGCAGCGCGTAGAGCGCGAAGTAGGCCATCCGCGCGACGTCGTGTCCGGGCGCGACGATGCCGAAGATGCCGCACTCGTCGCGCGGGCCTTCGCGGTGGTCGAAGTGGGAGTCCACGGGGCGCTGGAAAGTCGTTGCCGTGTGAACGACCGGCGCGGATTACGCTAGCAGCGGCCCCGGCCGCCCCGATCCCATCTGGCCGGAAGTTCGTGCACCGACCGGACTCCGCCGCGGCGCACGTCCGTGCCCGCGGTCTGCCGCACGGGTGGCCGGCGCGCGACTAGTCTCAGGCGGGACCACCCGTCGCCGGGGCCTGGCCGAACGCCCCGGCGCCTTCACCTCAGGAGCTCGATAGTCATGGCCATCGACGCACCGGCCCAGATCCCCCGTCAACGCATCGCCGAGCTGACCGCGCGGGAGGAGGCCCGACTCAACGACGCCACGACGGCGTCGAAGGCGACCTACGACCGCGCCCGCCGCCACCTCGCGGGCGGCGTCGCCTCCTCCTACCAGCTGCGCGACCCGTGGCCGATCTACCTCGAGCGCGGCAGCGGGCCGAAGGTCTGGGACGTCGACGGCAGCGAGCGGTACGACTTCCACAACGGCTTCGGCTCGATGGTCCAGGGCCACGCGCACCCGGCGATCGGCCGCGCGATCGCCGAGCGCTACGCGAAGGGCACGCACTTCGCCGCGCCGACCGAGGACGCGATCGTCGTCGGCGACGAGCTGGCGCGCCGCTGGGGGCTGCCGAAGTGGCGCTACACCAACTCCGGCTCGGAGTCGACGATGGACGCGATCCGGATCGCCCGCGGGCTGACCGGCCGCGACACGATCGTCAAGATCTTCGGCTCCTACCACGGCCACCACGACGCGGTGATGGTCTCGATCGGCGTCGAGTACGACAAGATCGGCGACCCCGACGACCTCGCCTCGCTGCCCTACGGCGCCGGCATCCCGCAGGCGACCGTCGACCTGACGATCGCCGTGCCGTTCAACGACGCCGCGGCGATGGAGCGGCGGATCGTGCGCCTGACCGAGGAGGGCCGCAAGCCCGCCTGCGTGATCATGGAGCCGGCGATGATGAACCTCGGCGTCGTGCTGCCGGAGCCGGGCTACCTGCAGGCGGTGCGCGACATCACCAAGCGCCACGGCATCGTGCTGATCTTCGACGAGGTCAAGACCGGCCTGACGATCGCCGCCGGCGGCGCGACCGAGCGCTTCGGCGTGCTGCCGGACATGGTCACGCTCGCCAAGGCGCTCGGCGCCGGCCTGCCGACCGGCGCGATCGGCGGCACCGAGGAGGTCATGGAGGCGGTCGAGAACGGCTCCGTCTACCAGGTCGGCACCTACAACGGCAACCCGCTCGGCGTCGCCGCGATCCGCGCCAACCTGACCGAGGTGCTGACGCCGGACGCCTACGCGCACCTCGATCGCCTGAACGAGCGCATCCTCGCCGGCTGCGAGGCCGTGATCCGCAAGCACAACCTGCCCGGCTACTCGGTCGGCGTCGGCTCGAAGGGCTGCGTCACCTTCTCGCCGACGAAGATCGTCGACTACGCGACCTTCAAGGCCAACCAGGACGCCGAGCTGAGCGAGCTGGCCTGGCTCTACAACATGAACCGCGGCATCTTCATGACGCCGGGCCGCGAGGAGGAGTGGACGCTCTCGGTCACGCACGACGACGCCTCCGTCGACGCGTACGTGCAGGTCTTCGACGCGCTGGCCGACGACCTAATGAAGTAGCTCGGCGAGGCCGCCCGCATGGGCGGCCGCCAGCTCGTCCAGCGGCAGCTCGAAGGCGCCGTCGACCGACAGCGTCCGGCCTCCCACCTCGCCGATCACGCGCGCGGCCGCGCCGAACGCGCGCAGCGACTCGGCCGGCCCGGAGACCAGGAAGGCGCCCGGCCCCTCGCCGAACAGCGCCGCCTCGTCGCCGAGCGCCGCGACGCGGGCGCCGACGTCGCCGGCGATACAGGCCTCGGCGAGCGCGACGGCGACGCCGCCCTCGGCGACGTCGTGCGCGCTCGCCAGCGAGCCGGCGCGGACGGCCTGGCGGATCGCCGCGTGCAGCGCCTTCAGCTCGCCCAGCTCGGCCGCCGGCAGCGGGCCGGCGATGGCGTCGCCGCGCAGCTTGGCCAGCTCGGAGGCGGCCAGCGACGGCGCGTAGCTCGCCGCCGCGACGAGCGCGATCGCGTCGCCCTCGCGCGCGAAGCCGAGCCGGCCGGCGCGCGCCGCGTCGGGCAGCTCGCCGACGAGGCCGACGACCGGCGTCGGGTAGATCGGCCCGACCTCGCCCTCGTTGTAGAGCGAGACGTTGCCGCCGACGACCGGGACGCCGAAGGCGCGGCAGGCGTCGCCGAGGCCGGCGATCGCGCGCGTCAGCTGCCAGGCGATGTGCGGCTTCTCGGGATTGCCGAAGTTCAGGCAGTTGGTCAGGCCGAGCGGCTCGGCGCCGACGCAGGCCAGGTTGGCCGAGCACTCGACGACGGCCTCGACCGCGCCGCGGTAGGGGTCGGCGGCGACGCGGCGGCCGTTGCCGTCGATCGCGGTCGCGATCGCGGGCCGCGGCGGCTGCCCGTCGGCGGCCGGCCAGAGCGCCGCGACGTCGCCGTCCGCCGGCGGCTCGGGCAGCAGCAGCACGGCCGCGTCGGCGGCCTCCGGGCGGCGGACGGTGCGCGAGCCGACGACGCTGTCGTACTGCTCGAAGGCCCAGCGGCGCGAGGCCAGGTTGGCCGAGCCGAGCAGCGCCAGCAGCGACGCGCCGGCGCTCGCGCCCGCGTCGATCAGCGCCGGCGGCGCCGGGTACAGCGGCACGGCCGGCTCGGCGGGGTCGAGCACGTAGGTCGGGCACTCGTCGACCAGCGCGGTGACCGGCAGGTCGCCGACCAGCTCGTCGCCGGCGAACACGCGCAGGCGGCGCGAGTCGGTGACGACGCCGATCGCCGTCGCGTTGACGTCCCAGCGCGCGCAGCGGGCGATCACCTCGTCGACGCGCTCGGGCTCGACGACGCAGAGCATCCGCTCCTGCGACTCGCTGATCATGATCTCGAACGGTTCCAGGTCCGGCTCGCGCAGCGGCACCTTGCTGACGTCGACGTCGAGCCCGACCTCGCCCTTGGCCGCCATCTCGGCGGCGGCCGAGGTCAGTCCGGCGGCGCCGAGGTCCTGCAGCGCGACCAGCAGCTCGGCGTCGAGCAGCTCGAGCGAGCACTCGAGCAGCTTGCTCTCCTCGAACGGATCGCCGATCTGCACCGTCGGGCGCTTGTCCTCGGAGTCGTCGAGCTCGGCCGAGGCGAGCACGGACGCGCCGCCGATGCCGTCGCGGCCGGTGCGTGCGCCGAACAGGACGAGCACGTTGCCGACGCCCGCGGCGGCGCTGCGGATCAGCCGATCGGTCTCGATCAGGCCGATGCACATCGCGTTGACGAGGCAGTTCTGCTCGTACGGGCCCTCGAAGTAGATCTCGCCACCGACGGTCGCGACGCCGATCGAGTTGCCGTAGTGGCCGATGCCGGCGACCGCGCGCTCGAGCAGGTAGCGCGAGCGGGCGGAGGTCGCCGGCTCGCCGAAGCGCAGCGAGTCGAGGATCGCGATCGGCCGCGCGCCGATCGCGAAGATGTCGCGCAGGATCCCGCCGACGCCGGTCGCCGCGCCCTCGAACGGCTCGACCGCGCTCGGGTGGTTGTGCGACTCGACCTTGAAGGCGCAGGCCAGCCCCGGGCCGACCGACACCGCGCCGGCGTTCTCGCCCGGGCCGAGCACGAGCCGCGGCCCCTCGGTCGGCAGCGTCTTCAGCAGCGGCCGCGAGTGCTTGTAGCCGCAGTGCTCGGACCACATCAGCGAGAAGACGGCGAGCTCGACCTCGTTCGGCTCGCGGCCCAGCTTCTCGACGATCAGCTCGTACTCGGGGTCCGTCAGCCCCAGCTCGCGATGGCGCACTACGCGGGCACCCGGGCGGCGGAGGCGAACAGCTTGAGCCCGTCGGCGGAGCCGGTCAGCGGCTCGACGGCGTGCTCGGGATGCGGCATCAGGCCGACGACGTTGCCGGCCGCGTTGGCGACGCCCGCGATGTCTCGCGCGGAGCCGTTGAAGCTCTCGCCGGCCGCGTAGCGCAGCGCCACGCGATCGGTCGCCTCGAGCTCGTCGAGCAGCTCGTCAGGCGCCCAGTAGCGGCCCCAGGAGTGCTTGGCCGGGATCGAGAGCCGCTCGCCGACCGCGCAGGCGGAGGTCCAGGCCGTGGCGCTGCTGGCGACCTCGAGCGTGACCTGGCGGCAGGTGAAGCGCAGGTTCGCGTTCGGCAGCAGCGCGCCCGGCAGCAGGCCGAGCTCGCAGAGCACCTGGAAGCCGTTGCAGATGCCGAGCACGAGGCCGCCGGCGTCCGCGAACGCGGCGACCTGCTCCATCAGCGGCGAGAAGCGCGCGATCGCGCCGGCGCGCAGGTAGTCGCCGTAGGAGAAGCCGCCGGGGACGATCACGGCGTCGACGCCGTGCAGGTCGCTGTCCCCGTGCCAGAGCAGCTCGGCCTCGCCGACCCGGCGCGCCGCCAGCAGCGCGTCGACCTCGTCGCAGGAGCCGGGGAAGCGGACGACCCCGAACCTCATGCCGCGGTGCCCTCGATCGACTCGACCTCGTAGTCCTCGACCAGCGGGTTCGCGAGCAGCTTCTCGCACATCTCCGCGACGCGCGCGGGGTCAGGCACGTCGAGCTCGACGAGCCGGCCGACGTGGACGTTCGCGACGCCCTCGAAGCCGAGCGCCGGCAGCGCGCGCTCGACGGCCTGGCCCTGCGGATCGAGGATCCCCGCCTTCGGGCGGATCAGCACGCGGACCCGCATCACGCCACCCGCTCCAGCCAGGCGCCGAAGGGCTCGCCGGCGAGCTTCTCGTAGGCGGCCACGTAGCGCTCGCGCGTCTGCGCGACGACGTCGTCGGGGATCGCCGGCGCGGGCGGCGCCTTGTCCCAGCCGGTGCCGGCGGCCCAGTCGCGCACGTACTGCTTGTCGAACGACGGCTGGCCGTGGCCCGGCTCGTAGCCGTCGGCCGGCCAGAAGCGCGAGGAGTCGGGCGTGCAGACCTCGTCGGCGAGCGTCAGCGTCCCGTCCTCGTCGAGCCCGAACTCGAACTTCGTGTCGGCGAGGATCACGCCGCGCTCGCGCGCGTAGGCGGCGACGGTGCCGTAGACGGCGATCGAGACGTCGCGCAGGCGCTCGGCCAGCGCCCGCGAGCCGACCAGCTCGGCCGTCGCGGCGAGGTCGATCGTCTCGTCGTGGCCCTCCTCGGCCTTCGTCGAGGGCGTGTAGATCGGCTGCGGCAGCTGCTCGGACTCGCGCAGGCCGGCCGGCAGCTCGATGCCCGAGACGCTGCCGCCGGCCAGGTAGTCCTTCCAGCCCGAGCCGGTGATGTAGCCGCGCACGATGCACTCGACCGGCAGCATCTGCAGCTTCTTGACGCGCAGCGCGCGGCCGCGCAGCTCGTCCGGCACGCCGTCGGTCGCCGAGATGAAGTGGTTGGGGACGATGTCGCGCGTCAGCCCGAACCAGAGCACCGACAGCCCCGTCAGCACCTTGCCCTTGTCGGGGATCGGCGTCGGGTGGACGACGTCGTAGGTCGAGATCCGATCGGACGCGACCATCAGCAGGTCGTCGTCGCCGCTGGCGTACAGCTCGCGGACCTTGCCGGAGTGCAGGAGGGGAAGGTCGGTGCTCACGGGCGCAGAGGGTAGTTCACAGGTCGTACGGGAAGTCGGTCAGCAGCTCGAAGCCGTCGTCGCTGACGAGCACCAGGTCCTCGAGCCGGCAGCCGCCGAAGCCCTGCACGTAGCAGCCCGGCTCGAGCGTGATCACGTCGCCCGCCAGCAGCTCGTCGCCGCGACGGCCGAGATAGGGGCGCTCGTGGACGTCGAGGCCGACGCCGTGGCCGAGGCTGTGGAAGTAGCCGTCGCGCAGCGGCTCGCCCGGCGCCTTCGTCAGCTGCGTCGGATGGCCGGCGACCTGGAAGGGCTCGCAGGACAGCGCGAACAGCTCGCCGCCGTCGACGCCGGGGGCGACCTTCGGCGCGACCAGCTGCAGCGACGCGTGCGTCAGCTGCCAGAGCTCGGCCAGCCGGGCGTCCGGCGTGCCGCCGCCGGCGACGAACGTGCGCGTCATGTCGGCGTAGCAGCGCGAGGCGCGGTCGCGCGGCCAGATGTCGACGACGACGCTCTCACCGGCGACGATCTCGCCGTGGCCGGACTCGTGGCCGGAGGCGGCCTGCGCGCCGTGCGCGACGATCGCCTCGTCGCCCAGCTCGGCGCCGTGCTCGGCGACCGTCGCCTGCAGCGCCGCGCGCACGTGCTCGGAGGTCAGGCCCGGCGCCAGCTCGTGGATCAGCTGCCGGGCGACGCCCATCGCGACGTCGGCGGCCTTCTGCGCGCGGCGGATGCCGGCCAGCTCGGCGGCGCTCTTGCTGCGCCGGCGCAGCATGAAGCCGTCGGCGTCGACGCTCAGCCGCACGCCGGCCGCGCGCAGGTGATCGGCGGCGAACAACGGGAAGTCCGGCGGCACGATCGCCGCGACCAGCCCGAGCTGCGCGCAGGCGCGCCGCAGCAGCTCGGCGTCGATCGCCAGCCGATCGCCGCCCGCGGCCAGCAGCTCGTCGGCGCCGAGCGCGCCGGGGTCGAGCACCTCGACGCCGAGCGCGCGCACCTTGTCGGCGTCGAGCACGCCGATCAGCGCCGCGCGGCGGCCGCCGGCCTCGATGTACGGGAACGGGTCGCCGATCGGCAGCGGCAGCTCGTGGAACATGTCCGGCGAGCGCTCCGGCGCGGCGTACAGCAGCAGGTCAGCCATCGATCGCCTCGAGGCGCCGCAGCAGCTCGGGCACGTGGCGGACGTAGTGGCCGTAGTCGAAGACGGCGTCGAGGTCGAGCTCGACGTCCGGCTCGGCCTCCAGCAGCGCGCGCAGCGGCGTCGCCGTGTCCCAGGCCCGCTGCGCCAGCCGCTGCACGATCCGGTAGGCGTCGTCGCGCTGCAGGCCGCTCGCGACCAGCGCCAGCAGCACGCGCTGCGAGAAGAGCGCGCCGGAGGTCAGCTCGAGGTTCGCGAGCATGCGGTCGGCGTGGACGACCATGCCGCGCACGACGCGCAGCGCCAGCGCCAGCATCTGGTCGAGCAGGATCGTCGAGTCCGGCAGCACGACGCGCTCGGCGCTGGAGTGCGAGATGTCGCGCTCGTGCCAGAGCGCGACGTCCTCGAGCCCGACCTGGGCGTTGCCGCGCAGCACGCGCGCGAGCCCGCAGATCCGCTCGCTGACGACCGGGTTGCGCTTGTGCGGCATCGCGCTGGAGCCCTTCTGGCCCTTGCGGAACGGCTCCTCGACCTCGCGCACCTCGGTCCGCTGCAGGTGGCGGATCTCGGTCGCGAAGCGCTCCAGCCCGGCGCCGGCGAGCGCGATCGCGCTCAACAGCTCGGCGTGGCGGTCACGCGGCACGACCTGCGTCGAGACGTCCTCGGCGCGCAGGCCGAGCGTGGCGAGCACGCGCCGCTCGTAGTCGGGGCCGAGCGTCGCGTAGGTGCCGACGGCGCCGGAGATCGCGCCGGTCGCGGCCTGCGCGAAGGCGCGCTCGAGCCGTTCCGCGTTGCGCTGCGTCTCGAACGCGTAGCCGGCGAGCTTGAGCCCGAACGAGGTCGGCTCGGCGTGGACGCCGTGCGTGCGGCCGACGCACAGCGTCTCGGCGTGCTCGCGCGCCTTCGCCGCCAGCTCGCGCGCCAGCTCGCGCGCGGCGGGGACGAGCAGCGCGCCGGCGCGCTGCAGCTGCAGCGCCAGGCCGGTGTCGACGACGTCCGAGGACGTCAGCCCGTAGTGGATCCAGCGGCCCGCCGGGCCGGCCGAGGCCGCCAGCACGTCGACGAACGCCGCCGTGTCGTGGTCGAGCAGCTTCTCGCGCTCGTCGATGGCCTCGACCGTGAAGGTCGCCGCGCGAATCGCGGCGAGCTCTGACTCGGTCGGCCCGTCGAGCGCCTCGGCGGCAGCGACCTCGACGTCGCGCATCGCGCCGAAGCGCGCCTCGTCGGTCCAGACGGCGCCGATCTCGGGCCGGGTGTAGCGGGCGATCATCGCGCGACACGTTAGACGCGCCGGCGCCGCCGCGACCTAGCAGGCGCATTAGCGCCGTCGGGCGGGCGCGGCTCCTCAACGGCCGGTGCCACCAGGGCTTTCGACAACTCGTTGAGTTGACCTCCGGTTATCTGGTGAGAGAGGGTATCTCCACGGGCTGCCCATAGCCCGAGAATTGCGTGGTGATCCGCGAACCTTCTTGCCCCTTCGTCGCCGAGAGTCGTTCGATCGCACGAAGTGGGCGTCCCTGTTCGTCTAGCCACACGTCCACGACGGCTGTGCTCGCCCGCCCGACGAGCGGCATATGGGCTTGAGCGCCGCCGCGCGCACTCGAACGCTGGCCATCGGCGACTCGCGTGTGCGGCTCCTCCATCGGAGCAAGCTTCGTGATGAATCGATAATGCCGGCCGGCGATGTGTTCGACGTCGGAGGGCCGCGCGTCCGGAGCGTGCTCGAGAAGGGCCAGCAGGCCTAGAGCGTCAACTGGCGACGTCGCCGGACCGGCGGATGGCAGGCCGTCGATGGTGATGTCCTGCGGTTGGCCCATGAGGCGCTTCCAGCCACCTGTCCCTACGCTCACGAATAGCCGGCGGCCTATGGCCACGCGATGGACGGTGGGACCGGCGGGACGCCCCCGGATCGCCGTTCGCGTGCTGGTGGCATATCGTGCCCTTGCGAAGTCGAGCGTGCCCGTAGTGACGGTCACGACGTCGTCACGACCGGATGGCGTGATTCGCGCCCTGAACCGCACCGAGCCTGCTCGAACGGCGGACGCCGGGGCAGCGCGTACGGCAGCGAGCGCACTCCGATCGCCGCCGTCTCGGCCACCTTGCAGAAACGCGAACGCCGCCACCGCCAAGGCAACCGCCAGGAGAACACCGGTGCGCTTCCCGCGCGAGCCTCGCCTCCGTCGCGGCGACTCGTCCAGATTGCCTATACGGCGGAACTCTTGGCCCAGCTCCTCAAGCGCTGGAGTTCGCCACGGGTCATTTCGGTCGCTCACGAGTCGCTTCCGTCGATCGACTCTCGGAGCGTCTTGTTGGCGGCAAGACGGCGCAGGCCACGCGACACACGCGCGCGAGCAAGGTCGTCGGAGATCCCGAGCTGGTCCGCGATGGCGTTGTAGCCAAGTTCATCGACGCAGTGAAGCCGAATCGCCAGCTCGTGGGACTCCGGAAGCTCTTTCGGAGCAGCATCGATCGTCTCGCTCAGCTGCTCCACGGTCAACAGCTCTTCCAGCCGCTCGATCTCGTCTCGACTGAAGCGTGGCACGGTGGCCTGTAGCCGCTCGAGCGCTGTGCGCTCCACCAGCGCCGACCGCAGATACATGCCGAGCTCGTTGCGGGCAATCGCCCACAGCCATGCGTCCGCAGCCTTCTCATCTCCACCGCGGAACGTTGCTCGCTTCTCAAAGGCCTTAGCGAACGTTTCGGCGGTGAGATCGAGGGCCAGCTGGGGCTCACGGGTTCGATGGGTAAAGAACCGAAGCACCGCCGGCGCAAGGCGATCATAGAATTCGCCGAACGCTGTCGCATCTCGGAGCGGGTGACCTACGCCACGCCGCCAAGGCCATCGCAGCCGTACCGCACTCACTTTAGACCAGCATAGGCCGGTCCGCCGACCCTGTCCATATGACGACGCTTACGCGTGCTGTGCAGTCCCTCATAGGCCGACGCCCCGCCCGAGGCCGTCGCCCACCCTCTGCTGAGGGTGGGCGACGGGGCAGGGATGGGAGTCGTCGCTACTTGCCGGGCTGCTCCATGTGAAACTTCGTCATGTCGACGGCAAGCGCGATGCGCCGTCCACCGATGATGAGCGTGTCTGCACTCGGGACGACGGCCGCGGCGATGTTGCTTTGCGGCTCGATGGTCGTCGTAGCTCCGCTTGGGTCCTCGACCTTGGGACCGCTCATGCCGTCCGGAACCAGAACCGCGAAGCTCGCGAGCTTGGGGTTCGCTGCAGAGGCGGAGTCGAGCTTCGGGATCGATGCCGTGAACCCCAGGCCTCGGTTAGCCACGTCGAGCCCAACGCACGATCCGCCCGGCGCATCGCTTGAGTTGGGCGCCGGAGCGAACACGCACACGTCAGATCCTGCCGGCGCGAGCCAGGCACGAGCCGTCGACCCCTGAATCGGAGCCGATCGGGCTTGGCTCCAATCCGTTTGCGAGACGGCGGAGTCCCCGGGCGCGCCGGCGTACGCGGCGCTCAAGCTCGAAGCGGCGTCCTTGTCGGCCTGCGACGCCGGCCGCTGGAACGCCGAGAACGCCGCAAGGACCGCGCTGCTCGACGGGTCGCTGGTTGCCTCCCGCGCGGGCTTGGCAGGGACGTCACTCCTCGCCAGGGCCAAGCCCGTGCCGGTCAGCGCACCGACCGCCAGAATCGATGCGGCGAAGGCGGCCATGCGAGATTTGGACATTCTCAACATCAGTACCTCTCAGAAATCGGCGTGAGCGTTGACGGTCACGGTCGAATAGACGTCCAAGTTGAACGCCTGCGCCGCCCCTAGCAAACCGGGGTAGGGATAGAAGACCTCGTTGTAGCCCGAATGGACATTGGGATCGCTGCTCGCAGATACCCCGAGGTACCTGGTCCCGCTCGAGCTGAGCCAGTGCACGTAAGAGCCGGTCAAATAGAACGACTCCCAATCCTGAATGTAGGTTCCGTAGCCAATCCCGCAGCTGCTGCAGTACGTGTGTGAGTTCGCGAACGCAGCCTTCGGAACCGAGAAGATGACGGCACACGCTACGACGACGAGAAGCGACACCAATCCGGCGTAAGCTCCGGGTGGGCCCGACGGTACTGCCAAATCCGCATTTTTGCGACTCCGTTCCTCTGTGTCCGATCACCCGCATCTGATCCGTCGGATGCACGGAGCGCGCTTCCTTGCATCTGATCTAGTAGATGCGTCAGGCGCGCGCCTGTGACACCGCTCGTCCGCAAGCGGAGCGCATCGCGCGCTGCGACCTAGCGCAGCTTCGGGCGCGGCCTGACCGTGATCTTCAGCGTCGCGTAGCGGCCGGCGTGCGGATCGTAGGTCGCCTCCTGGTCGAACTGGATCGTCCAGGCGCCGACGGCCGGGCTGGTCTTGAACGGGAACTGGCGCATCCGCACCGAGAAGAGCCCGCAGTCGCCGTACGGCTTGGCGACGCGGACCGTCTCGCGGTCGCGGCCCTTGAAGACGTAGTGCGCGTAGACCGGCGCGCCGGCGCCGGTGAAGCCGCGGCCGCGGAAGCGGATCTTCTGGTTGGTCCGCGCGGTCGCCGGCGACATCGTGACCGTGAGCGCCGTGACCTTCGAGGTCGCGCTGACGGTCGCCGCGGGGTCGTCGTGCTCGGTCAGCCTGACCGTGAACGGCGTCTGGCCGGAGGCGACGTAGGGCGCCTGGACGCTGCCGACGACGTCGCCGTTGGTCTGCGCCTGCGGCGCGGCGCTGCCCGCCGGCGGCTGCTGCAGCACGTTGTCGACGTAGACGTCGACCAGCGCCAGCGGCATGAAGCCCTTGCCGCTCACCTGCACCGGCTCGCGCTCGGTCGGCGTCGCCGCGACGTAGCAGCGCTTGTCGAGCGAGAGCGTCGGCGTCACCGCCGTCGGGGTCGGGGTCGGGGTCGGCGCTTGTGCGCGCGCCGCGACCGGCGTCGCGAGCGCGGCCACGAGCGTCGCCAGGATCAGGGCGCGAGCAGGCATCGTGGATGAGAACACCGCATCCGCGCCGGAGGTTCGGTAGAAGGAAGGCCGTACTCGAGCGGGAGGAACGTCGTGCCGACCTACATCATGCTCTCGACGCTGACACCGGAGGGCATCCAGACTGTGAAGAACAACCCGTCGCGGATTCGCGAGGTCAATCGTGAGGTCGAGCAGCTCGGCGCGACCGTCAAGGCGCAGTGGGCGACGCTCGGCCACTTCGACTTCGTGAACATCGTCGAGGCGCCGGACGAGAAGACGATGGCGCGCATCTCGCTCGAGCTCGGCTCGCGCGGCACCGGCCGCTACGAGAGCCTGATGGCGATCCCGATCGACGACTTCATCGCAAGCCTTTGAAGGTTCTCGTCATCGGCGGCGGCGGCCGCGAGCACGCGATCGTGCGCGCGCTCGCGCGCTCGCCGCGCCATCCCGAGCTGCTCTGCTCGCCCGGCAACGCCGGCATCGCCCACGACGCGCCGACGCTGGCCGGCGCCGACGATCCCGCCGCGATCGCGGCGGCCGGCGTCGAGCTGGTCGTCGTCGGCCCCGAGGCGCCGCTGGTCGACGGCTTCGCCGACCGCTGCGCCGCCGCCGGCCTGCGGGTCTTCGGACCCTCGCGGGCGGCGGCCGAGCTGGAGGGCTCGAAGGCGCACGCCAAGGAGGTGATGGCCGCCGCCGGCGTCCCGACCGCGGCCTACCGCGTCGTCGCGAGCGTCGATGAGGGCCTGGCCGCGATCGCCGGCTATCCGACCGTGATCAAGGCGGACGGGCTCGCCGCCGGCAAGGGCGTCGTGATCGCGACCGACGCGGCGCAGGCGCGCACGGCGCTGGAGCAGATGCTCGTCGAGCGCCGCTTCGGCGACGTGCCGGTGATCGTCGAGGAGTTCCTGGAGGGCGTCGAGCTCTCGCTGCTGGCGCTCTGCGACGGCGAGCGCGCCGTGCCGCTCGCGCCGGCGCGCGACTTCAAGCGCATCGGCGAGGGCGACACGGGCCCGAACACGGGCGGCATGGGCGCCTACTCGCCGGTCGCCGGCGCCGGGCCGGAGCTGGTCGAGGACGTGCGCGTGCGCGTCCTGCAGCCGGTCGTCGAGGAGCTGGCGCGGCGTGGGACGCCGTTCCACGGCGTCCTCTACGCGGGCCTGATGCTGACCGCCGACGGCCCGAAGGTGCTCGAGTTCAACGTCCGCTTCGGCGACCCCGAGACGCAGGCGGTGTTGCCGCGGCTGCGCTCGGACCTGCTCGAGCTGATGCTGCGCGCGAGCGAGCCGGGCGGGCTCGCGGGCGTGCGGCTGGAGTGGGACGAGCGCGCCGCCGTGACGGTCGTGCTGGCCTCGCGCGGCTACCCGCTCAGCTCCTCCAGCGGCGACGTCATCAGCTTCGGCGAGCTGCCCGCCGGCGTCGAGGTCACGCACGCGGGCACGGCCGCGGTCGACGGCGAGATCGTCACCGCCGGCGGCCGCGTGCTGAACGTGACGGCGCTCGGCGACGACGTCGGCGCCGCACGGGCCGCCGCCTATGCTGGCGCCGACATGATCACCTTCGCCGGCAAGACGATCCGCCGCGACATCGCGAGCGAGGCCCGATGAGCGAGCTGCAGACTGAGACGGCCGCCGAGGCCGACGTCGCCACGCTCCCGACCGACGCGCCGCTGGTCGGCATCCTGATGGGCTCGAAGTCCGACATGCCGGCGATGGAGTCCGCGGCCAAGGAGCTCGCGTCGCGCGGCATCGCGCACGAGCTGCGCGTGATGTCGGCGCACCGCGATCCCGAGCTGGTCGCCGACTACGCCAAGAGCGCGCGCCTGCGCGGGCTGAAGGCGATCATCTGCGGCGCCGGGCTCTCTGCGGCGCTGCCGGGCGTCGTCGCCGCGCACACGGACCTGCCCGTGATCGGCGTGCCGCTGACCTCGTCGAAGTCCGTCGCCGGCGGCCTCGACGCGCTGCTCTCGATCGCGCAGATGCCGCCCGGCGTGCCGGTCGCCTGCGTCGGCGTCGACAACGCGCGCAACGGCGCCGTGCTCGCGGCGCGCATCCTCTCGCTGCTCTAGCTCTGCCGCGGTCGGCCCGGCGCGCTGCGCGCCGGGCCGGACCTGCGGCGGCCTACGACGCGATCGCGGCCGGCTCGGTCGCCGGCGTGGCGGCGCGGCGCTCGAAGCGCAGCTCGCCGTCGGCGGCGTCGACGGTGATGCGGTCGCCGGGGCTGAAGTCGCCCTTGAGCAGGCCGAGCGCCAGCGGGTCGACGAGCCGCTTGGAGATCACGCGCTTCAGCGGCCGCGCGCCGTAGGCGGGGTCGTAGCCGAGGTCGCCGAGCAGGTCGCGCGCGGCGTCGGTCAGCTCGACCGTCACGTCGCGCTCGGCGACGCGGCCGATCAGCCGTGCGACCTGCACGTCGACGATCTCGCGCAGCTGCTCGCGCGTCAGCGGCTGGAACTCGACGATGTCGTCGAGCCGGTTGACGAACTCCGGCTTGAAGCTCGCCTCGACCCCGGCGCGGCCCCCGGGGATGTTCGAGGTCATGATCAGCACGACGTTCTTGAAGTCGACGGTGCGGCCCTGGCCGTCGGTCAGGCGGCCGTCGTCCATCACCTGCAGCAGCACGTTGAAGACGTCGTTGTGCGCCTTCTCGATCTCGTCGAGCAGGACGACGCTGTAGGGCCGCCGGCGGACCGCCTCGGTCAGCTGGCCGCCCTCCTCGTAGCCGACGTAGCCGGGCGGCGCGCCGACCAGCCGCGCGACCGAGTGCTTCTCCATGTACTCGGACATGTCGATCCGCACCATCGCGTCCTGCGAGTCGAACATGAACTCGGCCAGCGCGCGCGCCAGCTCGGTCTTGCCGACGCCGGTCGGGCCGAGGAAGAGGAACGTGCCGATCGGGCGATCGGGGTCCGAGAGGCCGGCGCGGCTGCGGCGCAGCGCATCCGAGACGGCCTCGACCGCCTCGTCCTGGCCGATGACGCGGCGATGCAGCCGGTCCTCCATCTGGATCAGCTTCTCGACCTCGCCCTCCATCAGGCGCGAGACCGGGATGCCGGTCCACTTGCCGACGACCTCGGCGATCTCCTCCGAGTCGACGCGCTCGGACAGGTAGACCGGCGGCTCGACGTCCTCGGGATGGTCCTCGGCGGCGGCGAGCCGCTGCTCGAGCTCGGGGATCTCGCCGTGGCGCAGCTCGGCGGCGCGCTGGTAGTCGAGCTCGCGCTCGGCGCGCTCGAGCTCGCGCCGCGCCTCGTCGAGCCGCTCGCGCAGCTTGCCGTGGCCCTCGGCCTGCTCCTTCTCGCGCTCCCACTGCGCGCGCATGCCGGCGGCGCGCTCGCGCAGCTCGGCCAGCTCGCGCTCGATCTCCTCGCGCCGCGCGGTCGCGGTGTCGTCCTTGGCGACGGCGACCTGCTCGATCTCGAGCTGCTTGATCCGCCGCTCGACCTCGTCGATCTCGGTCGGGACGGACGACAGCTCGATCGAGACGCGCGAGGCGGCCTCGTCGACGAGGTCGATCGCCTTGTCCGGCAGGAAGCGATCGGCGATGTAGCGGTGCGAGAGCGTCGCCGCGGAGATCAGCGCGGCGTCCGTGATCGTCACGCCGTGGTGGGCCTCGTAGCGCTCCTTCAGGCCGCGCAGGATCGCGATCGTGTCCTCGACGGACGGCTCGCCGACCTGGATCGGCTGGAAGCGGCGCTCGAGCGCGGCGTCCTTCTCGACGTGCTTCTTGTACTCGTCGAGCGTCGTCGCGCCGACCGCGCGCAGCTCGCCGCGGGCGAGCATCGGCTTGAGCAGGTTGGACGCGTCGACGGCGCCCTCGGCCGCGCCGGCGCCGACGATCGTGTGCAGCTCATCCATGAAGAGGATGACCTGGCCCTGGGCGTCGGCGATCTCCTTCAGGACCGCCTTCAGGCGCTCCTCGAACTCGCCGCGGTACTTGGAGCCGGCGAGCAGCGCGCCGATGTCGAGGCTGATCACCTTGCGGTCGCGCAGCACGTCCGGCACGTCGCCGGAGACGATCCGCTGCGCGAGGCCCTCGACGATCGCCGTCTTGCCGACGCCCGGCTCGCCGATCAGGACCGGGTTGTTCTTGGTCCGGCGCGAGAGCACCTGGATCACGCGGCGGATCTCGTCGTCGCGGCCGATGACCGGGTCGAGCTTGCCGTCCTCGGCGGCCTGCGTGAGGTCGCGGCCGAAGCGCTGCAGCGCCTGGTAGGCGTCCTCGGGCGTCTGACTGGTGACGCGATGCGGGCCGCGGACCGCCTCGATCGCGGCCAGCGTGTCCTTGTGCGTGGCGCCGTTGCGCTTGAGCACGGCGCCGGCCTCGCCGGGCGCCTCGGTCAGCGCGAGCAGCACGTGCTCGGTCGAGATGTACTCGTCGCCGAGCTTGCCGGCCTCGCGCTCGGCGGCGCGCAGGACGTCCAGCAGCTCGCGCGACGTGCTCGGCTCCTTCGCGCCGGCGGTGATCGTCGGCAGCGCGTCGAGCGCGGCGTTGAGCTCACGGCGGATCGAGTCGGTGCCGGCGCCCAGCTTGCGCAGGACCGGCCCGACGACGCTCTCGTGCTGCTCGATCAGCGCGAGCAGCAGGTGCTCGGGCTGGGTCTCGGTGTGCTGGCGCCCGGCCGCGACGGCGATCGCCGCCTGAAGCGCCTCCTGTGACTTGATCGTAAAGCGGTCGGCGTGCATGCGGGGGTTCCTAAATCTCAGTCGGAGTGACTGAGATCGTAGCGGGCTCGCGCGCGCCGATCAACCGCCGCGGCGCCACGGCGCGGCGGCGGGCGGCGGACCGCGCGGATGCGAGCGCTAGCGACGGGCCGGCGGCGAGACGATCCCGATCTCGACCGCCTGGCGGACCAGCTCGAAGCGCTTGCGATACGGCGGCGCCGCGCCGAGCTGGAAGGCGTCGAACAGCGCCCGCATGTGCGTCTTGACGGTGTCGACGCTGATCGTCAGCGCCCGCGCGATCTCCTCGTTGGTCGCCGGTCCGTCCGGGTTCGAGCAGAGCGCGACGAGCACGCGCCGCTGCGCCGCCGTCAGGTCGGGCACGATCGCGTCGGCGGCGACCTCGGTCAGCTTGACGTCGGCGTCGAGCGGGTCGTGGAAGCGCAGGCGCGTGGCGCCGGTGCGGATCACGTCGAGGTGGTGCAGCGGCCGCCGCCCCTGCACGCGCTCCTCGTTGACGTAGGTGCCGTTGGTCGAGCGGCCGTCGTCGAGCACGGTCCAGACGCCGTCGATCGCCTCGATCGAGGCGTGGCTGCGCGAGACCTGGGCGTCCCAGGTCAGCGCCAGCCCGCTCGCCGGCGTGCGCCCGATCGTCAGGCCGTCGCGCGGCAGCGGCACCAGCCGCTGCGTGCCGTCGCCGTCGCGCAGCTCGACGAACGGCTGTGCCGCGCGCTCGGCCGCCAGCCGCTCCTGCAGCTCCGAGGGCGTCGAGCTGTGCCGATCGGTCCAGTCGCTCACGCGGCCCACTCTACGGGTGGCCCCACCGGCGCGGGGCGTTGTGAGCGGTTACAGTCGCGCGCAATGCCCGAGAACTCCCCGAAGCCGATCGAGCCGTGGGCCGGATACGCCGGCCAGAGCCCCGCCGAGCGCGGCGAGCAGCTGAAGACCAGGACCGACCAGCTGAAGGCGAGCGGCGCCGCCGACCACGCGCAGGCGCTGACCGCCGCGGTCGCCAACTACGAGGCCTGGCGGCAGGCCGCCGACGGCCAGACGCCCGACGCGGACGCGCACGCCGCCGCGCTCGACCTGCACGGCGACGCGGGGTCGTGGAAGCCGTAATCAGGGCCAACGCGCGCCGCTCGTCGGCGCGCGGCGACGATCACGGGCCGGACGTCGCGCGCGAGCGGCACTACCTCGACGACCGGCCCGCGCCGCCCTCGCTCGACCTGCGCGAGGACTGGCTGCCGGTCGCCGACCAGGGCGAGACGACCTCCTGCGTCGGCTGGGCGCTGGCCGACTCGGTGCTGCGCTGGCAGCACGTCAAGGCCGGCCGGCTGGCGAAGGACGAGCCGCTCTCGCCGCGCCACGTCTGGATGGCCTCGAAGGAGCTCGACGAGCGCATCGCCTACCCGTCGACCTTCCTCGAGGAGGACGGCACGAGCCTGAAGGCCGGGCTCGAGGTGGTCCGCCGCTTCGGCCTCGTGCTCGAGCGCGACCTGCCCTGGGAGGGCCGGCTGGCGATCGGCGACCCGACGGCCTTCAACGCCGCCGCCGAGACGCGCCGGCTCGAGCACTACATCAACCTCGGCGACGACGGCGTCGACCGCCACGGCTGCTTCGACGACTGGCGGCGCTGGCTGCACCAGCAGGGGCCGGTCGTCGTGCTGCTGGCGATCGAGCGGCACATGCACGACCCAGCGCCGCTGCTGAGCGGCTTCGACGCGAGCTCGATCCAGGGCAGCCACGCCGCCGCGCTGTACGGCTACGGCCCGGACCACTTCCTGCTGCGCTCGAGCTGGGGGAGCGGCTGGGGCGACGGCGGCTACGCGCGGATGGACCTCGACTACGCCGCGCAGGCGATCATCGAGAGCTACGGCGTCGTGATCTGAGCCGCGAGCCGCCGCTCAGCGCGGACGATCGGCGACTCCGGGCTGCGCCGCGTCGCTGAGGCTCGCGGCGGCACGCGGCAGCTGCAGCTCGCGCGCCAGCACGAGCCCGCGGCCGAGCAGCGCCGTGCGATCCGCCGGCACCGCGGTCCAGAGCCAGTCGCCGATCGTGCGCAGCGCCCAGGCCGGCGCGTCCCAGCGCTCCGCCAGCTCGAGCGCCCGCGCGAAGTGCGCCGCCGCGTCCTCGGGCCGGCCGTCGGCGGCGGCGAGCAGCCCCAGCGGCCGCGCGACGGGGCCCCAGGCGGCGACCGCGTCGTCGACGACCGGGTTGCGATCGGCGTGCGGCGCCAGCAGCTCGTGCAGCTCGCCGACGTGGACGCCGGTGCCGGCGGCGACCTCGGCCAGCAGCGCCAGCGCGGCGAGCCCGTCCTGGCTGTGCGAGACCGCGGCGAAGCCGTCGTGCGCGCAGGCCGCGAGCCCGCGCAGCGCCGCGCGCGGGCGGCCGAGGTCCCACTCCAGCGCCGCCAGCATCGCCTCCCAGACGGGCAGCGCCGCGTAGCGGCTGGCGAACTCGCGCAGCAACGTCAGGTCGGCGTCGTGCGGGCGCCAGCGCAGCCGCGCCAGCAGCAGCCGCTGGATCGTCGACTCCTGCTCGCAGTCCGCGCCGTGCTGGCGGTTGAGCGCCAGCGCCTCGCTCGCCAGCCGCGCGCCCTCGTCCAGGCGCCCGCGCAGCGTCGCCCAGCAGGCCTCGACGACGAGCAGGTACCAGCGGTCGTAGCTGCGCCGGCTGGCGTGCGCGACCGGCCGCGCGCGGTCGATGTCGGCGCCGGCCGCGAGCACGTCGCCGGCCATCAGCTCGTCGCGGATCCGCTGCACGTAGGCCCAGAGCACGGCGCCGTGATCGGCCGCCGGCGCCGCCAGGCGGACGACCTCCTCGCCCGCCGCGACGCGCTGCGCGGCGCGCTCCGGGCGCCAGTTGATCTTCACCGCGAAGGCCTGCAGCCCGCGCAGCGTGCGCGTGTCGTCGAGCTCGCGCGCCATCGCGACCGCCTCGTCGATCAGCCGCTCGCGCCGGCGCTGGTCGGTCGCCGGCGCCAGCCGCGAGGCCAGCATGCCGGTGACGCGCGCGCGCAGCTCGCCCGGCTCGGGCGCGAGCGCGGCGAGCGCCTGCGTCAGCAGCTCGACGGCGCGCTCGTCGAAGCTGCCGTACTGCTGGACCTGCGAGAAGCCGAGCGCGGCGCGCGCGAGGATCGCCGCCGAGCCGGCGCGGCTGGCGGCCGCGGCGGCCTGCTCGAAGCGGCGGCGCCCGGCCTCGATGTCGCCTGACGCGAACGTCGCCTCGGCGTAGGCCAGCAGCGCGGCCAGCCGCTCCGGCGCCGGCACCTCGGCGCCGAGCTCGAGCGCCTCCAGCGCGTTCGCGTACTGGCCGGCCGCGTCCGCGTAGGCAAGCGTCGCCGACGCCTCGCGCGCGGCCTCGAGCGCGGCGGACCAGACCGGCTGCGGGTCGGCGCCGGCGCGCGCGGCGACGATCAGGTGGTGCGCGACCTCCGCGGCGGCGATCTCGGCACCGGCGTCGCGCCGCGCCAGCAGCGCCTCGGCGACGGCGACGTGCAGCCGCGCGCGGCGCGCCGGCGTCAGCCCGGCGTGGATCGCGTCGCGCACGATCGGATGCGCGAAGGCGAAGCGGCCGGAGCCCTCGGGCACGATCAGCCCCGCCTGCCCGGCGGTCTCGAGCGCCTCGGCGACCTGCGGCCGCGGCCGGCCGCTGACGCGCGCCAGCCCGGCGATCGAGAAGCGGCTGGCGACGGCGCCGACCTCGAGCACGTCGCGGGCGGCGGCGTCGAGCCGCTCGACGCGCGCCGCGACCGCCTCGCGCACGCGCGGCGGCACCGTGTCGGGCAGGTTGCCGTCGCGGTCCAGCAGCCGCACCAGCTCGGCGACGTAGAGCGGGTTGCCGTCGGTGCGGGCGTGGATCGCCTCGACCGTGCGCGCGCTGATCGTCACGTCCGTCGGCAGCAGCTCGCGCACCGCGTCGAGCGAGATCCCGCGCAGCGCGACCTGCTCGACGTCGGAGCGGCCGGCGAGCTCGCGCAGCGGCGCCGGCGGCTCGTCGCTGCGCACGCCGCCGGCGAGCAGCACGCGCGCGACCGAGCCGAGCCCGGCGAGGTAGGTCAGCAGCCGCAGCGAGGAGGGGTCCGCCCACTGCAGGTCGTCGAGCACGACGAGCAGCGGCCGCGCCGCCGCGGCCGCCTCCAGCACGTCGGCGACGGCGCGGAAGAGCTGCAGCTGGTCGCCGTCGCCGGCGATCGCCGCGGCGAGCACCCGGCGCGGGTCGCCGGCGCCCTGCGCGTTCGCGGCGAGCGTGCCGACGACCGGCCGCCAGAGCCCGAACGGCGGGCTCTCGAGCTCGCCGCGCCCCTGCAGCACGAGGCCGCCGGACGCGCGCGCCTGCGTCGCCAGCGCCTCCAGCAGCGTCGTCTTGCCGATGCCCGGCTCGCCGCGCACGAGCGCCAGGCCGATCGTGCCCTGCCAGGCGCGCGCCAGCGCCTCGCGCAGCAGCCGCAGCTCGCTCGCGCGACCGAAGACGCGCGCCACGCCGGGTGCCGGCACGACGTCGCGGCCGTCGTCGAGCAGCCCGCGCAGCCGCAGCGCGACGGCGCGCGCGCTCTCCGGGCGGTCGGCGGGATCGGGCGCCAGCAGGTCGAGCACGAGCCGGTCGAGCGCTTCCGGGACGCCGCCGGCGAGCGTCGACGGCGCCGGCGGCAGCGGCCGCCGCAGCAGCTGCGTGGCACGGAACGGCGGCCGGCCAGAGAGCAGCTCGTAGAGCGTGACGCCGAGCGCGTAGAGGTCGCTGGCCGGCGTCGGCGTCTCGCCGGCGGCCTGCTCGGGCGCTGAGTACAGCGGCGTGCCGACGGCGCCCGGCGTGCCCTCGCCGCGGCGCTGCGGCTCGTCCTCGCCGCGCTCGGCCAGCGCGATGCCGAAGTCGCCGAGCGCCGCCTCGCCCTGCGCGTCGATCCAGACGTTGTCGGGCTTGACGTCGCGGTGGACGACGCCGTGCGCGTGCGCGTGCGCCAGCGCGTCGGCGACCTCGGCGCCGGCGCGGATCGCGTCCTGCGGCCGCAGCCGGCCGCCGGTCGCCCGCGCCAGCCGGTCGGCCAGCGAGCCGCCGGTCATGTAGCGCGCGACCAGGCAGGGCCGGCCGGCGTCCTCGAAGACATCGTGGACGGTGACGATGTGGCGATGGCCGCCGAGCCGCGCCGTCAGCCGCGCCTCGCGCCGCAGCCGCGGCCAGGCGCTCGGGCCGCTGACGCGGGCGAGCGCGACGTCGCGGTCGAGCGTCAGGTCGTGCGCGAGCCAGACGTCCTTGGCGCCGCCGCGGCCGAGCCGGCGCTGCAGCAGGTAGCGCTCGGCGACGAGCCCGGCGGGCGCGAGCGGCGCGCCGCCGCCGGCGTCCGGCGCCTCGTCGGCGTCCGCCGCCGGCAGCGTGCAGCTCGGGCAGGCCGCTGCCGGCGCCGGCAGCGGGCGGCCGCAGTTCGCGCACAGGGCTGTCACGTCGTCGGGCGGCGTGCCTGGATCGTACGGATGACCTCACCCCCTGGGGTGATCGCGACCACACCGAGCGCGGGCGCCGTTCACCCCCGCCGCGCATGGTCAGCGGCCGGACATACCGACAACCTGTCGACCATGGCCGCCCCGCTGATGACGTTCCCGCTCCCCGACGCGCCCGGCAGGCGGGACTTCGCCGCCGAGGTCGCGCTGCGGGGAGTCCGCTCCGCCGCCACCGTCGCGCGTGACCGCCTCGCCGAGATCGAGGGCGTGCGCGTGATCGGCCCCGAGCTCGCCGCCGACGCGCAGCGCGACGTGCGCCTGGCGATCGACCTGCGCGACACCGGCCACGACGCCTGGCAGGTCGCCTGCACGATGGCGGCGCGCGGCTTCCGGCTGGAGGCCGCGTCGAATCGCGTGATCGTCGTGCGGCTCGGCGAGGACGAGGTCGCCGAGGGCGTGCACGAGCGGATCGCGCCGGCGCTGCTGCTCGCGCTCTGGTCGACGCCGGTCGGCAGGGCGGCGAGCGCCGCCCAGGCGCCCGCGCTGATCTAGCGTCGCGCGCGGCTCGCCCTGCCAAGCTGGTGGGTTGGCGTGCCTGCTCACTCCTCCCCAGCCGCGCAGCGCTGGGACGCCCGTCTCTGGGGCGCCCTGATCCTGCTCTGCGGCGTGCTCTTCCTCGACGGCCTCGACGTCTCGATGGTCGGCGTGGCGCTCCCCTCGATCCAGTCCGACCTCGGCCTGAGCACCGCGCAGCTGCAGTGGATCGTCTCCGGCTACGTGCTCGGCTACGGCGGACTGCTGCTGCTCGGCGGCCGCGCCGCCGACCTGCTCGGCCGCCGCCGCGTGCTGCTCGCCGGGCTGGCCGTCTTCGCGCTCGCCTCGCTCGCCGGCGGGCTCGTCAGCGACGGCGCGCTGCTGATCCTGACGCGCTTCGCCAAGGGCGCCTCGGCCGCCTTCACGGCGCCGGCCGGGCTGTCGATCATCACCACCAGCTTCAGCGAGGGGCCGGCGCGCAACCGGGCGCTCGGCATCTACTCGGCCTGGGGCGCGATCGGCTTCTCCTCGGGCCTGATCTTCGGCGGCCTGGTGACCGAGCTCGGCTGGCGCTGGACGTTCCTGCTGCCGGTCCCGGTCGCGCTGACGATCCTGCTCCTCGCGCCGCGGCTGATCGACCGCGACCGCGACCGCGTCGGCGGCTCGCGCCAGCACTACGACGTCCCCGGCGCGGTGACGCTGAGCGGCGGCATGCTGCTGCTCGTCCACACGATCGCGCAGGCGCCGCAGGACGGCTGGACCGCCGCGACGACGCTGATCGCGTTCGCCATCGCCTTCGCGCTGCTGGCGGCGTTCGTCGCCGTCGAGCGGCGCACGCCGCACCCGCTCATGCGGCTCGGGCTGCTGCGCTCGGGCTCGCTCGTGCGCGCGAACCTCGGTGCCGCGGCGCTGTTCGGCGGCTACGTCGCGTTCCAGTTCGTCGCGACGTTGTACCTGCAGGACACGCTGCGCTGGTCGGCGCTGCACACGGCGCTGGCGTTCCTGCCGGCCGGCCTGGTCGTCGCCGTCGTCTCGCCGTGCATCGGCCCGCTGGCGACGCGGATCGGGACGCCGCGGATCATCCTCGCCGGCGCGCTGCTCCTGCTCGCCGGCTACGCGCTGTTCCTGCGCATCGACGCGGTGCCCTACTCGCTGACCGTGCTGCCGACGATGCTGCTGGTCGGCGGCGGCTTCGCGCTCTGCTCGCCGGCGCTGACGATGCAGGCGACGGCGGGCGTCGCCGACCACGAGCAGGGGCTCGCCTCCGGGCTCATGAACACGTCCTTCCAGGTCGGCGGCGCGATCGTGCTCGCGATCGTCTCGGCGGTCGCGTCCGGCTCGGGCGACGTCGTCGACGTCTACCGCGCGGCGATCGCCGTCGTCGTCGCGGTCGCCGTGCTCGGCCTCGTCGTCGCGCTCGCCGGCGTCGCGCCCGCGCGCCGCGCCGACGCCGCTGCCGTCTGCGCGGAGAGCTGAGCCGCCCCGCGGACGACGTCAGCGGCGGACGCGGATCAGGGCGGTGCCCGGCGCCGCCTGGTAGCGGACGATCTCCGCCTTGACGGTCTGGCGCAGCTCCTCCAGGCGCGCGATCTCGGCCGTGCGCGCCTCGATGTCGCGCTGCAGCCGCTCGGTCTCGGCCATCCGCTCGTCGATCTCGCGCTGCAGCGCCGCCGAGCGGCGCTCGAAGGCCTCGACCCGGCGCTGCGCGCGCTCCAGCTGCAGCTCGAGCTCGAAGACGCGCTCGACGCCGGCGAGGTTCATGCCCCACTCGGTCGTCATCTCCTGGATCCGCCGCAGCCGCTCGACGTCGGCCTGCGAGTACAGGCGCGTGCCCTTCGGCGAGCGCTGCGGCTCGATCAGGCCGCGCGCCTCGTACATCCGCAGCGTCTGCGGATGCATCTCGGCCAGCTCGGCGGCGACGGAGATCATGAAGACGCCGCGCTCGTGGTCGACGCGCGCCGTGATCTTCGTCCGCCGCGTCGCCATCAGATCTCCTTCGCCGCCGCGCGCAGGATCGGCTCGCGCGGGTTCTCGCCCAGCGCCTTCGCGAGCTGCTCGACGGCCTCCTGCTGGGCCTTGGTGAGCTGCTTCGGCACGTCGATCACGAAGCGATAGTGCAGGTCGCCGCGGCTGGATCGGTCGCCGGAGCCGTTCAGCGACGGCGGCCCCTCGCCGCGCAGCCGCGCGACGGTGCCGTGCCTGGTGCCCGGCGCGACGCGCAGCGTCTTCGTCGAGCCGAGCGTCGGCACCTCGATCTCGGCGCCCCCAAGCGCCTCGGCGACGGTGATCGGCACCTCGACCTCGAAGTTGTCGCCCTTGGGCTTGAAGACCGGCGAGGCGTCGACGTGCGTGACGACGTAGAGGTCGCCGGGCGGGCCGCCGCGCAGGCCGGCCTCGCCCTTGCCGGCGAGCCGGATGCGCGAGCCCTCGCGCACGCCGGCCGGGATGTTCACGCGATAGCGCTTGACCTCGCGCAGCCGGCCCTCGCCGTTGCAGGTCGGGCAGGGATCCTCGATCACCGTGCCCGAGCCGCCGCAGCGCGAGCACGGCCGCGTGATCGAGAAGACGCCCTGGCCCTCGGCCTCGACGCCGCGGCCGTTGCAGACCGGGCAGACCTTCGGCGTCGTGCCCGGACGCGCGCCGGTGCCGCGGCAGGTCGTGCAGGCCGTGTGCGTCGCGACCTGCACGGGGACCTGCGCGCCGGCGATCGACTGCGCGAACGAGAGCGTGACCGCCGTCTCGAGGTCGCGGCCGCGCTCGGACGCCGGCTTGGTCCGCGTGGTGCGCCCGCCGCCGGTGTTGAAGATCCCGGAGAGGATGTCCGAGAAGGCGCCGAAGTCGGCGGCGCCGCCGGCGCCGCCGCCGCCCGCACCGCCGGCGCCGCCGCCGAACGGGCTGCCGCCCGCGAACGGGTTGCCGGCGCCGCGGTCGTACTGCTTGCGCTTGTCGGGATCGCCGAGCACGTCGTAGGCCTCGGAGATCTGCTTGAAGCGCTCCTCGGCGCCGGCGTCCTTGTTCGTGTCGGGGTGGTACTGGCGCGCGAGCTTGCGGTAGGCCTTCTTGATCTCGTCCTGCGACGCCTTGCGATCGACGCCGAGGACCTTGTAGTAATCCGCCGCGCGCGCCATCGCCTACGCCGCCACGACGACGCGCGCCGGGCGCAGCACCGTCCCGTTGATGCGGTAGCCCGACTGGTAGACCTCGACGACCGTGCCGCTGTCGACGCCCTCGGCGGGCTGCGAGACCATCGCCTCGTGCTCGTTCGGGTCGAACGGCTCGCCCTTGGGCGAGAACGACTGGATGCCGGCGCGGTTGAGCGCCGCCTGCAGCTCGCCGGCGACCATCGCGAAGCCCTTGATCACGTCCTCGTGACCCTCGGCCGCCTTCAGCGCCAGCTCGAGGTGGTCGAGCGCCGGCAGCAGCGCCTTCGCCAGGTCGGCGGCGCCGCGCTCGGCGGCGGCCGCCTTCTCGCGCGCGGCGCGCTTGCGGAAGTTCTCGAACTCCGCCTGCTTGCGCTGCGCGAGCGCCAGGTACTCGTCGCGCTCGCGCGCGACGTCGGCGAGCGGGTCGGCCGCGCACGCCTCGGCGGGCGCGCCGGCGCTCGCGGCCGGCGCCTCGGCGTCGGCGAACGACGTCTCGCCGGCGCCGACGACCTCGTCGGCGCCGGGGGCCGCGGAGGTCGTCTCGTCCTCCGCGGCGACCGTCTTGGCCTGCGTCTCGTCCGTCATCACTTGGACTCGTCGACGACTTCGGCGTCGACGACCTCCTCCTCGGCCGCGCCGCCGTCGGACGCCGTCGCGCCGTTGGCGGCCTGCTCGGCCTGCTGCTGCGCCTGGGCGCGCTCGTAGATCTGCTCGGAGACCTTGTGGAAGGCGGCCTGCAGGCGGTCCGTCTTGGCCTTGATGTCCTCGGCGTCCTCGGTCTTGACCGCCTCCTGGACCTCCTTGACGGCGTCCTGGATCTCGGCCTTGGAGGCCTCGTCGAGCTGGTCGCCGAGGTCGCGGATCTGCTTCTCGGCGTTGTAGGCCGCCGACTCGCCGGCGTTGCGCGCCTCGGCGACCTCGCGCTGGCGCTTGTCGTCCTCGGCGTGCGACTCGGCGTCGGAGACCATCCGCTTGATCTCGTCGTCGGACAGGCCCGAGCCGGAGCGGATCTCGATCTTCTGCTCCTTGCCGGTGCCGAGGTCCTTCGCGGAGACCTTGACGATGCCGTTGGCGTCGATGTCGAAGCCGACCTCGATCTGCGGGATGCCGCGCGGCGCCGGCGGGATGCCGGTCAGCTGGAACTTGCCGAGCGACTTGTTGTAGGTCGCCATCTCGCGCTCGCCCTGCAGGACGTGGATCTCGACCGAGGGCTGGTTGTCCTCGGCGGTCGAGAAGACCTCCGACTTGCGCGTCGGGATCGTCGTGTTGCGCTCGATCAGCTTGGTCATGACGCCGCCCTTGGTCTCGATGCCGAGCGTGAGCGGGGTGACGTCGAGCAGCAGCACGTCCTTGACGTCGCCGGCCAGGACGCCCGCCTGGATGGCGGCGCCGACGGCCACGACCTCGTCCGGGTTGACGCCGCGGTGCGGCTCCTTGCCGGTCAGCTCCTTGACCTTCTCCTGGACGGCCGGCATGCGCGTCATGCCGCCGACGAGGACGACGTGGTCGATCTCCTTGACGCCCTTGTCCTTGGCGTCGTCGAGCGCCTGGCGCACCGGGCCGACGACGCGCTCGATCAGCGCGCCGGCCAGCTCGTTGAGCTTGGCGCGCGTGAGCCGCACGTCGAGGTGCTTCGGGCCCGACTGGTCGGCCGTGATGAAGGGCAGGTTGATCTGCGTCTCCTGCGCCGAGGAGAGCTCGATCTTGGCCTTCTCGGCGGCCTCGTAGAGCCGCTGCAGGGCCATCTTGTCGGCGGTCAGGTCGATGCCCTGGTCGCGCTTGAACTCGGCCGCGAGCCAGTCGACGATCGCCTTGTCGAAGTTGTCGCCGCCGAGGTGGTTGTCGCCGGCCGTCGACTTGACCTCGAAGACGCCGTCGCCGATCTCCAGGACCGACACGTCGAAGGTGCCGCCGCCGAGGTCGAAGACGAGGATCGTCTGGTCCGACTCCTTGTCGAGGCCGTAGGCCAGCGAGGCCGCGGTCGGCTCGTTGATGATGCGCTTGACGTCGAGGCCGGCGACGCGGCCGGCGTCCTTGGTCGCCTGGCGCTGGTCGTCGTTGAAGTAGGCCGGGACGGTGATCACGGCGCTGTCGACGGTCTCGCCGAGGTAAGCCTCGGCGTCGGCCTTGAGCTTCTGCAGGATCATCGCGCTGATCTCCGGCGGCGAGTACTGCTTGCCGCCGACCTCCACGCGCGCGTCGCCGCCGGAGCCGGAGACGACGTCGTAGGGGACGATCGACTCCTCCTCGCGCACCTCGGCCTCCTTGCGGCCCATGAAGCGCTTGATCGAGAAGATCGTGTTCGTCGGGTTGGTGACCGCCTGCCGCTTGGCGACGGTGCCGACCAGCCGCTCGCCGCTCTGCGTGAAGGCCACCACCGACGGCGTGGTGCGGCCACCCTCGCTGTTCTCGATCACCGTCGGCTCGCCGCCCTCGAGGACGGCCATGCACGAGTTGGTGGTGCCGAGATCGATGCCGATGGTCTTTGCCATGTGCCGCGCTCCTCTACGAAATCTCAGTCAGTTTCACGCAGATTGTAGCCGGCGCGCGCCGAACGGGCACATGCGCAGGAGCGCGCACTCCGCGCAGGCGGGCTGGCGCGCGTGGCAGGTGCGGCGGCCGTGCCGGAGCATGTTCACGTGCAGCTCGAGCTCCTCGCCGCGCGGCGTCAGCGCGAGCATCTCGTCGTGCAGCTCCTCGAACGGCGCCTTCTCGCGGAACAGGCCCAGCCGCGTGCCGACGCGCGAGACGTGCGTGTCGACCGGCACGTCGCGCATGCCGAAGGCGAACAGCAGCACGCAGGCCGCGGTCTTGCGCCCGACGCCGGGCAGCGCGACGAGCTCGGCGCGCGCCTCGTCGACGCTCAGCGAGGCCAGGTGGGCGAGGCTCAGCGGCTCGCCGACGTCGCGCAGGATCGCCTGGATCCGGGCCGACTTGACCTTCGAGATGCCGCCCGGCCGGATCGCCGCCTCGACCTCGGCGTTGGGCGCGTCGCGGACCGCCTCCCAGGTCGCGAAGCGCGCGCGCAGCCTGAGGTACGCGACGTCGCGGTTGCGGTCGTTGGTCGACTGCGAGAGCACCGTCAGGATCAGCTCCTCGAGCCCCTGGCCGTGCGGCGGCGCCAGCGGGCGCCCGTAGAGCTCGCGCAGGCGGTCGCGGATGCGGCGAACGCGAGCACGAGCGGAGGCGGGGGTTGCGGCGGACACACCGCAACCCTAGATGCGAGCCCGGGCCGGCCTTAGCCGGCCCAGGCCCGGAAGGAGGGTTTCGCCCTCCGGTCGTCGGCCTGTCGATCGGCCCGTCCGCGCGCCGGGCGCGAACGGGCCGCCGACCTCCGTGCGACGTTAGTGCGCCAGCGGCTCGCGGTCGCGCGGCGCGCTCGTGGTGACGCTGAGCTCGTGCACGACGCGCTCCGTCGAGGCCTCGTGGATCAGCAGGCCGATCGTCGCGATCAGGGCACCAGCGGCGCCGGTCGCGAACGAGAACCACTCGAGCGTCGTGCCCGAGAAGATGATCGCCTGGACGACGCTGAAGGCGCCGAGCAGGACGAGCAGCGCGTCGAGGCCCTGCTGGGCGCGGTCCTTGACCGCCGTCCCGGCGCCCGCCAGCAGGATCATCGCGGCGCCGCCGACGATGAAGATCCATTCGAGCGTCGTGCCGGACCAGACCTGGCTGGCGACCACGAGGAAGCCGGAGCCGATGAGGAGAGCCAACCGGGAGAAGAAGTGGGTGCGCATGGAGCGCTCCTTCCATCCATTCGGAGGGCCGGGGCCGAGCCGTCTCGGCCGGGGTCCTACTTCGTTGCTTGCACAACCATCATAGGCCTGACCGAACGGTCGTTTCAACCGCGATCCGCTCATCGAACGGCAACGCCTCATAACCGGCGCGGCGAATCGCGCGCGATACGGTCCACGCCGATGCGGCGCGCGTTCGAGCATCCGCTTGCGCCGGCGCTGGGGTGTGCGCTGTTCGGAGTCGTCTACCTGATCGTGCAGCCGGCGACGGCTGACATGGCGGCGCACTCCTATCGCACCTGGCTCTTCGAGCAGGAGGGCCTGACGGTCTGGAACGCGCAGTGGTACGGCGGCCATCACGTGCTCGGCTACTCGCTGCTGTTCGCGCCGCTGGCGGCGCAGATCGGGCCGGCGCTGGTCGGCGTCGCGTCGGCCGTCGTCGCGGTGCTCTGCTTCGCCCCGCTCGCGCGCGCGGGCGCGCCCTCGAGAACCTCGGCGGCGCTCGCGACCTGGCTGTTCGCGGCCGGGCTGCTCTCGAACGTGACGATCGGCCGGATGCCGTTCCTGCTCGGCGTCGCGCTGGCGATGCTCGCCTGGTACTGCGAGACCCGCTGCCCGCGGCTGCACTGGCGGATCGGGTCGGTGGTGCTGGCGCTCTGCGCGATGTGGGCGAGCCCCGTCGCCGGCGCCTTCCTGCTGCTCGCCGCCGCCGCGACGCTGCTCGCCGGCGGCCGCGCGGCCTGGGGCACGGCGGCGCGGCTGGCGCTGCCGGCGCTGTTCGCCGGCGTCACGCTCTACATGCTCTTCCCCGAGGGCGGCACCGACCGCTTCACGGCGCTGACCTTCTGGCCGATGCTGGCGCTCTCGACCGCCGCCGTCGCGCTGCTGGCGCCGCGCCGGCGCGTGATCTGGGCGGCCGGGCTGCTCTACCTGGTCGTGCTCGTCGGCGCCTTCGCCGTGCCGTCGCCGTTCGGCCAGAACGCGCTGCGGCTCGGCGTCCTCGCCGGCCCCTCGGCGCTGGCGATCGCCGCCCGCCGGCGCGTGCCGATCGCCGCGCTGGCCGTCGTCGGCATCGGCCTCGTCTACCTGCAGTGGCTGCCGGCCGTGCGCGCCGTCGCCGAGGCGCAGGGCGACCCGAGCACGCAGCCGGCCTTCCAGGACGAGGCGCGCAACTTCCTCGAGAAGGTCGCCAAGCCCGGCGAGCGCGTCGAGGTCGCGCTGACGCAGAACCACTGGGAGGCCGCCGACATCGCCAAGGTCGTGCCGATCGCCCGCGGCTGGGAGCGCCAGCTCGACCAGAAGGCGAACCCGATCTTCTACGACCGCAACAAGCTCACCGCCGCCGCCTACCACCGGTGGCTGCGCGACAACTCGGTCTTCTGGGTCGCGCTGCCGAACGCGCCGCTGGACTTCTCGGCCAAGCAGGAGGCGCACCTGCTCGAGCAGCCGCCGCACTACCTGAAGCTCGTCTACCACTCGCCGCGCTGGAAGATCTGGCAGGTGCTCGGCGTCGACCCGCCCGCCTCCGACGGCGCGCAGATGCTCGCCGCCGGCCCGAGCTGGTTCGAGGTCGACACGCGCCGGCCGACGATCGTGCGCCAGCGCTACACGCGCTACTGGGAGGCGCCCGGCGCCTGCGTCAAGCGCGCGCCGGGCGGCTGGACCGAGGTCGACCCCGGCTCGAGCCAGATCGTGCTCGTCGAGGCGCGCTTCGACATCGAGCGCGGCACGAGCGCCGCCTGCAAGCAGATCGAGGCCAGGGCGTCGTTAGAAGCCAAGAAGGAACCGTGATCCTCGGGCTCACCCCCCTGGGATGGGCGGACCTCGCTGTCTAGTCTCGAACGATGCGGCTCGTTCTCCGTCTGCTCCCAAACGGCGCCGCGGACGTCTTCAGGCAGATCCTCCTCTTCTGCGGAGCCTATTGGCTCTACCGACTCGTCCGCGGTCTGGTCTACGACCAGACCGTCGTCGCCTTCGCGCACGCCAACCAGATCGTGCACCTCGAACGCACGCTGCACGTCTTCGCCGAGCCGTCGATCCAGCACTGGGCGATGCGCATGGACCCGCTCGAGGACTTCACGAGCTGGATGTACATCAACTCGCACTTCGTCATCACGACCGTCACGCTGGCCGGCATCTACCTGTTCCGCAACGAGCACTTCTACTTCGTGCGCAACATGTTCATGGTCGGGATGCTGCTGGCGCTGGTCGGCTACGTGATCTACCCGACGGCGCCGCCGCGGCTGCTGCCGGAGCTCGGCTTCACGGACTCGGTCGCCAACTACACCGGCGTCTCCGAGCAGTCCGTCAACGCGCTCTTCAACCCGTACGCGGCCGTGCCGTCGATGCACGTCTGCTTCTCGCTGATGCTCAGCGTGCCGATGATCCGCATCTCCAAGCACCTGTGGATCAAGCTGCTCTGGGCCTGCTACCCGCCGTTGATCACGTTCGTCGTGATCTCGACCGGCAACCACTGGATCTTCGACGCCGTCACGGGCGCGCTCGTGGCCGGCATCTCGGCGCTCGCCGCGGTGGCGTTCGCCCGCGCGCGGCCGCAGGCGTGGGCCTGGGAGCCGGGCCTCGCCACGCCGATGCGCGCCGGGTAGGCTGCTCACGAGATGAGCACGCCACCGATCGAGCGCCCGCCGCACGGCACGGGCGGGCGCAACGGCGCCGGCCTCCAGTCGGAGCTGAAGACGCGGCTGATCGAGTCGCGGCTGACGCCGAACGCGATCTCGCTGACCGGCTTCGCGCTCTGCATCGTCGCGGCGGTGCTGATCTACAAGGAGCAGTGGATCGTCGGCGGCATCGTCTTCATCCTCGGGTCGGTCTGCGACACGCTGGACGGCCGCTACTCGCGCATGTCCGGCAAGGGAACGCCGTTCGGCGCCTTCCTGGACTCGACGCTCGATCGCGTCGAGGAGGGCATCGTGCTAGCGGCCGTCGCCGTCTACTTCTCGCGCCAGCACGAGCACTTCGCGGCCGGCGCGGTCGTGATCGCGGTCGTCGCCTCGCTGATGGTCTCCTACACGCGCGCCCGCGCCGAGGCGCTCGGCGTCGAGTGCAAGGTCGGCATCGCCGACCGCGCGGTGCGGGTCGTGATCCTCTCCGCCGGGCTGGTCTTCGGCGGCATCGACCATGTGATCGAGGTCGCCGTCTACGTCCTCGCCGTGCTCGCGCTGGTCACGGTGCTCCAGCGCGTCTTCCACGTCCGCAAGCAACTGACGTCACGTCCTCCTGTAACAGACGCGGCCTAGCCGGGTTGTTGCTCGGACGAGGCCCCATCCAAAGGAACACCTTCTCTTGACGACGCACACCGGAAAGCCCTCTGCGAACGGCGGCGGCCGCTACCAGAACGACAAGGTCCGCGTGGCCATCATCGGCGTGGGCAACTGCGCCAACGCCTTCGTGCAGGGCGTGCACTTCTACCGCGATGCGAATCCTGCCGAGCGCGTCCCGGGCCTGATGCACGTGGACCTGGGCGGCTACCACGTGCGCGACATCGAGTTCTCCGCCGCCTTCGACATCGACGCCGACAAGGTCGGCAAGGACCTGTCCGAGGCGATCTGGGCGGGCCAGAACAACACGATCAAGTTCGCCGACGACATCCCGCACCTGGGCGTGCCCGTCCAGCGCGGCATGACGCACGACGGGCTCGGCAAGTACCTGTCGCAGAAGATCACGAAGGCGCCGGGCTCGACCGTCGACATCGTCGAGGTGCTGAAGGAGACCAAGACCGACGTGGTCGTCTCCTACCTGCCGGTCGGCTCCGAGCAGGCGACCAAGTGGTACGTCGAGCAGATCCTCGAGGCTGGCTGCGGCTTCGTGAACTGCATCCCGGTCTTCATCGCGCGCGAGCAGTACTGGGACAACCGCTTCCGCAAGGCGGGCCTGCCGGTCGTCGGCGACGACATCAAGTCGCAGGTCGGCGCGACGATCGTCCACCGCCAGCTGACGCGCCTGTTCGGCGATCGCGGCGTCAACATCGCGCACACGTCGCAGCTGAACGTCGGCGGCAACATGGACTTCTTCAACATGCTCGAGCGCGAGCGGCTGGAGTCCAAGAAGATCTCCAAGACCAACGCCGTGACGTCGGTGATGGAGAACGAGCTGCCGGCCGACGACATCCACGTCGGCCCGTCGGACTACGTGCCGTGGCTGACGGACCGCAAGTGGGCGCACATCCGCATCGAGGGCGAGGCCTTCGGCGGCGTGCCGCTGAACGCCGAGCTCAAGCTCGAGGTCTGGGACTCGCCGAACTCGGCGGGCATCGTGATCGACGCGACCCGCTGCGTGAAGCTGGCGCTCAACCATGGCCTCTCGGGCCAGCTCGACGGCCCCAGCTCCTACCTGATGAAGTCGCCGCAGAACCAGCGCCCTGACGACCAGGCGCGGCGCGACACGGAGGAGTTCATCGCGCACTACTCGCGCGCGCGGCAGGCCGCGACGGCGGCGCGCAAGGGCGCCGACGCCGAGACGGTCGCGGCGGCCGAGACCGCCTAGCGCGGCTCTGCACGGATTCTTCGACAGGCCCGGTCCTCACCGGGCCTGTCGTCGTTATGCTGCGCCGCGGTGCCGGAGCGCTTCGCCATCGCGCAGGTCGCGCCCCATTCGCTCGAGGATCCACACGAGGTCGGGACGTTCGCGGCCGAGCTCTCGCGGGAGCTCGCCGAGCGCGGCCATCGCGTCCTGCTGCTGGCGCCCTCACGCTCGCCGGAGCTGGTGCGCGAGTCGCGGCGGCTGATCCGCGCCGCGCGCGAGCAGCCGGACGCGCTGTTCGACGAGGCCGGCGGCGTGCGCGTGCTCGGCGTCGGCGAGCTGCTGCCGGTCCAGCGCCGCGGCGGGACGCCCTCGCCGCCGCTGGACATCGCGCGCACGATCGAGGAGGCGCTCGGCGTCGCGCAGCTGGACTTCGTGCACGTGCACGAGCCGTGGTCGCCGTCGGCCGGCTCGGTCGCGCTGCGCCACTCGCGCGCGCTCAACGTCGGCTCCTTCCACTCGCCGGCCGAGCGCGTCATCTCGACCCAGATCGCGCGCAAGTTCGTCGAGATGTTCTTCGGCCGCCTGGACGCCCGCACGGTCAGCTACGAGGCGACCGGCGAGCTGCTGCGGCGCGCCTTCCCCGCGCCCTACCGGCTGCTGCGCCCGGGCGTGGCGCTGGCGCCGGAGCGCGCGCCGCGGCCGCCCGACGCGCCGCTGCGGATCGTCTTCTCCGATCGCGAGGAGCGCGCCGCGCTGCGGCTGTTCCTGCGCGCGCTGCGGCGGCTGCCCGAGCAGCTGCCGTGGGAGGCGGTGATCGTCTCGGCGACCGGCGCGATCCCGACGCTGCGCGCGAGCCTGCGCGAGCGCGTGCGGATCGTCGAGGACGAGGCGCCGGCGCTGGCCGAGGCGGACGTCGTCGTCGCCGCCTCGCTCGGCCAGCTGACCGCCCCCGGCGTGCTCGTGCAGGCGCTCGGCGCCGGCGCGCTGCCGGTCGCGGCGAGCCTCGGCGTCTACCAGGAGGTGCTGCACGAGGGCGAGCTGGGGCTGCTGTTCGGGCCCGGCGACGTCGACGTGCTGGCGGCGCAGCTGGAGCGGCTGCTGAGCGACGCGGCGCTGCGCGAGCAGCTGGCGGCGCGCGGGCGCGCGGCGCGCGGCGAGCTGGCCTGGAGCCGCGTCGCCGACGAGGCCGAGGCGATCTACGGCGAGCTGGCGGCGCTGCGGCACGACCCGCGCGGCAAGCCGGACGTGCGCGCGCGGCTGGCCTCGCGCAAGCTGATCGACGTCGACCTGCACATGCACACCGACCACTCGCACGACTGCGCGACGCCGGTCGAGGTGCTGCTGGCGACGGCGCGCGACCAGGGCCTGGGCGCGATCGCCGTGACCGACCACAACGAGATCTCCGGCGCGCTCGACGCGCGCGCGAAGGCGGCCGCGTTCGGCGTCAAGGTGATCGTCGGCGAGGAGGTCAAGACCGCCGACCAGGGCGAGGTGATCGGGCTCTTCATCGAGCGCAAGATCCCGCGCGGGCTGACGCTCGAGCAGACGATCGCCGAGATCCGCGCGCAGGGCGGGATCGTCTACGTGCCGCACCCGTTCGACCGCATGCACGCCGTGCCCGACTACGAGCACATGCTGGCGGTCGTCGGCGACGTCGACGCGATCGAGATCTTCAACCCGCGCATCGCGATCCCCGCCTTCAACGAGGAGGCGGTGCGCTTCGCCGGCAAGTACCGGATCGTCGGCGGCGCCGGCTCGGACGCGCACGTCGCGCAGGGGCTCGGCTCGGTGCGGATCACGATGCGCGACTTCGACGGGCCGGAGGAGTTCCTCGAGTCGCTGCGCGACGCCGACATCGGCGGCAAGCCCTCGTCGCTGCGCTACGCGCACGTGCAGGCGCTGAAGTTCCTGCAGACGCGCGCCACGCCGCCGGCCGCGCGGCGGGCGACCGCACGGCGCAAGGTGGCGCGCGCCGTCGCCGGCCGCGGCGGGAGCTGAGTTGCAGGGGCAAGGAGAACCTGGCTGCAAGGTGAACCCGGTGGGCGGAATGCCCGCGACCGACGACGAGATCCGCGAGAAGTACCTGGAGCGCGCGATCCGAGAGCTGAACCACTTCACGCGCGACCTCCAGGCGTGTGACCGCTGCCCGCGCGGGAACCTGATGCCGGTGCTGGGCTCCGGCCATCCGCAGGCCGACGTGCTGCTGCTCAAGCACGCGCCGACGCCCGCCGAGGTCGAGGAAGGCGTGGCGTTCTACGGCCGCACCGGCACGGCGCTGATGAAGTCGCTGCGGCGGCTGGACATCGACCCGCTGTCGGTCTACGGGACGCTCTGCGTCAAGTGCCCGGTCGTCGACCCGGCGCTGGCGGCGCCGGAGTGCGTCGCGCGGCTGGTCGAGGAGCTCGCGATCGTGCAGCCGAAGATCGTCGTCGTGATGGGCGCCGACTCGCTCGAGGTCGTCAACGAGCTGCAGCTGCCGCTGGCGCGCACGCTCGACCCGGAGTACGGCGTCGTGCAGGCGCTGACGCCGTCGATCGACGCGCTCTACGTGCCGGACATCGACCGCTCGCTCGACGAGGAGGCGACGAAGCGCGCGTTCTGGCGCGCGTTCCGGGTGCTCGGCGAGTGGTGGGCGGACTTCCCGCCGTATTAGGCTCCGAGCCCGGTCGAGAGAACGGGTTTCGCCCTCCGGTTGCCGACCTTCAGCGCGACCGGCCTGCAGGGCGCACATGAGTCGTCAACCTGCGGGCGACGTTACGAGGACGATCTTCCCGAGCTTGCGCCCCGCCCGGAAGCGCTCGTAGGCCTCGGGCGCCCGCTCCAGCGGGTAGCTGTGGGCGACGAGCACGGAGAGGTCGCCGGAGGCGAAGCCGGGCAGCACCATCTTCTCCATCAGGCGCGCCGTCAGCGCCTTGTCCTCGATTGGGCGCGCGCGCAGCGTCGAGCCGTGGATGCGGCCGCGCTTGCCCATCAGCGCGCTGAAGTCGATCTCGGCCTTGCGGCCGGCGCCGAGGCCGATCACGCAGATCCGCCCGCAGGTCGCGAGCGCGCCGACGTTCTCGGCCATGTTCGGCGCGCCGACCAGCTCGAGCACGACGTCGAACGGGCCGTAGGCGCCGAAGCCCTCGGGGGCGATCGCCTGCACGCCGAGCGCGGCGATCGCCTCGCGGGCGGCGGGGTCGCGCACCGTCGCGGTGACGCGCGCGCCGGCCATCACGCCGAGCTGGACGGCGGCCATGCCGACGCCGCCGGCGGCGCCGTGCACGAGCAGCCGCTCGCCGACCGTCAGGCCGGCCTGCGTGAAGAGCGCGTCGTGGGCGGTCGTGAAGGCCTCCGGCACGCCGCCGGCCGCGGTCCAGTCGAGCTCGTCGGGGATCGGCATCGCCGTGCGCTCGTTGACGACCGCGTACTCGGCCTGGCCGCCGCCGGAGACGATCGACATCACGCGGTCGCCCGGCTCGAAGCGGCTGGCGCGGCGGCCGCAGGCGACGACCTCGCCGGCCAGCTCGAGGCCGGGGATGTCGGCGGGCGCGTCAGGCGGCGCCGGGTAGTGGCCGGCGAGCTGGATCAGGTCGGCGCCGTTGAGCCCGGCGGCGTGGACGCGGACGAGCAGCTGCCCGTCCTGCGGCTCGGGGTCCGGATGCTCGACGACCTCGAGCCTGCCGTCGCGGATCGTTGCAGCGCGCATGGCGGCGATCGTACCCCCGCGGCGGCGCCGATCTCACGACGGCAGCTTTGCGAGCCAGCCCGGCAGCGCGCCGGGAAACTCCCACGCGAACTCGCGCTTGCTCAGCCGCTCCTCGATCGTCTCCAGCGGCAGCCCGAGGTCCAGACGCAGCGCCTCCAGATCCTCCGGCAGCCACGCCTTGCGATTGAGGAACATCACCGCGCGACCCGTCGACTCGACCAGCAGCCAGCATTCCGACGTACGGTGCGACACACCGCCGGCATCGAAGTCCACGAGCACGACTCGCCCCGGGTCGCCGACCGTCCACACCACCCGCTCCCGCAGCAGAGTCCTGTGAAGCACCTGTCCATCGACGAGCGAGACCCGCGCCCTCGCCCGCGCGACGACCATGAGTCCGACGCCCGCCACCAGGCCCACCAAGCCAATGGCCGCCGCGGTCAGCCGCTGTCGGCCTGAGTAGCGCATGATCTGCAGCAGCGCGAACGCGGCCCAGGCCAGTCCGACCATGACCTGGGAGCCCCAGGCGAGCTGCTGCGGGCGCGGCGTCAGGACGCGGCGCGCGGCATTCGACCGGGGTTTGATCAGGTGAGCCGGGCAAGCCACCCCGGGAAGGAGCTCGGGTAGCGGCGGATGAGCTCAGGCAACGTGATCCGCTCCGTCACCTGATCGACCGGGAGGCCGAGGCGGACGCGCAGCGCTTCGAGCTTGTCGGGACCCCACATCCGCTCGTCGACGCGCAACGCGACGGTGCCAGACGCGCGGACCAGCAACCACATCGGGCTCGGCTCCTTCTGCGCCCGCCCGAGCACGAACACCCGAACCACGCGACCGGTCTCGCCGACCGACCACACCACGCGCTCGCGGAAGAACATCCGGTACACCAGGCGCTCGCCATCGAACTCGAGGCGAGACCGACGACGCTCGGCTCCGACGACCAGCATCAGCGCCGCCGCGCTCCCGAGCATCGAGCCCGCGTAGATCAGACCTCGCGTGGTCCCATAGACGGCAAGCGACACGCCTGCGATGACGCACAACGTGACCCACATCCGGATGACTAGGCGCCTCCGGTCACGGCCCGAAACCGGCGCGAGACGCAGACCGGCGACAGCAGCCGCTTCTCGATGGTCCCAGCCCACCTCTAGAAAGGCACCTTCTCAAGCCACCATGGCCAAGCCCCCGGAAATTCCCGAACGAATGCTCGCTTGCTGAACCGATCTTCGACCGTCTCCACAGGCAACCCAAGATCCATCCGCAGAGCCTCCAGCTCCTCTGGCAACCACATCTTGCGGTTAAGGCACATGGCCGTCCGACCCTTCGCATCGACCAACAACCAACCCTCCCAGGTCGGATGCGAAGCGCTTCCCGTCCGGACCTCGACCAGCACGACCTGACCCGGCTCCCCAACCGTCCAGACCACCTGTTCCCGGACCAAGGTCCTCTGTCGCAAGCATCCATCAGCGAGCGTCACTCGCGCCCTAGCGCGCGCGACGTAGACGATGCCGAAGAACATCAGCAACAGCCCCACTGCAATCGCCGCTACCACGACGCGCCGAGAACCCGAGTAGCGCATGATCTGGAGCAACGCAAACGCACCCCAGGCCAACGCCACGATGGCGTTCCCACCCCCGACGAGCGGTTGCGACCGCGGGATCAAGATCCGAGGCAAGGAGGCCCCTGTCACGGCAAGCGGCCCCAGGCCCGTTGATCTCGCATCCTGCCTATGCCCCTCGACCTCGTATCCATCTAGCAGTGACCGTTGCCCCAGTTGTTCTTCACATAGATACCGTACATCTCTGATGTCGCCGAGTAGTACCAACCAAAGGCGGAAGCCATCCTCAGCAACTGATTGTCGATTTTGGACTGAAACACCTTCGTTGATGTACCGAGGCCAACGCCAAGCACATCGAAGGCGATCGACGTAACCGGGGCCTTCCCTCGGACCACGTTGCCAACGTCCTCACTTGCGGCCAACACACCCGCACCGAGCGATACCGCTTCGATGGACCCACACACCGGCTCCAACACCCCGGTAGGCGCCGCTACAAATGCACAACCCATCGCTATCGTACTCGCCCCAGCCGAAATACCGCTAGCGTTTCGCTTCGTCCAGGATACGACCTTCTGCGCCATTGACTGGCTAAACTGCACCAGCTTCTTCTGCAATGGTGACATCGGGTTAGGCAAGCCAACAAGCCCGCCAGGATCCGTAAAGTCCAAAGGATCGCCGTTTGCGTAGGCGTAAGGCTGACCGCTGATAGAGACCAGCGGATCCCGCGTGAGGAACTGGCCAGTCTTTGGATCGTACCACCGCATCCGCATGTAGCTCAGCCCGGTATCTGGATCAGCGTACTGACCGGCATACAGCATCTGCGTATCACCCGACCCTGTACTACCAGACACCGTGCCATACGGATCGTAGCTGTACGTACCCAAGACACTACCATCGGTAGCGGTAACCATGCGGGTCGAGCCGAGCTGGTCGTGATGAAGGAACGAAGGCGTCCCACCGCCGTCGATCTGCTCGAAAGGCAACCCATCCGGGCCGTAGAGATACGAGTTCGTGCCATCGCTCAGCATAACGGGCAGAGATCCGCTGACCCCATCCCATGCGAATTGCTCCGTACCCGTGCTAGAAGCCCGGGTCGTGATCATGTCGTCGCCGTCGTATGCCAAACCGACCGCGCTCGACGGCAAGCTACCACCGGTGGGTGTCAAATAGGTCACGCCGCGGCGTAGCGGACGTGGCGCTCGTGGAAATAGCGCGCGACCTTGGCCGGGCGGCGTTGGCGGGAGCGCAGGAAGCGCCGCACCCCGTTTTT
>Ga0153956_1000037_pt1 | contig 192594 bp, 155 predicted proteins | sample TSFL040MetaG_FD_104704 | JGI IMG/M metagenome (GOLD analysis project Ga0153956, IMG submission 104704) | Attine ant fungus gardens microbial communities from Florida, USA - TSFL040 MetaG | ecosystem: Host-associated > Fungi > Mycelium > Unclassified | place: USA: Florida, Wekiwa Springs... | reverse complement strand
TGTGCCGCTATCGGTTAACGTTAAGCTATGGGTGTTGCCGGTGACCGTGCTACCTAAATCAATACCCGTACCGGTTAAGGTGGTATCAGCACCGAGTGATGCAGCGCCATAGGTTTGTGCGCCGCTGGTGTTAACGCTGCCGCCGTTAATATTGATAGCACCTGCACTTAAGGTTGTTAAGCCACTCACGACACCGCCTAAGGTGGATGTGCCGCTATCGGTTAACGTTAAGCTGTGCGTGTTACCGGTGACGGTGCTAGCTAAATCAATACCTGTACCAGTTAAGGTGGTATCAGCACCCAATGATGCAGCGCCGTAGCTTTGTGCGCCAGTGGTGTTAACGCTGCCGCCGTTAATGTCGACGGCGTTGGTGGTTAATGACGTTAAGCCACTCACGACACCGCCTAAAGTGGATGTACTTGTATCACTTAAGGTTAGGCTATGTGTATTGCCCGTCACAGTGCTACCTAAATCAATACCATTACCGGTTAAAGAGACATTACCAGCCAAGGAGACGGCATTATTATAAGTTTGTCCATTGGTGGTTTTAATATTGGTTGCAGTGCTAGTGCCAAAAGTAACGCCAGTATTTGCAGTAATACTAGAAAGTGCCGTACCTGTACCTACATTGTTTTGGAATACAATACCGCCTGGACCATTTAAAGTAAGAATAGCAGCACCGTTTAACGTACCCGATAATGTTAATGTGCTTGATGTGTCACTATTTAATGCTAAAGAATTACCCGTACCTAAAGTAAGATTACCGCCAATGTCAGCAGTACCAATACCCTCGATCGTACCATTGTTAAAAGTAATCGGAGTTGTATTCATCGTCACATTATTAACTTGGAAAATACCATCATTGATTGTTAAACCTGAAGAGCCATTAATAGCTGAGCCATTTGAAATTTGTAATGTACCGCTATTAAGTGTTGTTGCACCCGTATAGGTATTTGCATTAGATAATGTTAATACACCGTTACCATTTTTTATCAAACCACCACTGCCAGCTCCAATAATGCCTGATTCAGTCACATTACCATTATTAGCGATAGTTAAAGTGTTAGTACCATTTGTAATGCCACCGCTTAAAACGAGAGTACTCCCAGTGTTTGCGCCAAGGGTGGTTGCGGCGGCTAATGTAATAGCGTTACTAATAGTATCAGTACCACTTGTGCCTGCTTCATATAAAGCACCCACACCACTGCCTGTTCCTGAAAGTGAAATAGTGGAGCCACTGGCTAAACCTAAAGTACCACCACCTAAATTTATATTTAATTCACCACCGTTGCTGACAGCAACATTGCCGCCGCTGGTGTTACCACCTAAACCACTCGCATTTGTTACATTGAGTGTGCCGGCAATAACATTCGTTCCTCCACTATAAAGATTGGTGCCATTTAAAGTCAGCGTACCATTGCCAAATGTTGAGAGTGCAAATGTACCACTAATTACGCCATTTAAGGTGGCACTACTAGTCGTATCTATACCAGTTGCTGAACCTAACGTAATCGCATTATTTAAAATCGTGCCAGAACTGCTTAACAATAATGCGCCACCACCAACACCATTCAATGTTAATGTATTGCTATTTCCAAGCGTACCCCCTACAGCAATTTCTAATATATCGCCTGAATTAACAAGGATACTGCTGGATTGGTTAGTGCCGGAACCAAGTGCGTTAACATTGGTTATTTTTAAATATCCATTGTCGGTGGTCGCACCGGTGTAGGTATTGCTTCCAGAAAGAGTAACAGCATTGATGCCGGATACTGTTAATCCACCGCTACCAGAAATGGTATTAGATTCTGTAAAAGTTGAACCGTTATTCGCTAAAGTTAATAAGAAACCACCATTATTAATGCCACCTGATAAGTTCAAGCTACTGCTAGCAGCTGTTGCAATGGTTGCGGCACTACCTAATGTAATTGCGCTTGTTAAAGTAGAAGTACCCGAAATACCTCTTAATGCGCCTGAACCACTCGCACCTGTGCCATTTAAAGTGATAGTGGGTGAGGCAGTTAACGTAATATTACTGAGATCAAGTTCACCACCACTTGCAACCGTGACACCAGAAGTATTATTAGTGCCGTTACCCAGTGCACCTGCATTCGTTAAACTTAAAACACCTGCGTTGACATTAGTCGCCCCCGTATATTGGTTAGTGCTGGATAAGGTTAAAGTGCCTGTGCCTGATTTGGTCAAGCCGCCGCTTCCGGTAATAGCATTTGATTCTGAGAAGTTGCCGTTACCACTGAAAGTCGTTAAGAAACCGCCGTCAGTAATGCCACCAGTTAAAGCAAGTGTGCCACCGGTGTTAGAGCCGATCGTTGCTGCGCTGGCTAAAGTAATTGCGCTACCAAGCGTTGCTGTACCTGAAGTTGATGGTGCATATAAAGCGCCCACACCACCAATGCCGCTACCATTTAAAGTAATCGCTGGTGCGGCAGTTAAACTGATATTATTAATTGCTAATTCACCGCCATTGATAACATTCACACCCGAGGTATTATTTGTACCATTGCCTAAGGCGCCAGCACTGTTCAAAGTCAATAATCCAACCACCGTGGTGCTGCCCGTATAAGAATTGCTACCTGAAAGTGTGACGCCACCCGTAAATGTTCCATTGTTACTTGTTGCATTTAAACTACCTGTGCCGCTAATGTTGCCAGATGCAACAATCGTGCCGCCACTAGCTGTAAATTTTAATAAACCAGCGGTTGACATATTACCGGAGAAAGTAACAAGTTGTGCGCCATTGTCTTGGATAGTTGCTCCTCCAGAGCCAATCGCAAAAGTGCGGTTGGTAGAAGCATTGATGCCGCCGTTATAAAGTAATATTGCACCATTACTGATTGAGATATCGCCAGAGCTTGCTGCACCTAAAGAGCTTGCTGTACCAAAATTTTCTAAATCACTCGCAATGATTTCACCCGAAGTTATTGTTGTTGCGCCCGTATAGGTATTTGAGTTTTGTAATGATAAAAAACCGGAGCCACTCATGGTAAGGCCACCTGTACCGTTACCAATGACACCGTTTTCAAGAATTGAACCGGCGTTATTAAAAGTAAGTAGATTAGAGCCATTAGTGACGCCACCACCTAATGTTAAGGTGCTACCACTATTTGCATTAATCGTTGTTGCTCCGGTTAAAGTAATCGCGTTATTAATCGTATCTGAACCAGTACCTGCTTCATATAAAGCACCAGCACTGCTAACGCCTGATCCTGCCAGTGAAATGCCGGCAGTGTTGGCTAGCGTAGCGCCACCCAAATTAATGCTTAATTCACCACCGCTGCCTACCGTAATGGTTCCACCGCTGGCGCCACCTAAACCATTAGCATTCGTTATGCTGAGTATGCCGTTATTAACAGTGGTTGTACCGGTATAAGTGTTTGTATTAGATAAAGTGAGTGTGCCAGTATTTCCTTTGACTAAGCTTAAAGCACCACTTACAACACCAGATAAAGAATTGCTTACGCTATTGTTGACTGTCAGTGTTGCAGCTGTGGCACTTGAGTTTTTCACTGCACCACTGCTGATGATTGAGCCAAGTGTTTGACTGATACCGTTAAGATCAAACGTCGATGTAGAGCTACCTGTAAGGCTTGCAGTTGAGTTGAGTGAACCACCCGTTGCTAATTTTAACGTTGAATTTCCGTTGATATTAATAGTGCTAGTGGCATCATTGTAGGCGCTAGCTAAGTTAAGCGTACCATTACCAAGTAGAGTCAATGTTGAGCCGGAACCTGTTAGACCGCCCGATAGTTGTAATGATTCGTTAGAATTAACTAAATTGAAAATATCACTACCAGTGATGGTTAAAGCTCCGCTTAATTGATTAGCTGCGCCAGAATTGTTACTGATAACGGTTGCATTGTTGAAAAGTGTAATCGCATTAGGAATATTTAATGATGTACCTAATAATCGCAGTATGCCATTTACATTGATGGTAACAGCACCTGAACCAAATGCAGCATTGTTTGCTGCGATGACCTGACCATCAGCTAATGTTGTGCCCGTGTAAGTGTTCGTTCCAGAGAGCGTTATCGTACCTGAATCAATGAAGTTCAAAGAAGTTAAATTGCTAATAATTCCGGAAATAGAACTATTCGTGCCAACAGTATCTAACGTTAAGGAATTGCCACCACCAGCAACATTTCCAGCAATATTGATATCACCGCTGGTGCCCGCGGTTAAAGTTGGATTGCTTGCAGTGATTGTGACTGGACCGTTTAAGGTAATACCGACGCCGGAAGTCGTATTCGATGTATTGATATTACCGTTTAAGGTATAAGTGGTGTCACTCGTTACATCCAGACCGATACCGCTAGTTAATGTTAAATTACCAGACGATACGCTGTATAAAATGGAAGGTGATGATAGACTACTTGCAAATGTACCCATGATCGAATTGCTAAACGAAGAAGCTGTAGAATTTTCTCCTACCACTACAGTGTTAGCTATTCCACTAAGGTCTGTTACGCTTCCACCACTGGTGGGTGCGAAAGCCAAAATGTTACTTTGTACTGTGGTTGATGGATTGACTAACGATGCGCCTGATAAATACATCAATAAATCACTGTTATCAGCAATCGAGCCATTTTTTTCTAAGAAGTAGAAGAAACCATTGGCCATTGTCGAGGCACTATCAAATACTTTACCGTTGACTGCTAATGTTATTGGTGTGTCTTGCGCGCTATTGGTAGTACTTGCGGTTGTTAGACCTGAAACCACACGCGGTGTAGTGAGATAGAATGCACGTAAATATGGGTAAGATTGTCCTGAAATAATGCCCCATGTGTTAGTAAAGTCCCAACCACTAAAGCTCGATTGAGTCATCATATTTGCAGTCGTAAGGCCTGTTGCATTAGGATCGGTTGCACCTGATGTGGATGTATCAAAATAATCATTTGTGATGGTAGCGGCATTGCTATTACCCACAAAGCCATAGGCAGAACTATCATTGACTAATCCAGAACTAAAACTATCAAGAATGGTAGTGCCGTTATTTGCATAACCAATAAAGCCACCGGTATTGCCGACAGACCCAATAATGTTCATCATGCTGTAATCATTAACCACGAACCCAAGGCTGGAAGCATAAGATTCCACTTCACCAATTAAACCACCGGAATCGGCACCCGTTGCAGTGAGATTACCTATCGAATAACTTCCACCAATAGCTAATGTAGAAGGAGCACTCGGGCCCACTAATCCGATTAAACCACCCACTTCAACAGCACCTTTGACTGTGCCACTATAAAATACATTGTAGAAGTTGCTGTTTTGCGCAGCACCCACTAAGCCACCTACTGTATTATTACCAGTAACGCTCCCATTGAGGATGCCTAAAGCTTGAATAGTGCTGCCTGATGTTTCACCAAATAAACCTACATAGTTATTGCTTGGTGTGTTGATTATTAAATTGGAAAGCGTGTGATAATCACCATTTAAGCTACCGGTAAAATTATTCGTGCTATTACCTACGGGTACAAATCCAGTGCCACTACCATCAATGACGCCACCCCAAATATCACTCGCAGAACTTATTCCGCTTAAATTAATGTTGCTACCTAACGTGTAAGAAGCACCTAACGTACTACCCATCATTTGTAATTGGTGTGCATTGTTAATGTTGGTGTTTTGCTCAGACATCAGAATAGGGAATGTAGATCCATTAAAGATAAACCATGTGTTGCTAGGTGCCGTTGTTCCCGTGCTTGGTGTGGCGGTGATACTCCAAGCAGAGTAAGTGCTTAATGCAGATAAATCAACAGCAGCGCCTGGATTGCTCGATTGAGCATTCGGTTGTATGTTACATCCACCAGTAAAACATCCGCCCTTTAAATTAGTAATCGTGCCATTGTTAATACCATAACCACTGCCAGACAAAGTAACGTCTGTATCCCAGAAGCTATTAGTGACACTGGCGCCGCTATCGATTGTACCAATGAATCCACCAAATACACCGCCAGTACCGCCTAAGGATACGACGCTGGTGCTATAGGAATTAGAAATGGTGCCGGCACCAGATGAATTGATAAGGCGACCCATAAAACCGCCCACATCAGAAGAAGCATTGGCAGTCACATTACCGCTTGCATAAGAGTTAGAGATGGTCGCACTACCTATTGCTGAACCAATTAAACCACCTACATTGTCAAATGTTTGTGAGCCTAATACGGTGGCTGTGCTGTAAGAAGAAGTGACAGTGGATGCACTGTCTTGACCTAATAATCCACCGACATTCGTGCTAGCGGCTGAGCCCGTTACGCTGCCGGTGACATAATCTTTAGATAGAGTAGCAGCAGAAGCCAGTTGACCTGCCAAGATACCCACACTGCCAGCAGTAGTTGCGGTGACATTGGCATTCATTATGCCAAGGTTGGTAACATTAGCGCTTGAGCCACTAACTAAACCAAACAATCCAACATCTGTAGCGGCAGAATTTATATATAAGTTATTTACAATAAAATCTTGGCCAAAATTATTTTGACCGTTCAATGCACCCGTAAAAGCGGTGACAGTACCATTGCTATAACCGATAGGAACAAAACCAGCTGAACCCCAAATATCACCAGCATAATTTGCTGTATTAGTATGGGTTAAATCAATATTTGCTCCGAGCGTATAGGAAGCGCCGAGTGCTACACTCATTAATTGTAATTGATGCGGTGTATTAATTAATGTATTCCATTCAGAAAGTAAAATAGGACGCGTTAACCCACTGAAGCTAAACCACGTTGCTGAAGGTGCTGTTGAGCCTGCACTTGGGGTCGTCGTTAATGACCAGCCAGTGCCTGAAATAAATGAGCTACCCGTTAAGAAATTGTTTGGGTTTTGCATTTGTGCTGTGCTCATGCCCATGTAACCGGCAGTGCCTGAGCTGCCTGCGCTAGTGGAAGGACCCACCGTATTATCCCAGAAACTGTTGCTGACAGTTGTTGAGCTAATACCGCCTAACAACCCACCCAGCGCTGAGCTGCCAGTAACCGTGCCAGAACTATAGCTGTTTGTGATGCTCCCCGTATCACCAAAACCCACTAGACCGCCAGTGTAATTGCTGCCAGAGCCAGTGACAGCGCCTACGTTGTAGCTATTGGAAATGGTGGCATCGATGTAGCCTGCTAATCCACCGAGATAGTTATTATTACCTGTTACGGTTGCAGCATTATAAGAATTTGAAATGGTACCTGAATCATAACCCACGATCCCACCTACACTGATACCACCATTCACAGCAGTAATGCTTCCTAATACATAGACATTGTTAATTAATGAAGAGCTCAAGCCGGCAATACCACCAATGTGGGATTCGCCTGTAATATTGGCATTAATTAAACCGACATTTTCGATGGTATTTGTTACATCACCAAATAAACCGACAAAGTCCCCCGTGGGACGATTAATATAGAGATTAGAAATCGCAAAGTCTTGACCATTAAATATGCCACTAAAAGCTATGCCGCTATTATTACCAATAGGTACAAATCCTTGGCCACCATTCCAATTTTGGGTAACGGTTGCATCAATGTTATTATTTAAACTATAAGAATTTGAAAGCGTGGTTGCTGTTGATCCTATTCCTTCTAAACCATAAATATCAGCAATGACATAAGGGCTAGCGGGTGCTCCAGTGCCGGATGTGGCACGGAAAAATTGAGCAACACTGTTAGGTAATACACCTGAATTAATTTGGAAATTACTCGTGACATTAAATACAGGTAAGCTGACATTTTCTTGTACCCATTGACCTTGTATTAAATTGAAATTGTTAACGTTAATTGCTGCTGTTACGCCTGTTGAGCTAGGTGAAGCTGCAGTACCTGATGTGATTGATGATGCTGAATTAACTGCACTTAAATCCAATCCACCCAAAGGTGCAGTGATATTTGCATTCAAGAAAATTTTATTGGCTGCCGTTAATGTTAACGTATACGGTGAGTACCAAGTAATCGGTGCTGAAACGGTAATATTACCAGCGTCTGTACCTGTACCGGTAATAGGCGTAGTGGTTACATCGACATTGGTGGTATTTAATGCATTCACTAAATTCGTTACATTAATATTCGCTGGCGTTGTGGCTGTGTTGGTGGGTTGATAGAGACCTGATCCGCTTGTATATGTGGCATTTGAATCAGCGCTGCTGCTAATGGTGACATTAATAGGGTCCAGCAACCATGTACCGGTGATGCCATTAGGCGCGCTCGTGTTTACACTGATACCATTAATATCTAAATAAGCACCGGATGTTTCAATGAAACCACCATTACCGCTATTTGCACCACCCATAGCGCTAATATCGCCATAAGCTTTTGTGCTGTAATCAGACCAGACGGCTATGTTACCGCCATTACCGCTTGTAATTGCATTCGCTAATAAAGTTGCACCCGGTAAAATGACTGTTGCATTGGCATTAGGCAGTGGGCCTGCACCGTGGAAGTTACCGCCAACATTAATATTACCGCCACCTACATCACCGCTGGCATTAATGACCGTAGGCGAATTTAATAAAATGTTGTAGCCAGTAATGTTAACATTACCGCCGGTTTGGCCCGTGCCTGTACCAGAAACATCAATCTTTCCGGCGACGTTAACGACGCCATTGGAAGGATCACCTGCAATATCTATTGTACCTAAAATAACATCGCCATTTTTCTCTGTAACAGATTGTGCTTGTGCAACGCCCTGCATGTTGATGACATTATCCAACACGTTTTGAGTTGTTTCTGCGGTTACCAAGATATTGCCGCCGTTAGCGATAATGCTGCCGGTGTTGGTAACACCTTGGAGCGCTTTGCCATCCACGCTGAAACTAATTAAATCATTTCCTGCAAACGATATAGTAAATGCATCACCCGAAGCTAAAATGACATGGCCTAAGTTCGCTTCAATGGTGCCATCATTTTCCACACCGTTACCTAGTAAGGCGATCAACCCGTGAGAAGCAGCAATAAGCTGTCCTTTATTAATAATCGAACCATTAAACGGAGAAATACCATCAAAACGATAATAACCACTTAGAAAGTTGGCATCGCTAATGTTGGCTGTTGATGCAATTAAACCACCCACATTTACAAAGGCAGTAGGGCCAAAGAATATGCCGGCAGGATTTACTAAAATGATTTGACCGGTTGCTGTTAAGCGCCCGTAAATCATTGATGCACCTTGTGTACCATTAATTCGATTTAATGCAATACCGCCTGCAGGTTGTTGGAAGTGAGTGGATTCACCGCGGCCGATATTGAAACTTTGCCAATTAATGATAGCGCGCTGACTGGCTTGATCAACATTGGTGGTGGTAGGGGTTTGTTGAATAGATACATTTCCTGAGCCAATATGATCCAGCACAGGGTTAGCAAAAGTGGCAGATGCATATAAGAAAACACCTAACCAAATGGCTACCTTTTTCAAAAATGAAGCATACTTATAATCTTTAAGCCAGCGTAACAGTATCATTGAACAACCTCACAAACAGCTTATTTTTCTGGTGATTATCTCCTTATCCTTTTAATAGTAAGTGTTCAAAAAATAATCTCTTCTTAACTATAGCTTAAAATAAATGAATGTGTGGTTTTGTGGGTAAATAAATTATGAAATTAATCAATCACTAAGCGCTAAATCGAGAAGGAAGAAAGTTCTTTATAATCAGTGGCTTAGTTTTTCAAGCCCTCCCTCTGTGCACCCGCGTGTAAGCCATAAATTTCAATCTTTTATCCTCTATACTTATTTAAGATGAGGTATAAATAATGAATAAATTCGGCTGGTTAAGCATTGCCATCCTAAGCGCCGTATTTAGCTTAGGGGGGCCGCTGTATGCTGCCGTTGCAGTTACTTCAGCACCATCGCCGGCACCTACGCCTAGTTCTCCATCGACACCGTCGATAACAGTCACAAGACCGGCTGCTGCTGTAACCCTGGCACCTTCCTCCGTAACGCCTGCTAAAGCAACCCCTAAAACATCTGCAAATAATCAACCTCTTATTGTGGCAAGGGTAGTTTGGGTACATGGAACATTTAAAGCCACAGGAGCCGATCAAAAAAGTCGTTCACTGATTAAAGCAGCACCTATTTATCTTCACGACACTTTAACCACGGATAGTACAACGGAAGCCCAGATTGTTTTTAGTGATGATACGTTAATGACATTTAATCCAAGCAGCCAATTCTACGTGAATGATTATTATTACAATAATTCTAAAGCTACAAATAAAGGCTCGGTGGGGAAATACGTAATGAATTTAGTTGAAGGTGGCTTTCGTACGATTACAGGCTTGATTGCAAAGGCAAATCCTACGGATTACCGTGTCAATACGCCAGTGGCTACGATTGGTGTACGCGGTACAGATTATGCTATTTCGTTACGTAATGGGGAGTTATTTATAGGTTATTATGCAGGAGCACCGTGTGTATCCAGCCATTCCGAAACCTTATGTTTAGACAATAAAACACCTTACGCTAAAGTAAGCGGTGTGAACGCTGTACCTATTCCTCTAACCCAGCAACCCCCTGTTTTCCAACAAAAAACACTCATTACCAATGTTACTTTTGTAGGCATCACAGGAAGCAGTGCCACTTATCAAGGTAGTGGCAATGCTTCGGGTGTATTGAATAGTTTTTGTATCCAATAAGACGCTTGAGCTGGATTGACTCTGATTAGCAATCCCACTTAGATTAAAGAAATAATTCAAGGAAGATGCATGAATAAACGGATTCCTATCATTATTGGTCTGATCCTTACAATCATTGCTGCTTGGCTACTCATCACGCCGGCCGGTTCAGTGCGCCATGTATTAGGACGTTTGGAGAACCTGGGTTATGACATTCAACTCCGTGCCAATGTGCTGACTGGTAAGAGTAAATTACCGCAAACGCCCGTTGCTATTATTGATATTGATGACAAGAGTATTAAGGCAGAAGGACGTTGGCCATGGCCGCGCAGTAAGCTTGCATTGCTCATGAATAAATTACAACAAAATGGTGTAGCAGTCATTGCGTTTGATATTTTTTTTCCGGAGAAACAAGCGAATATCGCGGATGTAATTAGTAATACATTGGCCGAAAAGAATTTATTAAACCCACAACTTAAAACGTTACTGACTAATTCACAATCGTTATTCGATGAAGATACGGTTTTTAGTAAAAGCATTGCTGCTAATCAAACTGTATTGTCGTATACGTTTTTACCACGCACTGAAACGCAAAATATATTAGGGCCACCATTATTTGAATTAACTAAAGAACAACAAACTGATTTGCAGTTGATTCGCGGTGTAGGTTACATCAGTAATATTCCTATTTTGCAACAAGCAGCTAAAGGAGCGGGATTTATTAATATTTTTCCTGACGATGATGGTATCGTGCGTCGTGCTCCTTTAGTGATGGAATATAAAAAGGGTGTTTATCCAGCTATTTCATTGCAAGCTGTATTAACTTACTTAGGAGAAAAAGCAGAGTTAATCACACCTTATTACGATAACAAAATGCAACTTGAAGGTGTGCGCATAGGAAACCATGTGATTCCTACCGATGCGCGTGGTTTTGTATTAATTCCTTTCGTTGGTCGAAGTTATACTTTTCCATATTTTTCCGCAACGGATGTGTTGCATGATAAAGTTCCTGCAAACTTGTTATTGGGTAAAATAGTTTTTGTAGGTACATCTGCGACTGGTTTAGGTGATTTACAACCCACGGCGATAGAAAATCCTTTCCCTGGTGTAGAAATTCAAGCATCGTTGGTGAACGGTATTTTATTGCATCATTTTTCCTATCGACCGGCATGGACGATAGGTGCCAATATTTTTATTACGGTTTTATTTGGTGTATTGGCGGCATTTATTTTTCCTTACTTAGGGCCACGTCTTTTAGGGTTAACGATCGTGCTTTTTCCGATGGGATTGCTCTATGTGAATAATTTAATTTGGAGTCACACGGGATTAATTCTTGCATTTTTAATGCCAGTCATGTTGGTCTTTCTATTGGCTATTTTCAATATTGTTTATGGTTATTTATTTGAAACCCGGCGTCGTGAACAATTAAAAGAAATGTTTGGACAATATGTACCTGAAACACATATCAATGAAATGTTAAAGTCAAAAGCAAGGTTTGGTTTGCGCGGTGAAAATAGAGACATGACGGTGATGTTTGCTGATATTCGAAATTTCACGAGCATTTCAGAAGGCATGACGGCTGTGGATTTAGTGGATATGTTGAATTTATATTTCACACCCATGACAGAAATTATTCATCGCTATGTAGGAACCGTGGATAAATACATTGGGGATTTAATCATGGCATTTTGGGGAGCACCGCTGCCGGATAAAAAACATGCTTATCATGCATTGTGTACTGCCATTGATATGCAAAAAGAATTAAAAGAATTGCGTTTAAAATATGCAGATAAGAAATGGCCTGAAATAATTATGGGGATTGGTATTAATTCAGGGCGCATGAGTGTAGGAGACATGGGCTCGCGTTTCCGACGTAATTACACAGTATTAGGGGATTCAGTGAATTTAGCATCACGCATAGAAAGTTTGACGAAATTTTATGGCGTAAATATTTTGGTAACGGAAAATACCCAAAAAGACCAATCGAGTATTATCTTTCGTAAAATCGATCGTGTTCAGGTGAAAGGCAAAAAAAATGGTATCGATATTTACGAAGTGATCGATTTTAAAGACAAAGTGACACAAGCGACACTGGATGAGTTAGCGCAATATCATCAGGCGCTTACGCTTTACGATGAAAAACGTTGGGATGAAGCACTAGCAGCCATGACTAATCTGAATCAACTTTATCCTGAGCGTAAAATTTATTCGATTTACATAGAGCGAATTAAGGGCTACAGCATCACACCACCGCCGGCCGATTGGGACGGAACCTATGTCCATTTGGCTAAATAAAAATCACTGTCTGCTATTTTTTTAACTTGGAAGGGGAGAACCCTAGCGCTGGAATTTGATTTTAATTATACTCGCCCCTGTTTTTCCTCATTTTGCCGACGTAGCTCAGATGGTAGAGCAACTGATTCGTAATCAGTAGGTCTGCGGTTCGATTCCGCACGTCGGCAGCAGTTATCAAATTTCATAAATATTTATAATCTCTGGTGGCTTTTTTTTTCGGGTATTGTTAGGCTTTTCAATTAATTCTCTTACTTTAAAAGGCTGTACAAGGATGGCAGACCTTATCGTTATTGGTATTACTCTCCTATTTTTTATACTGAGCTTTGTCTTAATCGCTTTCTTTGATTTTCTAGCACGGAGAAAGTGATGAGCCTTTATTTTATATGCGGGTTAATTACATTTGGGTTATTTGTGTACCTGTTAATCGTCTTATTTAGACCTGAATTATTTTGAAAATAGCGGGATAGGGATATGTTTATGACCGAAGTGGGCTTTTTTCAAATCATACTGTATCTAATTGTTCTTCTTGCTTTGATAAAACCATTGGGCTGGTACATGGCACAAGTATATGAGGGCAAGTCTCGGGGGTTGATGCGCTTCGGTCAACCCTTTGAAAATCTTATTTATCGGTTATGTTATATCAATCCTAAACAAGAAATGGGTTGGAAAACTTATTTATTCGCAATGTTATTTTTTAATTTGCTAGGATTGTTGGTCGTTTATTTTATTCAACGTTTGCAATTTTATTTTCCATTTAATCCACAAAATTTCTATGCGCCTTCTGCCGATCTTGCTTTTAATACGGCGGTCAGTTTTGCTAGCAATACAAATTGGCAATCCTATAGTGGTGAAACAACCATGAGTTATTTTACGCAAATGTTTGCACTGACTGTGCAAAACTTTGTTTCTGCAGCCACAGGAATGTCTTTATTAGTTGCTTTTATTAGAGGAATAGCAAAACGAGAAAGCAATAGTTTAGGAAATTTTTGGGCTGATACCACACGAGGCACAGTGTATGTATTGATACCTTTTTCATTATTATTTTCTATTTTTCTAGTTTCACAAGGCGTCATTCAGAATTTGAAACCCAACCAAAATGTCACGCTTATCCAACCCTTTCAATATGAACAGCCTGTTACCGATGCCTCTGGTAATGTCGTCAAAGATAATAAAGGGAATCCAAAAACTGAAACCAAAACAATTGTTGAACAAACCATTCCCATGGGTCCTGTGGCATCTCAAATTGCCATTAAACAATTAGGCACCAATGGCGGCGGATTTTTTAATACGAATTCAGCGCATCCTTTTGAAAACCCAACACCTTTAACTAATTTCTTAGAAATGTTAGCTATTTTAATCATTCCTGCTGCGTTTTGTTATACCTTCGGAATAATGGTAAACGATAGAAAGCAAGGTTGGGCAATACTCGTTGCCATGTTAATTATTTTTGTGCCTTTTATCATGGTGGCTTCAATATCAGAACAAAAAGGTAATCCTGCTTTTACACGCATGGGAATTGATCAAGTGCCACAATATTTTTATCCCGGTGGCAACATGGAAGGCAAAGAAACTCGATTTGGCATTGTTAATTCTGCACTTTGGGCAACCGCTACGACTGCTGCATCGAATGGTTCGGTCAATTCTATGCACGATTCTTTTACGCCGTTAGGTGGTCTTGTGCCACTTTGGATGATGCATTTAGGTGAGGTGATTTTTGGAGGTGTAGGTTCAGGTCTATATGGCATGTTGATGGTAGTTATTATCACTGTATTTATTGCAGGCTTAATGGTCGGACGAACACCAGAATATTTAGGTAAAAAAATTGAACCTTATGAAATGAAAATGGCATCGGTTGCGGTGCTTGTCATGCCGTTATCTGTCTTATTGTTTACGGCTATGGGTGCAGTAACAGAAGTGGGTGTAAGTTCAATTGCAAATCCTTTTGCGCATGGATTTACAGAAATACTTTATGCTTTTTCTTCTATGGTTAATAACAATGGCAGTGCGTTTGCCGGACTTAATGCAAATACATTTTTTTATAATGTCTTAGGTGGTATAGGAATGTTGATTGGTCGTTATTGGATTGCTATACCAACACTCGCTATTGCGGGTTCATTAGTAAGAAAAAAAATTGTTCCTAATAGTTCAGGTACACTTCCCACGCACACACCACTTTTTATTATTTTATTGGTAAGTGTCACTATCATTATCGGCGCACTTTCATTTCTACCTGCTTTAGCTTTAGGGCCGATCGTTGAACATTTGATGCTATGGGGACAATATGGGCACTAATTCAAAAATACATTCCATATGGAATATAAAAATAATCCTCACTGCGATAGGGGATTCATTTTTAAAGCTGTCACCACGTCATCAGATCCGCAATCCTGTGATGTTTACTGTGTATGTTGGTTCCATCTTAACATCAGTACGTTTTTTCCAAGCGCTTCTAGGAACGGGTGAAGCGCCTGCAATGTTTATTTTAAATATCACCATTTGGCTTTGGTTTACTTTACTATTTGCAAATTTTGCTGAAGCAATGGCAGAAGGCCGAGGTAAAGCGCAGGCTGAATCATTGCGACGATCGCGCCGAGAGATTCAAGCTAAAAAATTAACCAAGGCCGCCCGTGACGCAAAACAAATTTTGATTAAGTCAGCACAATTGCGTGAAGGTGATATTGTTTTAGTTGAATCAGGTGATTTTATCCCTAGTGATGGTGAAATTATTGAAGGCATTGCTTCGGTGAATGAGAGTGCTGTGACTGGTGAAAGTGCTCCTGTTATTAGAGAAAGTGGTGGTGATCGCAGCTCTGTAACCGGAGGAACACAAGTGATTTCTGATTGGTTGATTGTTCGTATTACATCTAATCCTGGGGAAACCTTTTTAGATCGTATGATTGGTCTAGTTGAAGGCGCTAGACGTCAAAAAACACCGAATGAGTTGGCACTTACCATTTTGTTAGCTGCGCTCACTATTGTATTTTTACTTGTCTGCGCAACATTATTACCTTTTTCTATTTATAGCGTAGCTGCAACTAAAGCAGGTACTGTAATTACTATTACAGTGCTTGTTGCATTGTTTGTATGTCTTGCGCCTACTACCATTGGTGGCTTACTTTCCGCCATTGGAATTGCAGGAATGGATAGAATGATACAAGCCAATGTGATTGCATTATCAGGACATGCCGTTGAAGCGGCAGGAGATATTGATGTTTTGATATTGGATAAAACGGGAACGATTACGTTAGGAAATCGCCAAGCAACGGAATTTATCCCAGCGGAAGGCGTTAGTATTGAAATGTTAGCGGATAGTGCACAACTTGCATCCCTAGCGGATGAAACACCCGAAGGACGTAGTATTGTTATTTTGGCAAAGGAAAAATATGGATTGCGTGGTCGTGAAATTGCTGAATTGGGTGCGTCATTTATTCCTTTTACAGCACAAACCCGCATGAGTGGAGTGAATCTTGGCGGTAGACAAATTTTAAAAGGAGCGGCTCAAGCTATTGAAGAGCATATAAAACAAATTAACGGTAGCATTCCTGATTTTATCAAAAAAAACGTTGAGATGATTTCTCGTAAAGGAGGCACCGCTTTAATAGTGGTGGAAGGAAAAAAAGTATTAGGAATTATTCATCTTAAAGATATTGTAAAAGGCGGTATTAAAGAACGTTTTGCTGAATTGCGCAAAATGGGTATCAAAACAATCATGGTCACGGGTGATAATCCTCTAACCGCTGCTGCCATTGCCGCAGAAGCAGGTGTGGATGATTTTCTCGCCAATGCTAAACCGGAAGATAAATTGAAATTGATTCGTGATTTACAAGCAAAAGGACATTTGGTTGCTATGACGGGTGATGGTACCAATGATGCGCCGGCACTTGCTCAAGCGGATGTTGCGGTTGTCATGAATTCAGGTACACAAGCGGCAAAAGAAGCTGGAAATTTAGTTGATTTAGATTCCAACCCGACCAAATTAATTGAAGTGATTGAAATAGGTAAGCAATTGTTAATGACGCGCGGAGCGTTAACTACATTTAGTATTGCAAATGATGTTGCTAAATATTTTGCAATATTACCTGCCGCCTTTGCTGCTACTTATCCGGCGCTGAATGCGCTTAATATTATGCAACTGAGTACATCACGGAGTGCTATTTTATCTGCAGTCATTTTTAATGCATTAATTATTGTTTTCTTGATTCCTCTTGCTTTGCGCGGTGTTAAATATAAACCTACCACGGCGTCTCGTTTGTTGCGAAGCAATGTTTTAATTTATGGATTGGGAGGGCTTATTGTGCCTTTTGTTGCTATCAAGTTAATAGATTTACTTTTAGTAGGATTTCATTTGATAGGATAATCAATGTTTATTGACATGTTAAAACAAATTAAAACGGCTTTACTATTTTTGATTCTATTTACGTTATTAACTGGGTTTTTGTACCCAATGGTGGTAACAGCGATTGCTCAATTATTTTTTTCATGGCAAGCCAATGGCAGCTTACTATATGAAAATAATAAGGCAATAGGTTCCATTTTCATTGGCCAATTTTTTAATTCACCTAATTATTTTTGGGGAAGACCATCAGCGACTTCGCCGTATTCTTATAATGCTGCAAATTCATCGGGTTCTAATATGGGGCCGAGTAATTCAGATTTTTTAGCGACGGTGCAAGAACGAGTTAATCATCTTCGCCAAATAGATACTAATAATCATTATTTAATTCCTGTGGATTTGGTAACTGCATCAGGAAGTGGTTTAGACCCTGAGATTAGCCCTATAGCTGCCTTTTATCAAGCGTCTAGAATTTCTAAAGCCAATCATATACCCGAACAAGAAATTGTTGGCTTAATTAAAAATTCAATAAAAAGTCGAATGTTTGCTATCTTGGGCGAACCTCGCATCAACGTCTTGCAATTAAATATTGCTCTCGAGAAATTAAGGAGTGCTCATGAACGAGCGCCGACTCAATCCCGATAAATTATTGCAACGGGCAAAAAAAGAAGAACGTCAAGAAAAGCGTGGCAAACTGAAAATATATTTAGGTGCTGCTCCTGGTGTAGGTAAGACTCACGAAATGCTATCTGATGCATTGGAAGAAAAACAAAAAGGTTTAGATGTGGTGATTGGCGTTGTTGAATCGCATGGGCGAAAAGAAATAGAGTCTATGTTGGATAGTTTTGAAATTTTACCTAAACTGATGATTGATTATCGCGGTAAGCAATTATCAGAATTTGATCTTGATGCTGCGTTGTCACGATATCCAGGATTAATTTTGATAGATGAAATGGCTCATTCGAATGTTCCCAATCTTCGACATAAAAAACGTTGGCAAGATATTAAAGAATTATTAGAGCGCGGTATTGATGTTTACACAACGCTAAATGTCCAACATATAGAAAGTTTAAATGATGCTGTTTCACAAATTCTTCATGCACCTATTAAAGAAACTGTGCCAGATTTTATGATGGAAATGGCCAATACGCTTGAGCTTGTTGATATTCCGCCTGATGAATTATTAAGTCGCTTGCATGAAGGTAAAGTATATTTCCCTGAACAAGCAACCCTTGCAGCAGACTATTTTTTTCGCAAAGGCAATCTTAGTGCATTACGTGAATTGGCATTACGTGTCATGGCGAATCGTGTTAATACCGAAGTGCTGTTATATCGTCAAGATAAAGGAATTAAACATATCTGGCCTACGCAAGAAAAAATATTGGTTTGTGTCGGGCCAGGGCCTGAATCACTAAAATTAATACGAACTGCAAAACGAATGGCGAACGATTTGCAAGCAGAGTGGATGGCAGTGTACGTGGATACACCTAGAATTAAATATTCAGAAGAAAAACGTCATCGTGCTGTTCAAAATTTGCGTGTTGCTGAACAATTAGGTGCGGAAACAAAAATATTAACGGGTTATGATATTGTTCAAGCGGTCATGAATTTTGCTCGTGAAGAAAATGTTACTCAAATTATGATATTTAAACATGTACGCAAGCGATGGCGTGATTTGTTTTTTCGTAATTTAGCAGATGAAATTTTAAGATACAGTGGCGAAATTGATGTATATGTAATGACTGGATCTCTCGATGATGTTTACAAAAAAGAACCCATCACCTTAGCAAAAAAACCCATTGCGTGGCGTGCTTACGCCATTGCCATTTTTATTATTATTATAACAACGGGCGTTAATTTTATTCTTTTTCCTTATTTGAGTGTTAGTAATTTAGCCATGGTGTATTTATTAGGTGTCACTTGCGTTGCACTTTTAGGTGAAATGGGCCCATCCATTTTGGCTTCTATTTTAAGCGTATTGGCTTATGACTTTTTCTTTATACCACCTTATTATAGTTTTGCTGTAAGTGATATCGAGTATTTTTTTACGCTCATTGTTATGCTTATTGTTGCGCAAGTAATTAGTCAATTAACATTATTAACTCGTAAACAAGAAGCTATAGCGCGTCTGAATGAAAATCAAACATCTGCTTTGTATAAATTAAGTCGGCAATTATCCAATGCGCGCGGTAAAAATGAATTGCTTAATGTCGGTATAAAATACATAGCGGATTTTTTTGATAGTGATGTTGTTGCATTAATGTCAGAAAATGATCATTTGGGGATTCAAGCAAGAAGTTCTACAAAGAATCAAATGCTAGATCAAAAAGAATTAGGTGTTGCACAATGGGTATTTGAAATGGGACAAAAAGCTGGTTTGGGTACCGATTCTCTTTCATTTTCTAAAAGTTTGTATTTGCCTTTGTTGGGATCGCATGAATTGCTAGGTGTTTTAAAAATTTATCCGACAAATGCTGAGCGTTTTTTCTTACCAGAACAAGTTCAACTTTTAGAAGCTTGCGTTAGTCAAATTGCACTCGCCTTAGAAGTTGATGGTCTACAAGAAAATAAAACAAATGATTACAATGCGTAAGGTATGTTTTCTGCTTATTTTTTTGTTTCCAGCGCTGGTATTGGCTGATGATAATTCCAACACAGCCACTAGAAATTTTAAATTATCTGGTTATATCGATGGGTCATATAATTATCTTGTTCAAAGTAATCATTTTACCAGTGGTACGTACGACCGCGTTTTTGATATCACTCCCAATGGAATTATGTTACAACAAGCCGGTATTACTTTGGCTTATCAACCCAAACAAGGTTTTGGCGGTTTGATGACACCAGTTGTTGGTCGTGATCCTTATATATTTGCTCCTTATGGTTGGAACCCATACTATGGTTCGCAATGGCTAGGGTTTGCGATTCCACAAGCTTATTTACAGTATGCAGTCGATTCTTGGATATTCATGGGTGGTAGTTTTATTGAATTAGCTGGTGAGGAAAATCTTTTCTCATACAATGATACAAATTTCTCCAGAAGTATTTTGTGGGGCTATGCAGAACCTTTTACTGTCATGGGCTTACGTGCTTCTTACATTCCCAATGATAAACTCACCTGTATCGTTGGGTTAAATAACGGTTGGGACAGTATACGCGATACGGGACGAAAAAAGACTATTGAATTGGGTGTTGCGTATACATTTAATCCTATTTTTTCTCTAGCTTCGTATATTTATTCTGGCCAACAACGCATTGCAGATAGAACATCCAGCGGACCAACAGGCCAGCGTACACTTTTTGATTTTATAGCAACAATCAATGCCACTGATAAATTAAGCTTTATAGCTAACTATGATGGAGCACTGCAAACAAAGGCATTACTTCCCGCCACCAATGTTGCAGAAGCAGTTTGGCAAGGACTTGCAGGCTATATTAATTACAAATTATCTGATAAGTGGCTTCCATCGCTGCGCGGGGAAATTTTTTCAGATCGAAATGGCTATCGCACGGGTGTTTCTCAATGCTGGAAAGAAATAACTTTAAGCGTAGGCTACACAGGTATTAAGAATCTTATTTTGCGTGCTGAAACACGTCATGATTTTTCTAACGTTGGTTCATTTGTTGCTTCAAATGGCGTTGGCACAAGAAACAATCAGCAATCTTATGCGCTCGAAGGTGTATATCAATTCGATTTCATTTAGGTGATTTTTGATAATGAATAATGTCGTGAAAGATAGCTATCTGTGAAGAGGTATTTCTATAACCGTGCGGTTGATTTGCTTCAAAACGAAAACCTTCGCCTTTAAGCAGCAATTGCCATTTATTATTGATCAATACTTCCATTTTACCTTCAGTGACTATTACATGTTCTATTACACCGGATTGATGTGGTGGGGATAAATGTTCGCAGGCGGGCAACAGTTCAATGATATAAATCTCCAAATCTAATTGCTCGTCAAAAGGAAATAAGGGCATGACGCGAATTTTTTCATCCGTAGGATGCAGTTGTTGCGTTTGGCTAATTCGATGAATAGGCATATTTGGTTCAGAGTCAGTTTCTTCAATAAAGGAAGAAAAAGAGGTTTTAAATCCACTGGCGATTTTCCATAGTGTGGAAATGGTAGGGCTAGATTCTTGGCGCTCAATTTGTCCTAGCATTGCTTTGCTTACACCGGTTTTTTCAGCGGCTTTATCTAAACTCCAGCCCTTTTTATGGCGTAATTCTTTCAAAGTTAAAGAAATATGCTTCGAAATATTTTTCATGGATTATTCCTACTTAAAAAACATTGTGCGTTATAACGTACAATGCTAGTATAGCCTATTATGCGTTATAGCGCACGATATCTTAATTAAATAAAAGTAGGTGATTTATGACAGATGAGAAATTTAAAAATAAATTGGTGGCAGTGTTAAATAAAAGCATAGAACCAGGTAAGGTAATGAATGCGTTAGCGCATATGTGTATAGGGCTCGGATCGGCAATTGGAAAAGAAGCATTGCGTTTAACTGATTATCAAGATGCCGATGGCGGATCACATCCATTTATTTCAGAATTGCCTTTTATCATTCTGTCAGAGAATTCAAACAAAATTAGAAAATTACGCAATGAAGCGATCGCAAATAATATTATTTTTAATGATTTCACAGACACGATGACCGTTGGCACTTACAAAGAACAAATTGAGAGAACGCTTCAGGTAAAAGACGAAAATCTCATTTATTACGGAATTGTATTGTGTGGTGACTGGGATAAAGTTACAGAATTGACACGCAAATTTTCATTGTGGCGATAAGAGGTGTTGTACCACCAAACAAAATTTATTACTTATTGCTGTAGATGTTAATTATATTTTTATTTCATGAGGCCATAATGTATCTCCAAAAACTTAAAGAAATGTTTTCTGAAATTATTTCTTCCAAAAAAGGAGGTTGACATGTTAAAAATAATCCGCTTAATGGCGACTTGCTTAATCACCGCACTCGTTTTTACAACAACAGCTTGGTCTGTTTCGAGGGGTGTGCATTTAGAAATAAAAAATGAACAAGCGAAACAACTGTATAATGCTTTGACGGGATCGGCTGTGCAGTCAGAAGGCGCTGTAGGGCATATTTATAAAAGAGGTAAAAGTATTTTGTGTCGCTATACCAATGTGGAAATGGATGATGAACATGGCAACCTTATCCCTAACGATGACCCACGCCATTATTTTTGCTCAATGAACATTAATAAAGATGGCTTAGCAATGCCTGGATAGGGTTTAAAAAAGCAAAGAGTCAACATCACACCGAGCACTTTACATTTTGGAGCGTATTCCCTTCAGTCTTAAATGCTAATGTATTTGACTCTAAATAGCGATTTGTAGCTATGACGATGAAATAAACAATAGGCGTCATTAAAAAGGATAGAATAATTTTCACAATAATAGATCCAGTTAAGATGTGTAATTTGTCATGCGAAGAATAAAAAACTATCATGACAAAAATAACGGAGTCAACGGCCTGACCAAGGTAGGTTGATAAGTTGCTTCTCAACCAAAGCCATTTACCTTTTGAAAGATTTTTAATTTTTTGATAAATCGCAATATCTAAAATTTGTGATACTGAAAATGCTAGTATGCTGGCAATGATAATATTGCCACTCACTGATAAAACAGTTTGATATTCATGTTGTAAAGGCCAAAAAGGTGCTTCGGGTACAAAAATTGATAATTGAATTAGCATCGCAATTAAAAATTGACTACCAAGTGCAAACCACAAAGTTTGTCTAGCAACTTGTTTACCCCAAAGCTCACAAATGCAATCAACAATAGGATAAGTGAAGATAGAAAAAACAATATTTGAAAATGGAAAATTAATTCCAATATGCACTATTTTCGAACCTGTTATGATTGAAGCCCCGAGGCCGCAGATAACAAGACTCGTTAACAGGGTATAAGTGCGCACCTCTTTTTGATGGAGTGTATTATGGCGCATGCTTTTCTATCCTATGTGTAAATTTTGCTCTGAAAAAAATAGGCTTCTAGGGTTAGTATTAGTTTCCATTATTCTTGACTCTTTGTTTTTTTAACTTTATTTTGAATTGAATCTAATCTTTTTTCGAAATAATATAACACAATAATTGAGAGCCTTATGCAATATCATTGGATAATTTTAACTGTTCTATTGTTTTTTATGGCAAGCCTTTCAAAGGCAGATCCGTCTACAACAAGGCGTATTGCCCAATTTTCTAATGATAAAGTTTCAGTATGGGAAACTGTAATTTACCCCAATGCAAATCAACTACTAAAAATGCATCGCCATGAGCATGATCGCGTAGTTGTTGCGCTTAGCGGTGGACTATTAAAAATTACTAACGATAAAGGAAAAGTGCATTATTTGAAATTTGAAAAAGATAAGGCATATTATTTAACTAAAGATAGTCCTGATGAATTACATAACGATCAAAATATGTCATCTCATCCCATTAAAGTATTGGTTATCGAACTAAAAAGTTAGCTACGACTATATTTTTTTATTTTTACGTAACGTGGGGTACCATGCTTTTTGCTCCATGGTTTCGTGTTAATTAAGTCTTTGCAAAGAGTATTGAGTTTGGCTAATTTCTTTTTTCATCAAAAATTTTACTAATTTCTCTTAAGAATTTGCGGAATTTGCTGTGCTCATGTCGAAGATAAGTAATTGCATCCATACATAAATCTCCTTTATAGTTTTATTATTTTAGTAAATAAAACATATACATTTAACTATTATAATTAATATTACAATAAGAAGCACTATGCATTTCAAAATTTTATATAATAAAAGAATGCCATTTTCAAATCATGAAATTGCAGACATTTTACGTAAATTCGCTGACCTGCTAGAAATACATGCAGAAAATCCTTATCGTATTCGTGCTTACCGTCGTGCTGCTCGATCTATTGATAAGCTTGATAAAAATATTTCACAGCTAATACAAGAACATGTTGAATTAACGAATTTACCCAATATTGGTCCTGGTATTTCGAGGTTAATACAGGAAATTATAAAAACTAATAAAATACCAACACATGTTGCCTCTCAAATGAAAGAAAAACCCTTCCGTAATGAATTATTACAAATTAAGGGCTTGGGTAAAAAACGTATCGCGTTATTAAAAAATATAGGAATAACAACCCGAGATGCTTTATTAAAATCAATAAAAACGGGCGCCTTACGTTCAAATTTTTCTTGGGTAACTTCATCCTTTGAAGAAAAATTATTGCATGGTATACAAAATCCATTGCCCTATGAAAAATTTCTTAGGTATGAAGCCGCTGAATTGATTATTAATTTTATTAAAAGCACAGTAGAATCGTGGCCTGAAGTTACAGAAATTATTCCCACTGGATCATATCGTAGAAAGTCAGAATTAATTGGAAATGTGGATTGGATTATACAAACTACACATGCTACTGATGTTCTGCAAAAAATTTCTAAAATGGATATCGTGAAAGAATTGATTTCTCAAGATGAAAAGTCCATCAGCGTAATTTTGCGTTCCGCTTTGTTGATGACATTTCATGTTGTTCAGGCTAGCAAAAAGGGGAGATATTTATTAGGGTATACCGGTTCTAAGGCGCATGTTGAAAGTTTATATCAATATGCAAAGTCAAAAAATATTACTCTTGAAGACGATGAAACTTTTGTTGGGTTAACTGAAAAAGAAATATATGCTAAACTCGGTTTATCCTACATAGAGCCTGAATTACGTGAAAATCGTGGGGAAATTCTTGCTGCCCAACACAATAAGCTTCCTCATTTGATTTGTTTGGAGGACATTAAAGGTGATCTGCATAGTCATACGAATGAAACCGACGGCACTGAACCTCTGGAAGTAATGGTGCAGGCAGCTATACAAAGAGGTTATCAATATTTTGCTATTACTGACCATTCCAAGCGATTAACAATTACTAATGGTTTAGATGAAAAACGTTTATTAAAACAGATTGAGCAAATCAATCTGCTAAATGATAAATATCCTATGATAACCATTCTTAAATCTATGGAGGTTGATATTTTGGAAGATGGCTCATTGGATTTATCCAATGAGGTATTAAAAGAATTGGATATTCGTGTATGTTCTGTGCATTCTAAATTTAAATTGCCTGAAGAAAAACAAACAGAACGTATTATTCGCGCAATGGATAATCCTTATTTTAATATTCTTGGCCACATGACGGGACGTTTATTAACCAGTCGTTCTCCTTATCCTTTGCAAATAGAAAAAATATTTTTTGCAGCAAAAGAGCGAAATTGTTTTATTGAGATAAATAGTCAGCCTGCGCGTCTTGATATTAATGATATTTACTGTAAACAAGCAAAAGAAATAGGAGTAAAGATGGCAATATCAAGTGATGCTCATAGCACGAAAGGCTTATCGTTTATGCAATATGGTGTTAATCAAGCCCGTCGTGGATGGCTTGAAAAGAGTGATGTGATAAATACACGATCATTGGCAGACTTGCTAAAATTATGTAAGAGAAATTAATAATTTATTTTTTATGACGAGTGTCACGATTTTTTTATTGGGTAAAAGCAAGATTAAGCCTACCAACAATTTGATAAACGTGAACCGGTTGGATTAAAATTGCTATTAAACTGTAAGGTAAAAATTATGAAGATTAGTAGCAATGCCAACTAGCCCTTACTTATGGACAAAATCTAAAGCAAGATTAAAATTTGTCTGTGCTAACTCTGGTGAAAATTATCATTGGCTTTTTCTTCCCGGTGGTCCTGGTTTAGGATCAGAATCTTTAAATGGCTTGGCTGAAATAGTCCATTTACCTGGAAGTAGTTGGTATGTGGATTTACCAGGTGATGGTTCTAATACCACTGAAAATGATGCTGAGTATTTTTCGCATTGGTCGCAAGCCTTAGTCGAAGTGACTAGCGTATTACCTAATGTTATATTGGTGGCGCATTCATCAGGCGGAATGTTTGCGCTTGCTACACCTGCTTTGGAGGATATTCTTGTTGGTTTGGTATTGATGGATTCTGCACCGAATGCAATGTGGCAACACTATTTTACTCGCTACATAAAAGAAAATCCGCTGCGTGAAGCTATAAAATTGCAAGCACAATATGATGAAAATCCTTCTAATGAAATATTAAAGCAATTAACGATTGCTTGTGCTTCTTATTTTTCTACTAACATTAGTTTGCAACAGGTAATGTCATTACTGAACGCTTTACCATTTAATTATAAAACACATTTATGGGCAGCTAACCATTTTGATCAAACATATCAAGCAACATGGATACCGAAAACATTGCCCACGCTAATCATTGCGGGTGATCAAGATCCTATTACGCCGCTTAAATTATTTACTGAATTGAGAGATTTCAAACGAGATAATATTTTAATTAGAAACATTCAACACGCATCCCATTTTCCGTGGTTGGATAATCCTATTCAGATGAAACAAATTTTTACTGAATTTGTAAAAAAATTACCTTCATGCAAGGATTAAGCATTTGTTCTTCATGATCATAATATGCTCAAAAAATAATCTTTTTATCTTTCAATTCTCATTATGTGCTTGAAATACATATAAATTATATTTAATTGATCATTTTTTGAATAAGATTTATAATTTATATTATAACTAAATCATATAATTAACTAATCATTAACGAGGTGGCTATTATGCCTGGCATTGATCCCCAAGAAGCTACACAACAGTTGCAAAAGTTAATGGGAGATTTTTCCCGTAATTTGATAAAACTTGAAGAATTTAAACCACAGGCAATGGTACTTGTCCAAGACGACGGCGCTGATTTTACTGAGACTGATTCCAATCCATCTTCACGTAAGACATTGCTACATTTGTTAATTCTCTCAAACAAAAACGGTGTCAATGATGCTGAGATTAAGCAATTATTTGCATTAAGCAAAACCAGAGGATATGAAGATTTTGCTAATAGTAAGACTGGTGGCTTTACAACATTAACGCCGCTCGAGACTTTAATGGATGACTTTCTTGATAAAAAGATTTCTCCAGAAGATTTTAGGCATTCTGCGATGCTATTAGTCGAAAATGGTGCAGATTATACTGTTACCGATTCTCGATCTACTTCACGCAAAACATTACTTCACTATTTAACTATTAACAACACAAAAGGTGAGAGTAATGCGGCGATTCAACGTTTATTTGCAATAAATAAACTTAAAAAAATGGAAGATAATCTTGCCGATATAAAAGGCGGTCCTATTTCTAATTTTGTGACACCCTTACAAGCATTAATGGATGATTTTATCGATAAGGTTGATAAGAAATCTGCTTTCGATGATTTCAAAAACACAGCGATGTTATTAGTGAATAATGGGGCTGATTCGAGTGTGGCAGATACGCACACCTCCTCTAGACTTACCCTTATGCATCATTTTGCTAATTCAGGTCAACAAGATGCTGTTAATGAATTATTAGAAAAAAACCCGGGTCTTGTAAATGTGCCAGATCAATCGTTTAATCATTCTACACCATTAGCAGCTGTATCCAAGGGTATGATGGAGGGAAAAATACCACTCGAAGCTTTTCAAGCTTCTGCTAAGGTTTTGATAGATAATAAAGCGACGAAGCCAGAAATATTCGGAACACAAAAAAGCGAGTTCAGTGTGCCATCAGAAAGGAGTGCGGCATTGAATCAAGTTGCACAATATTCTGAACAACGCTCTCAACAACAAGCAGAAAATAAAGTAGGATTATTTAACTCTGCAGAGCGTAAAGAAATTCATGATGAAGCAAAAAACTATTCACATGCTGCAAATAGAAATCAGCTTATTGTCTTATTGAAAGATTATATCGCTACGGTTGAAGATCATGTTAATGCTGCTGATAACACTATTGACTTTGGCTGGAATTTTTACATATTAAAAAATATGCAAGCCACTAATCGTCGAGCTAATTATTCTTTAGCAAAAGATTTGCTAAATAGATTAGAAGGTAATCCAAACGAAAATATCGAGCAATTATTTTCTAAAGAGAACGTTGCAACTATGCGCTTAAAATACGCCACAGCAGGTTTTTGGGGTGGTAGTATTTGGAGTCGAAAATTAAATCATGTTCTTGACGATGCGCGACATCTCGAAAAACGCAATGATAATAGTTACCAAAGAAGAGGATAATTTAACTTATAATTGTTATTCTGAATGAAACGCACTATTATCTAGTGCGTTTTCAGGAATAGCAGGTCTGTATGCTTCCCCTTCAAGTCCTGCTATAATCCTCAACAATAAAATTTAGTGAACACGAATGCCTCCTATTCATCCTGACGAAAAATTTCCTGTGAAATTGGCTAATGGCGATCATTGGCCGCATACGATTTTTTTGAAAAATTTTATTCACCATCCACGCATTGAAATCGGTGACTACACTTATTTAAATGATTTTCGATTGCCGGTTGCTGATGTTCGGCAATTATTGATTCCTTATATGCATGAAAATGCGCCGGAGAAATTAATCATTGGTAAATTTGTGCAAATTGCTCACGGTGCACAAATATTAACAAGTAGCGCCAATCATCAAATGGACGGTTTTAGTACCTATCCTTTTAATGTCTTTGGCGAGCCTTGGTCTAATAATTACACTGCGAAGTGGCCTAATAAAGGCGATACGTTAATTGATAATGATGTCTGGATAGGTCATGAAGCTCTAATCATGCCTGGGGTGACGATTGGAGACGGTGCTATCATTGCTTCGCGCAGTGTGGTGACAAAATCCGTCCCTCCTTATACGATCGTGGCAGGTAATCCAGCTCGAGTGATTCGCCAGCGTTTTGATGATAAAACTATTGCTACCTTATTAACGATAAGATGGTGGCATTGGCCTATTGAAATCATCAATCAACATGTGTCTGCTATTGTGGCGAGTGATATTAAAGCGTTAGAGACAATACATCATCAGTTAAAAAAATAAAGGAGTTCTTATGCAAAAAGAATTAGTTATGCTGCCTGAAATCAAATTAGTCGGGCTTAAAGTTCGAACAAATAATAAAGACGAAATGAATCCTAAGACGGCAAAAATTGGTGACTTATTTCAACGCTTTTTTAAAGATGTGCCTGATATGATTCAACATCGTAAACATCCAGGCATATTGTTTTCCGTATATACCGATTATGCCAGTGATGAGCATGGTGATTACACGTATTTCATTGGCGAAGAAGTATTATCATTTGAAAAAAATCCAAGTTTTTTAAATCAATTAGTCATTGCACCTGCCACCTATCAACGATTTACGACACCTTCCGGTGCCATACCTCAAGTGGTCATTGGCGCATGGCAATCAATTTGGCAAATGTCACCGACAGAGTTAGGCGGGAAAAGGACCTATCAAGCTGATTTTGAAGTGTACGACGAACGCGCAAAGGATACAGCGAATGCGATTGCAGATATTTACATTGGCATTAAGAAGTGAAGCTCTCAGTGTTAATGCGATAGAAGATTTGTCATGCTATCGAGTATCTATGCATCAAGTGGATTGCTTCGTCGCTCCGCTTCTCGCAATGACGTCAACCAAGTGAATGTATGCTCGTTCCGTCATTGCGAGGAGCGAAGCGACGAAGCAATCCACTAATACATAGATGCCAGCTAAAAATGCACTTCGTTGGAATGACAGGCTCCTAATTAATAATTTTTCCCCATTTTTTTCGTAGCTGGAGCAATTACAGTAGTGAGCTGCGGTTGTTGCTGTCCTATAAATGCAAAAGGCCGTACAGTTGCAGCGGCAGGAATGACGGATTGCTTTTTAGAGGAATCGGGAAACATAAATTCAAACGGACGATGTTCGATAGGTTTTTGTTTAGCAGCCGGAGTAGCAGTCGGCATATTTTTATTTTTTAACGGTTCTTGTTCAACTTCAACTCGTTGTTCAACAGGTTCAGATTTAGGAGTCGGCTTTACTTTATGCTGCACTTCGTTTTCTGATCGTAAGGGTAGTGTGATATGGCGCACTTCAATCGAAGGGCTGCTGTTTTGTTCTTTCAACGATTGTATTTTGCATGAATTCTGCCTAAAAAGACCATGCGCAATTAAAATAAAGGGTCCTAAGGGCAGCATGAGCCCATAAGATAATGCTGGAATCACGATATTTTCGAGAGGCCAATCAATAAGCTGAGTTACTATACCTGTAACAACCCAAAGACCAAACACCCCTATCGCCGTACCCAATAGCAAAGTACCTGCTACAAGACCTGCAGTAAACCAAATAGGCATGGTGAGCAAACGTGCTGCTTTACTTTTAGAGGTCACTAGTTTTGTGAGGAATAGGAGGAAAGTGCTTAGTAGTGTGGGAACAACGGCTGCAAGAAGTATGCTTATTACAAGTAAAGAATAAATGGAACTAACGGGGCCTATTAATAAAATGAATAAGCTGCGATCAACAGCATCTTTTGTTTGTTTAAACCGATTTTTTAGATTGGGCTGCTTGCGATCAACAGCATAATAAGGATTTTTGCTTCGAAGCAGTTGTAGAAAACTAATAAACTCGGCCACTTCATCTGTCAGTAGATCGATTAGAGCTAACATGGAGCGAATGGGATAATTCTCAGATTCTTCTTCATTCGTGGAAAAAAGTTGTTGAGATTTTTGTTGTCTAGATTCCATAGTTTAAGCTTGCCCCTGTTGATTAGTATCTGAGCAACTTAACATGAAAATATTAAAATAATATTAAAATTAAATGCTTATTTAAGAAAAGTAAATTTTAAAACTGGATTTTAATTAATCAAGATCAGTATCCTAATTATTTTTTTTTGTATTCTGAATTAAAACCTGTCATAACATGACAGATGAAATTAATTTATGAGGAGACATCGATGAGACTTTTTGTACCGAAATCTAAACTCGGGCAATCGCTTGGGCAATCTTTGTTGGTTGGTCTTAATGTAGTGACACAGACTACCTTGCTTACGTTGATGCAACAAAGGGCTCAAAGAGCCGAGGAATTGAAGAAAGAACATGTGTCTGCTCCTGCCAATGAAATATCCCGCCGTCGCCCTTGATTAGCGAAAATGGGTTGTTACTTGCTTACCCTTCCACGCTCACGCTGGCGTGGAACGGTAAGCAAGATTATTAAAGATTATTTAAACGGATTGAATGATGCGCAATGATAATCGCTTTCGGCTTGCTCGCGATTTTCTACTGATCTTTGCATTTCTTCACGAACATTTCTCACGACTGACTTAAAGAATACATTGTCTTTAGCTTGAGTGAAAAATTGCGTAGCCTTCTCAAGCACTTTATCAGCAAATTTTTCTGCATGAGGAACGGTATAGTAATAAAAAGTGGCTGAAAAAATAGCCTGTGGTAAACCACGTAAAAAGAAATTGTGACGTTCTTTCGGAAGTCTATCTTTTAAGATGGTATAGGTAGAGTCAGTAGTAATGGTACTAGCTTTTGTTCTGCCGGTTTGTTCTTTATACAAAACAGTAAAAACATTAGACATTGCCCCAAACAAAATGCCGCTAGTGAATGTGCCTGCGTAATTGGCTGTTTGCCCAAAGGTATCCGCGGGAAAGAGTACTCGGTAATAATCATTGATCTTTGGATTATAAATATAGCCACCGATAGTAACGACGTTTCCACCGCATCGCGAACCACAGCCAATTTTAAACATTTTTACGGTGTCTTTTTTTGACTTTGCTTCAGGTATTTGGAAAGGGTTCGGATCATTCTTGGTTAATTCATGTTGATAAATCCAAGCACGCTTATTGCTGTTAAGTTGAGTGAAGGCGGTTTCTGTGACGCCCAATGTTGCTGCGATAGCCACGGGGCCATAATAAGCCATGATGGGTGGTTTGTTGGATAAAGATTCGTTAGAGTCTATTTCACGTTCACGAGCTTCAACAATCTCACGAGATTCTAAATGCTTTTCTTCAAGAGACGAACGTTGGGCAAGGAAAATATTTTTATAAGTGCTTGCTTGGGCGGCTTTAGGATAACCAACCACGGCGGCTTTCGATGCAGCGAGGACGTAACTTCGGTTACAAACTTTATAAAACAAACTTTTCATATTTCCTGCATGGGTATGTCCCGTATGGGTAAAGACATCGAGTATGGTTCCCCAAAAAGCTACTGTAGGGCCGACAATAAGAATGCGTCCAGTACCATAAGCAATATTTTCTATACTGGTTCTTTCTTTGCTTTTGGATGTTGATTCTGAATGTTCATTGCTCTGTGTTTCAGTTGGCCTTGGGTTCATAGACTATCCTCGTATTAAATTTATTTTATTGGATCGATTGTGGTCGTTTTTTTTTCTACTGGAGGTTCGAACGCGCACATTTTGCGTAATAATATGGAAAAATGCAATATTTTTTTAAATAAATCTTTAAGAAGTTTAAGAAGAAGCACTGATGGAGATAATCAAAGAAAGGAAAACTGGTTAATTTATTTGCATTTCGGGATGCACGCAAGGGTTGTCATCGCCAGTAGCAAGGTCGAGGTCACATTCGTGGGTTCTGTAGACGAATCCTCCTACATAACGCCCAGGCTTGTGTCGATACCGATGATGATGGGCACGATGATGATGGCAGGGATGGGGGTGGGTATTAATTAGAACGATTTCAGGCTCGTTGCATTCGAAATAATATTCGGCATACGTCAAAGAGGAAAAACTCAAAAAAAGAAAGACAATGATTAATTTTTTTAAAATAGAGTGGGATGATCGCATCCAGCCTCTCCTCGTTTATTTTTATTTTTTCTTATGTATATGTGTTATGTGTTCATTGTAACACGATCAATCCGTGGTTTTTTTCAGAAAAAAGGTATTGTTCCAATTAAATCAAGGCGGTAGACTAATTTTGGAATGATTGAACGGATACTATGAATGCAAATATCCATGGACGATGTTTCTTTTTTTCATCCGCAACCCTCCCAATATGATTTGATTTATCATTGGTTTACTAAGCCTCACGTGAATGAATTTTTCGATGCTCCAAAAACTGAGCGTGCTATCCCTGATCTCAAAAATTACTTGCAAGGGAGGGCATATTTTTGGACACCTTGGCTCGCTGCTTATCAAGGTAAGCCTTTTGCTTATTTCATGACGGCACGGGTAAGGAAAAACGAAACGGATATTTGGGCAAAATGGCGAGAGAAAAAAGGAAGAACGTATTCTTTGGATTTTTTAATTGGTGAAGAAGCTTTTTTAGGTAAGGGCATGTCCCATTTATTGATTAAAAAATTTATTAAAGAAAAGTTCCCGCACGCAGCAGCTTTTTTAATCGATCCTGAGTTAAGAAATATTCATGCGATTCATATTTCAGAGAAGGTAGGGTTTGTAATTGTAGAAGAATTTAAAGGTGAGCATGGCCCACACACCGGCGTCACTCATTTGATGATGAAATTAAAAATAAGCAAATAATTGACATCAGGCAGCATCCAGCATATCTTTTGTCCGATTTTGATGTTTTCCTGAGATAGGTAGTATGCCACGCAAGTCAAAAAAGTCTTTGCGTAAGCCTTCTAAAAAGCAAGATTATATTGATGCACGTAGGGAGCTTGCCGAGGCGTTTAAAGAAAACCATATTTTAAAACCACAAGCTGTAGCGGTGTTTTTGGAAGTAGAACATCTGGTTTATGATTCTAAAAACCAAATTCCTTTGTCTACACTCACCGATATTTTAATCACCACGCGCGCAATTTTGAGAGGTCGAGAACCTGATGATCAAGATGGCGAAGTCTATCAAGAACATATTTTGGATTTACAATCTCAAATTAGCAGAGTGCGACGTTTTTCTTTTACAAAACTGTTAGTAGCTAATGTATTTGCTTTGCTTGGCGTAAGCATCATTGTTGCTAGTGGTATTTTGGGGGCTGTTTCTTTTGGTCTTTGTGCACCTTTATCCATTTTAGGGATTGTATTCGGGTTTTCATTGATAGGCGGATATGTTGCACTCGGAACAGGTTTGTTAGGTGCGAGTTTTTTAATGTTTAGTGCTCCTTTAGCAGCCAATGCGATGCAGCAGTCGTCTTTAAATCAAGCGTTACATCAATTGGAAAGCAATGCCAAACGTATTTACCTTTATTGATCGTTTAATTTTTAAAAGGAGTTGATATGTCTCATTCTCGAGAAAAACCGCCCCACAATGAAAGGGATATGGAAGAAAGACATAGCAAAAAAACTTACGCCACGAAAGTACGAAAAAAAAGTCCATTGAATACATTTCAAAAAGCTTTGAAGGGATTGGATGATGCTTTACAAAACTTGCCACAAGGGACACATCATTCCATGCTGTTTGTTTCAGGATACGACGTGTATGTTAGAGTGCATTGGTTATCCTCCCATCAACATAATCGTATTTCCCAAGAAACATTAACCGAGATTTTAAGTACTGCAGCGCGTTTAGTAGCGGGTAACGAAGTGCATTCAGGAGACGATGAGGGGTATCGAGATGATTTAATTCGCTTTCAATCATTGGCCAATCAAATTCATCACTTTCCTTTTGGTAGAATGCTAGCCAGTTTGTTGCTGGCATTGATTGGTACGGCAGTGATTGTCGCGAGTGGCATTATTGCTGCTGCTTCCTTTGGATTTTTAGCGCCATTTTCTGTGTTGGGCTTTGTATTTGGTGCCTCGATGATTATAGGAGGTGTGGCTGTGGGTGTTGGCGCGCTAGGAATAGCTAGCGTTATGACAAGCGGCATTATTTTATTCAGCAGTAACCCAGAAAATGAATTAAGTAGCCGAATGAAACAATTAAAAACCGACGCACGTCTGACGTACGGCTTCGGGAGATAAACATGTGTAAAGGATTCATTAGTTTTATTCTATTTTTGCTAACCACTCACTGTTGGGCCACAGAGAAATTGATTTTTGCCTTAGATGTTATTCGACACGGTGATCGTACGCCTATTTTTTTAATCCCTGCTCAAGTGGCTTTTCACCAGCAAGAATTACCCGGTCAGCTGACACCATTAGGCATGCAGCAAGAGTATCAATTAGGTGCGCGATTACGAAAAAAATACATTGAAGAGACGCATTTACTACCGGCCCAATACAATGCGGCAATGATGTATGTGCGTTCGACGGATGTGGATCGTACATTAATGAGTGCAGAAGCATTCTTGTTAGGTTTGTATCCGCTCTCCACCGGCCCTCATTTAAATGCAACACAGTTTGCGTTACCACAAGGATATCAACCCATTCCTATTCACACCGTGGCAGAGGAAAATGATCTTCTCGCCGCTCCCAATAAAACTCTCAGTTTAGTGGGACAGTTATCGCGGTGGTATGTAGTGAATCGGTATGTGTTTTCTCAGCCCGAATGGCAACAAAAAAATGACCAGCTAAAGTCTAAATTTGCCAAGTGGAGTAAAGCCACCGGAGTACAGTTAACGCATCTTTCTCAGCTGGCATCTCTAGGTAATTCGCTTTATATCGATCAGTTGCATCATATTCCCTTACCATCAGGTTTATCTTCTACGGATAGCCAAGAAATTATCGAAAATGGTCAATGGGTAACAACGACTTTATTTAAACCGAAAGAAGTGGGTCGTCATGGGTTCCCATTACTAAGGTTTATATTCAACCATCTTGAAGCGGCTGAACAGCAACACATACCGTTACGTTATGTGCTCTTATCGGCGCACGATTCGACGCTCTTACTGCTGATGAGTGCATTGGGCGTTCCTTTACAGGAAATGCCACCCTATGCGTCAGATTTAAATTTTGCATTATATGAGTCAGGATCACATCATTGTCTCATCCGTGTAACCTACAATGGTAAATCAGTGAACATCCCTGCTTGCCACGGATCAGCTTGCACGTTGACCCAATTAAAAAGTATGATTACGAGCTAAGGATTGAAAAGCACAAGGAGAGCGCATGAAGCGTGTTAAGTTGGCAGTAACGGCATTAGTTATTTTTTTCCTGGTTTCTTCCACGGTATGTACTGCATCGACAGAAGCCAAAAAACACAGCAAGACGCACCATCATAGCGTATGTAAAGTTTCTAAAAAGAAACATCTTGTGCCAGCAAAAAGACCGTATCATTGCTTGCATCGTGCCAAAACGAAGAAGCATTGCCAGATCGTTCACGTGCTTAAAACGAACACCTGTCATACTGTTCGTAAACATTGTCTTCAGTCAAAGACTAAGCATCAAGTCGCTAAGCTATTGCCGTGTCCTAGAAAAATCATGGTAAAACCTGCGCCATTGGTACCTCGAGTGCATCATGATGTTTGCTCGCGACCCGTATTTAAAGATAGACCTTGTTATAAGGATAGACCGGTCGTTTGTTGCCGTATGCTAAGGGATGGTCCTTACGTGGGTATCGCAGGGGGTGTGGATTCATACCGCATTCGTCAAGAACTCAATCAAACTTTTCCCGATATTGCTATTACGCAAAGCAATCCTGCGCTGAGTGCAGTGGGTCTTGTGGGTGGTATCTACGGTGGTTATGGCAAATATTTCCGGAATTTATATTACTTAGGGGGTGAAGTATTTGCGAATACGACAGGTGCAAGTACGAGCTATACCATGAATGTAAATCAATTGGTGGGTGTGCCTGGTGCTTGGCATACGCAGGTACGGGTCAATAGTAATTTTGGTATTAGCCTTTTACCAGGTATTAAAACCAGTGATACAACATTGCTTTATTTACGTTTAGGCTTTAGCCGCCTCAGTATCCACACCAATGAGTCTGAAGATTTTCCACTGCTTGCTATCGGTTCTAGCAGCAGAACCAATTGGACCAGCGGCATTGCTTATGGGATTGGTATGGAAACAGCCATTTATGGTAACTGGAGCTTACGCGGTGAATATACCCATACTGAATATAAATCCATTACTGCCCCTGACATTGCATTAGCGACCGAAACACCTGGAACAGTGGTGAAAGGTTCGTTATTTTTCCCTTCCAACAATCAATACATGTTGGGGATCAGTTATCATTTCATGACCTAAGAGGATGGATTGCTTCGTCGCCTATGATGCTCTTAGTGTTGAAGCAATGATGCTGTCATGCCAGCATGTTTTTAGCTGGCATCTAGCCTTCAATTTGCAATGATTAGCCGTGGATGCCAGCTTTCGCTGGCATGACAAGTCTTCCTGTTACCTTCAACCGAGAGCTTGATAAGCGTTAAGTAAAGAAGTTTTCACAAACAAAATCTCTAACATCTATGGCCAAGTTATAAACAACAGCAGTGATTTTGCGTATTTCCCCATATATTCTGATCAATTTTTATCGCATATTTAAAAAATAGAAGAAATATGTTCTATCAATAGGTGATTTGTATTCGCTTTACTTGCGATATAATAATACTTAGGAGAAGGAGTGGTTATGTCTAAAAATAAAAAAGCACTCATAGGATTAAGTTGTTTTATTGCCTTTATTCTTGTCGTGTTAATCACATGCACATCTCGCCAAGGTGCTGTTTCGATTATCAAGAAACAATTGGTGGCCATTAAAGCGGGTAATCTTATCAAAGCATATGCGTACACGTCTGCTGATTTTCGCAGCGCTACTTCTTTGAAAGATTTTGAAGATTTTATTGATCATTACCCCGCATTAAAAACCAATCAATCCATCACCATTACCAATAAAGAAATCCAAAAAACTTCAGCAACAATTAATGCGACATTGTACGCTACCGATCAGTCTTCTGTACCAGCGGAATATTTGCTTGTTAAAGAAGATAATGAGTGGAAAATATTAGGGATTCAGATTAATCCCCTTAAAGAAACTGCAAATCGTGATGCTAAATCTATCGCTGTTACGAATATGTATGATAATCAAGATAGTCGATACGTGATGAAATATCCTTCTTCTTGGGAATATGAAAAAGCGAATGATGGGACGGTTATTTTTAGCGGTAAACCAGGGACATCTGCATTTTTTTCTACCGTTAATGTACAAACTGTCTTAACCAAGAAAACGGGGGGCGATTTCGCTAATATTAAAGAATTTATGTCTGATATTAAACATCAAGCTGTCGATCAATCGCCTGGTGTAAGGTTTGTCGACAGTGGAACAGTGGAGGTGGTTGAAAAAAGTGGTACTAAAGATCCCGGCGAATACATGGTGTTTACTTATAAATATAAAGGCAAAGAATTTAAACAATGGCAGGTGGTTGTACAACGAAATGATGGCCAAGTATTTTATGCATGGGCATATACTTCACCCGTACAACAATATACCGATGACTTGGCAGTAGCACGTGCCATGCTTGAATCATGGGTAATTTATTAAAAGGTGAAAAAATGAAAGGAAATCATTTTAAACCCGCTTGGTGGTTGCTTAATCCTCATTTACAAACGCTATGGCCAGTACTCTTACGGCGTGAGATCAAAGACCTAAAACTTGAACGGGAACGTGTTGAATTGCCTGATGGTGATTTCATCGATTTAGATTGGATGGGTCGCGACAAAAAAGGCCCACTGGTTTTGATTTTGCATGGTTTTGAAGGCTCTATTGAATCGCATTATGCAAAAACCACGATGCGAAAAATTGAAGAAAGAGGTTGGCGTGCTGTTTTTATGCATTTTCGGGGATGCAGCGGTGAGCCAAATCGTCTGCAACGTAGCTATCATTCCGGCGATACCTATGATGTTTCTTACCTCGTGGATCTTTTAAGAAAACGCGAACCTAATACTCCTATCGCGGGGGTGGGGTTCTCTTTAGGGGGTAATGTTTTATTGAAATGGCTTGGTGAAACCGGTACCAAAAATCCCCTAAAAGCAGCTATTGCAATATCTGTACCCTTCGTATTACATAAAGCAGCAGCGCGCATGCAAGTGGGGTTTTCTCGCTGTTATCAGTGGTATTTTTTAAAGTGTTTACGAAAACGTTTAGTCGATAAAGCAAAACACGTTGCCACTGCGTTGTTAAAAGAGGAGTTGTGGCAGACGCAAAATATTATGGAATTTGATAATCAATACACAGCACCTTTGCATGGGTTTGCGAATGCTGATGAATATTATACGATTTCAAGTAGTCGCCAATATTTAAAAAATATTCAAGTTCCGACACTCATTGTGCACGCTAAAGATGACCCCTTTATGTCTGAAGATGTGATTCCTGAATCCAATGAATTATCTCCTAAGGTTCAATTGGAAATAACAGAATCAGGCGGTCATGTGGGTTTTGTGGCGGGGAAATACCCATGGCGGCCTGAATATTGGCTAGAAGAGCGTATCCCCCTTTTCTTGCATGATTTTTTTAAATAATTGCCTTATCTCACCCTAGATGATCTGATTATCTTTCATGCTACACTCAAAGGTTCTGAATCTAACCATGTCATATTATTTAAGGATGGGTATTATGCAAATTGATTGGATAAGTCTTTCATTAGTGAATTTTGGCGTCACAATGGCTATTTTGGCGGTTATTTTAATGATTATTAACCGTTTGGTTACCGGCGGTCGGGTGCGCACTGCAGAAATCATATACCGTTGGGTAGCGTTATTTTGCTTGGGGTTTACCTGTCTGTTTACTTTTATTATTCATGTCTTCTATCCAGAACTAGGCGCGCAAGTGGTAGGGTGGTTAAATAGTCCTTTTCAGTATGAAGCAGGGATTGCTGACTTGAGTTTTGGTCTATTAGGAATTTTATCTTTTAATGCAAGTAAAGGTTTTCGTTGGGCTACGGTGATTGGTGCCACCATTTGGTTATGGGGCGATGCATTAGGGCACATTAATCAATTAATTGCTCAGCATAATTTCAATCCTGGTAATGCAGGTTCATGGTTGTGGTTTGATATTTTATTGCCGATCGTATTGTTGCTTTGCATGCGACAACTGGAACAAAACCGTCATTAAGTGGAAATAATTCTTTATTATGCACGCACTAATCAAGGGTATTGGCTATTTATTTGAGGGCTTTAATTTAATTTTTAAACCTGAACTTCGGCTCTATGTGCTGATCCCTTGGTTATTAAATGTGATTTTATTTGTTTTATTGTTTTTTGTAGTGCGTCATTATTTTTATGAATTTGAGTATTGGGTGGATACCTATCTTCCTCATTGGTTACACTGGCTGCACTTTGTATTCTGGTTATTATTTATTATTAGTTTTTTGTTGTTGACAGTCTATGTTTTTGTGATAGTGGCAAATTTATTATGTGCGCCTTTTAATAGTTTTTTGGCGGAAAAAGTTGAATGGTATTTAACGGGGAAACTCCCTCCTGCTAAAAGTTTATATGCCAATATTAAAGCGCTTCCCAGTATTATAAAGCGTCAGCTTCAAATACTCGCTTATTATTTGCCGCGTGCATTTTTACTTTTTATTTTAATGTTTATTCCAGTTTTGCAAGCATTGTCAGCAGTATTTTGGGTGATGTTAAACGCTTGGTTTATGGCCTTCACTTATATTGATTACCCTACCGACAATCATCATATTCCGCTGGATACAGTGAAAAAATGGTTGAGAGATCGACGTTTAAGTGCGTTTGGATTTGGTATCGCTGCTGTATTTATTTCTATGGTGCCTTTATTAAATTTATTTATTATTCCTGCGGCGGTAGCGGGAGCAACAAAATGGTGGCTGGAAGAGCGTTCTCTGAGTGATTAATCAATCGTATGTTGATTTAATTGCAGTATGCCATGGTTAATGGTGAGGATAAGGTTATAGTCATTCTCATCACGTGTTAAATAATCTTGTTTTAACCAATGATCCAATAAATCTTGCGCTTTGTCTGTGGAAGAGAGGTGTTGCTTTTCTTCTTGTTGATGTTGTTGAGTTAAGATTTGCGTATATAAACTAATAATTTGAGAAGATGTAGCGGTATTAATATCCATATTGAGCAATGCTTTACTAAATTGGGGGGTTAATAACTCTTGGTTGCGCAAGGCCATGATTTGTATGGCCGCACTGAGTGTAAGTTTGCCTTGTTTCATGAGATCAGCAATTTTATTATTGAATTTTTCTACATAAGTTTCATCTAAGGTTTGATAGCGATGCATAATATCTGGTAAATAAGCATTCATTGATGGTTTGTTGATGCTTAGCATTTGTATATATAAATCCAATAAACGATTGAATAAAGGAATGGCAATCTTAATACTAAGTTGCGCATCACCATTTTTTAATGAATTTATTAAATTATTTCCTGAAGAAAAATGCATCGCAATGGCATTTAGTTCAAAAGGTCCTAATTTCGAAATAAATGATGCGTGACCATCGAATATGGATGTGGGTAAAATGGCTTTTGTGGAAAGAGAATTCAGCATATTCCATTGATGTGTCAAATCAGGCCAGGGTGTGGCTTGTTCATGATACATTTTAAAATCATTAGCTATCGCAAGTAATCCAGTAGGATTTAAATTTTTTAATTTAAAATTTAAATAAGCAGAGGTGATAGGTGACATGTCGTCGATGGGAAAACCAAAGTGTTGCAAGGTTAATTGTTCAGACATTTGATACAATGCATTGTTAGTGATGTCATTATTAATGGCAACGTTTAAATTTTCTATATGAAATGTTTGATGGTTAATAGTATTTATTAATAAAACATCAGGAATAAATAATTTTAAGTGCGTAATCCATATTTTTAATGGGTGCAAGTTACCATCATAAGATAAAGTAATAGGCTGTACTGTCAGTTGTAACGGTAAAGGGTAAGGATGAACAATGCTAAACGCACCAAAGTTAAAATCCGCTTGTACGGCAGAGATTTGATTCTTTATTGCATTAAAATTAATTTCTCCGTGTAAACCTTGCCAGAGAAATTTCGCTTGATTAGGTAAAGATACATTTAAAGCGGGAATTAGCAATTGATTACTGTAATAATGTGCAAAATCCACAGTAGATGTTATTTGCAAAATTCCATGCGTATTGTTATTTATATTTTTTTCTAGAAAATCAGGTAAATGAAATTCGCTATATATCTTTGCTAAAGCAAGCGTAAAGGTTTTTTGAGTTGAATCCCAAAGAAAAGGACCATGAGCAATCGTCTGATCTAAAATTAAATGTGGCGGGGTGGTAGAAAAAGCCGGTGTGGGTATTTTATCAATCTGAAGCTGGGCGCGACTATGTAGCCAACCCAAGTGATAATCTTTAATTGTAAATCGAATTTGCTGGTTATTTTGATTAAGAAGGGCAAGGAGGTGGGAAAATTGCCGTTTGAAGTACCATCCATCTATCCAGGGCGCAAGTGCTGCAAGCAGCACAAGTAAAACCACAAAACAGATGAGTTTCTTCATTGATCCCCGTCCTTGTGTTCCTTATATTGTATCATGGATGGTTTTTTGGGAGGTTTTCTATTTAAATTCAAATGGTTATTAAACACCTCGAGCCGATGGAGCATTCATCTGATCCCTACTATGTCATCCCGAACGAAGTGAGGGATCTCCTCACTATTTGGGAGAGTCTTCGCTCAGAATTGCACTATCCTTTATGAGATTTCCGCTGACTTGACGGAAACCCCTCCCCTAAAGTACAGTTCAGCGCATGCAAACTCACTATATCGCTGGATACAAATTTATTCGTTTAACAGGGCTTACTGCTTTACAACAAGCATTACAGGCATGTTGTTCCTATCTCTCTCTTAAGGGTACCGTTTTATTAAGTGAGGAAGGAATTAACATTAATCTGGCAGGTATGCCTGAAGCGATAGAGCAATTTAAAAGTTTTCTTAATAATGATTCACGTTTTGACGATATGTGTTTTCATGAAATGTCGACCGAAACACTTCCTTTTCAACGTTTAAAAATTAAAATCAAAAAAGAAATTATTACGCTACGTCAGTCCAACGTGCACGCTGCTCTGAAGCGTGCTAATAGCATTTCGCCGCAGCAATTAAAGCAATGGCTGGATGAACAACACACCATGACGTTATTAGATACACGCAATGATTATGAAGTTGATTATGGTACATTTAATGGTGCATTAAATTTGCATTTAAAGCACTTTGGGGAGTTTCCGCAAGCGATTAATCAATTAGATAAGGATAAACCCGTCGTTATGTTTTGTACGGGTGGTATACGCTGTGAAAAAGCGGCTCTCTACATGGAAGATCAAGGTTTTAAGGAAGTCTATCAATTAGATGGAGGTATTCTCGGCTACTTTAATCAAGTGGGAGAGACGCATTATTCCGGTGGTTGTTTTGTTTTTGATGAGCGTGTTTCCGTAAAGGCAGATTCATTTTCCTAACAGATGTAAGTGCCATCGATTAGCCAGTTCACTAATAACTTTTTGTGCGCGTACACTATTGCCAACTGCATCAACACGCGGTGAATAGACAACAATGGCCATTTTACCAGGAACAACAGCTAAAATACCTCCGCCTACACCACTTTTAGCAGGCAAACCTATCTTAAACCACCAAGCACCACTGTTTTCATATAAACCATTGATTGTCATTTCTGCTAACACATCGCGCACATTATCAGGCGTAATGACTTGCTCATGCGTTATTGGATTTATCCCTTTATTGGCAAGTGTGGCTCCCATGATTGCTAATTGTTGTGCGGTTATCATAATAGAGCATGCTTTGGTATAACGAGCGATAGCATCTTCTGGATTGCCCATCAACATGCCGTAGGCACTGAGTAATTGTGCAATGGCTTGATTGCGTTGATTGGTAGCCATTTCAGATTCATAGACAGACGTTCCTAAAAAAATTTCATCGTTACTTAATTTTTTGAAAAAATTTAAGGTTCTTTCCCATTTATCATTGCTATCTTGACCTTTAATGAGACTAGTCACCAGAATAGCACCTGCATTAACGAGAGGATTTTGTAGATGATCAGGACTTTCTGTAAGGGATTCAATGGAATTAAAAGCATGGCCTGTTGCATTTAACCCGACACGCTTAGTAACAAGATTTTCACCGTTATCTTGTAAAGCCAATGCATATAGAAAAGGTTTTGCGATGGATTCAATGGCAAACGGTATATTGGCATTGCCAATTGAATAAACTTTTCCATTCACTGTCATTACAACAATACCAAATAAGTTAGGATTCACTTTGGCTAATTCTGGGATGTACTCAGCCGTTTTCCCCTCATGATTATTCTTGTAATGATAATAAACATCTGACAATGTTTGATTAATGTCATTGGAGGTAAGTGGTTGGGTGGCAAAAATGGCTGTTGAAAAAATCCAGCCGAACGCCATGAACAGAAGAATCAGCTTTCTCATGCTGCCACTCCGGTTTATTATACGTTGTGAATGAATTATAGACTTTAAATGCTATTAAGACAAATAAATACACAAAACGAAATAGCTCAAAGTGAAAATTAATTTCATATTATTCAAATAATTATAAAAAAGGAGAAAGTGGAATGCCAATAATGTTGCAACTAAACGAACCTCTAGATGCTTCGCAAATGGAGATGATCAAAGAGCTCATAAAACAAGCGGAAAATGATGGACGATCGAGGATTTCGAAACAACAAAAAAAATCTGTCTCATGGAATAAGGTTAAAACACCTTACGTGGTAAGCGGTGGGGAAGAAATTATTTTATCGCATGGATTAAGAAAGTCATTTACTTTACAACGATGGTGGTTAGTGCATGAAGAAATTGGCGTAGGTTCGAATAAGACTAAAGTTAAACGCATGGCATCTTATTTTCAGTACGATGCTACAACGGATACGTTGTCTTTTCATGATCAAGGCCAGCAGAATGAATTGATACTGAAATCCATGAAGCGTTCATTAAAGATGAACGTCAACCATTTTTCTATCTTTGTACGACATGAATGCACACAGACACGTTTGGTTGATCCTAGTGTTGAGTTAACCATGGAAGCTAATAATAATCGTGCCTATTTATCCATGTTTAAAGCATACGGCTGTACGTTGCTCAAATACCTTAGCGATAATCCTCATTTGAACTTCTTAGAACGTTTATCATTAGTTAAATTGCTTCACGATAAAATATTACATTTGCATGAAAAGATCAGCATTGCGCATCTTGATTTGAAATTGGAAAATGTTATTTATGAGCAAAAAAAACATGAAATGAGATTGGTGGATTTTGGATCAAGTCAGTCTGTGGATGCGGAATTAGGAAAATGCCCGAGTTTTTTACATATCACCGCCAAATTTGTTGATCCAATCGATCATGAAAAGAGTGTGGCTCGTGAAGTGGATTACTATTTGTCAGCAGGTTTATTCGGTTTGATTTTATCGGATTGGTTAGTAATAGATGAAGAGTGGACCGAAAAACCGATTATGAAAATTAAAAAACAGCATGCAGCGAATAATGTTTATGTGATTACCGAAAACATCAATGAAAGGTGTTATGCATTTGATGAATTGTTAAATGTGTCATATATCGTACCGGAAGAAAAAGTATCAATGCAGGAAATTATTGATGCATTGAAAAAATTAGGTCATGAAGATCGAGTTGAACGTAGCAATTTACGTGCGTTTGACACCGTATTAATGAAAGCTATTCATGACGTTCAAGATTTGCAATCCAAAAAGCTTGTTGTCGAAATCCAAAGATTAAGCTTGAATTAATAGGAAGGTGATGTCTCTTTAATGCTGACTTGCTGTTCAATGATATAAGCCAAACCTTTTTGATACAGTGCTATTTCATTAGGGTTAAGCAGTTCTGTTTCAAGAGCAGTAAGCAGCAAAGGGAGTAAAGGGGCTAATGACAGGGCTTGAATATAATAATGACATTGGTCGGCAATGTTCTTTCGAAAAAAAACACCACCAAAACCAATAAAACGAGTCACTAAATCATAAACAACATAATCATTTAAACCATCACCAATGTGAGCGATGGAAGTGTGTTGTTTTTTTAATTCCTGAATAATTTGACGTTTCCCTTGGGCATGAATTAAAGGCGATGCGCGATCGAAATCTTGATAGCAGCCTTTTGAATCGAATTGGATATCAACAGCATAAATATTGTTTTGTGGAACATGGAGTAAATTCCCAAAAGCTAACACGGAGGGTAATAATCCTGCTGATACCAAGTAAACATTTTTTTGTAAGCGCAATAAAATTTGAATGACTGCTGCTGCATCAGGCACTTGTTCTTCAAAGTAGCGTTGACCGAGAGCGATTAAATGATCTTGATGGGGTTGCACAAGCTCAAGCCGGGTTTGATAAAGGGTGGGATTGAGGCCTGTATGCGTCATGGCATTGGCAGTTAAGGTTTTAACTGCTTCACCCGCACCCGTAAACTGAGCGAGTTCGTCGATGCCTTCGAGTTTACTTAATGTCCCATCGCAATCAAACACGATTGCATCAATGGGATTTTGGGCTTGCCATGTGGGATTACTTGTTGTCATCGGAGCATTCTATCACTATTATCACAGAAAATAATCAAAAATGAGGCTTTGTATGTTTACTATCCAGCTTTTAAATCCTATTGCTACCATTGGCTTAGAACAATTTCCTCGTCACCTCTATTGCATTAGTGATGACCAACCTGATGCTTATTTAGTGCGTTCACATATGATGCATGGTATGACTATTCCTGAGTCAGTTAAAGTGGTAGGGCGCGCAGGGGCTGGGGTGAATACTATCCCTGTTAACGCACTGACGCAACGCGGTATTCCTGTTTTAAATACGCCAGGCGCAAATGCGAATGCTGTTCGAGAATTGGTTCTTGCTGGGATGTTATTAGCCAGCCGGAACATATGCCAAGCTTGGCATTATGTGAACAATCTTACTGCTGATAGCGAAACATTGGAAAAAGAAATTGAAAAAAGTAAAAAACAATTTGTTGGATTTGAATTAATGGGTAAGACGTTGGGTGTTATTGGTTTGGGTAGTATTGGAGTTAAAGTGGCTAACGCGGCATTGGGTTTAGGAATGCGCGTTATCGGCTATGATCCGACCATGACGGTAAGTCGTGCTTGGGAATTATCTTCGAATGTACAACAAGCGCATCAGTTGGAAGAAATTTTAGCTCAATCTGATTTTATTAGTTTTCATGTGCCATTGAATCAACACACAAAACATATGATTAATGCAGAACGTTTGCAAACCATGCAGAAAAAAGTGGTGCTGTTAAATTTTGCGCGTGCAGCGATTGTTGACAATCAAGCGTTGCTCGATGCTTTAAATGAAGGTCATGTGCATGCTTACGTGAGTGATTTTCCGATACCTGAATTAAAAAATCATTCTCGTGTCATTAGTTTGCCCCATTTAGGCGCATCAACGGTTGAAGCAGAAAATAATTGTGCGGTAATGATTGTGAAAGCTGTACGCGATTATCTAGAACATGGTGCGATTGGCGCATCGGTTAACTTCCCGCAAGTGGACGTATTGCCACATCAAACCGGCGTGCGATTAGCCATCGTCAATGCCAATATTCCGAACATGGTCGCGCAAATTTCTGCAAAATTAGCAGATGCCGGATTGAATATCATCAGTTTGTTAAATCATTCTCGAGATGAAATTGCTTATACCCTTATTGATGTTCCACAAGATGTAAGTGAATCCGTTCTCACGCACATTGCATATATCGAAGGCGTGTTGCATTGTCGTAAATTATTGTCTCAAGAAGCACGACAAGCTGCACTTTTGATAAAAAATTAACGTCAAAAAGTGCTTGTCATTCCTGTATGTGTTAGGTAATTCGTTGACACTGCCTGTTCTTTACCTTGTCACGCGGGTCCTGTCGCTGCGGGTATCCCGCTTCCTTTCGCGTCGCGGGAGCCCTCCCTGCGCGACACCCGCGTGTGCAAGGCCTTAAAAAACTTACATGATGTCCTCTCGCTCCCGGTGTTGAAAGATGCCGACAAGGCACTTTTGCTAAATACCACCTTTAATGATAATCAGGTATACTCATACCAGTTCTGAGGTTAGTCACAAGGAGTGTTACCTTGAAAAACAACATGTTCATGTTGATCTTGCTGAGTATTGCGCTCGGTATTATCTGTGGTATTTTTTTTCCAGAGCGGATGATTGAGGTTCGATGGATAGGGCAGCTCTTCATCAATATGCTGAAACTCATTGTTCTGCCTTTAATTTTTTGTGCTTTAGTGAGTGCAATCACCTCGATTGGTGGTATGGAGCGTTTAGGTTCCATTGGTATTTTTACCATTGGTTACGTGGGATTAAGTGTATCGATCGCAGTGATTATTGGTCTTGTATTGTTAAATGTTTTTCAGCCAGGGGTAGGAGTGTCTCCGACACTCATTTTGGCAAATGCAACACCGACTGATTTAAAACCCGTGGCTTTCTCTTCTTATTTATTGACGTTATTTCCGCCCAATATTGTTGCTGCAGCAGCACGTTACGAAATTATGCCCATTGTTTTTTTTAGTATTGTATTTGCCATGGCTTGCCTCGCGGTAGGTAATGTAGCGAATACGGTTATCAAATTTTTTGTCGGTTTGCGAGATGTGTTAGTAAAAATGGTGATTTGGTTAATGTATTTAACACCCATCGGTTTATTTTCTTTGTTGGGTTCAGCGATTGCTGAAGCCGCTTTACAACATTTATTGTGGCAAAGTATTCATGGCATGCTAATGTTCCTACTGATTTTTTTATGTGGTTTATTTTTGCAAATTTTATGGCAAGTACTTTTGGTCGCACTGGTAGCAAGAAAAAATCCTAAACAATTTTTTAAAGCGGCATCCAGTGCGCTTATTACAGCATTTGCTACTTCAAGCTCGATGGCAACATTGCCTGTGACAATGTTGGTTGCCAAAGAACAAAAAGTCAGTGATGAAGTTGCGCGTTTTGTTTTGCCACTCGCAACAACAATTAATTTAGCAGGAACAGCAATGTATGAAGCTGTCTCTGCGTTATTCTTTTGCCAAATATTGGGATTTAATTTATCGATACCTGCACAATTAGGTGTGTTTTTAACAGCTATTTTAGCAGGCATGGGAGCAACTGGGATTCCAGAGGGCGGTTTAATCACCATGGTGATGGTGCTACGTAATGTCAATGTGCCCACGTCGGCTATCGGTCTCTTATTGCCTTTTGATCGCATTCTCGATCGGTTTCGTACCATGACTAATGTATGGGGCGATTTAGTTTGCGCTGCCACGGTAGATCATTTGCAACGATTAAAAGCAGGAAAGTCTTAAGCGATAAGGTAGACATTGACGAATTCAATCGATAAACTCAGATTTTTCCTGCGATAATGACATCATGCAAATACCATTTTACAAAATAACAACGTGCAAATATTTTAATCCGATTATCTTGTTTTTCTTGTTGATTTATTGCCTTTCTGCGCATGCATTACCGCCAGGGTTTGTTTATTTGCATGACGTAAATTCTAGTATTCAACAAGATATCCGTTATGCAGGCTCGCATAATTTTGTGGGTCGACCCCTTAAAGGCTATGCAAAACCTAAATGCATTTTAACTAAAGAAGCAGCGCAAGCATTGTCTCTCGTGCAAAAAGAATTGGAGCAGTCTTCTCTTTCATTAAAAGTCTATGATTGTTATCGCCCAACAGATGCTGTGCTTGATTTTATGCGTTGGAGTAAAGACCCCCATCAGCAGGAAATGAAAAAAGAGTTTTATCCCAATGTGAATAAAGCAGATGTGTTTGCTTTGGGTTACGTGGCAGAAAAATCCGGCCACAGCCGCGGAAGTACGATTGATCTTACGATTATTCCTATACCTTTTCTGCCTTCCGTAAATTATCGGCCCGGACAGCATTTAGTGAATTGTATAGCACCTTACCTAAAACGTTTTCGTGATAGCTCAATCGATATGGGTACGGGGTATGATTGTTTTGATGTCTTGGCACACGCTTTAAATCCCAGTGTTAGCATTGTCGCCCATCAAAATCGCTTGTTGCTGCGTGAAATAATGATGAAATATGGTTTTGTGCCTTATGACGATGAATGGTGGCATTTTTCATTAAAGAATGAACCTTACCCGAATACGTATTTCAATTTCACGGTGAAGTAGAAAATTATTACTGTGTGGATTGCATTTCATTTTATTGACGAAGAGTGTTTCTCGGGGTTGAAGTGATGCTGTCATGCCAGCAAGTTTTTAGCTGGCATCCAGGAAAACTCCAATGCCTGGATACCAGCTTTCGCTGGTATGAAAAATCGTTCTATTCCCTTATACCGATTAATAAGGTCGAACAATAACTTTAGTGCCCACATTCACAAAGTTGTAACGCAGCCATTCTGCATCAGCAATGCGCAAACGTACGCAACCGTGGCTAATGTTATCCTCAACGAGTGTGTCATCCGGTGAGCCGTGTAAAGCTTGGCCACCGCTAAAATACATGCAGTAAGGCATTAAGCCACCACCGTGCGGTTTGGGATAAATACGGGAGATGCATTGACTATCACCCAGCGAATAAACGCGAAAGGTGCCTACGCTAGTGCGGCAAGGACGGTTAATATCGGGACACCAATTACCACCGGCGGTAGCGATCCCTGCTTTAATTAAGTTCCCATGTTGATCATAAGCTCCCCAGGCATGGACGTTAGGATCGACCATGACAACTTTTTGCCCACCCGTATTCACGTGAGAAGGAATGCGGGAGGCATAATTAGAGGAGAAAGATGAATAACCATCGCCAGAGTAAGTGCTGCAACCATTTAAGGCCATCGAAATTGCACAGACGAAAAGCGCACTCTTATAATCTCGAAGTAAGCTTCTCATGATCACTCCTTTTTGCTTTTTATATTTATAGGTTCATTATACCTTTAAAAACAGCTATCGAGTATTAAATCATTTTTATTCGTCTATCTTTTATTTCGTTAGTGAGAAAACCGAAAGTAATTTTTGTAAAGTGAGCATTAACCTTTTGTTTTTGATTAAAAGATCGCGATGGTTGCATAATTATCATCGCACTACGCGGGTCCTGTCATGGCAGGTTATCTAAAAATTATGCAACAACGCTGCACCAAACAAGGTAAGATAGCGCTTTTAAGAATGAATTAGCCTTATGCGACGTTTAATTACACTGTTTGCCCTGATTTGTTATTTTTTCTCATTATCAGGGTATGCGAACTTACCACCGCAAACTCGGCTTTTAGTATTGACAGACATACATTTTGATCCTTTTGTAGCTTGCTATAAAAATAATGCACAACCTTGCCCTTTAATTCAAAAACTGCAAGCGGCAGAGGCAAAAGAATGGCCACGTATTTTGGCGGCAGAGGGTGTTGAAAAACCTGCGTATCGCCAAGACACCAATTACACATTACTCGTTTCTGCACTTCATGCGGCCGCACTTGCCGCCACTACCCAAAAGGCAGACTACGTGTTGGTGTTGGGGGATTTTCTTGCACATGATTTTCGTCATTATTATAAACGTTATTCTAAAGATAAAAGTCGCAGTGGTTATCAGCGATTCGTCAATAAAACATTTACTTTTTTAACGGATGAAATAGCGGATGCTTTTCCAGCATTAAATGTTTATATGCTGGTCGGCAACAATGATTCTTATGGTAATGATTATTCGAGTGTGCCGAAGGGGCAATTTTTTCATGATATGGCGCAAGAATGGTCGGGTGTGATTAAAAATAAAACCAACCAAACCGCATTTCAACATCAATTTACGGCGGGGGGTTATTATGCAGTAAACCTTAATGCTTCGATGCGCTTAATCATGCTAAACACCGTTCTTTTTTCGAATAAAGTGCGTGGCAGTGCTATTACGCAAGCAGCAAACGACGAATTAAATTGGTTGCATAATGAATTAATGGCAGCTAAAGAAAATAACCAACATGTTATTCTAGGTATGCATATTCCCGAAGGCATTGATGTTTATTCTTCACTACATATCAAGTTATTTACGTTAGTTGAATTTTGGCAAGCTGCTTTTGCAGAACGTTTTGATGCAGAGTTGCAACAGTTTTCAGCGCAAATTACCGGTATTTTTGCAGGACATTTACATGCTGATTGGTTTCAAATACGACGATTTGATAATTTTCATGAAATACCTATCTTAGGCACGCCTGCAATTAGCCCGATTTTTGGTAATAATCCTGGATTTAAAATTTATAGTTATGACGATCATGCGGCAATTAATGATTTTGTTACTTATTATTATCCACTGACGAATGATGATGGTTGGAAAGAAGAATACCGGTTTAACCACACCTACCAACCGAAATGCAAAACCTGTGCAATTACTCAAGGTATAAAAGCATTAAAACCGACTGGTTTATTAGCAGACGTTTATCGACATTTTTATTCGGTAAGTACCAATAGCCAACCCATTACAACGCAATGGTATCCGTATTATTGGTGTGTTATTCATGAGCACGATGCAGCGCATTACCGTAGTTGTATTGCTTGCTGAAATAAAAAGGCTTCAGCATTTTTGCTGAAGCCTCTATAGAGATTTAGCTATTATAATTTGTATATTTGCCTACCATTTGCACTTCTAGCACGTAATGTTTAAAAAAGTCGTAGGTCATATAGTAATCCCCTTTATCGCCACTCGTTTCTCCCCAGGAATTACGCAAGATTAATAAGCCGCGATGGCGATGGCCTTCATTATCCATGGCTGTAGCATCGTCATTATAACCAGTGATAATCATTTCATGGCCGCCGTATTCAGGATTTTGATCGTGTTTAATGGCTTGAGTAATGGCCCAAGTATCATCTGTTTTATGATAAGAAGCACAAGCACCCGCACTGCAGTGAGATACAGGTAACAAAGCCCCAAAACTTAAACGTAATAAACTTTTGGCATTCTTAGATGCTAATAATTCTTTGACTTGCTTTAATAAATTATTGGATTCTGATTTTTCATTGCCCCAAGTAAACCGTTGTTCCGGTGTGATAATCGAATACCAATAATAATCAAAGTTTAAATCTTCACTCATTTGACTGTATTCATCGAGAGTCATCGGGCTGCCGGTATTTTTTTCATCGTTTAAAGGATAATAAGTTAAACCACCACAAGAACGCGTGGTTTGGTTTTCGATACTCACAATACCAAAATCACGCAAGCGGCTAAGTACAATCGATCCAAAAGAACCATCCCATCCGCTGGGTTGATAACTGCGTGTTTCTAAATAACTCCCTATGCTTAGGCTGCATAATTGACTGATGTAGTCACCTTTTTCCATGAGCGCATCAAATGCGCCGGTAGTTGAAAAAGTAACGCAAGTGCCGTGCATGCCTTGATCGAGGACGGGTACGTTATTCATACCAAGCTCAACGTGTCGTGGATAAAAGTAATCGTTTTCTTCACCGTCATTATTTTCATTAGTCATCGTTGTCTCGGGAAACATTTGTAAGCGGTGTTTCTGTTCCGCGGTTAAAGGAATATTCATCAGGAATACAGTTTTTCTGGGCGGGGTGGTTTCAAGTGTTAATGCAGATGAACTCGGTCTAGTGATCACCACAGAGGCACGAATAGGTGCTTGAAAAGCGTGCTTCATTGTCAATGCATCGTAAGCATGGCTGGTTGCAGATAAACCCAATGCAGTAGCACTAAGCAAAGTAATAAAATGTTTTTTCATTTTAAGATTTCCCTTTTAGGCGATCGAATTTCGGAGGAGTAGTTACGCGGCGTAGAAAGCATCATAGCATTTACTATTTTTTAATCAACTAAAAATACGTATGAGATCATAGGGTTGGTTTCATAAGGAAGAAAAGAAAAAATGTTAGCCTCATTGTATTTTAAGCTTTAACTGTTAGAATGAAGGGCTATTTTGTCCAACTTTAAATCAATTCAGGTAATTCCATGCGAATAGAGATGATTATTAATGCTTTAAAACGAGCAGAGGCCATGTATTTACTGCTTAGACGAAAAGATCAAGCAGGAAAAAAGGGCAAGACGCGCTATGTTGATTTTCAAAAAATTCTTTCTCGTCTTGAAAGCCGCCAAGTGGAAGTGAGCGAAGCCTTAGTATGGATTTATCGTTTTTGTGATCAACACGGGGATTTGTCACGTTTGGTCTACTGTATTTTAAGCGAGTTAAGTTTGGTTTTAAAAATTCCTTTAGTTGCGAAGGATGTTTTGCAACAAGAAATCCAGCGTTTTGCCGCAGAGACGGATGTGATTTTAGTTGAAAATGAAACCATCGCGACGCTAAATATTATTTATGAACAAAAAGCAAAATTAGAAAGTATTACTCATGAGAATAAAGAAAAATTGGCAGAAATGATTTTTCAAGATCTCATGAGTGTCAAAGTAAAAACGCTGCATTAGTTTTTTAAATAGGGTCGGACGGACGTCGGGTTAGCAATATCATGCTTTATCCTATGTTCAAGATTTTGGATGTGTTGATCCAGTTGCTTTACTTTAAAGTCATACAATGGCTGAACAACGCCATTTATAAAGTACCAAAATGCTTTATTAGATAAAGGAGCAGCGTTGTTGAAGCGATCTATGCTGTTCGGATTGCACCAAGTATTACAAACGTAAACCGTTTTTCCTAATTCATCTTTTAGAACTTTCTCATCTAAATCTTTAGAAGGAGCGATATTGAAATTATCATTAGAAGTTCTATAGCTCATCATGCAGCGGATACCATAGCGGGGTAGAGCAAATTGTTTGCCACCCAACGTTTCGATGCAATACTGGTCTTGTTCTTCACCTGACATGGTTTCGCTTTCGCAATTGAACTCTTCACCTGTTTTAGTGAAATCCAAATAAGGCGCCATCATCCCACCATGTTCTAACCCATGATCACGGACTTGCCGTAACTGACGAAGTGCAATTTGTGAATACTCGTGCGGCATTTTTGTAAGGAATAGTTCAACGAGATTAAGATCGCCTGCCCAGGCTGCAAACTGTAAAGCACTGATAGGTTGGGTCCAATGGCGGCAGTGTTCTTTTGCTCCACTGATTTTTAGCGTAATAATACAACTGTTAGAAGATATTTGAGAAAATTGACCCAATACTTCCAAAACTTTTTTGCAATCACTTTCACCCTGCATAGTTGCCCACATCAATTTATAGGATAACCTTGTTTTTTTTGTCATCTTAGAAAATAGTGTGGATGTTTGAGAAAAGGCGCTAAGTGAGGGCTGATCCAAAAAAGAAATGGTGTCGTCAAGTGTATCCTTATCAAGGTTTTGAATGTTTCTTTCTAACATAATATGATGCCTCGTTTATTGTGCTTTTTTTATGAATTGATTAGAATTTTAGGTTCTCTATACTGAATTTACTGAATACAGTCAATACATGCGCACTGAAGAACGTCAACAAGCTTTGAAAAATAAAACAATTTTTATTTCTTGTGTGGTACCTATTTTTAATGAAGAAGCCGTTATTCTCCCCTTCTTAGAAAATTTACAAGCAGTGCTGCAAACCTTAAGCACCCATTTTGAAATTATTTTGGTTGATGATGGAAGCCGAGACCAAACCGTTACTCGTATCCAATCCTTGTTACCTCATCCGCGCCTTAAATTACTGGGGCTATCCCGTAATTTTGGTAAGGAAATTGCTTTAACCGCGGGGCTTGAGCATGCAAAAGGCGAAGTCGTTATTTTATTGGATGCTGATTTTCAGCATCCTACAGAAACGTTGTCTACTTTTTTATCAAAATGGGCCGAAGGCTATGACATGGTGTATGGCGTAAGACGCCACCGGGAATCGGAATCGTATGTAAAACGTAATTTTGCGCGTCTTTTTTATTGGCTCATGCAAAAGATGACAAAAATTGATTTGCCTAAAAATGCGGGCGATTTTCGCTTGTTGGATCGAAAGATTGTCGAAGCATTAAAACAATTTCCAGAACGAACACGTTTCATGAAAGGTTTGTATGCATGGGTAGGTTATAAAAAAATCGCTATTCCTTATGAAGTCAAAGACCGTGCAGCGGGTAAAAGTTCATGGGGATTTTCGAAGTTAACCGAGCTTGCGATCACAGGCATTACCTCGTTTTCGGATGTACCATTGCGTGTTTGGGGATTTATAGGATTCATCATTTCATTGATTGCATTTATTTATGCGATTTATATCGTTACCGTCACTTTAATGTATGGCGCAGATTTACCAGGTTTCCCGACGCTAGTGGTCGGCATGATGTTTTTAGGTGGTATTCAATTATTATCGATCGGCATATTGGGTGAGTATATCGCTCGTATTTTCACTGAAGTAAAACAACGTCCTAAATACCTTGTCCATATCAAAGAAGGCTTTGATGATTAAAGAGCTTTATCGATTTGGTGTGGTTGGTTTCCTTGCTGCTTTGGTTCATGTCAGTTTAGTGATTGCGTTGGTGCAGGCACTTGTCGTTTCACCGCTAATTGCCAATGTGCTTGCTTTTGGTGTGGCTTTCCAAGTGAGTTATTGGGGGCATCGACATTGGACATTTCCTCAGACGCAAACGCTGCATCGAGATGCATTTTTGAAATTAATGATAGTGCAAATCATTAATTTTGCTGCTAATGAAACATTGTTTTATATTTTTTTAATGCTCCATTTGCCTTACCCACTGGCGCTGATTTTAGTACTAAGCATTTTGCCGGTGTTCACTTTTATTTCGAGCAAGTTATGGGTTTTTCGTTAATAACGTAGGTTTATTGCTCAATAAAATAATGTCGTTTGTTTTTCCGAGTATAAAATAATGAGAAGCCTGCGCTTTAAATTGATCAAAATAATTTGTATTTAAAAACACAAATACGCGTCGTGTGCTATTAAACCGTTGCCAAAATTCCGTTTCATTAATAATCCAATCATTCGTTTTTTGGAAAGGTAAACCAAACCATAACTCGCGAATCCAATTATCTTTTTCTGGAATAGCGGGATCGTTCCAATTGGCGACTAACGTAATGCGTTGTTCTAAGTAGAGAGGAATATCTTGGTAAAATTTAAAATAATTGATAACTTCATCTTCCGGTCCAAGCACATTTTTTAATTCGGCAATGAGCGGCTTGGCAGAGTTTTGATTGAGATGGTTAGCATTTGATGTTAATACGCATAAAAAAATCACATTCGTGATGAAGCAAAGACTAAAAAAAGGTAATAGTTTTTTCTGGCGTAGCAAACAAAGACCGCAAAGGCTGCTCAATGCAAATAAACATGAAAAGCTTAATAAGTGTGGTAAAAAGAGTTCAGGAAGAACGATCCAGCGATAAGCAAACGGTAAGCAAACTGCCAATGCAGAGGTACCAAGTGCAAAGAGTAATACAATCCAATGTATCTTCTTTTCCTGCACGTTATCCCATGTTTGCGCAATAAAATGGCCGGTGAGTAATGCGAGTGGTGGGAAAATGGGGAGAATGTACCCAATGGTTTTTGAACGTGGAATAGAGAAGAACACAAAGACAACAGCTATCCACAAGAATAAAAAAAGTTCGGCCCCGTATTGATGACGATTACTTAGCCATTGTTTGCTGTTACGAACAATGGCTTGTACAGCAAATAATGTCCAAGGAAAAAATCCAATGAGCACGATAGGCAAATAAAACCAGAAAGGTGTCGCATTATTAAAATGTGCTGCTGATAAAAAGCGGGTGACTTGTTGTGTTACAAAAAAATAATGGAAAAAGTTAGGATTGGCTTGCTGAACGAGAAGATACCAGGGCAAAACAATCATTAAAAAAAGCAGCGCGCCGCGAAAAAGCGCCATCTTTTTTAATAAATCGAAGCGCTGCATTATTATCATCCACAACCCACCAATGAGGCCGGGAAAGGCGATCGCAATAAGGCCTTTGGTTAGAAAGGCGAGTCCGGCAAAAAGATAAGTAAAGAAGTAAAACCAACGTTGATTAGTCAGGGTTGCGATAATAAAAGAAAATAATGTGCAGCTCACTAGCACAGCCACTTCAAGATCTAAGTTGGCATAGTGTGCGCTAGCGAAATAAAGTGGTGCGGTAGCTAAGATGAGTGCTGCAATAAATCCAGTGCGACGATCAAACAAATACCGCCCACTTACATATGTCATCAAACACCCAAGAACACCAAATAAGGCTGGAAAAAGTCGCAATCCCCATTCTTTTATTCCAAATAATCGAATGGCCAATGCTTGAAACCAATAATAAAGCACGGGCTTATCTAAAAAAGCGACCCCATTCACCCGAGGTGTGATGTAATCGTGACTAGCCACCATCTCCCGCGCGACTTCTGAATATCGGCCTTCATCAGGAATAAAGAAGGGATAGCTGCCTAACCAACAAGTGTAAAAAACAATAAACAATACAAAGAGACAAGTAAGATCGAACATCCAGTCTCGGGAAAAGGTGATATGGTGTTTAACAGGCATTTTGATATGATGAGTGCTCATGAAAAAACGCATTGTACTGTGTGCAGATGATTATGGGCAAGCGCCAGCGATTTCGCAGGGCATTTTGTCATTGGTGGAAAAGAAGCGTTTGTCAGCAGTGAGTTGCATGGTAACAATGTCGGATTGGCCTATCCATGCCAAGTGGCTTTCCCCTTTCCATCATCAAATCGATATCGGTTTACACTTTAACCTTACTGAAGCAAAGATGCCCTTGGGAAAGCTGATGTGGAAGGCGCTATGGCGGCAGATCAAAATCGCTGATGTGCGGGCTGCGCTTGAAGAGCAAATTGATGCTTTTAGCGCTGCCATGGGTTTTTTGCCGCAGTTTATCGATGGCCACCAACATGTGCATCAATTTCCGGTGATTCGTGATGCGGTATTGCAAGTGTATCAGGAGCGATTTACCGATAAAGCGACCTACCTTCGCTTGGTTAATACGCCTTTAAATGGGGATATAAAAACCAAGATTAAAAAAATCATTATCAAAGCCATGGGCAGTTATGCCCTAGAAAAGCAGCTAAAAGCTACTCATATTCCGCATAATTCAAGCTTTGGGGGGATTTATGACTTTGCTGCTACTAAGGCTTATGCCGAGCAATTTCCTTGTTTTCTAGAGGAAGTATCGCAGGGAGGTCTCATTATGTGTCATCCCGGCCTGTTGCCTAAAGATTCAAGGGATCCAATAGGGGAGGCACGCTACAGGGAGTATGGTTATTTTATGGACAATCAATTCTTGGAGGATTGCGAAAGAGGTCGTACGAAAATTGAGCGTTTTAAGCTGGATTGAATTGTTGGAATTATCTGATACAATTGGGCTGCTCATCAGTGTTTCCTGTCCTTAGGTCAATCCTGGTTAGGTATCCCGATGTAGGTTTTTTGTTTAATTAGTAAAGGTAAAATGTTATGGCAGCACCACGTGAACGCGGAACTGTAAAATGGTTTAACAACAGCAAAGGTTATGGTTTTATTCAACGTGACCAAGGTGGCGATGTTTTCGTCCACTATAAAGCCATCCAAGGTGAAGGCTACAAAACTTTAGAAGAAGGTATGGTCGTTGAGTTCATCGTTACTCAGGGTCAAAAAGGCCTTCAAGCGGAAGAAGTTACAGTTATCAAATAAGAATTAATTCTTATTCTATTAATTGCCGCTCGGATTTTTTCGAGCGGCAATTTTTTTTGTCGATCATTTCTTACATTGGCCGCAGGAGATACGTGTGGCAAAACTAGCTGAATTAGAAAAAAAACTTCTCCATTACACCGGAAAAGCCATTGCTGATTTTAATATGATTCAACATGGCGACCGTATCATGGTGTGTTTGTCTGGAGGAAAAGATTCATTTACGTTGGTGCATATTTTGCAATTGTTGCAACAACGGGCAAAAATTAATTTTGACTTTCAAGTTTTTACCCTTGATCAGGCGCAGCCCGGATGGGATGATCGCGCATTACGCGCTTGGTTAACCGATCGACAAGTTAAATTTGATATTATCACGCGTGATACCTATTCCATTGTTAAAGAAAAAATTCCTGAAGGGCAGACGTACTGTTCGCTTTGCTCGCGTTTACGTCGCGGTATTATCTATCGATATGCGGAAGAACATGGATTTAATAAAATTGCTTTAGGCCATCACCGGGACGATTTAATCACTACGTTGCTAATGTCTATTCTTTACAATGGCGAAATAAAATCCATGCCGCCAAAGTTATTAAGCGATAATAAAAAGCATATCATCATTCGTCCCTTGGCATATTGCCAAGAAAAAAACATTGCTCAGTTTGCTGAATTAATGGGCTTTCCTATTATTCCGTGTACGTTATGCGGTTCGCAAGAAAATTTAATGCGTAAAAAAGTTAAAACGCTCATTCATCGATTGGCTTTAGAAAATCCAAAAGTGCCAAGCAATATGTTGCATGCACTCTCGAGTATCAAGCCAAGTCAGTTAATGGATAAGAATTTTTGGGATTTTAAAAATTTAGAAAAACAGCAAGGGTCGCAACCACTTATCAGCCCCGAAACTGGCGAGGCTGAGGGCCACGGTACAGCTTTATTTGACCTTTAAAAAGTCAGGCAGTATAAATTCTTATGTTTAGCCTCATTTAATAGTTATTGCTTTTGTTGTGTTTGCCTCCCAAAGTTGTAAGTGAAATAAAACGTCCGTTGATTAGGGTCTTCATTAGATGCAGGCGGTGTATTGTGGGAAAAAACACTATTGGCTTGTAAGGATGAAGTTCTCTGTTTTTTTAGGGGCGATTCCGTTAGTGGTAATGGTTCCTGGGTGGCCATTGTTCGATAAAGGTTTTCTATAGCAACATCGCTTACGTGATTGTTGGGAAGAGAATCTTTAGTTATTACAGGGACTTGTTTAAAATAAGCTTCTTTTTCCAATTGTCTTACTGCAAAAGGTTTATATTTTTGTGTTGCCTCTTCACAGATGCTAAGTGTTAACTGATAATCTAACGCAAAATACGGTGTAAATTCAGATAAAGTATGACTTTTTATTTGTGTAAGCAATATTTCTTTTATTTCCTCAAGATTTTTCGGATTTGGCGTGCCCTGATAACGCTTTGAAAGATATCGTAGAGTTAATTTTTTTAGTGCGGTAACATCGAGTTTTGAGCCAGTGTTTGAACTTGAATCCATTGGTTCTTTATCAGGATTATCCGTTTGAACGGATGAGGGTTTTCTTTTAGAAGATGGATTGTATTGGGTAATGCATTTAATGAGTTGCTCTTGAACATCATCGTAACGAAACTGAAGAGTTAATTTACTGAATACAGCTGGCCATCTATCATTTTTAAGTGAAGTAATGATTTGTAATTTATGATCGTCAAGACTGATATGAGGATTTTTTTTGATTTGTCTAGAAACATAAGATCGACAAGCTTCGTTTATTTTTTTTATATCCCCTAATCCTGGCTGTTTAGCGGTGGTATGTGATTCTTCCTGACTTTCCTCGGAAAGAATATTTTGTGATTGAAGATTTTGCTCAAAAGTTAATGGTGATTTCTTGTTGGGTTGATATCGATCGATAATTTGATAGCAAATGGTATAAGTTTGATCATAATTTTTATCTAAATAGGAAGTTAGTTTCTTAGAGTTCAATAAATTTTTATAATCCTTTAGTTGATCCAAAAAGATTTGCTTAATACCACTCAGTTTAGCGATGTTTCTATTTGCTAAAGAAAAATGATCGGAAAGATAACTTCTAGCTATTGTTTTAATTGCTTTTATATCATCTTTAGTCAATTCATTAAGGCTTGTATTATCGTCAGGTGACTCGGTACTTATATTGGGAGCATTTCGTGTGTTTAACATAACTATTTTACCTCGTTGATTTACGTGTTGGTTTACTTATCTGTATGTTTTTCTGGTTTCGTAAGTTGTATGTTTCATTGGTTAAATTGATCGTACGTGGCTGAGCTTTATGATTAAACATGCTGTTCGGTTGCAAGTCTGATGCATCAGTCGTGGTTTTCTGTGATGAAGAAACTTTTTGACGTTTATGTGGTCTATCATTAATTTTATCTTCTTCAGGTTTTTCTTTAAATCCTTTAACGTTATCGTAACGAGGCTTATAAGACAAAATGCTGTCCGTAAATATTTTGTTAAGTGTTTGTGGGTCATATATTCTATAATAACCTGCTAATTTCTGGGCAACGTTTTTATTGGTGCTTTCGAAAAAATTCATATTTATGGAAGGCTTAAGTTCCTTAATGCATTTTGTTTTGAATTCTGTAAGTTGCTCGTTAGATAAAGAATATGCATAAAAATACTCTGATATAAAACGACAGCAGAGGTATTTTATATTTTTTAACGTTGATGGAAGGATTTCTTTAGCAGTATTGCCAGCACTGTTTTTATTTAGATCGATAACTTGGATGTTTAAAGAGCATGCAGAGTGAGGTCGGTAGGCATTAATTTCTTCTCGGCATATATTAAATACACTGGCATAAGAGTATACATTAATAAATTCTTTTAATGTGGAAGGTAAGTTGTTAGAGCATAACGCATCAAATAAATTTTTCTTAGCTTGAGCAAGACTGATACCTTTTTGATGATATTCGTGTAAGATTTCGGAGCATTTCTTTTTAATGGGTCTTATTTTATCGTCTGGAACAGACGGCTTGAAGTCAGGCATTAAAGCACGAGTAGGAATAATATTTTCAGGGATCATAAAGGTTGTGTTCATTTTAGATAGCACCTTCGTTATTGTTAATTGTTGTGATTGATTTTCCATTCATTTAATAAAGTTTTAACTTCAGTTTTCAATTGCTCAATCAGGTAGTCAATTTCATGCTGAATGCAATTTTTTAAAAAAGTGTTCAATTGAGCCAAAATGGATTTAAGCCGTGGTGTTCCGCAATAAACCACTGCGCCATGTAATTTATGAATTTGTTGTTTTAAACCTGTATAATTATGCTCAATATGAAGTTGGTGAATGACGCTTATATTTTGCGGCAAATTGTCAATTAACATGCCGAGCATATCTTTGGCGAGGTCTTTTTGATTGCCAGCCAGTCGGTGACCTAATTCCCAATCAATAATAGGTAAATTATCCCATTCGTTTTTTCTCATGCTATCTCCTTATCAAAAACAGCCATTGTTTCAATGTGACTTGTGTGTGGAAACATATTCATAATGCCAATTTTTTTCAATTGGTAATGATAGGTATGCACTAACTCTCCAGCATCGCGTGCGAAAGTGGCTGGATTACAAGAAACATACAAAATACGTTGCGCATTGACTGATGCGATCAGTGGTAATACTTCTTTTGCGCCTGCGCGCGGTGGATCTAATAATATTTTATGATGTTTTTTTGCGAGCCATGCAGCTGATAAAGTTGGTTGCGCTAGATTTGCAGCATAATATTCGACATTTTCAATGCCATTATGGCGAGCATTTTCTTTGGCTCTTTCAACCATTAATTCGCTGCCTTCAATACCAATGACTTGCTCGGCATGTCGAGCCATGGGTAAAGTAAAATTACCAATGCCACAGAAAAGATCGAGCACATGATCGTTTTTGTTAAGTGCTAGCCAATTCAATGCCTGACCAATCATAAGGCGATTTATTTCTAAATTAATCTGCGTGAAATCCAAAGGATGAAATAAAAATTCTAAATTTTCATTCGGTAGAGAATAGCTAAGCCGATCAATAGCATCGTTTGGCCACAATTTAGTAACAGGTGCTGGCGGATTAGGTTGTAGATAGATTTGGAAGTTATATATTTTTGCAAATTCAATGATAGCTTGTTGATCTCGATCTGATAAATCTTGCAAATGTCGAAAAACCAAAGCTACTGTTTCATCGCCGATGGCAACTTCAATTTGCGGAATATGTTGGGAACTATCCAGCGAGCTAATTAATTCTCTTAACTGCTCAAATCGCTCTCCAATCATAGGGTGCAACACTAAACATTGATTAAGATCGGCAAGGTAGCGACTGGATTTTTCTCGAAAACCGATCAGTAATTTATTTTTCTTAAAGACATACCGTACGCCTAAACGGGCTTTTCGACGATAGCCAAAGGGTTGTGCTTGAAGTGGGGGCATAATGTTTAGAGGAATGACATTCCCGAAATGTTTTAATTGTTCGAGCACGGTTTGTAGCTTTAATGCTAATTGAGCATCGGTGGTCATATACTGCAAACTGCAGCCGCCGCAGACGCCAAAATGCGGGCAAGCGGGTGTTGTTCGGGTGGTGGATGCCTCTAATACGTTCAATACTTGTGCTTCAATATATTGGTTGCGCTGATGAGTAATCTGGCATTCAACCGTCTCACCTGGCAAAGCACCGGCAATAAAAGCGGTTTTTTGGTTAATCATACCTATCCCACGTCCATCATGGCTTAGCCCTTTAATTTGGGTAAGCTGGGGTAATAATTGCTTTAATTTTTTTTCCTTTTTATTCATATAGATATGTCCAATGTAAGCCATTAATTGTTGAATCAAAATTTGCCAACTATATACGGATTGTCGAGAAATTACAAACTTGTACTGGTCATAAAAAGTCCTATACTATAGGTGAGTGTTCTTTGTAAGAATGGTCCAAAACCTTTCAGTTGAAACATTAGGAGATGCGATTGTAGCGTGGTGTGCATGTCCTCTTAGTTAGGAAAGCCTAAAGCGCTCTGAGGTCTCCAAGGTATTGGTCATCGGGTTTTTTGCGACTCTTACGGAGAACACTTTTTTATTGGCGGAAAGGATTTCCTCGATGGTTAATTCGTTCATTTCCTTAGAAAATCAATACGGCACATTTCATTACCAACCACTTCCCGTTGTATTAACACATGGCCAAGGGGTTTATGTATGGGATAACGAGGGGAAGCGTTACTTGGACATGATGAGCGCGTATTCTGCAGTAAGTCACGGCCATTGCCACCCCAAGCTGGTTGCTGCCCTTAAAGAGCAAGCGGAGACGCTTGCCATGGTATCGAGAGCCTATTACACCGATCAATTGGGCCCTTTTTTAAAGTATGTTTGTGAATTATTGCAATATGATCACGCTTTACCGATGAATACGGGAGTTGAAGCGGTAGAAACAGCCATCAAAGCGGCACGTAAATGGGCATATACCATTAAAAGAGTGGCTGAAAATCAGGCGGAAATCATCACTTGTGCAGGTAATTTCCATGGACGTACCACAACAGCAATCAGTATGTCGTCCGAGCCTGCGTATCGTGAAGGGTTCGGTCCTTTTGCTCCAGGTTTTAAAATCATTCCTTATAATGATACGGAAGCGCTTGAAAATGCGATCACTGCCAACACAGCGGCATTTTTAATTGAGCCCATCCAAGGCGAAGGTGGCATTCAAGTGCCTGATAAAGGCTATTTAAAACGATGCGAAGAAATCTGTAAGAAGCATCATGTTCTCTTGATTGCCGATGAAGTACAAACAGGGTTAGGTCGTACCGGTAAATGGCTTGCATCTCATCATGAAAATGTGAAGCCTGATATTGTTATATTAGGTAAAGCGTTAGGCGGGGGCTTATTGCCCGTCTCATTGATCTTAGGTAATTCAGAAATCATGAGCGTTTTTACACCGGGTAGTCATGGCAGTACGTTCGGAGGCAATCCTTTAGCCGCTAAAGTGGCTTATACCGCATTAAAAGTACTGAAAGAAGATCATTTAATTGAGAATGCTGATGAACTTGGGGCCTATTTTTTCAACCAGCTATCTGCAATTCACTCACCACTTATTAAAGAAGTAAGAGGTAAAGGGTTGTTGCTAGGCATTGAGTTAAACCCTAATTATTCTGCGCGTGAAATTTGTCTTAAGTTACTGAAAAAAGGTCTATTATCGAAAGATACCCATCACACCGTTCTTCGTTTTGCTCCCCCTTTAATTATTACTCGAGAAGAAATTGATGCGGGTTTAGCAATTATTCAAAGTGTGTTGACAAGTACTTAATAATTGCCAGCCGTGTTTTTTTGTGGTTAATTTGTGATTAAGACAATATAAAATAAAAATCCAAATCCTACTACACCACACAGCACAATAAGAGGAGGAGTCTCTGATGCCAGCTAATGTACTATATAATTTTGTAAAAAAAGAGTATGAAGAAGGAACAATTCTTCCTGCTGATATTCATTCCAGAAAAATTTCGCTATTAGAGCGAGCCGTGCAACAAGGTGCAGTGCCTGAAAAATATAGCTTGATTGATTTGCCACCAGTCGATTTGACCATTACCTATGATTATCGCTATAAATTGCTAGAGGACCATATCAGCATCTATGAGCAAGTCGATCCAAAAAATGTCTATTTGAGCAGATATCATTACACGGCATATTTTAATAATAATAAAGGTCAAGAATATCAGTTGCATGTTTATGTTGACGAAAAAGATCAGCCCGTTTTGATTGAATTTGCCATAAGGAATCCAGAGGGTAGTTGTACGAAGATAAAAATCAAAAAAGATTTACAGGTAATGTTTTCAGAGCTAGCCATTGATCGAATGCGTTTGACAATGGGTAATTTGCAAGAGAAACATCGAGAGTTTTCTCAATCGTTAGTTGCTGATTATGAAATATTGGAAAATAACTTGCGTCAACTAAAATCTAATCATGATGAGAAGTATGAACCTTTATTAAGTTTACTTTTAGAAAAAGTACAAGCGTTGACACTGTATCATGCAAATCCTATTTATAAAAGACAGGCAAAATTGCTTCAACAGATAATGCAAAATTACCTATCTAATCCAGTAAGTAAAAAGACAGTTTATTCTGTTCAAGAAAACAAAAAAGAAGATTCACAAGAAAAGGATGTTGAAGAAAAAGATTCAAAGCAAGAAGTTAGTGAGAAAGTCGATATTGCTAAAAAACCAATTAAAAAAGTATACAAAGAAAACTTATCTGATTATTTGCCAAAATTAAGAGCATTAGGTAAAGACCTAGATGAAGCTAGCGCAAGTTTCGAAAAAAATGAAGATATTTTTCCTTGTTTTTTAAAGTATCTTCAATATTGCGATATGTTGGAATTATTAACACAAGAAAATCATATCTATGCTGATCAAGAAACTTTGAAAGAAATTAGGAACCATTATACCCGTGCCCATTTAGAAGCAAGATGTCTTATCAGAAGCGATTTAATAGCAGGTAAATATGATTTAATAGAAAAATTAAATGATGATTTAGGAGATAGTGCTGAGATGTGGTTCACTGCAGCATTACTTGCGGGAGATTCTAAAGCATTGGAGTTTGTGTTGACTCATGCGTCAGTGGCAATTAATTCTTTATTTATTTATAACAATTATAATCCTGTGATGTATTGTTTCTTGCATCACTCTGAGAGCCAATCAAAAGTAAAGTGTTTAGCGGCATTGCTTGATTATGGCGCTTCGATTTTTGTTAAATTGGAAGATGGCTTTAGCGTGGCTAATCATATTTTACGTGACGCTAATCATCCTTTATTGGATGCATTGAGATGTCAGTTGCTTCCTCAAGTTGAATTTTGCAAGGTGGTAATCAAAGAGATTGACGAGAAAATAAATAAAGTTGATGATGAAGTTATAAGGAAAAAATTAATATTATTAAAAAATAATTTCAATATTCATTTATCAAAAATAAAATCAGTCTCTAACAAAGAGGCTTTTAAGTATATGACATATAATGTGTATTCGCCTGTGTATGAAAATAAACAAATAATAGATACTATTGATGTATTTTTAATGGAGCCGGACACTCAACAGGTAATTAATAAATATAAAGAATGTCATAAAGCATATTTAAAAAACCTTACTTCACTGCAACGATCGAAAGAAGTTGCAGATGGTCATGACACGTTAACTTTTTTAACAGGCATGTTGAGGCGAATTCATGTGGATTTATCTGATGCCTTGAAGGATAAGTTTAAAGCTATGTTGCAAATCCACATATGCATTATTAAAAATAAAATGGCAATCAATGATTTTAAAAAAGAATTGAAGGGTGCCAATTGGCATAGGAAAGAATATTTGAAGAAAGAAATTCAAAAATTAGAAGAAGAAAATTTAGGACTCGATGAGGAAAATGTAAATGAATTGGCAGCTTTTGTTCTTGAAGGAGACCCTTTTAAAAATCAAGGCGTATCCTTTTGTGAGGCAAATGATTTCCCATCTGAAAATGAGACTGCTCAGGTTAAGCAAAAAAATGAAGAAAAATCTCCATTACAAGCTTTCTCTTTGCTAGGTAATGCAATAAAAGTACCCATCGATCCTCATATAGATTTGATATGTGTGCCGCGTAGACCTAAAAGTCCAACATCAAATTAAAAAAATATAAAAATGTGTCAAAACTACAAACAAGGAAAATATCATGCCGAGTAATGCCTTATATAAGTTTATAGAAAAAGAATATAACGAAGGGAATTTTGAAGATTCTGAAATTCAAATAAAACTGCTTGAGCGTGCTATCCAGCAAGGTGAAATGCCAGAAAGGTATGGTATGATTGATTTAAAATCTGTTAATTTTTCTTTTACTCATGATGCGCATTATAAATTGCAGGAAGATCATATCAGTGTTTATGAGATGATTGATCCAAAAAATTTGCATTTAAGTAAATACCATTACACGGCAAAATTCAAAAATAATAAGCATGTTAACTATCAGCTGCATGTTTATTTTAACGAAAAAGATCAGCCTGTCTTGGTTGAGTTTGCCATGGAAAATCCCGATGGTAGTTACACGAAAGTAAAAATAAAATCTGATCTGCAATCTCTTTTTATCGAATTGGCGACTGATCGAGTTCGTGTGACAATGGGTCAATTGCAGGAAAAACATCGACACTATATTCAGTCATTGGTAAGTGAATATGAAGCATTAGATCTTAAATTAAATCAGATGAAACCTGATGGTGATGAATATGAGTTCTTGTTAAATTCAATGCTGGAAAAATTGCAAGCATTGTCACTGTATCATACAAATCTTATTTATAAAAAACAGGGAAAATTGCTTCAGAAAATCCTTCAAGATGATTTATCTGGCTTGAAAAAAGAAAATAAGAGTGGATTTGTTAAAGAAAGTAAAAGTAAAGAAGCTAATTTTCAAGAAAAAGATTCAAAACAAGAAATTATCGAAGAGAAAAATATCACTAAAAAAATAGTTAAAAAATTACAGGAAAACAAAGAAGATTTATCTACTTATTTACCTCAATTACGAATGTTGCGTAACGCGATGGAGGATGCTACCGCGAGCCTGAAAAAAGGAGACGACCTTTTTGATTATTTTTTTAAATATCTTCAATATTGCGATATGTTGGAATTGTTGGTTGAGGAAGATGGATTTTATGCGGATAATGCGACATTAAAGGAAATTAGATATCACTATACTTATGCCCATTTAAACGCAAAACATCTTATCCAGCGTAGTTTGGCGGTAGGTAGTTATGATTTAATTGAAAAATTAAATGAAGATTTAAGTGATACTGCAGAGATGTGGATAATCGGAGCGTTAATTTCAGGAGATTATAAGGTATTGGAATTTCTTTTGCATCGTTCATCAATCGCAATTAATTCTTTATTGGTTTATGAAAATTATAATCCCGTTCTCTATTGTTATTTGCATCATTCTAGACAACAGCCAAAATTAAACTGTTTGATGGTTTTGCTGAAGCATGGTGCTTCAATTTTTGTTAAGTTGGAAGATGGTTTTAGCGTGGCCAATCATATTCTGCGTGATCCTACTCATCCTCTATTGCCGGCGTTGGAATATCAATCGCTTACTCAGGTTGAATTTTGTAAAGTTTTACTAAAAGAAATTGATGGGCAAATGGATAGAGTTACTGATGATGCTGTAAAGAAAAAATTAACTTTATTGAAAAATAATTTAACTATGAATTTAGTAAAAATAAAATCAATTTCTAATAAAGAAGCTGTTAAATACATGCGTGAACATGTGTACCTTCCTCAATATGAAAATAAGCAGGTAGTGGATGCGGTTGATGCATTTTTACTGGAACCAGGTACGCAACAAGCTATCAATAAATATAAGAAGTGCCATGAGGAATATTTGAAAAGTCTCTCTTTAGTGCAGCGAGCGAAAGAGGTTGTGGATAACATAGATGAGCTGAATTTTTTAATGGCGATGTTAAAACGAATTCATGCGGGATTTTCCGATGCCTTTAAGGATAAATTTAATAATATATTAAAATGCTATACTTGCATTGCGGAAAATAAAACGGAGATAAATGGTTATAAAAAACAAATGGTGAGTGTAAGCTGGCGTAAAAAGGAGCATTTGCGAAAAGAAATTCAGGAATTGGAAGGTAGAAATAATAAATTGAATGAAGTGGTCAGAAATGAATTGGCAAGATTTGTCATCGAAGGAGATCCTTTTAAATATAGTAATCTATCGTTTTGCGTTGTCGATGATAATTCTTCTCAAAAGCAAGCTGAAGTTGTTAAAGGAAAATCAGCCTTGCAAGCTAACTCTTTGCTGGCTCACGCAAATAGTACGAAAGCCAATTCTAATATGGGATTATTGCTTGGACCGCGTCGACCTAGGAGTCCAACATCAAATTAAAAAAATATAATATATAAAAACGTGTCAAAACTACAAGCGAGGAAAGTGTCATGCCAATTAATGCCTTATATAAATTTATAGAAAAAGAGTATAACGAAGGGAGTTTTGAAGATTCTGAAATTCAAATAAAGCTTCTTGAGCGTGCTATACAGCAAGGCGAAATGCCAGAAAGGTATAGTATGATTGATTTAAAACCTTTTGATTTTTCTTTTACTCATGATGCGCATTATCAATTGCAAGATGATCATATCAGTGTTTATGAGAAGATTGATCAAAAAAATTTGCATTTAAGTAAATATCATTACACAGCAAAATTCAAAAACAATAAGGATGTTAATTATCAATTGCATGTTTATTTTAATGAAAAAGATCAGCCCGTCTTGGTTGAATTTGCGATGGAAAACCCCGATGGTGGTTACACGAAATTAAAAATAAAATCCGATTTACAATCTCTTTTTATCGGGTTGGCTATTGATCGAATTCGTATAACAATGGGTCAATTGCAGGAAAAACATCGACACTATATTCAGTCATTGGTAAGTGAATATGAGGCATTGGAGTTTAAATTGCATCAGATGAAGCCTGATGGTAATGAGTATGAATCCTTGTTGGATTCAATGATGGAAAAACTGCGAGCATTGTCGCAATATCATGTTAATCAGATTTATAAAAAACAAGAAAAACTCTTCCAACAGATATTGCATCATTATGCATCTAATTTAAAAAATAAAGATAAAAAGTCAGAATCTTTTGTTGCGAAGGAAAAAACTGTAACAGAAAGTAGTGGAAAAGAAGAAGTTAGGGTGATTCATGTTAAGAAAAATACTTCTAAAAAAGAAGATTTATCGACTTATATACCCAAATTATTATCTTTAAAACAAAAGTTTGATGATGCTATTAATAATCCAGAAGGGACTGATGAGGAAATTGTTAAATATTTTCTCGACTATGAAAGATATTGCGATATGCTAGAGTTATTAGCGGAAGAAGAAAGATTTTCTGTTGATAATGCAACATTAAAAGAAATTAAATATCACTATGCATTATCTCATCAGCAAGGATTGGCAATTATTAAAAGTACGTTGAGCGGCTATAAATATCATCTTGCTGAGCAATTGAAAGAAGATTTGAGCGATGTTGCAGAAGATTGGTTGAGGCTGGCCTTGGGTGCGGGGGATGCGAAGTTGCTGGAGTTTGTTTTAACCCGTTCTTCAATTGCAATTAATTCTTTCATGGTAGATGGAAATAATAATCCTATTTTATATTGTTACTTAATGCATTCTGCAAGCCAACCTATGTTGGAGTGCTTGTCAGTATTGGTTAATCAGGGCGCCTCTATTTTTGTTAAGTTGGATGATGGTTTTAGCGTTGCCAACCATATTTTGCGTGATCCTACTCACCCTTTATTGCCTGCACTGGAGCATCAACCGCTTCCCCCTGCTGAATTTTTAAGGGTTTTAATCAAAGAGATTGATGAACGGATTTCCAGTGTTACAGATAAAGCCATAGAAAGAAAATTGAGTGTATTGAGGGATAATTTTAAAATCCACTGGATCAACGTAAAAAATGTTTCCAATGCAGAGGCAAAGAAATATATGGGAAATAATATATATATGCCTCGCTTAGAAAATAAGACAACCGTAGATGATGTCGATGCATTTTTAATGCGTCAGGATATAAAACAATTAATGGATAAATACAATGGCTGCTATCAAACCTATTTGAACGGACTTTCTGGTCCACAACGGGCAAAAGAGATTGCCAGTGATTTAGATAGTTTGGATAAATTGATATCAGTTTTTAAAAACATGAACTGCAATTTTTCTGATGCGTTAAAGGATAATTTTGCGAGGTTATTACGATCCTATATTATTAGAATAGAAAATAAAACTGAAATAAATCAGTATAAAAGAGAAATGATAGGTGCACCTCGGGAAAGAAAATCGTATTTGCAGAAATTAATTAGTAAGTTAGCGCTGAAAAATGAGGCCTTTGAAGACGGTGAGCGCAGTGTGTTAGCTGATGTTCTGATTGAAGGAGAAATTTTTAAAAATAAAAGCTTAAACGTAATGCATCTATTGGAGGTAAAGGAGGAGCATAAAGATACTGTTACTCCTAAGAAAAAGAATTCGAAAAGAAGAAAATCTGCTTTGCGAGCTAACTCCTTACTTGCTGAGAAAGCCACGCAAACCAATTGTGATTTGAAGGGCTCTGAATCGAATCGACCTAAAAGCCCCGTGCCACATTAAACGGTAGAAGTTTATTTATCCGGCAATAAATACATGGCAAGGTAGGTAAGCAATTGAAACCCGCCTTGCACCATGTGGTTTTCTTCTAAATCAAATTTCATGACAAATTGATCGGCTAAGAAAAATGCTAACCAAAAAGTCAATGAGACGATGAAAGCAATTTGCATGCGCTTCATCCATACGGCGCGTGCATGACTTAGACCGATGGTTGCCCAACAGAATGTTAATGTGGAGGCCAGCGACCAAAGCAAGATGCAAGCAAATAAAGCTGCGGTTAGCCAGTCGGGTACGTTATACATTTTTAATGAAGCGGCCAGAAAAGGATAATTTGTGTCTGGCGCCCAACTTGCGGCAAGTGCACCCACATGCGCGAAAGCACCCACGACGTCTGTCCAAAATGCGATTAACCACCACAATGTCCAAAAGATGATAAGTATTTTTTTAAATGTATCATTTGAAAAAGAAGATGCCATTGCTATTGTCCGGTTTGATTTAAGTTGACCCGCAATCGTTGATACACTTCACCATAAATAATGAGGGTTAAAGGCAGCGTCCAAATGAGGCCGATGCCTAAAGGAATGGCACCAATAATTAATGCGGCTATTTGAAAAATGAGTATCAATAATAATCGCCATTCGTTATGTTTGGTGACTGTAAACGACATTTTAATGGCTTGCCAGGAATTAACACCTGTTTCTAAAACAAATCCCATGCTTAATACCATGCGTAATGTTAAATAAACAGTAATAATAAAACCAATCAGTCCCCAAATAATAAAACCAACTTTAGGTAAAGTTAATCCAGAGGAAATAGCATCGCCCATCGCAGTGCCAAAAATAATCATCGGAATTAAAATAAATAATAATGTGAGTGGAAAGAAGATTAAAAATTGTATCGCATACACACCGATAATGCGTAAAGCAATCGGGAAATTAAATGCATAAAACATTTGTTTGAAATTAATCGGTGCGTTTTTTGCGCGTTGTATGCCGATGTAAAGTAATCCCATCGAAATTAACATGCTGACCAATTGACTGATTAAGTTAATCAATCCAGTTAAAAAATCAGAAAAAGAGCTAGTGATTCCTGCAAGCAAACCAATGCCAAAAGCAATTAAGAAGCTAATAACGATGGCTATCCAGAAAGTTGTTTTTGCGCCGTAAAGTTTATCCCAGGCGCTGCGAATAGTTTCTTTTACCGGTAATAGATACGGAGAGTAGGGCATAGTCGTTCCTTTTTTACTTATTTTTCACCTGTTAACCATAGAGGGTCTACTTCAAACTCGCTAGCAAGTCGTTGTAGTAAATCCATCGGTGGTAGTTGTTGACCTTCAAGAAAGCCCCATGCTTGTTGCTTAGGAATGTCGATAAGTTTACTCAATATGACAGCGCGTTCGCGAACGTGTGTAGGAGCGCCAGTATCATCGAGACAATTATTTAATCGCTCAGCGAAATGTTTAGCACAGAGGGCCATGATGATTTCCTCAAGCATCAATTTAATTTGAGTATACTTAGGGGGTATCTTAGGGGCAATCATGATAAACCCTCTGTCTTCTAGATACTTTTACTGCGCGTTATGAATGAGATGTAAAGGACGGCATTTATTTTTATTTAGAATTCAAAGGATAATAGCCAGCAGCAATCAAAGTATTATTGAGTAAAATAGCAACTGTCATGGGTCCTACGCCGCCAGGCACGGGTGTTATCCAAGCTGCTTTTTCTTTGGCTGTTGCAAATTCAACGTCACCACTTAAACTGCCATCGGCAAGGCGCGTAATGCCGACATCAATGACCGTTGCACCTTGTTTAATCCATTCGCCTTTAACTAAACCAGGTTTACCGACAGCAGCGACTAAAATATCGGCTTGTTGCACGTAATCAGATAAATTTTTAGTAAATCGGTGACAAACCGTGACGGTTGCACCTGCGATTAATAATTCAAGCGCCATAGGACGACCTACGATATTGGAAGCACCTACCACCACCGCATGAGCACCTTTGTAAACTTGATGGATATGATCAAGCAACATCATGATGCCACGAGGCGTGCAGGGTTGTAGTAAAGGGCGGCGTTGAGCAAGGCGCCCTAAGTTGTAGGCGTGAAAGCCATCCACGTCTTTTTCTGGAGCAATGCTTTCTAATACTTGAAATGCATCAATGTGTGCAGGCAAGGGTAGCTGCAATAAAATACCGTCAACCTCGGGGGCGATATTTAGTTGCTTGATAAGGTTGATGAGATCAGCTTCTTTAATGTCAGCGGGCAAATGATGATAAATGGAATGGATGCCAATTTCTTCGCACGCTTGACGTTTATTACGTACATAAACGCTGGAGGCGGGATCTTCACCCACTAAAATAACGGCAAGACCAGGTTGTTTAGCGCCGGTAGCACGTTTTTCTTGTATTAATTGTTTCATTTCTGCCTTAAGCTGGCTGGCTACTGCTTTACCGTCGATGAGTTTGGCTGTCATTGGAGCTAATCCGCTTTTATAGTGATTATTGGGGCTAAATTTATCATATTTTAATTTTAAATCCTCCTTCGATTGCATAAAAAAATGTTTTTTTTGAGGGATAAACCCCGCTATGATGCTCTTTATCATTGACGAGCTTTATGGCTCTGAGTATCATCCCCTCTCTGTTTTGTAGTAGCAAAATCAACGGGGTATAGCGCAGTCTGGTAGCGCGCCTGCTTTGGGAGCAGGATGTCGGGGGTTCAAATCCCTCTACCCCGAAAAATTGCGGGCAGTTTTTGCCTGTCCTTGTTCAGAATGCGCCCGTAGCTCATTCGGATAGAGCATCGGCCTTCTAAGCCGAGGGTGACAGGTTCGAATCCTGTCGGGCGCGTTAAATGCTATTGCAAGCTCGTTCATGGTGGTCGTAGCTCAGTTGGTAGAGCCCCGGATTGTGATTCCGGTTGTCGCGGGTTCGAGCCCCGTCGATCACCCATCCTTGCTTTTGTCTCAAATGGGCCGTTAGCTCAGCTGGTAGAGCAGCTGACTCTTAATCAGTAGGTCCACGGTTCGAACCCGTGACGGCCCAGTTAATAAATTAAGTAGTTAGGTCAATCTGCTGTAGCCCGGATTAAATTGCTTTTTAATTTAATCCGGGGTTGAATTATCTTTTAAATTTGCCCGAATAAAACAAAAACGTTTTATCCGGGTTGCGTTTGCTTATATTGGATGGGTAGTTTCATTCTCTTGGCGATGACCAAAGTTGAATTAAAATAATCGGAGAAGTGTATTGGATTATTTGTTCACTAATTCTCTTATCAATCTAGGATCGTTCTGAATACATTTCAAATAAGCTCGACTAATACTATCAGGATCACGCTGACCTTGCTCCCATTTGCGTAGTGTTTCAATATTAATATGATATATGGCAGAGAATTCACGTTGTGAGAGCTTTAATTTTTTGCGCAGCTTACCAACGTCAGGTGAAGTTTGAAGAGTAACCAAGCCTTTCTTTTTAGCTTCTTTAAGGGCGCTTATTAGCTCTTTACCTAGTTTACTCATGTTAGTCTCCCAATAATTCGTCAATCATCTTATGCAGTTCTGCTTTTTCGCCGGCATCAATATTTTCTTGATCTGACTTTTTAAATAGTGTCACCAGCAAAACGATATATTCGCCATCATAATAATAGAGGACTCGTAAGCCGCCACGTTTGCCACCTCCTTTGCCTGTTGCCCAGCGTATCTTTCTGATACCGCCAGTGTCTCTGATAATTGCTCCTTGTTCAGGGTCAAGGGCTAGGGTATCGATTAACTCTTGTAGTGCTTCTGGCGTTATAGCTTTTTTGGCTAGGCGCATGAATTTGGGTGTCGCTTTAACCTCTATCATTTATATCTCCCTGATAATATAGCACATAGTACCAGTAGTGCAATGTCCTATAGTGTTTTTTGTTTCTGTTTTTTCTTGCCTTCAAAATCAATGATATTTTCACTGTTTTCATTTGAATCAAGTGTTTCGTTTAACTTCTTACTCCATGCTGCTAGCGCATTTCGCTTCTCAGCATCATAACTGTGTCGGTCATATACTGCGGTAATGGTGCTGTCGACATGGTTCAGTATCTTGTAACCACCAACCGTGATATACCCATCTCGGTCATATGCGTCGCGGGCGCTTTCTGCCGCTGTAGGTGTAGATAAATACCCACGATTTCTTGCCGGAGGGGAAGACGCGGACGGCAAAGCCATTCTTTTCGCGCACGTCGTAGATATGGTCTTTGGGTTTTAGTGCTCTGATCATCTTGTCGGTGAATTGTTCCATATTCACCGACTCTTAATCAGTAGGTCCACGGTTCGATCCCGTGACGACCCAGTTAATAAATTAAGTAGTTAGGTCAATCTGCTGTAGCCCGGATTAAATTGCTTTTTAATTTAATCCGGGGTTGAATTATCTTTTAAATTTGCCCAGTTAAAACAAGAATTACCAAGTGTCTGCACGTGGAGCGTTTAAAATATTCGTTTAACCTACGTATTGATCAACACCGATAATGCCATTAAACCGAAAATCAAAATAATACCACCGGATATCCAATTAATGATTCGCATAAATGCTGGACCCATGCGTTTATGTAAAACATATGCAACGCCACCACTTAATAATAACCACCATGTGGCTGATCCGAGTGTGATGCCTGCCACAAGAAAAATAGCATCGATGTAATTTATGCTCGTGCTTCCTAGTCCTAGCCCTGCGAATATGGCGACAAAGGATAAGATTGTCATTGGATTAGTAACTGTCAGAAAATAAGTGGTAGCGCAGGCATGCCAAGGAGATCTGTCTGAGTTGCGCATGGCTGATCGTTCGCGTGGCGGAGTAAGAAATATCTTTGTTCCAAGATAGAGTAAAAATAAACCACCTATGGTGCGAATCCAGAATTGATGAGAGATTAATAAAGATGATATTGCGGTTAAACCGAATCCAGCGATTAATCCATAGGTTCCATCAGCTAGTGCTGCACCTATGCCGGTCATTAAGCCAACGTTGAAGCCATCATGTAAAGAGCGCTGAATGCAGAGGACTCCAATAGGGCCAACGGGTGCCGCAATGGCAAAGCCTATTATTAAACCTTTTAGAAGCAATGTTAACATGGGTGATCCTCAGTGATATTGCATTTGTTGTTACTTGTGCATTGTGTCATCAGTACATTAATTGACTAACAGTTATTATTCACAAAATCTTTGATGATCGCTATGATCTTACCTTCATTTTTATTATTTAGTGCAATATTTTTGAGGTTTAAGATGCCATTATTAAAATTCTACGGGATCGAAGTACAATATGATGACAGTCTTATTGCGGCTATAAGAACAAGGGATTTAAACAGAGTAAAATTACAATTTCCAATTCTTACAGATTGGTTGGTGGGGCCAAGCAATTCGGGTAGGTATGAGGCATTACAAATAGCATTTGCAAATGGAGATAATGAGATTGTGTCCTTTTTGCTAGAACACGGAGGCGCAAATTTATTATGGGATTTAAACAGGTTAGAAAATATTTTATGTGGTCGCTTTTCAGAAAAACCTGCTCATAACCCTGGGAAAATATCTCAATCCATTGTTATTGATATTATTAAAGCTTGTTTTGCTAATCCAGATTTTATTAAAAAAACAGGATATCAGTGTGGTTTTAAATATAAAGAAGCATTATCACTATTTGTTGGATTGCTTGAAAAATATAACGAGCAATCAGAAGTAATAAAAATGACTTTTAATTTATTAGAGCAATATTTAATTCAGGATTACCAGAGTGAAAAACAATATGCGCTAGATAGATTAAGTCCACATCCGCAATACCTGGAACGTATAAATTATAATGTTCATAATTTTTATACTGATGTAATAGATGAAAATGAAATTAAAAATAGAATTAGGTTGAAGTTTCTAGTAGATGTATACAATTATCTTATTGAGGAAAGCCATCGTTTTGGAGACAAGACTCTGTATTGCAATGTATTATTAAATTTATTTAAGTTATTTCCCAAAGTGGATATTTTAAATATAAATAGATTGGATGAGAATAATGTAGAGCGGAATATCGGTATTATAAATCAAATATATACTCATCGAGCTCCTATCGTTGAGATTCTGATGCGGTTTAATACTTACTCGTTGGAATCTGCAGAAGTAGCAGAAATAATGGATGCTTGCTTGGTAGGGAAAATTGAAAATGATGTCAATTTCTTATCTATTGTGGCGAAGCATCTTAAAATCAAGCCAAACGATCCTATGGTGCAAGCATTGCTAAAAAGACATGTGGCTGAGAATGATGAAGCGTCTGTTATCATCTTACTCGATTTTATGGGGGTTGCTTCTTATTTTCCTGAGTGGAAAAAAATTGTTGAAGAAAGTGCTTTATCGCCTCAAACAAAACAACGTTTTTATGAGGCGGAAGATACGCGTAATCATTGCAAGGTTTTTGCTAATACGGCGCAAACTTGCAAACAAAGCAAACAAGACTTACTTTCCATGAGTGCTCATAATTATGGGCGTGTCTTACTAACTAACAATGTTAATCTTCGTCAATTATCTATGTTTGCATTGGTGCATGATACGTATAGCGCGAGGTCGGAAGCTCTAGATCAATATCAAGATACAATGAGATCTTTCATGAGTAATAATTAAGTCAACTGTAGCCCGAATGAAATGTTTTTTATTTCATCCGGGATTAAATCATCTTTCAAATTTACCCGGATAAAACAAAAATTTTTTATCCCGCTACGCTTGCTGGATAACGCTAATAAAAGAGAAGGGAATTTATAAATGTAAGGCTACACGTGATGCTTTTTATCATTCGATTACTAATATTAATAAGTGAGGCTTGCAAGTGTGATTGATCATGTCACTGTACCTGTAAAAGATTTAGTTATTAGTAAGATTTTTTATGAGAAAGCTCTTGCCCCTTTTAATTACCAAATATCTTTTGGTGAAGAGGGAAAATTTTGGGCTTTTGATATTGGAAACGGAGCGATGTATGGACGGGAGGATATCTAACATCTCGTTTCAACATAACATCTGGAATGTATAACCTTGATGGAATTGTTAGAAACAATGCAAAATTGTTGCTTTGTAAAACATGCCACAGTCTTATTTATGGTATTTCTCTTGACCCAAGTAAACAGGAAGGTATCGGTATTAATGTAAATAACTTTCATTTCATAGAATCAATACCGGAATCTTTTAAACCTGTTAGACATATTTGGTATATCAATAGAATCGTTAATTTTAATGATGATTTGCCAAAATTTAAAGATGCGCCAAAAGAACAATTTGGTTCAGGTGAGCTTTGTGAGTAAAAGATAATGACACATATTGTCTCAATAAATGGAAGCCAGTTGTAGCCCGGATGAAATATTCTTTATTTCATGCGGGATTGAAATGATTTTTAATGTAAAGGTAATATCGTGTACTATTTTTAAGATTAAATCGTGTGATTACTAGTGAGGCTAGTTACTATGATTAGACATACTGTGTTATTTAAAATAAAGGTGGATACGCCTAACCAAGCAATAGCGAATGCGGTTTCTGATTTTTTGGCACTCAAAGACAAAATACCCGGATTGGTATCGATTTATGGTGGTAAATGCTTTTTCCATGAACGCAAAAGTTTAGATGCATTTGCGAATATTTTTACTCATGGATTTTCAATGGATTTTAAAGATCAAGCTGCATATGATTTATTTTTGAATGATCCGATAACCCATTCCGCAAAGAATAGTATCATAAGTATTGCCGAGGGTGGTTATGATGGAATTGTAGGGTTTGATTTGTTTTAGCTATCCGTAGCCCGGATGAAATGTTTTTATTTCATCCGGGGTTGGAATTATCTTTTAAATTCATCCTGATAAAACAAAAATGTTTTATCAGGGCTGCGCTTACTTTGCTCTTTACTTGGAAATTTTTTTCAGCCAATTTTTTGCTTCGCTGCTTATTTTGTCATCCTGAATGGCAAGCTTATAGATTTCCTTTTTTCGTTCAGTGTCATTTCCATACATATCATCTAGTACTGCATTCCAAAGGTTTAACACTTTATCCTCAGAGCTTATGCCGACTTGTTTTAAAATATCATAGATACGCTGATGCCAGTAGGCATCCATGGCTTTATCGAGCCAAGAAACCATTTCAGGTGTTAGCCCTACTTCTTCAAGCCCTTTACCTTCTGCAAATCCTTTTTCAAATTTCTTAGTCCTCAGATGAGCATATTTTTTTCCATATATTTCGTTAACCCACTTCATGCACCGTTCACCTATAGCAATCCCAATTTCAGATGTGGGATCGCTTTTAAGATTTCTCTTAAGCTCTTCGACCATCGCAAACCAATTTTTTTCAAATGCAGCTTGCTCAGCAGGAGTGGAGTTTGCTTTTAATTCGGTTTCAAACTCTACATATTGTTTTAATTCTTCTGGTGTAAAGATTTCTTTAACCCAAGAATGTTCTAGTTGCTGTGTCATACGATATACCTCTATTAATTTAATAACAGTTTCCCAAGGAATGGATTTATCGTCCTTAACGGTAGACAGAATATTTTTTAATGTTTTACTGGCTTCAAATAAAGCATGTGCCTTTTGCTCTAAAAACAGAGCTTGAGCAGAAAAGTTCTCCAGTGTGCTTGCTGTACCAGAAAGTAATGCTTTAATTTGAGAAAGCTCGAAACCAAAAAACTTGAGTGCAATAATCTGCTGTAACTTCAATAGATCCTTTTCGGAGTAAACACGATACCCATTTTCCATGCGTACGGACGGCTTTAACAAATCAATACGGTCATAGTGATGCAGCGTTTGCACCGATACGCCAGTTAATCTGCTTAAGTCTTTTACGTACCACTGAGTCATCGTTTTTCCTCCTGATGGTAACGTAAGGTATATAGCAACTATAGGGTCAAGCAATTTTTTATCGTTATTGAATTTATTACTTTTTAGCAGTGTAGCCCGGATTAAATTTGATTTTTAAATTTAATTCGGGGTTGAAATTATCTTTTATTACCCGCATAAAACAAAAATGTTTTATCCGAGCTACGTTAACTATCCATTAAATCCTTTGTAACTCAAGTATATTCCAACAATGAGTAAAATAATCACTGTCACATAATATAAAGGGGGATTTTTTTTATATGCGTTATTGAGTTTGTTCGAGACACCAAAGAATAGTAAACGCACGATACCTTTGATAAGTGCTAACCACCCTAGAATGGTAATTAAAACCCGCCAGTCTGCATCCCATACGTTATGACTTACGACAATCAAAACTCCTAAGAGCAGCGCTAGCGCACCACCAATAAATGTGAAAATAGGGGTGTTCATTTCAGGAATCATATTTCTGAATTTTTTCCCATGAATTAACATCGCAAAAGCAATAATTCCTAAATAAAGACCTGAAACCTTAGCTAAAAAAATTGAAATATCCATACATCTTTCTCCCTAAATTTCTGAATAGATAGAATTGTATTCTAGATGGAGACGGACAGGTTTATCTACTCCACAGCATTTAAGCAAACTATCTATGTTTGCCTTGGTGCATCATATATGCAACCCATATCCAAAAATCCTAGATCAATATCAACATGCAATGAAGCCTTAAAAAACATAATGGTATCATCTGCTGGCGAAGAAATACCGTATCTTGTATCTAGAAAGGCTTCTTCGGTAATTTTTGAGGTAAATAATTGTATTTTTATCATGTACTTATCTTATGACTAGTTCTTGACGCTTATATTTATAATGTATAATATATAGACAACAATATCATAATATATTTAAAAATATACGAAATGAGAGAGTGTTCGCATGAGCACATTTAAAGAAATTATCCTTACTCCTGCTACTTTTGTTGTTAGGAAAATCATTGAATTTAATATTAAATCAGGATTAAAGGATAAGGATCCAGAAAAACATCATTTGAGACGTTGGCTTTGTTTAGCTAATGATAAAAAGCCGGATGATTATTGGAAATTCAAATTTATGAATGGTGAATCGTTAGCTATTTTTGCGATTAAACAGTCCGATGATGCATTAGCCTACTACAAAAAAAATAAACGTAGAAAAGGCTATTTACATAGCGCACAAAGTTATTATAAAGGTTTGCTCTCTACACTCGTGGCTACAGAAACGAACCCTCCTATCAACTTTAGATGGTATCACCGCTTGTTAGGTTGGTTAAAAAAGCAGGGTGGATTGCAATGGGAGTTCACTAGTCAAGATTTAAATGAAAAAGATGTTTTTGAATACCTTAAACAAAGTGAGGGCGTTAATAATAAACTGCGCGAAATACCGGTTGATGTATCAAATGCTCCGACTCAGGGTGTGGAAACACCTTCTATTCGAGAAAAATATTCTGTTGCTCAGCTATTAAGTAAACCCAATTTACTTTTCAATCGCATGAAGCCTAATGAAAAAAGAAATATTGCTACGGCTATTCCTTATGTGCAGAAGAGAGATCGTATTCCTTCGCATTTAAAAGCGTGGAACGTGAAGCCATCAATGCATCAGCAAATTGACATGGCACAGCAACAACAACAAAATTTGCAACAACAAGAAGAAATGCAATTAAATGCTAGCGTGGATCTACATGCTGCACAGCAACATCAAGCATGGGTTGATAATTCTAGTTTGTTGGAATCAAGCAAGGTTCATGATCACCTAAATACCATGAATTATTCTACAACGGCAGATTGGCTTGATTCATTATCACTGATATTAGGAGCAGGCAAAGCATCTGATCCTGATGCACGGTATTATGCACGGTTTACATTTCGTATTTCTGAAAAAGCGAGGGAAATGTTAGAAAAAAGCCGCGGTTATATACGTGGATATATCGGCACTGTTTCCGTTGATACGTTGCCTTTAGGATTTTTTGTGGATAAAGAAAAAAATACATTTATATTGAGATATAGTGAGGATTATCGCCAATATCAATTGCATGTTTTACCTGATGCCAACGTTCGTCTAGATGCTTCTATAGCTAATGCAGATATTCATGGCAATGAGGATACGAACGTTTCGCGTGTGACTAAAGAAGATTTATTTAACACATTCAAAGAATATGGTATTCATCCGAATCAGGAGCAACAAGATTTTATTCACAGACTTGCCAAGAGAAAAAAGACATTCCGGTTTGGCAAAGATGAGACAACACGTTGCCCTATGAGTGCTTATATATTTAGAGCATTGCAATTAATGGTAACACACACTTATCAAAAACCTGACCCATCTACGAAACAAGAGCAAGAGAAGGATAATTATATTTATGAAATGCTAGATTTTCTTCGTCAAATCCCAGATGAGGGCGGCAATAGTGCTTATGGCTCTACATCTTTGGCTTATGGTGATGCTCGCTTACAAACAGATTTGGATTATTTTACCTTATGTTACTTATGTCACTTGACCGATGGTAAATGTTTTTATCCAAAATCACAACGTGAAGCACTGAGACGATTTGTTAATTTAAATGAAAATGAAAGACATTGGTATCGTGAAATTGCTTTGTCTGTATATGTGCACTGTAATTTTGCTGAAGATAGTAAAGGCATGTATTATTTATTCGATTGTTATGATCGTTTGGGTATTAATCTCCCTAATCATGCACCCAGAGGTGGATTTACCCATTTAAAACATATATTGGATTGTATTAGCTTGGCGGGTGATGGCAAAAACAAAGATGCTCAAAGAATTCAAGCAAAATTAATTGATAAAGTTCCTGACAACTTTGAGTATGTTAAGTCGTATTTACGTTCCGGCTATTCGTTTGTTCATAAGTCAATGTTGTTATCACGTAATCATATCTATTTTAATAGTGAACGTATATTAGATACCATCAATGTATCAAAAGCCGATTTTGAAAAAATGTCTTATGCTTCTGCGCCTAACCTCATTAATAATGAAATTCCCAAGGCAATTTATTTTCGAGCGATGTTTCTTCGCTATTTGGCTTATTACGTTAAGCCAAGTTGCATTGATTTGGCTTTAGATAAATGGCAAAAATTCACTGAGTCGGCCGGTAGTGTATTTGAATCATCACTTACTATTCGTAAAGATAGTTGTCTTAATGGGCAGCCGTTGCTTCCAAAATTGGATGAAGCATTGAAATTGCATTGGGACGAACTTAAAGAATTTTTATTTAGTTTACCTTCTAAAATGACAGCGACGGCTGATGTGACATCAATTTCTGACGCAGCTGAACATGTTCCTGAGGGCTATGCCGATTTACAAAAACGACCCAACGAAGAAAAGTATTCGATGGTAAGTGCTAGAGAATTGGTAGATAGATTAAAACTGCCAGACGACGACCCTATGGCCAATGAATTTCTTCAGGTAGTCAATAAAGTCAATGGATTTTTAAGTAAGTATGCCGATATGTCGGAAAAAGATTTAGAAAAGGCATTAAATCATATACGAGAAATTTCTGTCGAAGAACGTATCGCCCTATTACGTGAAGCTCATTACAGACTGACTTTATCAAGATCATCGGCTAATCCTCCTGAAGGTGAATTGGTGCGTTTAGAGCAACTAGCTGCGATATGGGTTGGCTTACGCAAGAATAGTCTATTGGAAATAGATACAGGAGAAGGTAAGACATTAATTATCCAATTTGTGTCGCTCTTGAAAGTGTTAAATGGCGAGAAGGTGGATGTATTAACACATAATGAAGTTTTAGCAGAAACAGCGGCGGATAAGATTTCATTTATCGCTCAATATCTAAAATTAAAAGTTGCTAAAAAAACAAATACCGCGGATGCCATTATCAATGCGGACATTTTTTATGTGGATATTGCAACAGCTATCCTAAATAAAAAAATAGCGCAGTTTTCGGATGAGCCGATGGCTGGTCATCGTATTGCAAACAGTGCAGAAGTGGATGAGATAGATAATATTGTAGTGGATGTCAATGCCGATACCACGATGCAGATTTCAGAAAATAGTGAAGCAGCAGAGCAAGCATTGATTGACTTTATCATGGCATTGAATGACATCATTCGTAATCAATTATCGAAAAAAGAGGAATTAAAGGAAAAAAATGAGCAAAGATTGTTTGTTAGGAGTGAGTTACAAAGAAGATTAAATAACAATGTCTATGTGAAAAATTGCATAGAAAATTCGTATTTAGATGATTGGCTTGGGGCTGCGATTTCGGCTATGCAATTAGTAAAAGAGAGCGATTACTTGGTGGAAAATGATGATTTAATAATTAAGGAGAATGATAAAGTCATTATTATTCCGCGTAAAGTGGTGCGCATTGTGCATAAAACAACAACGGGTCGAGTGGATAAAAAATCTCAATGGGGTGAATACATTCATCAATGTGTTTCTGTATGGGAAATGCCAAATTATAAAAATGAAAATCTGTATGTACCAAGTATATCGCAGGTAATGGCTGAAGGTGATATTGGTATTTATCTTAGAGATCACTATCAATCAAGTAATGGATTTACAGCTACCACTGGAGAAAAACCGGTTAAACAATATATCTTATCTACCTTGGGCGAAGATGCAATTAGCGTGACTATGCCAAGAGCGGAACGGCCGTTAGGGGAAGAAGCGAATTGGCCTCTTATTCCTAATACAGATAACAACGATGAAAGGGAAGTGCGCAAAGTGTACAATCGGTCTTATCGATTTAAGCCCATTTATTTAGAAAATCGTGAAGAGCATTTTAATGCATTGTTAGAAGCTATCCAAAATGTACAAAATGATAATTTATCCTGTATTTTATTTTTGGACACGATTGCGCAATGCAATCAATTTTATGAATGTTTAAAAGCAAACAACATTGATATTACAAAAATACAAATCCTTGATGATACTCGCGGTGATAAAACATCAGAAGATGCTTCTCGACTTCGCCCTGCTGAGGCAAGCATTATCCAAAGTGCGCATCAGCCAGGAAAAATTACATTATCCACAGCGGCAGGTGGTCGAGGTCTGGATTTTAGTGGCGTATCGGTGGGTATCAACAGTAAGCCAGGTCTAAAAAGTGTCATTGATCAGCAGTCAGGAAGAATTGGACGCAATGGTCAATTTGGGCTTGTGTATGAAATATATTGTTTAGAAGATCTTCAACTTGAATTTGATGAACAGCATCCAGATCCTATTTCGCATTTTAGTAAGGAAAAGCAAGAAAATAATTTAGAGTTAATTAAAACGCGTCAAGCAGAGCGTGAACGTAAAGCGGAAATTCAAAAACAATATTTCATGTACCGGAAACGACAACCCAATGAGCAAAGAAAAAATCTAGATAAAGAATGGGCAAGATTTTTTACCCAATTTAAACCTGTTAATGATGAAGATGCTTCACAACAATGGCAGAAATTTTTAACGAAAGTGAAAAAATAAAAGGTCGAAAAGAGAGGATTAACTTTGGCTCTTGGTTTCACCTTCCAATCACCATAATCACTTTATTGACATCTTCTTCGATAATTTTATTAATTTCTGAAGCTTGATCTGAATAGCCAATAGATTCGACAACCGTTGTTGCGATTTCTTCATAAAAGGCATCACGCTCGCGATGTTGTTTTTCTAAAAAACTCTTCATATCATCTACTGGAAGTGAGGGAACGCGGCCATGTTTCATGCGTTCAAGTTGAGTCGGAATAGAGACTTTCAAATAAACAACATATTCAGAGGATAATAATTTTCGGCATTGTTCGCTTGATGCAATACATTCTTCCAACAAAACCACAATATTTTCTTTTCCGATACAATGAGAAATGATGTCTGCTTGAGAGTGATTAAATGCTGCTTCACCTTGCTCGCCCAAAATATCTCGTGTCTGTCGGCCAATATAACGTTCAATACTTGGATTGGCATCGACAATTTGCCATCCTAATTTTTTAGCCAATGCTTCGGTAAATATAAATTTACCAGCACCCATATGCCCGATAACAAAAATACGTTTTGGTTGATTCATTTTTTATCTCCAGTTATTTATTCAAATCTCACTTAAGAAAATCACGCAACCATTGATGTTTTGGATTATTATAAGCCAGGTTGTAGCCCGGATGAAATGCTCTTTATTTCATCCAGGGTTTTAAATGTTACTCGGATAAAACAAAAATGTTTTATCCGGGCTATGGTTGCTTTAGTCTGGACTTATGATTATCGTTGGAGTGCTGCTTTCACTTTTTGTAATAATTTTGCAGTAACAGTATCCTGCGCTTCAATCTTACTGATATATGCTTGTGTAACCTTCATGCGCTTAGCTAACTTAGCTTGTGTAATACCTGCTTTGATGCGAGCTAATGCAATTGGATTGTCGACATAATCTGCAGGATCAAAAGTAACATAGTCGTCAGAATATTTTTTTAACTTTGCTAGTCGTGCATTAATTTGGTCATGTAGGGCATGATAGACAGTAATGGGTAAAAGAACATATTCATCTTTGCCATCCACTGACTTTATGACTTGTAGACTCATTTGTAAGCGCCTCCACGTGGTTTTATCTTTTCGATCGCAATAATCCTGACATCATCGTCCCGATCAAAAATCACTCGCCAATCTCCAACTCGCAAGCGGTAATAGGGTTGCCCTTGTAAAGGCTTCACATCTAGCAAAGAATCGTCTGGGTCCTTTCCCAGTAGGATTATTTTTTCAGTAATCCTGTTACGATCCGGCCGCGAAAGGCTTTGCAACATTTTCTTAGCTTGTTTCTTGATCAAAACACTGTATGTCATGTTTGAATTTCTTATATAAGGTTATTATAGGTTATATTTTGTTATATTGCCAGTACCATATGAGGCTTTTTTGAGCTTTAGCTGGATGAAATGCTCTTCATCCGGGGTTTTAAATGTTACTCGTTGTAAGCAAAATAGAGAAAACATATTTGCTATCACTGAAAAAAATCATGGGCAAGTTTTGCTAGCTGCTCCACATCATTTAAGTAAATTATCTATGTTTGCGTTGGTGCATGATATATGCAACCAACATCCAAAAGTGCTAGATCAATATCAACATATAATAAAGCCTTAAAAACAAGTCAGAATAATTTCAAATACCAGGAATAGGTGATGATGGATATGTTGTAGCCCGGATGAAATGTTCTTTATTTCATCCGGGGTTGAAATTATCTTTTAAATTGATCCGGATAAAACAACCGGATTGTTTTATATTCTTATGATCTGCGCTATTATTTCTCGAATAAAAATCTCTGGACTGTTTACTAATCAATGGAGGATAAAAAATGAAAATAGCTTTGCAGCATCAAGCTACCAAAAAAGTAAATAATGCTTCATGCACGGTAATCGAATATCCCCTTAACCATGAAATGCTTGATTTTGCTATAGCTACAATATCTGGTCGTTATCCTGATGCGCGGCGTGTGGTTAATCAACAATGTGCAGAGCTTGGGTACGTGATAGAAGGTTCAGGTAAGATTGTGGTGAATCATAAAGAATATCAGCTTAATGCGGGTGATATAGTCATCATTGAACCTGGGGAAAAATATTATTGGGAAGGAAATATGAAATTATTTCTGTCTTGCAGGCCAGCTTGGTATAAAGATCAGCATCAAGTAGTGGATTTATAATTACTCCTCACCCAGCTCAAACAGCCTAGCGGTTGCGTTGAATCGCAAATTAGTTGCTATTAATCAGTATGCTAGGAGCGCAAAATAGTTGAATTTGTGCAAATAATGAGCTATAATAGGCAAATTTTAACGATTTGGAGTGCCGATACTATGCTAATTGAAGCAATCATTCTTGATTATCCTAAGGGATTTCGATTTAGCAAAAAAATAGAAGAACAAATCGAAAAAGCAAAACAGCTTGGTATAGAGGTTGTAAGGAGTAGTGATCTGCCATTCACTAACATACCAGGCAGTTTTAACTATTATTATGAATATGCTACACGGGATGAGGGTGGGACCTTTTATCACCAGGTTGAATTGGCTTTTTCAGAATTGTGTAAAAAGAAAAAAAACTTAACACTTAAAAAGACCGCTTTTGTAAGTTTTAAAGACGAGAGTCGATTTAGAGAATTAGAAGAGGAATCACTAAAGGCGGTATCACAAGAAGAAAAGGAAGTTGGTTCCCTTGCATCTGCTTTCTATATCAGTGATATAGAAAAGGCATTGCAAAAAATTCTGGATGAAAAAGAAAATAACGTACAACCTCATGAGTATGCGGATCATGCAGATGATTCATGTTATCTCGTAAGTAGTAATAACATAACAATTGCAAAGCTAAAAACTGCTTCTACGTTCGAGAATATGAGCCTGACACGAAAAATGCTGATAGAAACTTTGAAGCAAGATAGAATGTGTTATATGTTTAAGTGTCAAGAAGATGCACTTAATTTCGCACGTTATTACAGAAGCGAACAGAATTATGGCCGTTCTAATGAATATAAGCCTCGTAATCGATATCCTGTTGTTGCCAAAGTCCCTTCTAAAGATTTGCAAGGAATTGAGATAAAGGTTTCAATGCAATACGATTTAATACCAATGTTTAGGAATAATTATGTATCTATTCAGAGGAATATTGTTAATATTATTGTATCCTATATTCTTTGTAATTTTATAGATAAAAATATTACTATTGAGTCAATCATGGTTCCAGATTTTTGTAGTGATACGACAACGGAGTTTAGTTTAAAAAAGAAAATTGAAGAAAAATCAGCTGCTTCAATAGCAAAAGAACAAATGCGAAATGCTCGCTGGGCAATCAATCTTAATAATGAAAAATTTGATGATACGAATAGCTCTGGCATTAAAGAAATGCGAACCATACTACTACAAGCTGACGAGATACCTTACGAGAAATTATTTAAGATTAAGTTGATAGCCAAAGATAAGATAAAAAAAGGATTTCGCAATTGGTATAGCCACTCGCATTTTTTTGGTCCAGGAAGGCATCCAAACATTGATGAATTATACCAAAAAATTGCTAAGGTGGATTTAACGCAAGATGTTGATAAGCAACTTGCAGAAATAAATAATTATATTAATATCACACCTCGTTTTAAATCGTAGGTTTATATGGCTATAACCCCGGATGAAATGAAGAACATTTCATCCGGGCTACTTTTTGCAATAAGTAGCTTAAAACAATAATGTATATTTTTCAGAAAAATTAAGAATCATTCAGGAAATCTATGTAATTTTAGATGAAAGAATGAATTATCTTATGTAGATTTTTAAGAAAAATAGCTACCAATTGGCTTGAAACAAGAGGGCTGGGGTAACACACATTTATGGAAAGTGAATTATTATTGACGGTGGCAATTGTAATCATAAATGAATTCTGTGTTCCTAAATAAGATTGGCAGTTTGCAGCTAAATGGATTTCAGATATTTTTATTCCAGAGGTAGGTTCAGGCACTCTTATATTTCCGCAATTACTAATTCCTAATGTGGGTGACTTTGATATAAATTGGTCGATGAATGAACGTTCATCTATTCTTTTATTTATAATATTATTTAGCAATATTAAATTATTGATATGTTCATTTTTTTGAAGAGAAGAAACTATGTTTTCTCCTACTGTATAAGCAAGTTCTTTTAAACAATATTGATTTTTAATAAGTATATTAATCCATGAGGTATGGAATCCTAAATTTTTATTTTTTTCAAATCGTCTTAAATCAATTGATATATGCAAATTTAAATTTTCAGTATGACAGAATGTTTTTTGATAAGAATTAATTATAAAAGATGATAAAATTGAATTCACGGATTGATTTTTAAATTTCCCATATTTAATGATTGAATTAATTATATTCTTGGAAAGAATTATGCCATCTATTTTTGTAATATTATTATTACTATTGTATTTGATTTTTGAAAATTGCTGACATTGAAAAGGAAAAAAATCCACGATATTTTTGGCGCATGTTCTGGGTTTTTCTACACTAAGTAAGTTATTGTTATATATGTTAAAAATAGTTAGTAAAAATTCTATAGCAGATTTTCCATCACAAATAATATGATGAAAGCATAGTAATATATAATATAGTCGGTTTGTTTTTATAACTCGTACCCTTAATAAGGCATCTCCTTCTTGAAAAGGTTTATTTAATTCATATTCGACAGATTTTTGCCACGTTTCTGATGTTAAAGAAAAATCAAGGCTAATGGTGTTTTTGCAAGTTGTAAATCCAGACAAAAAAGGTGATATTGATAATTTTAAATTAGGTTCTTCTGAAGCTGCAATATCTAACGCTTTACGAAATTGTAATTCATCTATTGGTGTATTTATTGATGCTGCTACAATTGCATTGTGAGGAGATGCTTTACTCAAAATCCAAGATGTATATTCGTTAACGTTAAATTTTTTTATTATTTCCATTGAGATGAGATATTTTAAATTTGGTTGTAGTAATATTTTATTTATTTTTTAACTATTGATGGCTATAGACATCCATGATGTTACGCTATCTGCTACATTAAACAATTCACTAGTGCCATTCGTAAGGCTAAATATATGATCTGCATTGTCGATTATAGTCAACTTATTCTTAGGGGATGCAGACTCATTTATTATTTGTATGGCATTTTTACACGTGAAATCTCTTTTTCCAGCTACACAATACAAATCTCCTAGGTAATGTTGTATCGCTAGGCGTGGAATGTTTTTTATCAAAGATGTGTGAAAATCTTTACTGAGTTTGACTGTCCTCCATGGTAAGCAAATGTCTATTGGGGAAGTCGATCCATGTAATTTTTCCATGATATCCTTTCCTAAAAAAGCTACAAAATCTTGTTCCAGGTCTAACGCAGGCGAAATTAAAGCTAGTGACTTACAATTACCATATTTACAGGATAGCATGGCAATAGCAGCGCCCAGACTAAAGCCTATGATTCCTATATTTTGAGAAAGAATAATATTTTGTTCTCTTAAGTATTTTATAGATTCAAGAGCGTCATCGACCATTTTGTCTATTGTAGATTGCTCTGTTTTTCCAATGCTATCTCCCCAACATCTAAAATCAATTCTAAGTGTGGCAACATTCATAGTGTTTAAAGAATTAGCCATATATTTATAGATGGAGTTAACTTCGTTTTTATCAGTAGCAAATCCATGTAAAAAAAGTATGGCTGGAAAAATTCCTTGTTGAGATGGAAGCGACAATATTCCACATATAGATTCATTAATGTTAATGTTTTTATGAATAATATTTCTATTGGTGGAATGCATTTTTTAATACCATATTCCGTGTAAAAAATCTTTTATTAATTCTATTAAAAAGATGTATATCATTTATAATGTTTTCTTCAGGCAAACTCCAAGTTTCCATGCTAATAATAGATTGCAATTTAATATATGAATTATCTTCATTGTATTTTCTTTCCACAATAAAAATATCTCCTTCAGAAACCACCAGGCTTTCAATAATTTTAATATCAAATTTTCTGAATTGAGATTTTAAATAATGATTATTAATAATTTGGTGTGGATAAATTGGATATGATTCCGGAGAAGTCAGTGGGGAAATAAATAGAATCGTATTTCCCTCGTTATCTTTGCCAACAGAACGTAGTATATTTATTTGACTGTTTTCATTAATAACTTTAAAAAAACTGACGAAGATATTTATTAAATAATAATAAGATAACTTTAAAGTTTTCATTAATATACCTACAAAGTGTTTAATCTTCTGTTTATTATAATGTTTATCACAATTACGGAAAAAAACGCTAAGATAGTTCCTATTATTATTTTAAATATCAAGGCATCAATTATTATCTCAGTGAAAATTGTATGAAGAGACATTCTATCATGTAGGCCAATAGGAAATACTATTATTGTATTAACAAATTCGCCTATTGCTGTAGCAATAGATAAAGATATTCCATTAAATGATACTCCTAATTTATTTAAGACATTTATGGTGATGAAACTAGTATACATGCCAGCTGGCATGCCGATAAATCCAACAACATACATTTTAAATGAACTTGATAGGATGTCACTAATAGAAGTTTGATTAGGAGATAAGAAAGATATAAGCTTTGCCATTATTACAAATATTAGCGCAACTAATATTGCTGATCCTATTGTTTTATTAATGCTCTCAATCCCATAAACCCTTAAAATTATGAAAGATATTGGATATAAAAATACGTACGGTACAACTGCGCTTGGCAAATTAATATGAATTCCACATAAGTTAACTTTGAATATTAATTCAAATAAAACTATAGATGAAATGATCATTGCAATATAAAGCATGGATAGAAATGTTAGTGTAAAATCATGACGAAATGTTTGATGCGTGAGAGTATGGCTAAACATAATTTACCTCGAAAAGTTCCTTCACAATATAAGCTAATATGTCATTATAATTTATTGAAAAATTCTCATAATTTTCATTCCTAAATAGAGATTTTTTTTCGTCTACTTTTTCAAGAAGACGGCCTTTCTTATCAAGAATAAATTTGGTTATAGGAGATTTATCAGTGAATTTTCTAAAAATTGCCTTTGTTCCTTTTGAGAAATTGAAAACATCTTTAATGAATATATAAATGAATTCTGATGCATCTCCAATTTTCATCGTTTCACCTTGATGTATCACAAGATTTTGTGGCTCTGATTGAATTAATATTGGCAATGGAACTTGGAGCGCGGTTGATATTTTTATCAACACGTCAAGGGTGGGATTTGCATTATCACATGTACGCAATCTTTTTAGAGTGGGCTCTGATATGCCGGTTTCCTTAGCAAGCTTTCGAATTGTTATATCTTTTTCTCTCATAAATTTTATTAAATTAGCTTTTAAGGACATAGAGAGATATTCGCATCTAAATAAATTTTTGGAATCGTATACTTTAATATCCCTTATTACCACAAAAAAACTTAAAAAGTATATTAAAAAATACTATTGACATCATAATGGTATTATATATTATACCGTCGTTCAATTGGTTTGGTTCGCTGGTTGTTAAAACAAAGGAGGATATGCAGACAATAAAATTTATCTAATTAACTTTTGTGCAGAGGGGAAGTTTATTATTTTTTACTAATTGTATTATTTGGATTTAATTATTATGGCTGCTATGGAATTGCTATGTCATTGGGTAGGGATAAATCCTGCCTTAATTTCACGAAAAGAGATTTTTTTGTTGGAAGTTGAACTTTTTGCACGTTTTTGCGATGAACTAAAAGAGATTTTCAGGAAACAATATAAGAATTATTTTCATTTAATGAAAGTTGATAAGGAAAAGGAAAATATAATGGTTGATAATATGTTGGTATGTTTAGTTATTAAAGATATTTTATCGACAGAAGAATATAACATTGAAGGAATAGCTTGTTATACTGACATTCCGGAGGATGTTATTCTAGATGTTGTAGATGGACGCAATGCCAACCCGTCCGCTAAATTACTTCGTAGAAGTATTGATTTACACAGATCAGTAAGACGTGATCTTTACCGTTCGATAATACAAAAAATTGCTACGGATTTGACGGTAGTATAATAGCTTTTATTAAAGAAGAATGAATAAAACTATTATAACCCCGGATGAAATGAAGAACATTTCATCCGGGCTACTTTGTGGTAGTTTTAAATGATCAGTTCGAGGTTATGTTTATTTTCTGAAATAGCTTAAGTGGGTTTCAATGTCAGAAATAGATTTGTCAGGAAGCATTTCCTGATTCTTAAGTTTTGCATCAATAAAATCATTAACCTGTATTTCAAAATTCATATTAAGAGTGCGGCCTGGTCGAACGGTAGGGATTTTTTTTGCATACTCGTATTTTTCATTTTGATTATTTTTTTTCACTTTTGTTAATAGTGTACTTAGGATATGACGCATGGATCCAACGCTGCCAGGCGAATTTCTACTGATAATATCATCAGCTTGAGCAACTAAACGTTTAATGCTTTTTATCTCTTGAAACTTGTCCCACTCTTTATTTTTTGATAGGAAAGTTCTTAAGGGAAGGCGAAAGCATAACGTAAGCGGATAAGTAAGGCACTGAGTGAGTCCTCTAGCTATTTGGGTAAGAGAACCTACCCCACTCTTGGCAAATTCATTAATAGTCCTTCCTAATTGCGATAAAGCTATTCGAGGACCTTGATTAAACAATGCACCCAGGCATCCAAAAACCAAATTGCTAATAAATAGTGGTGCCGTGCTTAAAGCGCCAGAAATTCCTCCTATCAGAGTAATTAATCCTTCGTAGCCTTGCCACATATCCCGCTCTCGATGGAATTTTGCTTTATACGGTTTAAAAGTATCTGCTAAATCTTTAGCCATACTTACAACATTTAATGCTGCCCAAGAGTATGAATACTCTAATGTAATGATTTCGTTTGCGGTGATTTGAAGTTCTTTTGTGTGATTCTGTTTTAACCAGCGTCTTAATCGAGAAATAGCCACTTAGAAATACCTTTGATTAAAAAGAGTCAATTTTTGGAGAAATGAATGATACCGTGCACACTATGACCATTCAACAGAAAATTATTCCTAAGAAATCGCTTTTAAGATCGAGGTATATTTTGAATTGTCGGGGTGATACGATTTTCTGGGCGTGAATTGCTTATCTTTATTAATCGATACGTTTGCTATTTTATCAATTTCGAAATTTCGCCATTCGGGGATGCCACCACTGTGGCTTTGTCCACTCAGTTGATAAGCGTGCAGATGTAATGTGCCACCTAAACTACCGTAATGATACGGTTCAACGGTGCGAGGGAGACTCTCATAAATAAATTGAATGACATTTTTATTTTCAATGGCTTTATCAAGAGCATTTATGACTGCATTCATAATATTTCCTTATCCTTGTTGCAATACATCCTCAAAATTGCTTTAGTTTATATTTTATTACACACGGCAGCCACTAGGCGAATGGGTGATTCAGTGCCTTCTTGTATTTTAATCGGTAAAGCAATTGTGCTGGCACCAGTGGGGGGTATTTTTGAAGCATTCGCCACATTTTCAATGATATATTTTCCTTCACTTAAAATAAGATAATGTATAGGAAAGTCTTGTTTTTCATTGTCCGGTGAGAGTGTATCGATACCTAGACCGACGATGTCACGTTGAAGCAATAATTCTGCAGCTTGTATGGATATCGTTGGGAATAATAAGTTATTACGGTATTTTTTTGGATTTGACCAAAAATTTCCCCAGCCAGTATGAATGATAACAAATGAATTTTTATTTATTAATCCATGCTGTGATTCGAATTGTTTAATATCATCAATCGTGACGACGTAATTTTCATCTGCTTTAGAAGAGACATCAATGACAATACACGGAGCAATGAGTTGACTTAAAGGGATGCTTGCTATATCTATGGCTCCAGGGATGCAATGTAAAGGGGCATCCATATGAGTGCCGATACCTCCAAACATGTTAATGGATTGCACATGAAATTTTGTTTTTCCTTTGCTATCACTATAATCTGAAGTGATGGAATGTTTGAAGCCGCATCCACCACTCCAATGAGGAATGGAAGAGGATAAAGTATGAGTAAGATCAATGAACGATAAATCGGGCAAGTTGATAGACATCGAATTTGTCATTCTGCCATGCCTTCAGTTATTTTTGTTTTAACAAACATTGCCAATTGGTCTAAGATAAAAGTCATTTTTTCATTCATTTCTGATGTGTCCGTGGCTAACATTTTTTCTGTATCTTGAACATATTGACCGGGTTTTAAATCATCTGCGCAATGTTCAATCATGCCTTTGACTAATTCTGTTGTCATCTCCATATGGCATTGGAAGCCATAGGTGCGTTGATTGTATCTAACAACTTGCCGTGGACAGCCTTCGCTGTAGGCTAATACGACAGCGCTTTCAGGAACGCCTGGCATGTCGTTGTGCCAATGCATAACATCAAATGAGGTGGGCATTTCATTAAAAATGGGGTCGTTGATGCCTTCATCGGTTAGTTGAATAGGAAATGCGCCAATTTCTTTGTGAGGGCTACGTTCTGTTTTGGCACCTAGACTTTCTCCAATAATTTGTGCGCCTAAGCAAACACCAAGGATCACTTTCTTCTGAGCGAAGGCTTGCTTTGTTAAAGCAATTTCAGCACGTAAATAAGGATAAATATCCTGTTCAAGCGGACTTTGTGGGCCGCCCATGATAACTAGAAAATCGAATTCGGAGACATTAGGTAATTGCTCTTCGCGATACGTGTGAGTAAACGAAAGGGCGTGGTTGTTTTGGATCGCCCATGTTTCAATGATGCCTGGCTTTTCAAAAGGAGCATGGATAATAATGTGGATACGCATAAAAAAATCCCTCTAAAATAATTGGTACATTTCACGTTTTCTTAACAAATTCCGATTTAAGTTTCATTGCGCCTATGCCGTCAATTTTGCAATCGATATTATGATCGCCTTCATCAAGCAATCGAATATTTTTAACTTTTGTTCCTACTTTGACAACTTGGGATGATCCTTTAATTTTTAAATCCTTAATAACAGTGACGGTATCGCCATTTTCCAGTGTATTTCCATAAGCATCTTTAATGATAGCAACAGCATTCTTGTCGGCATTTTTTTCTTCAGCAGTCCATTCGTGAGCACATTCCGGGCAAATAAAAAGGATGCCGTCCTTATAAGTATATTGCGAGTGACATTTTGGGCATTCAGGTAAATCGGTCATGTGTTCATCCTTATTTTTAAACTAACTTAAACTTTGAATAATTTCGGGCAATGTTCCAAAGATACGTCCAGTGTGTATCCAGCGATTAATTTTGATTTTTTCTAACTTTTGATTAACTTTGCTGGTTGCTTCACAAAGGTAAACCAAGATACCCCGTTGATGACATGCTTCGATGATTTCAGAAAAAGTTTGCAGCCCAGTGATATCCATAAAAGGAACATTTCCTAAACGAAAAATAATAATTTTAGGATCGGAATCGATTGCAAACGTTTTTTCTATTTTTTCTGCGACACCAAAAAAGAAAGGTCCTTGTATCGAGTAAATAACAACATCGTTGGGAAGTGATAAACCTTTTGTATTCAACTCGCCATTTAATGTGTCATGGTTTTCTTTTTCAATCGTTACGGTTTGGATCATCTGACGAATAAAAAGTAACATTGCAAGAATAACGCCAATATTCACCGCAACGACCAAGTTCGTAAAGATGGTCAATAAAAAAGTCGTGAATAAAACCAAAACATCATGCCGAGGCGCATGTTTTATGACATGTATGAAATGTGGAATATCACTCATGTTGTAAGCAACAACAAACAAAATGGCAGCCAATGCAGAAAGTGGAATATTTTTGGCAAGTGGGGAAAGCACTAAAATCACTAGAAGTAAAAAGATAGAATGCACAATAGCAGCCATCGGGCTATTACCGCCATTGCGAACATTGGTTGCCGTTCGAGCAATCGCGCCGGTGGCAGCAAATCCTCCGAAAAGCGGTGCTAAAATATTCGCAAACCCTTGTCCAATCAATTCTTGATTAGAATGATGTCTTGTTTTTGCCATGCCATCGGCGGCTGTTGCTGATAATAAAGATTCGATGGCGCCTAACAGAGCGATCGTAAAAGCAGGCCCTATCAAATTTAATGTGTGATTCAAATCCATTAAAGGCCAATGAAATTTCGGCAACATAGAGGGAATTCCTCCAAAGGTGCTGCCAATTGTTGCCACTGTTTTAAATTGAAATTGTGACTGTAATACGGTTGCAACAACCATGGCAATTAACGGACCAGGAATCCGTTTAAACAATTTGGGTGTCAGCCATATCAACAATAAACTAAGGCAAGCCAATCCTGTGGTGGGTATATCTAAATTGGGCAATCCTTTAATGAGTGCAAGTAATTTTAAATGAAACTTCGCATCAAGCGGCAAGTGAACCGATAAACCAAAAAAATCTTTCCATTGACTGACAAAAATGATAACGCCTATGCCACTGGTAAATCCGACGATGACAGGATCAGGAATAAATTTGATGACATTGCCAAGTTTTATTATCCCCATAAAAAGCAACATAAAGCCTGCAAGCAATGTTGCTACTTGTAAACCTTCCACACCATACTGAGCGGTGATGCCTGCAAGAATCACAATAAAAGCGCCTGTGGGCCCTGCAATTTGCACGCGGCTGCCACCCAATATCCCGACCATGAACCCAGAAACAATGGCTGTATATAAACCTTGCTCAGGAGGGACGCCGGATGCAATAGCAAAAGCCATTGCCAAAGGCAAAGCAACAACGCCCACAATTAACCCCGCGGTTAAATTGGGTAACCAATTTTTGGGTGAAAATAATCCAGCTCGATAGGCTTCAAGGACCGCAATCATGTTTTGTCTCTATTTAGGTTGATTCTGGTTAAGTAAATAAATCATTTGTCATGATGACGGCATGATTTATACCACATATGGGTATTTGATGCACCATGCGCTTATTTTTTGATCAAATGGTATTGTAATGGTTTAATTTTTCTTTAAGAATCATAAATTAATATATCTATCGATTATAAAAAAAATCTAATTTACAGACACAAAACAGAGGACATAATATGCCAGCTTTAACAGTGGGTTTGAAAAATTTTAACCTAAGTCTTACTTATGATGGTTTAACTTTTTATTATAATTTTCAGCGTGAAACCGACCTTTTCGCTCGGTTAAGTCTTTGTCAGCAAACATTAAATTTAAATAATACTTTTGATTTTTGTTCTAGCCATTTTAGCCATCGAAATGAGTTTGATCGGTTTATTCATCGTGATGATGACGATCATGGCATGTATCATCAAGATCAATATGCAATAGATAAAGATCATAGTCATTTTAAATTTAAAACGCCAATAACACGAGATAAGCTCGTTGGTGTATTGGATGAATTTATTAAGCATAATTTAATTTCAAAAGATGAGAAAGATAATGTCCTAACCAAGTATGATGATCGTAATGCAAAAGCTCTTTTAAATTTACGTGCTTCTCTTTCAGGAACAAAAGATATTGATATTGATACCCGAGAAATTATTAATTTTATTAGAAGCTGTACAGAGAATGATATTCTTGGGTATTTGCATGAATCATTATTAATGTCACGTTTTGATTATTTGCGGGCAGTAACTGCATATTCGCCAGCCTATATCTGGCAAGGTACTAATGGAACACAGCAAGTCGTTGAGACGTCTAAACAATGGGCAATGATCCAAAAAGCGATGAGTCTACAACTGGCAAATAATATTCGACAAACATGTGATACCTTTAGCAAGGATGTCGCTAACGAACGCGCCTCTCAATTAAGGAATTCTTTTGTATTTTTTGGATTAAAGCGCAAAGCTGCAGCATGTACTTATGTTGCAAGTTCAATGTTTAAAGCATATAGCAATCAGGATGAAAATACATTTGAGAAAAAATACAATAACCATTTTCAAAAGTATCGATAGAAGTCGTGTTGTAAACGATTAGGATATTAGTACGGATTGCTTCGTCGCAAAAAAGCGCTTCTTGTGATGAGTTACATGATTTGTTAGAGAAGTCCGCTGGGCGATGAAGCGATTGTCTATATTGGAATTTCCTGGATACCAGCTTTTGCTGGTATGACAGGGTCATTGGTATGCCAGGGCTTGCAGCAGCCTTGCTATGCCAGCGAAAGCTGGCATCCATCGAGTGTTCTCGACACAGTTCTATTATGATCGATTGCTTAGCTTCCTTTTTTAGGTGAGCTTTTCAATTTTTCAGCAGTTGTTGCTATGTTTTCGCGTAAACGTTCATGCTTGCCTTTAAAGAGAAAGTTAGCAGAACCGGTGGTCTTATGAGCATGGTAAGCAAAGCCTAGACCGGCTAAACCTAAGGTTAATCCTGTAAGGATAGCTTTTATTCTAATCCAAAGTTTTGCAGATTTTTCATCAGGCGCATTTTTAATTTCTTCTTCGCGTTCAGTGAATTTTTCATGAAATTTATCGATTTTATCTTGAACACTGAGTTTATTGTCATTCAGACCAAAACTTTGATCAGTTATTTCTTGTAAAATTTTCAAATGTTCTAATGATTTTTTTATAATATCTTCGTCAGCTTGAAATTTGAGATTCGTTTCTAGGGACGAATAATCTTTGCTTTTAAGAGAATTAATTATATATTTTTTTGTAGAATCATTTATCGTTTTGGAGGATATTTCATTGATAATCAATTTTTCTAGATGCGTTTTTAATTTATTAATCTTATCTTCTACCGCTGCTTGTTTTTTTAATGCATCAATATCTTGATTAGTATGTATATGAGCACCGGTACCATACTCATTGGCGGCAGTTTGACTGTCAGTTTTATATACGAGAAGGCCTTTATTCATTTCTTCGCTAAGATGTAAATCAACCAGACCGAGTTTTTTTAATCTCTCAAAAACATCTACCACTGCTTTTTTATCGTTAATATTGAAATTGTAGACAGAAATAGTTTGCTCACCTTGAAATTTACCTTCACTAGCGGCAAAATAAACCTTCACTTGTTCTAGTTCACCTTTAGCAACACTGTCAACCAATAATTCCCATGCTTTATCGATCTTTTCGCTACCTTTAGGAAAGCATAATAACCACTTTCCTTCAACTCCTGATCTTTGTTTTATGTCATCGTTCGTGTATTTATTATGGAAAAAACGAACATAAGGTATTCCAGCTTCGCGTTGAGTGAACTGCGAGGGTTGAATATTTCGCATCTCATTAATAATATTCTTTGCTTCTGCACCGGTAGCTGTAATTTTTTGTCCATCTACTTTTATCTCTGAAGAAACTTCAATACCTTTTTTAGTTTTTTTATAAGAAAGTTCTCGGAAATAACGGTGAGGTTTTCGGGATTCCATGTTTAGTACCTCTTTTTCTCTTTTTAATAATAATTATCTTTATTAATAATGATTATAATGTAGTTTTTTGTCTTGTGAAGGCTCTCTAAGTCTATGTTATATCACGTGTTTTAATAGATCCTTCGCTGCGTCCTTAAAATGTCAGAGCACTCGCTGAAGCAATATTGTCATGCCAGCACGTTTTTAGCTGGCATCCAGCAAACTGACCCTGGATACCAGCTTTCGCTGGTATGACAAGTCGCGCTATCACTTTAAACCAGCGCTTCAACGGTTTACCCGGAGATAGTGGAACGAAGAGAGGTCTCCTTACTTATTATTAAAAAGATAGGATAAAATAAACAAATTTATGCATCGAGTTTTCAGGAGATAGGCAAATGGCAAAATCGGAAGAAGGGTGGTGGAAGTTTATTCACCTTTGTAAAGAGATGAAAAGTGACGATAAGTTATCAGCATTGTTGGATTTATTATTAACTCCGCAAGAAAAAGAAAGTATAGCGATGCGTTGTTTGATTGTTCGCGAATTATTAAAAGAGGAAAAAACTCAACGCGATATTGCTAAAAACCTCAATGTTAGTATTGCTAAAATCACCCGTGGCTCGAATGAATTAAAGCATTTTTCTAAGTCTTTTTTAGACCATCTCAAATCTAAGCTTAAGTAATATTTATGCCTTGACCTGTCATCTTGTAATGATGTAGCATTACAAGATGACGAGGAATTGCTAATGTTGTGTCAATTTTTAATCCAAATATTTTTTTCCGCTCGCTGGTGGGCATAGCCCCATTATTCTTGATTTTTAAATTATTTATTGCATTTATCAAACATTTAGCTGTTTAAACCGCAAATAATTTCATCGAGGTGAACAGATGCGTTTTACGACGTCATTTACATCAGTATTTAATGCAACATTGCTTATTACCGGATGTTGTATAGGAGCGGGCATGATCGGATTGCCCGTGAGAAGTGCATTGGCAGGATTTATGCCTTCCACTGTGGCCATGATTCTTTGTTATTTATTTACTACTTTCACAGGTTTATTGTTAGTCGAAGCCACTTTATGGTTTGATGCTAAAGTCAATCTTCCTACCATTGTTGAATCCACATTAGGGAAAAAAAGCAAGTTCGTGACCTTATGTTTGTTTTTGGCTTTGTTTTATAGCCTCTTTGTTGCTTATTTGGACGGTGGGGGAATCATTTTTGCGGAAGTGTTTAGTGCGATCGTGGGGTATTCGGTTCCTAAAACCATTGGCGTGGTATTTTGTGCTGTTTTGGTTGCTGCAATTACCTATGTAGGTGCTCACTTAGCCAATCGCTTGAATCAATATTTATTGTTGGGGTTAATAACCAGCTATGCACTGCTAATGATCATAGGCTTATTGCATACTAGCGTACCAGGCACGCCAGCTCTCAGTGTAAAAAATACTATCAATGTCATTCCCATGATGCTCATTTGCTTTGGTTATCAAAATTTAGTTCCCAGTGTAACGCATTATCTGCAGAAAAATGTAAAGCAAATTCGCTGCGCTATCATTATTGGAAATTTTCTTCCCTTGCTTGTGTATGTTTTGTGGAATTATGTGATTTTGGGTATTTTACCTGCTGATGTTGCGATTCATGAAAATACAGAAATCATTACGCAATTATTGCAAAATACGGTACCTATTATTTCGATCGTGGTATTAGTGAAGTCATTTACATTGTTTGCCATGATGACATCATTTATTCCCAATGCCATGAGCTTAGTGGATTTTATCAAAGATGCTACACACAAAATATCTAATGTTAAGCTGAAAAATGATCTTGTTTACATTGGAATCATTTTTGTTCCGGCATTAGCGTTTACTATTATTTATCAAAATTTATTTTTAACCATGCTTGATTTTGCCGGTGGGTTTGTTGATGTAGTTTTATTTGGAATATTGCCTGCTTTGGTGGTGTTGGTCGGTCGAAAAACTATCTCAGAACGCCCTTACCAAGTGTTTGGTGGGAAAATAACACCGATGTTAATTATCCTAATTTCTTCTGTTGTATTAGCGATCAAAGTAGGAGTGCTGCATGTCTAAATTAACATTTTTCTTGCAAAAAATTTTAGCGCATCAAGCATTAACACAAACGGAAGCTTATGAAGCCATGGAAACTATATTAACAGGTGCAGATGCAGAACAAGTTGCGGCGTTTTTAACTGCTTTAAAGTACCGTGGAGAGAGTCAGCAAGAAATTCTGGGGATGTTTGAGTCGATACAAAGGCATTCAATTGTTGTTTCCTTGCCTTGTCCAGTGCTGGATATTGTTGGTACGGGTGGCGATATGGCTAACACCGTGAATATTTCAACGGGCGCTGCTTTATTGTTGGCAGCTTGTGGTGTGCCCGTGGTTAAACATGGCAATCGATCAGTATCAAGCCAATGCGGTTCTGCGGATGTGTTAGAGGCACTGGGCGTAAATATTGATATACCACCCAATGCTGTTTCTGATTGTTTAAAAGCAGCTAATATCGCTTTTTTATATGCTCCCTCTTATAACCCAATATTAAAAAAAATACGTCAGGTACGTAGAAACATGCGTATCTCTACGGTGTTTAATTTACTGGGACCATTGCTTAACCCCACAAAGCCCACTTATTTGCTATTAGGCGTTGCAAAAGACAATTCATTGGAATTATTAAGTGACGTTATTTTGCAATTGTCGCACGTCAAAACAGCCATTGTTTATCACGGTAACGGTTTGGATGAATTGACAACCGTTGGTGGTGCCACCGGCTATCTTATTGCAGAAGGTAGAAAGACTCCGTTCTCCATTAATCCTGAAACATTTGGTTTTAAACAAAGTGCCGTTAATGATTTGTGCGGTGGAAACGTTGCTACAAATGCAAAATTATTGATGGAAGTATTTTCAGGAAAGATGAACGCGATTGCCGATACCTTGATATTAAATGCAGGGGTTGCCTTAACAATTTATGGTAAGACCACTTCTTTTGAAGATGGATTTAACTTGGCACAAAAAACTCTGCAAGCAGGAAAAGCAATGCTTTGTTTAGATAAATTAATTCATGTCACGCATCAATACAAAAAGGAGAAAATGTATGGCTAAGCATTATTTGGATCAAATTATTCAACGTAAAATGACGGAAGTTAAGTTATTGAAAGATACATTCAATCATTCTCGTCCTGCAATCCATCCAGCACCGAAAAATGATTTGTTTGCGCGAGCATTACGCACGAAGCCTATTGCTGTCATTGCTGAAATTAAACGCCGTTCCCCTTCACGAGGTCATTTAAATTTAATCGAAAATCCAGTGGAATTGGCTTTAGAATATTGTAAAGGTGGTGCGTCAGCCATTTCAGTGTTAACGGATAACGAAGGATTTGGTGGCAGTTTGTTGGATTTACAACACATTGCTAATGCCGTTGCAGAAAAATTTCCACGCGTACCGATTTTGCGCAAAGACTTTATTGTGGATACCGTGCAATTAAAAGAGTCAGCACATGCAGGTGCGCATTGCGTTTTATTAATTGCGCGCGTTTTAAAAGATAAATTAGCCGATTTTATTGACGAGGCAACGCGTTTAGGACTTGAAACACTCACTGAAGTTCACGATGAAAAAGATATTGCGATCGCGAATCAGGCACGTGCACCCATTGTTGGTATTAATCACCGTGATTTAAGTTCTTTTACCATTGATTTAACGATTTCAAATCGATTGCGGCCTTTATTGCATAAAACTTGTTTAAGTGTCGCCGAATCAGGTATTCAATCTGCACAACATGCTGATCACATGCAACAATTAGGTTACGATGCAATCTTGGTGGGTGAGGCACTGGTGACTGCAAAAAATCCTGCTGCGGTTATTCGGCAAATGCGAGGTGGCGCCTGATGCAGGTTAAGATTTGTGGTATCACGCATCCTGAAGATGCCTATCATGCAGCAAAAGCCGGTGCTGATTTTATTGGCGTCATTTTTTCGCCGCTTTCTAAGCGTGTTGTGTCATTAGAACAAGCGCGCGACATTCAGTCCGCGATTAATAATACTAAGGCGCAATTAGTGGGTGTTTTTGTAGAAGAATCTGTGCAGCAAATTGTGGAAATTTGCACAACACTAAATATTTCAGTCATTCAATTACATGGTAAACAATCTCTTAATGCGATTGAATATTTAATGCAAGTCTATTTTATTTTTTATGTTCTCACCCAATACGATCAATTTTTTTATTCACATTTCTCTGAACGTATTATGCCTTTATTTGATAATGTGAAATCAGATAACCATGAGCCGTTTGATTGGTTGTCTTTTTCTCCCCCGCAGCAACCTTGGGTATTGGCTGGAGGTTTAACAGTTACGAATGTGGCGAAAGCAATTCAATTATTGAATCCTTCGATGGTGGATGTGGCGCGCGGTGTGGAACGAGCGGACTCTATTCGTAAGGATCATCACAAGGTGCAGCAATTTATTGCAATAGCTAAAACGGAGAAAAAATCATGCCTACAGAGTTAGTGTTTGGCGGGCAATTTTTGCCTGAAATTTTAATGACTCCCGTTCAGCAGCTAACGAATAGCTGGAAAGCACTTTGCAATGATGCTTCATTTCAATCTGAATTGATGCATTTATTTCAAACGTATTCAGGTAGACCCACGCCCTTAACTGAAGTAAAAAATTTTGCCACAGCAATTCATGGGCCCCGTGTTTTTTTAAAACGCGAAGATTTGCTGCATACGGGTTCACATAAAATCAATAATGCTTTAGGACAGTGCTTAGTCGCAACGCGATTAGGAAAAAAACGCATTATTGCCGAAACCGGCGCAGGCCAGCATGGGGTTGCGACAGCCACTGCTTGCGCCAAATTCAATTTGGAATGTGTGGTGTACATGGGAAGCAAAGACATGGCAAGACAACGGCCCAATGTCGATAAAATGAAATTATTAGGTGCTAAAGTGATTGCCGTGGGAGATCACACGGCCACGTTAAAAGAAGCCATCAACGAAGCGTTGCGCGATTGGGCGACAAATTATGAAGCATCACATTATTGTTTGGGATCGGCACTAGGGCCACATCCTTACCCGCAAATAGTTCGATGTTTTCAATCGATTATTAGTCAAGAAGTAAAAACACAACTCAAGGCTGTAACAGACCTTTTACCGGATACACTGATTGCTTGTGTGGGTGGTGGCTCAAATGCGATTGGTTTTTTTCATCATTTTATTTCTGATACATCAGTGCAGTTAATTGGCGTGGAGGCAGGCGGCGAAAATAATCAGCTGGGTCAACATGCGGCTCGTTTCCAAGGAGGTAGACCAGGCGTTTTGCATGGTTGTTATACGTATTTGTTGCAAGATGAATGGGGACAAATTTTGCCGACCCAATCCATTTCAGCAGGTCTTGATTATCCAGCCGTAGGGTCAGATCATGCAGATTTATATACTTCAGGACGAGCAAATTACGTTTCTGTGACGGATCATGAAGCTTTATCAGCTTTTCATTTGCTAACAAAAACAGAAGGAATTATTCCTGCTTTAGAATCAAGCCATGCATTGGCATACCTTGTCAAAATGGCGCCCACATTCAATAAGTCCGCTGTTGTCGTGGTGAATTTGTCAGGTCGAGGTGATAAAGATCTTGGTTCGATTCAATTGGAGAAATTAGGATGCTAACTCAATTATTCAAGGCTAAAAAACCTTTTATCGGTTTTATCACCGCAGGTGATGGTGGTATTGATTATTGTGTTGAATGTTGTTTGCAATTAATTGCAGGTGGCGTCGATATCTTGGAAATTGGATTGCCTTTTTCTGATCCTGTTGCTGATGGCATCACAATACAACAATCGTCACAACGTGCATTGCAACGAGGCATGAATCCACTCATGGTATTGGAAATAGCAAAAAGAGTGCGTAGGGAGTCCAGCGTGCCACTAATTTTGTTTAGCTATTTCAACCCATTATTGCAACAAGGGTTTGAGTATTTAAAATTAGCAAAAAATTCCGGATTTGATGCGCTGATTGTGGTGGACATGGCGCCCATAGACAATGCGTTATTTAATCAATATGAAGTATTGATTGAGCGAGCAGGATTGCAATTGATTTATTTGCTCACCCCTTCAACCAGTGAAGAGCGCATACAAATGATCACCCAAAAGGCACGTGGGTTTTTATATTACGCTTGCCAAAAAGGGACGACAGGTATACGCACGGCATTACCGCAAGACGTTGATCAACGTATACAAGTTATAAAAAAATACACGACGTTACCCGTTGCTGTGGGGTTTGGTATTGCTGATCGGTTGCAAGCAGAAAAATTGCTTAATTTTGCAGATGGTTTTGTTGTTGGCTCCGCATTTGTCAAGCAAATGAGTGACAATGTTGAGCCTATCAAGCTGCGCTATCTAGCACAGTCAATTGATCCACGAGGTTTGCTATGCAAACAATAAATACGATGCGTGAAAAAGCCAAAGCATTGGATCAACAAGACCCATTAAAGGAGTTTTGCACGCGTTTTGTTTTGCCAAATGACAAAATTTATTTGTGTAGCAATTCATTAGGCTTGCCGGTAAAACAGAGTTTTACTGCCATGCAAACACAAATGCAAAAATGGGCCAATCAAGGCGCGCAGGCATGGTTTGCAGGTGATGATTGCTGGTATACCGCATTTGATCGCGACATGCGCCAGCATTTAAGTCAGGTATTGGGAGCACATGAGGATGAAGTGATTGTCATGAATAGTTTGACGATAAATCTTCATTTGTTATTAACTTCTTTTTATCGTCCTTCCTCGTCACGTTTTAAAATTGTAATTGATGAACCTGCATTTCCTTCGGATTTATATGCGATAAAAAGTCATATTCAATGGCATGGTTTGGATCCTGACAGTGTATTAATCTCCCTCAAGCCACGTGCTAATGAATCGATTTTACGGTTTGAAGACATTGAGCAAGTGATTATGCAAGGAGGTGAGTGTATTGCTTTAGTGTTTTTAAATGCAGTGAATTATTTAACAGGTCAGGCGTTGGATATTCAATCTGTTGCTAAGTTGGCTCAGCAAAAAGGCTGTATGGTAGGAATTGATGTGGCGCACGCGGCTGGCAATATTCCATTGTATTTACATGATTGCCAAGTGGACTTTGCAGTAGGGTGTTCGTATAAATATTTGTGCAGTGGTCCGGGCGGTCCTGGGATTGCTTTTGTGCATGCGAAACATCACGATAAAGCTTTTTTACGCTTAGCAGGTTGGTGGGGAAATGATCCTGCCACGCGTTTCCAAATGGATAAATTGTCTGAATTTATTCCTCACGGAGGAGCAGCTAGTTGGCAGGTGAGCACACCTTCGATTCTTAGCATGCAACCATTGTTGGCTTCATTGCAAGTGTTTGTTGAGGCAGGAATGGTTAATGTAAGAAAAAAATCGTTGTTACAAACTGATTTTTTATTAGCATTGCTTGCTGACGTGGAAGGTAATTATAAAATCATTACGCCTTTGAGTGTTGCGCGAGGAAATCAAATTTCCATTCAATTATCTCAGCCGGCAAATGATTTTAGCCAATTACTTTATGATGGTGGTTTTATTTGCGATTTTAGACCATACAATATACTGCGTGTGGCAGCTTCACCGCTCTATAATTCGTTTCAAGATATTTATGATTTTGTGATGTGTTTTAGAAAAATAATTAGCATTATTTAATAATTAATTATAGAACTGACGATAAAAATTTACACCATTTCTGCGCAATTTTAGTGTGTATACATTATCGCGACACAAACAGCGACGTGTCACATATGCAATAATGACAATAATAATGATAGGAAACGTAAAATGTAAATTTTGTATCATTTCAGTAACTAAAATTATGGATGTTAGCAAAGCGCCAGTAGTGCTGCCTAGCATTGCAGACATCCCTAAAATAGTAAATACAACGGGATGAATGCCTAAGGTAGGAATATAATAATTTAATATAATACCAAATGCATTGCCAAGCGTGGCTCCCATAAATAAAGCAGGTGAGAATACACCGCCTGATGCTCCTGAGCCTAGCGTTAAACAAGTTGCTACTAATTTACCTAATACCAAAATGAGTAATAATGATGAATCAGTAAGTTGATCGCTTAGACAATCTTGTATGGTTGCAAAGCCAATGCCTTCAATGTAGTAGTGTCCAAATAGACGTGATGTTGTATATAACATGAGGCCAACGATAAACATACTGCCGAAATGGCGTAGGTATGAATTTTTTATTGCAATATTCAAGCTATCTTCAAAAAGATATATACCCTTAATAAAAATAGTTGCTAATAATCCTATACAGATACCTAAACATAAGGTAAAAATTATTGTTTCTAGCTTCATCATGGGCATGAGCTGTGTAATTTTATAAATAGAAAAAATTGGACTAAAATCACTCAGCAGGTAGGTAGTAATGCTGGCTAAAACGGTAGAAATGATAAGAAGAAATATTGGAAAGAAAGTCAGAGGTATTAATAAAATTTCAATTGCAAAAAAAATACCGCTAATGGGTGCATGGAAAATGGCGGATGTGCATGCACAAATACCCGCGGCTATTAAAATTTTTCTCTCACAAGGAGATAAGTTTGTAAAGTCGCTGATAATGGAACTTAACGTCGCACCTATTTGAAATACTGGACCTTCTCGGCCCACCGAGCCTCCCGATCCAATAGTGATTGCGGAAGCTACTATTTTAGCCAATGCAACAGAGGTTTTAATTTTTCCATCCTTATAAAAGACAGCATACATTACAGCAGGAACGCTAAGGCCTTTTTGATCAGAAGCAAATTTTTCGATGAGTCCCATGACAATTAAGCTTGCTAAAGTGGGTACTAAAATAATACCTATGCCCCAAATGCTCATGGGTGTGTGTGAATTTTCATTATAAAAAAAACTGAATTGCCCAAGAAACAATAAGTTATGCAAAACAGCAATAAGCTTGCGGAATAGGAGCGCGCCTATGCTTGCTAAAATACCTACTATAGCAGCAAACATGCTCATGGGTATGGTGCCGATGGTGCCTAGCTGAGTTGCATTTCCCGTGGCAGTTTGATGGAAAAAAGGCAGATTCATTGGAGGTCAGTAAAATTATTGAATTAATTTTATTGTAACCTTATGCCAAATAAGATAAAAGTCCGATTTTGGTGGATAATATTTTTTACATTAGGAGAAGATGAAGTGTTTTTTTATTCCACGTCAGGAAAATTTAGTCACCCTTTAGAGTTTCATAATTTAAAATAAATAGATAATGATACATGGATTGCGCTCTGATTAATTATTTAAGTGAGTGCTATTTGCGGCGATGCAAAATACCTTTGATGTCTTGATGAAACGTTTCTGTTCTTGTGCGCGGTTTAGACCAAAAATGCGTTGCATCGCCTTTAAACCAATAAGCATAAGCAGCAATAAGGCCCGCTGCTGCGCCTAATGTTGGGATAGAGAGCAGTACGGTTGCTACTATATTACGAACACGGCGAATAAAGAGGTGCGTTTCTGGATCGTTATGCAATCTAAACTTAGAGCGATGCGCTGTTAATGAATTACAAAAGTCACTCAGTGCAGCCTCTCGGTTGCTATTTTTAAGTTGCGATTCAAGCGTTTTAATAAAAGCTTGCATCTCAGTGCTTTTTTTAGTGTGTACTTTTAGCAAATCTTTTTTATAAGCGCCACAAGCAGTCAATAACTCTTCGATTGCAATCATCGCTGGTGCATCTTCTAATGCCAATGGCTTTTCATTTGACATAGCAGGACTGGCATCTTCACTTTTTTTAAGAAAAACAGCACGGTCAACAAACGTTTGAACGACGGTGGTGGGTGAAATTGTTTTTAGGGTTTCTTCAAATTTAACTTTTCTATCTTGGTAAGTGATAGCATTACTTTGTTGGAATGTCATTCGTATCGAAGCCAGTGTCGCCTGCATGACATCATTTAGCTTATTTTTGTCATCGTATTGAATAATGGAGACACTATTAAATTGTGTTTTAATATCGACAGGCAAATGATTTTGGACGGCTGTTTCAGCGAGTAACGTTTGATGCTCCGAAGTAGCAGCCAGGCCAACTAAAATGATGGGTTCATGAAATTCTCGATAGGTATTAATTTTTGTCAAGCATTGTTGAATATGTTCAACATAGTGAGGATCATGGATATCAAAAAAAACAGTAAATACATTATCCAGATTGTCCTTTTTCTCGGCGCCCATCATCACAGCAAAATCTTCGAGTGTACTGGTATTATCTGCATTGGAAAATTTAATTTCACCACGCGTATCATTGCTATGTGCGCTATTTTTAGTGGCTTCTACCAGCACCCCGGCACTATTACCATGTAAACTAATGTCATTTTTTTCAGGATCATAAAAAGCACCTAAAGTAAGGCACTTGGTGGTGAATTGAGCTGTCGCTGGTTGTTTTGGCATGAATTTTAGCTCCTCGCTGCGTAAATTATCTATATCTTCAACATCAGCAGATAAGTTTTCTTCATTCTGATCTTTTTTATTATAGGGTTTTTCTCGTTTTTTGCCTTCAATTAATTCATTAACCACTGTTTCTAAATCCCTAAAAGTAGGCTCTGGTTTATAATTATTATCTTTCGCTTCTTGGCGTTTGGTTTGAAAAGCTTGCAAGATAGGTTGTAATTCATCTTTAGTAAGACCACGCGCCATGAATATTTGGTACATTTCATCGATGTTGAGATCGAATAGCTGTCTATTAAGAATACGTCTTTTCAAGGCATTGCTTGTTTGGTGACGTCCCGAGAGCGTGGTGGGATTTTGTGTGCCAATGAGCATGAATCCTGGACGCCCTGGCCGTTCTTTGTTGGGACCTTTGCCCATCAATAAATCATTTAACAAATCTTCTATCATCGGTGAACTATTGATTTCATCGATAATCGCCACTTGGCCTCTATGAAAAGCTTTAATCAGTTTTTTTCTTTTTTTATCGTTATCTAAGTTAGCCGGAATGCGGCAAATTTCAGCAGGATTCAGTCGTTTTAAAACATGATTAATTAATTCACTTTTACCAACGCCAGGGTTCCCTTCTAAAACAATACCACCCAATCCACCATACAGTTGCTGTTTGGTTAAAGGCAATGGAGATTTTTGTCGATACTCACGTAAGTCAAGTAAGTCATTGAGTTGTTGATAAATACTTTGTCTAGAGGAGGTGATGACATACTTGCTTTCAGTCGTGCTTGCTGTTGCTGAAGCTAACGGTGCAGACGTGGATCCAGGTTTAAATCGTGCTTCAAACGCTGCTCGTTGTGCTGTAGGTACTAAATCTTTAACTAGTTCGTAAGCGTAATCTTCAATGAGATCAATGGGATTTCGGGTGGAGTTTTTTTCGTATTGAGACAGTGTTAATAAAGCCATCATTTGCAATTCACGTGGCGATATGAGTACTTCGTCTGCTGAGCATTCGCAAAGAAATTGATAAACATCAAGAATGTGTTTAGCGATGGCTAGCGTATGTGGTGCTAATTTTTTATTATTATTAAATATAGGTTTTAATATCAATTCATAAATCACATCCGCCGGCAATGGATCAAAGATTAACGTGTTGCCATGATGTTCAAATAAAGAAGCCATTTTTCGGTCGCTACTGTAATTCAGCGGGTTACCAGCAAAGATAACTTTGTGATTTTCAGTCAGCGGATAAACTTTACCATTGATTAAAATGCTGGGTGGTTTATCAAATAAACCTTCAAATTCACTCCAATCATGGTCACCAATATTGGCTTCATCAATAAACAATATTTTGCGTTGGCCGGGCGTATTATCCGTTGCCCACGGGAGCATTTTTTCTACGCCGAAATAAATTTTATTTTTTTCATCGGCAAAATTATCTTCAACGAAAGTGGATTTACCAACACCCGTTAAACCGGCTAAAAAAACATAGGGTGCTTTGCTAAGTACTGCCTCAACAGCATTTTTACGTTGTCGTATAAACTTAGCAGCGCTTTCTGCAATCGCATCGGGTTCTTTATTGGGATCAAAAGGCTCAAGTTTAATGCCACCCGATAAACCCGCTAAACCATACCAAGGACGTTCTGGAGCATCATTTCCATAAATACTTTTATCGATTAATCGGGTTCGCAAATGATCAAGCGATTCATTAGGTATAGTGGATAATGCATCGATGTCTTTTTCGCTAAATTTAAAGGTATGCAGTAAAACATGTTTACGCTCAGCATCATTCACTTGATGTTGTTGCACGCCGTGTACATAACTAAATGCCGAAGGATCATCAGCCACAATGCGTAATTTGCCTTTGCTGAAAGGTGGAGATAATAAAAGGGGCGCTAAGGCATCGGCCAATTCAGGTGAGAATTTGCCTTTTAAGATAATATTTTTGGAAAGGGTATTCTCTTTTTTATTGATGGCTGCATTTAAAGCGCCAGGTTCTTCTTTAAAGGTAAATTGCAACGTATCTTTAATTAATGTGCCATCCCTCTTGGTTAACAAATCAGACGTGCTACATTCAGATACATCAATAATTTCCCAAGATAGGTCATTGTCGGTGATTAATGCAACCGTTGTAGGGACATCGTCGCTATGAATCACGGCAATAGAGGCTGGATTTTCTTTTGCCCATGTTGTGAATTGCGGTTGGGAATCAGGGAGATTTATAGTTAATGCTTCGGGTAAAGTAACACCGGGTGCACAATGACAATGCAGTGTAACGTGGTGTTCTTGACAGGCTTGTAATAATTTTCCCCATTCATCTTCACTTAAGTTGCGGGTTAGGTTGATGTGCAGTGATTGATTTTTATGGTCTTTGATGATGCCATCGAGCGTGTTTAATGTGCCTGCTTCATTATTGCACTCGTAACGCGTAAATAATTGGCTAAATTCGGTTGGATTGACTGCAATAGCGTCATCAACTTTAACGTCACGCGTAAATGTGACATTAGTCTTTAAAATGGCCCAATCGTAGCCTTCGCGTCTAACAAAGTTATTAGCAGAAATTTTCAGCGCGTTTAAATCCCATTCATGATAAGGCGTTTTGATACGTCCTAATGTAAACGCTTGATCCCAAAAATAGCGAAAGGCGGTGCTATCCCACGGTCCATTTTTGATTTCGATGGGCTTCTTTTGTTGAAGCGCATCTTCTAATTTGCCAGGTATAAAACATAATTGATCTTTTCGTAATTCCCACTTGCCTAACAATTGTTCACGCCAATCATCACCATGGTTAAGCTCAATGGTGTAATAATTGGTTTTATCATCCAAAGCGCATTCGCGTATTGCTTTAGGTACAGTGAGTACTTCTTTGGGTAATGGACACGTTTCAATAACGTCAAATCGGGAGCGGAAATCAGATTCCCGATAATAATCCGGATCACTCGCATTGGTTAAGCCAACAATAATGGCATTGTCAGGAAGATCGATATTATCAATTTTGCGCTTCGCATCAATTAAGGTATTAAGTTGCACCATGTCTTCATGCGTAAAATTTTCATAATTGACAATGATAATGGGCACCTTATCTTTATTTTCGGGTGCTGTGATAAAATCATAAAGCGGTCCGCCCGGTTTTTTTAAAATACCCGTTTGAGTCGATTTATCTAAATCAATAAAAGGTGCAGCGCAAACTAAATCATCGGGAGACTCGACATAAAAAACAGGATGATGATTCGATGCTTTGTTTAATTTATTCAGACAATAATCTTGTAGCAGTAAGCTCATGGCATTGACTTCCTCGGTAGAGGAAAGTTCAATTAAACGTTTGTGTTGTTTAGGTGTTTTTTCGTTACCACTCACAATGAACTGACAATATTCTAAAGCATCTTTAATGGCATTTTCTTTCGATTTCCAGGTTTCAAATCGAGATTCATAATAAACGGATCGTTGTATTCTATTAATTGCAGCGTTAATTGCTTGAGTTTCTTTGCTAATGGGTGTCACGTTTGGCCGAGATTCACTGATATCTTTAACGGGCGTCACATTTTCTTGTTTGGATTCCTTATCAGTAAGAATCAGTTCTTCTTTGGCAGTATATTTTTCAAATGAACTTAGATCAGCGATACTTTCTGCAAAAATAGTTGCTGCATGGGGCTCAAGTTCAGTAAATCGTTTAATTAACTGATCCGCAAAGTGTCTTACTTGATTGTTTTTTGATTCTAAAGCAACTTTCCAAGCAGGTTTGCCGTTAGTTGTACGTAAACACAATCCTTGTTCTAATTCATGCTTAGAAAATTTTTGTATGGGTAATTTTTTTAATGTTTCGAGCATGGATTCCAATGAAGATTGACTGTAGGAGGAATCGCCAAGTACTAATAAGCCACCTTCTTTTATAAAGACTTTAGCATCAGGAATAACAGGTTGAATATTGTAATTATTATCAACCGAAACGAGGTTGCCTAACGAATGATGAATAGCTTCAATCAGTACGTCGTACGATTTAACTTCCTTGTAACCTTTAGGGTCATTGGGGTCGTAACATAACCACCCGCTAGGAATTCTCTTAATAGAAATAGCATGCCAAGGATTGTACAAACTGAAAAATTTTTCCTGATTATTTTCAGTAAGCAATTTTTTAATGGAAGAATCATTTCCTAGGTACGTATGCGAGCGATTAACTTGGGCATCGATATAGTGTTTTTTAAATTCTTTAAGAATAGAAGAAAAATGAGATTGCAATACATCGTTCGATTGTAATGTCGATAATTTGCCATCCCACTGTTGGATATCATTAATGAATGTGTCCCAGTCAGGAGGAATTTTTGCATTAAATAAGCTTACTAACGCTGCACATATACCATCATTGGCTTTAGGTATAAATTTAACATGATTATTGGTATTGTCATTTGTTAATGTGAGGTATTGAGAAAATTGTTGGACTATCATTTTTTGACTTTTATCATTCAACATCTTGCAATAGTTGAATATAAAGTCAGGAGAAGTGGGTTTGTTGGCTAAGTTACTGCGCGGATCATGGCTTGCCAATGATAAATCTTGCGATTTATTTAAATTTTTTTTAGGTTCTTTTATAATTTCAATATTTTTATATTTGTTCTTAAGTTGTTTAATCTCTAAATCAGGTATTGTGGCATCATCTAAAATTATTTTTTTTAAATTAGGCATGCTAGCAATAAGAGTTTCTAAGTTTTCATTGCTAATTTCAGTATAAGATAAATCCAATTCCTGTAATGAATATAAAGTGGACATCCTGTCAATTTTTCTAAGTATTTTTGATTTTTTAAGTGTTAATGACTTCAAATGTCTGTTGTTATTGGTAATCTCATAGAGGCATGGTGGAGATATGTTGTTACATAGAATTGCAAGGCTCTCTAAATGCTCAACGGATGAAATAAATGGTTCAATAATGTCAATATTTGTAGTTGATATTTTTTTTATCAATGGTAATGCAATAGATTTTGGTGCTATACCATCTAATTCAGTTCCTAATAAGTTGATATCTTCAAGATAAGGTGTTTGAGCGGTTAGCCAGGTAAAATTGTTGCTATGTAAATGACAAAATGATAGAGCTAATTTTTTTAGTGTTTTTAAATTTACAGCAGTATGTGAGTTAAATTTTCCCTTGATTTTCAATGATCTTAAATCTAAATGTTCGATATGAGGTAAATTTGATAATAAAGTTTGTAGTCGTTTTGCGTCAATTTCTTTTTCTGATAATTGCAATGTCTTTAAGTTGGGACATTTTTTTATTAAAGTAATTATATTATCTATGGAAATTTTCGTTTCAAATAAAAAAATCTTTTCCACGTAAGGTAAATCTGCTAATTGTTCAAATAAACCATTTATCCTGGCTTCTGTTAAATCTAAATTTTTTAATTTTTTTGCATTGCTAAGTATCTTTTCCAGATTGCTTGTTTCAATTTCTGATTTTGCTAAATATATCTCTTCAAGTTTAGGTAAATTTAATGAAGAATGTATTTTTCCTCGAAGTTCTGATTTCTTTATTGCTAAAATTTTTAGTGCAGGTGAATGAATTAATATTTTCTCTAGATTTTCTGCTTCAAATGAGGTTTGGCCGATAATTAAATCTTCAAGAGCAGGAAGGTCGATAGGTGAAGTAATATAACCGCTCATATTTTGTTCGGAATTATGCTTTACATCGGACATAATTATTAAGCTTTTGAGTTTTTTGGAATTGCTAAGTAAATTTTCTAGAGTTGCTGCGCCCATTTCCACAAGCATGAAGGATGCTTTTTCAAGTTGTGGTAAGTTAATAGGGGAGGGAATATTATTTATAAAGCTAGCGCCAATAAAGTTTATTTCTTTAAGTAAAGTCGAAGAGCGAATGATGGTTTTAAAAACAAATCCATCTAGGAATGAGAGGCCAAAAGTGGCAGTTCTTAATTTAGGTAACTGTATATTTTTATAATATATATTTGGATTTAAAAGGTGAGGCCATGAAATAGTTAGATTTTCTAGGTTTTTTGTCTGTCTAAGAATACCTAGGAATGTTTCTGAAAATTGTATTACTTTTTCATGATCAAATTCTTTTTTCTCTTTATTGTTTCTTTCTTCTAGTATTAATGATGTTAGTTCTGTTAAATCCAATTGTTGATGAATATTTTCGGGTAGTGCTTGTGAAGTGGAAAATGTATGAATGGTTAATTTTTTAATTGGATGAGACTTCAAGTCTTTAAGTTCAAGCAATGTATTTGTCATTGCATCATACAATGTTTCTTTTTCAAATAATTCTTCTAGGCTATTTTCGGTAAGTATAAAATTTTCATATTGATTAATTACGGTTATATCGTCGAAGGTTGATTGTAATCTTAAGAGACCATCATCAATATTGCATGAATCAACTGTATCATTGACGATTTGTTGTAAAGGTGGTTTAGCATTTTGCAGCAGCGCTACAATATCAAGTCGATTATAAGAATTGCTAGTATCATCATTTGTCGGCTTTATGAAATTGCTCATTTTTAATTTGCGTTTTATCGGCGTGCCAGATTCGTTTTGTATGGAATCAATCCAATAATCATCTAGTGAATGAATTTTTTGCTTAGTAAGGCTGAGTTTAGCGAGAGCAATTTTTTCTAATTCAGGTTCTTGAATGGGTTTAATTTGTTTTTTAACTTCTGGATCATCTAAACAATCTAAATTATCTTCATTTAATTTGATGAAATCACTATTATGTTGCCAGATGTATAATGTAAAACCTTCTTTCAATAATTTTTTGAATAATTGTTTGCGCTTTTCAATGTCACTGGCGGACATGTTACGCATGGTCCAGTCAGTAATAATTAATGTTTTTTTCTTTGGGGCGAGCGCATTGGGATGTTTCCAGTAAGGTCGAGAGCGCAAAAACTTCTCCACCACGAATTGACCACCGTTAGGATTGTAGTTATAAAGCGGTTTACCACTTTTTGCGGTATAAAAAAAATGGGGAGGGAAGCGCATTATTCCTCGTTTTAAGTTCAATTTTTATGAATATATTTTGCTCATATTGTACCTGTTTTGCGCATAAATTGCATACATTTCTGTGATAAATAAGTATTTGTTTATTCGATCATAATTTCTTTTTGTGATGACTCTCCGTGTTGAAGAATGACCAGGAAGTCTGAGTGAGCAATCCACCAATGCATGAAGGCAAAGAGTCAAGATACCTCTAAAATACACCTCACTCTAAATTGTATCCCGGTGTTGATGCTGGGCGAGGTGGAGGATTCAAAGGCAATGCATTTCCCTGTTTCCAAAATAAATAATTATTATTTGCCGGATCATTTGAATAAATCGAAGGCGTAGGTTGGATGACAAGGGTTAACAAGCCTTCGCATAACAACTTATTCACTATTTTTTCCAAATGTCTGAATGTGGGTTCAGGTTTAAAGTGATTGTCGAGTGCTTCCTTGCATTTTTTTAAATAAGCTTCGATGACAATTTGTAATTCTTGTGGATCGATACCTCGTATAGTAAAAATGCTCATCAACTCTGATTGTGTATACTCCGTTAGCGTCGTTTGAAGCAGTCGTCTGGCTAATGCTTCACTCATTTTGTAGCGTCCTCTGAGGTTTTTGTTTTGCGTGCCGAATAATATAGATCCTGGTATTTGGTTATCATCAACGATTTTACTCGGTTTTGTATTGTCAGGTAATTTACCCATGGTTACATCATTTAATATATTTTCCATTAGCGGCGCACTATTGATTTCATCAAAGACCATCACTTTACCCTTCAAACATGAATTTACGAGCAACGATTTTTTGATTTCATTATCCACGCTAGCGCGAATACGGCAAATTTCATCTTCTGGAAGTTGCTTAAGTATCTTATCAACTAATTTTGTTTTACCAACACCGGGCTTACCACTGACGATGATGCCACCCAAACCACCGTACAATTGCGAATGATTGAGTGTATCCGCATGCGCGCGACGATAAGCGCGCAAGTCGAGCAATTCATTGACACGTTGATAAAGTGATTTTCTTGATGAAGTAACTACATAACCGTTTAGAGATGCATTTATTGTGATTGCTAATGGCGTAGCAGGTTTGAACTGTGTTTTAAACGCGATACGTTGATCGGCTGGCACTAACTCTTTACCCAGTTGATAGGCATAATGTTGTGCAACATGGATAGGATCGCTCGCTTTATTTTTTTCACAGTAAGATAGGGTGAACAAAGCCATCATTTGCAATTCACGAGGAGAAATCAATACTCGATCTTCAGAGCATTCACATAAAAAATGATACACGTCTAATATTTTTTGAGCGATTACTAAAGCCTGCAGTGCTAAGGCGGAAGGAACAAGGATGGGTTTTAAAGTGAGTTCATAGACCACATTCATGGGTAAAATATCAAATACCACCGCATTTCCGTGTCGTGCAAACAAGCTAGGTATTTTACGGTTGCTGCCATAACTGATGGGATTGCAGAGAAAAACAACATAATTCGCATAGGAACTTTCAAATTCACTCCATTGGCGATCCCCTATGTTTGCTTCGTCAATGACGAGCACTTTACGGTGGCTCAGCGGTTTAGGGTCTTTTTCCCAGCGTTCTTTATTGTCTAAGCCCAAATACACCGTCGTATTTTCATCAGCAAAATGATCGGTCATGAACGTAGATTTACCCGCGCCCGATAAACCGGTGATGACTGTAAATTGCGCATGGTTGAGAACAGCATTGATTTCGTCTTTGCGTTTTTTGAGAAAAGCTTGCGTTTGCTCAGTAATCATATTTGCTGATTGAGTTGGATTAAATGGTTCAAGCTTGCTACCACGGGTTAATGTCTTTAAACCACGCCATGGTCGTTTAGGATCAGCATTGCCATAAATACGATAATCAACCAAACGAGCTTGCCAGTGATCGAGTGATTCGCCTTCGATTTTAGGCACCGTGGTCAATTCCGTTTCCGTAAAATGTAATAGATTTTTTAAGACATAGTGTTGTTCTGCGTCACTGACATGGTGTTGTTGAATACTAGGCGCATAATCAAACACAGCTTTATTTTCGCATACTAAACGCAATAGACCTTCGTGATGGCACGATCCAAATAAAAACGGAGCTAAAGCATCGGCTAGTTCAGGGGAAAATTTACCGCGTAAAATGACATTCTGGCCTTGGAAATGATCTAAGGCGCCAGTAATTTCTTTAAATTTCAAACGTAACGCTCGAGAGTCGAGGTTCCCCGTGATATGTGTTAACAGATTACCAGCGCTATATTCTGAAATATCAATCACCTGCCAAGGTTTGTCGTGCATTGTAAGAAGGGCAGTGGTTGTTGATACATCATCACTATAAGTCACGGTGACTTGGTCTGTGGACGGTTGCCAAGCAGTAATGCGAGTCATACCTGTATCAAAATCTCCTTTCAGTGCAGCAGGTAAATGGATACCTGGCGCACAATGGGCATGCAAGCGAACATGATGTACTTCGCAAGCATGTAATAATCTACCCCAATGATCATCGCTGAGTGTGCGTGTGACATTGATGTGTAAGGTTTGATTTTTATGTTCCTCCAAAAAACCTTCCAAGGTGTCTAACGTTTCATATTCATTATCGCATTGGTATTGCACGAAGAATTTACTAAATTGGCCAGGATTTAAAGTAGGGGCGCTATGCTGATGATCTAAAGTAAAAGTCACATGATTTTTTAAGATGATCCAATCATAACCTTCGCTTTGCACCCATTGTATTGAAGAGATATCCCAAATGTTATTTGCATCTAATGCATGAGGATTTTTAATATGACCTAGTAAAATAGCTTGTGACCAAAAATAGCGAAAAAATGCATTGTTCCATAAACCATTTTTGATTTCGATGGCTTTGCCTGATTGAAGAGCCGCTTCTAATTGACCTGGTTTAAAATACCAATTGTCTTTTTTTAAGACCCAGTGACCGACCAGTTGGCGTAGCCAGTCATCACCATGATAAAAGTCAATTGTATAATAAAGTGTTTCATCATGAGCTTCTCGTTTAGGTATGTCAGGTTGCAGATGGATAGCCGTAGGGGCGTAAGGGTAACTATCAATGACATCAAAGCGTCCAATAAAATCGGCTTCATTGTAAAAATTCGAATGTTGTGTGTCGGTTAAACCCACAACAATGGCAGAGGGTGAAACGGGTGTGTCATCAACAAATCGGTCAGGACTATCAATGAGGGTATTTAATCTCACTAAATCATCGGGTTTGAAATTTCGACCATTAAAAATGATAACGGAAGGGCGAGTTTCTTCCTGAGGAGTTGTTAAGAAACGATGCGCTGGGCCACCAGGGCCCTTTTTAAATTCACCTCTTTCAGCATTAATGCGTTCAATATAAGGTGAAGCGCAAATTAAATGTTCAGGAGAATGCGCATAAAACACAGGCTGGTTGATAGATTGGCAATACTGTTGCAGTAACAAGCTAAAATTATCTAAATCTTTGGATGATGAAAATTTGATTAAACGCCGGCGTGCTGGTGTGTTGTGATGAGTAATGTCTTGACAATATTCCAGCGGCGTTGATTCAGTCGGTATTCTGTCTTTCCAAGTTTCAAATAATTTTTCGTAATAAGCAATTTTACTTTTCTGACGCACAGCGTGATACACCGTTTCAATTTCTTTGCTAATGGGTTCTTTAGGAGAGGAGGGTGCTTTAGCATCCGCTTTGTTTTCTTGTTTTTCAAACGGCGGTGGTGTGCTGATGCTGTTTGCTAAAAAATGATGATAATTTGGTTCAAGAGCGGCAAATTGTTTAATCAAATCATTGACGAATGATTTTAAAGCGTCAGACGAGGTAGATAAAGCTTTTTTCCAAATCGGTTCACCGAGTACTGTGCGTAAACATAGACCTTGAGCAAGGGCTTGATGGGAGAATTTTTTATTTTGTAACTTAGTCAACATTGGTTGAAATTGAGGTAAATGGAGGCAATTCCTCAGTACAAGTAACCCGCCATCAGCAATAAATTGATTTACATCATTAATCTCAAGAGGAATATCATCGTTTTTTTCAGTTAAAATTAGTTGACCTAAGTTGTGATGAATTTTTCCCAGCAAATGGTTTAATGCAGAAAACCCGAGGTGACCGTTAGGTTCATTAGGATCATAAAATAGCCATTGATGAGGCGATGACAACCGTTTGATGGTAATGGTATGCCAAGGATTGCTTAGTAATATTTTGTCATGTGAGATAAGATAGCCCGAGAGTAAATCATCATTGCCTATGTAATAAGTGGGGGTATTGTTACTAGCATCTTCATTATTTATATAAAATAATTTAACTTGCTTTAATAATAATTCAAAATAATCGCGTAATTCATCACTGATTGTCTCCAGTGTACCATTCCATTGCTGAACGGTATTGATCATCGTATCCCATTCGCCAAGCGATTTATTAAAAAATAAATCGGATAAAGCAGCGCATATACCTCTTTGGATTATTGGAATAGCGTTGATATCTTTATTTATAAGTGTCAAATATTGTGATAATTGATCCATAACCATGTTTTGGTTTTTGGTTTTATAGTTCCCTTTATAATCAAACTTAAAATCATTCGATGGTAATTGAAGATTAAGGAATGCGCTTGGGTTATGCTTGCAAGTTAATAGCAAGACTGATTCGTTGGGTTTGTCCTCTTCAGCGAGTGGCGTTGCTTCGGCATGCGATGCTTCTTTTGGCGAGGAAATCTGTAAATCAATAGATCTTGCTAGCGCAATTTGTTTTAAGGTGGTTAAATCTAGATTATCGATCGTAGATTCTTCAATAATGAGTGTTTTTAAGTGGGGCGTGAGTTCTAATAAAAATATTAAATTTTTGAAGGTTAAGTGAACTTCTTCCAATGAAAGATGTTGTAATGCCGGTAACATTAAATGAGCATTAAGGTTTTCAAGTATGCAAGCATTGGTGATATAAAGTTGTTTAAGTGAAGCTGCGTTTTGAGTCAATTGATATAAAAAACTCGAAATTTCACTATGAGATTTGATTCTTAAATACTGTAAATGCGGGAGTGGAAAATGTGTTATGTTCGAGCCAAACTCATCCTTGAATAAGGGAGCTTCGATGGCTAGGCGACGAATCTTTGTTGCGGTATTTAAGAAAATTTCTAGATTTTCTATTTGACATGTTTTTAAATATTTTATATTCAAAGTTTCAACATTAGGTGCATGAATCAAATTGATCAATGGGTTTAATGTCGAATGAGATAGATTTAAATCTCGCACTGACGAAAACGTCAGTGAATTATACGTAAAATTACTAATATTGGTTTTGGTTAAATTGAGCGTATCTAAATGATTTGATTTGGCAATGAATAAGGATAAGCTTTCAGGGGAAATTTTTGAACGTGTTAAGTTTAATTTTCGTAAGTTGGGTAGATTAATTGGTTTTGTTAAATCATTTTGTATTTTTGTTTGTTGTAAATTTAATTCTTCAATACAAGGGATATAATTAAATAATTCATATAAATTTTCTGCGGTAATGTGCTCTTGTAAAATATTTAATTTAGTAATTTTTGGCGTCTTACTGAGGACATACATTTTGCTGCTTAATGTTAGATTGCTATGTTCTAAATCTAGAAATTTTAATGCGTTAAAATAAGGTAGTCGCGTCAGAGGGCCTTCAAATTCACTAAAACGTAAATTTAAACTTTCTATTGAGGTGGCTTTGGCAAGTATATTTTCAAAGCTTGCGGCAGTCATTTGGCAAGTATTAAAATCAGCTTCTTTAAGTGATTTGCTTGCAGATTCTAATACATCGCCTGTAACGGTGGTGCCATTGGTTATCAATTCGTTAAGTGAGGTTGCGTGTTTAATTAAGCTTCCGAAATGATTTCCTGTAAGGTCGCATTTTTGTAGTTCTAATCTTTTAAGAGAAATAAGATTAATGGACAATTTTGTATCTGTATTATTTAAAGTGACTCTTTTTATACTTAAGTGCTCAAGCTGAGAAGCATGAATAATTAAATTTTCTAGATTGCTTAATGAGAACTGATCGCTTTCTGCTGAAGATGATTTTTTATGATGTAATTTTAAAGTTTGCAGTGATTGCAACGGGAGTGGTGTGGGAATTTCTCCGTGGAGTGCGCTCTTTGAAAAAATAATTACTTTTACTGTTTGAGCATGCTGAAGAATCGCATGGAAACTAATCGCGGAGATTTTAATATGAACGAGTTGTAAATTTTGTAGTGCGACAAAATTAATGTTAGAAATGTTGCCTTCTATTTTACAATCATAAATGGTAAGCGTTTTGATTTGTGTCGCATTGCAGAATAATTTTTCGAAATTTTCTGCGGTAATTGTTTTAAGATTAGATAATTTCGCATTAGCTAGATGGGGTAAATTTAGCGCTTGACTAAAAGTACCTGTTAATTGAGTTTCTTTCAATTCTAAACTAACTAAATTGTTTGTATTTTCGATACACTTTTGAAGATTATCTGTGCTAAACCATCCTTTTATATAAATTGAGGTTAAAGAAGGTAAATGTAAAGGTGAGGAAATAGTTCCTTGTATAGTAATTTCAGATAAGTGAAGTGATTCAAGGCGTGGTGTGTGTGAAAAAATGTTTTCAATTTCAGAAGCAGTGAATTGACATTGATATAAGTCCAGTGTTTTTAACTGGGTAAAGTGCAAGGGTTGTGTCAGTGATCCCTTTAAATTGGCTTGTATTAATGAAAAAGATTGAAGCTTAGGTGAGCTTTGTGCAAGCTGTATCAAATTATCAGTGGAAAGATTGCCACAAGTAATACTAATGGTTTCTAATTCAGACAAATTTTGTAAATGGTGAATGGGTAGAATGATTTCACCAAACATGATTTTTAAATTTTTTAAATTTTTAGTTAGATTAAGTGCGGATTCTAACTGTTTTGCATTAATTTTATTTTTTAAATGTAAGTTTGTAATATTTTCTAAATCTTGGATCGTGATAGTTTCATGATGTAAAGTTAATGATTTATTGTTAAGAAGATGAATAACGTCTTGCCCATCCAGTGTTAAGCTGGTGTATTGAGTGATAAATGGTATTGTTGGAAAATGTCGACGTAATTCTTGGCAGGCTAAATTAGATTTTTTACAAAAAGCGTCTTGTAAAATAGTTGTAAAGGACGGCTTAGCATTTTTTAAAACGGGTAATAATTCATCATGCGCATGCGTTGAATTTGCATAATCGGATAATTTTAATGGACGGTCTTTGTTGCCAGGGTAATCATTGATTATTTGGTCAATCCCATCATCATTTAGAATCAATATTTCATCTTCATTCAGTTTGAGTGTGTCCAATGCAGATTGGAAAACAACTTGTGTGTCGGCACAGATTAATTTTTTTCGTACCGGTAAATCATTAAGACAGGTGATGTTTTTTTTGGTAAGAGGAATAAAATCTTCATTTTTTTGCCAAAGATAGAGGGTGAAATCATCTTTGATTAGGTTTATTAGTTTAAGTTTGAACGTTTCTATCGTTTCGAGGGGCCAATCAGCTATTTCCCAACTGATAAGAATGAGTGTTTTTTTGACTTCTACTTCGCTATTGGGGTGTTGCCAAAAGGGTAACCCTTGAAATAATTTTTCGAAATTAATTTGAGCGCCGTTACTATCAAGGTCATACGAGTGTTCATTAATTTTTTCGAGCTGAAAAAAGTCAGATGGATAGCCCATTTTTTATTTATCCCCGTTTTTGTGTTTTTTATAAAATTTGGGGTGAATTATACCTAATGAATTTTAAATTGACATGAGTTCATGGTTGGTTAATTTGTTGTCAGTGGCGGGGAGATCCCTCACTGCGTTCGGGATGACGAGGATTGCGTTCGAGCTGACACATAAGGCACACTCGATCCTGTCATCGCGAGCGAGCGTGGCGATCTACTGAGGGGATTCTTCATAGGCTAAAGGACAGCCTGCCCAGGATGACATTGATTCGGGATTATTACAAAGACCTTCACCTTAACTTAGGCTTCACATTTCGCACAAAAGTCTTCCCTTCCCATGCCTCTTCAGACTTCCAAAATTGTTTCCAAAAATTATGGGTATTAAGACTTTTTGTATTAAATTCTTTTTTTCGTGAATGATAAGTATACGTGAGTGAAAAAATAGCCGCCAAAATGCGTGCCGTGTTTTTCAAAAAACGAATGCAGAAAGGGTCTGAATCGGCTTTAAATTGAGATTTGTTTTTCTTAAATTCTCTAGAAAATTCTGCAATTTGAGCTTCAGGTGTTTCAAAAAGATGATTATCAATCAGAATATTTTTTAGTCTTTCTACCTCTTTCAATTTATCTTCCAATACTATTTTTTTATGCGCAGAAGGATTTTTTGTGCGGTTCAGAGTTTTTAATCTAGCTTTTAAATGTGTTTCATACGTGCTACAAGTCGCTATGAGTTCTTTAAATAAATCTTTCATTTGTTTCTCCTGTGGATTTTCATTCTGAACGGATGCTTCAAGTTTATGTTTAGGTTTTTTAACTTGGTTTAATAGACCCTTGTCGACTAGCTTATCAATATCCCTTTCTAAATCCCTAAAAGTAGGTTCCGGTTTATAGTTATTATCGATAGCTTCTTTTTGTTTTTTTAAAAACGCTTCAATGACCAGCTCAAGTTCTGGATCATCGATACCATACGCAACCGTAAAAATATCCATTAATTCAGGTTTGATGTATTCAAATAACTCTTTAAGAGTAAAACGTCTTTTAAAAGCAGTGCTTTCTTCTTTGCGACCCGGCATATTGGACGGATTGCGTGTGGTGAATAAAATGAAGCCAGGCTCTACAGGTGGCTTTTTGTTAGGTGATAAGCCCATGGTGTAATCATTCAATACTTTTTCCAATGAAGAACTTTTGAATTCATCGATCTTGACAACCTGACCTTTATTAAAAGCGACTTCAAGTGCATCGAGTGTTTCTTGAGGACCAAAACTCGCGGGAATACGGCAAATGTCATGGGATGGAAGTTCTTCTAATGCGAATTCAAGGAGTTTGGTTTTGCCTACGCCAGGACGGCCTATCAGTCCCATGCCTCCTAAACCGCCGCGTAATTGGGTGGCATTAAGTGAGTTTTTATGCGTGCGCCGGTAATTGCGTAAGGCTAATAAATCCCTTATGTGTTGATAACTGGGTTGACGTGATGCAGTGACCAAGAAATCATCGGACTGACTTTGAACGGCCTCGGGTATAAACGTAGGCGCGAACTCTTTTTCAAAAAACGATTGTTGATCGGCGGGCACTAAATCTTTACCCAATCGATAGGCATAATATGCTGCCACGGCAACAGGATTACTGTCTTGATGTTCCTCACAATATGATAGCGTGAATAAAGCCATCATTTGTACTTCACGCGGTGAAATCAATAGGTGATCTTGAGAGCATTCACATAAAAAATAATAAACATCTAATATTTTTTTGGCGATGTCTAATGCCTGCGTTGCTAAACGTGATGGCACAAGAGTGGGTTTCAAAGTGAGTTCATAGACCACGTCCATGGGTAAAATATCAAATACTACGGCATTGCCATGATGTTCAAATAAGGTAGGTATTTTGCGATTACTACTATAACTGATGGGATTGCAGAGAAAAACAACATATCCCGTATAGGGATTTTCAAATTCACTCCACTGGCGACTCCCTATGTTTGCTTCGTCAATGACGAGCACTTTACGGTGGCCTGCCGGTTTAGGATCTGTTTCCCAGCGTTCTTTATTATCTAAGCCAAAATACACTGTCGTATTTGTATCAGCAAAATGATCGATCATGAACGTGGATTTACCTACACCCGATAAACCGGTGATGACTGTAAATTGCGCATGGTTGAGAACAGCATTGATTTCATTTTTGCGTTTTTCGAGAAAAGCTTGCGTTTGCGCAGTAATCTCCTCTGCTGATTTTTTAGGATTAAATCGTGTAAGTTTGCTACCACGAGTTAATGTTTTTAAACCACGCCACGGTCGTTCAGGATCAGCATTGCGGTAAATACGGTAATCAATCAAACGAGCACGCCAGTGATCGAGCGATTCACCTTCGATTTTGGGTATAGTTTGCAGTTCAGTGGGAGTGAATTTAAAAATGTGTATTAAGGCATAACGCTGTTCGGCTTCAGTGACGAGATGCTGGGAAATGTCTGGAACATAATCAAAAACATTTTTGTTGGCACACACCACACGCACTTGGCCAGAATCGGGGGCTTTGCCAAGCAAAATAGGTGCTAAGGCATCCGCGATTTCATTAGAAAATGTACCGCGAAGCAGAATATTCTGTTTCCCTAATGCTTTATTTAAAATGCCTTCCTGACTTTCAAAATGAAAACGTAAGTTGGGCGTTAATTCTCCGGTGATGCGATCTAATAAATCACCTGGACTACATTCGGAAACATCGATAATTTTCCATTCTTTTTTTTCAGTGAGTAGGGCTGTGGTCGTCGATACATCATCACTGTAGGTAACAGCAATGGGTGCGTTGCTGCGTTGCCAAGGGGATGGTATTACTGCCGGTGTGGGAGGAACATCGAAGACTTGCGGTAAGCGAACGCCCGGTGCGACATACACATCCAAACGAAGCTGCTGTTTTTTACAAGTAGTTAATAACTTTGCCCATTGATCATCACTCAATGCACGGGTTAGGTTGATGGATAGCGTTTGGTTTTCTTTTAATTCTGTTAAAAATCCTGAGACAGTATCCAATTGATAATTTTCACACACATAGCGCGTAAAAAATTGACTGAGTTGACCAGGATTTAACGGGGACGCTTGGGGAATAAGATGAGGTGTGAAAGTGGCATATTGTTTAAGGGTGGCCCAATCATAACCTTCATTCCGAACCCAAGTGATGGAGCGAATATCCCGATTTTTAATATGACCTAAAGTGGTTGCTTGTTGCCAAAAATAACAAAAGCGAGTGCTATCCCATAAACCATTATTAATACAAATGTGAGTAGGTTTTTTAGCTGCTTGAAATGCTTCTGATAGTTGACCTGTTTGACGTTCCAAATGATCTTTCTTAAGCTTCCAATCTCCTAGTAATAGTTTTAGCCAATTCTCGTCATGGTACAACTCAATATCATAATAAGGCGTTGTATCGTCAGGCGCACGAAGCGGCAGGACAGGAGGCAGCGTTAGCTCATCACTCGAGAAAGGACAAGTATCCACTCCATCCTTACCGAAACGTGAATAAACATCCGCTTCGACATAGGCATTGGGATGATTGAGATTAGTTAACGCAATCACCACGGCTCCCTCGGGCAAGGATTGGTTATCAATGGAAGGGGATGTATCAAATAACCTATTCCATTTAGAGAAATCATCCTCTTCCCATCCTACAAAATCGACGACAAATACCGGTGGATTGGCTTTATCTTTATGCATCGTTAAAAAATTATACGTAGGTCCACCAGGACCACGACGAGTTTCGCCGATGTTACCCACCTCGTGGATATAAGGAGTCTGGCAAGTGAGTTCATTAGGAGATTGCACATAAAGCAAAGGGCGGTGTTTATCCTGACAGTAGGTTTGCAATGCTAAACCGAATGCATTTAAATCATCTGTCGATGAAAATTCAATGAGACGTTTGCGTTGTTTACCTTTTTCGCCACCACCTAAAATATATTCAAAATAGGCATTGATGCGATTCTCAATCGATAGATTTTTCGCTTCCCATCGATAGATATCAGGGCGTGCTTTTTTCCAGGTTTCAAATAATCTGCCGTAGTTCGCAATTTTATGCTGACGTTCAATTTCTTTTTCCATCAATTCAAGCTCAGCCTCAGCTTGAGAGTGATCTTCAACTTTATTCGCTTGAGTAAATGCGGTAGCTAAATGTTCAAGTGGTTCTGCTAAGTTTTTTTGCGCATCAGGGTGAAGTGCGGCAAATTTTTTAAATAATTGATAAGCCTTGCCAAGTAATTTTACATTAGTAATGCTGGGTTTTTTTAAAACATCAATAATATTTTTTAAATTAGCATAATCTAGCGTTGAAAGTTGCTTTATAAAATCTTCTACATCACTTTGCGGAGCAGGAGCCGGCGATGGAGGCGTGGATAATTCTCCTGTTTCTAGCTGCGACTCAATGCTGGAAAGGGCCTCTAAAACTTGATCCGCAAACGATTGCGGATCAAGCTTGGCAAGCTCATTGATTAACTCATTCAAATTGGGTAGTGAAAAAGAATACCTAGGCACTGGTTGAGAAGAAGGTTTTCCTTCATCGGAAGAAATATCACCTGAAATTTCTATCTGTGGAAATGTTAAAAGTAGATTGTTCAAATCAAGATGACTACTAAGTATTTTTTCTACATGTAAATTTTTCAGTTGTGGTGCGGTGTGAAGTGTTTTTTCTAAAACATTAAAAAACAAGTAAACGTCATATAAGACAAATTTATGTAAAGAGGGAGGAAGAGTCACTTCGTGCACGAATTGACAATGGTGAAATTTTAATTCCGTCAATTTTTTTGCATTTTTGGTGAATTGATAAAAACTATCTGGTGTGATCGTTGTGTAACTAATTTGTAGTGTTTCTACCTGAGGAATAGTCCAAGGTGTTACAGTATCTTCCACTGCCCATAGATCGATGTGCAATTTTTTAATATTAGGTGCCTTTAAAAATATTTTGTCTAATACGGACCCTTTAATTAAAGAAGGGGCTTTTTGTGGCGAGGTAATATCTTGAAAGTAGGGTGATAATGATAATTCAAATTCTTCAAGCGCTGCTATGCTTGTGTTCATGTTTTCTAGTAGATTAGTGACACTGTGTAAGGTGTTTACTATGTGTTGTGCATTATACTTCCAAAATACATCGGATATTACTAGTTTCTTGAGAGACGGCAATGCAAAGCGTTCTGAGGTTGATCCGATGGGTAAAGGATAAGATAGCACTAAATCTTCTAGCCGACGTGCTGTTGAAATTAAAGCAGCTAAATTTTCTAAAGTAATCTGATTACGATAACAGTATAAAGATTTTAAAAATTTAAAATTAAGAGGTTTGAATTTTTTTGAAAGTATACAGGTATCTAATTTTAAAACCTCAAGCATAGAGCTGCGTTCAGCAATCTCTTCTAAAAAATTGGTTAGTGAGGAGCTGTTTGTGATGTTTAATTGATGAAGATTGGGGGATTGGCTTAATATAACCATTATATTTTGCCAAATACTATCAGGACTTTCAATTTCCAAGATAGATAAGACGCCAAGTAGTGGTAGAGATTTAATTTCTCCGTATATTTGTGTCTCTTTTATAGATAGTTGATGAAGATTGGCATTACTATAAGTAAGTAAATTGTGTAATTGATTTGCAGTAACTTTCGATGAGTAAAAAATTAAATTATTAAGTTTAGGTAAATGTATACTCTGAGTGGGTTGTCCCTTTATTTCGCAATTGAAAAATTCAAGTCTTTCAAGCTGATGACAGGACTTGAGAATTTTTTCTAAATTATTCCATGTAACTTCTTGTGTGAATTTTATGTGCTTAAGACCGGATAAATCCAGTGAATTTTTAATTTGATCACTTATTTTACTGTTTGAAAATTCTATTTTTTTCGTAATGGGACTAATCAATTTTTCTATATTGTTGGCCGTAATGTTCAGTCCTACGATGCTTAGTTCAGTTATCTTTCCAATAGATGCGGTCAATGTGCCGTCTATTCTTGTGTTATAAAGAGACAGAGTAAAAGAACCATTGGGTGCTTGAATTAATTTTTCTAAATTATGTGCTTTTATAGTGGTACAACTCGATATAAAAAGCGATTTAAGCATATTTAACTTAATGGGTAAGGTTATTTTCCCATCAATAGTAGTGGTATCAATTTTTAAATATTCAAGTTTTTCAGTGTTTGCTAATAGTTTTTCAAAATTGCTACCTTTGATATTGCAGTCGCTGATAATTAAATCAATAAGTATGTTTAATTTTAAAGGATATTTTATGTCGCCATTAATTTTTACATTAAAAAAATATAATTTTATTAAACTTGTGGCACTTCTGAACGCGTTTTCCAAGTTTTCTGCATCGATAGTGACATGTGATAATGATAGTGAAGTTAGTTTAGAAAGCTTTGCTGGCAACACAAGATTGCCTTCAACTTTTGAGTACCAAATAACGATCTCTTCAATATTTACTGAATTTGCAATGATTTTTTCTATATCAAGAGCATTAATCGATTTGGGTTCATAAGAAAAGAATGACTTTGATGATTTGCTATTAATGCGGAATGACTTTAATTGCGTTAAATGTAAGTTGCGTGATATGTTCCCGGTTATTTTTCCAGCAGTTATCGAAACTGATTTTACTTGATGGGTGAGTGTTAGTAATAACTCAAGGTGTTTTGCTGATAAAGAGTGGGTTGTTCTAATTTTAATTTCGTCGATGGGTGATTCTGTCAGCTGATTAAAATTAATTGTTACATTGTTAAGTTCAATGGATTGCTTTTCAATCAAAGTTTCAAGCTGATTCTCTTCTAAGTTTAAAAAACGATATTGATAGTTCACCTCTAGGTTGGGTAAGTACATTCGTAAGATTTGTAATGTTTCATTTTCTGCACTGGAAAAACTATCATGCGTAATAATAGTTTGAGACGCCGGGTAATTTTCAGCGAGCAACCTTAAAATTCGTGTTTTATCAAAATAAATAGTATTTTGACCAAATATACCAGAACTTTTATTTAATAATTGGCTTAATAGTGAGGTTTTTAATTGTCGTTTGAGTAGCTTGCCTGTTTTATTTTGCGACTCATCAATCCAATAGTCATCGATAATATGAATTTTTTCTTTAGAAAGCGACAGCTTGTGAAAAACTTCTTTTTGTAAAATGGCAGTATTTTCAAAGGTTATATTTTGTTGGACGCTAATACTGTTTAGGATATTTATATTTTCTTTAGTGAGAGGTATAAAATCTTTGTTTTTTTGCCACACATAAATTGTAAATCCATCGGACAATAATTTTTCTAATACATTTTGTACTTCTAAGGTCCTGCTTTTAGACCATGCAAGACTAGTCCAATCGGCAAAAATTAAAGTTTTAGCTATTTCAACGGATCCTTGAGGGTGTTGCCATTGTTTAGGATCTTGTTGAATAATTTTTTCAACGCTGAGCGTGCCACCAATCTGGTCGGTATTAAAGAAAGGCTCATCGCCTTTTTCGATGTAATAAAATTCAGAAGGGTAAGCCATTTTTCCTCTAAAATATCAATATCGAATAACTTGTTATTTATTTAATTATAGTCAACTCGACCTAAGCCTTTATTTAATATATATTATTAACAATAATTTAAAAATTGTTTATATTTTAATCTATACTTTGCAATTATTCAATGTATTATTTATATAAGACTTTTAAAAGCACAGAGAATAGGCCATGCCACTTAATTTATTAGCCGTACAACACAGTCTGAATTACTTATTAGCGTCGGATGATTCAAGTACGAATAAATTCAAAAAAGAACAACGTGATTTTTTAAAAGACATGCTTACGGAAATTATTGTCACCAACCAAGGTATTCAGGAACGTTTGCGAAATAAACTGACTGATCCCTCTCTAACAGCGACGGATAAAGTTAATCAATACATGCAAAATGTCAAAGATGCTTGTGAATTTTGTATTGAACGTACTGAAAAAATAAAACAAGCTTTTGATAAGTTTTCGGATAAAAGATTTTTAGAGAGAAATTTTGGTGCAAACAAACTTTTTCTAGATAATTTTGAGGCAGTCATCGCTGAATCTAAGGATATTCTCCAAAAAATAATTAGCGCTGAGGAGAAGCAATCAGAAAAACCAAATGACCTTTCTCAATCAGATGTAAATCGAGTAATCGATAAATCTGTCGAATGGTTGGGTCTGAATGCATTGCCCTATTGGATCTGTGATATCAGTGGTGGTTATTTTTTTCCGATGAAACAAGCTTGCGATCCCTTAACAGGTAAAGCAAGTAAACGAGCTGGAATAGATTTTTTAACCAAAAAACGAAAAGTTATCTGGGGGGAGGAAAATGGAAAGTGTGATGGTTATGTGAAGCAAGGCCGAGATCAAATTGAAAGAACAGGCTGTCCTGATTATGCGCCCGTGATGACTGAACATACTCAATGGCATTTTGAGACGCAAGGTGGTTGGAATAAAGAGTATCTTCACGCCGTAAAGAACATGATTTCCTGGACCGTCTTGGCCACGACACCTAACGATACAAAAAAATTCATTGATAGAGCAATGGAGCGCATGCGTAGTGATCAGGTTTATAAAATTGGGTATTTGCTTGATGGGCCACATTCAACTCGCGTAAGAATCATACCCACCACAAATATCATTGAATTTTATGAACCCAATTACGGAACATTTTTCTTTTATTCAAAAGAAGATTTTGCTAACTTTTTCTCTTTACTTATTTCATTAGATAAGTTGGGTGGCACCAATAATAAGCATTTTTTTTGTTATTCCATCGGAAAAAATAAAGTTCCTGAAAAAATTCCAGTGCCTCGCACCCCACAAAAAGAACTCACTCCTTCCACAAAGGATGCGATTTTTATGAGTTACATCGATGCCAAGAATAGGTTAAACAAAGAAAATGGTCCAATTATTCGCGATATATTAATGACCCTGGTTTCTTCTGCGAAAGAAAGATCAACGTTGGAAAAAATTAAATTAGATTTAGAAAGCTCTCCTAATCTCGATACAAATTTGCAAAAATTACTACCGCTTGTTCAGAAAAAATTAGATTCATTAGGAAAACTGCCTTCTTCAAATCGAGTAACGAAATTTTTCTCTTCTGTGCATGAATTTTTTTCTGGACCAACACGTAAGCTCATACCTATTACTGAGCCAGAAACTAAAAAAGCCGTATTTTTTAGTGACAGTGATCAAACTATAACTATCGAAAATTTTAAACCTGATGCAGTGAATTTGTTTGATGCGTTAAAACAACAATTAGAAAATTATTTAGTAAATTTAGATCAAACATCTAAAGTGTATCCTCAACTAAAGCTATTAGAAAATGACATAGCAAAAGGTAGAGATTACCTTGAGCAAACAAATAACCTTGAAGTCATTAAAGCGTTATTGGTTAATTTGAGTATGGATTTAGAAAATATAAACGATGAAAATGACGTGGCTTCACTATGGAGTACTGATCCGAAAGAAATAAAAGAAAATACAAGAAATGTTGTAAAACAAATGCAAGCAGCTATAGAGAATTTTCAACAGAAATACAGTCGCTTAACACCTTCTTTTTCCAGCAAAGTAGCAGGCTTAACAGCGGAAGAGAGATTGGAGGCCGATAAAAAAGCTTTGGAAACTATTTTGCAAGATTATCAAAAAGACAATGATCGGTTTATCAATAAAATGTACACGGTATTTAATAAGCCTAACCCACTTATTTTAAAGGCGAATGAAGAATTAAAAGCGCTTTTACAATCCCAATCATCGCCAGAAGAATTCGAAAATGCGGTGCATAAAATTAATCAAACACTAGCGCATTGCTCTAATGCTAGCTTTTCTAAAAAATTAAGTGGCTTTTTCCAAGACCATTTGGGGTACAAGCAGTATTCCCGTAGCCAGCCAGGCATTTACTTATCGGAACCCTTGCCCACCCCACCGTCTCAGCGGCAATCTGACTTCAGGCCACCTGGCCTTCTTTAAAAAGATAAGCGAATCAATGGCTTAAAAAAATACACCATCTAATTATAAAATTGACTTTCTTTGTATTTTTGTTTAAAATTTGATCTAATTTGACCAGTTGTCATGGGCCCGGCATGGTTTGTAAGGCGAGGCACTGGTTATAAAGCTTATAAACAAAGAGAGAGATTATGCGCGCTAGAAATCAATTCATGGCTCCTTTAGACATTCATCGCTTCAAAACGCAATTTAAAACCTTGCGTGCTGAGGTGTGGTCGATGAGGACTAACATGGCTGGAATCGATACTAATAAGGTATTAGATAGTGAAGTTGCGCAACTCAGAAAAAAATACATCGGATTAATTATCAAATTATTGTATTTCCATACAGAGGTGCAAGGTTTTTTTGACAAAGCAATGGATGATAAGACGGCTGCTGACTTACAAAACTTTCACTGGCCATCATACTCCCAAGAAAATTATTACCCGCATTATCCGGTAAAGCGGTCATTGCCTGAAAATAAAACTCTAATTTTGGACGAAGTATGTGATCATATAAGTAATCTGGTTTATAGGGCAAATGTGCTATTTAAGATTAATTTTCTTAAAAAAGAAGATCCACACAAATTGCGAATCCGTTACACATTTGATGAAATTAAAGCGCCTAGTTATACGGATTATTTAAATGAGCAAATCCGAGAAGCAATAATTCATCAAGATGCTTATTTATTAAGAGCATTAATGCATACTGATGCCATTGATGTGAATGCTAAATTTCCTGAACTCGACTATCCTACGCAAGGTAATCGTTCTACTTTTTTCATTGAATGCGTTAAATATTTTCCTGGTCATACAGGCGTGGTGGATTATTTGCTTGAAAGAAATGATATTGATACGAATTGCCCAGATGCAAAAGGCAATAGTCCTTTGTTTTATTTATTATTAAAAAAATCTGCTACAGGTAGAAATATTAAAACCTTAATCAAAAAAGGCGCCAAGGTGACAGATCTACCCTCACAAGCGATGAACTTTGCATTTATGACAGGCAATGATGTCGCTGCAGTTTTGTTAAATACTTATACCGAGAATCGTCATTCTTGGACCATTGATGTGCTTATTGGTGCAATCCAGTTTTCTGATACTCCGCATACAATTAAAATTATCTACAATTACATTATCAACAATTATCCTAAGAATGAGATACAAAAACATTTGGATGCCAATCATTTTTCTGAATTAACATTAATGATTGCTTTAGAAAATACCAACGCAGCCCTTGCGTTAATCAAAGAAAGTCCCTATCAATATAATGTGATATATGATTATTCGAATGATTTATTATTAGCGGTGCGAGTAGGAAATTTAAAAGTAGTTAAAGCATTATTGGAACATAAATTGATGAATTTAAACATCAATGCGACGGATAAAGATTTTGGCATGACCCCTTTGATGTGGGCAGTAAAATTAGGACATCAAGAAATGCTTGAAATTTTGGCGCCGCATTCTAATGTTAATCACGTGATTAAATCAGGAGAAAATAAAGGTAAAACGGCTTGTCATTTGGCAGCAGGCTTGAACCAACCTAAAATGGTTAAAACCTTATTAAAGAAACATCAATTTTATCTTTATACTAAAGATGAAACGTTATCCCCTACAGCTGTTGACGAAATAGGAACACGCTCAAAAGCTTCTTTAATTGCCAATTTAAGCATTTGCGAATTAACTCAAAGGCAAATCGAATATAAAATTGAACATTTTAAAGAAAATGGCCGTGCTTTCTATGGCTTATGGGGTATCGGTAATAACCGAAAAGCAAAGAAAATCGCTGAAGCGTTAGCACGTGCCAATGCAGTTGATCCAATCAATGTGCAGGAATTTTTGCATTATAAAAAAGATGGTAAGCAGCAATCCATTTTAGAAGCGTTGGATTATCATCGCGTTGGATTTTTTGGCCATACCCGTTCCTATCAAGAAATAACTCAATTTGTGAATGAAATAACTCCTAAGGTAAATAACCATGCTTCCTAAGACCAAATTCAATATCGACTATTTTTCAGAAAACTTAAAAGCTTTATCTGAAATACCTGTTTCTATAGAGAAGTCAGCCGACAAGACATATTATCTTTCAATCATTGAGAAATATTTATTGCTTTTGCATTTACCTACAAAAATTTCAGCACTATATAAACGTTCAGAGGACTTAAAAGTAGAATGCGATGCTATGCGAGGCGTCCAATCTCCATTACCTCGAGAAATTGAAATTTTAGGTTTACGAACAAAGCAATATGAAAACACTTTGGAGCTAATCAATTTTATTGAAGATGAACTTAAAAAGTACGGTGCAAACTTTATTCTAAATAAAGAAGTAACAAGAAGTACTTTTTTGGGACAAAAAAGACGAGCATTTGAAGAATGTTTTAAAAAAGAAGGTTTTAATAATTATTACTTGCCTAATTTAAACAAGATGAATACTTGTTATGGTTTGGATTTGTGTAATGATTTACTCACCTTTGCCATTAAAAATCAACGCATGGGATTAATGGATGCCTTGGTAGAGGCTGAGGTAGACATGAATCAACCTCTTGTGGGCGATAAAAGACCGCTGGATTTAGCGTTAGAAGGTCCACCAAATTTACCTTTAATTGAACAATTGACGAAAGGTGAGGCAGCGCTTATCTATCCTGGAAATATTGAAGCTTCTCCTTTATTACGCTATTTGAGTAAAGTAGATACCTGTAAAAAAGAAAATCTTGAGATTATTAAGCATTTGTTAGATCAGTTAACTCCAACTGAAATAAAAGATCATGCATTAAGTATTTATGAATGCCTTTTAAATAAAATTCCTTTGTATGTTGAAACAAAATCAAAAGGCAATATTTTGTATGATATTTTGTTCCACTTCATTATGGTAAAAGGGGCGCCTGTCGATGATCCTTTTAATACACTTAGCTTATATGCTCACGAAATTATTCAAGATGATGGTATTTACAATTTGTTTCAACAGAGAGGATTTGTTCTTCCTTCATTAATGCTCCATAGGGCTCATTCGCTAGGTAGAAAGGCATCTGTTGCTGTTAAGAAAGAAATACAAGCTCTTAAAGCCGATCATCCACAAAAGTTGTTTCATCTCATGGCCAATGGAAACGTCACTGAAGCATTACAATTAATTGACAATTTTTGTAAGGATGAAGCAAGCAAAAGCAAATACATCAATGGTGAAACCCTTTTATCGGCATGTAAATTTGGTCACTATCTCATTGTTAAAAAGCTTATTGAAGAAAAGGTGGATATACAGTATCAAGATCAATATAAGCAAAATGCGCTGACGCTAGCCATTCAAGATGCGAATCAAGATATTGCGTTGTTGTTATTAGACAAAGGCTATAAAAGTTCTAATGACGGTGAAACCCTTTTATCGGCATGTAAATTTGGTCACTATCGCATTGTTAAAAAGCTTATTGAAGAAAAGGTGGATATACAGTATCAAGATCAATACAAGCAAAATGCACTGACATTAGCTATTCAAAGTGGGAATCAAGATATTGCGTTGTTGTTATTAGACAAAGGCTATAAAAGTTCTAATGACGGTGAAACCCTTTTATGGGCATGTAAATTTGGTCACTATCACATTGTTAAAAAGCTTATTGAAGAAAAGGTAGATATACAGTATCAAGATCAATACAAGCAAAATGCACTGACATTAGCTATTCAAAGTGGGAATCAAGATATTGCGTTGTTGTTATTGGGGCATGACTATAAAAGTCCTAGCAATTTTAAGGACGATTTGGCATTAGCAAAACAATTTAAGCAATCGGCTGTCGTTGGAACGCTTACCTATCTACAAAAGAAGTCGGTTATTGAAGATGTAGCCAAAGCAATTGATGAGAAGATTGAACATTTTACCAAAAATGGCAAAGCATTTTTTGGCTTATTTGGGATTGGCAATAAACGCAAAGCTAAGAAAATTTCTGAAGCATTGGAAAGAGCAAAATCATCTCCAATAACAACAGTGGATCATTTTTTAAATGATCACATCCATGGTGAAGAATCGATTCTTGAAGCGCTTGACTATCACCGCATTGGATTTTTCGGTCATACGCGTTCCTATAATGACATTGTGAAAAAAGTTGAAGAGATTAACGTGAAGAGGGGCTTGTCATCCCGAACGAAGTGAGGGATCTCCTCATTAGTGGGAGATCCTTCGTAGGCTAAAAAGCAGCCTACTCAGGATGACAAGGTTGCACTTTTTATAAAAAAAACTAATGTCAAAAAAATGCTTGTCATTCCGAGTGCTTGTCATCCCTCACCGCGTTCAGGATCTCCTCATTAGTGAGGAGGAAGGAGGCGCGGAAGGCATAACAAGCTGCAACTTTGTGCGATAATAACAAAAAAGGCTGACACGCAGCGATTATGAATAATCATCAAATTATTAAGCAGTTATCTTTTAAGCAAGACATTTCGCCCTTGTTAAAAATGGCTATTCCTTTGGTTTTAACCGGGGGTATGCAATCTTCACTGAATTTTTTTGAAAATATTTTTCTTGCCCACCTAGGTCCAAGCGTGTTAGCAGCAGGAGCGTTGGTTTCTTGGTTATTTGCGACGTTGATTGTCGTTTTGTTTGGCACTTTTAGCGCCGTGAACATCATCATTGCTCATCAATACGGTGCTAATGACACACAACATATTTCTAATGTAGTGCGCGATGGATTTTTGTTAGGAATTTTGTTGTTGATTCCTACCTTTTTATTATTTTGGAACATGGCACCGATTTTTTTGCTGTTTGGTCAAAGTGAGCAATTGGTTAATTTGGCAGTGGCTTATTTACATGCATTAGCTTGGGGTTTATTACCTAAATTTGTATTGATTGTTTTATTTGAAATGTTATTGGGTATTGGTCATATACGAACAATGACACTGTTTACGGTAGTGACCACACCTTTATATATATTTTTTAGTTATGTACTTATTTTTGGAAAATTCGGCTTCCCACGCTTAGAAATCGCAGGTGCAGGTTGGGGAATGACACTTGGTGATTGGCTGAGTGCTGTATTCATGGTCATCATTATTTTTTGTAATAAACGTTATGCCCCTTATGTAAGATCTATTTTTAATTTCTCCTCACCGTCTTATTTATGGGAAATTTTCCAAATCGGTTTACCTATGGGCGTGATGTATTGTGTGGAAGTGGGTTTCTTTTTTGCAATGACGTTAGTGATGGGTTTGATTGACGTGCACACATTGGCTGCTAACCAATTAACGATGCAATACCTGGGTCCCTTAATGGGGTTGGTATTTTGTATTGCTCAATCGGTGACAGTGCGCATGGGGCATCAATTGGGCGCTAATCAAATTGCCGCTGCAGAACGTACCAGTTATGCTGGTATTTTCATTGCTATTGTTTACATGAGTCTGACTGCATTGGTTTATATATTTTTTCCTAATCTACTTATTGCTCTCGATTTTAATTCACACAATGCCCAAAACGTTCAGACAATTGTTTTAGCGCGCCAATTTCTTTTTATTGCCGCTTTTTTTCAAATGGCTGAATCAATTCGCATTGTTTTGTTTGGTGCTTTGCGCAGTTTGAAAGACACGCGGTTTACATTGTATGTTTCTATTTTTAGTTTTTGGGGCATTGCATTGCCGTTAGGGTATTTAGGTTGGAAAGTATTGCACATGGGTGGCGCCGCTTTTTGGTGTGCGATGTTGCTGAGTGGGGTAGCTAGCGTCATCTTGCTTTATTACCGGTTTAATTGGAAAATCCGCGCAAGATCAATATAATAATCAAAAACAATATATATGCTCACAATATGATCTAAAGTTGTTGATCGTCTTAATCTGACAGCCTTAAATCGCTTTATAATAAAAGTATAAAAAGAAAAAGAAGGAGTGGATGTATGAATTCATTTGGCAAGGCTCGTCGAGCCTTTTTATGCTTGTTACTCCTTTATCCCGTGATTGTATCTGCATTGCCTGAATTGATTGAGCCCATTGGAGAAAAAGCCATTGTGGTGGATCCACGGGAACACCGCTGGGGCGCTTACACAGCCGATGGTCGTCTGATTAAAACCGGTGTGGCATCCGCAGGAAAAGATTGGTGTGATGACATGCAAGCCCCTTGCTATACCCATGTTGGTCAATTTCGCATTCGCTCTTTAGGTGGTCCTGGTTGTACGTCACCGTCTTTCCCTTTGCCTTATGGTGGAGCGCCTATGCCTTATTGCATGTATTTTACCTACGCACAAGCGCTCCACGGTTCAAATGAAGTGGCCGATGCCAACTTAAGCCATGGTTGCGTGCGTTTGCACGTGTCTGATGCAAGGTGGATTCGTTACAATTTTGCTCAAGTGGGCACATTGGTGATTATTGAATCGTATTAACTCTCTCTCGCAATCTTCATTGCAAAAGCAAAAAAGAATTGCAGCTAGATAAAGCGTGCATGGCTCTTATTATCTAGCTGCGATAATAAGAACTTATTTATAAGTGCACACGCGATGACTGCGGTAATAATGACCATGGTACCAATGCCCTTTAACCCAATAGCAATGGTGCGCGGGTGTACGGCATACTTTATAACCATTATGCCAATAGCACTGATAAGCATTGGAAGAAAATGCTGTTAAACCTAGAACTCCTGCTAAAAGAAAGGATAATAACTTTTTCATGACGCCTCCTTCTTGTTTTGTAGAAAATTATATCCGTGACCTTAAGTATAGGCTCTGTTTGATGTTTGGGGTTTGGGTGAAGTAAATAGTTGAAAAGTATGCAATTCATTTTTATGTAGATGCCACTGCGTGAATAAGGCTCTAAACGCAACGCTTAGTCATCCCTCACCGCGTTCAGGATCTCCGCTGATGGCTGTCATGCCAGCATGTTTTTAGCTGACATGACAAAATCGTTCTATCACTTCTTAGTAATTAAATCCGACAAATCATTGGCATGATCTTCTTCATCTTCCAAGATTTCTTCCAGCATGCGTCGGGTGGTAGGGTCATCTTTTCCAAACCATGCGATGAGTTCTCGGTAAACCATAATGGCAATGCGTTCGGCAATTAAATCTTCCTTGATTAAGTCCATTAAATCTTTGCCTTTACCATATTCAGTCGCCGTACGTTGTTGCACCGTGGCTGGATTGAAATCAGGATTGCCCCCCAATTGATCAATGCGTTCTGCAATCATCAGCATATGACGTTGTTCATCCAAAGCATGCTCTTCAAATTCATCGGCCACTTGAGGTCGATCAATGCCTTTAGCAATAATTTGATGATGGCGATAGCGCATGACGCACATAATTTCAGTGGCTAATGCTGAATTTAATAAACGATGCGCTTGTTCTAAATTCAGTGGGTAATCCTTGGTGACTGCACCTTCATCAATGGATTGTTGTGCTGCCGCGCGGATATCTGTTAGATCAAAAGGTAATTCTTTGTCAGCCATAACGATTTCCTCTGTCCATAAATAAATTGATCAATTATAACTGTATTGCTGCGTGATCTCCAAATGGATCCTAATGTTGCCAAAGCTATAGGCATTTTAATTTTTTATGAATGTGTTTAGAATGGCGCATCGTTTATTTGGGGTTATGCGCATGAAGAAAGTAGGTTTTGTTCTATTGCTAAGTTTGCTCTTGTCTGGCTGCTCAATATTTCGTACCCATAAGCTGGATGTCGTGCAAGGCAATGTGATTAACGATAGAGACGTTTGTGAATTGCGCACAGGCATGTCAGAAAACCAGGTCAAAGATATCATGGGCACACCGCTTTTAATCAATTTATTTTCAGGCGATCGCATAGAATACGTATACACGTATCAGCCTGGCTATCAAAAAAGACAAGTGAAGCGCGTCAGTTGTATTTTTAGGCATGGTCGTTTAATCGAAATCATCCGTAGCTGTGAATAATACTTAACAAAAATAGCAAAATTCTGTACACCGTCTATACTGAAACAAGGCTTTACGCATATTTTTTAATCGAAAAATCTAATTTCATTAAAAATTCAATCATTTAAAACATCATCCATATTTTTAAACCTATTTGATTTTTTTGTTATAAGAAAAAACAGGAGGTGTGTGATGAACGAAGATATCCTTAAAGGAAAATGGAAAGAAATCAAAGGTCAATTAAAGCAACAATGGGGTAAATTAACTGATGATCAAATTAGTCAAGTGAATGGATCATATACTGAACTAGAAGGTGCGTTACAAAAATCATACGGTTACCAAAAAGATCAAGCCAAACGTGAAATTAACTCATTTTTAAGAAAAAATCATTGGAGTGAAGAATAGATTAGATTCACGTGCGTTAATAAATATGGTCAGTTCAAATAATAAATTTGAACTGACCATATTAGTTAATAACAATTTTTGAAAGGACTCCCATCATGAAAACGAAACCAAGCAATGCTACTAAAAAATTAAAAGGTAAAAAGATTGCGATTTTGTTAACCGATGGTTTTGAAGAAGTAGAAATGACAAAACCACGTGATGCACTTAAAAAAGCAGGTGCTAAAGTGGCTTTAATTACTTTAAAAGGAAAACAAGTTAAATCGTGGCGTCATGATCATTGGGGTAAAAAATTTAAAACCGATGCATTGGTAAAAAATGCCAACCCGAATGAGTTCGACGGTATTTTGTTACCCGGTGGTGTTATGAATCCTGATAAATTACGCTCAGATAAAAAAGCAGTAAAATTTTTAGGAGCTTTTGTACGCAAGAAAAAACCAATTGCTGCAATTTGTCACGGTCCGTGGACGTTAGTTGAAGCCTGTAAATTAAAAGGCGTGAAATTAACTTCTTATCATTCCATTAAAACGGATTTAATGAACGCAGGCGCTGCTTGGGTGGATAAAGAAGTGGTTTGTGACAACAAGAAAAATTTGGTCACAAGTCGCTCACCTAAAGATATACCTGCTTTTAATAAGGAAATTGTAAAACATTTTAACCGCAGGCGTGCAGCTTAGGCTTTCCTTATTTTCTATGGCTGAGTGAATTTAAATGACTCGGCCTTTTTCTTAATATTTATTTAAGTGATTTCTGTTATTTTCCTGATAATAATTAAAAGCGGGATAGTGTATGTTTTCTAGTCAAGATATCAATAAAAAAAACGAATCTGAAGATGATCAATCATTACCATTGCCGGCCGAGATGTTGCTGCATATTTTGATGTGGAGTGACATACATACTTGGATGGCAATGCGGCTAGTAAATAAAGCATGTCAAGCGCTCGTCGAAGATGGCAATGAATTATGGAAAAAACAAGTAGAGATGGATTTTCCTTTGGCAAGTCATTTATACACCTACAAAAATGATATTTTATATTATGCATTATACAATGATTTGCAAAAGATAGAGTTATATGAACAAGATGTAACAAAGCATGATGAGAATGCCCTTGTCTCACCTAGAAATCTAAGAGAATTATTTAACTCCATTCGAAAGGATGATTTGCAAAAAATTAAAACGATCACCGTAGATACCTTTTCTATTTGGTATGCGCCGAATAGTCTTTTTTATTCTGCATTTTATTTAGCGGTTCATTTGCATCGTCGTGAAATTGTAAATTATTTTATGGAAATGACACCTATTGTGGGTATGAATGAGGAAATTTATTCGCCTATTCATATGGCAAGTGCTGATGGTTCGCTGGAAAGAGTAAAAGCTCTATTGGACATGGATCCTGGACTTGTTAACTTAGTGCGTCGTAGTGTGACACCTTTATGTTTGGCGATTGATTTTAACCATTTAGATGTTGCAAAACATTTATTAGAAAACGGTGCCGATACTAAGCTTATCAAGCCAATTTTTTTGATGCTGAGAGCGCGTTCACCCGAGCTTATTGATTTACTGCATCAATATCATGTGGATATTAACGTGGCCAATAGCCACGGCACTACTGCTCTTATGTGGCATAGTAATGCTGGTAATTTGCCGGTGGTGAAACGCTTATTAGAATTAGGTGCAAAGACTGATTTAGCGGCGAAAGAGTGTGGCAATCTTCCTTTGCATTTTACTTGTCGCCATGGTCATTTGGAGGTTGTGCAATTATTAATTGAGTATGGTGCTGATGTGAATGCGCAGTCCTTAAACGGTAACACGGCATTACATATCGCAGTTAAGTATGGTCATGAAGAATTGGTGGCTTATTTGTTGGAAAATAATGCCGATTATACGTTAGAAACAACGGATGGTAAAAAGCCTAGTGATTTAGTGGAGTACGCTATAAGCGATCCTATCAATCACTTTTTTAAATTATGGATGTTGTTAGAAAAAGTGCAAGCCTATCCTTCTGTAAAACAAATTGATGCAATTTTATCTTTACCATTGGACGATGATTATAAAAGCACTTGTGGTAAGCTAAAGTCTTATTTTGTTCATGCATTTTTTTCGCTGAACCCTCTGATACAGGAATTGCAACGATTGCCTACGCATGATTTACAAACGCTGCGCGAGTGTATGGAGAGGAATAAAAAAAATATTGACATAACGAAGTATGATTTCATCATGAAGTATATTTTATCTGAGCAAGTGACTTTAACACATCACTTGGAAGCCGTCGCTTTACGTTAGTTATTCGAGGCACCGAATCTTGCATTGATCCCAACCGCCACCCAATGCTTTAACTAACCCGACGGCTGCTGTCATGCGCTGACCCGCCACATCAGCCGCCGTCTTCTTTGCAGTAAAGGCATTGATTTGTGCCGTGATGACACTGGAATAAGCCACCGTGCCTGCTTTGTATTGATTGATCACTAACATCAATGCCTTCTCAGCGCTAGCCACCGCTTGCCTTTGCACAATGATTTCACGATTTAAAATACGCAACGTTGCAAGATTATCTTCCACGTCTTGAAAAGCAGCGAGTACCGTTTGTCGATAACTGGCTACAGTAGAGTCATAACCCGCTCTTGCTGCCGCTATCGTGGCCGCACGTAAACCACCATCAAAAATAAGTTGTGATATTTGTGGTCCGTATGACCATCCTAACGTCGGCAGCGTAAATAGTTGTGATAGACCGGCATTGTTGACCGTGCTATTGGCGGTTCCTGTTAACGTGATCGTAGGGAAATAAGCAGCCGTTGCCACGCCAATTTGTGCATTGGCTTGTGCAATAAGACGTTCTGCTTGCGCAATGTCAGGACGACGTTCTAATAAACACGAAGGAACGCTCAGTGGAATAGGAGGCGGATTTCCTCGTAAGGGGTGGAAAGGCAAACAGAAATTTGCAGGTGGCACACCAATTAATACCGCAATAGCATGCTCAAAGACCGCGCGATTAATGCCATTATTAATCGCCAGTGCTTGAGCAGATTCCAATAAACTTTGTGCTTGAACAATATCGGCTTGAGCGGCCACACCCGAGCGATATTGATTTTTTGTAAGTTGCAGGGCTTGTTTGTAACTGGCGACGGTTTCATCAAGAATTTTTTGATCGGTATCTAAGTAACGCAATTGATAATAATACTGTGCGAGCGATGCTTGCGCCGATAATTGGGTAACCGCCATTAACGCAGCACTGGCTTGTGCACTGGCCACGTCGGCTTCTACTGTACGACGTACTAAGCCCCAAAGGTCAGGTTCCCAAGAAGCATCCAAGATCCAGGAGTGGGTAGAAAAAACCCTCGATCCTCCCGCGGTACTGGTAGTTGCAATCCCCGATGAACTTCCAGAACTCGAATTGCTAATAAATGCCGAAGAACCCGTACCTTTTTGCCGTAATACGGACAGTGAACCACTTAAGGTCGGAAAATAATTGGCACGTGCTTCATCCACAATGGCGCGTGCTTGGCGGTAATTGGCATACGCTGCAATGACGGATTGGTTGGCAAGGTTTAATTGGTCTTCAAGTTGATTAAGTTTTTTGTCATGAAAAATTCGCCACCATTCACCTCGCTGGCATGCATCTTGCGGTTCAGCAATTTTCCATAAGTGGCTTTTGTCACCCATGATTTTTTGATGTTTTGCTTCTTTATAGTGACAAGGCACAGGTGCCGAGGGCCTAACATAATCTGGACCCACCGCGCATGCCGTGAGAAGACAAATCAATATCGATAAACTAAGAACTAGAAAGTGGCGCATTTAAGGCTTCCTTCTTAAACGGTCAAGCGTTAAATAGATAACCGGTGTGGTATACAGAGTCATCAGCTGACTAAATAAGAGACCACCCACAATGGCGATACCTAAAGGACGACGTAATTCTGAACCTAAACCAAAACCGATGACTAAAGGTAACGCACCAAATAACGCAGCCATGGTGGTCATCATGATAGGACGAAAGCGCAATAAAGCAGCTTCTCGAATGGCTTCAAAGGGAGATTTTTGCTGATGACGTTCTGCTTCCAAAGCAAAATCAATCATCATGATCGCATTTTTTTTCACGATGCCAATCAATAAGATAATGCCAATCAGTGATGTAATACTTAAATCGGTGTGAGTGATTAATAAAGCGACCAAAGCGCCGACACCAGCAGAGGGTAAGGTTGAAAGAATGGTGATGGGATGAATTAAACTTTCATACAACATCCCCAATACAATATAGACAGCGATGAGTGCCGTTAAGATAAGAAAAGGTTCATTTGCTAAAGAAGCTTGAAAGGCTTGGGCTGTGCCTTGGAAAGAACCTTGCAGCGTGCTTGGTAAACGCATTTTGGTAATAGCCGCTTGAACACGACTCACGGCATCGCCTAAAGCAATCCCTGGTAATAAATTGAAAGAGAACGTGGCAGCGGATGCTTGGCCTTGGTGGTTAACAGAAAGTAGGGTATTTGAAGCCGCAAAGTGGGTAAACACACTCAATGGTATTTTGCCACCGCTAGGCGATACCACATTGAGCGCGTCCAACGTAGTGGGATCTTGCCAATATTGCGGTGCTGCTTCCATCACGACATGGTACTGATTGGCCGAACGGTACATTGTTGAAACTTGGCGTTGACCAAATGCATTATACAAAGCGGCATCAATGGCTTGGGTCGTGAGGCCAAGACGATACGCTGTGTCGTGATCGATGGTCACATACACTTGCAAACCATGATTGAGTTGATCGCTGTTCACGTCTGCAATCCCGGGTAATTTGGCCAGTTGGGTTAAAACCACGGGTGACCATTTGTTTAACTCATCTAAGTTATCGCTTGATAACGTATATTGGAATTGTGCATTGCTCGACCGGCCGCCAATCGTTAAATCTTGGGCGGATTGCATGTAGAGTGTGGCGCCAGTGATATTGCTTAAGGACTGACGTAATCGATTCAAAACGCCATCAGCAGACAGATGCCGTATATTGAGTGCCTTGAGTGTGATAAACATGGTGCCTGAATTGGCGGTATTCATACCACTACTGCCCACAAACCCTACAACATTTTCAACGGCTTTGTCTTGTTGAATCCGTGCTACAAACGTTTCTAATTTTTGTTTCATGGCTTGGAAAGAAATATTTTGATCGGCTTGAATGCTAGCGACTAAGCGACCGGTATCTTGTTGAGGAAAAAATCCTTTGGGTGAGATAACAAATAAAATTACACTCAAAATAATGGCTAATAAAGTGCCCAATAACATCAATTTAGGATGTGCCAATGCCCAACTCAAACTACGGTCATAATAATGCCGTACCCATTCCACGATTTGTTCACAGCGGTTTAATTTTTTCTCTTGATGGTGTTTTAAAAACAAACTGCACATCATGGGGGTGACTGTCAGTGAAACCACTAACGAAATCAAAATGGCCACTGAAAGTGTGACGGCAAATTCGTGAAACAAACGTCCAATGAGACCTCCCATCAATAAAATAGGAATAAAAACAGCAATCAGTGACAAACTCATGGAAAGCACAGTAAAGACAACTTCGCCTGATCCGTCTAAGGCGGCTTGTCGTGTTGCTACCCCCATTTTTGTATGTCGTGTAATGTTTTCAAGCACCACGATCGCATCATCAATCACGAATCCCGTGGAGATAGTGAGTGCCATCATGGAGAGATTATCGAGACTGTAGCCAAGCAAATACATGACGGCAAACGTACCTAACAATGACAAGGGCGCGGCGATACCAGGAATTAGCATGGCGCGTAAGCTGCCAAGAAAGAGGTAGGTCACGATAATCACTAATAGCATGGCAATAAGAAGCGTCAATTCCACATCGTGCAATGAAGCGCGTATGGTCGTGGTTCTGTCCATCATGATCGATAATGTCATCGCGGCTGGAACCGATGCTTCCAATAAAGGTAGCACTTGTTTGATGTTATCAATGGTTTTAATCACATTCGCGCCGGGCTGTTTGAATAACACCAACAACACCGCAGGCTTGCCATTCGCTAAACCTGCATTACGAATGTTTTCAATGGAATCAACCACGGTTCCTACGTCTGCAATGCGTACGGGATTATTATTTTTATAGGCAATGATAAGAGGCGCATATTCCTTCGCCAAAAACAATTGATCCGTGGTAATGATATTCGATGTTTTTCCATCAATGACCAATTGTCCTTTTGGCAAATTGGCGTTGGCATTGGCTAAAACCGTGGCGACCGTATCTAAGCTAATACCATAGTTACTTAAAGCGTGTGGATTGAGTTCGACTCGCACGGCAGGTAAAGAGCTACCGCCCACAATCACTTGGCCAATGCCCGGCATTTGCGATAATTTTTGTTGCAAAATGGTCGAAGCCACATCATACATTTGACCTGTGTTATATCTATCCGATGTTAATGTCAAAATGAGAATAGGAGCGTCCGCTGGATTCACTTTGCGATAAGTGGGATTGTTGGGCAAATTGGACGGTAAGTTCGTCAACGAAGCATTAATTCCAGCTTGGACATCCCGCGCTGCACCATCAATATCACGCGATAAATCGAATTGTAAAATGACATTTGTTGTTCCTAGCGTACTGGACGATGTCATTTGTGTAATGCCAGCAATGCGACCCAATTGGCGTTCAAGCGGCGTTGCTACGGATGTGGCCATGACTTCTGGACTTGCACCCGGTAAGGTGGCATTTACGTTGATGGTAGGAAAATCGATTTGGGGTAACGAAGACACCGGTAATAAGTTAAAAGCCACAATGCCTGCTAAAGCTAGACCGCAAGCGAGTAGAGACGTAGCAATGGGACGTTTAATGAATAATGCCGAAAAATTCATTGCGATTCCTGCGGTGGAGAAGGTGGCTTTAACCAAAACAGGTGCCAACTTAAAATAGCTCCTTTGATGCGATCAAATGCTAAATACACCACGGGGGTGGTATAAAGCGTCAACAATTGGCTAATCAATAAGCCACCGATAATAGCGATGCCCAACGGATGCCGAAGTTCAGCACCCATCCCTGTACCGAATGCCAATGGAATTGCTCCTAATAAAGACGCTAAAGTGGTCATGATGATCGGACGAAAACGCAACAAGGCTGCTTCATAAATCGCATCACGCGCAGATTTTTTATAAGTGCGTTCCTGCTCTAAAGCAAAGTCAATCATCATAATGGCATTTTTCATGACGATGCCAATTAATAAGATGATTCCAATTAAAGCAATCACGCTTAATTCATTACCGCTGATGAGCAAAGCCAATAAAGCGCCCATCGTCGCAGAAGGCAAGGTCGACAAAATGGTAATGGGATGAATATAGCTTTCATATAAAATGCCTAAAACAATGTAAACCACAATGATCGCTGCCAACACCAACCATCCTTCGTTGTTTAACGAGCTTTGGAAAACTTTAGCGGTGCCTTCAAAACTGGTTTGTATGTGCGGTGGAATATGAATGTCTTTTTCAATTTGATTAATTTCCTGTACGGCATCACCAAGCACGGCTTGAGGCGTTAAATTAAATGAAAGTGTAGCGGCAGGAAATTGATTAAGACGCGTGATCAGCGTCGGCCCGATGGCTTGACGAATGTCAGTAAACGTATGCAAAGGAATGGATTTGCCCGTGGTTGAAATAAGGTAAATATTGTCGAGTGATAACGGTTGTTGTTGTAATTGATGCGCAATCTCAAGTACCACACGGTATTGGTTGCTTTGAGTAAAAATGGTCGAAATTTGTCGTTGACCAAAAGCATCATAGAGCGTGTCATCAATCATTTGTGCAGTCAGTCCTAATTTTGATGCAGTATCACGGTCAAAAGCGATGTGAGTTTGTAAGCCTAAGTTTTGTTGATCCGTTGCTGCATCCGCTAAACTTTTTGCGGTTATTAAACGATTGAGTAATAGGGTGGACCATTTATTCACTTCTGCTGTATCTGCACCACTTAAACTAAATTGATATTGAGTGCGACTAATCTGCGTATCGACCGTTAAATCTTGCACGGGTTGCATATACAACATAATACCTGGAATGCGAGCTAATTTAGGTTGCAATTCGCGTATTACCTCGATAGCACGTTTGCTGCGTTTCGATAGTGGCTTTAGATTGATTAGCATGCGGCCGCTATTCAATGTGATGTTGGTACCATCGATACCAATAAACGAAGATAAACTTTCTACGTTTGGATTGGCGAGTACAATATCCGCTAATGCTTGTTGGCGTTCTGCCATTGCTGAAAATGAAATGGATTGTCCTGCCTCTGTAATCCCTTGGATGGTGCCGGTATCTTGCACAGGAAAAAAACCTTTGGGCACAATAAAAAATAAAGCAAGGGTTACAATTAAAGTGATAAGCGCAATGATTAAAGTGAGTGGTTGATGATTCAAAACCCACTGTAAAGAAATTTGATAACGTTCAACCACTGCTTGTTGAATGCTTTCAGCGCGTTTTTCAAAATTGCTTAACGAAGCATGGTCTCGATGGTAAAGCAAGCGTGAACAAAGCATAGGCGTTAAAGTAAGTGAAACAAAAGCAGAAATAAAAATCGTAAATGTCAGTGTTAAGGCAAATTCACGAAATAAACGACCAATCAAATCGCTCATAAAAAGCAGAGGAATGAGTACAGCAATTAAGGACACAGTGAGTGATATAATCGTAAAGCTAATTTGTTTGGAACCTTTTAATGCAGCCTGTAAAGGAGGATCGCCGGCTTCAATGTAACGGGCAATATTTTCGATCATCACAATTGCATCGTCGACCACAAAGCCTGCGGCAATCGTCAAACCCATGAGCGTTAAATTATTTAGGCTAAAATTAAACAAATACATCAAACTCAGCGCGCCAATCAATGATAAAGGTACTGAAATACTGGGGATAATGGTGGCAGATAAATTACGTAAAAAAATAAAAATGACTGTAATTACAAGAAACACAGAAAGTAATAATTCCAGTTGAACATCTCTAACCGAAGCACGAATAGTGGTGGTTTGATCGGTGAGTACGTGAATGTTGATAGCGGTCGGTAATGTATCGGCCATTTTTGTTAACAACTGTTTAACACGATCAGCAACAGCAATCACATTGACACCGGGTTGACGCTGAATATTCATAATAATAGCGGGCTTTTTATTCATCCATGCCGCTAATTTATTGTTTTCAACCCCATCCGTGACCTCAGCAATGTCAGATAGGCGCACGGGTGCATTATTACGATAGGCAATGATTAGAGGACGATAACTCACACTTTTTAATAACTGGTCGTTCGTATTAATCGTATAAGAAAGTCGTTTACCATCAAAATTACCTTTGGGTGCATTCACATTCGCAGCGATGATGGCATTACGTACATCTTCTAGCGCAAGCCCGTAAGCTGCTAGCGCATCAGGATTCATTTGCACACGTACCGCAGGGCGTTGTCCGCCGGTTAAACTGACTAAACCCACCCCTGATTGTTGTGCAATTCGTTGCGCGATTCTTGTATCGGCATAGTCTTCCACTTGCGATAAAGCCAGCGTAGGAGAGGTAATGGCTAAGGTAAGAATCGGTGTGTCTGCTGGGTTTACTTTGTTATAAACCGGTGGAATAGGAAGATTAACAGGTAAATACGTGGAAGCTGTGTTGATGGCGGCCTGCACTTCTTGTTCGGCAACATCCAAACTCATGTCTAAACTAAATTGCAAGGTAATAATCGATGCCCCATTGGAACTGGTGGAAGTCATTTGATTAAGACCAGGCATTTCTCCAAATTGCCGTTCTAGAGGCGCAGTCACAGAAGATGTCATGACATCAGGGCTTGCACCGGGAAAAAACGTTTGCACTTGGATAGTGGGGTATTCAACTTCAGGCAGTGAAGAGATAGGAAGTAGGGCATAGGCAAATAAACCGCCCATCAAAATGGCCACCATTAATAAAGAAGTGGCAATGGGTCGATAAATGAAAGGAGCGGATACATTCATGTCAAAAATCGCCGCAAGAAACCTAAACGTTGACTTAAGGTTTTTGGCGTTGTTTTATTCGCATTGACTACAGTGACTGTGACGCCATCGGTGAGTTTATCTGCACCATCAATGACAATGGATTGTCCTTTTTTTAAGGCGCTCGTAATGGCAGTCATTTCTCCGAAAGGTGCTACTGTTTTAATAGGTACGATAGTGACGGATTGATTTTCATTTAGTCGATACACAAAATCTGCATCGATACCATGTTGAATCGCAGCAGTCGGAATAACCATGGCATCATGCAATGTGTTTACCAACAGTTGAATATTTACAAACTGATTTGGAAATAATTGATTATTGCCATTGGCAAATTGCGCTCTTAATTTTACTGTGCCTGTTGACGTATCCACTTGATTATCAATAGTGAGTAAAGATCCTGTATCTAATAATTTAGATTGTTGTCGATTGTACGCTTTGACTGTCGTGGTGGATTGACTTAACAAAGGCAATAATTGCGGCACATTATCTTCGGGTAATGTAAAAATGACGGTGATGGGATTAAGTGTCGTAATCACAGCGATACCTGTGGTATCGGATGTTTGTACAAAATTGCCAGGATCTGTTAAACGTAGACCGACGCGTCCATCAATGGGTGATACAATTTGACAATAAATTAAATTAATTTTAGCGCTTGCAATTAAACCTTGATCATTGCGAATAGCACCTTCGTATTGCTGAACTAAAGATTGTTGAGTGGCCAACGTTTGTTGCGAAATTGAGTCTTGTTTCCATAATTGTTGATAACGTTTTAAATCAACCAGCGCATTTGCCAATAGCGCTTGATCGCGCTCTAATTGTCCTTCGTATTGCGTGAGTTGTGCTTGATAAGGTCGAGGATCAATTTCAGCAAGTAAATCCCCTTTTTTAACCATCTGACCTTCTTTAAAGAGTACAGATAAGAGTTGACCATTGATTTGCGTTTTTACCGTCACGGTAAACGTAGGCGTAACATTTCCTAATGCAGACAAATAAATCGGTACATTATCTGTTTTTACGGTATCAACTGTTACTGGTAAGCGGGCTAGGGTCGCGACTTGCAACGTTTTTAAATGCTGTTGATATAAACCGATGACAATGACGCAAACTAGAATAATTAGCCAAAAACTAAGGCGTTGATTGAGAGGACGCGCTGGTTTTGTTATAGGGGTTGAATGATTCATCATATCAATGCAGCTTTCCTTAGCCCGTTAATCATTTTATACTCATTTTTTTTAAAAAGTTAATTAAAGAAATCGTCGTATTGTTTGACATTAAGTCAAGATAAAGGAAGGATGTATAATTTTAATCAGCTTTGCTTAGTGTGAGGCAGATAAAGAAGCAGCTTGTTGCGGTTTAGGCGCTAACCATACCACTAAACCCCCTAAAATGAAAATAGTAGAAGCAATAAAAAAGATATGATTCGTAGCTAACATGACACTTTGTGCTTGAACCATTTGATCAAGGTCAGTAAGAGAAATTTCGGGATGCGGCTGCATAATGTTTATTAAATCAGTGCGGTCAGTAGTGATTTGATTGCCCCAAGCCGTAGTGACGACAGACGTTGAAAACGCGCCAGATAGAGTACGCAAGAAACTCATTAACCCTGCTGCTGTGGCAATTTGCCGTGACGGTACGCTAGATAGTGCCAAGCTGCTCAGTGGGATAAAGAAAAAAGGCATACCTAGACCTTGAAATAAGATGGGACCAGCAATTTGTGCATAAGTCATTTCATTATTGCCAAATGAACGATAAAACGTAACAGCGCCCAACCAAAATACACCTAGCGTGACCAGTTTCCGTGGATCAATTTTACCTGCCAATTTTGCAGCAAAAGGAGCGGCTATTACCGCCAATACGCCATTAGCTGCCATGGTTAAGCCTGACCAAGTCGCTGTGTATCCCATGTTGGTTTGCAACCACAAAGGTGTAAGGACGATTGAACCAAAGAAAGCACCAAAAATGAGACTGATGGCGAGAACGCTGACTGAAAAACCGCGGTATTTAAAAACTTGCAAATCAATAATGGGATTCTCTTCGGTGGCCTCCCAAATAAGCAATGCAATAAAGCCAACCACTGCGATAATTGCTAATGCAATAATTTCGTTTGAAGCAAACCAATCTAATTTTTGCCCCTCATCAAGCATGTATTGAAAGCAGCCTACGGAAGTAAACAATAAAAATAAGCCCACGGTATCAATTTTAGATTTAACGATGTCTGTTTCAAAAGGTTTAAGCAGAGTCCACGCAGCGATACTGCACAAGATTGCCAAAGGGATGTTGATGAAAAAGATCCAAGACCAACCCCAAGAATCGCAAATATAGCCTCCAATAATAGGACCTAAAATGGGTGCTACGAGCGTGGTCATGCTCCATAAGCCCATGGCGGTCATGCGTTTTTCTTGAGGGAAAATGAGCATCAAGAGCGTTTGCGATAAAGGCATGAGTGGACCGCCGGATAAACCTTGCAAAATTCGTCCTACTACTAAAAAGCCGAGTGTTGTTGCAAAGCCACACATTGCCGAAAATAAACCAAATAAAAAGATACCGGTGGTAAATACACGTAAGGTTCCAAAGCGTGCAGCAAGCCAGCCGGTTAAGGGAACAGAAATAGCTTCAGCAATGGCGTATGAAGTGATGACATAAGTTCCTTCATTCGTTGAGATGGCAAGACCGCCAGCAATATTCGGTACCGAGACATTGGCAATCGTCATATCAAGCACAACCACAAAGTTACAAACGGCTAATAGTAATCCGGCAACCAACAGCTGATGTTTGGATAAAGAAGGTGCGGTCATGAGTGAGTTTTGCCAATGTAAATGTCTGCGTGCATGGATAAACCGACTTGCAGGGGGTGAGCTGCTAAATTGTCGGGATCAATGGTGATACGCACGGGTAAACGTTGCACTACTTTAATCCAATTGCCTGTCGCATTTTGAGCTGGAATCACCGCAAATGAAGAGCCTGTGCCCCCTGAAATGCCACTCACGCGACCATGATACGTGATGCGTGAACCATACAGATCGGCATGCAAAGTAACAGGTTGTCCGACTTTGACATGACGCAATTGGACTTCTTTGAAATTTGCATTCACATAAACTTCATGCAGCGGAACAATAGAAACCAGTGGACTACCTGAGGTGACACGTTGTCCGAGCTGAACAGTACGTTTGGCAACCACGCCATCAATGGGTGCTTGAATCTCAGTGCGTTTGAAGTCCACACGCGCTTGTTCCAGTTTCGCCATGGCGGCTTCTGAAGTGGCTTGTGCATCTTTAAAAGCGTTTTCAGCATTGCTTAATTCTTCTGCTGAAATAAAACCGGTGGGCGCTAATTTTTTGCGCCGCTCAAAATTCATGCGCGCTCGCTCTAAGTCGCTTTCAGCATGCGTGGCATTGGCTTGTGCTTGTTTTAAGTTTAAAGCAGCATCCGTCTCATCGAGAGTAACTAAAATATCACCGGCTTTTACGGGCTGTGTATCCACCACGTGAATCATTTTAACAATACCATCAGTCGCAGAAGACACTTGCGCGATATCAGCGGCGGCATAAGCGTCGTCAGTAGTGACATGTTTGGAGCCGAAGAGAACCCAATAAAAGAGACTGGTAATAAGGCAAAATCCCACAGCAGCGGCTAAAAAAGTGAACCAACGCTTTCTTTTTTGCAAAGGGGCTGGCGTTCCTAATTCTACCTTTGGAAGATTTTCTGTTTTTTCAATAACTTGCATGGAAACCTCGCGAGGGTTGAGCATTAGCAAATGGCATGCATTGTACTTGATTTCAAAACGAAGCGCATTGCCTCTTTAAAAGGTGTTGTCTACCGTTTCAATTGCTTTAATACCTTTACGTTACTGTCATTAATGAGCTGTTTAGCCTCTTCTTTGGAGTGATGTGCCCGATTTAAGATTCGAATGGATTTGGTAGTAAAAAATTGAGGCCAGCGTGTGCGACTTCTTGATAAAAACATTTCCGTTTTTATCTGCTGAGGATAAATTGCATTTTCAGGTTCGTCAATGCGAATACTGAGCATGCGATTCTTAATAAGTTTATGCACACAGGACCAACGATGGTTTTCACTTTCTTGATAAGAAAGATTAAAGCGAGAAGGAGAAGGACGATAAAAATAAGCCAATTCGTTGGGATGGTGTTTGCGTAATTGCGATAATGTTTGCCATAAAGAATGCAATTGTTGTTCGGTATTCGCTGCTTGAATAAGTTTTTTAATAATTAAAATACTTAATTCTTGATTCTTAATATGAATAATTAAATTCACATGTAAATTTTTATTTTGAATGAGTGTATCAAGAAGTAGTTCTTGATCATCTATAAAGAGATGTTGGGTGCAATGTAATAAAAATATTCGTAAGGATTCATAGTCCTTAGCTGCAAGCGCAAGATCGAGAGGGGTTTTATTATTTTGATTTTTTAGATGTGGTCGTGCGCCGCGTTGACACAATAAACGAATAATGTCGTGTTCCACCGGTTGCATTACAAGAGCATGATGCAATACGGAGTTTTGTGCTGTGTCCTGCATATTAATGAGGTAACGTGCATGGGAAAATTTTTCAATAAATGCTTGAACTGCCTTAGTATCGCGCATTTGTATTAAATATATGAATATGTCTCGGTAAATGGATTGCCAAGTACCTAAATTATTTTGCAGATATTCAGATTCCAAAATTAATACGCGCAATAATTCCCATTGCTTGTTTTCAAAAGCCATCATTAATGGCGGTTTGCCACTTTCATATTGACATGGATTCGCTTTTATTTGACATAACAAGCGTGCAATTTTTATCTGATTGTTATCCACAACTTGTTGTAATAGCGATATATATCCAAAAGAAATATTACCAGGAATATTCTTGAATTTTTTTAAGATGAATTTCACCAATGAATACTGCCGATCTTCCATTAAGCTAAATAATAAATGACTAGCCAAATGAGATGGTATGTGAGTGGTGGTGAAGCTGGATTTTAACATGACCTTAAGAAAATAGAAATTTTTGTTAGTAATAGCGATCTCAAGTGGCGTTTCATTTTTTTTATTTGTTTCAAAAGGATTTGCGCCTTTTTTACAAAGCAGCTTTACGATTTGTGCGGTCTCTGGTGTGTTGTGTTGGACAGCATAATGTAATGGGGTATTTGAAAAATTATCGAAATGCCAATAAGCAACTTTAACATGATAGTTTTTTAGTAAATATAATGCGCTTTGGTAACGTTTGCGTTCCATTAAGTAGGTTAATACTTGGCTTTTTATATTCACATCAAAATCATTATCTATTTTTGTTATAAGAAAATCTAAAATTGACATGCATGAATCATGCATGGCGAATCCAAGTAATCGTGTGATTGTGGTTTGCAGGCATAACTTTTCAAGAGAATTGATGCTTATGGAATCAACGTATTTTTGATAAGTCAATGCAAATAATTGTAAATGGTCATTTTTTATGGCTAAGCGCAGGGAAGAGTTTCCAAGTGTAGTAGGCACAGGCAATAAATTAGCAAGTGCTTTGTTGTTGAGAAAATGCATTGCTAAATCAATTTGATTATCTTGGATTAGATAAAATAATATTTCTCCACGTTGACGATCGTTTAGGTTTGTTGCGTAAACATCATCGACATTTATCCAGGTTAGGCTTTTGTAAGCAAAAAACCTGTCTACCGGATGGGTTGATTGTAGACCTTCCAATATGTCGGTGACGTAATTACTTTCTTCATAAGCATAGACTGCTTTAGAGGGATCTAGCATTACTATAGGCAAATCAGCTTTTAGAGATTGTTTTAAATATTCCCGCCGATGGATAGCATTCAAGCGGCTGCTGAGCACCTCGCTATGACAGCCAATGGCAACTAATGCATTTCGAGAAAGACCAGGCACTATCTCATTCCAATTGGGGATAATGCCTTTAAGTAAAGAAGACTCATTGTTTTCACGTATGACATCAGGAGTTACAGCTAACCGTAACAGCAGTTGCGTATTATTACTATTTTTCAAAATCCACCACTTTTCATTGCTTCGAGAATTTTTATCGAAAATAAATCGAGGGTTTATTTTGCATAAATTAATATCAAAAATAAGTGAGAGTAGGTTCGCATAACCCACCCCGTCAGGTTGATAAACATACATTTGTCCTGTTGTAGTAAGAAGAGCTGTCGGCATCTTTTTAGTAAATTCGGTGTCTTGGTCATGGCCGCGTTCAGCATGTACATCACGCTTAATATATTGACCTGTCAAAGTATCATAAATAACCGTACGATCTGCGGCAGGATTTAATGCTTTTATCGGTCGATAATGAGCCGGATCTTTTAATTGACAAATATTGTAAGCCCAATCTTTTTCTACATTCATTTCCGAGTTAATTGTTCTTACGAGAGCATTGGCATTTTTTATGAGGGTCAATGCTTCCTCCGCAGTACGAACAATGGGTTCAAGTTTCTTAATTTTTTTTGGGAAAAGCGTTTTTATTAAATGTTGACGATCGTTTTCTATAAACCATCTTTTAATAAGTTGATTAACGACAGGTTGAGCTGTTAACACGGTGGTGATCATTTGATTGGTAACGAGATCTTTTAAAGGCAATGAGTGAATGGTTTTTCTTTCAATTTCCTTTTCAATGTATTGGCGATCATGAATTGTTCCTTCTGATGTACTGACAGCATCAATGATAATCATCTTTGAAATTGGACAGTAGAAATCACGTGGGATGCCATCTTCATCTTTTTGTGTAAGATCATAAATTAATTTCCCATTGATGATTCGCATAATGACATTCCTTGAAAGTAAATAAGAATAAAAATGATACTAATGAAGAGATTATTAAGAAACAAGATGAAAAAAATACCAGCGTAGTGAGTATTGACAATATGAAGCTCGCCCTTTGTTTGTATGAAGTAAAGCGAGAGGTGTGGCGGAGCCCGACGCGCTATAAGCGTTAAATAAAAATAAAGGGCGAGCTTCTATTGTCGGCACGCCCTAGTGGATAAGTTGTTGCTCTTAGTAAACGGTAATCGTTTTTTCCCAATGTGCAGGTTTCCAGTCCCAATTAAAGCATTGACCTTGTCCTGCATCGTATTTGTTGCAAGTCCAATAGCCTTCTACCCAAACCACACCACTGGGTGAGTTTGAATAAGAGCAGACATTGTGATCAGCTACCCAAATGTCTTGATACCAAGCGGCTTTTACTTGAAAACAAGTCACATAACCAGAAGGTGGTGGCAACACTTCTTTAGGAGCAGGTGTGGTTGTTACAATTTGTTTTCTGATGACAGTGCCATTGGGCGTAGTGGTCGTTGTAGTAACAACATTTTGTTGCGTTTGTGCTGAGCTGAATACAGGCCAAACCATGCTTATAAGCAGGAAGAAATAAACTAAGAAACGCGACATTTTAAAACCTCCTTGTGGGTATAAAATTAAGATGAATGATCCATTCTTTACTACGTAGGCAGTATAGCGTCAAATAGGAAACGCCTTCAATTATAAGCTATTGTCGGGTGAGAATTCCCTATGCTATAGTGAAAAAGTCAATATTAATCAAAAGGGATAGGTTATGTTGAATTGGGTTGTTATCTTTCTAGTTATTGCGATTATCGCAGGGATCCTCGGATTTGGGGGCATAGCGGCACAAGCAGCAGGTATTGCTAAGGTTCTTTTTGTAATCTTCCTTATTCTCTTTATTTTCTCTTTACTTGCTCATTTATTTAGGGCACCTTAAACCCCATTTTTTAAGAAACCAGGCACGGCTGTGTTTGGTTTCTTAATGTTTCCTTAATCTTTCCTTTGTAAAATTATGATTAACTATTGCTCTAATAATAATCTGATTATTTTAACTTTATTCCAACTTGGCTTTTTTCCTAAAACAATTTGAGAGGTCATAATGCAAAATAGAAATGACAAAGAAAAACAAAAGCTTGATCAACAAAAGCAAGAAACTTTTGAATTGGAAAAACTTGCACGTAAAAAGCCAAAAACAAATTGCAAAGTTTGTTTGCAATTGGGGAAACTAGAATGCACATGCCTTCCAAAGAAGGTGGGGGCTGATGATAGTGAAGAAGCATTTGATTTTGTTTTAGCTACCAAAGCAAAAGAAGAAGAAACCACACCTGTGGATACCTATGAAGCTACTAAAGCAACTCCGATCGAGAAAGTTAAACAAAAAGATGTTTCTGCAAAATGGCTGAACCATTTACATCGTTTTGACCCTGAAGTTATTACCAAGCTTTTACGTTCATCGCGTTTGTTTATTGATAATCAATCTGATAAAGGCATTTTGACGATTAGAGCATTGCCACATTTGATAAAGGATAAAATGGAAAAGCGTGAGTTAGAGAAATATATCGAAGCTATTTTAACTACTCTTGAAGCATTTCGACGTGAAAAAAATATTCAATCGTCGGCTCATCAAGTGGAACGCAATGCTACAGGGGAGTTTGTTTTGTTGCGCATTATGCTGGCACCTGGATTTTATAATGATTTTATTATTTTGTTGGGGAAAGAAGCTTTATTGCCCAAGGAAAATGTTGAGCAAAAGCCTGGCCAGAAAGTCACTTACCCTTCGGTGGGTGATTTATTTAATCGACCCAGTGCAGCACCGAAGCCGGTGCCTGGTCAAAAGCGCCCTCTTGAAGAAGATGAATTAGCGAATCAACACAAGCACACCCCACTTAAAACAAAGTGCACTCGACATCGTTAAATAAATTTATGTTTCATATAAAAAATCCCGCAGCAAGATCGCGGGATTTTTATTTGCTTGCTATTTTTTCTACCCATTCTGCATAAGCATCAATGAATTTTTGCAGAAATACTCGAGTATCTTCTTTGACAAGTTTACCATTCGCATCAAATAGTTTATCAACGCCACCAATGTAAGATTCAGGTTGCTGTAAACAAAACATATCGAGAAATACAAACGTTTGACGTAAATGGTGATTCGCACCAAAGCCGCCAATCGCACTAGGGGAGGCACTGATCACAGCGCAAGGTTTTTTATTCCAGACGCTTTGACCGTAAGGTCGAGATCCCACATCCACTGCATTTTTAAGAGGCGCAGGAATGGAACGGTTATATTCGGGAGTGACGAATAAAATGCCATCTTTTACTTTTACTTTTTCTCGAAAGGCAGTCCATTCCGAGTAAGGTTTGCCATGATCATCGGGGTCTTGGTTATAAAGAGGGAGGGATGCGATTTCGATAATTTCCATGTGTAAAGAGGCAGGAGCCAATTGGATTAACGTATGTGCTAGTTTCAGATTCCATGATTCTTTACGTAAACTCCCTACAATAACGCCGACATTTTTAGCCATATGTCCTCCTTTATAGCTTATTCATAACGTATTGATTAAATAGAATACTACACAAATAGTGGCTTTAAAAGATGCATTTTTTGCTAATTTAGTTAATACTTAGCATATAATCAAAAACTATAAAAAAGGAGCAAATATGTTCAGAAAGCTTGCAGCTGCTTCCGATAGCGAACTTGCTGCGCTAATGGATGAAATAAAGACCTTGAATCAGTTTTTACAAGGCTTACTTTTTTTGGAATGTACAAAAGAGCAAGTTAATACTATTTTTGATCTCAATAAAAAACTGCAAATTGAATATAGTGTTTTGTATGAGGTGTTGTCACCTGATTCTAATCTCAGCTCACGAAGTTTACTCGCAAATTCTAGCAGTTTTAGTACAGATTCAAATCAAGACAACCCAGCCACGCTTCCCATCACCAAACCTCAAAAGTCTTTTAAAGAAGCGCGTAAGGAAGTGATGGAGTTAGAAAATGAGGTGCGTGATTTCTATCAATCATTTTTGGAAAAAATTGATAAAAAAAGCCATTATGATTCCAGTCATACTTTATATCGATATGATTCTAGTTTTGTTTTAAGAAAAGATAAAAAATCACCCGAGCAAAGTGTTGAAGATAAACCCTCTAGTCAACTCACATTGCCTAAAGTAGGAAAACAATAATTGTTAATAGTCTAGTCGGATATGCGTTTTGCAAAGGAGGTTTACCATGAGACTGAAAAAAAGTTTAATTGCTTTTGGTACGATTGCGTTGCTTATTTGCATGACTGCTTTTAGCGGTTCCATTTTAACGCCACTGAGTGACAGCGTGAACTCAGGCATCATTAACACGAAAATTTTAGCGGATCATTCCCTTTCAGGAACACATATTGATGCGACGGTGATTAATGGTGTGGCGGTATTTAGTGGTGAGGTGAAATCAACCACACAAAAAGAAGAATTGGTGAGCATTGCAAACTCTGTTAGTGGTGTGAAAAGTGTGGATACATCACGTATCAAAGTGGTCCCGCACTAAATACATGCTTTTCATATAGTTAAGGATTTCATAAGAATTGTTGGAATATTAAGCGTCCTCTTTCTTTTGTGTTTAAATATAATGCAAATTTACTCAAATAGGGTTGCCAACTGAGTAAAAAGCAACTCATACTAATGGCTTTATAACAATAACAAGAGGAATGGATGCCATGTTAAGAATACAACAATCAAAACGTGCCAATGATTTTTTAGAAGCCCTTCGTCATTACTGCGTCAATCATACTGCTAATCAAAACGTCATTAATCATCTAGTGAGTTTAATTCGATTAAAAAAAGAAGATAGAATGATCGTCATGCGGCAACTTGCATCGCTCGGAATCGGAAATAATCAAAGTGATTTCGTGAATTTAATCGATGCTATTCAACTCATTAATCATGAATTACTGACGGTAGTGAAAGAAATGCATTTACTAGTGCCTTCGTCTGTTTCTGCTCGTCCTTCTGCCAACAACAGGCCTCCTGTTGCGCAGCCAGCGGATTTTCAGCCCGTTCAAGCTTCTGTGCAAACAGCACAGTCATTTTTTGCTGATAGGGCTACAGTCAAAATACCTGTCGATTTTAAAGAAGATTCAATTCTACAATCTAGACTTTCGCCAGAAAGAATTGATCTCAGTAGTTACGATAAAAAAAGCAATTTGCAACCTTATCAAAAAAAATTCAATGAAAATATTTCCACCATGGCAATTGAGTTTTTTAATTTATTGCGACATGAAGATGTATTAAAAAATAAAAGAACTCAGTTAAATATTTTTTCGTTACTGACGAAATTATGTAATTTTAACAATATCGATCAATCGCTATTTTTCTCGGAGTTGGTGAATTATATGCCACCACAAGGAAAACCATTGCATGAGTATGATATACACGTTTTAAAAGAATTAAGTCAGGATACAGAAATGTTATTGAATTTGAACATAAGATCGATGGATGGCTTGATAGATCATATTGATTATCTGATGAGACAACGTTCTCGGGAAGTGTTGTCTCATCATCGGTAAGAAAAGCTAGCTGGTTGCTTTGGAGCGCGCTAATTTTAGCGCGCTACCAAGGATCAATAACGAACCAGCGAGTAATACCCAACTTAATTTTAAGTCGAGAAATAACACTTCATTGATACAAGTAAAGACAACGGTCATGTAAAAACTGGTAGAGACGAGCGTAATAGGAAGTGCGCACAATGCATAATTCCATAACATAAAAGCAATGCTGGTTTGAAAAATACCAACAAATAAAATTAGCGCATAATCACTGCCGGCCAAAGTGGATTGAGCTAAAGTAAATAAATAGGGAGTGGCAGCAATGGCGGAAATAGTGAACAAAATACAAATAAAATTTAAGCTGGAATAAAAACGATTTTCAGGGTTATTGCTAGGAAAAAAGCTTTGCAGCCACCTGCCAGAAAAATAACAATACAAAGCCCAAGTGATACCGGCAATAATTTCAAGCATGATACCAATCATAAAAGCTCGCCAATCACCTTGAATGCCACCTTTGCCCATTACAATAATCAACAAACCGCTAAAAGCAACGCATTGGCAGGCAGTTTCGATAGCAGAAGGTTTTTTGTTGTCCCATAACCATAGAAATAAAATGACCATGAAAGGCGCTAGGTTTTCCAACAGCAACACTAAAGTGGCCGGAATATATTTCATACCTGAATGGAAAGACAGCATGTTCAAATAAATACCCACTAAAGAGAGCAGGGTCACTTTCATAAAATTGCCTTTTAAAAATGACAAATCTAATTTTTTAGAAACAAGTAAAATTGACCAAAAAAAGAGACTTCCTATCCACAAGCGGGCAGCCATTAAGCCAGTCATCGGAACGTCTCTTAGTGCTAGATAACGTCCAATAGGGCCATGCATACCCCATAAGAATAAAGCCGTCCACAAGGCTGCTAAAGCGGCAAGTCGATTTGATTGTGTCATAAATGCTCCTATTTTTAAGGAATCATAGTAAAGTGTATGAACAATGAGAAGAGAAATTTTTTAAGACACTTTAATTTGCTTCAATATCAAAATTCAGTATGCTTGGCGTTTTCAAAGAGGTTTAGGAATAAATATGAAATCCCTTCCGGGTAAGCGTGAATTTTCACTAAAGAATGAGCGCAGTTTGGCGCAACTACAACGGTATGCTAATTTTGTCTATATTGATCGCTATACGGGCTCGCAAGGGAAACAATTCAAGTTATTTTTTAAGCAGCCTGCTTTTTTACGGCTTTTGCAAAAATACCAGCATCCCCCGGTAAAAATCGCTAACATTGCTATCTTAGGTGACAAAGGATTAGGTGCAATTGCCACTGAATCTATCACGTTGGATCAGCCCGATAAACCAAAAGGTTTAGGCGTATATTGGGGTGAATTACTCAAAGATGGCCCCATGCGCAGTCGCTATTTATTCGTGATTTCGAAATATGAAATTGATGCGCATCATCAAGGTAATTGGACTCGCTTTGTGAACCACTCTAAAAGCAATTTTAATGTTATTGCCATCCAAAAAACCTGCACCATTGGTAAACTGCGTCTTCCTTATATGGAATATGCATTAACAAGAAATGTACGTGCGGGTGAACAGTTATTAATTGATTATGGTCCCGATTATGAATTTGATGCCAAGCAACAGATTTTTTTAAATCCTTCGAACGGTGTATTCTCGTTTGTTGATGTATTTACTCAATACCGAGATCATTATTCTTTAGCCGATGGCAATTTATTGATGACTTGTCAGCAACTTTTGCCGGGTGCTGCTAAAATTTTTGTGCCTAAGTGGTGGAATCCTTTGCTGACTAAAAAAGGCCAGCAGGCTCTTAAAGCAATGAATTTTCCTGAGTTGCCTCTATTAACTGCTGACCGTGCGCAGCGTATTCAGCCTGATAAAAATCAAGCAGGCATGACCACATTAATGCTGGCTGCTTATTTGGGTGATACGAAACGTTTTCATGTTTTGCTTAAAAACAATGCAAATATCGAGCAACAGACAATTTATCAAGGGTTTAATGCATTATTTTATACTATTGCGAGCACGGCTAAATGGTCGGCTAAAAAATCCATTCTAGAATCACTCTTGCAGCGTAATATTTCTTTACTCACGCAAAGCAACCACGGATTTACGGTTTTACATTGGTGTGTGAAAGTGGGTGATTTAAAATCTTTACAGTTTCTATGTGCTTATCGCAAAACAAAATCCGAACTTATGGAAGCCATGGAATTAGAAAATCAAGATAAACTTTGCCCGATTACTTATGCCATTTCCTGTGGTGATGTAGAGATGACTGCGTATTTATTATCTGTCTATCAAACTTATTACCAGTGTTCTTTATTGCATGCAAAACAAAATGATTGGCTTATTCCGACGTTTAAATTGATTTTTAAAAAATATCCTTTTGCCAAGAAAGAAGACATGTTGACGTTATTATTGAAAAAAGGATTACGAAAAAACCCTAGATTGTTAAAAGTATTACGAGTGCTTGGAAAGTGACAATAGGTGTTTATCTGACATTGAGGAAACTTTAATTCTTTTATATAAATAAATGCTCAGCAAACCTAAAATGATATAAACAGTAGGTAAGAGTGTCCGTGTTACAGTGAATTCACTGACGCATAATACAGCCAAGGTGGCCGTTCCCATGTTAATAAAACTCATTACTGCGGCGCCATGTGCCTTATCTGTCACATGTTGCATGGCAACAATAGATGCATTGGCAATAATAAAGGTAGTGCCAAAATAGATAACAACCATCATACAAAATAAAGAATATAAAATAGGCAAATGTGCCAATGTGCATGCCAACATGCTTAGAACTCCGATACATGTAATAATGACGCCAATGCGTATCAATGTCTCAAGAGGATAAGAAGTTGCCAAGCGAGCCGATACCACTGAACCCACCATTAATCCAATGGGTGGAATAATGTTTGCAAAACCATATTCCGCACTACTCATTGCAGACAGATCAATAGCAATAAAAGGAGCAAGCGCCGCAAATACATAGACAAAACTAGATACCATTCCCATGATAAAGCCACAAGCAACTAAACGACGATTTTGAAAAGGTGTTTTATAACCTTGAATCAGATGAGGAAGTTGTAAAGCCTCATAATGTAATGTTTTTAGTGTTTCTGGCAAACGCATGGAGAGTAATAATAAGAAAACACCATAGAGTGCCCCTGCATAAAAACAACTCATCCATCCGTACTGTTGATTTAAGATGCCGCCTAATGCAACACTCAAACCGGGTGTGATGGCGAATGCGAGCATAAGGTAGGAAATGGTTTGGCTGGCAAGCTTATGATCGTAACTTTCATTGACTAAAGTCAAAGTCATCTTTAAACCCACACCAGCGCCTAGCGCGAGGAAAAAGCGTCCTACGACCAATAAGGGGAAAAAATCCAATTTTCCTGCAGCAACACAGAGTAAACTGCTAAGGATTTGTAAACTAATACCACCATAGAGTGCAGGCTTTCTTCCGAATCGGTTGGCAAACGGACCATAGATAAGTTGTCCCACCGCATATCCAACCAAATACAAACTCACGGTTAACTGGGCTTCATCATTAGATACGGAGAAAAAACTAGCAATATCAGGAAGGGCGGGCGTAAAAAGTACAGCATTTACGGAAGCAAATGAAATCATTAATAACAAGATAAAAAATGGAAGATGTATTTGTTTTTGCATAAAAATATCACAACGGCTAATGAAAAAAGAACGCTGCCTGGTAAAGGCAGCGTTTGTAAGGTAATTATTTATTAATCGCTAATAATTCCACTTTGAAAATTAAAGTTTCGTTAGGTCCAATCACTGGAGGGGCACCTTGTTCGCCGTAGGCCAATGAAGCGGGTATATATAACTCCCATACTGCACCGACGTTCATTAATTGTAATGCTTCGACCCATCCCGGAATAACCCCTCCTACTGGGAAGGTGGCCGGCTGGCCGCGTTTGTAAGAACTGTCAAATTCTGTTCCATTAATGAGCTTGCCTGCATAATTTACCGTGACCGTGTCATTCAAGGTGGGCTTAGGGCCATGGCCTGCGGTAATGATTTTATATTGTAGCCCATCTGGAAGCGTGACAACGCCAGGTTTATTTTTGTTTTCAGCGAGAAACGCAGCACCAGCGGTGGTATTTTTATCGGCAATCTGCATGACAGAGGCTCCTGTTGATTGGGTGTTTGTTAAATCATCAGCATAGGCAATCCCTGCTAGACAGCTTATACAAACGAAAGCTGAAATAATTGATTTCATTGGCTCTCCTTAATAAATAGCCCCTTACTATAGGCCAAGCTTAAAAGTGGGTCAAATCGAATTCGTTTGTTAATTGGCGAGGGCGCGTTTATAATCAAACGGTTCAATTTTTTTAAAGGATTAAAAGGATGGGCATTCAATTTATTACCAACATTGGCTTTATTCTCTTAGCAATTTATTTAATTTTAATGGGTCTTAGCTCTCTTATACCTAGCTTCACTTTACCAAGTGTTTTATATGGTATTTTGGCGATTGTAGCAGGTATATTTATTTTAATTGGTAGATGAAAAAAGTGAGGTGTATACCTCACTTTTTATTTTGGACCAAAAACCATGCGCAACACTTTCTCTTTCCCAATGGCACGAACAAATTCATTAAAAATGATATAAATTAAAAAGACCAAAATTAGCCATACGATAGTTGACCAAAACAAAGGTGAAATAAAATCATCTTTTAATTGCTGATAAGCATCATGAATATTGTCATAACGAATGCTTAATTCTATAAGTTCTTCTATACTCCAAGCCAATACAACGCAAAAAGTATAAATACAAAACTGCCAAGTGATATTGTAAATAAGTGGTTTGTTAGGAAATGCATTAATAAAAGAAAAATAATTAACAACAATTAATACTTTGCCAACAACTAATGAAAATAAAGTCACAGTAAGGTAATTAAAATTGCGTACAGTACCTGATGGCAACGCGATACCATTCGTAAAATAAATTAAGTTAAAAGCAATGCAAAAATAAATAAGGGTGGGGATAATAGTAATGATTTCCTCTTTAATGGATTGAAGCATAGCGTTTCCCTGCCTGATTATCATTAATTATCCTTCTAAACATAGCTTAACATATTGAAATAATCCAATAATTATTAGGTGCTGACCGCTAATGAGTGATTATTATATAATAGAAATTAAGTGGAGGCTGAAATGGACGTTATGCAACTATTAGCATTAGGTGCTAAGCATCAAGCATCGGATGTGCACATCCTCCCTGGGGTAACGCCTTTGCTTCGGGTTGATGGCTTACTTACACCGGTAAAAGATTTAGCAGTGTTATCTCCTGAAGAAGCTAAACAATCTATTTATTCAATTTTATCATCGGATCAACAACAGATTTTAGAAAAAAAATTAGTGTTAGAATTTGCTTTGTCTACGCAAAATGGCAATTATCGCGTGAGTGTTTTTCATCAAATGCACGGTATTGCAGCTGTATTTCGTGTCATTCCGCAAAATGTTCCTACGTTTGATGAATTGCATTTGCCGCTTGTCCTCAAACAATTATTATTAATGTCACGCGGATTAATTTTAGCAGCGGGACCTACCGGTAGCGGTAAAAGTACTACACTTGCGGCCATGATTGATTATATAAATACCTATCGTGTTTGTAATATTTTTACTATTGAAGACCCTATTGAATTTGTTTATCAAAATAAACGTAGCGTTTTCAATCAAATTCAAATTGGACGTGATTCTCTTACTTTTTCATCCGCTTTGCGTGCTTCTTTACGTCAAGACCCTAATGTAATTATGTTGGGTGAATTACGCGATTTAGAAACGATGCGTTTAGCTTTAACGGCAGTAGAAACTGGACATTTAGTGTTGGCAACATTGCACGCAAGTTCAGCGCCACTTGCCATTAGTCGTTTTGCCGATGTATTTCCTACGGAAGAAAAAAATCGCGTGCGTACTCTGCTTTCTGAAACTTTAGAAGCTGTCATTAGTCAGCGGCTTATTAAAAAGAACTTAGGTAGTGGTCGCATCGCTGCTTTTGAAGTGTTGTTAGCAACGCCTGCTGTGCGTCATTTCATTCGTCAAGACATGCCTGCTCACATGGAATCAGCAATGCAAACTGGGGGAGATTTAGGCATGATTACCTTTGAAACGTCATTGAGCAGATTAGTGAAAGAAAATGTTATCAGTCGAATAACTGCGAATAATGCACTCACTGAAGTCAAATCATTTGCAGACGCTAAGAAAAATGATTTTTAAACAAGGGGAGTTAACCCTTTTATAAGCACTAAATAAATGATTATACTGTCGCTTTTAAAATTAACGAGGGAGAATAATCAATGAAATGTTTAACCAATGTGTTGCTTATCTGTCTGTGTGCACTGGTAACAGGGTGTTCCATGATGAACGTTGGCCAAAGTGACCGTTCTACGACCAATCAATCCAATGGAGAAGCTCCTATTGGCATTAATACGGTGCCAGGCATGGCAATGGGTGGCTCTATTGCGCATTCCATGGATTCATTTGATCGCGTCAAATTCAACCGTGCATTAGATAAAGCCCCGGGCACAGCAACCACATGGGTCAATGAAAATACAAGAATTCGGTATATAGTAACTCCGATTAAGAAAGTGACGGTACGAGATAACCCTTTTTGTCGCGAATATCAGTTGGTAGGTGTTAGAGATAACCGTCAACAAGCCACGAGTGGCACAGCTTGTGTGGCAGCTGATGGCGCCTGGAGTGAAGTGAAATAAAATCTAAAAGATAAATTAGTAGGGCTTAACAATAACTTTTGTGCCACGATAGCCATTGCTGGCGTTAGGCCCTTCTACAAAGTCATAGCGAAGCCAGCGCGCATCATCCACTTGAAGACGTACACAGCCGTGGCTTAAGTTAGCATCGGCAACTTCGTAAGACCCATGTAAACCTTGTCCCCCGTTAAAAAACATGCAATAGGGCATGGGTGCACCGCCTCGTCCAAGAGGAAATTTATGTGAGATACAGCCCGGACTGCCTAAAGAATAAATACGAAAGCTACCTGCTTTTGTATGGCAGCGTCGATGTAAATCGGGGCACCAATTGGAACCCGATGTTGCAATTCCACCATGAATTAAGTCTCCATCCGCATCATAAGCGCCAAAAGCGTGCACATTGGGGTTAACGATAATAACTTTTTCACCCGGGGGACTAATGTGCTGTGGCATACGATCAGCAAAACTTTCAGAATTGAAGCTGTGACGGTGTCGACTATAGGCATCAGGGGGTAGAAACGCTAACGACGTAACCAAACATACAATAATGGCAACAACGCGCATGGGGTCCACTCCCTCTTTTTTATTCTTTTAATAATTATAGTTTACACCTAAAAAAGAGAGAGGTGGCCAAATTTGAACTTATAGCTATATAAATCAATTAATTATGTTAAAAGTCGTTTGGCGCCCAAGGCTATCATCATGTAGGCTAACCCGCATAAAAGAAGGTCTACCCCAATAAATACACCAATAATAAATAAGCTTGTGGTGGGGAGATTCGTAACAATTAGAAAGCCCAGCAATAATGAAATGAATCCGTTAATAAAGCTCCATTGCCAACGAATAACGCGTACGGACAATGAATAAATGATGCGAGAAATACCAATCAAAATAAAAAATATTCCTAAAAATAAAGTCAACGTTACAGAACCTACAACAGGGTTATTAATTAGCATAATTCCTAAAATAATATAAATTAAGCTCATGATTAAATGTAGCGTAAAGCCGGGCCAACGTCCCCACCAAAATGTAAATGTGTCGACAAGCACAATAGCGCCGCCGATTAAAATTAAAAAACCGAGTAAGATTACCGAAAGAAGTGTGGTGAAAGTTGCCGCACTAATAGCAATGATGCCTAACAAAAATATTAAGACACCCCAGGCAAAAAACCAACCCCAATAAGCCCGCAGATCTTGATGATTAATGCGTAATGAATTAAGCAGTGATTTCATTGAGTCCTTCCTTGGCGAGTAATGAATGTTTTTACTATAGCATAAAAATATTTTGACATCAGATAGTGTAGTCAATAAAATTTCGTCCCGTTTAAGTTTGCCTTCTCTAAATTCCCATTTAAATTTCTATAAGGGTGATGCATGAAAAACATTAAGGCTATGGTTTTATCTTCTTTATTTACACTGTCTTTTGGTACTATGACATGGGCTGTTCCTGGTGCTTGTCCTTCTGTTGATGCTATCAAGAAAGGAGGCTTTATGGCGGTACAAGAATATAAAAAAGAAAATGTTTATATTGTTTACCAACTGAGTAAATATGATACGCCAGAAATTTGGGCGTTTGGTGTTGGTATACCTATTAATCAAGTCACTTCAAAAGATGATGCAAAGAATAAAGCACAACAAGCATTAGATACACTCGATGGTTCACCAAAACCAATTGCAACTGACCAAAAGAATAATCGTTGGTACTGTTTGTATGAAAACAAATATAACTATATTACCGGTGCGGTTACACCAATGGTGTTTGGTAATCAGATCATGGATCCTGTGATTAACGCTAAGGCCAAGGCTACCGCTTAAGTTTAAACAAACATTTCTGTCATGCCAGCGAAAGCTGGCATCCAGGAAATTATGTTGTGGATTGCTTCGTCGCAGAAAACGTTCCTCGCAATGACGCCCTTCGAGACGGCTGCTACGCAGCCTCCTCAGGCGAACGGCGCAATTATCTCGAATCCGTCATTGCGAGGAGCGTTTTCTGCGACGAAGCAATCCATGCCTCTTATGTCATGAATTTCCGCCGCCCACCGCTCGCATCCATTCAGGTGTAGGTAAAATTAATTTTCTCGCTTTGATATCCATTAAAGCAATTTTAATTTCTGCCATGGTGCAAACTTCATCACCACGTTTGATACGTTGCTCAATGATGCCGATTTTATTTTCATAAGAAAGCAGTTTCGTTTCGATAATGACTTCCTCACGCAAACGCAATTCTTTTAAAAATTGTATTTTAATTTCAAGAATGGTAGGTCCTAAACCACTTTCAATAATTTTATTTAACCCAAAGCCATTTTGGGTAAGCAAATCCCAGCGCGCTTCTTCAAGAATAGCAAGGTAGGTTGCATTATTCACATGGCCAAACGTATCTAAATGATTTTCTTTAATAAAAAGAGGATAAGCATAGGTAATAGAATGCATTTTTTTCTCACTTGTAACTAGAAAATGATCGAAATTTTGTTTATTCTACCGCTCCTTGCCAAGTCTATAAAACAAAACTTTTATTAGGCAAGAATGAGATAGGTCATGCCTTTATTAAAGCCAAAGAAAGTTGAACCGAAAATTGAACCAAGAATTATTCGATTTGCTGTACCTAAAATCATGTGTTCTAGCTGCAGTCAAATCATTAAATCATTATTAACAACAAAGCATCCTTCTCTACCCAAGTTAAGAGCTTACGTGGATTGGCCTAAAAAACAAGTAGTGGTAACGCTTCTCGAAGAAACGACATTAAGTGATAAAGAAATTCTTACCATTATTAAAGATGAATTATCCACCGTCGATTTTTTTGTTGAACATGAAACACCGATTACAAATTATTTAATTAAAGGCACATTAGGAACAATATTAGGTTTAGTTATTTTATTGCTTTGCGCAACAGGTGCTGCTATTCCTATGATTGCGATGTATGTTCTGGGAGGAATTTCTACCTTAGTCACTTTGTACCTTGGTTTTAATATTTATCGTTCTGCTGCGTTAACATTCATTAAAACACGTAAATTGACGATGGATTCCTTATTTACCATCAGTACCCTAACGGCAACTGTGGCTTCATTGATTTCTTTTGCGGTGCCTGGATTGCCTATGTTATTTGATGTCCCGTTAATGATTTTAGGAATACGTTATTACGGCATTGCTATAGAAGAAATATCACGGCGCAAGATTATTAAAGGCGTTGTATTTCGTGATCGGATTCCTAAGATGATTGAGATCGCAAAGAAAGATGCTATGGGAAATATTGAACGCTACCCTGATCGGCGAAAAATAGCTGTAGCCTCATTGGAAGTGGGCGATGTTATCTTTGTGCCTCGTAACGAAATTATTCCTGTGGATGGAGAGTGTTTAGATGAAAAATCTTATGTTTGTAAAAATATTCATAATGGAGAACTGATTCGAGAAAAAATCGTCAAAGGCGATTTAGTATTGGGTGGTATGCCGGTTGGCAACAACGTTGAATTTTTAACGCTCAAAGTCACTGCCACGGAAAGCTGTTCTTACCCGGCGCGTATTGATAAACGCATGGATAAAGCGAACGAAGAAAGTCAACTTGAAGAAACAGCTAACAAAATATTGCGTTATTTTATTCCTGTGGTGATAGGTATTAGTATTGTTTCTTTTATCGTCTTGAGTATATTTTTCCCAATCACATTAGCTGTTCAAGCTTTTATTGCAGTGTTAGTGACAGCGTGTCCTTGTGGATTAGGTTTGACGTTGCCTTATTTCTTAGAGGTGGGAAGAAAAAAGGGACGTGAAAATAATATTGAATTTAAGAATGGTGATGCCATTAAATCAGCCTCGGAAGTGAATGCGGTTGTTTTTGATTTGAATGGCACGTTAACCAAAGGGAAAAAGAAAGTTGTCGATTTTATTCTTGTGGATGAAACTCTCAATGAAGAGGACAAAGAAGCATTTCTAGAAAAGCTTTATTTGTTAGAAAAAACTCGTGAAGAAGACCACATGGTTGCTAAAGCAATCGTTGATTATACGAAAAAATTAAAACCTACCATGGAAGAATGTTTGATTCCAATCATCGACTGTACTTCTCCTAACGATCCAGGCGTGCGCGCTGAAATTGATAAAGAAATATGGACAGTTGGCAATGAGACAATGATGCTTAACTATCATATTGATTTATCTAATGCGCCGAAATCAAACTTAAAAAGCGATCATATGATTTATTTGGCTAAAGGAAGTGAATTAATCGGTGCGCTGACAATTAAAGATCCTATTCGTAAGGAGGCGCCGCCGGTCATCGAACATTTGCAAAATTCAGGAATAAAAACTTTTATTTGTAGTGGTTCCTCCTGGGCGGTGGTAAAAGCTTATATAGAAAAACACCAACTGCCTATTCCCGATGAAAATATTTTTTCCGATTGTGTGCCTGCAGAAGAAGATACTCAAGCAAAAGACAATATCCCAAAAAATAAACGAAAATCTAAAACGCAAATCATTCAATCATTGCAAACAGAAGGTTATAAAGTTGCCTTTATCGGCGATGGTGGAAATGATGCGCCGGTATTACAAGAATGTGATTGTGGAATATTTGTACCATCACAAGTATTTGATGAAGCGGCAGCAGATAATGCTAAAGTGCTCATTGAAGGAAATTCTTTATTACCTATTATTAATACGTTCTCCATTGCAAAACAAACGTTAACTGCTATTCGCATTAGCTTGGGCATTAGTTTTACTTATAATGTGGCTACTTTGTTAATCGCTAGTGGTTTATTGATTGGATTAGGTTTTACATTGAATCCGGCGATTGGCGCTGCACTCATGGTTTTGCAATTATGTTTAATTTTAGCAGGTGCTTATTATTTCAAGTGCAAGTCCTTGCCACCACTACCGAAGGATGTTACCTCATTCAAAGAAGAGCCGCGTCCTTGCAGTACGGGGTCTCTTTTGCAGAATGGTTTGAAACCCGCACCCAGAGAAGAGTTTCATCCACAACCCACTTTGCGCACTCGATGGCAAAATATATCTGGAAGGATTACCGGATTTTTGGGTGGTAATCCCTTACAGAAAAAACCTTCTGAACCTGTTAAGATAGATGTTAGAAAGAGTATAGGAATAGGAGGACCTTAATGTTTGATTTTTTATTTCAACTCCACGAAGTTTATCTATTTCTTCTTTTGTGTGGTGTAGGTGTTGTTGTTTCGATTATTGCTGTGTTATTAGTAAAACGATTTATTCCTCTTTCTTTACGTTATGCTGAAAATCCTGTTTTGGGTAATATGAGTGCTTTGATTAGCATTATTTATGGTGTATTGGCAGGTATTACAGCGCTTTATTTAATTAATAGTTATAGTGATAGTACTACTGCTGTGCAAAGAGAGGCAAATGCTACAGCAAATATTTATCGTCAAAGCTATTGGCTCGCTCAACCTCTACAGGAAAATCTTCAAAAGAATCTTGCACAATATTTACAAGAAGTGATTAACATTGAATGGCCACTCATGAAGCTAGGCGATAAAATTACTGATCAGGGCGACAAAATCATTGACAATATGTCTCTGTTGTTAAAACAAGCGAATGCAGTGGCTGGAGCTGATACAGTAACTATTCATGAATTAATTGGTGAATTAAAAACACTTTACAATGCAAGACAAGATCGAATTGCAGCGAGTTATCTACGTCTTAATCCTGAATTTTGGATAGTCATTATAATCGGAACTTTTTTAACGGTTATGATTAACTATCTTTTTGGAATGAATTTTTATTTACATTTAGCCACCGTTAGTGCAGTGACTATCATGGCATTCTCGATGATATTTTTGCTAGTGGCTTTGGACCGTCCTTTTCAAGGCGAGTATGTGATAGAGCCAGATGCATTTAAACCACTATTGATGCAAATTGAAAAGAGTAATAATGTGTAGGTAGCCCGGATGAAATGCTCTTTATTTCATCCGGAGCTAAAAGGTCCAAGTGCAGTAGCCCGGATGAAATGTTCTTTATTTCATCCGGGGTGATCATCATCTCATTAAGCACATGAAAATTATAGTTTTTTATATTTCTCACTCATCATTACCCCTTTTTACCAAAAAACAGTAAAATTTTACGGTAGTTTATACCCAGAGAATTATCCAGTTTCCTGTCTTTTTTAAGGTTCCCTTAATTAAAATTGTGTATAAATAATACAACTAAAATTCTTCTTATATAGAGTGGCTTGTATGGCATATGACCTTCCTGATAGTCCGAGCGAGCGAGACTTATTAGCAAAAGATAACCGCATTAAACTGCGAAATTTTAAATTAAGCGCAGTTGGTCAGCCTTTGGAAATAAGGCCGCTTTCTATTTTGCCGTGGGTAACGGCTCAAAAAACGCCAGTCATTTACGAAAAAAAGAATTTTAAATTACCGATATCGAATCATTCGATAGATATCATTAAAAAGAATAATAAATTTCACTCCTTCGTTTGGCACACTTCTCCGGATAACGTTCGATTAGCTGTGCGTTATGGTTTTGTGAAATGTCAGTCGATTACGGGTCAGGTCATTTCTGCTTTAGGTGAATATCATTTAATTGTGCAATCACGCCTAAAACGAAAAATCATCAGTAATCGCTATTCAGATAAAATAGCCTTATTAGAAAATTATCAAAAGCGTTTTGAAGCACTTCAACCGTTGGAAATGCTGGTGAATCGTACAGATTATACCGAAGCTGAATTTAAAAAGATTTTTCAAGAATACTATGATCAATTAACTGATGAGCAGGATCGTAAGCAAGCAGATAATTTCTTGCGCGATTTTAATTTTTCGGAAGCAATGCGCGCAACGGGTATCAATTCAATTTTAACGTTTGTTAAAAAAGTGATGCTCACTGATCTGAATCGCATGCAAAATCAGAATCAAGATCTAACTTACTCACGTCAACGACGTTTTGCTGCTACGCGAGGTGACTTAGGCAGCTACATTACCAATGCGGTTAAAGCGATTCGTGATTATAACGCGCCACCGCATGATGCCATTTATCCCGAGCATCATGGCGATTATCGTCAGCATTCGGACGAAATCGCTTTTGATTCTGACTTCCATTGCGATTCTCTTAGTCAAGCGCAGCGTGCATTGCTTGCAGTGACATTTGTCGAAGGTTTGAATGACGTAGAGCTTTTGCGGAAATTGCCAGAGGTGCAAGAGGTAAGTGCGCCAAAATGGCAAATGAATGGCGGCATTAACATTGCCTTTAAGAAAGCAGCAGCATGGTTAGCCAATTTAAGCATTAAATTTGCTGCTGGTTTTATTGAGGTTCCGTTAACGGTGGTGGTTGAACCGCTGCTGTTTGGTCGTGGTCATGCTTTTTTTGTAGGTATGCGTAAGTTAGCAACCTATGAAATCAAAATTGATGCAAAAACGCCGTTTAAGGGTCAAGACATATTACAAGAAGCAGAAATTATTACCGAGTCACTAGGTAAACGTATTCGTCATTTTGCGTTAGTTGCTTTTAAAAATACGTTTCAAGATTTGGTTTACGGCACACGCGATATTTATAAAAAATTTACCATACATTTATTTGATGACATTTATGATGATTACAATGCAGGCAAACCAACACAAGTAGATCTGTCTAAAACGATCGAGGCTTGTAAAGCTGAATTTAAAATTATTGATCAACACAAACAAGGCATATGGAGAAATTATGCCAAAGGTGAGTCACTCACCAAAGAAATTCATGGAAAATTTGCCACACCAAGTTTCTTACCATCGGCAGGTGAGTTTAATGATGCTTTAAATGCAGGTGCAGATGGTCTTGATACATTCATGGAATTTTTCTTGCATAATATTCATCGTAAACATCCTTTTGCAGGTTTGTTATTTACAGTGGTTTATGTTGCTGGTGGATTAGCCGTATTGGCGCCGCAATATGTTGCTTTTTTAGGTGCACAATACCTTGCTTACTCACAAGCGATGGGTTACAGCATGTCGAAAGGTGCATTCACTGCAGCTGTTTCATCGGGCGTTACACAAGCCCAACTGGCTGCTTCTACTTATGAGATGGTGATTCATGGTCATAAGAGCTGGTGGGCTAAAGCTGCAGTTGAATTAGAAAAAGATCCATTTACGTCGTTAATCTATACCTCAACAGCAGTGGGTCTGGGTTATTTGTTTGTCTATCAATTTAATATCTCTTGGTTAAAAGACGACATGGGAACATTCCCTCCCACGTCATTAGGGTTTATTGCTTTTAAATTTGGCGTATTGGTTCATGAATTGCTTGCAGAGCATGGTCATGTGCATCTTGAAGACCATGAAGCATTAAAAGAATTGCGTGCTTACTTAACTGAACTTTATAGGACAAAATTTAAGGACGCTACTGACGAAACGGTTGCGAGCGAAGTTGAAAAAGCTCTTCAGCAACTTTTGCAGGCTGATAACTTAACTAAACTCCATTCGCAAGTAGAAACTCTTAAATTGAATAATGAAAAAACATTCAATTATTTTTCTGGTTTATCTGAAGAGGAGCTGAATAAAATTATTCAGCGTAATCAGGGTATTCAGTTTTTAATGAATAATAAAGAGAACCTTAAATATTTAAGTGCACAGGCGAAACATCAATTGGTTCAACAATTCAAGCCATTTTTTTCAACGGAAGAAATTCGTGCATTAAAACAAGAATTGTACCCCGAAGAACCGGCTTCTATTTTACGCACCACACTGAGTATTATTATTGCGTATCCTGCTTTTTTAATTCGTATGGGAGCAGCGTTGGGTTCCAGTCTATGGCATTTTAATTCATATCCTTTACAAGATGCAGGCACGGATTTTGGTTATAAAATTTTAAAAGACTTGGTGCGAGTGGGTAGAGCGGCGAGCAAAGTATTTAAAACAACGTGTGGATTTTTTCAATGCCACTTAAAAGTACTGGGTGATGTGTTGATGAATAGTATTTTTGCACGTAGTGAAGCAATACTCACTGGCACTTCGCATATTGCGCATGCGAATTACACTGCATCAGCAGCATTTGACGCCATGTATGAAACATTTCGTCAATTATTTTCGACCCCTGTGGATGCAGGCATTAAAAAAGTAACACCAGCCAATGCGGTCGGTATGGAGCGCCAGATCGGACGAACCTATTGTCATTTGTTACAAAGTTTAGGCGCTCAGGAAGCATCGCAAGAAAAGGTATTGGAAGAAGTAGTGTTTGCACCTGTCCTCCCTGTGGTGCAAGACAAAGTACCCACCGCAATACCACTGGAAGTTCAAGAAAAAACGCCTGATTATCAAACCGCGACTGTTCGTATTTAATAGTAATCTATTTGAATGTCGAAGCTCTTGGTGTTGAAGGATACCTCCCCAAACGCGTCCTCCCTAAGCTTGGCGCGTTGTCGATATCCTATCTCCAGTCGCTTGTCGGTATCCTATCTCCAGTCGCTTGTCGGTATCCTTCAACACCGAGAGCGATAGGACATGCAGTGATATCTATCGTGTGAATTGATAACTTATATAAAAAGCATATGTCATCCCGAACGAAGTGAGGGATCTCCTCCTCTTGAGAGGGTCCTTTGCTGCACCCAGAATGACACATGCGTGTATCCATTAGCACTTGCTTGTCAGTCCAAAGTCGAGTAAAAATGGCGCTTCAGATGCGAATGTGGCGGAACTGGTAGACGCGCTGGATTTAGGTTCCAGTGGGGTAACCCGTGAGAGTTCGAGTCTCTCCTTTCGCACCATCCTAAACCAAGTCTTGGAAAATTCTGGTTAATTAAAAATTTTGACATTATAATGTCGCCCTTTATTTATTGTCCTTTGATTCGTTGGGGTAACCATGCAAGTATCCGTTGAGAAAATTAGTAATAATGAGCGTCGTCTTACTATTGTTGTTCCGGCCGATCAAGTTGAGGCTGCGTTTAATAAACAAATGAACCAAATGTCTGCTAAAGCCAATATTAAAGGTTTTAGACCTGGCAAAGCCCCCGTGCAAGTGATCAACCAACGTTTTGGTGGCGAAGCGCGACAAGAAGCATTAAATGAAGTGATTGAGCGCAATTTATTTGAAGCCTTAAAACAACAAAATTTATTACCTGTGAGTACCCCTAAGGTAGAAACTAAATCAATTTTAGCCAATCAGCCTTTAGAGTTTACGGCTACATTTGAAGTTATTCCTGAATTAAATAGCATTCAATTTACTATCGACGCAATAGAAAAACCCCTCGTGGATGTGACAGAAGCAGATATTGATCGCGTTTTGGAACAATTACGTAAGCAATATACGCAATGGCAAGTGGTTGAAGATAGAACGGTGCAAGACGGTGATCGCGTAGTGATCGATTACTATGCCATTTACGAAGGAAAATCAGACGAAGAAAATAAAATTCAAAACTACCCATTGACGATTGGTGGTAAAACCATGTTGCCTGGTTTCGAAGAAGGCTTAATTGGTGCAAAAATAGGTGAAGAACGTCGCTTAAATTTGACCTTCCCTAAAGAATTTACTGAAGATGAAAAAGCCGGTAAACCTATCGAATTTGTGGTATTGATTAAGCAAATTTTAGTAGGTGAAATGCCAGAGTTAAACGAAGCTTTCGTAAAACAGTTGGGTATTAAAAACGGAAGCTTGGATGATTTGAAAAAACAAATTTCTCAATCATTAGAACATGAACGCGACCGTTTGGTAAAAGAGAAATTAAAAGAACAAGTTTTTACTCGATTGATTGAGCAAAATGAAATTGATGTGCCCAAATCATTAGTTGCACGTGAAGCAAAAAATATTCATGATGAAGTTTATCCGCCCCATCAACCGCATGATCATCATCACCATTCAACCGACGAAATGGATACCTTCAATGACATTGCTAAAAAGCGTGTTAGCTTGAGTTTGTTAGTTAGCGAATATGCCAAACAACATAAATTAACACCTGATAAAACGTTAGTGGAAAAACGCATCCAAGAAATCGCTTCCGTTTACGAAAAACCTGAAGAAGTGATTCGTTGGCTTTCAACGGATGAGCGTCGACGTGGAATTGAATCTCAAATATTAGAAGATACTGTTTTAGAGAAGCTCATGGAAACCGCACCGGTGAATGAAAAAACGATGAGTTATGCCGACCTGAAGGGAATTCGTATATAATACAGATAGTGTTTAAAAAGGAAACAATATGACCATTTCTATGCTTGCTAATAATCCACTGACATCCCATTTGGTGCCTATGGTGGTTGAACAATCAGCCAGAGGGGAAAGAGCGTTCGATATTTTCTCAAGACTGCTCCGAGATAGAGTCATCTTCCTCGGCGGTCCAGTGGATGATAATGTGGCAAACCTTATTGTTGCGCAGCTTCTGTTTCTTGAGTCCGAAAATCCCGATAAGGATATTTCGCTCTATATTAACTCCCCGGGTGGGGTTGTAACGGCAGGCCTGGCTATTTATGATACAATGCAGTTTATTAAGCCAGATGTGAGTACAATGTGCGTCGGTCAAGCCGCTAGCATGGGTGCTTTTTTATTGGCGGGTGGGGCGCCGGGTAAGCGTTTTTGTTTGCCGAATGCCCGTGTCATGATCCATCAACCGCTGGGCGGCATCCAAGGCCAAGCTTCGGATATTGCTATTCATGCTGAAGAAACTTTAAAAATTCGTCACCGATTAAATCAAATTTTAGCCAAACATACGGGGCAACCCATTGAGGTTATTGCACGTGATACTGATCGAGACAACTTTATGAGCCCTGAAAAAGCCTTGCAATATGGCATAGTGGATAAGATTCTCGATCAACGCGGTAGTAAAAAGTAGTAATATATAGGTTAGGGCCATTGATTTTATTAAAACTGGCCCTATCTATTAGGCTAATAACCAAAGAGGCTTTGTCTTATGAATAATGACCAGCGTGGCAATGGCGGTAAAGATAAAATATTCCATTGTTCCTTTTGCGGTAAAAGCCAACACGAAGTCCGTAAACTCATTGCAGGTCCTTCTGTTTATGTTTGTGATGAATGTGTGTTGTTATGCAATGACATTATTAACGAAGAAGGTCGTGGTGAAGATAAATCGGCTGTTGCTGCTGACATGCTGCCTAAGTTACCAACGCCCGCAGAAATTCGTAAAACATTAGATGAATACGTGGTTGGTCAAACTCAAGCAAAAAAAGTTTTATCAGTTGCAGTTTATAACCACTACAAACGTTTGCGTAATCATAGCAAAGCCGACGACATTGAATTAAATAAAAGTAATATTTTGTTAATTGGTCCCACGGGTAGCGGTAAAACTTTACTTGCAGAAACGTTAGCGCGTTTATTGAATGTGCCGTTTGTGATCGCAGATGCTACCACTTTAACTGAAGCAGGTTATGTGGGCGAAGATGTTGAAAGCATCATTCAAAAGCTTTTACAACGTTGCGAGTATGATGTTTCCAAAGCGCAAATGGGTATCGTTTATATCGATGAAATTGATAAAATTTCACGAAAATCTGAAAATCCTTCCATTACACGTGATGTTTCGGGTGAAGGCGTTCAACAAGCTTTACTTAAATTAATCGAAGGAACGATTGCTTCTGTGCCGCCTCAAGGAGGCCGTAAGCATCCGCAACAAGAATTTATTCAAGTTGATACACGCAATATTTTATTCATTTGCGGCGGTGCATTTGCGGGTTTAGATAAAATCATTCGCCAACGTTCTGAAAAATCGGGTATAGGTTTTTCTGCAGAAATTTTTGGTAAAGCCGATACAAAAAGCATTGGTGATGTGCTTTGTGAATTAGAACCAGGCGACTTAATTAAATATGGATTAATTCCAGAACTCATTGGTCGTTTACCTGTTGTAGCCACTTTAGAAGAGCTTGATAAAGCGGCACTGGTTAGTATCTTAACTGAACCAAAAAATGCATTGACTAAACAGTATCGCAAATTATTTGAAATGGAAGGCGTTTCTTTAGAGTTTCGCGATGCGGCTTTAAAAACCATTGCCGAACGTTGTGTTGATAAAAAAACGGGCGCACGCGGTTTGCGTTCAATTCTAGAAAAAGCGTTGCTTGATATAATGTACGAATTACCTTCATTAAGTCATGTCTCGAAAGTCATTATTGATGAAGCTGCTATTCATGGTGAAACGCAGCCAATTCTAATTTATGAAAGTCAAGAACAAGCGTTAGTAGCAGAGTAAAATAAGACTCAGGTAAAAATATCAATTTCATTAATGGAGGGCATATGTCCGTATCTACCCCCAATGACACAAACCTATTAAGTATTCCTGTATTACCGTTACGCGATGTGGTGGTGTATCCCTACATGGTGGTTCCACTGTTTGTAGGTCGTGATCGCTCAATTAAAGCTTTAGAAGTAGCCATGGCTGCTGATAAGCAAATTTTATTGGCCACCCAAAGAAATGCAGGTGATGATCAGCCAAACGAAAAAAGTATTTATGAAGTAGGTACGATTGCTACCATCTTGCAATTATTAAAGTTGCCGGATGGTACTGTAAAAGTATTAGTAGAAGGTGTGAAGCGAGGACAAATTCTTCGTTTTATTGAAGATAAAGAATATTTTCTCGCTGAAATTAAAGTGGTCGAAGATCAAAATACAACAGATCGAGAAGTTGAAATTTTCTTACGTTCATTAAAGTCCCAATTCGAGCAATACGTAAAGCTGAATCGCAAAATTCCTGCTGAGATCATGGCCTCTATTTTGGCGATTGAAGACGGTAGTCGATTGGGCGATACCATTGCAGCGCATCTCAGCATTAAACTTGAAGAAAAGCAAAGTTTATTAGAGATGGACAATTTAGCAAAGCGACTCGAAAAATTAATGGGTCTCTTGGAAAACGAAATTGATTTATTGCAAGTTGAGAAAAAAATTCGTGGCCGTGTCAAACGTCAGATGGAAAAAACACAACGCGAATATTATTTAAATGAACAAATCAAAGCGATCCAAAAAGAATTAAATGAAATTGAAAACATACCTAACGAACTGGATGCTTTAGCTAAAAAAATTGAAGCGGCAGGTATGTCGCCTGAAGCGCATGAAAAATGTGTGCTGGAGTTAAACAAGTTAAAAGTAATGCCTGTCCAATCGGCAGAAGCCACTGTTTCGCGTAATTATTTAGACGTGATGGTTTCATTGCCTTGGAATAAGCGCAGTAATGCCAATGTTTCGTTAGATAAAGCCGGAAAAATTCTGGAAGAAGAGCATTACGGATTAAAAGAAGTCAAAGAACGCATTTTGGAATACCTCGCTGTGCAAAAACGGGTGAAAAAATTAAAAGGCCCGATTCTTTGCTTAGTAGGGCCGCCGGGTGTGGGTAAAACTTCATTAGGGCAGTCCATTGCGAACGCCACAGGACGTAAATTTATTCGCATGTCGTTGGGCGGTGTAAGAGATGAAGCAGAAATCCGTGGCCACCGTCGTACCTACATTGGTGCTATGCCGGGCAAGATTATCCAAAAATTGGCGAAAGCTGATGTGAACAATCCATTATTCTTATTAGATGAAATCGATAAAATGTCGATGGATTTTCGCGGTGATCCTGCTTCAGCATTATTAGAAGTGTTAGATCCAGAACAAAACCATTCTTTTAACGACCACTATCTTGAAGTGGATTATGATTTATCACACATCATGTTTGTGGCGACAGCGAATACATTGGATATACCACCTGCGCTTCGAGATCGTATGGAAATTATTCGTTTACCGGGCTACACCGAAGATGAGAAAGTGAATATTGCAATCCGTCACCTCATTCCGAAACAAATCGAAGCGGCAGGTTTAAAAGCCAATGAACTCGAACTACCAGCAAATGCCGTTCAAGACATTATTCGTTACTATACTCGCGAAGCCGGTGTGCGCAGTTTGGAGCGTGAAATTTCTAAGATTTGCCGCAAAGTGGTCAAAGAAATTTTGATGCAAACCAAGAACGAAAAAGCACGCGTTGAACCTGAGGATCTGGAGCATTTCCTTGGCGTTAAACGTTTCCGCTTTGATATTGCTGAGCAGCAAGATCAAGTGGGTCAAGTGAAGGGCTTGGCATGGACAGAAGTGGGCGGTGAATTGTTAAGCATTGAAGCCATTATTTTACCGGGTAAAGGAAAAGCCATTTATACGGGTCAATTAGGTGAAGTCATGCAAGAATCTATTCAAGCAGCTTTATCCGTGGTGCGTGCTCGTTCAAATTTATTAGGCCTGCCGAAGAACTTTTTTGAAAAGCATGATATTCATATTCATGTTCCAGAAGGCGCAACACCTAAAGATGGACCCAGTGCAGGTATAAGTATGTGTACTGCTTTAGTTTCTGTGATTACACACTTACCGGTACGTGCAGATGTAGCCATGACAGGTGAGATTACCTTACGTGGTGAAGTGCTTGGTATTGGCGGCTTAAAAGAGAAATTATTGGCTGCTCATCGCAGTGGTATTAAAAATGTAATTATTCCTGTCGAAAACGTTAAGGATCTAAAAGAAATTCCTGACAACGTTAAACAAGATTTAACGATTACACCAGTGCGTTGGATTGATGAAGTATTAAGTGTTGCTTTACATGGTTATCCGAATCGTTTACCGCGTAAAAACAAAAAATCAAAATCATCCTTGATAAGCAATGTTAGTAAGAAAGAAAAATCACGTAAAGGTGATCGAGTAGGTGCTCATTAAGGAGATTCATACCTTACTATGTGGAATGTTATTAAAACATTTCACATAGTGATTAAACTTGCTTGACATAAGTTTTATGCATGGTATAAATCACCTTCGCAGCGAATGCCATTATTTTTAACTAAGGATAGAGAGAAGAACATTATGAACAGAGCTGAATTAGTTGACATTATTTCTGAGAAAGCCGAGTTAACAAAAGCATCCGCCGCTCGGGCGCTTGACGCATTATTAGAAGGTGTCATAATGTCGTTGCAAAAAGGCGACCCAGTTGTCATCGTTAATTTTGGTACTTTCACTGTACGAATGAGAGCGCCACGTGAAGGCCGCAATCCTTCCACGGGTGAAAAGATTAAAATTAATGCAACTAAAGTTGTTGGATTTAAAGCTGGAAAAGCATTGAAAGATGCAGTAAAAGAGGCGGTGAAAGAAGAAGTAAGCGCCTAAGGTTAGTCGCTGGGTGCTTAGCTCAGCTGGGAGAGCGTCGCCCTTACAAGGCGGATGTCGTGGGTTCGATCCCCTCAGCACCCAAATCAGTTTTTAGGTTTTTAGCGAAAAAAGAGTTCTATGGAGTGGTAGTTCAGTTGGTTAGAATACCGGCCTGTCACGTCGGGGGTCGCGGGTTCAAGTCCCGTCCACTCCGTAATTTTTAGAGAGAGCAATGATGCTTCAGACCATTCGTGAGCATACCCAGGGTTGGATTGCTGGAACGGTTATTTCAATTATCATCCTCACCTTTGCCTTGTGGGGCATTCACAGTTATTTTGTTGGCGGCGGCGCGAACGATATCATCGCTACTATCAATGGAACTGACATTTCTAAACAAGCCGTGAACATGGCGTACGAACGTCTACGTCGCCAAGCTCAAATCCAATACCACGCTGCGCTTACTTCTCAAGAAGATGCCATTCTAAAAAAACAAGCATTAGGGATGTTGGTTGATGCTGAAGTGTTAAAGCAAGCTTCTGAAGCTGAAGGTTTTAAAGTATCGAATCAACAAGTGGATGGCTTTTTACAAGCCATGCCTGAATTTCAAGTTGACGGTCAATTTTCTCTTGAGCGATTTCAGCAAGTGCTTTCTTCCGCGATGTTATCGACGGGCGAATTTTTAGAATTAATTCGAACCAATTTGTTAATTGATCAACCCAAGCTTGGCATTATCCTGACCGCATTTGCTTTGCCTGAAGAAACAAATACCACCATTGCTTTGGTTAACCAGGAACGTAATATCGATTACATGATTGTTCCTTTGAGTTATTTTTTTCCGCGCATCACGATTGCGCCACAGCAAGTGCAAAACTATTACGAATCGCATAAAAATGATTTCATGACACCTGAACAAATGAAAGTAAACTATGTGGCGTTGTCACTGAAAAATCTTGCGACTACGATTAAACCCACGGAAGCAGAATTAAAAAATTATTATGCTGATACTTATCAATCATCCAAAACTAAAAAGTTTTCAGAAGTTGAAAATCAAGTAAAGGCTGCTTACATTCAACAAAAAGCTGAAGAAAAGTTTGCTGAATTGCGTGAAGAACTTGCAAATTTAACCTACGAACACCCCGATTCTTTAGACTTTGCTGTAAAAAAACTTAATTTGCCCTTACAAACTAGCGAATTATTTGCCCGCGATAAAGAAGGGAAAGGCATAGCACAATATAAAAAAGTGCGTGATGCTGCATTTAGTAATGATGTGCTTAATTTGCAAAATAACAGTGATATCATTCAACTTAATTCAGATTCTGTCATTGTGCTACGCGTTAATTCGCATGTGCCTTCCACGCTATCGCCTTTACAAACGGTTTCAGCGCAAATCATTGATGCGCTTAGAAAAGAAAAAGCTGAAACATTGGCGGCAAATTTTATTGCAGATACTCTGAAGCAATTGGAAAGTAGTAGTCATGCAGCGGATCAATTGACTGCTCATAATCATTTGACATGGACACGCCTTGGTTTTATTGGTCGCTACTCTAATAAAGTGAACCCAGCTATTTTAGAAGCGGCGTTTCGTGCCCCTGCTTCAGAAGCCAATCAGCCAACAAGTTATACAAAAGCCCGTTTGGCGGATGGCTATGCCATCGTTGCTTTGCATGGCATGAGAAATGGCAATATTACCGATAAAAAGGCATCTGTTTTTGCCGAACAAATGCAAAATGCACAAGGCATGGTGGAGTATGAGTTATACAAACAAAGCCAAATCGCTGCCGCTAAAATTAAATATTCAGAGTGATTATTTTCGTCATTGCGAGCGAGTGAAACACCCATCCCGTCGAGGAGATTCCTCGCTACGCTCGGGATGACACATTCGAGGAAGTCTTACCACGAGCAAGTGAAACACCCATCCCGTCATTGCGAGGAGCGTTTTTTGCGACGAAGCAATCCATACCCTATTAGTAAGAGCACTTTGATCATTCATTGGATCCTGGATGCCAGCTTTCGCTGGCATGACAATAACAGCACTTAAATAATGACAGTGTCATCCCGAGCGCAGCGAGGGATCTCCTAAATAGTGAGGAGATCCCTCACTGCGTTCGGGATGACATATTCGAGGAAGTCTTACCGCGAGCGAGTGAAATGAGCGTGGCGATCCCCCATCAAACACGTTTGTCATGCCAGCGAAAGCTGGCATCCAGGAATAATTTATGGATTGCTTCGTTGCAAAAAACGCTTCTTGCTTTTCAGAATGACCGTTTTTTGTACCGTCAATTAATTGTTCTATTAAGATTCTCTTAATTTTTTATTGCTATTATTTGGATCACTTATAACCACGAATTGTGCTTTATTTAAACATATTTTCACGAGTATAACATGCCAAAAAAAACAGACGATTTGCAAAACAACAATAAAGAAGAAGAACAACAACAGAATACTCCTTCAACACATGAAGACAAACGCCCATCAGGAACGAAGGATGGTAGTGATAAGCGAACATGGAAACAGAGGTTTATGGATAGCAAATTTGGTAAACAACTTCTGAACCTTTCTGGCCAAACAGTGCAGGATACTTCCAATAAACCTGCATCACTTCAAAATACTACAGGAACCACGAATATGTCATTATCAACAAGAAGCGATGAAAGTAAAACCAGTGAACCAGTTAAGCAGGACGATCAGATTACGACAACGACAACCACTACCACTACTGAACCTAAAGAGCAAGCTAAGGTAGAAGTAACTGCAAATCAAACAGCTACGCAACAACCTGAAAATAAAGCAGTTCAAAAAGAAGAAATGACTGATAGTGACTTAAATGACTTAGCTGATGAATTTGTAGCTGAAGAGCAAGCAAAAGCACAGCAACTCGCTGAAAAAGAAGTAATGCAGAGACCACTACCTATACCACCAGCTGTTCAAAAAACGCCAGCAGCGCAACCAACAGCACAGCAAGAAGCAGCAAGAAAAGAAGCTGAAGAGCAAGCAAAGGTTGAACAAGCAAAGAAACTTGCTGAAGAGCAAGCAAAGGTTGAACAAGCAAGGAAAGAAGCTGAAGATAAAGCACGGAAAGATGCTGAAGATAAAAAGCGT